>Ga0207772_100003_pt1 | contig 704088 bp, 703 predicted proteins | sample A23M3SouthBayCA_2_FD_187750 | JGI IMG/M metagenome (GOLD analysis project Ga0207772, IMG submission 187750) | Aerobic enrichment media microbial communities from Eden Landing Ponds, California, USA - A23 M3 (2) (SPAdes) | ecosystem: Environmental > Aquatic > Marine > Unclassified | place... | reverse complement strand
ACGCGGGCGTCGACTACGGCTTTACGACCCAGTGGGACATCTACGAGGGGACGGCCTGCTGTACGTTCAACGAGGTGATGAGTTCGTGGGGCGGCGCGTACTTCGGCGGCCGGGACAATCTCTTCGGCCCGGTCGGCGAGCGCCCGATTACCGTCGGCGCCGACCCGGTCGTCCGGTCGCTGAACATGATGCGCAAGTTCGTCCACGACGAAGGCGTGTCGGGGCTGGAAGCGTACGCCGGCGGGTTCGCACCGACCGAGATACTCGGCTGGATCGAGGAGGGGTCACGGGTTCCGTTCACGAACGGCGACGCGGTGTTCCACCGTAACTGGGCGAGCACGTTGACGGCGATCGTCAGCGACCTCGAAGACGGGGGCGCGTCGGAGCGCGCCGAACGGATCGGTGCCATCCCTCTCCCGTACGCCGTCACCGAGAACGAGGCCCGCGCAGACGGTACTGGCGGGACGACGTCGGCCGTGCGCGGTCGGTACGTGACGGTGGATTCCGACAGCCAGGACCGGGACGCGGTCGCGCAGGTCCTCGAGGTGGTGACCGACCCGGGCTTCCAGACGGACCTGGTCACTATCCTGGGGTGGTTGCCGCCACGGCCCGCGCTGTACGAGTCGGGTGACGTGTGGAACACCGAGAGAGTCGGCGAGTACGCGCCGACCTTCGGCGTCGTCGGCGCGAACGCGATGCCGGCGCCGGTGACGCGGGTGTGGAACGACCAGGCGAGCCTCGTCGCCCAGCAGGCGAACCGCGCCGTCGGTCAGGAGGTGTCTTCGAGCAAGGCGATGGCGGACCTCGCATCTAACCTCGAGCCGATCGAACGGTCGGCCTGAGTGAGGGTCTTCGAGAGCGTTCTGCCGCCGTAGGCTCTGCTTACCGCGGTATAGACGGCCATCTGCCCTCGGATCGTCCTCCCGATTCTCTCCACACAGTACTGCCGGCGTACCACTGCTGCCGGGAGAAATGGGAGATTACCGGCCGCGTACAGACTCCTGGGGCCGTTCTGCAACGACTACCGCGTCACCGCGGCGGCACCACAACCCGTCCCCAATTTGTGGGTCCTGTTCGTTTCAGTTTGGACAGCAAGTGTAGTTAATCAGCTGATTACTACGGCGAAGGCGGCATCCACGATGTTACGAGACGGGATAGTCCGGATTATCGAGTGATAGCAGCCATGAACAACAGGTGTACTAAATGAAACCTCACCGTTTATGCGAGTGTAGCCATTACTACCAATTAATGAGTATTATGATGGCCATACCAGAACACCCCTCCCCCGTCGTTCGATTCCCGACCACTCCTCACCGGCCCGGTGGAGGAGCGAGATGACGGCTGTCTCGGACGTTCGCGTTGGATTCGTCGGCCTCGGGAACATCGCTCAGCTCCACGCGGACGAGATAATCGGCTACGGCGGCCAGGTCGTCGCCGGCACCGACGTCTCCCCGGAGGCGCGCGCGATGTTCGCGGAGGACTACGGCGCCGAGGTGTTCGAGGACCACGCCGAGATGTACGAACTGGTCGACGCCGTCGTCGTCTCGACGCCCAACCGCTTCCACGAGGAGTACGTCGTCGCCGCGCTGGAAGCCGGCCTCGACGTCCTCGTCGAGAAGCCCCTCGCGCACACGCTCGAGAGCGCCCAGCGCATCGCCGACGCCGCCCGCGACGCCCAGGGGTTCTGTATGGTCGGCTTCCACAACCGGTTCTGGGGCCCGGTCCAGGTGCTCAACAGCTACCGTGAACAGGGAAAACTCGGCGACGTCACCCACGTCGAGGCCAACTACATCCGGCGACGCGGTGTCCCCGGCCGGGGAAGCTGGTTCACTCGCAAGGACGTCTCCGGTGGCGGCGCCGTCATCGACATCGGAACGCACGCGATCGACCTCGCACTCTACCTCATGGGCTACCCGGACGTGGAGGAAGTGTCGGCGACGACCCGGTCACAGTTCGGTTCAGAGGAGGAGTACAGCTACCTCTACATGTGGGGCGAGGACCGCGGCGTCGGGAACTTCGACGTCGAGGACTCCGCCACCGCGTTCATTCGCTGTGCCAACGGCGCCACCATCTCGCTGGAAGTCGCCTGGGCGGCGAACCGTGAACCCAGCCAGGACTTTTTCGTCCGCGGCACGGACGCCGGCGCGCAGTTCGACATCTCCGAAGAGGGGATGACTGTCCACGAGACCGCCGACGACGGCGTCAACCACCACCGCGACATCGACGTCGAGACGACGGACCGGGAGGCCCACGGCATCGAACAGCAGCACTTCCTGCGGGCCGTCGCCGAAGGGAGACACCCGGCCATGAACACCGTCGAACAGGGCCTGGAGGTCCAGAAGATAATGGACGGTATCTACCGGTCGAGCGAGGAAGGACGAGCCGTCGCCATCGAGTAATCCCGACCTACCGGCCGCCCGCCTGTCCAGGGTCCCTGTCCGAGACGGCGGCCCAGGGCCCTTCTCCAGACACCGGCCAGACCACCACGTCGACGGAACCGACGAGGGTTCCCGTGGCCTCCTGTCGGAAGACTGATTGTGAACGTCACCGAACGCTCGCCCATGGCTGCCCCCGATCTGAGGGACGCACTGGAACGGGTCATCACGCACTTCGACCTCGGCGAGTACGAGGTCTCCGCCTATCTCGCTATTCTCGAACACGGTGAGGTGACGGCGTCGGAACTGTCCGAGACGACCGACATCCCACAGCCGCGCGTCTACGACACGGTGCGCAGCCTGAGTGACGTCGGACTGGTCGAACTGAAGGACACCCGCCCGATGAAGGTACTCGCTATCGACCCGCGCGAGGCCTTCGACGAGGTCCAGGAGTCCCTTGACGAACTGGTCGAGGACCTGTCCCAGCGCTACACTGCGCCGACGCGGAAACCGGAGGCGGTCTCACTCGTCAAGTCGCGACCGAGCATCCTCCGCTACCTGGACGACATCATCGCGTCGGCCGAATACGAACTGATGCTGTCGCTGACCCCCGGCCTCCTCGAACGGTTCGCGGGGAAACTGCAAGAGCGGGCCGAGGACGGCATCGCCATCGAGATACTGGTCTCCCCGACCACGGAAGCCCCCTCGACCGACGACGTCGACTACCCCTCGATCGCGTCGACGGTCCGGGCCCGCCGCGGAATCACGACACCCGTCGTCGCCGTCGCGGACGGGAACTACTCGATGTACGCAACGCGGGAAAGTATTCGCGGAGACAACGACCGCTACGGCGTCATCTTCAACCGCTCGGAACTGGGCTTCCTCGTCTCCGGCTTCTTCAACATGGTGCTGTGGACGACCGCCGAGGAGATATACTCCGACGGCGAGAACCTCCCGTTCCCGCGGCGATACGGGACGATTCGCCGGTGCATCTCCGACCTGCAGGTGCTCGAAGGCGAGTTCTACGCGACCATCGAGGGCCGGGACGTCGAAACCGGCGACCACTGGGTCGTCGAGGGCCGCATCTCGGAGGCGACGTTCGGCCAGAACCGGGAGGTTGCGACGCTCACCGTCGACACCGACGACGGGCCCGTCGACGTCGGTGACCAGGTCGCCTCCTACGAGGACATCGAGGCCTTCGAGATTCGCGTCGGCCGCGAGGAACCGCCGGGGACCGTCGCCGACTAGTCCACCGGTACCCAGGCGCCCCGTTTCGACGGACAGGGTAAACTATTATTTGGCTCGGAGCGCCGATTGTGTACATGAACGCGAGACGCGACGGGTCGAGTCCGGCCCGACGCCCTGTCGCCCACGTGGGCACTATTTCGAATCCGGAACCCGACGCCGTCGAGCCCGAATTCGACCCCGAGAGCGGGCCTGCGGTGGGGCGCTCGCTGACGCGTCGCCGAGGTGAGCGACGGTGAGCAAGCAAGAAGAGCCGGACGGCGACGACGCGGCCGAGGCGACCGAGCCGTCGGACCCGGTCGAGGAACTCCGGGAACGACGACGCGAGGCCGAACGCGGTGGCGGCGAGGCGCGAATCGAGGCCCAGCACGAGAAGGGGAAGATGACCGCCCGCGAGCGCGTCGACTTCCTCGTCGACGACGGGACGTTCACGGAGGTCGACGCGTTCGTCGAACACCGCTCGACCAACTTCGGGATGGGCGAGAAGACGTTCCCCGGCGACGCCGTCGTCACGGGCTACGGCGAGGTCGACGGCCGGAAGGTGTTCCTCTTCGCTCACGACTTCACCGTCCTCGGCGGCTCTGTCGGCGAGGTCGTCGCCGAGAAGATCTGCAAGGTGATGGACCGGGCCATCGAGAACGGCGTCCCGGTCATCGGGCTCAACGACTCCGGCGGCGCACGCATCCAGGAGGGGGTCGACTCACTGGTCGGTTTCGCCAAGATATTCAATCGCAACACGGAGGCCTCCGGCCTGATCCCCCAGATCTCGGCGGTCATGGGGCCGTGTGCCGGCGGCGCGACCTACTCCCCCGCGCTGACGGACTTCACCTTCATGGTCGAGGACACCAGCCACATGTTCATCACCGGCCCGAACGTCATCGAGACGGTCACCGGCGAGCAGGTGTCGAAGGAGGAACTCGGCGGTGCCGGCTCGCACTCCTCGAAGTCAGGCGTCGCCCACTTCGCGTACGATTCTGAAGAAGAGGCCCTGGAGAACATCCGGCGGCTCCTCTCCTATCTCCCACAGAACAACATGGAGGACCCGCCGCGGGTCAAGCCCTGGGACGAACCGGACAGGGAGGTGCCGGAACTGGCCGACATCGTCCCGAACGCGCCGCGCAAGCCCTACGACATGACGGAGGTCATCGACCGGGTCGTCGACGAGGAGTCCTTCTTCGAGGTCCAGGAGAACTGGGCGCGCAACGTGGTCGTCGGCTTCGGCCGAATGGACGGCCGGTCGGTCGGAATCGTCGCCAATCAGCCTCGCGTGAGCGCGGGCACGCTCGACATCGACGCCTCGGAGAAAGCCGCCCGCTTCATCCGCACCTGCGACTCGTTCAACGTCCCCGTCATCTCGTTCGTGGACGTCCCCGGGTTCATGCCCGGCACCGAGCAGGAACACAACGGGATCATCCGCCGGGGCGCGAAGCTCATCTACGCGTACGCGGAGGCGACGGTCCCGCTGCTCTCCGTCGTCGTCCGAAAGGCCTACGGCGGCGCCTACATCGTCATGTCCTCGAAGTTCCTCGGCTCGGACGTCAACTACGCCTGGCCCGGCTCCGAGATGGCGGTGCTCGGTCCCAGGGGTGCAGTCAACATCCTCCACCGCCAGGAGATCGCCGACGCGGACGACCCCGACGCCCGCCGTGAGGAACTGATGGACGAGTTCCGCGAGGAGTTCGCCCACCCCTACGGTCCGGCACGACGGGGCTACCTCGACGACGTCATCGAACCGAAGGAGACGCGGAAACGGCTCGTCGACGATCTGGACCTGCTCACGCGCAAGCGCGAGGATACGCCCCCGAAGGACCACGGGAACATCCCCCTGTGACCATGTCGTCGCTCGAATCTACGGACGGCCGGTCCGAATCGACAGACGGTCAGTCGGCAGAGGGAGACCACGCGGCAGCGTCCGAACTGGTGTCGCTCACGCTCGGCGACACCGATGTCGCCGTCGACGTCCCGGACGACGCGACGGCGGCCGAGGCGGCCGCGATCGTCGCCACCGTCGGCGGGCACCTGACGGACCAGCAGCGAGCCGCGGCGGCGGCCCGGGACGCCGAGACCGTCGAGTACGTCGACGAGTGGTGCTTCGCCGACAGGCTCCGGTCGTTCGGGAAACGCCGCCTCCCCCGAAACGTGCGGAAGGGCGAAGAGTGGAAAGCCGCCGGGCGAGCGTTCCCCCGGTAACGGATCGAGTTCGTCGGCGGCGTCGGTTTTCGTGCCCCGACATCAGTGGGACTGCGCCCTATTCACCCGACAGTCGGAACTGATTGCGCGCGCGACTTATCAGTGAGCCACTACAAGTGGGACTGATGTCTCCAGACCTTTCCATCGACGCCGACTGGAACGCACAGTACATCGACGGCGAGTGGGTGCCCTCCGAGGGCGACGACGAGATAGCCGTCGAAGACCCGTCGACACGAGAAGAGATAACGCGCGTCCCGGCCGGCGTGGAGGCCGACGTCGACGCGGCGTACGAGGCGGCCGCCGCCGCACAGCCCGAGTGGGAGCAGACGCCGCCAGCCGAGCGCGAGCGCGTGGCCCAGGAGTTCGCCCAGTTACTCCACGAGTACGAGGCGGAGATAATCGAACTGCTGGCACACGAGGCCGGCGGGTCGCAGATAATGGGCGCGACCTCCGTCCAGATAGCCTCGGACCAGGCCGCAGAGGCGGCCACCTTCCCGCGGCGAATGAAGGGTGAACAGGCGGACTCGAACGTTCCCGGCAAGGAAAACCTGGTCAGGCGCGTCCCGCAGGGGGTCGTCACCGTCATCTCGCCGTGGAACTTCCCGGTGAACCTCTCCGGACGGGCGATCGGCCCGGCCATCGCGACGGGGAACACTGTCGTCGTCAAACCCGCGACGAACACGCCCATATCGGGTGGGTTGCTCTTCGCGAAACTGTACGAGGAAGCGGGCGTCCCCGACGGCGTCGTCAACGTCGTGACCGGGCACGGGTCCGATATCGGCGACGCGGTGGCCGGTCACCCCGAGAGCGACGTGGTGACGTTCACCGGGTCGACCCCCGTCGGGCGTGGCGTCGGCGCGACGGCCGGCGAGAACCTCTCGACGGTGTCGCTGGAACTCGGGGGCAACAACGGCCACATCGTGACGGCAGACGCCGACCTCGAGGCGGCAATCGACTCGGCCGTCTTCGGCTCGTTTGTCCACCAAGGCCAGGTCTGCATCTCGATCAACCGCCACATCGTCCACGTGGACGTCTACGACGAGTACGTCGAACGGCTCACCGAGCGCGCCGAGTCGCTCCCGGTCGGCAGCGCACACGACGAGGAGACGGTCGTCGCACCGATCATCAACGAATCCCAGCGCGACCAGATGCTGGAGTACGTCGACGAATCGGTCGAGGAGGGAGCGACTGTCGAGACGGGCGGTGAGACAGTCCCGATGGACGGCGTCGACGACTCGCTCCTCGTCGCGCCGACGGTCCTGTCTGGGATGACCAACGAGATGTCTGCCGCGTGCCACGAGCACTTCGGCCCCATCGCACCGGTCATCCCGTTCTCGGACGTCGACGAGGCCGTCGAGATCCACAACGATACCCAGTACGGCCTGTCGGGGTCGGTCCACGCCGGCGACGTCGGTACGGGGATGCAGATAGCCGAGCGACTGGACACCGGGATGGTCCACGTCGGCGACCAGCCGATCAACGACGAGGCCCACGTCCCATTCAGCGGGACGAAGGCCTCCGGTGTCGGCGCTTTCAACACCACTGCGATTCTCGACGAAGTCACAGAGGAGAAGTGGATTTCCCTTCAGCACGAACGTCGGGAGTACCCCTTCTGATCCCCGTTCAGCTCACTGGAACTCCTTGAGTATCTCCAGGCTCCGCTGGGTCTTCGTGAACTCGGCCATCAGTCGCTCCTCGCCGCAGCTCCGGCACTCGAACGTCGCGTCGGGCGACGGGAGGTCCGAGGGGTCCGCTTCCCAGTCTTCGCCGCAGCTGGGGCACTCCAGGTCGATCCAGGATCGAGGCATACCACGACGTCTGGGCTGCGGACGAAAATATGTTGGCCAGACTGATGGATCCTGCTGCCAGCGGACCCACTCCGCCGGTGTGGTTCCAGCGGAGACTGCGAGAACCGCAACGAACACAACCCCTCCGTGAGAGACACCGGACATGGACGTCGCAGTAATCGGCGCGTCGATGACGCAGTTCGGGCAACGCGACGCCTGGATCCGCGAACTGATCGCGGAGGCGGGCGAGGCCTGCCTGGCCGACGCGGCCGTCGCTCCGGACGAAGTGGACCACCTCTACGTCTCGAACATGGCCAGTGGCGAGTTCGAGGGGCAGGGCGGCATCATGAACGCGCTCGCCCACGACCTGGGGCTGATGCCGGCCTACAGCGAGCGGGTCGACCAGACCTCCTCCTCGGGCGGCGCCGGTATCTACGAGGCCTGGCAGTCCATCGCCTCGGGCGCCAGCGAGATGACGCTGCTCGTCGGCGGCGAAAAGATGACCCACAGGACCACCGCCGAGGCGACCGACGTCATCGCCTCCATCACGCATCCGGCGGAGTACAAACACGGCGTAACGTTGCCCTCCTTCGCGGGGATGACGGCGCGTCACTACCTCGAACGCTTCGACGCGCCCCGGGACTCGCTCGCGAAGGTCGCCGCGAAGAACCACGCCAACGGCGTGGACAATCCCCACGCCCAGTTCCAGAAGGAGGTCGACGTGGAGACGATTCTGGACTCGCCCATCGTCGCCGACCCGCTGCGTCTCTACGACTTCTGTCCCATCACGGACGGGAGCGCAGCGCTCATGTTCTGTCCGGTCGACGTCGCCGAGGAGTACACCGACGACTATGCCGTGATTAGCGGTATCGGTGGCGCCACCGATACCCACGTCGTCCACGAGCGCGACGACCCGACCGTCATGGGCGGCGTCGTCGAGTCCGGGAAACAGGCCTACGAGATGGCTGGCATCGGACCCGACGACGTCGACGTGGCCGAACTCCACGACATGTTCACCATCCTCGAGTTCCTCCAGATGGAGGGCCTGGACTTCGCCGATCACGGCGAGGCCTGGAAAGACGTCGAGGCGGGCCGGACCGAACGGGACGGCGAACTCCCCATCAACACCTCGGGCGGCCTGAAGTCCAAGGGCCACCCGCTCGGCGCCAGCGGCGTCGCGCAGGGGTACGAGATATACAAGCAGGTCATCGGCGACGCCGGTCCGCGACAGGTCGAGGCCGACACGGCCCTGGCCTGCAACGTCGGCGGCTTCGGGAACTGTGTCATCACCACCATCATGGAGGCAAGCCAATGACGTTCGACGCGCACATCTGTCAGAACGGTCACGTCACGTATCCCGGGCACACGCTGTGTCCTGAGTGCCACGAACCCCAGACCGACACGGTCGACCTGGCCGACCGCACCGGCGAAGTCGTCACGTGGACGACGTCGACGGCGACGCCCCCCGGCGTCCGCGCGCCCAACACCATCGCCATCGTCGAGTTCGACGTGAGCGACGCCACCGACGGCGGCGACGATTTCGTCCGCGCCATCGGCCAGGTGACCGATGACGACGACGTCGAGACCGGTGACGCGGTCGAACCGGTGTACGCCGAAGAACTGCGGGACCCCGAGGCCGGGATCAAGGAACCGGCGAGTCAGGCGTGGGACGGGTACCAGTTCGAGCCCGTCGAGTGAGTGGATTTAGCCGGCCGTCAGACCACGAAGCGTTCGCCGGCAGCCAATTATAGCGATGCCGCTTCCTCGCCGTTCGCTCGTCAGTTCCCGGCGTCGTCGCCGGGTCCCTCGCCCTGATTGTCCGTCTTCCCATCGTTGCCCGACCCATTACCGTCGCTCTCGTCACCGTCGCCCGCGGAATCACCGTTTTCGTCTCCGAACTCCTCCTTGATCGACTCGAGTTCCGCGTCGACGTCGACGGGGACGGACTCGTCGGGAAGCGGTTCTGCCGAGCCCCCGGAGTCGGTCGAATCGGGGGCCGGGTCGTCGTCAGCTCTTTCTCGTAGCTTCGCTTCGACCTGGTTTTGCAGGCCGCGAGCCTCGTCGAGCAGTTCGCGCGCGTCGTCGTCCTCGGGCCGGCCCTCGACGGCGTCCTGCAGGTCTGCCAGCGCTCCGTCGAGTCGCGAGAGCGTCGTCCGGCTCAGGCGTTCCGCGCGCTGTCGGACCTCGGTGCTACCCGTTCCCGTCGTCGGCGCGCGGCCGTCTGCGAGCCGCAGGGCGCGCTGGAGTAGCTTCAGCGCCTCGATGTTCGTCCGCAGGAGGAGGATGACGCCGGGGATGCCGACGTCGCTCGTGAAGCGCATCAGTTCGCGCGGCGACGGCGGGCGCGGCAGGCCGCGCTCCGTCCGCGGTTCGAACTCTTCTTCCAGTTCCTGTAACGTTCGGACCAGGTCGGCGACCAGTGGACCGACGTCGGTGTCGTCGGGCGAAGAACTCATGTCTGTCTCTTGGAGACAGTATCATAAAAAGCCGCCGCGACGTTTAGGCGGACCAAAATCCTTTTAGCTTTAGGGATGCCTAATCGTACTCGATGAGCGAGTCCCCGGACGCGGTCGAACTGCCAGACGTCGACGAGGAGACGACGGTGACTGCCCACTGTTGCAATCCGGACCGGACCGTCTTCACCGAAGAAGGCAACTCCGATGGCTGGATAGCGACGGATCTCACGGTCGAACTCGACCGATAAAGTCGAAGGCCGATTCTCCGAGCGGTTCCCCGGCTCGAACGTTCTACTGCGCCGTCTCGGCGACCAGCGTGTCGTTCTCGAGGTAGTGTTCGACGTGGTGGGCGTCGTCCTCGACCTCGACGAGAATCTCGCGCAGGATCTCTGCGGTCGCGTGGTCGCCGAGGTTCTGGGCGAGTTCGACGTGGTCGCGCAGCGACTCGATGATGTCGCCGTAGATCTCCAGATCGTTCTCCAGTGACGCGCGGATCGTGTAGACGTCTTCACCCTCGGGCGACACCGTCGCGGCGTCCTGAATCTGGTCGAAGCCGGCGGCGGGCGTCCCGCCCAGCGCCTGGAGGCGTTCGGCGAGTTCGTCGGCGCCCTCCTCGGCGTGGTAGGCCGCGTCTCCGAGGAACTCGTGGAGTTCGAGGAACTCCGCGCCGGCGACGTTCCAGTGGTGCTTCTTGAGCTGGTGATACAGTACGTACGTGTCCGCCAGATCCGCGTTCAGCGCGTCGATGATCTGCTCTGCCTTGTCGACGGGGATCCGAAGGGCGTTCTCTTCGACGCTACCGAACTTGCGGTGGACGGACTCCTCTTGCTGGCTCATAGCTATCAATAGATTGGGACGCCAGTCACTTAAAGACACCTCTATCGGAAAACTTCGTTCCCGATTCGATAACAAATGTTTTGGTCTACCGAATAAACTCCCGGCGTTCTGTGGGTCCGCGTGGGACGTCACCCCTCGCCCGCCACTCCGTCGCCGACGGATCTGTCGAGGACGACGTACGCCTGACGACCAGGGGGATCAGACGGGGCGTCCGTTCGCTCTTCGACAGTTCGCCGGTGAACGTCCCGGACGGCGTCGAGCATCGCGTCCGAGAGGCCAAGGGCGTCGCCGAACTCGGCCCAGACGTGGTCGGGAACCACGAGGTAGTAGGCGTCTGAAGTTCGCTCGAGGAGCGGCGACTCGTACTGTCTTCGCCACTCGTAGGCCAGGTTCTCGACGCCCGGGAGCGCCTCGACGCTCTCCTGGTGGCGCGCCACGGCAACCGACAGATCTGCTCCGCTCACGTCGTGGGTTCGGGCCGCTACCGCGAGTACGTCGGCGTCGAACGGGTCGGAGTCCTCACCAGTGGTCGTCACAGCCGGGGCTTCGAAACCAGCGTGGAAAAACGGTACGGCGAACGCACTGATCCCCCGATGGAACCGAATCCAGACCGACGTCGACGAAGTCGGTAAAAACACCCCCAGTATAATCCGCAGGTGTCCTGCCAGTAGCAGCAGTTATTTGCGGGCGACGAACGAACGTGCGTGCGAGGAATGGGACAGTTATCTACCCTGTTTGCGCCGGAACGTGTCGCGGTGATCGGGGCCACGGACAGCGAGGGGGCGGTCGGTCGCGCCATCACCGAGAACCTCCTCGAGTCGTTCCAGGGTGACGTCGTCGCGGTCAATCCCTACCAGGACGACGTGTTCGGGCTCGAGTGCCACGATTCGGTCGCCGACGTCGACGACGTCGCTATCGACGTCGGCGTGGTCGTGGTCCCGCCGGCCGTGGCGGTCGACAGCATTCGCGAGGCCGGAGAAGCCGGTATCCGGAACGTCGTGGTGATCACTGCTGGGTTCGGCGAGACGGGAAGCGAGGGGGCCGCGCGCGAGCGAGCGCTGCGTGCGGTCGCCGCCGAGTACGACCTCAACCTCGTCGGCCCGAACTCGCTGGGTATCATGAGCACTCCCGTCGGTCTCAACGCGACGTTCGGCAACGAGATGGCCCAGGAGGGCGACGTCTCGTTCATGAGCCAGTCGGGCGCGTTCGTCACCGCGGTCCTCGACTGGGCCGCCGAGCGCGACGTCGGGTTCAAAGACATCGTCTCGCTGGGCAACAAGGCCGTCCTCGACGAGAGCGACTTCGTCGACCAGTGGGGCGACGACCCCGACACCGACGTGATCCTCGGCTACCTCGAAGACGTGAGCGACGGCGCCGCGTTCATCGAGACGGCCCGAGAGGTCACCCAGGAGACGCCGATCGTGCTCGTCAAGTCCGGTCGGACCGACGCGGGCGCGAGTGCCGCCGCATCCCACACTGGTGCTATCGCTGGGTCCGAACGGGCCTACGAGGCCGGACTCGAACAGGCCGGCACCATCCGCGTCGAGACGGTCCAGGAGCTGTTCGACTACGCGCAGATACTCTCCGACCAGCCCCTGCCCGACGGCGATGAGATCGCCATCGTGACCAACGCGGGCGGCCCGGGCGTGATGACGACCGACGCCGTGGGCGATTCGGGGATGGCCCTCGCGGAGTTCTCGGACCGCACGATAGAGAAGCTGACAGAGACGATGCCCGCGGAGGCGAACATCTACAACCCGGTCGACATCATCGGCGACGCGCCCGCGGCCAGGTTCGAGGCGGCACTCGAGACGGTGCTCGCCGACGAGAACGTCTCGATGGCAGTCGTGGTCGCCTGCCCGACGGCAGTTCTCTCCTACGAGAACCTGGCGGAGGTGATCGTCGAACAGCAGTCGGCGTTCGACCAGCCCATCGCGGCGACGCTGATGGGCGGGAAGTCCGTCGGCGACGCCGCCCCGATGCTCAACGACGCGGGCGTCCCGACCTACTTCGACCCCGCCCGGGCCGTCGACAGCCTCGACGCGCTCCGGCGCTACGGCGATATCCAGGCGCGCGAGTACGTCGACCCCGAGACCTTCGACGTCGACCGGGAGCGGGCGCGTGACATCCTGGAAGACGCGGCCGAGCGCGGGCGAAACCGCCTCGGCGTGGAGGCGATGGACCTGCTCGACGCCTACGGCATCCCGACGCCGCAGGGCGACGTCGTCAACTCGCCGAGCGACGCCCAGCAGATCGCCCGCGATATCGGCGACGACGTCGTGATGAAGATCGTCAGCCCCGACATCCTCCACAAGTCCGACATCGGGGGCGTGGAGGTCGGCGTCGCCCCCGAGAACGTCCGCGACACCTACGAGGATCTGGTCGTTCGCGCCCGAAACTACCAGCGGGACGCGACCATCCTCGGCGTTCAGGTCCAGGAGATGGTCGACCTCGAATCGGGCACCGAGACGATCCTCGGCGTCAACCGCGACCCGCAGTTCGGCCCGCTCGTGCTCTTCGGCCTCGGCGGCATCTTCGTCGAGGTGCTGGAGGACACGACGGTCCGCGTCGCGCCGGTCTCCGAACCGGAAGCGACGGCGATGCTCGACGAGATAGATTCGGCGCCGCTGTTGCGGGGCGCGCGCGGCCGGGACCGCGTCGACGAGTCGGCCATCGTCGAGACCGTCCAGCGGCTCTCCCAGCTAGTGACCGACTTCCCGGCGATACTCGAACTGGACATCAATCCCCTCGTCGCGACGCCGGACGGTGCGACGGCGGTGGACCTGCGACTCACGATCGACCAGGAGGAACTATGAACACAGTACTCGTCACTTCGACGGACGACGGCATCGGCAAGACGGCCATCGCGCTCGCACTCGCGCGAACGGCCCAGGACCAGGGCAAGACAGTGGGGTATATGAAGCCCAAAGGGACCCGCCTGCAGAGCGCGGTGGGCAAGACCCGCGACGAGGACCCGATGCTGGCCCGCGAGCTGCTCGGTATCGACGCCGAGATGCACGAGTTGGAGCCCATCGTCTACTCGCCGACGTTCGTCCAGGAGGTCGTCCGCGGCCGCGAGGACCCCGACGAACTCCGGGAGCGCGTCGTCGACAGCTTCCAGGACCTCTCGGCCGACACCGACCTCATGATCGTCGAGGGCAGCGACGACCTCTCGACGGGGAGCATGGTGGACCTGACGGACGTCGACATCGCCGAGGCGATCGACGCCAGCGTACTGCTCGTCTCCGAGTTCGACGCCGTGGGCGACACGGACGACGTCCTCGCCAGCGCGGAGCGCATCGGTGACAACCTCGGTGGCGTCCTGTTCAACGGCGTCGCCGACGCGCAGATGGACGTGCTGACCGACGACGTCCTCCCGTTCCTGGAGGGACGGAGCGTCCCGGTGTTCGGCGCGCTCCCGAACGTCAAGGAGCTCTCGGGCGTCACGATACGCGAACTCGCTGACAGCCTCGGCTGCGACGTGCTCACGTCCGAGGCAGGGCTCGACACGCACGTCGAGCGCTTCACCGTGGGCGCCATGGGCGGCAACAGCGCGCTCACGCAGTTCCGTCGGACCCGCGACGCTGTGATGATCACCGGCGGCGACCGGTCGGAGGTTCAGGCCGCCGCGCTCGAAGCGTCGGGAATCGAAGCGATGCTGTTGACCGGTGGATTCCGCCCGCCGAACGCCGTCCTCGGGAAGGCAGCGGACGCCGGCGTTCCGATCCTCCTCGTCCAGTCCGACACCAGGACGACCATCGACCGCGTCGAGGAAGTGCTACGCTCGGGCCGCACGCGAAGCGAGGCGACCGTCGAACGGATGCGGGAACTCCTCGACGGCGGCGTCGACGTCGAATCGATCCTGGACGCCGGAGAATAAAACCAGATAACGGGCGTAGGGACCTCCTACGGCCCTGAACGGTATTCACTACTTATCGGAATGGATGGCAAATGTTAACGTGGAGCCACCAGGCTCCGTAGTGTCACACGCTGGGGGTACCACCCCCTTTCCGTTCGTGCAGTCCTGTGCCCGTCCGACTCGGAGCGTCCGTAACCTGGGTCAGCAGTCGCTCGCTCGACGGCGCCGTACGCCACGTGGAGAACGAACCTTCCTCATTTTTGCCTGCCCAGTCGCCGTCTGCCGTGTGCGAACTCGACAACGGCGCCAGTGAGATCACCCCGAAGACTCGACTTCGGCTTCGCTGGTCGCCGTTCCGGCAGCGGTGTCGACGGTCTCGTCGTTGTCGACGTCTTCGGCGGAACGGGCTTTCACAGCGGCCGGATCGAACTCGTTGCGGTCAACGTTGGGTTCGAGGCCGGCGCGCTCGATTATCTCGATGTCGTCGCCAGCGGACTGACCCTCGGTCGTGAGGTAATCGCCGGTCAGGACACCGTCGGCACCGGCCTCGAACGGCAGGTGCTGTTCGTCCGCGTCGAAATTGGCCTCGCGGCCGCCGGTGAGGCGAACGCGGGCGTGCGGGTGGAGGAAGCGGTAGACGGCGATGGTACGGATGATCTCTTCGGTCGTGACGTCCGGCAACCCACGTTCGGCCAGGGGAGTTCCCGCCACTGGATTGAGGATGTTCACCGGGAGCGAGGAGACGCCGACGTCCTGGAGGGCCACGGCGGCGTCGACGCGGTCGGTGGGCGCCTCGCCCATGCCGAGGATGACCCCAGCACACAGGTCCATTCCCGCCTCCTTCGCTACCTTCAGCGTCTCGACGCGGTCCGCGAAGGAGTGGGTATCCACGATTTCGGGGAAGTACCGCGGCGACGTCTCGATGTTGTGATTGTAATGGTTGATGCCCTCGTCGGCGAGAATTCGGGCCTCCTCCTCGGTGAGGATGCCGAGGCTGGCGTCGACTTCGACGTCGGTCTCGTCGCGGACGAGGCGTATGGCACGGAGGACGTCGGCCCACTCCTGGGGACGTTTCTCCTTCGAGACGCCCTTCTCGGCGACGACGATGCCGAATCGCTGGGCGCCGTCCCGTTCGGCCCGCTTTGCCGCCGCGAGTATCTCCGCCGGGTCCAGAAAGTCGTAGGTGTCGATGCCGGTGTCGAAGTGGACCGACTGGGCACAGAACCCGCAGTCCTCCGCACAGTTGCCGGCCTTGGCGTTGACGATGGAACAGGCGTCGACGGTGCCGTCGCCGAAGTGCGCGCGGACCGCGTCCGCCGCGGCCGCCAGTTCGTCGACTGGCTGGGCCAGCAGGGCGAGGCCGTCGCGCCGGTCGAGTTGCTCACCGTCGAGGACGCGACCGACGGCGACGTCTATCGTCCGGTTGCCTGACTCGTAAACCACAGTCGATCTATCAGTTGACGGCCGCAAAAAGATTCGGGAACCGGTGGGTTGCTACGCGGTGTTGTCGACCGACCCGTTCGAGGGCCCCCAGTAGAAGAAAGGGCCGAGCGTCAGGTACGCCATCGCGGCCACGAGTAGCGCGATGGGAAAGACGCCGTGGAACGCCGACGGGACGAGGATGGCCAGGGCCTGTATCGCACCGAGGGCGAACGCGTCCCGGACTGCGAGTTTGGGATAGCGGACCGGTGCGACCATGAGGACAGAGAGGACGACGGTCGCCCCGAGGAGCACGGGAACCGGAACGAGGCCCGAGAGGTACGCCGCCGCGAGGATGACCGCGGCCAGCGCGTTCGGGATACCGGGGCGGTCCTCGCCCTCACCGACGTACACCTCGTAGAACGCCGTCCGCAGGATGGAGAAGGCGGCGAACCCCGCGGGAACGAGGAGCGCGATAGCGAGCACGAGCGGAGAGAGGTCGTCGAGACCGCCGTACTCCAGTCGGACGACCCCGTAGACGAACAGGCCCGGAGTCGTGCCGAACGACACGATGTCGGTGATAGAGTCGAGCAGCGACCCGACGTCAGAGTTGCCGGCGCTGCGGGCGATGATCCCGTCGAGGGCGTCGACGATGGCGGCCAGAAGCACGAGCCGGGCCGCGAGTCGCGGGTCGGTGAAGGCGACGACGCCGGCGACGAACCCGACGACGGCGTTGATCAGCGTCACCCCGTCGGCCGGCCCCAGCCGACGGCTCACCTGCAAGCTCATACGGGCACGTCAGCGACTGCGTACATTAAGCGTCCGGATTCACGTGACACGACGCCGGTGCGAGTCAGGACGTCGTTACCCGTCCGCGCGTCGGCGCCGTGGCCGGAAACCGCACGACTGATCGGGTGCGCCGTCGTCCGCGCTCCGTCAGACACCTACCAAGAGTTAAGGTCCCCGGAACCAAGCCAGCATATATGGATCCGGACAGCGTTCCGCAGGAGATTACGACGCTCGTGGGCCGTGAGGTGTACTCCAACAACGGCGTCTTCGTCGGCGAAGTCGAGGACCTCCGCCTCGACCTCGACAGACAGGACGTCACTGGCCTCGCACTGCACCAGCTGAACAGGGAACTCTTCTCGGGCGAAGTCGACGCCTCGCGCGGCGTGATCATCCCGTATCGCTGGGTGCAGGCCGTCGGCGACGTCGTCATCGTCAACAGTATCGTCGAGCGCCTGACCGGCCCCGCGGACGAAGACGAAGAAGAAGTCGCTGCCTGATTAGCTCCCGTTCGACGACTCGCTACTGCTACTACTACTGTCGACGCCCATCGCCTCGAACAGTTTCGTTCGCACCGCCTCTTCGGTGAGCGCCAGTAGCGTGTCGCGGCTGTCCTCGCTGGTCTCGATTCCGGTGAAGATACCGAGCGGGATCTCGACGCTGGCGTCGGTGGAGTGTCCGGCCGTGTCGCCCATCTCGCCGAACGCGTCGTGGAGCACCTTCCCGATGTTCATCCGGATGTCTTTCGAGCGCGCGGCGAGGTAGATGGTGTCGTCGGCGAGCGCGAACACCGCCGTCGTCGTGATCCCTTCCAGGTTGAGAAGGTGCTGGGCAGCCTGGGCCAGCGCGTCCCGGTCGCGGATGAACCCTGCGTTGGAGACGAGGTGTGAGCCCTTGACCTCGCGATTGCGGATGGCCTCCGCGAGGACGTCCAGCGTCTCGGGCGACATCGACGGCGACTCGACCTGTTCGAGCGTGTCGTGGTCGGCGAATGGGTAGAGGTACGCCGCCGCGGTCAGGTCCGCGGGCGTCGTGTCGCGCTTGAAGTCCAGCGTCTCCGCACGGATGCCGTACAGCAGCGCGGTCGCGACCTCCTGTTCGAGGGTGAGGTCGAGCTCCTGGATGTACTTCGTGAGGATGGTCGACGTCGCCGAGACGTTCGGCCGTATGTCCACGAACCGGGCGTCGTGATCGTGGTCGTGCTCGTAGTGGTCGATGATGACGTCCACGTTCTCGGGGTCCGGTTCGACTCCCTTCGCCGTGTCGACCAGCGCGAACGTGTCGTAGTCGTCCATGTCGACGGCGCCCCGCGAGACGAGTTCGATGCCGAGCAGGTTGACGAACGCGCGGTTCTCCTGGTGACCGATCTCGCCCTCGTAGACGATGTCGGCCTCGACGTCGCGGCCCTGGGCGATCGCCTGGAGCGCCGCGGCGCTGGCGATGGAGTCCGGGTCGGGCGAGCGATGGATGAGGATCGACATCCGCCGTTCCGTCCCGTCGATGACGTCGGCGAGCTGGCTCGCCTTGTACTCGAGTTCGCCCGTCTCCAGGGCCCGCAGTGCCGAATCGGCGATGACCGACGACGGATTGATGACGACGTCGGCGCCGAGCTCGGTGAGTTCGTCGGCCGAAACCGGGTCGTCCGCGCGCGCGACGACGAACTGGTCACCGTCGTCCGCGGCACGGATGTTCTCCAGCGCCTGGGCGTTGGCGTCCACGTCCGACGAGAGGATGAGCACGACGTCGCGGTCCGCCAGGTCCTCGACGATGGATTGCTCTCTGATGTCCGCGGTCTGTGCGTTCAGGTCCTGGTCGCGCAGCGCCTCGACGCGACCCTCGTCCCGGTCGAGGATGAGGACGTCTTTCCCCTCCTCGACCAGTTCTTCGGCGACGGCATGGCCAACACTCCCACAGCCGAGGATAGCGTACCGCGACATGGAAGCCATCGCGATACCGGTAGCGGTACTCATCTGTTGTCTTTTGCGAGGTGGTGGAGGCCCTTATATCAACCTCTTCCCTGGCTCCACTGGGTCCCGTAGCCCGCTTGCGGTTTTACCGTCCCGGATTTATTTCACACCAACTATCCCGTACCTTTCTGTCGCCACAGTGGCCCGTTGCCGTCCCGCACTCGGGGGACCGAAAGGAAACCTATTTTACCCGCCACCGGGAATCCTGAGTTGTCTTGGGCCGGTAGCTCAGTCCGGCAGAGCGACGGACTCTTAATCCGTCGGTCGAGGGTTCAAATCCCTTCCGGCCCGTTTTCCTGCGAGCGAAGTAAGCAGTGAAAACGCCGCTCCGACCCTCGCGAACGACTCCGCGTTCGCTCAGTCCCGTCCGGCCCGTTTGCCCGCGTTTTCGTCCCGCCTCACAGCTCCAGAACCATCTCCACGTGGGGAATGTCAGTCTCGTCCTCGACGGGGCCGAGAGATTCGTAGCCGAGCGATTCGTAGAACTCCGCGACGCGTCTCTGGGCGTGGAGGAGCGTGCGGGATCTGTCTTCGTCTCTCGCGTAGGCGTGGGCCGCTCGCATCACGGCTTCGCCGACACCGCGGCCTCGGAACTCGGGGAGGACGGCGACGCGCTCGACCTTCGCCGTCTCTCCGTCTATCAGGCGGACGCGGGCGGTGCCGGCGGTGTCGGAGCCGATGCGCGCGACGAAGTGACGGGCCGCACCATCTCGGTCGTCGAACTCGACGGGTTCCGAGACGCCCTGTTCCTCCACGAAGACGGTGCGGCGGATGGCGTGCGCCTCACCGGGTCGGTCGCTGGCGATTACCTCGATGTCGTCCGCTGGGGTCATTCGAGTGACTTCTCCATCTCGACGTGCGGGATGCCCGCGTCCTCGAAGACGTCGCTGGTCGTGTGATAGCCCAGCCGCTGGTAGAATCCCTCGACTGCAGTCTGGCTGTGGAGGACGAGCGTCTCGACGCCGCGCTCGCGGGCGACGGCTTCGACGCGGTTCACGAGACGTCTTCCCCATCCCACTCCGCGGTACGATTCGCGGACTGCGACGCGCTCGACCTTGGCCCTGTCGTCGTCGATTCGGCGGAGGCGGGCCGTCCCGATGGGCGTATCGTCCTGGCGAGCGAGCAGGTGTGTCGCCTCCTCGTCGTGCCCGTCGCGTTCCCGCTCCGGCGGCACGCCCTGTCCCTCGACGAACACCTCCTCGCGAACGGCGATGGCCTGGTCGCGAGACTCGTCGTCGGCGGCGATCTCTATCGACGTATCGGTCACTGCCCGGTGATAGGCCGTCGGAGGCGCAAGAATGTTTCGCGGATCGAATCGGACTGACACGCGCGCCGATCGCCGTAGAGGGGCCGGCGGGAGCTACTTGCTGGTGCCAGCACGCTGGTCATCCGCCGCCAGCAGAAGTATTCATCCAATTATCATGATGCGGCGTCACTACATCAGAACTATCGGAACCGGCGCGTGCGTCGGCCTGACCGGCCTCGCGGGCTGTGGCAGCCCGGACGACACCGCGGTGACGGAATCGCCAGCGGTCGACGGCGACGAGACAGCGAGGACGGTCGCTACTGGCGGTGAGGACGACGGAGCAGGCATCGATTCGACCACCGTCGCGATGATCACCGACGGCGACCAGTACTACTTCGACCCGATCGGACTCGCGGTCGACCCCGTGGCGAGCGTCACGTGGACCAACGAGTCTGGCAGCCACTCCTCGACGGGCTACGTGGAAGGGAATCCGCAGGCGGAGGTGACGCGGATCCCCGAGGGCGCCGAAGGGTGGAACGGCGAGACGCTCACCGAGCAGGGGGCGACGTTTTCCCACACTTCGAGGTCGAGGGGACGTACGACTACTACTGTATTCCCCACAAGAGCCTCGAGATGGTCGGCCGTGTCGTCGTCGGCGAACCCAGTGGACTGGACGGCAATCCGCCAGACGGGGCCGTCCCGGACGAACAGGCGACCGTCGACGCAGGTTCGGTCTCCTACGACGAATTCCAGTCCGGGTGACGGGTAGAGACAGAAAGATAGCGGACGCAGTCAGTTGCTAGCAGGCACTCAGTTGCCGTCGGGGCTGTAGTTGGGCGCCTCGTCGGTGATCATCACGTCGTGGGGGTGACTCTCCTGCTGGCCGGCGGCGGAGACGCGGACGAACTCGGAGCGCTCCTTGAACTCCGGGATGGTCTCTGCGCCGACGTAGCCCATGCCGGACTGCATGCCGCCGACGAGCTGGTGGAGCTCAGACTGGACCGAGCCCTTGTACGGCGTCGCTGCCTCGACGCCCTCGGGGACGAACTCGTCGTCCTCGTCTTCCTCCTTCAGGTAGCGGTCGCCGCCGCCGTCGCTCATCGCGCCGACGGAGCCCATGCCGCGGTACTGCTTGTACTTCTTGCCGTTCATCGTGATGACGCGGCCCGGCGCCTCGTCCGTGCCCGCGAAGTAGGAACCGAGCATGACGGCGTCGGCACCGGCGGCGACGGCCTTGATCGCGTCGCCGGAGTAGCGGATGCCGCCGTCGGCGATGACGGGGACGTCGTGCTGGCTTGCGACGTCGGCGACCTGGGAGACGGCCGTGATCTGAGGCATCCCGGCGCCGGTGACGACGCGGGTGGTACAGATCGAACCCGGGCCGATGCCGACCTTGACCCCGTCGGCGAAGTCGACGACGTCCTCGGCGGCCTCGCGGGTGCCGATGTTACCGACGACGACGTCGGCGTCGACGGTCTCCTTGATCTCGCGGGCGCTGTCGACGACGTTCAGGTTGTGCGCGTGCGCGGAGTCGATGAACAGCACGTCGGCGCCGGCCTCGTCGGCTGCCGTCGCGCGGTCGAGTTCGAACGGCCCGACCGCGGCCCCGGCGACGAGTCGGTCGTTCTCGTCGCGAGCCGCGGTGTCGTACTCGCGGCGCTGGAGGATGCCCTGCATCGTGACGAGGCCGATGAGGCGGTTATCGTCGTCGACGATGGGGACGCGCTCGATCTTGTGTTCGTACATCAGTTCGAGCGCTTCGCGGGCGGTGACGTCCTCGGGGGCGGTGACGACCTCGTCAGTCATGGCCTCGTCGACGGCGTCGTCCTCGCCGACCTCGAGGTACGGGCGGATGTCCGTGCCCGAGATGATACCCAGGACCTGGCCGTCGTCGTCGACGACCGGGGCGCCGGAGACGCCCTGTTTGTCCATCATCTGGTCGACGTCCCGGACGGTCTGGTCCGGCGCGGCGGTGACGACGTCGCGGATGATCAACTCGTCGGCGCGCTTGACGCGCTCGATTTCGGCGACCATCTGGTCGACGTCCATGTTTCGGTGGAGGACGCCCAGTCCGCCGTGTCGGGCCATCGCGATGGCCATGTCGCTCTCGGTGACGGTGTCCATCGCCGCCGTGAGGACGGGCGCGTTGATCTCGACGTTCTTCGAGACCCGCGTCGCGGTGTCAGCCTCGTCCGGTTCGACGCGCGACTCCTTGGGTCGCAAGAGTACGTCGTCGAACGTCAGCGCTTCCGGTACCTGGAGTTTTTGCGAGAAGGGCTCGCGCTCGTTCGCCATGTAAACCGTCACAGACGGTAGCTCAAAAGCGTTGCGAGACGCACAGACGCGTGGGCTCCGGTCCCACACGAATCCGGCGAGAATGTGGATCATCACTCGGGAACGCCGGATCGGTAAAAGATGGAAGAAAGCACGTCGGAAACCTGACTGATGCCGACCGTGTGCGGCCAATTCTCACACAACGTTTATACTTCGACCAAAGAAAGTGATAGATATGCAATCCGTCAGCCCCACCGGCACGGACGGCAGCCGACGACCGACCTCTTCGCTCGCAGAGGTCGGCAAGACATTCCTGGTGGGCACTCGCTTTACAGCGAACTGGCGGTCGGCGTCCCCGATTCCCGACGCTCTCCTCGCGTATCGGCGTCGTCGCACCCACGGGTCCGCGGGTGAGGGCCACCGATAACGGCCGATGAGTAGCTCTCAACACCCGGTCGCCGTCGGACTCGAGCGGCGCGTCGGCGGCGCCACGCGACTCCTCGCGACGGTGATGCTGTTGCCGCTGCTAGACGGCGTCTTCGCGGCCGTCGTTCTGGCGGGGGCCCTCTCCAGTGTCACCGGTATCATCGAGGTCGGTCTACTCATCTTCGGCGGGTCCGCGACGCTCGCGGTCATCCTCGCCGAGATGGACGGCGACGTCAGGGAGGTGACGAAGTCGATACTGCTGGTCGGTGCAGTGGTCGTCGCGGGCGCCGTTATCGTGGCCGCACTCGCCCCGACCATCCGGAGCGTGCTCGTCCCCGGCGTCTTCGACCGCTTCGCGGCCATCATCATCCTCGCCATCGCGGGCCGGACCGCCAGCGCTCGCATCGGGGAGATACTGCCGCGCCCGTCGATGATACTCGTCATCGGCCTCGTCGTCAGCGTCGACCTGAACGGCCTCTCCATCGTCGTCCAGACCGACCCAGAACTCATGGTTCGCGCGGCGGCGGCCGCCAGCGTCGGCGTGGCGTTCGCACTGACTGCGGCCCTCGCCGGCCCGTGGCTCCGCAACGCCGTCGACATCGACCGATTCCGCTTCGGCAGCGCCGTCGCGCTGGGGGTCCTCCCGCTGAGTCTCTTCGGCGCCATTCCGGGGGACGCTCCCGTCGCGCTCGCGGTGCTCGGCGTGACGACGCTGCTTGCGTTCGACCCCGGCCGCGCCCGCCAGCGCGACGACGAGTTCGATCCCGACCGCGTCGACGTGACGGCGGCGTTCACCGACGGCGGCGCCTCGCAGGGCGTCGAACACGACGACGCCGACACCGAACCCCACCGCGCGGTCCCGTTCGGCGACGACGTCGCAAACGGTGAGAACGGCGACAGTGACGACGACGGCGACGAGCGACTCCCCTGGCTCTGATGAGCAAGGCTTAGGAGCCTCACCCTCCCCAACTCAGGCATGGCTGACAACCGCGTCGTCCAGGGACGGATGGTCACGCCCGAGAGCCTCGCCGAGATAATCGAGGGCGGGTCCGTCATGGACGCCGAAGCGATCGAGGACGCCGAGCGGGAGTGCCCCGACTGCGGCGGCGACGTCATCCGGGTCGGCTACATGCCCAGCGTGACGGAGTTCGTCACGGGCTTCAAGTGCCAGGACTGCGACTGGGCCGACACCGACCGGGAGTAATCGTAACCCCTTTAGTGCAACTCGGCAAATGACGATTCACGGGGCTGTGGCCTAGTCCGGGAAGGCGGCTGACTCCAGAGGTCACACGCCAGGTGACGATATCCAGAGCTGATATACCGAGCGTCCGACTGATCATCGGCCGCGTTGACGACCCTCTGGAGTACCGAGGCGTGGTACGGAGATATCAGCCGATCGTGGGTTCAAATCCCTCCGGCCCCATTCTCACCTTAATTTTAACTTAAGGTTCCGAATATTATCCTCCTGTAGTAAAGGGTCTCAGCAGCGGGTAGACTGGCCGTACCCGCCGAATGAGTTCGTCCGTGCTTCTCGTCTCGTCGAGGATGGCGCTACTGACCAGGAGGTTCGCGAATCCGTCCGTGAGGTGGAAGACCGATGAACGTCTGTTCCGCCTGCGGATGGACGGACTCGGACCTCTGCATCGTCGAGGACGATGGCGGGCTGCGTCTTCTCTGCAGTGACTGTGAAACGGTGGTGTCGGCCGCATGACGGAGTGGTCGCACTACTGGCGATACTTCTGTCACGTCTGCGGCGAGGAGTGCATCAATCACGTCGACCAGTCGCGCACCCAGGCGTCTGAGTGTCGCGCGTGTCATCGAGTCCCCGATCTCCGGACCGCCGCTAACACTACGAGCGAGCGGCCGGAGGGAGCGACCCCCTCACATGGGGGTCCGACCTCCAATGCGAGCGCACGCCCCCAAGCGGAGCGCAGGGGGCATTCCTCAGCGCGAAAGCCCGGGGGCGGTCCCCCGGAACGTGCGCGCGGTGGCGGTGCTGGTGCCGAGTCCGAGAGTGGTGCGGATTTCTGGGACTTCTAACGTGGCTACGGAGGAACCTACCGCCGACCCCTCTCGGCAAACCAATCTGAATAAGTGTGAAACCGCCGGCTCAGGGGATGAAACAGCCGAACCCGATTCGGATGGTCCAGAACTGCCATCGGTCGACGATGCGTTCTGGTCGTTCGTCGAGGAGTGCTACGACCTCGCGGATTTGCCCGTCGCCACGGAAGAGGGGACGAAAATCAGAGAGGACTACGTTGACGAGACACTGGAAAACTGGGAGTCCGACCCGCTGTACTACTGCGGTCGTTGCGAGACTACCTGGGCCCCCCGTAGCCGGTCGAAAATCGACCACGTAACGATAGAACACGGAGATGTCTTAGCGAATTCGAGCCTGTCACCAGCTGACGCCGCGGATGCCTGGATTCGAGAGAAGCGCGTGACCGGCCAGCGAGTCAAGGACGTCGATGCCGTGCCGTGGGTAATCGCAGTTCAGAAGCTCCTCGAATCTCACGAGAGGACGCTTCAAACGACGATTAACCTCCGATACGGGTGGCCTCGCGACCCGGAGTTTGACGAATTCAGTTTTAGTGCAACGGACCGCTGGAGTCCGGATTACCAGCGTGAGATGTACGGCCAGTGCAACGGTTGGCTCCGAGAACTGACCGGCGGTACGAGACCGTCCGGCGGTGAAACCGAGGCGAGTTTTGATAACCCACACGTCGCGCTAATTACGCGATCGGCGTCATCTGTACCGGATGGCGAACGGATCGGTCCCGTTGATCATGCAGCAAACCTCCGTGACCCCTGGCGAGAGGTTTACCAAAAGTTGCGGTACACTCTCGAATCTTGTGGCTTTTCGAAAGACGATTACCAATACTGGCGTGTCCTCGAACCGCACCCTGGCGACGGCCTGAACCGGGGCTACGCGCACGAGCATATCATCCTCGTTGTCGATGGCGAACTCTCTCAGTCCGATTTAGCTCCCGTGATGGAAACCCACGTTTCAGCTACTGAGGGCGCTGGACTGGACGCTCACACGAATGCACCCTGCCCTGAACACGCCGGCGGTAACCCGTGGGATGCAGCTGTCGGAGAGTGCGACGACTGCGATTCCCCAATCTCGGTGACCGACCCGGAAAACGTCGAGAATCTGGCTGCCTACGTCGCTGACTACGCGTCGATCGACCCGCTCGACCTGTTCGAACGTGAGCCGTCCTATATCGCCTGGGCTGCTGCAATGACAGCCGGCAACGTCCGGTCTGTGAGTCGATCCGACCCTGCTGGATGGGCGGCAACCGCCGACCGGTGTAAGCAACGCCACGAGTCCGGGAAGTCCGACCTCGAAGGGCAACACGGTGACCGCCTCACGGTATCGAACAAGGGTACGAATACGCTCGAATGCGCGGTGTGCGGTAGCCCGCATGGAATAGACCAGGACCAAACGCTGACCGAACACCGGCTCGACCGCGCCGACCAGGGCGACGAAACCGTCGTCGCCGACGGAGGTGATACGGAACTCTGGAAGGACTGGGTAGCCGCGTGGCGAGCTGGCAGGAAACGAACCGTCGTGAAGGAATGTACCCATCCGGATGCCAGTAATCAATGTCCGCTTTGCGACGAGTACCGACATATCGAGGATAAACACGCCGTAGACGCCTCAGTCCCAATTGATCCTGACGCGTACGTCCCCGATGACGCGTTCAAAAACGAGATGGAAACCCACGTACAGACGATAGAACAGAGACTTCAGCGAAATCCAGAAATCTCGACCGCGGGACTAAAGGGAATGCTGCACGGGCAGCTCCCCGACCGTCACACAGACGCGTTAATCGCTGGTGTCCTGGCTGGCTACGAACGGCCCGATTTAGACAACCTCGATGACGACGATCTCCCAGACTGGCGAAATCGACAGCGGATTCCCGAATGGTACGTTCACTCCATCACCGTCGACGGCGAGGAGTTTGCTGCCTCAGTCGGCAACGGTGTGACGATGACAGAGGTCACGACTGCGTCTGATACCTGGGACTCGACACGAGGCGTCTCTGAAGAGTGGCGCGAGGACCCGTTCGCTGATCCATCCTGCAATGAATGCGAATCCGGCGTATACGAACTGATGGAGACGTTTAAAAAAGATGAGAAATTCTTCTCCCGCTTCGAATGTGATACGTGCGAAGATTCCACCCTTTCCTAATACCACGATCTGATTCGGATACTTAGATTTATACTACAACGATTCTGCATCCAAATATTCCTCGCTCGGTACTTTGCCAATCAATTCTACGATTTCATCCCAATATTCGTAGTCTGGGTTCTCCATTTCCAATTCACTGATTGCCGAAATTGAATGAGTGTAATTTTCGAGTGCCTTAACCTTCTTCCTACGGGAACCGATAATATCCATCCCCTCTCTGAGATACCAATTTCTTTGTTCCGGAGAATTTGGACCTGAAGACGCTATCGTGTAAGCTCGAAGCATTTTTTCGAAGTCTGGTGTATTCCCTCGTACAAAATCTTCGTCTGGGAAGGAGGAGCAAAGGAGATCCACATCCCGCTCTAAACGTTCTCCGTTCCCAATGGGAGCGAATACTTCTCGATAAGCGTTGAGAGGTTGGAGTAAATTGATCTTGCGGATCTCGCTACGGTCCGATACCTCAATTCTCGTAAACATCTCATCAGGGAGTTGCTCGATATCCTCTTCTGGATTAAGTTCGTACAATAAGCCCTCAACATCGTACAGACTCGGGTCTAGTAAAAGCAAGAGGTGGTCCGGACCAATTGGACAGTATATTTGTCTGCCGATCAATTCCTTGGATGCTGAATCGACATTATCGAATTCCTTTCCATGAAACTCTACTACTGGTTCGTCGGAAGTAAAGAAAGGAAGGTCGGTCTTATTTTCAATCAGTACCCAGCCCATGTACTGCAGAAGCGTATGACCTTCAGACGTATTGTAAGAAATTGCCGAGGGCCAATCTTGTACCCCCTCATTGAACTCATCAAGTGGAAGTCTCTCCTTTGCGCTATAGTAGAGCCTTGAACCGATGCTCCGTGTGATTTGGAATGAGATGAACGAAGATACTCCTGGAACATCCTTCGCTGTTAAAACCTTACCATCTAGAATATTCCGGATAGTATTGATCATCTCTCTTTCGGCGATGTTTGCTTCACCGTTCTCTAAGAGGCCGTCTGCGAAATTTTCGTAGGATGCCGCCTTTCTAATCGGATACCGGTCTCGTGGTGGATAATAATCACCGCCCTCGTGCTTATCGGTAAGCGAATATCGAGATATGAGTCCTTCCTCATCCGGAGCAAAGTTTTGGAGGTATGCTTGAGGAACGATGTGTTCGTTTACCATCCGTCTATGAATTCGTGTATTTAGCAGAATAAGCCTTTCTACGTGCTGAATAAGGCGGTCAGTCAGGACCCCCCAGTGATTAATAGCATTTTCATAAAATCACACAGACATTTTCAAATCGGTTAGATCGACCTTCCTGAGCCGTCAGACTCAAACTTTCACTTTCACCCGACCACTTTCCCCGTTTTATGTCTAGTCGCTAGTAACTTTCTTACGTAGTATGGCAACCAACGATACCCCCGATTTCGACGACCTCGAACCAGTCGAAACCAACGAACAGGACGACGATAGCGATGCTGAATGGCTCGATCTCGAACCCGGCGAGTCGGTCGTCGGTGAGGTCCGCGCCGTGCGGCCGAACTGCGGCCAGTACGACAACACGGTCATCGAACTGGCACGCGGCCTCGGAGACGTCGTGGTGATGTGGTCCAACGGCCAGATCGACCGCGCGTTCCGCGTGAACGACATCGGCGAAGGCGACGTAGTCGGTATCAAGCACACCGAGGACACTGCGACCGCTGAGAACGAGGACGGCGAGGAGTACGAGTTCGATATCTGGGAGGTCCGCGCCCTGGGAGGTGACGACTGATGGCAACGACTCGATCCATCGAGCAGGCATTCAAGGACCTGAACATCCTGACTGCGCTCGGCATCACGGCGTACACCGTGTTGTCGCTGACGATGCTCGGGCTGACCGGCGACGCTGTCGAGCTGATGGAAACCTACCAGTGGCTCCCGCTCACTGGGTCGCTCGCGGCGATGCTGATCGTCTTCATCTCATCGGGCACCCGTGACCCGTCGAGGTACCACCCTGTCGAGATGGTCTGGGTTGTCCTGTCGGTCGTGCTCCTGGGCGCTCACGCGTTCCTCGTCGAAGTGCAGGACTTCGTGGGCTCGTTCGACCCGTGGGGCACGGTCGTCGTCTTCTTCGTGCTCCTGGTCGCGACCGCGATTCTCGCGAGGTGACCCATGGAGCGAGAACTTGCCGTTCACGTCTACGGCTACACCGCTGTGGCCGTCCCGCTGGCAACGGCTGACTGGACAGGCGTACTCGGTGCGCTTGCCGCGGTCCCGATCTTCGTCTGGGCCTGCTACGGGCTACTGAAGTCGGGCCAGTCGAAGCGCGAAAAGCTCGAAGAAGAGACGGCCCGCGTCGAGGAGCTGGAAGAGAAGATCGAGAGTATCGAAGCGTCGAACACGCCGCTGACTGCTGACGGAGGAGAAACCAATGTCGAAACCGCAACTGCATGAAACGACCGGCCTAGATGGGCCGTCGATGACGCGACGTACTGCGCTGAAAACTCTCGCTGCCGGTGGAACCGCTGCCACCGTCGGAACTGGCGCCGGTGGCGACGAGCTCGCCCCTGTCGGAGACGCGGAGGCCATCGCCTGTGGTGGCTTGTGTCTCGGCGCTGCTGCTGTCGGTGCAGGTATCGCCGTCGGATGGGCGCTTCGTGAGTATGAGGTGATCGGTGCTGATTCGCCGGCTGATGGGCTGTCTGCGGACGCTCTCCGTACGGAGATCGACTCGACTGCCTCGGCTCGAAAATCAACGAACGCCTCGACGATTCTCGACAATCGGAACATCGTCAAGGCGGGTGTTGAGAACACCGCCTACGGTGACGCGAAGCTGGCGGCGATTCAGGAGCTGAACAACCAGTCTCAGCAATCTGCTGTTGAGACTGCTGCTACTGAGGCGATCAATTCCTACGAGGAGACCGTCATCAAGAATTTCCTGAAGTCGTGGAACGAAGCTGCTCAAGAGGCCAACACCCTCGGACTCGCTGCTCAGGAACATTCGGACGTGGCGAATAACTACCTCAAGCCCTGGGACCCGCAGATGAACAGCGTTGATGAAGTCAACTGGGATATCTCATCGTTCGCAGATCCGCCAGACAGAGGAGAGACTACCCAGGCAACAAGAGACTACAGCTTCAGTAACGGCAACACCTTCGAGGTCCACACTGTGCACTTCCAGGCTACGCAGATGGACTGGGGTGGGAGTACGACCGCGTGGCGGGAGTATGGTCTCTCCCCGCTAAAGCACGAAGACGATTATATCCGCCATGGTGACGACTTCATCCGTGTCGGTGACGGCAACGTTGAGTACATGCACGTCACCCCGTGGGCGGAAGCCCTGGGCGAGCTCGAACAGGCGTTCACGAACGCCCGTGACGGCATCCTCCTCTGGGTTGATAACATCTACTCCCAGGTGCAAGCTGGCGAGCTGAATACTGAGGAGCTGCTGACTTCAAGGGAGCTTGCGGCGATGACCGCTGACGACGAAGAGTACAACCAAGCAATAGCGGACCTCATGGCTCTCAACATCTCCGTCGATCTCGAACGAGAGGCTGAGATTTACCTCCCGGACGATGACGTGACTCTGTACGGTTCGCTCGGCACGACGGGCGACACGACCCTGTCAGTGGGTACTGTGGACCCGACTGCCGATGACTTGGACTACTACTTCACCTACGACGTGAGCCAAGGGTCTGGTACGTGGTCCGACTACAACGAGGGCGTCGATGGTGGTGTGGTGACGTTCACTGCCGAGCCTTGGGAAGGTACGGAGTTCGCTATCGACACGACCGCCGGGGAGACCGCGACGGTCGCCGCGAGCTCGTTCGAGGACCAGGGTGACGGTACGTGGACTGTCGATGTGAGTGATCAGCTGGAAACAGCAATCACGAACATCGACCAGGTACTCGTTCATAGTGAGAGTTCTGAGACCAACTACCAGACGGTCCAGCTGACGGATACCTTCGAAATCAAGACGTTTACGGACTCTGAAGGTAACGAATACGACTCCGCTGAACACACCTCGAACAAGCCGCATGATGATACCAACTACATCACGGAAGAGGAGTGGGAGGAGCGTGAAGAACGGTACACTAAGCTGATCGACAGATACGAGGAGTCCAAGGGCGGCGGAGTCGGCTTCGACCCCTCTCAGTTCGCCTGGGGACCAATCCCGGGTGTCGGTGTTCTGGGAGGAGCTGCTACTCTCGCGGCTGGCTTCATCGCCTGGGCCGGAACTCGGTGAGTATCAGATGAACGTTCGCTTTTTCGCGCTGCTGATGGTCGTAGCCACAGCTGCATCCGCCGGGATCGGCACGGCCACCGCGGCGCCGCTCCAGGTGGACGCTGGAAACGCGTCCGTCGACGTCGAGGTCGGCGACGACTCTGGGAGCTCGAACGAATCGACAATTCCGGAGGAGTGTACCGAGGAGGTCGACCGTGCAACGGTCATCTGCTCGTCGACGCTCGACGATGGAACTGCGGTACTCAAGATCTGGTCGTTCCGGTCGCAGTCGGTAACGCTCTACGATGCTGGCGCGTTCATCGAGGGGGGCGAGGTGACGGAAGGCAACTTCCGGCTGCTGCCCGATCGCGTCAACCGCGTCGAGCTCGACGTGACCGTGACCGACGGCGGCTTTGCTGGCGTCTCCATCGGAACGCGGTATCTGACCTACGCAGAGCCCATCGAGAAGCCCAAGCCGGGCTTCCTGCCGGGTTCGCCCCAGTCGGAAGACCCGGCGATAGCGGCGCTCACAATGTTCCTGCTGTTCGGCTGTGCGTTCCCTGCGTCGTACGTCGGGCTCAAGCGGTACGCCGGAGGTGTCACCGATGAGCTCTGAGGAAACGAGCGCGGCGCCCGCGGAAGGCTCGACGACCACCGGCGCCGAAGTGATGATCAAGGCCGTCCGTAAGACGTTCCTGCTGCTGATGTTCGCCGTCGCTTGCTTCGGTCTCCTGGCCGCTGTGTACTTCGAGGTCATTACGCTGCCCGCTCGCGGCCTCGCTATCGCGCTGATGGTCACCTGCATCGCGGCGCCGTTCGTCGTGACATACGCGGTGCTCTGCTGCTGGTGGGCAATTCAGCGGAGCAAGATTCCGCTCATCCTAGTCGACCGTGACCAGAAGGAGCTTCACCTCAAGTACTTCTCCCCGTCGGAGTGGAACTCGTTGGAGGTCGAGGGCTCGCTCGCTGATCGGCGGACGAACTCAGGAAAGGCGTACATCGCCGAGGAGGTCGAGGTCGAGCAGCGCGAGCGCGTCGACCCGGTCACCGGCGAGACGGAGACGTACGCCCAGCGTGTCGCTCGGTCCAGCTGGGAGGGCTTCATCACGCCGTTCGAGCTGATGGAGACCGTTTACGCGTTCAAGAAGGCAAAAGAGGAACTCGTCCCCCTAGCGCAAGAGGCGCTGGAAGCCAAAGCCGGCGCTGATATCGACGTGCTCAAGAACACGGATCGGTTCGCTGGCGGCCTCCTGGTCGGCGCTGAAGAGGACACGTTCTTCGACGACCCGGGCGACGCGTTCGACTGGGACATGTCGGGCGGCGTCGACCTGGACGAGATGACCGAGCGTGATCACGCCGTCGACGACGACCCCGAGCGCGACGACCTACCCGAACCGGGCTCCCGGGAGATGCAAGAAAACGGCGGCCTCGTCGAGGAGGCGAGTGCGGATGACTGAGGCTGCCCTCGCTGCGGCGGAGTGGCGAGAGGTTTCGGAGGGACGGCTGCGCTCTGGAAACCTTCGGACCTACCCGCTCGCTCCGTTCCTCCAGGGCGACCAGCTGAAGCGGTACGTCTACTACAAAAACCGATACGACCAGATCCGCGAGTATGTCGGTACTGACCGGCTTCCCTCGACATTCGAACAGTCTGCGTACTGTCAACAGATGGTCGCTGCTCATGGCTCGGACCTCGCTTCACAGGCAGTCCGTGAAGGCTGGCTGTCCCTGCTGTCGTACCTCACGGGCCTGACCCACCGCGAGAGCGATTTCTCGACGGCTCAACTGCTGCAACACCTGCTGGCGGACATGCGGCGCGACGGGTGGCTCTCTACGTTCGTCGGAAGTACTGACGGCGGAAAGACCAACACGGCGCTGTTGCTCGCCGGGCTCGCCATGCGCGACGACCAGGAGATGCATCTCGCGACGAACATCGACCCCGTCGAGTGGCACGACCTCGACCTCGACGACCGAACCCACACCAACGTCACGACCCGGACCGGTCTCGAAGAGCTGATCGAGGAGTACGAGGATCTGTTCGTCATCCTCGACGAGATGAGCACACAGGCGAACGCTCAAACGTCGAATTATGACGTGAACGAACACCTCTACCCACTGATTACGCACAAGAGCAAGTACGGCCTCCGGATGGTGATCATCGGTCACCGAGAGTCGGGGTACGATATCGCCCCGCCGATCCGTGAACACTCGACGTACTTCGTCCGGCAGCGCCGGCACGAAGCCGATCGAGGAGACGACATTTACTCGGCTGAGTTCTACGAGAGCATCGACGACGGCGAGCTCGTCGAGGAGTCATTCACGCTGAAGCCCGTCCCCCAGGTGCAAGCGTACTACGACCCGGACGACGATAGCGCGACCTTCCAGCTGGACAAGTGACGCCGATAACCATTCCAATCGGCTCTGTTGGAATCCGCTTCTTCAGATAGATTTTCGTGTGAAACAACCGTTCAGTCGATGTGCGTTTTGACGCAGGCTGCTGGCATTTACCCAATTCATCAAACAACAAACCTGCGTGAAAACCTTCGGGGTTAATCCGTCTTCAGAACCCAAGTATAGCAATCCATGAGAGAAAACGGCCTACCAGAAGATCCACACCGTACAGACCCTCCTTCTGCCAGCGAAGATGTGGCGAAACTCCGCCTCGAACTCAGAGAGTACTCCCTTGAGCAGTTAGAGGATATTGGATTAGTCCAATGGGACAGAGAGGCCAATGTAGTCCGTAAAGGCCCATATTTCGGTGATAGGAAACCACAGGTATGAAGAAACGAGAACGGTGTTATACTTTGTTCCCCTGCACTGACCAAACCGAGTCAGTATTCGTCATCTTCTAGATGTTTCAATAGAGCCTTGCGACCCGAACCCAGAACCCTTCTCCCGTTCTCTCAACGCCCACCCTGCCAGCCTGCCCGCCCGACCCCCTCAACGGGGTGAGGGCGGGCCCAAGCGCCAACTTATGAATCATAGAGGATGAGATAGAGACTTCTTCCTATCGTCGGCCTTCTTTGAAGTGGTCAACATACTGATACGCTGTATTGCCACTAACATCCATTTTCGCAGCGACTTCATGGAGCGGCATTTCCAGAACGGCATTCAGATAAGCGGCGATAGCCGGTTTGCCCTCAACTGCAACCGAGATCGGAACAGAATCCTCTGATGCTTTCCTTAAGTACCCGAATCTGTGGAAGAGCTCTGCTAACTCCTGTGCCACTCTTCTTCGGTCCATATTCATTCCACCACGAATGTCCCTACTTTGACCGCTCGCTGCGACAATTCGATATCTATCGTGGTATCCTGTCGTGCCTTTGGCCCAAGTTAATTCATCTGTTAGAGTGACACCGAGTAATTTTGTTCCATCATCGTATTCTCGAAGAACCTCAGTGTCTTGCTCATCCGAACCTGTACCTGAATTTACGTTTTTAGGTTTTTCTACCATTTGTAGAAATAGGTCTTTAAGTCATACACCGTCTGCTTATAAAAGAAGAATGGTTTATTTCTACATTCTGTAGAAAAAAATTTTGAAGAGGTTACCTCCCCTCTTGAGAGTTATAATGGCCTCATCAACAAATGACTCAACGAGATCTAAGGTTGATTGGATAGACCTGGTTGAGAAAATACTTTCAATAATCCTAACGGCTCTGTTGATTTGGAGTCACATGAACGGTTTTCCCTAATGGAATTATTCAGCCCGCGAATGGCATGAGTGATAAACTGAATTGAGCGAACACTACTCCGAAATCGATGCTCTGAACTCGGTGTCTCAAGACTGACTATCCAATTTGCATTAAAGGGACCACCGAGATCCTCGGGAGCCGCTTCCATTACGAGTAATACTCCAAATCCAATTAATCCGGAAACGATTCCTGTAAAAGCATCAGCATTATTTTTCAGCCGGTATTGTTTTCTGTGGTTTCAACCATTACCTCTGTATGGAGAGTAAGGGTAATATTTGGGAAACTGAGTGGCGGATACATCATGTTGAAGGTGGCCACGATATCACGATTCCTTTCAATGTTGACATAAAAGACATAGGGGTTGTCCACAAATTAGCTCTATTTTTTGTCCGTGTTGGTATCGAATTTGGTTCATTATTAGCCATTCTCACCATTTCTAATCTCGGTGTCGGGACCTCCCTGCTGGGCTATGATTATTTCTCAGACTCTTCCGTCAGTAATGCACCATTGATTGCGGATTTCTTTTTGTTGCTCACGATATTTTCAGCTTTGATTGGTTTAATGGCTATATTTTTGGTTGCCGCGAGGTTCATCGATTGGTTCCATGACAATCTAAGCGCTTTCTGGGAAAAACAGGTATTAGGGGCGAACCATGATACTATTGACACTATTCCCATAGCATATTTTTTGAAATCCATTTTAAATTATGAATATGAAGTAAACACCCCTAACCCCAGTTTCACGAGGATTCAGATTCTTGTCCTTCAGTTTGCACTCTCCTTGATAATTTTCGGTGCAAGTGTGTTACTCTTCGCAGAGTTACCAAATCCGACAGAGCTCCCTACATATTTTGAAAATCTCCAAGGAGGTGTTTCGCTGTTCATAGCTCTAATTGCTACATTGGTCGGTCGGAGGATCGGAGCCATATTCCTCACAATTATTTTTCTAAAAGGAAGTTTGGCCTCTGGAATCTACCTCCTGTTCTTCTTGGGGTTATCCGCGGTATTCCTTGCGCCTTGTATACGAAACTTGGATATTGAATTTAAAGAGCGTTTGAGGAAAAGGACAACCGATTACTTTCGCTACGGAATCATAGATTGGAAAAGCGCATTGTTACATTCCGTGATCCTCTTAATAATCGCGAGTTTTGCTCTTGGGCTCAATTTACGGATGTCTTGGGAGTTCTTCGGACGATTGTAGTTAGCCAAATAAGGAGGCAAGGACTTCATTTTCACTTTCAGTCCGGTGTTGGCTGGCTTATTAGCCAATTACGTACCAAGTAAGAAATGGATGCACTCAGGAATCGGGATCACGCTCAAGTCCGCTGGCATCGAGCTCCCCGTCGAGAAACTGCTCTCCCTCATTAGAGATTCGGTAAAGCCCACGCGAAAGGCGCTGGGCGAGACCGTAATCAACGAGGATCGGGAGGCGGTTGCTCGCGGTCCCAGCTGCACAGACCCCCTCATCTTCCAACGCTTGAGCTGTCATATTCCCGTAAACTCGCATCTTCTCAAGGATGTGTTCATCGACTGGATGCATCCACTCGGCCCGCTTTCTCACAGTAATCGTTGCTGTGAGTGTTACCAACAAAGCGGTAACGATGTATCATCGTACTGTGGTTAGATTGGACTTTCTAATGGGACTTGTCCATTGTTCTGTTAGAAACGCTAAGTTAACTATTAGTACTTGCCATCGTAACGAATGGTTGACTCACCTCACTGACCTGTAGAAAGGTCCGGCGTGCTGGCACACGCCGGAGGTGGGCCGAACCGACCCCTGTAAGGAAACCGTTCGACCCATGCAAGAGCACGCACAGCGGACTAATAAACCCGTCCGCCACGAGTCAGTTGAATCGCATTCGTTTCAGGTACGTTCGCCGGCCAAGCTTCGCTGCCCTGACTGCGGACACACGCGTCCCTGTAATTCCTACGCAGACGCGGCTGCGAATCAGATCAAACTCCCCTGCCCGAGCTGCAATCGAATGATGGCACTTTGCCGGGGGTCGCCATAGATGGGATCGCCTCATCGCCACCCTGGCAACGGGAACGCTCCCGATCTCGACATTCAGGATTCGATCGACCTGTTCATCAGTCGCAACCGGCCCGACTGGAAGGGCGCGACGGCGAGAACGTACCGGAAGTCCCTGGACACGTTCGAACGGTACGCCGACCAAGCCAACCTGGAGAACATCTCCGAGCTGGAGATGTGGCAGGTCGGCAAGTACACTGACTGGCTGCTCCAGCAGGATTACGCGCGCGTCACAGTCCAGAGCAAGCAGAAACAGGCCCGCCGCTGGCTGAAGTGGCTGGAGTCGCAGGGATACATCCCGGTCGGGACGCACCTCGCCATCGAGCCACTGAAGCTCGACGATAAGGACCAGACCAGTTCGGATACGCTCCATCCCGACGACCTCCGTGACTTCCTGGAGTTCTATCGGGACGCCGTCGCGTGGCACGGAAAGAGGCGTCACGCGCTGCTGGAAGTGATCGGACACACCGGCGCGCGCCGGTCGTGCATCCGGGCGCTCGACCTCGGCGACTACGACCCCGATGAGCGCACCCTGAAGTTCATCAACCGCCCGGAGACGGGAACCCGTCTGAAGCGCGGCGATATGCACCAGCGGAAGGTGGTCCTCTCGGAGAAGCCGAACAAGGCGCTCCACGAGTACGTCGAGCGGGAGCGCTACGACGTTCACGACGACCACGGCCGCCGTCCGCTGTTCGCGAGCCGGCGCGGACGCCCAGCGAAGAGTACGATCACGAACTGGGTGTATCAGGTGACGCTCCCCTGCGTAATGCGGGAGTGCCCGCACAGTCGGCAGCGCCGGAACTGCGAGTGGACGCAACAGACGAAATCCTGTCAGTGCCCGTCGTCGAGCTCGCCCCACCCGGCTCGACGTGGTAGTATCACGTGGCAACTAAACATCGGCCGCTCGATCGGCGACGTTGCTGACCGCGCCGCGACCACCCCCGACGTGATTCGCCGGTACTACGACCGGCCCGACCTCGACGATGACCTCCGGAGACGCATCACAGACTTCGATGGTATCGACATTTGCGAGCACACCGATCCGACGGATTTCGACGTGGGGGTGAACTCATGAATTCGAACGATAGGGACCCTGAGGACCGGTTCGCTCGGCTCGGTCCCCTCCGGCCCCATACTTTCTGACGACGAACGGACGTGAGGAGTCTGAAATATGTCTAGCGGAGGGATTTGAATCAGGGAAGTCGCAGGACCGAGCGCAGCGAGGTCATCGTCTTCCCGTGGTTCAAACTCGCTCCGGCCCCACTCTTTCAGCGAATCAAATCCACGAGCACCGCGTAGCGTGTGCTCGTCTCCGATGAGCGGTGCGGGCCCCCGGAGGGATTTGAAGTAGACGAGCCACAGCCCGCGCAGCGAGCGCAGGGAGCGAGCAGGAATGTCTCGGCGTAGTTCAAACTCGCTCCGGCCCCACTTTTTCAGCGAATGAAATCCACGAGCACCGTCTAGCGTGTGCTCGTCTCCAGGGAGCCCCAGACAACCGTAACTAATCGAGGAGCGGCAAATCAGTCATCAGCGACTGGCTCTTCGATGATCGCGAGCCAGAAATCCTCGACGGATTGCACGAACGCGATGAACTCGTCGGGTTCGATGGGTTTCTGGATGTAGTGGTCGGCCTCGATGCCGTGGGACCGGGCGATATCCTCGCCGACGTCGGAACTCGTCAGGACGGTGACGGGGATGTCCGAAAGGGCGGGTTCGTTTTGCAACTCCGAGAGGACGTCCCGTCCGCCCGTGGCGGGAAGGTTCGGTTCGAGGAGGACGAGGTTGGGGCGAGGGGCGTCGGCGAACCCGCCGCGCTGGTGAAGGAAGTCGATGGCCGATTCGCCGTCGGAGACGGTGTGGAGACAGTTGGCCAGTTTGCCGTCTCGAAACGACTCCGTGAAGAGTCGGGTATCGCCCGGGCTCGGCTCGACCAGCAGGATGTCGATGGGGTCGCCCGGCTGTTCGTCGTCTACCGGCATTGCTGCACGTATCCCGTCGAGGTTGATAAAGAGGCTCCAGGGATTGCTAGCGGTCGATTACCAGTTGCTCGCGGATAACTCGTCTGGTCACTTCGGGGACTGTCGCCGCCCGAGCGCGTATCCGAGCCAGAGGAGCGTACCCGGGATCACCACGTAGGTGGCGAAATCGAAGACCATCGCGTAGAACGTTACCGCTCGACCGAGAGAATCGAACTGCGGGAGCCAGAACGGGAAGTCGGCTCCCTGGCCGCCCCCGACGCCGTCGAGGGACTTCCAGAGCGCGCGGTTGCCGACCACGACGGTCGCCACGAGCACCGTCAGGACCAGCGCCGGCGGTCGAACGTCGTCGGCGCGGGCGGGGAGTGGCGGAACCATACGCTGTCTCCGAACAGGCGATTGATACATTTCGTGGCCATTCGGACGGTATCACAACTCGTCGAGGACGTTGACTATGGCGTCGATCCCGGAATGGCCGCAGTAGCGGACGCTGGTACTCCGGGGGTCGTATTCGAGAACGTCAGCCTCGGCGAGTTTCGGCAGGGTCGAATGGTGGAGTCGTGCTGCGATCTGTTGGGAGTCCTCCTGGTGGCTTTCGCTGAGCGCCGCAGCGACGTCGCTCACTGTCGCCACGTCCGCTGTGGACTCGTGAAAGTACCGAAGCGTCGCGCGGCGGTATCTGTCCGCGAACAGGCCGAGCAGTTCGTCTCTCTCGTCCATCGTTGCTGATCCCTGGCATTCCATCGATTATCTCCGTGGCAGAGTGTTCCCTGCCGCCTACTGCACCCATCGAACGGGACTGAAACCACGGGCAGTTCCCCATCGCAGGTCCAGTACTCGTGGACCCGCGCCGGCGAGGACAGGGGACTGACCGAGTATGTTACTTTTTAGCTCGAGCGGCGGACGTGTATGTCATTCGTTCACCCACATCGTCAAATTCAGATCGAGGACCATGAATTCGGGCACTCACACCGAAGCCACTATGCAAGAGAATACGCACTCGACAGTACTGCCGGCCGTCGGATAAGAGGCGAAAGCCAGGTAGTGAGGCGCGTCCGCTACTCAGGAACTCACGCCGACGCGACCGGAGCTATCGACGACCACGTGGCGATCGGCGTACTCGAATTCGACCTGGACGCTGGTTCCGTCAGCGGATTCGAACAGCGCGTCCAGCGCGTCCGGATCGATCGATTCGTAGAGCGGTGGGAGCGCCAGCGGATCGGTGTCGGTCTTCGCCGCGACCTCCCGTATCACCGTCTCACTGGGCGAGACGTCGTCGAAGGTTCGAAAGCCGTCCCGTCCGTTTTCCATCGGTGTACGACGCAAGAACGACTATCGATAAAACAATATCGGCCTTTCGACGGTCCTGCGCGTGGCAGTAGACGACAGATGGGACCGCGAACACTGCCACTGTGACTCGACGTGCCGGCAGAACGCACGGATAGCTGCTCGGCTATCCACCCGTTGGCGTGCGACAGAAAGTGCCAGGTTACTGCTCGACGAGCGAATCGGATCCGCACTCCGAGCACCGCTCACCGGTGTGCTGGATGAACACCGACCCACAAGCGGTACACTCGTGTAGCACGGTCTTTGGCTGCTCGTCCTCGGGCGCCGCCTCGGTGTCCGTCGACTGGCGATTCGAGAACTTGTTTCGTATCTTCGTCAGGGGACCAGACATCACCCGTCGCTAAGCGGCGCTTGGCCAAGACCGTTTGACCTAATGAATTAGGGACGTGGCGGCGATAGCTGGTGGTCAATTCGGCGCTTCCGGGAGTGTGGTTGAGACGTACGTACCCACCGCTGGCGACGACCGGTCCCTGTAGGGGGCTCTCCACGGCGTGAAACTGGCTCGAAGGTGAGAGGAGCTGACGACCAAACTCGCACACCGGGCTTCGTCTCTCAGTTGTGGCGATGGTCTACCGACTGGACGTGACGGTTCGGGAGAGGACGGGGGGACGAGACTGCACAGGACGGAGTGACGGAACTGCACAGGACGGAGTGACGGGACTGCACAGGACGGGACGGTGGGATGGTGAGACGGGACGATGGGACGGGACGAACGCGGTCCCCGAATGCTACCGGGTTCGAGCGTTTTTTGACGACGTCACACTGACTGTTCGTTCAGGACGGTGATCCGGTAGGTGTCCCGCGTCGGAGGATCGGTCGCGCTCCTGAGAGACCGCGAGTTCGCCGCGCTCGCCGGCACGGCGTTCGCCAGGAGCCAGGCGTTCTCGACGATACTGATAGCCCTGGCACTGTACGCCGACGCGTTCGGGACGACCGGCGTCGTCGAGGGGCTCTGGGGGACCGGGTTCGCCTTCGTCCAGTTACTCGTCGTGCTCCCGCTGGGGCGCAAGATAGACACCGGCAACGCCAAGTCGTACCTGCTCGCCGGGTTCGTCCTCAACCTCGGCGTCTTCGCCGGGTTCGTCTTCGTCGACAACGCCATTCACGTGGTTCTCATTCGGATGGTCCAGGGGCTCGGCGCGTCCGTTCTCTGGATAACCGGATCGACCATCATCGGCGAGATAAGCCCCGACGGCGAGCAGGGGCGGTGGCTCGGGTCCTACAATCAGTTCGGCGCGATCTCGTCGCTCGCCGGCGACGTCGTCGGCGGGTATCTCCTGTTCGCACACGGCTTCACGTTCACCTACGTCGTCCTCGCGGGCATCACTGTCGCGACGTTCGTCCTCGTCTGGTCGTTCCTCCGCACGAATCCGGGCGGGCGGAAGGACCCCGAAGACGCCGGTGGCGTCGAGACGTTCCGGACGCTGCTGGCCAGACCGATGGTGCGGGCGCTCGTCACCTTCCGGTTCACCTTCAGCGTCGGCAAGATGGCGGTGATCATCTTCCTCCCCATCTACGCGCGCACCGAGTTCGGCATCTCCGCGTTCGCCATCGGGTGGATAATGGCCGGCGGAAAGCTGACGAAGGCGCTGACCCAGGGCTACGTCGGTGACCTCACCGACAGACTGGGACGGCGCCACCTCTTCGTGACCGTCGGTGCGGGGCTCTACGGGCTCGGCACAGCCCTGATACCGCTCGCCGCGTACTTCGAGGGGACCGTCGATCCGGTGCGGTTCACCGCGTTCGGCGGCACACAGGAGCTAGGTGGTGCGTTCTTCGCCATGTTCGCCGCGTTCAGCGTCCTCGGCGTCGCCGACAGCATCCGCCTGCCCGCGAGCATGTCGCTGTTCGTCGACGAAGGCGCAGAGTACGACGCCGTCGCCTCGAGCATGTCGCTGCGGTCCATCTCCTGGAAGGTCGGTCAGGTGATCGGTCCGGTGCTCATCGGCGGCGTCAAGGACTTCGTCTCCGCGGAAGCGGCGTTCCTCGCCGCCGCGGGGTTCGTCGCGTTCGCCACGTCTGTCTTCGGCGTCACGACGATCAGAGCACAGCGCCGGAAGCGAGCGGACTCCGTCCCGGGAGACTGACGAGACAGCCCGTTCGCGAGGGGACGCAGCTGCGCAGTCGTCGACCGACGAACCGGAGTAACACTCAAGTGTGCCAGGCGCTAACGTTCACCTGGAGCCAGAGAGCTCCCGGCGGGAATCACCGCTGACGCCTCTGGAAGCCGTACCGGATTCCGATCAGCGTCGACGGCGGACCTGGCCGCCCGCCGTCACGGCTTTTCGATTTTTCACTCCGTCCCAGTGACCACCTTCACCGCGGTACGCGAACCTTGATAGGCGTCCACCCGAGAGGACACGACTATGGACGGGGAGCGGCTCCCGGGAACGGCGACGGACGACGGGACCCGCATCGTCACCCACGTCGACATGGACTGTTTCTACGCGGCCTGCGAGCGCCTGCGCGAGCCAGCCCTCGAAAGCCAACCTCTCGTCGTCGGGATGGGCTTCGAACCCGGGGAAACCATCGGTGCGGTCGCGACCGCCAGCTACGAGGCCCGCGAGTACGGCGTCGACAGCGCGATGGCCATCTCGGAGGCCCTCGAACGACTCCCCCGCAAAATCGACGCCGTCGACGACCCCCATCTGGACGTCGACGAGTCCGGCTTCTACCGACCCGTGGACATGTCCTACTACGAGTCCGTCAGCGCCGAGGTCAAGGAGATACTCAACGAGCGCGCCGACGTCGTCCGCGAGGTCAGCATCGACGAGGCGTACCTGGACGTCAGCGACGAGATCAGCTGGGACGAAGCCGAGGAGTGGGGAGCGCAACTGAAATCCGACATCGAGGACGCGGTCGGTGTCGCCGCGAGCGTCGGCGTCGCGCCGACGATGAGCGCCGCGAAGGTCGCCAGCGACCACGACAAGCCCGACGGCCTCGTCGTCGTCGAACCCGGCGGCGTGCGTGATTTCTTCGCCGACCTCCCCGTCGACGAGGTCCACGGCGTCGGCCCGGTGACGGCGGCCGAGCTCGGCGAGATGGGCATCGAGACGGCGGGCGACCTCGCCGAGGCCGACCCCGACACGCTCGCGGACCGCTTCGGCGAACGCGGGATGGAAATCTACCGCTACGCCCGCGGCGAGGACGAACGCGAAGTCACGCCCCGGGGCCTGCCCAAGAGCCTCTCGCGGGAGTCCGCCTTCGCCAGCGCGACGAGCGACGAGGACGCGAAACGTGACCGCGTCCGCTCGCTCGCCGACTCGGTCGCCGACCGGGCGACCAGCAAGGATGCCCTCTACCAGACCATCGGGATCAAGGTCGTCACGCCACCGTACGACGTTCACACGCGCGCGCACTCGCTCCCGGGCCCGGTCGACGAACCGTCGCTGGTCGAGGACGTGGCGCTCGACCTGCTGGAGGAGTTCAGGGGCGACCGCGTCCGGAAGGTCGGCGTCCGCGTCTCGAAGCTCAGTTTCTCCGGCGGCGACCAGTCCAGCCTCGACGGCTTCGAGAGCGCGACCGGGTCGGCCGAATCGGCCGATTCGACCAGTTCGTTCGAGCGCAGCAGTCACGAGCCATCACCCACGAACGCGACGACGGACGACGGTCCGGTTTCTGAAGGGCAGGCGAGTCTCGACGGGTTCGAAGCAATGGCTGACGGAACAGACAGGTCTGACGACGACAGTCCCACGGGTTCGACTGGCGACGATGCCGACGACGAAGCGGCTGAAAGCGGCCGCTCGTCAGACGGTCAGTCGACGCTCGGCGAGTTCTAGACGAACCCCTCAGGCCACGCCGTTCTCCAGGTTCTCCAGCAGTTTTCCGACGAACAGGCCCGTCCGGGGCGCCATCTCGTCGTCGGCCGCGGTCTCGACCGGGTGTGCCTGGAGCGTCCGGACGAACTTCTCGCCGTGGGTCATCGCCTGAATCATGTCCACGACGTCGACGACGAGGCCCTCGTCGGAGGTGTCCATCGCCGGGTGGCGCTCCTTCGCGGCGTCGGTGTAACTGATCGTCCAGGCCGGACCGCCGATGACGTCGAGGATGTCGTCGACGTCGCCGACCTCCACCTGCCCGTCCTCGCTCCCCACGTAGACGGTCCCGGCCTCGACGAACGTCGCGTACCGGGTCATGCCTCCCCACTCACAGGTGACGTATGAGCGCCATTCGGTTTAGCGTTTTGTGCGGCGAGCGGTGGTGGTGCGACCAACCTGTGTCGCGCGTGACACGCGTCTGACGGACAGTTATGGGCCGCTAGACACTGCTCTATAGCAAGATCGAATGGCCGAGACAGAACACATCACAGTCGCGACGACGAGTCCCGGTGTCGGCGGGGCGGAGGAACCCGGCAAGTCCGTCGACCTCCCGGTCGTCGAACTCCTCACCGGCCGCGGGTTCGTCACCGGGAAGTCGGGGTCCGGGAAGTCCAACACCGCGTCGGTCATCGCCGAGAAACTACTCGATAACGGGTTCGGCATGCTCATCGTCGACATCGACGGCGAGTACTACGGGCTCAAGGAGGAGTACGAGATCCTCCACGCCGGCGCAGACGACGAATGCGACATCCAGGTGACCGCCGAGCACGCCGAGAAGATCGCCTCGCTCGCGCTGGAGCAGAACGTGCCCATCATCCTCGACATCTCCTCGTTCCTCGACGGCGACGAGGCCGAGGAACTCCTGAAGGAGGTCGCCCGACACCTCTTCGCCAAGGCGAAAAAGCAGAAACAGCCCTTCCTCATGCTCGTCGAGGAGTGCCACGAGTGGATCCCGGAGAACGGCTCCGTCGGCGAGGTCGGGAAGATGCTCATCAAGATCGGCAAGCGCGGACGCAAGCACGGCCTCGGCATGGTCGGCATCAGCCAGCGCCCGGCCGACGTGAAGAAGGACTACATCACCCAGTGCGACTGGCTGGTCTGGCACCGTCTGACCTGGAACAACGACACCAAGGTCGTCGGCCGGATCATCGACTCGCAGTACGCAGACGCCGTCGAGGACCTCGACGACGGCGAGGCGTTCCTCATGACCGACTGGTCCGAGTCCATCCGCCGCGTCCAGTTCCACCGCAAGCAAACCTTCGACGCCGGCGCCACGCCCGGCCTCGACGACTTCGAACGTCCGGAGCTCAAGTCCGTCAGTGACGACCTGGTCTCCGAACTCTCCGAGATAAGCGAGGAGAAACAACAGACCGAGGACCGGGTGAAGGAACTCCGGGAGCAACTCGACGAGAAGAACTCCCGCATCGCCGAACTGGAGACCGAACTGCAGGACGCCCGCGACATGCGCAAGATGGCCGAGCAGTTCACCGACGCGCTCCTCCAGCACGTCGACGGCTACAACCCGGGCCGGACGGAGAAGGAGAAGCAACGCCGGCGACGGGCCCGCTGGGAGGAAGACGACGGCGAGAAGGCGGCCGAATCGTCCCCTGACGACGCGACGGCCACGGCCGACGCCGCCAGCGAACCGGACGAACCGTCGGCCGACCACACCTCCGGCGGCGGCTTCGGCGACGCGTTCGGGATGTTCGCCGACGACGGGGCCGCGATGGCCGGCGGCGACGACGGTGGAGCGCCCGGCAGCGACGATGCGGCCTCCGCGGCAGCGGCGTCGGCCACTGGGGACGCGGCGAGTGCGTCAAACGGAGAGGGCGAGAACGGAGACGGAGCGACCGCTGCGGTCGACTTCGACTTCGAACCGCAGGACTTCACCGACGACGCGAGTGACGGCGGCCAATCGACGGCGTCAGCCAACGGTACGGAGTCGAGACAGTCGACTGCGTCGAACGGCTCGGCGTCGTCGAGCCAGTCGAAAGAGACGGGTGGTGCGCTCCTCGTCGAACGGGAATCCAGCGAGCCCGACTACGAGACGCCGGCGTTCCTCCACGACGTCGAGGCCGACCTGCGAGAGCTGGACGAGAAGGCCCAACGGATGCTCCAGTACTACGTCGAACAGGGGCCGGACACGCCGCTCAACGCCCACTTCTCCGCGGGCGGGTCGGGCGACCGGACGAGAGCGTACGCCTACAACCGCCAGCTTCGACTGGGCGGCTTTATCGAGCACGCCAGCTGCGGGCGATACGAATCCGTGTTGCGTGAACTGGTGACCGACGAGGCGCCGGCCGACCTCTCTGCGCCCGACATCGCCGACGCCGTCGCCGACTTGCGAGAAATCGTCGACGCGTCGGCGTAGCACTGTCTCTCGCAGGTCGTTCTCCGAAAATTCGGAACGGTCAGATTCGAGCGGCGCTACATAGTGGTGGTTGTAAGCACTTACCGGCGTTCGTCGTGGCCGGTACCGTCGAACGCCGGTTAAAAGTTACAACCACCACTATCAGTCGAGCGGTTCGACCAGGTCTTCGAGCGCGGCGCGCGGGTCGTCGGCCTTCGCGACGCCGCTGGCGAGCAGGACGCCCGTCGCGCCCAGATCCTGCGCCGAGACGACGTCGTCGCCGGTCGAGATACCGGCCCCACAGAGCACGTCGACGGACTCGTCGATGGCCGCGGCGGCCTCGACGGCGTCCGTCACGATGTCGGGATCGGCCTTGCTGACGGGCGTGCCGGTGCCGATGAGTTCCGGCGGTTCGACGGCGACCGAGTCCGGGCCGAGCGCGGCCGCGGCACCGATCTGGTCGGGGTTGTTGGCGCAGACGATGGTCTCCAGATCCGCGCGGTCGGCCGCGTCGATGGAGCCGTCGATGTCGGCGAGCTTGAGCCGGTTCTCGGAGTGGTTGATCAGCGTGCCGGTCGCGCCCGCGTCCGCGGCGGCCTCTGCGAGCGTGCTCCCGGTGTGACTGCCGTGTTCGACCGGACTGACGTGCTGGGCCCACGTCTCGACGCCCGTGTCGGCCACGGCAGAGAGATGAGCCGCCTGGGGTGCGATCGCGACGCGGACGCCGGTTTCCTCGCTCACGTCCTGCGCGGCCTCGGCGACGGCCACCGGGTCGCAGGGATACGCTTTCAGGTTGACGAGTACGAACATATCGGAACACCACCCGGGTGGCGCATATATGTTGCGCAGTTAGTGAACGCCTTCGCCGGTGCGCAGCGTTTTCGAACAGTGAGTGGACAGTGACGGTTAAGGTGTATAGCAGGAGATATGCAGACGAATACACGTGACAGGGGACGCGAAGTCTGACGCGACAGTCCTCGTCATCGAGGACGAGCGACACCTGGCCGACCTCTACGCCGACTACCTCGGTGACGAGTACGCCGTCGTCACCGCCTACACCGGCGAGGAGGGGATCGAACGTCTCACGAACGACGTCGACGTCGTCCTCGTCGACCGCCGGTTGGCGGGATTCTCGGGCCACGAGGTGCTCCCTGCCATCGAGGACAGCGACGTCGACTGCCGCGTGGCGATGGTGACGGACGCCCCGCCGGACTTCGACGTCATCGGCCTCGGCGTCGACGACTACCTCGTCAAGCCCGTCACGCGCGAGGAGGTCTTCGACGTCGTCGACCGCCTGCTGGCGGTCACCGAGTACACCGATGCGCTCCAGCGACTCACGCGGAAGAAACTCACTCGGAACGTCCTCCGCGTCGAGCGCTCACGAGCGGAGCTGAGCCAGAGCGAGCGCTACCGGGAACTCCACCGGGAAATCAGCGACCTGCAGGAGACGGTCGACGAACTCGCCGCTGAACTCGATCTCGAAGAACGTGAACTCGTGCTGTAGAATGTCAGGAATCGGGAAGTCAGAGGCAGTCCCGGGCAACTCGAGAAGCCACGAATAGAACGCAGAATCGCCACGCGGTAGCAGCATCGGTCTGACGTACCAAAGGTCGTGGATACGACCGTCGACGGGTTCCACGCACACGACAGAGACCTCGGAAAGCACTGTGGTGACCATCTCCGAAGGTGTCGTTTTCACCGTCGCCGTTATCTGATCAGCGAGAGGAGCTCTCTCGCATCTTCGAGTTTTTTCTGCCGTAACTGCTCTTCGATGTCGGGGGAATCCAGCCCATCGAGTGCGTTCAGCGCGCGGTCGATACCGTAGATACTCCGGACGAGTCGTTCGCCTTCTTCGTACGAAATCTCGTCGCGGGCGATTCGGTGTTTTCGCTCGAGCCGTTCCCGCTGGAGTTTCGTTTTCATTTCGTCGATGCGGTCGCGCTCACTCTCTGGAATGGTATCGAGGCGTTCGCATTCGAACACGAACTCGTTCAGGTCGATCGTCGTTCCCTGTACGCTGATCTCGTCGGGGATTTCTTGGCCGATGGTCCCCGATGGCCGTCTGACCTTGTCGACGAGGCGCTGTCGCTTTCTCTCGTTCATGAGTCCTGTTTCCCGGCGATACCCAGTGGGCAGATTCGGTGTTCGACCGGCATAAAATAACTACGCGAGACCACACTGGAACCGGTAAGCGTTCGTTCGATGACCATCGCTGATTACGTTCGAAGTTCGTTCTGCGAGGGATGTATTCGTTCGGAGCAACCAATTACTCAAAGGATATTGATACGAACGTTTACCATCCGAGCGCTGCACCTTCGAACGATGGAGGGGGAAGAACCGAACCCGACCAGGGTGTTCGACCTGGTGAGTGATTCGACTCGGATGGGAATTCTTCGAGCGCTCGCGGACGCGTACAGCGATGACCCGACCGATCCGTGGCTGGAGTACACGGAACTTCAGGAGGCGGTCGGGATTCGGGACAACGGGAACTTCAACTACCACCTCGACCAGTTGGGCGACCTCGTCGAGAAAGAACCGGCGGGATACATGATCTCCCGTATCGGTATGGGAGCCGTCTCGGCGGTTTCCTCGGGCGTCTTCGACCCAGAGTGGACGTGGGGTCCGGTCGACGCACCGGGAGAATGTTACTACTGTGAGGATTCGTTGCAGCTCCACTACGAAGACGGGATACTCAGACTCACCTGTGGAACGGACGGACACGCGATACCCCTCTCGGTCCCGCCGAGCCTCCTCGAATCACATCCAGCAGACGAGGTGGTCGAGCGAATCGCGTTCCTGGAAAACCGATGGGGCGCGTTACTCCGACAGAACATCTGTTCGGAGTGCCACGGACGCGTCGACGGAGAGATCGAGATGGGCGGTGCTCGAAGCGACCACTATCACTATCACGGCCACTGCCACCGCTGTGGGTTCCAGCACGGGATTCCGGTCGGGATGTATCTCGTCAGCCACCCCGCCGTGACTAGTTTCTTCTACGAGCACGGCGTCGACGTCCGGACCGTCCCGTTCTGGACGCTGGAATTTTGCAAACCCAACAGCGAGACGGTGCTGTCTACGGATCCACTCCGTCTACGGGTGGACGTCACTCGGGAGAACGAGACGGTATCCCTCACACTGGACAGAGCAGGAACAGTCACTGCGACGGAGCGAACGCAGACGACCGCCTGAAAACGCGGGTTACTTCGTTCCCAGTTCGTCTTTTCCGCAGGTCTCGCTCCGCTCGACCTGCCTAATCCTTCCGCTTGACCACGTCACCGAGCGTGTAACTCCCGCTGCTGGAGCCGCCTTCCCACTCCTCGTCTGCGTCGCTCGACCCGGCGGTGAGCGTGATACCCAGCGCGCTTTCGAGTTTCTTCTGGACGTCGTCGCTCGGCAGCGTGTCGCCGCGTTCGAGTTTCCGGATGAGGCTCGCCTTCTCGTTGAGCTCGTTTGCCAGGTCCTCCTGACTCATGTCTGTGCTCTCGCGGGCGTTACGGATGCGCTCGTCGTAGTCCTGGGCGAGTTCGTCCATCTGGTCGAACATGTCGCGGCGGCGTCCCCCACCGGAGCTCCCCGAGGACCCACTGGACCCACTCCCGGTGCTCGAGGAGGACCCGGATGACCCCGACGAGCTACTGGTCGAATACTTGGTGGACGTGCTCGACGAGGAGTCCTCGGTCCGAATCTCGGTGCCGAACTCCGTGCAGTCGTCGCACACGTCGAGTTCCGCGCCCTCGATCTTCACGCGGTTCGGACTCCCGACGTCTTTCCCGCACATCTCACACTGAACCATATCCGTCGCTTCGACACGCCCCGGCATAAATCGCACGCACCGTCAGGAGAGCGCGCGCATCGAGTAGTAGAACCGCTGCAGGGCCGTCAGGTGGCCGACGAGGGCGAGTGCGACAAGCAGCCAGCCGACGATGGTGAGTCCGGCGAGGGGGTCGGTGTAGAACGCGGCGACGCCGCCCGTGATGCCGATGAGTGCGAGGCGGTCCGCGCGACCCACGAGGCCGCCGTAGACGCGGTCCAGGCCCACCGCCTGGGCCTGGGTTCCGAGGTAGGAGGTCATCAGCACGCCCGTGACCGCTGCGAGGCCGATGTCGTACCGGCCGATGCCGGCTGCGAGGCCGACGAGGAGGACGATGTCGGCGTAGCGGTCGAGGACGTGGTCGAGCAGGTCCCCGGCGTCGGAGCTGACGTCCAGTTCGCGCGCGAGGGCGCCGTCGACCAGGTCGAGCCAGCCGTTGACGAAGACGAGCACCGCACCGACGAGATAGAGGACCGGGTCGGAGCCCGCCAGGTAGAAGACGACGGCGGCGGCCGCGGCGGCGACGAAGGCGACGACGCTCACGCCGTCCGGTGAGATGCCGAGCCGTTTGGCGCCGCCGACGAACGGCCCGAGCATCCTGTCGGCCAGGTCCCGGTACTTGTCCAGCGTCATAGCCACTCGATGTACGTGACTTCGCCAGCGCTCGGTTCGCGCTCGCCGGCGACGACGGCCGCTATCTCGTCCGCGACGTCCTCGGGCGACAGGTCGGTCGTGTCTATCTCGTAGACGCTATCGAGTCCGTGGTTCTCGACGGACTCGGAGAGGACGACGTCGAGCGCCTCGGACTCGGCGTTCTCGTAGGCTTTGGCGTCACTGTCGCCGCGCTCGCGGAGGCGCTCGACGACGGTATCGGGGTGAGCCCGGAGGACGACGACTCGGTCGGCCTCGAAGTTGTGCGCGAGGTGCGATTCGAAGAGCACGTCGTCGCGACCGTCCAGCCACGCCGAGACGGCATCGAGGTCGGCGATGACGCTCCCGCGGTCCTCGTCGGTCCCCTCGTCGAACCCCTCCGACTTGATCACGTCGTTGAGGTGGACGAAGTCGTGGTCGAAGTCGGGGTCCTGCGCGAGTAACTCGGTCGCCGTCGTCTTTCCGGTTCCCGGCGTCCCCGTGACGGCGACTCTCACTCCGCCAGCACCCCGTTTATCGTCTCGACGGCAGTCTCGGCGTCCTCGCGCGTCCCGCAGGTGATCCGGATGCACTCGGGAAGGCCGAAACTGGTGCAGTCGCGGACGATGACACCCTTCCGCTCTGCCGCGTCGGCGACGGCCGTCGCGTCGCCGACTTCGCAGAGGACGAAGTTCCCGCCGCTGTCCCACGTCGGGGCGTCGAGGTTCTCGTGGTAGTACTCCCTGGCCCAGTGTGCCGTCTCGACTGTCTGCTCGACGTGGTCGTCGTCGTCCAGCGCAGCGAGGCCGGCGCGACACGCCAGTTCGCTCGCGGCGAAGGGGGTGTTGATGCGCGCGTAGGCGTTGGCCCATTCCGCGGGGACCAGTCCGTATCCCAGGCGGACGCCAGCGAGGCCGTACACCTTCGAGAAGGTCCGCAAGACGGCCACGTCGTCGCGCTCGTCGAGCAGTGCAGCGGCGCTCGGGTTCTCGGTGAACTCGCCGTAGGCCTCGTCGACGAGGATCAGCGTCTCCTCGTCGGTCCGGTCGGCCAGTTCCACGACGTCGTCGCTGGTCATCTCCGAGCCCGTCGGGTTGTGCGGGCTCGTGACGTAGACGATACGCTCGCCGTCGTAGGAATCCAGAACGCTCTCGGGCGTCTGGGCGAAGTCGTCGGCCTTCGATATCTCGTATGTCCCGACCGTACCGTGGTGGAACCGGGCGCTCATCGGGTAGTACGCGAAGCCCGGTTCGGGGACGAGGACGCCGTCGCCGGGTTCGAGCATCGCGCGGGCGAGGTAGTCCAGCACGCCGTCGCCGCCGTTGCCGAGCCACACCTGGTCGGACTCGACGGACCATTTCTCAGCGAGGGCGTCGACCAGGTCTGCGTGGGACGCCTTCGGGTAGGAGTGCATCCGGTCGGCGCCATCGCGGATGGCCTCGACCGCCGCGGGGCTCGGGCCGTACATGTTCTCGTTCGACGCGAGTTTCACGAGGTCGTCGGGGTCCAGACCCAGTTCGCGGGCGACTTCGTCGACGCCGCGACCCGCCCGGTACACGGTGTGGGCGGAGAGGTCGCGTGGTTGCATGGGTGAGGCAAGCAGACGGCGCGGCTTAAACGTGCCCAACTGGCGTGATCGGTTCGCACGGGAGTCGACACGACCGGGAATGGCGGCCGGTTTCACCGGGCTTGAAGAGACCTGCTCCCCACCAACTGGCATGGGATTCGTCGAAGCCGCGGTGTTCGGGGTGCACATGCTCTTCGCGGGACTGTGGTCTGGCACCGTCCTGTTCGTCACACTCGCCGTCTTACCGACGGCGATGGACGGAGACGTCAACGTAGCTCCGCTGAAATTCGTGACGAGCCGGCTCAAACAGATATCGCGGGCGAGCGCACTCCTGCTCCTGCTGACCGGTGGACACCTCGCCGGGACGTTCTACACCGGGTCGTCGCTACTGAACACGACGCGGGGCAACCTCGTCCTGGTCATGGTCGCGCTGTGGTTCCTGCTGGCGGCGTTCACCGAGATCGCCGCGAGTAAGCTCTCGGACGGACTCGCACAGCAGAAGATTAGAGAACCGGCGCGGAACGCCCGCCCGTTCCTCCTCGCGGCGTCGCTCGTCTCGGTGCTCCTGCTGCTCGACGCCGGCGCGCTGCTCGGACTGTAACGGCGGTCGCGACGGAATTTTTGGAGAGAAGAACTGCCCGGTTGCAGTCAGGGGATGCGAACGGTGTGCGAGAGCGTGCCGACGCCCTCGACTTCGACCTCGACGCGGTCGCCGTTCTCCAGCGGGCCGACGCCCGATGGCGTCCCCGTCGAGATGACGTCGCCCGGTTCGAGCGTCATGTAGCTCGTTATCTCCTCGATGAGTTCCGGGATGGAGAAGATGAACTCGTCACGGGAGGAGGACTGGCGGGTCTCGCCGTTGACGCGGGACTCGATAGTGGCGTCCTCGGGAACGTGCTCCGGCGTCGCGACGAGCGGGCCGATAGGACAGGCGTTGTCGAAGGCCTTGCCGCGGACCCAGTTCTGCTCCTGGCGCTGGTCGTCCCGGTTCGAGAGGTCGTTGACGCAGGTGTAGCCGGCGATGACGTCCTCGGCGCCCTTCGCGGTGACGTTCTTGCACTGCTCGCCGATGACGACGCCGAGTTCCGCCTCGAAGTCGATGCGCTCCTTGTCCGGAAGCAGCGTCACCGTGGAGTTGTGACTGGCGACGGTGTTGGGCGGCTTCAGGAAGAGCATGGGCCGGTCCGGGATGTCCTTGCCCGTCTCCTCGGCGTGGTCGGCGTAGTTCAGACCGACGCAGACGATCTTCGTGGGCTCACAGGGCGGCAACACCTCGACCTCCTCCGGCGAGTACGACTCGTCGCCGAAGGCGATGCGGCCGTAGGGGCCCGCGGCCGCGGTGACGACGGGTTCGCCGTCCTCGACGGTCCACCGGCCGCCCCGGACGTTCCCGGCGGAGTCGCGGAATCGGACGCGTTTCATGCCTCAGGGATCACGACCTGACCTGATAAGCGTTTACAAGGGGAGTTCCGGCCCCCTCGGTCGGTTCGACGCGCGTCTACGGAGCCATCGTCAGCCGTGAATGGTCGTTCGGGTCGGTGGAGTCGTCACCGGTCTCGGAAACCCCAATTCGGGGCCGCGATAGACCGGACCGAACCGCTTTTGCACGGGCACGGGCTATCCGCGGTCGATGAAACTGCTCGTGGTGGGTGCCGGCGCGATGGGTCGGTGGTTCGCCGAGCGCGTCGCCACCGTGGACGACCAGGTCGGGTTCGCCGACACCGATCCGGACGCCGCCCGGGCGGCCGTGGACGCCGTCGGTGGCCGCGTCGTCGACCCTGCTGCCGAGGAGCCGTTCGGCGTCGTCTGCGTCGCCGTCCCGATGCCGGCCGCGCGGGACGCCATCGAGACGTACGCTCCCCGCGCAGAGCGTGCAATCTGTGACGTGACGGGGAGCATGCGCGACCCGATGGCGGCGATGCGGGAGCACGCGCCCGACTGCGAGCGTCTGAGCCTCCACCCGCTCTTTGCCCCGGAACGAGCACCAGGCAACGTCGCCGTCGTCACGGACAACGGCGGCGAGGTGAGCGAGACCGTCCGCGATCGGCTGACGGCCGGCGGGAACGACGTCGTCGAGACGACGCCCGAGGAACACGACGAGGCGATGGAGACCGTCCAGGCGAGGGCGCACACGGCCGTCCTCGCGTTCGCCGCTGCCGCCGAGGACGTCCCGGACCACTTCCAGACCCCAATCTCCGCGGGCCTGTTCGACCTCGTCGAGCAGACGACCGGCGGCGAAGGACGGGTCTACGCCGACATCCAGGCGGCCTTCGATGGTGCCGACGACGTCGCCGCCGCGGCCGAAGAGATCGCCGACGCCGACGCCGACCGATTCGTCGACTTCTACGACCGCCTCTCATGAATCCAGACCAGCGCGAGCAGGTCGTCTCGAACGCCAAGTACCTGCGCAACGTCCGCCCGCTCGACCCCGACGAAATATCGGAGTACGTCGAGGGCCAGCCCCACCCGGCCGTCGTCCGGCAGGTCCTCCGCGAGGAGGCGATGGATCTGGGCGTCGTCGAGCGCGACGACGGGACTTTCGAGCCGGCACCCGAGGACCCGATCTCGGTCGCTTTCCACGGCGTCGAGGAGTTCCCGGAGCGACACGCCGCGACGCTCGAAGAATTACTCGTCGAGGAGTACGGTGTGGACTGGCCCGAGGGCGAGAGCGGCGAGCGCCTCCGGGACCGGATCCGCCAGATCAAGGACCGGTATCTCCGGCAGGTCGACGTGACCTACGACGATCTGACAGCGCTGGGCTACGCGATTTACCACCTCCCCGACTACTACGCGACGACACAGTACGTTCTGGCGGACCTGGCGAACGAGGGGTTGATCGAACGGCCGCTCCGCGTCCTCGACGTCGGCGCCGGTGTCGGCGGCCCTGCGCTCGGCCTCCTCGACCTGTTGCCCGAGGACGCGCTCGTCGATTACCACGCCGTCGAACCGAGCGCCGCCGCGGACGTTCTCGAACGGATGCTCGACGACTACGGCCCGAACGTTCGCACGACGATACACCGGGAGACAGCGGAGGCGTTCGAGCCCGGCTCTGCAGATGAGCGCGGAAGGGAGGACCGGACGGCGTTCGACCTGATCCTGTTCGGCAACGTCCTCAGCGAACTTGACGACCCAGAGGCCGTAGTCAGACGATACCTCGACGCGCTCGCAGCAGACGGGTCGCTGGTCGCGCTCGCCCCTGCGGATCGGAATACGGCTATCGAACTGCGGGAGATCGAGCGAGCCGTCGCGGACCGCGGGCCGGCGACGGTATACGCCCCCGCAGTCAGGCTCTGGCACGGTGAATCTCCCGAGAGCGAGTCCTGGTCCTTCGACGTGAAGCCAGACATCACCGTTCCCGAGTTCCAGAGACGACTCGACGGGGCCGCGACCGACCCGGACCACGAACCCGGCGAGTTCGTCAACGTCGACGTACAGTACGCCTACGCCGTGCTCCGGCGAGACGGCGAGCGGGCCATCGAGGCCCAGGGGAGCAGGGAGTTCGCGGCGAAGATGGTCGACGCGGAGGCCCACGTCACCGAGCGCGTCAACCTCGTCGCCGTCAAACTCAGCAACGACCTCTCGGACGGCGGTAACCCGCTCTTCCTGATCGGCGACGGGAGCCAAGAGACCGACCACTTCGCCGTGCTCACGGACGAGTCGGCGCTCAACGCCGACCTGCGGCGGGCCGACTACGGTGACTTGCTCTTCTTCGAGAACGCGCTGGTGCTGTGGAACGACGACGAAGCAGCCTACAACGTGGTCGTCGACGGCGAGACGGTCGTGGACGCGGCCTAGCGCACCGGGACGACGACACGGGCGGTGTACTCGTCGTTCTCGCTGACGATGGCGAGCGGGCCGTCGGGCGCCGTCTCGAGCCTGAGATCGCCGTCGAGCGTCCGGACGGCGTGTGCGAACGCGTCGCCGTAGCGGTTCTGCACGGACGGACCCTCGACTCGTCGTCCCGGGAGGCGGGCGCACGCGGAGACGCCGCGCCTGGACACGTCGAGCGCCGGTCCGTCCTCGGTGACCGAGAGCGGGTACGTCGCACCGTCGACGGCCTCCACGGCGTCGACGATGCGTGAGAAGGACGCGGCCGTCGTCTCGACCACCGTCGGGGCCGGCTCCCCATCAGCGAGGCGGAAGCGGCCGCCGTCGAACGTCTCGGGCATCTGTTCGGGGACGTCCGAGAGGAACGACTCGTCCGGTAACTCGTCGAAACGGATGATCGTCTCTCCGGCGCTGACGCGTAACTCCGTCGCATACCTGCACTCCGGGTCGCCGAACAGGTCGATGCGGGTCTGCTCGTCCCGGTCGATACAGGCGGCCATCTGTGTGATTCCCTTGGCGTCGAGCACGGCCTTGACGGGAGCGTCGCCGTAGAGCCGGACGTCGTCGAAGTACTGCTCGGCGAAGGTGACGAACCCGGCAGGGGCCGTCGCCAGTGACCCCGCCGGCGTGTCTACCCACCCATCACCGACGCGAAAGAGCATCCGCCTGAAGTACGGAGACGGGACGTCCTCGGGCCACAGAGCGGTCTGGCGGACGGCGAAGACGAGATCCGGTAGCCCACCGGTGATGCTCGCGAGTCGTTCGACCATTCCGGTCTTGGTACTCCCCCTCCCATTATATGATATTCGGTTTTCAGATGCACTTGCGAGTCAATTTTTGACTGACAGATCTCGCGACGGACGGAAGCCAGCGGCGGCCGTCGCCACGCCTCCACTACCCGGCAGGCTTTTCGTCGGCACGCCCACAGACCGGACCATGGTAGGAACGGAGCCGTCGATCCTCCTGACGAACGACGACGGCATCGAGAGCGTCGGCTTTCGCGCCCTCTACGACGCGCTGTCCGAGGTTGGCGACGTGACCGCCGTCGCTCCGATAGCGGACCAGAGCGCCGTCGGTCGGGCCATCTCCCACGAGGTGACCGTCCACGAGTACGACCTGGGCTACGCCATCGAGGGCACCCCGGCAGACTGCGTGGTCGCCGGCATCGAGTCGCTCGTCCCGGATGCTGATCTGGTCGTGGCCGGCTGTAACGAGGGCGCCAACCTCGGATCGTACGTCCTCGGCCGGTCGGGGACGGTCAGCGCCGCCGTCGAGGCGACGTACTTCGACGTGCCGGCCATCGCCGTCTCGATGTACATCCCCGTCCGCGAGGACACCGCGTTCTCCGACGTCGAGACCGACCCCGAGAGCTACGCCGAGGCCCAGCGGATCACTCGCTACCTGGCGGACAACGCCCTCCAGTCGGGCGTCTTCGAGCGCTGTGACTACCTCAACGTCAACGCACCCGTCGCCGAATGGGGGCCCGCGCCGATGGCAGTCACCGAGCCCTCGACGGTCTACGAGATGGGCGCCGAGAAGGACGGCGACCTGATCACGCTCCACGACCGTATCTGGGAACGGATGGCCGAGGGCGACATCCCGGACCCCGATGGAACGGACCGTCGCGCGGTCGTCGACGGCAAGGTGAGCGTCTCGCCGCTGACAGCGCCCCACACGTGTGAGCACCACGACTCGCTCGACGCGCTCGCCGAAGCATACGACCCGACCTGAACCGCCGCGAAGTCGGCTCTGGACCCATATTTTAGACGTTATATACTGCATAAAAACGCCGGAGCTCCAGTGCGTTTACGTACCTCCCCGGGAAACTGCCCGGCGATGGACGGCGTCCTCTGGCAGTTGCTCGCCAGTTCCCGCGGAGCAGCGACGCGTTCGCGACTGGTCCGGGAACTCGAGGAGAGACCGAAGAACGCCAACGAGCTCGCCGAGTCGCTCGGCGTCGACTACACCACCGTCAGACACCACCTCGACGTCCTGATGGAGCACGACGTGCTCGAACCGACCGGGGACGGCTACGGGGCAGTGTACGTGTTCACGGACCAGGCCGACGCCCACTGGGACGTGGTCGAGGAGATACTCGGGACGGTCCCGGAAGAGGAAGCCTGATCTGGGACCACATTCGGACAGCGGATTCAACGAAGACGTAGTACCGCAAGACCGTCATGAGCCGGATTAGCCCGCAGTGAGGCGACGAGTTGGGACGGAGTTGGGACGGAGTTGGGAAAATCCTGAAAGGGAATTCGGCCGACTGTCAGGCCGTGCCAACTACACGGCGAAAGTTCGTGTGGATTGCGGGGAGTACAGTCGCGCTCGCCGGGTGTCTGGGAATCGGAGAGGGCGGGTCAGGGTCGGACGCAGACAGCGGATCTGGGTCGGGGTCGGGATCTGACTCTGGATCCGGCTCAGGCTCCGGTTCGGACACAGGTTCCGGGTCGAATTCCGGGGCGGACTCGGGACCAGCTGTCACCGTCCGCTCGCACGAGGAACACGGGGAGATCCTCGTCGGGAACGACGACATGGCTCTCTACATGTACGATAGGGACTCGCAGGGCGAGGGGGAGAGTGCCTGCGGCGCCGACTGCGCGGACGGCTGGCCGCCGCTGACTGTCGACGGGGAGCCGTCGAAGGGGGACGACGTCGCCGCGGAACTGACGACGTTCGAGCGGGAGGACGGCGCGACGCAGGTTGCCGCCGCCGGATGGCCGCTGTACTACTTCGCCTCGGACGAGGAACCAGCCCACACCAGAGGGCACGGCGCCAGCGACGTCTGGTGGCTCCTCCGGCCCGACGGGTCGAAGGTCGAGTAGGGGTCACCGACTGCGGCGTGCGACGACCGGTCGAACCTCGTTCGTCAGCAGACGCGCGCGTCAGTCGATACACTGTTTAGCCGTCAGCGGTCGAGTAAGACCGTGACGCTCGGAACAGTCGTCGAAACGGACCGTCGGGCAGGTGGGCCGGCGTGAGGTACCGCAATCTCGTCCTGTTCCTCGCGCTGGCCGTCGCCTGGGGCTCGGCCTTCACCGCTATCAAGGCAGGCCTGGAGTTCTTCCCGCCGGTGCTGTTCGCGGCCTTCAGGTACGACGCCGCGGGCGTCCTGATGCTCGCGTACGCGGCGTACGCCACGGATCAGTGGCGTCCGAAGTCCCGTCAGGAGTGGTGGCTGGTCGGCGTCGGCGGCCTTCTGCTGATCGCCGCTTATCACGCCTTCCTGTTCGTCGGTGAACAGGGGACCACGAGCGCCGCGGCGGCCATCATCGTCAGCCTCTCGCCGGTCCTGACCACCGGCTTCGCGCGCGGCCTGCTCCCGGACGAGCGCCTCACGTCGCTGGGAATCGCCGGGCTCCTCCTCGGCTTCGCCGGCGTCGTCGTCCTGAGCAACCCCGACCCGGGCAACCTCGTCACGACGAGTACCGTCTCGCAACTGCTCGTCTTCCTGGCCGCCGCGTCGTTCGCGCTCGGCAGCGTCCTCACTCGTCGTATCGACGCCGACCTCCCCATCGAGACGATGGAGGCCTGGTCGATGCTGCTTGGCGCGCTGCTGATGCACGTCGTGAGCCTCTTGCTCGGCGAATCCGTGGCCGACGTGAACTGGACCGCGGACGCCGTCCTCGCGCTCGGCTATCTGGTCGTCGTCGCGAGCGCACTGGGTTTCCTCGTCTACTTCGACCTGCTGGAACGCCTCGGCCCGATAGAGATCAACTTCGTCTCCTACGCGGCCCCCGTCGTCGCCGCCGTCACCGGATTCCTCGTTCTCCAGGAGACGCCGTCCGTCTTCACCGTCGCCGGGTTCACGTTGATCGTCACCGGGTTCGCGCTATTGAAACGCGACGCCCTCCGTGACGAGGTGCTTTCGATCCGGCGCTCGATCGGAACGCGGGACTAAACCCACACGGCAGACGGTACCGTCCCACAATCCGGGAGAACACTGAAGCGCGCGCTCGTACTCTGGAACCGCATGAGCGAAGCGGACGCCATCGACCGAGCCGACGAACCAGTCACCGTCTCCTCGCTGGTCGCCGACTTGCGCGAACTCGGCGTCGAAGCGGGCGACACGCTCCTGGTTCACTCGTCGACGAGCGCGCTCGGCTGGGTTTCGGGGGGACCGCCGGCCGTTATCGACGCCCTCCAGGAGGTACTGACCGACGCGGGAACGCTGGTAATGCCGACCCACACCAGCCAGTACACCGACCCGGCAGACTGGCAGGCGCCGCCGGTCCCCGACGACTGGGTCGATCAGATCCGCGAATCCAGACCGCCGTACCGGCCGGACGTTACCCCGACGAGAGGGATGGGCGCGATACCGGAGTGCTTCCGGACCTATCCCGGGACCGTTCGCAGCCGCCACCCACAGTTCTCCTTCGCCGCGTGGGGTGGGGCGGCCGACGCCGTCGTGACCGAACACGGCCTGGACGACCCTCTCGGGGAGAACTCCCCGCTGGCCCGGGTCTACGACCGCGACGGTGACGTCCTCCTGCTGGGCGTCGGTCACGACAGCAACACGTCGCTCCACCTCGCGGAGCACCGGGCCGACTTTCAGAAAGAGCGGACAGTGAGCACGGCGCCGATTCTCGAAGACGGCCATCGAGTGGACGTCGAGATATCCGCCCTCGAGACGAGCACGGGGGACTTCGACGCGCTGGGGACAGCGTTCGAACGAGAGGTAGGACTCGTCTCGGGGGCAGTCGGCGCGGCGACGGCCAGACTCGCCAGCCAGCGGGCGCTCGTCGACTTCGCCGTCGAGTGGTTCGAGACGAACCGTGTCGACGCGCCGGAGTGACCGTCGACGCCGTCTCTCAGGTCCCGAACCGGAGGCGACGAGCCGCACGGACCGTCTCAGATACCGGCGTCACGCACCCCGGCGCGAGCGTCGAGCGAACGGGGTGCCCGTACCAGTTGGTGTCTGACAGTCAGGCACTGACCGCCTAGGTTGCCACGGACGAGGCGGTCGCTAGTCCGTCGTCGGGCCGAGGGGCTGCGGACAGACCTCACCAGCGGATCCCCGACGGCGGAGCTCCGACCCGCCGTCGAACCGACCCCTGGGCGAAGTACTATACGGGCTGGCGCACGTCCGCCTAGCTATGCGGCGATCCTTCGTCGACATCCTGGAACGGAACGCCGACCACGCCGAGGCGTTCCAGTTCAGCTTCGACGACCTCCAGGACGACCAGCACCCCGACGTCGTCAGCGTCTGTTGTTCGGACTCGCGCGTCCTCCACGACCACGTGTGGGGCAACGACGAACCCGGCCACATCTTCACCTGTAGCAACATCGGCAATCGCGTCACCCAGCGCGGGGCCTCGGGCGACGTCGTCTCGGGCGACGTCCTCTACCCCGTCGAACACACCGGCACGGAGACAGTCGTCGTGATGGGCCACACCGGCTGCGGAGCCGTCACGGCGACCTACGACGCGCTCAGCCACGGGCTGTCGGACCTGCCCGGTATCGAGCACTGCCTCGAACTGCTGAAGCCCCACGTCGAACCCGGCGTCGAGGCGCTCCCGAACGACCTCGACCGATCGGCGGCGGTCAACCACCTCGTGGAGTACAACGTCGACCGGCAGGTGTCGGTGCTCCGGGACAGCGACGAGATCAGTGACACCGTCGACGTCATCGGGGTCGTCTACGACTTCCAGGGCGTCTACGGCGGTCGTCGCGGGGAGGTGCACGTGATCAACGTCGACGGCGAGCGCTCCCCCGAGCGGTTGCGGGAGGAGTACCCCGAGATCGACTCGCGCATCGACCGCCTCTGGACGTACTGAGAACCGACGTCGGGTCAGTGAACGAGCGGTTCGCGCACCTGCGGCTCCCACTCGAGGTCGCCCTGGTAGTGGAACGCCTCTTCGTCCTGCTCCGGATTCACGACCGTGAGCGACAGCCAGCCGTTGTCGAACAGTTCGGCGACCTCCGCGTGGTCACGGAGAATATCGGTGACCCGATCGACGGGGGCGTGGATCACCGCCGTGAGACGCAGCGGCTGGTGGTACGGCTGGTCGTCGGCCGCCATGAGCGACTGCAGTGGGAGCCCGGTCATCAGGTCGCCACCGTTCCCCTGCACGACGCCGACGTTGCCGCGCGGGTTCTGCGTGACCTTCGAGCCGCTCCCGTAGACGCCGTTGTCGACCGTCGCGAAGTAGTACTGGTTGTTGATCCACTGGGTCACGACGAGCGGACCGGTCACGATGGCCTCCAGCGCCTCGCCGTCCGGGTCAGTGGTCCAGTCGTAGGAGTGCAGGAAGGCCCGACCGTCGAGGTCGCGTCCCTCTGTCAGTTCTCGCGGACCGATCACGAAGGAAGCGTTGCCGGCCAGTCCCCACTCGGGACGGGTCTCCGCCCAGTCGGCCGTCCGTCGTTCCGTGTCCCGGACGGCGTCCGCCCGGTCGCTGCCCGGCATCGACTCCGTGCGTTCGGCCGCGGCCGCGGCGCGCGCCCGTTCGAGGTCCTCGCGGATGCGTTCGAGGTCCGTCGCGTGGCTCTCGGGGACGTGGCCGTCGAACAGGGTGACCTCGTCTGTCGTCGTGTTGTGCTCGCCGGCGAGGAACACGGTGTCGGCGGGGACGTCGAATCCACGCGTCCGCAGGGCCGCCCTGACGTCCTCGTCGTTACAGATGGCGGCGAGGACGCGCGCGTTCGGACCGCCCGGGTTCCCGGCGCAGGCGCCGCAGTCGAGGCTCGAATCGAACGGGTTGTTCGTCGTCTCGCTCGCGTGGCCGGTGAAGACGACCAGTCTGGCGAACTCCTCCCATCCCATGAGGTCGAAGGCAGTCTCGGCGTAACTGACTTTCTCCGCCAGGGTCATCCCCTGGGGGAGCGCTTCGTCGCCCTCTGGGTCGGCGCAGCGATCGACCGTCGGCCTGCAGATCTCGGCGGGGTCCGGCGTCCAGTCGTCGATGGCCCCGGAGACGTCAGCGACCTTCGACGGGAAGAGCGTCCGTGCGGCCATCGCGCCTCCATAGGCGCTCCCGCCCCCCTCGACGAAGGTGAAGGCGGCCGCCACGTTCGTCTTGAGAGACTTGAGGTGCTTTCGGCCGGCCGTCGTCAGCTGGGACCACCAGTCGCGGGGCGTCTTTCGGGCGTCGGTGTCGGAACGGCGACGTTCGGTGACGCGGTGCTGTGGGTCCACTATCGGCGGACAGGCGTCGACCTCGACGTCGGACTCGTAGGCCTTGTAGCGCATGGGAACGCCGAAGAAGCCGGCGTAGCCGTGGGTCTCGTACGGGCCGGCGGCCTCGACGTGGCGCCGGATAACCTCCGAACGCGTATCGATGCAGAAGACGAGCTGGGCGGTCGGGCGCTGGTCGTCGGTAGACTGCGACGCCGTGGCCCCCCGATCGATGTGGTCGAGGAGCCGGGCGCGGTAGCTCTTCTCCCACGCTGTCAGCCACATCTCAGCTAGCCGGACGTCCTCGTCGCCTGTTCCAGCGGTCTCGTCAGCTTCCCCCTCGCCCTCGTCGGGGGCGACGGGCGCGTCCAGCAGGTCGGCCAGCGTCAGCCGCACGGCGAGGTACTCCAGCAGCGAGACGGGGTATGCTTCCTGCCACGGGCCGGCGTGGCCGTCGGCGCGCTGTTTGATGAAGCCGGTCCAGCCGGGGAGTGCGGCGAGGTGATGTTCGAAGAGGGCCTCCCAGCGACCCTGTGGGTACTCCGAGAGGACCGTCTCCAGCGCCGTTGTCGGGCTCTCGGGGAGGTCGGCGGGGTCCTCACAGGTCGGCACCTCGTCGTCGTGCGGGACCAGGTCCCGCCAGGCGGCGTAGAACCCCTGATCGCGGCCCGGCATCGACCACTGGGCCTGCCCCTGGTCAAGGAACGCGGCGAGCCACTTCGAGAGGACTCGGTCGAGCGTCTCCGCGGCGGCGTCCGTCTCGGCCTGCCGCCCGGACTCGGCCGCTGTCATCTCCTCGAGCAGCGTCTCCGGCTCCCCGGAGACGTCGTGTGCGTCCAGTTCCGCCGCCAGCACGTCGGGGTCGATCTGGCCGTTCTCCCACGCCTGGCGGAATACCGACGGGTGCGGATAGCCCCGACCACCGAACAGCTGTTCGGCCTCTGCGACAGCGCGGTGGAACGGATCGTCCTCGAACCCGGCCAGGGGGTTGGCCGTGACGAAGGAGTGGAGCGGCCAGACCGTGCCGACGGTCTCGGCGGCGCGGTCGATGCTGTCGGTGAGAGCGTCTGGTTCAAGCGTCATCGTACTCCTCCTTGCGCGTGAGAATCGTGTCCGGGTCCGGCTGCGAGATGTTGAGCAGTGCCACGTACAGGCGCTCACTCGAGCGGTGCCAGCCCAGTTCCGTCGCCAGGTATGCCCCGGTGAACAGCCCAGCGAGGGCGACGTGGACGACGGTCAGTTCGGTCGGTGCCTCCGACATCGGAGCGCCCGAGATTATCGTCGAGATGGCGTTGAACAGCGCGGCGTAGGCGCCGATGGCCGTCAGGACGATCACTGGCACGCTGACGAGCCTGAGCCACGGCAACAGGGCCGCTCGCCGCAGGATGTCCCGCGTGGCGTGCATCGTCGTCAGGACGACGACGAACGTCAGGAAGAGCCCGCTATTCAGTTCCGTTCCCTTCCCGGTGAGAACGGCGAACAGGACGCCGCCGCCAATGGCCGTGAGGAGGCTGACACCGACGCGGGCGAGCGAGGATTCGGTGTGTTTCCCGACCCCCGGGGTCGTCCGTTCGACTGCCTCACCCGAAGAGAGGAACAGGTACGCCTTGTAGAACCCGTGGAGCACCAGGTGGGTGACGGCGGCGGCGAAGAAGCCGAGACCGCACTGGAGGATCATGAAGCCCATCTGTGCCATGGTCGAGGCCCCGAGCTTTCGCTTGACGTCCGTCTGGACGAGGAGCATGGCCTGACCGAGCAGCGCGCTGAAAGCGCCCACGACGACGATGGCCGACATGAGAAGCGTCTCGCCCGAGAGCAGCGGTGCGAAGCGAGTCAGCAGGATCCCGCCCGCGTTGACGAAGCCGGCGTGCATCAGGGCGGATGCCGGCGTGGGCGCGGTCATCGACGACAGCAGCCACGTGTGAAACGGGAACAGCGCCGACTGGATCGTCGCCGCGAGGAAGAGACAGCAGACGGCGGCGAGGAGTGCCAGCCGCGGTATCTGCTGGGCCTGTTGGAGAATTCCGGTGATGGCGGTCGCGCCAGTCGTCCAGCCCAGGATGGCCACGCCGGCAGCGAGCAGGGCGCTACTCGCGAGGAAGTACCGGCGAGCGGTCCCCGCAGCGGCCTGGGCCTGTGCCCACTCGCGTTCGTGGCCGATGAGCGACGCCATGAGGAGGCCCATCGCCAGCCACGCCGCCACGAACAGCACGACGTGGTCGGCCGCCGTCATTGTCATGACGACGACGGTGAACGCGAAGATGCGACCGAAGAACCCCTCGAGGTAGCGGTCGCCGGCCATGTAGCGACGGGAGTAGCTATGGACGATGCCACTGAAGAACGTGACGACTGTCCACACGACCGCAGTCAGCCCGTCGGCGACGAACAGGTCCAGTACGGACCACCCACCTCCTGCCCAGGCTGTCAGCGCGAGCACGCCCAGGCTGAGGAGAAACAGCGCCCAGACCGCCGCGGTCGCGGCCCGCGGAACGAGTGAGTCAGACAGCGTCGCTGTTTCGGAGAGCGTCACAGCCTCGTTCGAACGCGTTTGACCTGCCATTGTTCGTTTCCTCGGCGCGACCAGCACAGCGCTCCGTCACCACACGCACTCCGAGACGTCTGGCGTCACTCGCGCGACTGGTCGTCGTTACTATCGATTGGAACAGGCTGGTTATTATATCCATCGAAATTACCAATATGTTCGCTAGACTAAAATAAAAGAACGTTATGGTCGGCAGAGTCGACAACGGCGGGTGGACACGACGAGTCACTGACGGCGGCCGGATCCGCCCAACCGTCGTTGCATCGACGACGACGTACTCCGTTCAGGCACCACTGTCGGACGTGAGCGCGCCCGTGTGCGTCGCGATTCGGATCGATCGAAGGCTCGAAGCGGACGAACAAAACACCACTGAAAGAACGATCCGGTAGTGAATCCCCGTAAACCGAACGGTTCGTTCAGAAGGAGCGACTCGGTGGGGTTCCTCGTCGCGAACGCGAATCGACCAGCGGAGATTCAGCGCGAGGAAAAGCCGTCGAACGGCGTCGCCTCGTGACTGCGAACGAGTACCTCGTCGGCGACGGTCAGCCCCATGTCGAGCAATTCCTGTGCGACGGGGGTGATGTCGTCGTCCGTCTCGCCGACGGCCGTCACGAGAAGGTTCTTCTCGCCGGTGACCAGTTCCTGGACCGAGACGACGCCGGATATCTCCAGGATGTCGTCGATGAGCTCGCCGCGTTCCGGGATCGGGGCCGTACAGAAGAGGAGCATCCGGAGTGGATAGCCGGACTGCTGGTAGTCGACGTCGGCGCTGTAGCCCTTGATGATCCCGTCTGATTCGAGCCGCTGGATGCGCTTGCGGACCGTGCTCGACGAGGCGTCCGTCCGCTCGGCGATCTCACCCGACGAGAGGTTGCGAGCGTCGTCCTGTAGCGCGAACAGGATCTCTCTGTCGACGTCGTCGAGTTCGTACTCCGTCATGGCCGTGGTTCCCCACGGAGAGTATAAGGACCTTGGGCCTGGAGAGCGCGGCGTGGCCGGCGAGCAAGAATTCCCAGATCTGGACTCTCGGATAGGGCAGTGAGCCGGCTATCGAGACTCGCGTTGCTCGACCTTGTTCAGTTCGATAAGCAGTCGGAAAATCGCTTTCACGAGGTTGTCGTCGACGTCGAAGCGCTGGGCGTTGTCGCCGGCGCGGTCCATCACGGCCTGTTCCTGTGCCTCGTCCGTCGTCGGGAGCCCCTGCTCGTCTTTCACCTGTGCGATGGTGTCGGCGACGTAGGTGCGCTGGGCGATGAGTTCGACGATCTCGCGGTCGATGTTCTGTATCTCTTCGCGCAGTTCGTCCAGGTCCATGTCGTCGGGATTCGTGCTCATAGTATCTGGGTACCCTCCGTCTGCGTGGTCGTCAGCCAGGTCCGGCCGGGGCGCTCGCTCCAGTACTCGCGGACCTGTTCGAGCGCGGGTCGCTCACCGACGGCGGTGAACGACGGCCCGGTGCCCGAGAGCGAGACGCCCTCGACCTGTCGAAGCCCCTCGACGAGGGGTTCGGGGTCGAAGCCGAGCGCCGCGCAAAAGGCGAAGCCGTTGACGGTCATCGCGCGCTGGTACTCGCTCGATAGCGCCAGGTCCTCGACGAGTCGGGCCATCGGCGCGATCTGCTGGCAGCGGCGGACGTCGGCGTCCGCGCTGAAGGACTGCTCCGGCGGCGTCCACACCAGTACGTCCCAGTCGACTTCCTCCCTCATGAGGAGGTCGTCGTCGTCGTTGTCGGTGATGGTGACGCCGCCGAGCATGGACGCCGACGCGTCGTCGAACGCGCCAGTGGCGGTGACGCCGACGTCGCGGGCAGCCATCACACCCAGACGAGCGGCGTCCTCACGGGTCATCCGGTCCGACTTGCCGAGCGCGTCGAGTGTCGCGAGAACCGTCGCGTTCGCGGCGGCGCTGGAACTCTTCAGGCCCGAGGCCATCTGGACGTCGCTCTCGGTCCTGACCGTCCCGCCAACGTCGTCGGGCCCGTGCGCGTCGACGACGTACTCGACGCACGTCTCGATCAGTCGCGTGTCCGCGTCCGGTTCGTCCTCGACGTCTCCCTCGAAGCCCTCGGCGTCCTCGGAGAGCTCGACAGTCGCCGTGGTGTACTCGTCGATGGCGAACGCCGACCCGACGCCGGTCGAGAGCGCGTTGAGAACCGTGCCCGCGGCCGGGGCCGATGCCTTCCCCTGCATTAGGTGAGTCTCCCGCGCGCCGATATTTACCTGTGGCGATGACATCCTCCGCGCCGTTTACGGCGCGGTTTCCTCCGTGGGAGTCTCAGCCGGTCTCAGATTCCCCGGACGCAACATTCCCGTCACGGTGGACGGTACTCGGGTCTGTGCGCTGTTCTTTGGGACGTTCCCTCTCGGGAGAGCGTGGTGACTCCGACCAGGTGTGGTCGTCCCACTCGAACCGCACAGGCCGTGCCATCGGCCTGACTGCTTTCGCGGTATGCCGCTTCAGGAACGTTTCTGAGGCTGTAAGGTCGGCGTGTCCCTCGAATCCACACGGGCAGGTGAGCGTGTCTTGGTGCCGTGTCGTCCTGTCTGTCGAACCACACTGCGGGCACTCCTGGCTGGTCCACGCTTCCGACCGTACTTCCACCGAGATACCGTATTCCTCGGCGGTACAGGCCAGTCGCTCGGTGAATTTCTTGAACGCCCAGAAGTTGTGCGTCTTGGCGTTGGTGTCGACCGACCAGTGCGTTTCGAGTACGTTGGTCAGGCCACCGATATACACCGTATCGACGCCGTCCTCGTAAAGCCGTTCCAGCAGGTCACGGCACAACGCTTCCTGGGCGTGGTCACGACGGCGGGTTCGTTTGCGATACAGTCGCTGGATTCGCTCGCTACTGTACCTGCCTTCCCGTAGCTTGGACTGCAACCGGGCAATCGCTCGTGTCGTCTCGCGGAAGCGGTCGAACAGGTCCCGGCCTTCGTAGAGGTACTGCTGGCCGGTCGTGGTGGTACAGGCGACGAGATTGTTCGCACCGATATCCAGAGCGGCCGTCTCGTCGGCCAGTGGAGTGTCCCGGACGTCGTCAGAAACAGTCACGGGTTGCGAAGCTCGGAAGGTGCAATCAGTCTCGTCGTACCACAGGTCCAACCGGCCCTGTTTCTCGTAGTCGGGCCAGTTCGGGTCGCCAGCGATTTCCAGCCGGAGACGCCCGATGTGGTCGTATCGGTCTTTCAACTCGCTCCCGACGAGTATTTCGAGCCGGGAGAGCTCGCCCCAGTCGATAGTGTACGCATCGTTGCGAATGACGCCTTTGAGTTGCCGTCCATCGTCCTCGTTGCCGCGGAAGCCCGGCGGTTCCGGGTGTTCCGTGACCGACGTGTTCGACTCGTCGTGATACTGGTCTTTCAGCCGGAAGAACGCTCGCCACGCTTCCGTGTTCTTCCGAATCACCTGTTGGGCGGTGGACGCGCCGAGAACGCCTTTGTACCGGCCTTCGAGATGGCCTGTATTGGCGTCCCATACGTTACCCTCAAAGCCGTCCTCGTCGTTGTCAAGCAAATCGAAGATTTGCGTACATCGCGGAGCTTTGCTCCGCTCAGTACCGCATGAGGCGCTCGTAGTTGACTTCGTTCCAGAGAGCGGCGGAAGCGTCCAACAGATCCCGTAGCAGTTGCTGTCCGGTATCGGAAAGCGGTCGCACGGCGAACGTGTTGGTGCGCTTCACGACAACAGATGTTTATACTTTTAGTCTAAAAGTCTTTTCGTCATGCGCCCCAACATCGACATTTCACACACACTCGGTGGCCGAGTCAAAGACTACGCAGAAGCGAACGATCTGGACCTCTCGGAAGCCTATGCAGACGTGTTAGAAGCAGGGCTGGAAGCGTTGGAGACTCAGGACCAGCAGTAACGTGGCGGTACTGTAACCGAGTATACGCGATTCAAGCCCGTAGTAAACGACGGGACTCTCTCGTTGTTGAAAGGTAGGACGGCGCGCGAACGAATGTGAGCGCGCCGTTGAATTAGTGAGCGGGAAACGACGTGACCCGCGAGCAGTTGGTCGCACGAACGCGGCGCTTTTGACGGTCCACGCGCAACCGGAAGCCATGAGCGCTCGCAACGACGTCGCCCCGGACACGCTCGGCGTCGAACTCACCGAGGACGGCATCGCCGTCGAGTACAACGATGGCCGGACCGTCTTCTACCACGGCGTCCCGAGGAAAGCCGAAGAGACGGTCAGGACGGCGCCAGCCAAGGACGCTCACGTGCTCGTCACCGACGCCTCTGAGACCCAGGGCATCCTCGTCTACGTGAACGACCTGAACACCCACGACGACATCCTCGACGACACCGGCGTCGGGCGGATCATGCTCGACGACGAGGAGGACGAACTGTTCCCCGGCGTCGTCGTGCGCGACCACCAGATGCGCGTCGAAGTCGAGGCGGACCTGGACCAGGTGGACGGACGCGTGTTCGTGTTCGAAGAAGACGAGATGGGAGAGCGGAGTTACGAAATCGTCCCGTCCGAGTCCGATCAGAACGCGAGCGAGTAACGCGAGCGAGCGGTTTTTGGTCCAGATTTTTGCCCGAGTGGTTCGCGAGCACCGCGAGCGAACCCGAAGGGGAAAAAGGTGGTCGCGGGAGGACGAGATGGGTGAGCGGAGTTGCGAAATCGTTCCGTCCGAATCCGATCAGAACGCGAGCGAGTGACACGAGCGAGCGGGTGACGCCGGTCTACTGGATGTAAGATGGGTCCTCCGAATCGCAGTTCTCCTCGTGTTGTCGCGCGTCGTCCTGATCGTCGAACATCAGGCCGCAGTACTCGCACTTGAACCACGTCATATCGTCCCGCTCCGTTTGGACGACCATGTGAATCTCATGGCTGGCCAACAGTAAAGGTATTACTCCGGTAACGGGCGAGTTCGCACAGTTCCGTCGGTACAGGTACACGGCCGATTCTGGAGAATCGCAACGCGAACGCTCAAGGCGCTCGGATCCCAACGCGACGACATGAGCGGTCAGAACGCGGCCGGACTCGAACTCTCCGTCGAGGGGGCCAACAAGCGCGACGCCGGACGGGGCATCGCGCGCCTCCCGGAATCCGCCCGGAGTCGACTCGGCGTCCTCAGCGGCGACCCCGTCATCGTCGAGGGCGACCGGCGGACCGTCGTCAAGGTGTGGCCGGCCGACGAGGACGGCCAGTTCGTTCGCGTCGACGCGGACACGCGGGCCAACGCCGGCGTCAACATCGGCGACGTCGTCACCGTCCACAACGCCACGGTCGACGACGCGACGAGCGTCACGGTCCAGCCGGCCCAGCCACTCCCCGGAAACGAAGCCTACGAACACACCGTGAGGGATCGGCTGGTCGACCGGATGGTCCAGGCCGACGAGCGGGTCCACGTCGAGGGACTGGGCACGTTCCTCGTCCGCACGACGACGCCGGACGGCTCAGTTCGGGTTGCCGACGACACCCGACTCACCGTCCTCCCCTACGGCGGCGACGAGAGCGCCTCGCGCACCGCCGAACCGAGCGAACCGACCGGCGAGAGCCCTTCGCCCGAGGACGCCGACATCGACGTCTCCTACGAGGACATCGGCGGCCTCGACGAGGAACTGGACCTCATCCGCGAGATGATAGAGGTGCCCCTCTCCGAGCCAGAACGCTTCCGCCGCCTCGGCATCGACCCGCCGTCGGGCGTCCTGTTGCACGGCCCGCCCGGCACGGGGAAGACGCTCATCGCCCGCGCCGTTGCCAACGAGGTCGACGCCTACTTCGACACCATCTCCGGCCCCGAAATCGTCTCGAAGTACAAGGGCGAGTCCGAGGAGCGACTGCGCGAGGCGTTCGAGCAGGCCGAGGCGAACGCACCGGCGATCCTCTTCATCGACGAGATCGACTCCATCGCGGGCGCGCGCGACGAGGACGCCGACATGGAGAACCGCGTCGTCGCCCAGCTGTTGACGCTGATGGACGGGCTCGAAGACCGGGGCCGCGTCGTCGTCATCGGCGCGACGAACCGCGTCGACACCATCGACGAGGCGCTACGCCGGGGCGGTCGCTTCGACCGCGAGATCGAGATCGGCGTCCCCGACGAGGGCGGCCGCCGCGAGATTCTCGACGTCCACACGCGCGAGATGCCCATGACCGAGGACGTCGACCTGGACCGCGTCGCCGGCCGGACCCACGGCTTCGTCGGCGCGGACCTCCAGTCGCTGACGACGGAGGCCGCGATGAACGCCCTCCGTCGCGAGAAGGAGGACCCGGACGTCTCGCGCGAGGACTACGACGCGGCGCTCGCGGCCGTCGACCCCTCCGCGATGCGCGAGTACGTCGCCGAGTCGCCCACCGTCACCTTCGACGACGTCGGCGGCCTGGAAGAAGCGAAGGACACGCTCACCGAGGCGGTCCAGTGGCCGCTGGTGTACGGCCCCCTGTTCGACGCCGCGAAGACCGACCCGCCGACGGGCGTGCTACTGTACGGCCCGCCGGGCACCGGGAAGACGCTGCTGGCCCGCGCCGTCGCCGGCGAGAGCGGCGTCAACTTCGTTCACGTCAACGGCCCCGAACTGCTCGACCGTTACGTCGGGGAATCGGAGAAGGCCGTCCGCGAGGTGTTCGACCGTGCGCGCCAGACGGCCCCGAGCATCGTCTTCCTCGACGAAATCGACGCCGTCGCCGGCCAGCGCGGCGAGACCCACGAGGTGACCGAGCGCGTCGTCTCCCAGTTGCTGACCGAACTCGACGGCGTCACCGACAACCCGAACCTCGTCGTCCTCGCCGCGACGAACCGCCGGGACGGCCTCGACGACGCGCTCCTCCGGCCCGGACGGCTAGAACAGCACGTCGAAGTCCCGAACCCCGACGAGGTCGCTCGCCGCAAGATTCTGGAGGTCCACACCGAGGGGAAGCCACTGGGCGACGACGTCGACCTCGACCGACTGGCTGCGGTCACGGAGGGTAGATCCGGTGCCGACCTCGAGGCGCTGGTCCGCGCCGCGTCGATGCGCGCCATCCGCGAGGTCGCAGACAGCGCCAGCCCAGACGAGGCGAACGAGCGAGCCGAGGACGTCGTCATCGAGGGGAGCCACTTCGACGACGCGATGGACGGACTCGACTGGGCTGGGTAATCCGGCCGATTAGCCGAACAGACGCCGTCTACGAATCTCGACCCACCTTTTTGTCCGTCCGCGACCAATTTCCGGGACATGAGCGGACAGCAAGACGACGCCTCAGGGCACTACGTCGACGGCGAGTGGATCGACGGCGACGGCGACGAGACGTTCGAGAGCGTCAATCCAGCCACGGGGGAGCCGCTGCGATCCTTCCGGCGTGGGACCGAATCCGACGTCGAGCGAGCGGTTGACGCCGCGGCCGACGCCTTCGAGGAGTGGCGCGAGCTGTCGTACATCGACCGCGCGGAGTACCTCTGGGACATCTACCACGAACTGCGGGACCGCCACCAGGAACTCGGTGAGATCGTGACGAAGGAGTGCGGAAAGGAGATCAGCGAGGGGAAGGCCGACGTCACCGAGGCCTGGCACATGGTGGAGTGGGCCGCCGGTAACGCCCGTCATCCCCACGGCGACGTCGTCCCCTCCGAAATCGCGAGCAAAGACGCCTACATGCGGCGCAAGCCCCGCGGCGTCGTCGGCTGCATCACGCCGTGGAACTTCCCCGTCGCCATCCCGTTCTGGCACATGGCCGTCTCGCTCGTCGAGGGCAACACCGTCGTCTGGAAGCCCGCCGAACAGACGCCCTGGTGCGGCCAGGTCGTCGCGGAGATGTTCGAGGACGCCGGGATTCCCGACGGCGTCTTCAACGTGGTCCAGGGGTTCGGCGACGCGGGCAACGCCATCGTCGAGGCCGACGACGTGGACACTGTCCTCTTTACGGGCTCCGCGGAGGTCGGCCAGCAGATAGCGAGCAAAATCGGCGGCGAACCCGGCAAGCTGGCGGCCTGCGAGATGGGCGGGAAGAACGCCATCGTGGTCACCGACGAGGCCGACCTCGACGTCGCCGTCCACTCGGCGATACTGTCGAGTTTCAAGACGACGGGCCAGCGCTGCGTCTCCTCGGAGCGACTCATCGTCCACAGCGACGTGTACGACGAGTTCAAAGAGCGCTTCCTCGACGTCGCCGAGGACGTCGCCGTCGGCGACCCGCTCGACGCGGACACGTTCATGGGCCCGGTCATCGAGGAGAGCATGGTCGAGAAGTTCGGCAAGTACAACGACCTGGCCCGGACGGAGGGCGGCGAGGTGCTCGTGGACCGGGCAGACCTCGACCCAGAAGAGATTCCCGACGGTCACGAGGACGGCCACTGGGCCGGCCCGTTCGTCTACGAGATTGAGTACGACACTGACCTGCGCTGTCTGAAAGAAGAGGTGTTCGGCCCCCACGTCGCGCTCGTCGAGTACGAGGGCGACGTCGACCGCGCCATCGAAATCCAGAACGACACGCCGTACGGCCTCGCGGGGGCGATCATCTCCGAAGACTACCGCCAGATCAACCGGTACCGCGACCGCGCGGAACTCGGACTCGCGTACGGGAACCTCCCCTGTATCGGCGCCGAGGTCCAGCTTCCCTTCGGCGGCGTCAAGAAGTCGGGGAACGGCTACCCCAGCGCGCGCGAGGTCATCGAGGCGGTCACCGAGCGGACGGCGTGGACGCTCAACAACTCGACGGAGGTACAGATGGCCCAGGGGCTGTCAGCGGACATCAAGACGGAATCGGAGTAGCAGCGACTCGAAAGCGGGTACGGTGCGACGTGAAGGCGATAGCGCGGAACTGGACCCGGACGCGCGGGAGGTCCACACTGCCCAGGTGCGGACCGGTCCCGGAGCGTTCAGGCCCAGCGAGTTGCGAGGGAGGCTGTCCGGACAGCCTTTCGGACGCGCGTCGCCGTGGCCGAGCAGCGAGACGGGATTGCGCCGGCAGCAACGTGAAAAGCGCCGTGCCGGCATTGGAGTATGATACGTCTTCCGTGATAAAGCTCCGGGTTACCGTCGGTCGGCGAGCGCCGGGAACTCGTCCCGAATCTCTTCGACGCGATCCGGGTCGAGGTCGGCGACGACGAGGGTCTCTTCGTCGTTCGCGCTCGCCAGCGTCGTTCCCCACGGATCGTAGACGGCCGACCGACCGAGCAACGTCGCCTCGTCGAAGCTCCCGACGCCGTTGACGGCACCGAGGTAGAGCTGATTCTCGACGGCGCGCGTCCGGGTGAACAGCTCCCAGTGTTCCACGCGCGGGTACGGCCAGGCGCTCGGGACGAGCGCGAGGGTCACACCGGCGTCGACCAGATCCCGGTATAGTTCGGGGAATCGCAGGTCGTAACACGTCGTGACGCCGACAGTGAACCCGCCGAGGTCGGCAGTCTCGATGGATTCGCCGGGGACCAGCAGGTCCTGTTCGGCGGAGCCGTACCCGAACAGGTGACGTTTTCGATACGTTGTCCGACGCGTCCCGTCACCGTCGAAGAGGACGGCGGTGTTGGCGTACCCCTCGTCGGCCGGCGTCTCGAATCCCGCCGCCGCACTCGCGGCCAGGTCCTCGACGATACTTCCCGCAAGGACGGCGACGTCGTGTTCGACGGCGGTCTGGCGTATCCGCGAGAGCGTCTCGCCGTCGAGGGGTTCGGCGCGGCGCGCGTACGCGTCGAAGGCGAAGTAGCCCACGTTGAAGATTTCCGGGAGGGCGACCAGGTCCGCCCCCTGCTCGGCAGCGTCCGCGATGGCCGACAGCGCGCGCTCGGTGTTCGCTTCGACGGCGGCGCTCTCGATACGAAACTGTGCGAGCGCGAGTTTCACGGCCCGTCCTCCAGGTCGGCGCGGAGGGCGTCCTCCAGGTTGGACAGTTCCCTGTCGAGGTTCCGCTCGAAGAACCGCTCGACGCCCGGCAACCGGCCGTCGACGACGAACGTATTCGTGAGTCGCGTCCCGCCGTCGACCGCCTCGAGTCGGTGTTCGCCGTTGACGCGCATGACGCTCGACTTGCCGGTGAACTTCACGTACTCGTTCTGGCGGCGCTCGACGTCTTTCGTCTCGACGGTGATGGTCCTGTCGACGATGGGAATCGGCAACGCGACCTGCCAGGTCGCCGAGCCGTCGTCGTGGACTGTCCAGTCCTCGACGACGCTGAGCGGTGCGGCGCGCCTGTCCGGATCCGCGATGAACTCCCACACTCGCTCCGGGGAGGCGTCCACGACGAGTTCGCGCTGGACCCGGATCGTCATACGTCAACGGTGGGGGCGCTCCCCGAAAAAACCGCCGAACTAACTGGGCGTGACTCGCCACGTCGTCGAGCGCGCACGACCCCACTTCTCGATGTCGACCTCCTCTGCCTCCTCCGCCAGGCGGGGGAGGCGAGCGCCGACTTGCTTGGACGAGAGGCCGAGCTGCTCAGCGATGTTCTTCGCGCGGAAGTAACTCTCCCCACGCGCGACGCTATCCCGGAGGTAATCGAGAATGCGGCGGTCTTCCTCGCTGAACTGACCCATACCTCTGCAGAGGGGGTTGAGACCCTTAACGGTTCCTTTCGTTCACGATAGGATATCAGTTATCGTAGACGTGTATGGCGGATACGGCGAGGCCACCGGCCAGCAACGCGACACCGAACGCGACGGCGGCGGTTATCTGGGTCGTTCCCGCCGCTTCGCCAGCGGCGTGAGCGATAGCGTAGTTGTAACCGAGTACGGTCGTCGCGATGGCCGCGCCGAGGGCGACCAGCGAAAAGAGGAGTCCGAGACCGACGCCGAAGTCGGACTGCGTCGTCGTAGCCATACTCGGGGATTCCCCGAGCGCCCACTTAGTTCATTCGTCAGCGGATGGCTGCCCTGATCGCGAGCGGGTATCGAAATCGGACGAGCTATCGCCTCACTGGATGGTCGTGTGCTCGGACTGCTCGTTGAGCGCCAGGTTCGTGGCGATCTCGGAGTTCCGGACGGCGAACCCCGCGGTCTGCTGGAGGCTGACCAGCACCTCGCGGACCTCCAGCAGGCTCTCGTTCGACATCTCCGGCAGGTCGCGGAGGATCTCGTGTTCCCGGTCGCCGATCTCAGCGAACAGCTCCTTCACCTCGATGGCCAGGTCGTAGTCGCGCTCGACGGCGGCCTGGACCGCCAGTTCGGTGAGTTCGTCGACCTGGTCGGTGAACTCGCGGATCCGGCGCATCGTCGAGGAGTCGATCGACAGGGAGTGGTCGTCGGCCTCCAGGGCGATTTCGGCGATGTCCTCGGCGTTGTCGGCGGTGAGTTCGAGGTTCTTGGCGATCGAGCGGTAGCCGATCAGGGGGAACCCGTCCTCCAGGCCGACGGCCCGCGCCAGGTTCGGGTTCTGGTAGGCGGTGAAGATGAGGCGCAACAGGAGGACGAATATCTTGTTGGCCTGACGCTCCCGGTTGAGTGCACGCTGGGCGAGGTCGGGGTTACTGTTGGCCAGCGCCTTGATCGCCTCGTTCCGCATGGTACTCCCGGTCGATTCCAGCCGCTGGAGGAGGTTGTCGAGGGTGAAGTCCTCGGGGTCGACGGAACAGCGGATCGCGATCCGTTCGGGCGTCTCCTCGATGACGCCGAGGCCCATCAACTGGGTCTCCGCGTTGTAGACGGCGTTGATGTGGGCCGAATCGAGCGTCTCGCCCTCGGCGGCCTCGACGTGGATGATCCGACGGCCGAGGACGTACTGGGCGACGATGGCCCGTTCGACGGAGCTGGCGTCGAGGTTCTCGGCGTAGATGATCGCCTCGGACTCTTCGGACTGGACCGATTCCGGCAGCACGGTCAGCGTTCCCTTGCCACCCATTCTGAGCGACACCTCGTCGCCCTTCTCGACGTTGTGTGCGCTCGCCCACTCCGCGGGGAGCGTCATCGCGAGGGTCGAGGGACCCAGGCGCTGGACTTTCCGGGTTTCCATACGTCCTTAGTCGGGGGCAGAATACCTTAGTCTTATGCATACGCCCATATATCGTCCAGACGCGATAAGAGTGAAATCAAGAGGTGAGGTTTCCGGGCCTCCTTCCGCGCGAGCGATCAGACGACCTCGACGAGTCGACGCTCGAACGCCCCGACGCGGACCCGGAGCCAGCCGCGCAGTTCCTCGTCGAGGGCTGGGTCGCCCGTGTCGACCCGCAACGTACCGATCGTGTCGAGTTTGCTGCGAGACGCGACGACCTCGACGTCACACTGTCGGAGGACGGCAGGTGAGAGCTGCTGGTTCCCCCGGCCGAAGACGAACCCCTGACCGCCGATAGGCGAGACGACGACGACGTTCTCCTCGCCGAGCGCGTCGAGTATCTCCCGCTCGCCGCCGTCGCGGACGACCACCTCGCCGTCGCGCCAGACGTCCACGCCGAGCGGGGAGCCGTCGAACCCCAGCGCTTCCTTGATCGCCCCGACGGTGCTCCCCGGACCCAGCACGTAGGTCACGCCGTCGCGGACGTCCTCGGCGAATCCCGATGCGAGCGTCTCGACGGTCCCGCCGCCGAGTTGCTTCGAGGACTGACGTTGCTCGGCGACCGGGACGGTCGCGACCGCCCGGAGTTCAGTGTGGACCTCGCCCTCGCGGTACTGGTCCTCGTCGACGTCGTTGACCTCGGCGCGTTCGGTCTCCGAGAACGTCGCGGCGACGTGACCCGCGGCGCGCGGCGAGACGGCGAACACGGAGGAGTAGATCTTCACGCCCGCGGGGACGCCGAACATCGGAACCTGACTGCCCTCGTCTTCCAGCGTCTCGGCCACGTCGGCCGCCGTCCCGTCGCCACCGACGAACAGGACGAGGTCGACGCCGTCGGAGACGAAGGCTCGCACGGCCGAACGGGTGTCTGCAGCCGTGGTCTCCGCTGGATCTTTCGGACGCCCGGCGACGAGCGGTTCGAACCCCGCCTCGCGGGCTACGTCCGCTCCCATCGGACCGCCGAAGGTGACCAGTTCCACGCCCTCGTCGCCGACGTACTCCCGGAGGGCGTCGAGTGCTTCACGCGCCCGTCCGGGTGCGCGGGGCTCCGCGCCTCGTTCTCGCGCCGCTTCGACCTTTCCGTCGGTTCCCTTCAGGCCGACGCGGCCGCCCATGCCGGCGATGGGGTTGACCACGAGGCCGATCCGTCGCATGGGACGTGGTTGGCGCGGCCCCGGCAAAAGCGACCCGGAGCCGATCGCCGAAATCGACGGTATGAAGCCACCGGGGGTGAAATCCCCCACCATGTTCGTTCCACTCCAGGAGACCGTCAACGCGGGCGTCGTCAACGCTGCGGGCTGGGCCGTCGGCCTCGGTGGGATCGCCCTGACCGCGCTGTGGCTCCGCGACCTGTACAGCTAATCGCCGGCGAGTTCGACCCGTTCTCGCATCCAGGTAGCGGCCTCGGCCACCAGGTCGGGGTCGGTGCCGGTGAACCGAATCCGGACGTTCTCTCCGGGGTAGCTCCCCACTTTCACCGGGAACTCCTCCTGGACAGACGCCAGCCTGTCCAGCAGTGCGCTCTCGGGTTCCGGCGTCTCGACCACCTCGACGTGCCGGGACCCGACCGCGAACTCGTCGGCGACCTCCGCGAACATCCGCTGCATCTCGTCGGGCACGCCCGGTAACACGTAACAGCTCATGACGACACAGCCGGGGGCGACGCCCTCGTGGTTCGGCAGGACCCTGGCACCTTCTGGGACGTGGCCCGTTCGCTCTGTCAGGTCGTCCCGCGAGTACCCGCCGTGTTCTTCCAGCCAGTCGAGAGCGTCCTGACTCTCGACGACGTCGCGACCGAACGCCGCCGCCACCCCCTCGATGGTGCGGTCGTCGTGGGTCGGACCGAGCCCGCCGGTCACGACGACGGCGTCGTACTCGGCGTGGTACTCGTTGACGACCCGGGCGATGTCGGCAGTCCGGTCGGGGACGACGGTCGTCCGCTCGACGGCGACGCCACGGTCGCTGAGTTCCCGACCCAGCCAGGCGGCGTTCGTGTTGACGGTGTCCCCAGTGAGAAGTTCGTCACCGACAGAGACCAGCGCGACGCGCATAGGAGCGATAACGGTGCCGTGAATAAAAGCCTCTAGCGCATCCCCGGCGGCGGCCCCCGGTCGCGCGGGTCGTCCTCGCCGTCGACGTCGATGGCCGACTCCTCCCGGCGCCGTTTCAGTTGCAGTATCTGGCGGTAGTAGTACAGCGCGCCGCCGCTCCCGACGAGGATCGCCACGACGGCGACGCCGGTGAACAGCAGGAGGTCACGCTGGAGGTACCACCGCACGCGGAGTGACTGACTCGTCACGTCGTCCCAGGTGACGACCATGTACCCCTCGTCGTTCACGTTCGTCTCGTAGTTCCCTGGACTGACCTGCGAGAGCAACGGCACGCCGACGCGGGCGTTCTCCGGGAGCCTGACGGCGGTTGACCCCTCCACGAACACGGGCGTCGTGAACTGCTTGCCGTGGCGCTCCGAGGTGAATGCGACCTGTCCGGTGCTGTCGTTCGGTAGCCCCAGTATCGTCCGTTCGCGGGTCTGTTCGACCGAGAGCGCGGAGTCGTTCGAATCGATTATCGTCCCGTTCTCGTAGCGATACCGCAGGGCGGATATCTGGAGGTTGTTCTCGGTGCCGAGTTCGTCGCGTTCGTACAGTTCCAGGGTCGACGTGTTGGAGGCGTCGTATACCGCCTCGTACGACGACCGGTTGACGACGATGGAGACGTTTCTATCGGTGTCCCACTCGTAGGTGGCGTTCTCGTTGAGCGCGGCCTGGTCGGGTTCCCCCGGACCGAACACGCTGGAACAGCCGGCGAGTGCGACGAGCACGGCGAGCAGTCCGAACAGCGCCAGCCGTCGCCTCATGGAACGACGCAGAGCAGTTCGGCGGGGAGGTACTCCCCGATACTCGCCAGCAGTCCCGGCGGGTCGGTGTTCTCACCGCAGACGATACTCTGTTCGAGCAGGCCGATGCGCTCGACCGTGACGATGTCCTGGGCGTGGCCCGCGCGGTTCACCGTCGCCCGGACTTCGGCCCGCGTCGCGCTGTTGACGTTGACCCGGCCGTCGCCGCGCGTCCACTCGTACAGGCGGTCGACCTCGTCGTCGGCGAGTCGAGCAGGGTCTTCGTTCACGAACCGGAGCGGCATGTGCTGGACCAGGCCGAATCGCTTGCGGACCTGCTCGGGACTCCCGCGGCCCAGGTCCAGGTTCTCGGCGGAGATTCTGACGGCGTTGCCGAACCCGGCGTCGAGGACGAAGCCGTCGTCGTCCCAGCGCTGGAGGGTGCCGGTGTACGTCTCGTCCTCGGCCATGTCGGGGACGACCTCGCCGAACTCCTCGCGGAGGACGTTGCGGGCCGCCGTCGCGTCGGGACCGTCGACGGTCACCGACGGGAAGTCGTCGTCGCGGACGCCGACGTCGAAACTGACGTCGAGGTCGCCGATTTCGTTGCCGACGAGCGAGGTGAGCGAGTCGAGCGCGCGCTCTCGCGCGTCGCCTTCGATGTACAGCTTTGTTGCGAGTACGACCATCAGGCCTCAGCTTCCGTTTCCGTTTCCGCGTCGACGTTGAGTTCGTCGCGCAGTCGCTCGATGCGGCCGTCCATCGCGTCGACCAGTCTCGTGTTCTCCATCGTCTCGACCTGGTTGCCACATTCGGGGCACTCGAAGCCGAACTCCATCGCCTCGGCGAACTCGAAGCGGATGCCGCAGGTCTCACAGAGGTAGAACTCGTTGTCGCGCTCGTATGCACGGCGCTCCTCGAGAGCTTCGAGGAGGCGGTACATCTCCGATTCGAGCGCCTCCGGGATGTTCTCGTAGTGGAACGTCCAGAGGTAAGTGAGCCACCCCGAGTCCTCGTCGCGCAGGCGACGGTACGTCGCGAGATCGTTCTCGTAGAGAATGAACAGCGCGCGACGGACGTCGTTGAGTTCGAGGCCCAGCTCCTCGGCCAGTTCCTCGTCGGTCACTTCGCCGTCCGGCGGCGCGGCGGCGACCGGCATCCCCTTCGGTCCGACCAGTTCGTGGAGGTATTTCTGTATGACGGGATCCTCCAGAAGGTCCTCAAAAGCCATTAGTAACAGTTGCGACCGTCGTGCGGTTAAGTTTTTAGCTTTGGCCGTCGTTTCGGTCCGGGAGCGCCGCGCCGTCTCGGCCCGAGAGCCACCCGGAGTTTTACGGACGCGAGCGACGGACTAGCAGCATGGCATCCGTCACCGTCTGGAACGAGTTCGTCCACGAGCGCGAACACGACGCCGTCGCGGAGATTTACCCCGACGGCATCCACGAGACCATCGCCGACGCGCTTGCAGAACGCGGCCACGAGACGCGGACGGCCACGCTCCAGGAGGACGAGCATGGCCTCACGAGCGACGTCCTCGACGAAACGGACGTCCTCTTCTGGTGGGGTCACACGGCCCACGACGAGGTCGACCACGCGGTCGTCGAGCGCGTCTGCGACCGCGTCCACGAGGGAATGGGGTTCGTCGCACTTCATTCGGGACACTTCTCCAAGCCGTTCAAGCGGTTGATGGGGACGCCGTGTTCGCTCACCTGGCGGGAGAACGAGGAGCGCGAGCGTCTCTGGGCCATCCACCCGGAGCACCCCATCGTCGACGGCATCGAGAACCCGGTCGTCGTCCACGAGGCCGAGACCTACGGCGAGCCGTTCGCCGTCCCCGAACCAGACGAACTCGTCTTCACCTCCTGGTTCGAGGGCGGCGAGGTGTTCCGGTCGGGGTGTTGCTACCGCCGTGGACTCGGTCGCGTCTTCTACTTCCGCCCCGGCCACGAGACGCATCCTATCTATCACGACGAGACGATCCAGCAGATACTCGCCAACGCCGCCGAGTGGGCGAGCGAGAACGCCGACACGCCGGCGGATCTGGACACGGAGAACGTCACCGAGCCGCCCGAGGGGGCCTACCGGGACTGACCGCCCTGACCGAGAGAACTACTCCTCGACCGACTCGACGCGCTTCCCGGTCTCCTTCGGGACGACCACGCTGTCGGCGTCCTCCCACTCGCGGTCCAGTTCTCGTCCCTCGAACAGGCGATCCAGGAAGACGGCGAGGCCCGCTATCTCTGAGTGGGGCTGGTTCGTCACGCCGACGTTCCAGTCGGCGTGCTCGTACACTTCGAAGGGGACCTTCTCGGCGCCGACGACGACGAGCAGGGGTTTCTCGCGGTGCGCCTCACGGATTTCCGCCTCGACGTCCTGGACCGGAAGTCCGTACATGGTGAGGTGAGCGACACTCCCGTCCCAGTCGCGGATGATCTTCGTCGGCGAGTCGGTCGTCTCTACCTCGAAGGGGCCGCCGAACCGGTCCGTGATGTCTTCGATGGTCTCCTGTCTGCTTGCGCCCGGACCGGCCAGGAAGAGGCGGTCGGCACCCAGCGCGCGCGCCGTCAGACCGACGTGGGTCGTCGTCCGCTCGTCGCGACCGGGTCGGTGTCCCAGTCGGAGGACAGCGACCTCGGGTTCGTCTTGCATGGTGGCCGAGAGGACGTGGTCACGGGAAGCCGTTACGGAAGCACGCAGGAACGTCGAACCGAATCCAGACGGCCGTCCGAAGCGACTCACTCGGTCAGCAGGTCGAGTCCGTCGGGCCGACCCCTCTCTTCCGTCCGGCGGTCACTCTCCAGCAGTTGCTCCATGCGCCGTTCGAACTCCTCGTCACCGACGGTACCCTCTGCGTAGCGCCGCTGCAGGACGGTGACCGGGTCAGCCTCCGATTCGTCCGCCTGGGACCGTCCTGCGCTGGCCGTCTCACCGGGAGACGATTCCCTCGTGAGTCCGTAGAGCAGTTTCGCCCCCGCGAGTGCCGGCAACGCCGTCGCCGGAATCAACACCAGCCCCGGGAGGAAGACGGTCCAGCCCGGTCGAAGGACCGACAGAAACCCCATCCAGGACATGTAGAGCGCGGGGAGACCGAACACCAGAACGCCAAACAGGCCGAGGAGGAGGCGCGCGAGCGGGGAGTCGGGGGCGTATTCGTCCACGACGTCGAGCATGGAATCGCGTTCCCCCGGGTCGGACTAAAATTAACCGGTGGCGATTCGACGAGATTCGAGCTGTAGACGTCGGTTCTACTCCCGTATCGTCTGTCTGGTACCGGTTTCGACGGCGTCGGCCGGTTCCTCGAGGTCAGTCAGGCTGGCTAGCTTTCGCTCGAACTCCGCCTCGACTACCTCCCCCGCGGCGTACTGCTGCCGGAGCGTCGAGACCGGATCCGCTGCCACTGGGTCTGCGCCGGCATCGTCGGCCGGTTTGCCGGCCGTCGCGCGCTCGGCGACGTCCTTCAGGAGGTGATTACCGGCCGCGACGGTGAAGAGGCCGGCCAGCAACACGAGCACCGAGCCGAGCCGGCCGACGTACAGCCACATCTGGATGGGCCACCACAACGCGAAGAAGGCGTAGAGGGTCACGGGAACGCCGAACGTCACGAGAGCCGCCCCGACGACGAGGCGAGGCCGAGGGGCGTCGGGGACGTAGCGGTCGACGGGACCGAACATGTCTCGACAATCCGTGACCGCCGACAAGAATCTTACTGGCCTCTACACGGTGGCCCGAACGACTACTCGACGGCTCGTTCCACGCCGTCGCCGCCGGCCAACAGGTCGGACCGGTCAGTTTCCACGAGACGTTCGACTCTCCGTTCGAACTCGTCTTCCGTCAGTTCCCCGGTGGCGTACCGTCGCTTGAGAGTCGACATCGGGTCACCTCCGTCTCCGGCCGGTTCGCCGGAATCGGGAGACGTCGCCACCAGAGCATCCCCGCTAGCGCGCGCACGGTCGGCGACGTCACGGAGAGATACCTGGGTGACGCGGGCCGACGCGAGAAAGGCGAGGAACATCCCGGCCGGGATCGCCAGGTAGGAGACGTGCACGTCGGTGATCGGCCCGTACTGGTTGATGGCAGTGAGTGCGAAGAGGACGAAGAGACAGAGGAACGTCGTCGTCAGGGCGACGGGGACGATCAGCCGCGGATACGGTTCCGACGGCGTATACCGGTCGACGAAGTCGCTCATAGCGATTGACTGATCCCCACCGGCCAAAAATTACGGGGGTGGACGGTGAGCGCCGGCAGTCCATCACGCGACTGACATCACAAAGGCAATGGGGGAGCGAAGTGGACTCGCAGGCATGAACCTGACGGACAGGCGGATACTCGTCACCGGCGGCGCGGGTTTCGTCGGATCGCACCTCGCAGAGCGACTCGTCGCGGACAACGACGTCGTCGTCGCCGACGACCTGACGAACGGTGAGGCGTCGTGGGTGCCGGACGAAGCCACGCTCGTCGAGGGCGACCTGACCGACCCGGACTTCGTCGCCGAGGCGATAACGGGCGACGTAGACGTCGTCTTCCACTTCGCGGCGGACAAGAACGCTGCTGCGGACGATATCCAGCAGTACCGCACGAACAACCGGATGACGGAAAACGTCCTCGAACGGATGGACGAAGTCGGCGTCGGCAACTTCGCGTTTACGTCTTCCTCTACCGTATACGGCGAGGCGCCGCGACCGACGCCCGAGGACTACGCGCCGCTGGAACCGATCAGTATCTACGGCGCGAGCAAACTCGGCGAGGAGGGCCTCGCGTCCGTCTACGCCCACAGCCACGATATGACGGCGTGGGTGTTCCGCTTCGCCAACATCGTCGGTCCGCGACTCCAGGTCGGTGCCGTCATCCCGGACTTCATCCAGAAGCTGACGGAGGACCCCGACTCGCTCACCATCCTCGGCGACGGCCGCCAGGAGAAGTCCTACATGCACATCGACGAGTGCGTCGACGCGATGTGCCACGTCGTCGAGAACTCGGACCGGCCGTTCAACGTGTACAACCTCGGGACGCGAACGACGACGTCGGTGACGACCATCGCCGACATCGTCAGCGACGAGATGGATCTCGATCCCGACTACGAGTACACCGGCGGCGACCGCGGCTGGACCGGTGACGTCCCCCGCATGCGCCTCTCCATCGAGAAACTCTCCGCGCTCGGCTGGCGGCCTGACCTGTCCAGCGACGACGCCGTTCGGCGGGCGACCCGCGAACTACTGGCCGACTGGTAGACCATCTCGGTTCTCACCGACCGCGTTCGCACCCTCAGGGCGCGTACGTCCCGGTGAGTTCGTCCTTCTCGACGACGTGACCCTCGGCGGCGCCGAAGAAGTCGTCCTTGCTCGCGCCCGCGTCGAGGTCCAGTTCGTCGTCGAGCGCGTACAGCAGGAACCGGTACGTGTGTTCGCCGTCCGGCGGTTCCGGGCCGCCCCAGCCCGTCTCGCCGAAGTCGTTTTGCCCCTCCACGGCGTTGGTGGGCAGCCAGCCCGCCGGTATCTCCGAGAGTTCTGGATCGACGTTCCAGACGACCCAGTGGTCCCAGATCTTCCCCGCGGGGTCCCTGGCGTCGGGGTCGTCGACGACCAGCGCGAGCGACGCTGTCCCGGTCGGGACGCCTCCGATTTCGAGCGGTGGGTTCGTGTTCTCGGTGCTGTAGCCGTGTTCCTCGGGAATCGAGTCGCCGTCCGCGAACGCGGGACTCTTGAGCGTGAGGTCTGCCATGACGTATCACGCCGATCCGAACGGCGTCACCAAAAATCCCGCCGGCCCGGGGAACGAAGTGACTTTAATCGGCCGTGACCTACGCCGCGGCGTGCAAGTCGTCGGGTACCGCTCACGGACGAACGATCCGGCAGCCCTCCGCATCGCCGACGAGGGCACGGTCCGCGAGGAGGCGCTCAAACCCGGCGACGAACTGGCCTATTCGCTGGGCGAGCGCCACTGCGCCGGAACGGTCGAATACGCGGCCGGTGATGGCGACGGCGATTGCGACAGCCACGATGAGAGCGACGCCGTCCACCTCCCGTGCGACGCAGCGAAAGCGCCGTACTGCGACGTCCACACCTCGCGCTGGCCCTGTGCACGCTGTACCGGCAACTGCGACATGCCCATCGACAACTGCCACGAGGAACACGCCATCTACCTCGCCGCGTTCGCGCCCGACGTGTTCAAGGTCGGCGTCACGAAGTCCTGGCGCCTGGAGCGACGCCTCCGCGAGCAGGGCGCCGACAGGGCGGCCCACCTCAGAACGGTCGCCAACGGCCGCGTCGCCCGGGAGATCGAGGCCGAGATCGCGACCGAAATCGGTGACCGCGTTCGCGTCCCCACGAAGATGCGGGGATTCCACGAGACTGTAGACGAGGACGCCTGGACGGACCTGCTCGCCGACTACGACCACGAGGACACCTTCGCGTTCGACTACGAACTCGGACTCGCCGACCGGCCGATGCCGGAGACGATCGCGACCGGGACCGTTGTCGGCGCGAAGGGACGGGTCGCCATCCTCGAAAACGGTGGGACGACCTACGCCGTCGATTTGCGTGACCTGGTGGGCTACGACATCGAAGGCGAGGGGAGCGACAGGGAGTTACAGTCCAGCCTCGGCGCGTTCGGCTGAGTTGGATTCGCGCTGTTCTGACCATACACAAAACATTTAGTAGGAGAACGTGGCCTCAGCAGTGTGCAACGGGAAACAGCATTCGTGGGTGGCCTCGCGGTCGTCCTCCTGGCCATGCTCGTCGGGGCCGCCGTCGTCCCCGGCGTGGTGGCCGAACCGCGCGAGGACATTCGTCCGAGTCACTTCGTAATCCAGGACGATCAGTGGTCGATCCAGCCGGTCGACGTGTCGGGCCGCACCGCGACCCTCCAGGTAGAGACGCGCATCCGTCACTGGGGCGGCGTGGGTGAGAACGTTACCGTGGCCGTTCGCGCCGTCGACTCCGAGTCCGGCCTGCTCGAAGACCGGACAGAGACAGACCTCGGCGCTATCGAAGGCGAACGGGAGACGCCCGTCCGGACCAATCTCACGGTCGCACGACAGGGCGGCTATCACATAGAGACGTTCGTCTTCGAGGACAGCGTCACCGAGGCCGAACACCGCCGTTCGATCAGCGGCGTCGAGGCACTGAAACCTGCGTACGCCCGGTCGCCCGTCGAGTTCCACGACTACGGGGGCGGCGAGTCCGGGAAGCCCACGATAGACAAACGGATCGAGGCTGTAGAGGACGGCACTGCAACCCTGGACCTCACGGCGCACCTCACGAACCAGGGCGACGAGACCGCCGGTGACGTGACGCTCGTCGTCACCGCTCGCCAGGCCGACTCCCACGTCGTCGCCGGCCAGGCCCAGACCGATGTGGGGTCGATACGCCCCGGTCGAACGGCCAGGCCGACGGTCGAACTGACCGTTCCGGAAGAGTACAACTACTGGCTCGACGCCACCCTGCTGAAAGACGGCGTGGTCGTCGACACGATCAGCGAGCCGGCCAACCTGGACCCGCAGGAGACCCTCCAGGAGGGCGAGCGACAGACAGACGTCGGCTTCCAGGCAGAGGAGTTCAGCGGCACCGAGGGCGACCGGGGCGGTAACGAAGACCGGTACACCGACACCCCCACCGGCTCCAGCGGCCCCGGCTTCGGCACGGCCATCGCGCTGGTCGGATTCGTCGGTGCGGCACTACTCGCAGCACGGAGGAACCAATGACAGAGAACGTCGACACAGAGAACACCACCGAGACGGCGACCGGATCGGACAGCCAGTACGACTACGACGGCGGCGACGACAAGACCATCGTCGACCACCTGCAGTGGGCGCTGTTCGTCATCCTCATCCTGGTCGTGCTCGTGGCGACGTTCCAGTTTTACTTCGCCGCGTCGTCGGCCATCGACCAGTTCGTGACCGGTCGGTACCGGTCACTGTTCAAGGCCGGATTCAACCTCGCCATCCTGCTGGTCAGCGGCCTCGGTCTGTCGCTGCTGGTCCGCAAGATGCGATAGACGACAATCCTTTTCCGCGGGCCGCGCAAATCCGGGCGTATGGCAGACGACGAACCTGCGGACGACGACGTCGAGGGTGAGGAGAGCCAGGACGACGACCAGAAGTCCTTCCGCGAGCGCGTTGAGGAGATCCGACAGGAACGCGCCGAGGAGCGCGAGGAGGGCGAGGAGGGCGAGATGAGCCGCGAGGAGCGCATGGAAGAGATGATGGGCGGCGGCGGCCCCGGCGGCATGGGCGGCGGCGGCAACCCATTCGCGCAGATGATGGGCGGCATGATGGGCGGCGGCGGTCCGGGCGGGATGGGTGGCGGCCCCGGTGGGATGGGCGGCGGCCCGCCGGGCGCCGGCCGACAGGAGGAGAGCGGTGGAGACGAGGAACTGACGCGAGAGGTTCGAAAACTCCGCGACGAGGTCCACGACGTACGCCGCACGCTCGACCGCATCGCCGACGCGCTGGAAGACTAGCGCTGAAGGGCCGCCTCGTTCGGAACGGTTTTTCTCTGTTTCCGTCGATTCGAGCTGTCTTCGTTCCAGGAAGGTCCAGGTGAATTTTGTAATCTGTAGCTGTGTGAGTTGAACGGGTGGTTTGGTGGGATAGTGCCGGAAGAAAGGAGACTACTAACACCCAGAAAGCCCTCGGCGTGCTTCGGTCCCAGGGCTTGCTGCGCTCCTCGCTCCGCTCCGGTGCTTACTGCGCCCGGGTTCCCGGAGCCCGCCTCGCCCTTTCAGTCCTCCAAGGACCGCACCACAGCCCTGCCCTTCCCATGGTCGCGCGATGAAACGCGCTCCCGGCCGACCGCCGCGTAGTTGCTGAAGGAAGCGTGTCGCGCCGCCAGGCGCGACCGGGGAGGAGTGGTGGTCCAATCGCGAGCGCCTCCGTGGCGCGAGCAACGCGGAACCTGGTGGACTGAAAGGGCGAGGTGCGGTCGGCGAAGCACGGACCCGCAAGCACTGAACGGAGTGAAGCGCGCAGCGCGGTCCGCGCGAGGCGAGCGCGCCGAGGGCTTTCGAGATGTTGCTGTCCTCGATCGCGTCAACAACTCGAACCCACCAGAACGCTCACTACACACACTGTACTGCTCATTCACGAAGCGTAGACGGAAACGCCGAATTCCGGCCTGACCCGCGAGAAGGAGCTCCAAAAAATAGCGCAAGCAGTTTCACCAAAAACTGCGGAGTCGTTACTCTTCGTAGGCGAGGTTCATGACCCACTGGGAGAACGTGTCGCTACTCGGGTCGATTTCTTCGTCGCCGACGAACGGTGATAGCTGGTCGCCAGCCATCAGCAGCGAGAAGTCCAGATCGCGTGGGGCGGGCGTCAGGTAGTAGGTGTTGTGACCCTCGTAGACGGTGTCCTCGCGCTGGATCATGTCCTTCTCGAACAGCGACTCGACGATGCGGCTCCCCTTGCGCGAGGAGACGTCGAGTTCCTTCCAGAAGTCGCTCTGGTGGATACCCCCGGATTCACGGATGAGTTCGAGACCGGCACGCTCGTCGTCGGAGAGGTTCGCCTCGACGGCTGCCATGCTCATGTGAGTGTAATGGGACGGTGTGCGGCTTAAACCTGACTTTCGACCGGCCGGTACTCCGTCCGGCACGGCGGTCCGTCGGCGTAGCGGTGCGTCTGCTCGTCCTCGCCGAGCGTCAGGAGCGACGACGAGCGAGTGCCGAATCCATCCCCGTGCACGCAGACACCGTACTCGTGGTCCGAGACGGCTGTCTGCGCGCGGTCGAGCCACGCCGCGCTGTCTTCGCCGGGCTTCGGTTGCAGGTGGTCGCGCAGGCGATCGGCATTCGCGGCCTGGTCCTCGCCGGCCTCCTGGCGAACGCCGGGGATCCGGTACTGGCCATCGGCGCCGACGTTGACGACGACGTGGACGCCGGGCTGGAGGTTCGAGACGGCCAGCTGGCCGTCCCACTCGAAGTACAGCGCCGCGTTCTCGTCGGCGACGACGAGGTTGAACCCGTCGTACTCGTCCTCTCGCACCGCACGCTCGACGTACCGGGCCGCGTCCTCGGCCGTCTCGCTCCGGAGCGCGTCGCGGACGAGCAAGCCCCTGGATCGCTCGCCGCCGAACGAACCGTCTATCCAGCGGTTCGTGATGGCGACGAAGACGCCGTGCTCGTTGTATCCGATCCAGGTTCCACCGGCCGCTTCGTCGACTGGCGCGACGACCTGTGGCTCCCAGTCGCGGACGGCCGGAGGATTTGAGGGACGGCCGACCTGTTCGTCACGGTTCGCTGCGACAGCGAGGTAGTCCTCGAACACTTGCCACGCGAAGACGAGCGTACACACGACCCGTCATACGTCTGCGGCGGAAATAAGCCTCCCGTCGACTCCGCACGCTCCGGGCGCTCACTCACCGTCGAGCAGCGAACGGGCGCGCTCCCTGTCGACGGTCCCCGAGGCGGTGCGCGGGAGCGCCTCGACGAATCGGAAGGTCTTGGGCACCTCGTAGTCGGCCAGGTCGTCGCGACAGCGGTCCCGCAGTTCGGAGACGGAGAGCGAGGCGTCGGACCGGTCGACGAGCGCGCCGACGCGCTCGCCCCACTCCGGGTCCGGAATCCCGACGACCGCGACGTCCTCGACGCCGGAAAGGCGACGTATCGTCGCCACGACGGTGGCGGGCTGGACGTTCTCGCCGCCAGTGACTATCTGGTCGTCGACGCGGCCGACGACCCAGAGTCGCCCGCCCTCGTCGTGATACCCCAGGTCACCCGTCTCGAAGCCGTGAGGGCCGAACGCGGCTGCAGTGTGGCCCTCGTCCAGGTAGCCGGGCGTGACTGTCGGTCCGTCGACGACGATCTCGCCGACCTCGCCCGTCCTCCGAGAGTCCCCCATGTCGTCGACGATAGTGACCGTGGTTCCGCGAAGCGGCGTTCCCACCGTTCCCTGGTGTTCGAACGCTGTCTCGGGGAGCGCCGTCGCGACCTGTGAGGCGGTCTCAGTCGCGCCGTAGGTCGGACAGACCGGCACGCCGTGGGACTCACACCTGTCGATCAGTGGCTGAGGCGTCGGCCCGCCACCGAGCAGAACGAACCGGAGGTGCTCCGGCGGCGTCCATCCCGCGTCGAGCAACCGCTTGAGCATCGTTGGGACCAGCGAGACGCCGGTGACGTCGTCCTCCTCGATCACGCTGGCCGTCGCGTCCGGATCGAATTCTGACTGGAGGACGGTCGTCGTCCCGTAGAGCGTCGACCGAACGAGGGGGGCGAGCCCGCCCATGTGGTACATCGGCAGGCAGACGAGCCAGCGGTCGTCGGGGACGACGCCGAGCCGGTGGGCCGACCCGACCGCGCTCGACACGAGGTTGTCCAGCGTGAGTCGGACGCCCTTCGGTTCGCCGGTCGTACCCGAAGTGAACATGAGCAGTCGCTCCGCGCCCGCGTCGGAGTCGACCGGCGTCACTTCATCGCCGGAACGGAGTTCGAGCGCGTCGACTGCTGGAGAGTCCGGCTCGTCGACGCTAGCGACGGGAACGCCGTCGGGAGCGACGTCGACGGCGACGTCCGCGGTGTCCGCCGAGCAGACCAGCCCGTCAAGTCCCGCGCGCTTCGCCTGCGCCGCGAGCGTCTCTTCGTCCAGGCGGACGTTCAGGAGAACGGCAGTGGCACCGGCGCGCGCCGTCGCGAAGTACAGGTCTGCGAAGGGAACGCCGGTGTTCAGCAGGAATCCGACGCGGTCGCCCGGTCCCAGACCGAAATCGCGCTGTAGCCCGGCGAGACGACGCGCGACTCGCCGGTCGAACTCGTCGTAACTCCAGCTATCCCCGGATTCGGCGTCGACGAGCGCGAGGTTGTCGGGGGACGCGTCGGATCGAACGCGCAACAGATCCGGCGTCGGGTAGGCCACCGGGTCGTCGACCGGCCACTCGCTGGGGTCCGGGAACGTCACGAGCCGACCTCCGAAGGCCCCATCCCGAGACCGGGTGACTGCGGAACGGAAATCCGGCCGTCGTCGACCGGTGCCGGGTCCGGGCCGAGGTCCTCGGCCAGCAGGTCGGCGGTCGCTAGCCCGCAGGGGGCGACGTCCGGAATCGCCGCGGCGACGTGGACGGCCGCGGTCCGCGCGACGACGCCGTCGACGGTCGTCGTCACGACCGGTTCGACGCCCGCGTCGCGAGCGCGCGTCGCGATGGTGTGTGCGTCGCCCGGGCCACCGAGGACCATCGGTTTGACGATAAGGACGTCCGCGGCGTCGCGTTCGAGCACTTCGGCGACGCGGTGCTCCACGAGCGTCTCGTCGACGGCGACGCAGACGGGACCGCCAGCAAGGTCAGCCAGGCCGTCGAGGTCGTCGGCCGCGAGGGGTTGCTCGACGTACGCGACGTCGAGGGGTTCGAACGCTTCGAGAGCGGACGCCGCTTCCTCGCGGGACCACGCGGCGTTCGCGTCGGCGCGAAGCGACACGTCGTCACCGACCGCCTCCCGGACGGCGCGGACGCGGTCGACGTCCGCGACGACCGCTCTCGCACCGACCTTGAGCTTCAGACAGTCGAAGCCGCGGTCCACGGCGTCTCTCGCGCGTTCGACCGTCTCGTCGACGTCGGCGTCGCCGACCGTGGCGTTGACGGGGACCGACTCGCAGCGGCGGTCGTCGTCGAGCCACTGGTAGAGCGGGACGTTCTCTGCGCGGGCGTCGGCGTCGAACAGCGCCGTCGTGAACCCGTGCCGGGCGGCCGGCGCGTCGGCGACTTCCAGGTCCAGCAGCGCCGAGGCGTGTCCCTCTGAATCGGCGGTTTCGAGCGCCCGAGTCAGCGTCGACCGGCAGGCGGACAGCGACTCGGTCCACCCGGGAAGCGGCGTCGCCTCGCCCAGGCCAGTCTCCTCTCGGTGGTCGTACCGTGCGAGGAGGCCCTGGCGAGTCTCGATGGGGCCACTGGCCGTCTCCAGGGGTGTCGACAGCGCGAGTGAGAACTCGTCGATACTCATAGGAGGGCTGGGGCGGCGAGGCCGGCAGCGAACAGGAGCGAGTGGACGAACAGCGTCTGACCCACCCGTTCGAGCGCCGGGTTCAGCGCGTCTCCGTCGGTTCGACGCATGACGGTCCGCCCGACAGAGAGCGCGAGTGGGAGCGACAGCAGCGGTGCGAGCGCCCAGAGCCCGAATCTATCGTCCAGTGCGAGAAGCACCGGGACGACGTAGGCCATCCCGACGAGGAGTGAGAACTCGACGCGGCTCGCCCGGTAGCCGAGCATCACCGCGAGCGTTCGCTTACCGGCCTGGGCGTCCGTTTCACGGTCCCGTACGTTGTTGACGACGAGGAGGGCTGTCGAGAGGCCCGCGGCGGGGAGGCTCGCGACGACGGCGGTGAGCGGCAGGGTTCCGGCGGGAAGCCCGAGCGGGAAGAGGCCCGCGTCGGCGAACGTGACGGCCTGGACGTAGTAGGTGCCGGTCACCGCGACGAGGCCGAAGTAGACGAAGACGAACAGGTCGCCGAGGCCGCGGTAGCCGTATGGATAGGGGCCGCCGGTGTAGAGGACGCCGGCCAGAATGGAGCTCAGTCCGACGACGAGGATGGGCACGCCACCGATTGCGACGAGGTAGACGCCGACAACGACCGCGAGTGCGTACGTCGCGACCATCGCCAGTTTGACCCGTTCTGGCGGGATGAGACCGCCAGCGGTGACCCGAGTGAACCCCTCGCGGTCCTCGGTGTCGGCGCCCTTCACGGCGTCGTAGTAGTCGTTGGCGAAGTTGGTCCCGACCTGGATCAACAGCGCCCCGACGAACGCGGCGACGGCGGGGAGCCAGGCGAACACCCCGTCGTGGACGGCCAGGCCCACGCCGACGACGACGGGCGCGGACCCGGCCGGGAGCGTCTGGGGCCTGGCCGCCATCAGCCAGGCTTTCGTCTTCGAGACGTCAGCGTCTGCGGTAGCCATTGGGGAAATGTGAGGACTGGTGCACGTTCAAGATTGGCATCTCGTCGTCGATCGGGGTCCCGCTGGTACGGGAAGCAGATCGTTCGGCCAGCCCGCAGTGGCGACGGGTCGACTCGAACGGATTGCAGGATACTCGCCTGGGGCGTGCCAGATACATCAGCAAGCCGAGTGGTTACACCGGACGCGGTCGTACCCGACTGACGCATGGTCGAGACGTACCACGTCGCCTTCGTCATCTTCGGCCTCGCCATCTTCGCCGCCGTGGTGTTACCACGGCTGCTCATGCACCGGCCGATGTCCCTCCCGATCATCTACGTCGGCGCCGGTTTCGTCCTCTTTGCGATCCCACACGGTGTCGGGCCGCCGGACATGGTAGAGAACTCCGTCGTCGTCGAACACCTCACCGAACTCGTCGTCATCGTCTCGCTGATGGGGGCCGGCCTGAAGATAGACCGACCGTTCTCCTGGCGCGGGTGGGGAACGACGTGGCGGCTCCTGGGAATCACGATGCCGTTGACCATCGGTGCCGCCGTGTTTCTCGGGTGGTGGGTCCTCGGGCTCCACGTCGCGACGGCGGTGCTCCTCGGAGCAGTCGTCGCGCCGACTGACCCCGTCCTGGCGTCGGATATCGAAGCCGGCCCGCCGCTTTCCGAGGTGGAGGAGGAACCCGACGTCCAGCAGGAACACTCCGTCAGGTTCGCGCTCACCTCCGAAGCGGGGCTCAACGACGGCCTGGCGTTCCCGTTCACGAACCTCGCTATCGTCCTGGCGGCCGCGACTGCTCCGGCGTCGCTCGCCTGGGTGGGAGAGTGGACCCTCTACTACGTCCTCTACAAGATAATCGTCGGCGTGCTCGCTGGCATCGTTCTGGGATACGCCGGCGGGCTGGTCATCTTTCGCCTGCCAGCCTCGTCGAAGGTTTCGGAGGCACTCGCGGGCGCCGAAGCCCTCTCCGGCACGCTGTTCATCTACGGCGCGACGGAGATAGTGGGTGGATACGGCTTTCTCGCCGTCTTCGTCGGCGCGCTCGTCGTCCGCAAGTTCGAGTGGGAACACGACTACTACCGTACCCTCGACGAGTTCGCCGTGATGGTCGAGCGCCTGCTGATGGCGGTCGTGCTCGTGCTGTTCGGCGGCGCGCTCGCCGGCGGGTTGCTCGCCCCGCTCACGCTGACAGAGGTCGGCATCGGCCTCGCCCTGTTGCTCGTCGTCCGGCCGCTGGCCGGGACGATCGGGCTGCTGGGTTCCGGCCTCTCCTGGCCCTCGCGGGCGATCGTCGCTTCGTTCGGTATTCGCGGCATCGGGTCGTTCTACTACCTCTCCCACGCGCTGAACGAGGCGTCGTTCGCCGAACTGGAACTCGTCATCGCCGCCGAACGCCTCTGGGCGCTGCTGGGCTTCGTCGTCCTCGCATCGGTGGTCATCCACGGCATCACGGCCAGTCCCGTCATGGACGCCTTCGAGCGGTGGGAGGAGCGAACCAGGCCGGTCCGGGAGGCGCGGGCCGACGGCGCGGGTGAGGCGCCAGCCGACGGAGAGAGCGATCAGTAGTGCCAGGGCACGTCGTCGAAGTCCGGCTCGCGGCCCTCGTTGAAGGCGTCGCGGCCTTCCTTCGCCTCGTCGGTCATGTACGCCAGCCGGGTGGCCTCGCCGGCGAACACCTGCTGGCCGACCATCCCGTCCGAGTCGAGGTTGAACGCGTACTTGAGCATCCGAATCGCCGTCGGTGACTTGCGGTCGATCGCTCCGGCCCACTCCAGGGCCGTCTCCTCCAGTTCGTCGTGCGGGACGGCATCGTTGACCATTCCCATGTCCGCGGCCTCCTTTGCGTCGTAGGTCTTACCGAGGAAGAACACCTCTCGGGCCTTCTTCTGGCCGATCTGGCGGGCGAGGTACGCGGAGCCGAAGCCGCCGTCGAAGGAGGCGACGTCGGGGTCCGTCTGGAGGAACTTCGCGTGCTCCTCGCTTGCGAGCGTGAGGTCACAGACGACGTGAAGGCTGTGGCCGCCGCCGACGGCCCAGCCCGGCACCACAGCGACGACGGGCTTGGGGATGTGTCGGATCTGGCGCTGGACTTCGAGGATGTGGAGGCGGCCGACGTTCTCGGGTGCCTCTTCGTCGCCGATGTCCGCCTCGGAATCGTATTCGTACCCGGAGTCGCCACGCATCGACTGGTCGCCACCGGCACAGAAGGCCCAACCACCGTCCTTCGGCGACGGGCCGTTCCCCGTGAGGATCACGCAGCCCACGTCGGTGAGCCGTTTGGCGTGGTCCAGCGCGGTCGACAGTTCGTCGACCGTCTCCGGGCGGAAGGCGTTGCGGACCGCCGGCCGGTCGAAGGCGATGCGAACCGCGCCGACGTCGTCGGCCCGGTGGTAGGTGATATCCGAGAAGTCGAAGCGGTCGATCGGTTCCCAGCGGTCGGGGTCGAATACGTCCGAAACCATGTCGGTGCTGGGTCGGGGCGGCCCAAATAGGTTCCCGTGGCGGTCGAAAACTACTTTTTCCGGTCGGGTCACGGTACGTCCGTGCCGCCCCAGATAGACCACGAACGGCTCCTCCTCACGCTCGGTATTCTCGCGGTGCTCGTGATGGCCTACAGCCTCCTCATCGTCCAGCAGATCCTCCTCGGGCTCTTCGTCGTCCTCGTGCTCGGGATGGTGTACCTGTTCTTCGTACTACTCCAGCTCCTGGACCGCATCGCGACGGCTATCGAAGCCATCGCCGAGCAGCGCCGCGAGTAACCCCGGTGATAATCGGCGAGAGGGTTTATTAGCCAGTCGCGTGCAGTTCCGGGCAACAGGCCCTCTATGACGCAGACGTTCTACGACGTACTCGGCGTCCCGCCCGACGCCTCGACGGACCGGATCAGGGCCGCCTATCGCGAACGGCTGAAGGAGTCCCATCCGGACCTGAACGACGACGAGGACGCGAACGAGGCGACGCGGCGGATTATCCGTGCCAGGGACGTCCTCACCGACGAGTCCGAGCGCGAGCGCTACGACGAGGTGGGCCACGAGGAGTACGTCGGCGAGGACGCCTCGCCCGTGGACGACGACGACGTCAGCGACGCGGCGGCCGCTGCCCGGCGCGCAGGCTGGGGAGACGGGACGGGGGGCGAATCGGCATCGTCGCGTTCGGCCACCGACGAGCACCGGGACCGAGCGGGCCGCTCGGCCGCTGACCGAAGACGACGGGCCCGGGATAGACGGCGACGGGAGCGTGCAGCCAGGGAGCGCGTCGACCGTGAGACCGACCGGACCGGTGACGGCTCGTCACGGAACACGGCGTCCCGGGACACGTCGTGGCAGGACAGGGCCACCCGGGACACGTCGTGGCAGGACACGGCGACGACCGATGGCGGTTCGACCACCGCGGACGTCGCGAGTGTGGGTGGCGTCGGGGAAGCAGCGCGGTCCTGGAACGGGAGCGGCGGTTTCAGCGTCCGTCAGGGGCACGACGTCGGCCACCGACGCCGGCTGATTCCCACCGGGAAGTCGCTGACCCTCCTGGCCGTTTCGTTCGTCCTCTATCCGCTGATGCTGTTCAGCGCGCTGTTCCCGCCGTTCCCGCTCCCCGTCAACGTCATCGTCGGCTGCTGTTCCATCTTCCTGGTCGGGTACCTCCAGTCCCAGCCCGAAGTCGGGGTCATCGTCTTCGGGAGCTGGAGTCTGCTAACGCCCGTCGGCTTCGCCGCCGTTGGCGTCCCACTGACCGGCCTCGTCGGCATCGCTGCCCTCACCGGAACGTGGCTGCCGCTCGGACTCTCCGTCGCGACGCTGGTGCTCGTCCGGCCCTGACGGCCAAACTGGACCGATTGTCGGTCAAATCTCTTCGCACACGCGCTCGTGCAACCGCTCCCGGTGCCGATGACTCTCCGCCGCGTCCGTGATCACCTCGATGACCTGCGTTCCGGCCGAACCGACGGACGACGACAGCGCGTCGACGAGCGCGTCGCCGTCCGCGACGCGTTCGAAGTCCACGTCGTACAGTTCTCCGGTCGGCTCGAAGTCCAGCCCGTGGGGCGTCTTGAACTGGTCGGTAAAGGGCGGGTCGAAGGACTCGATGGGAAGCTTGTGGAAGATGCCGCCGCCGTCGTTGTTGACCAGGACGACGGTGGCGTCGACGCCACAGCGCGCGACGGCCAGCAGACCGTTCATGTCGTGGTAGTACGCCAGGTCACCGAGGAGCAGGACGAGCGAGTCCTCGGTTCCGCTGGCGGCGCCGAGCGCGCTCGACGTGATGCCATCGATACCGCTGGCTCCCCGGTTGCCCAGTATCGAAAGGTCCGCCGTTCGCGGGCGACCGAACCGGTCCACGTCCCGGACGGGCATGCTGTTGGAGACGTAGAGCGTCGCCGGGTCCGGGAGGGCCCCGACGACGCGTCCGGCGACGCTCCCTTCGAACAGCGTGCTATCGAGTTCAGGGTCGACCAGGTCCCAGTAAGCCCGTTCTGCGCGCGCGAACCGTTCGGTCCAGTCGGTTTCGGTGGCGTCGGCGGCATCGATGGCGTCGGTGGAGACGCGACTGGTGATTCCCTCTGCGAAGCCGGTGGGGTCCGCGGTCACCAGATCCGTCGCGGTGAACTCGGCCTCGCGCCACGCGCCAGCCGGGTCGACGACGAACTGCCGCGCGTCGGTGTCACGCAGGTAGCGACGCAGCGTCTTCGACGTCGGCGAGGCGCCGAACCGGAGGACGACGTCCGGGTCGGGCCAGTCGCCCGCGGCGCCGAGGTAGGAGTCGTAACCCCCGCAGACGGTGACGGCGGACACGTGGTCGCCGAACCGGACGCCCGAGAGCGGGTCCGCGAGCACGGGAAAACCGGTCGCCCCGGCAAGCGCGCCCAGGGCGTCCCGCGCGGGCGTCGGCCGGTTGGCCGTGCCAGCGACGATCAGGCCGCGGTCGGCGCCGTCTGTCTCGGCCGCGACGCGGGCCAGCTCCGCGTCGCTCAGGCGTGGCTGGCCCTGCGACGTTGCGACGAACGGGCCGTCGCGGCCGGTGACCCCCAGCGAGTTGGACGCTGCGAACGACTCGGGAATCGAACCGACACCCTCGGGCGTCTCCGTCGGTTCCAGCGGTTTCGCGACGGGGACGTTGAGGTGGACGGGCCCCGGCGGCGTCCCGGTCGACGTCGCGACGGCACGGCAGACGGTCGTCCGCAGGGAGCGAAGGCGGCGGTCCTCCGCTGCTGGCTCCGGGAGGCTCTGGAAGGACCTGACCGCGTCGCCGTAGAGCTTCGTCTGGTCGACGGTCTGGTTCGCGCCGCTGTCGCGCAGTTCGGCTGGTCGGTCCGCCGTCAGCACGACCAGCGGGACCCGTGAGCGGTCGGCCTCGATGACCGCCGGGTGGAAGTTCGCGGCCGCGGTCCCGGACGTGCAGACCAGTGCAGTCGGCTCGCCAGTTCGCCGGGCGCGACCGAGGGCGAAGAAGGCCGCCGAGCGCTCGTCGAGGTGGGAGAACACCCTGACGTCGGGGTGGTCGGCGAAGGCGACCGTCAGCGGCGTCGAGCGACTGCCGGGCGCGACGCAGACGGCGTCGAGGCCACTCTCGGCCAGTTCGTCGACGATGGTCTCGCCCCACAGCGTCGCCAGGTTCGGTGCAGTCATTCGAGTTCGTCCAGCATCGGCCGGTACTTGAGCTGTACCTCGTCCCACTCCCGGTCGGGGTCACTGTCGGCGACGATGCCCGCGCCGGCGAACACAGTCGCGGCGTCCCCGCGTGCGAGCGCGGACCGGATGGCGACGGCGAAGGTCCCGTTGCCCGAGGCGTCGAACCAGCCGACTGGCGCGGCGTACCAGCCCCGGTCGAACGTCTCCGTCTCGCGGATGGTCTCCAGGGCGGCGTCCGGCGGGAGGCCGCCGACCGCCGGCGTCGGGTGGAGCGCCTCGACGAGCGAGAGGACGTGTTCGTCTTCGGCGAGTTCGGCCGTTATCGGCGTCCGGAGGTGCTGGACCGTCGCCAGCCGGCGGATGCTTCGGTCCCCGGTGCCGACCGAAGAGGCGAACGGCTCCAGTTGCTCGCGGACCGCGTCGGCGACGACCTCGTGTTCGTAGCCGTCCTTCTCGCTCTCGAGGAATTCCGTCGCCAGCCACTCGTCCTCGGCCGGCGTGTCACCGCGTCCGGTCGATCCCGCGAGCGCCTCAGTGCTGACCGTCCGCCCGGTGAGCGAGACGAGCCGTTCCGGCGTTGCGCCGAAGAACGTGGCGTCCTCGGTGGGCGAGAAAGCGAACCGGTAGCAGTCCGGATACGTCCGGCCGAGCCGTTCGAGAGCGTCCGGTACGGAGAGCCGGTTCGAGAGCGAGAGGGTCATCGCCTGGGCGAGGACGACCTTCTCCAGGGCACCCTCGGAGACGCTCTGCAGTGCCGCCTCGACCTGTTCGCGCCACCCGCTTCGCGAGGGTGTGCGGGTCCGATCGGCGACGCCTGGCGGACCGGTCGGTTCGGGGTTGGTCTCGTCGGCGAGCCGGTCGCGCCAGACGCCGAGTTTCGAATCGGCCTCGCTGTCGGCGTCCGGGCCGGTGGCCGTCACCGTGAGCCACCAGTCGTCGCCGTCGGCGGTCAGCTGAACTTCGGGGAGCACGAACCGCGCGTCGCCGAAACCGTCCCAGGGCCCGGCCTGTCCGTCGTCGTGGAAGGCGAAGCCGCCGAACAGCCGGGGCCGCGCGGCGCTCGGGATGCCATCCGGGACAGAACAGGATTCGAGGAGACGGGCACCGTCGGCGCGCACGTCGGCGAACCGGTCCGACCCGTCGCCGGTCACCGTCGCCGTCGACCCCCTGACAGCCACGGACTCGGTCGGGGTCTGCCAGACGAACCGTGGGCGGTCGTTCGTCGCCAGAAAGGCCCTCGTCGGCGGTTTCGACACCGAACAGCCGCGCGTGACGACCGGCGCGTCGACTGTCCGAACCGTTGCCTCGTCACCGCGAGGTACATCCATCGCAGGCGAGTTAGGTCCGGGGGCCTTTGAGCCTAACTATACGGTTAGCCTCACGCGCCGAACACGTCTACGTGGTGACGAGAGCCGTCGTTCAGAGCGGTCCCACCGCCGTCGGTCGATGGGGAGCACCGAACGGAGCGCAATTCAGTTGTTTTTAATCGAGTTCGAATAAACTCTTGGAGTTTGGAAAGTAAAACGGGTGTATCAGTAGCTCTCTTTCGCAACAGCCCCAACTTCCCCCGTCAGATTTAAATAAACCTCTGTCGAACCGACGTACAGTGCGATGCCCAAGGTAGAGATTACAATCCCGGAACACCTCGAGATGCAGATCGCCCAGCTCGTCGAAGAAGGCGAGTTTCTCAACCGCGAGGAAGCGATCGAAGACCTGCTCTCGACCGGGCTGAAGGCGTACAAGACCAGCGGGCCCATGGACGACGAGGAAGAACCGGGTCTCGAGGACGACGGGATGATGGGTCACGACGACGAATACGTGTTCTAGGCAGTCTCGGCCCGTCTGGCCCGTGGACCTGCCTGTGACGCGTTATCAAGCAATTCTTATGCTGTTTGCGCCGGCTAGTACTGTCAAATGCACAAAGACGAACTCCTCGAGCTACACGAGCAGATGGTGTACATCATGCGTTTCTTCCGCGACGAGATGGACAGCGTCGACCCGGAACTGTTCGACGCCTACCAGGAACTCGACGTCGAGCCCTCGGACGTACACAAATCGAAGAGCGAACACAAACACGCCGTCTTCGTGCTCGGGAACTCGCTGGCGACGGCGATGAGCGAGGACGAGTTCTCCGACGCCGGCCGCGTCGGCAAGCGGATGAAGGAACTCGCCGAGGACGCCGAGAGTCGCATCTGACCGACCGCTCCGTCGCGTTACTGTTCTAACTCGGTGAACATCTCGGGATCCGTCCGAAACTTGAGGACGTTGTGGACGACGGAGTTGCGCACGTTGTCGATGACGTCGCCGTGGTCCTTGTAGAAGTCGTGAATCCAGCGCGACTCGGCTTTCCTGCTGGGGAACATCATCACCGACTTCCACTGGTACTCCCCGTCCGAGAGGAAGTACAGGAGCGTGTGGCGGTCGTGCCGGATGGCGTTCATCGCGTCGTTCCAGCCCTGGGCGAAGTGGGCCGGATTGAACTTGAACTCGAACAGCGCGAAGTTGAAGTACGCCTCGTTGGGCACGATTGTCTCCCGGAAGACGCCCTCTTCGCGCATCTTCCGGATGGACTCGCTCACGGTGACGTGCGAGACGCAGATGTCGTGTTCCTCTTCGAGTATCGTCGCGAGTTCACGCGAGGACAGTTGCGGGTCGTCAGAGAGTTCGCTGAGGATGAGCACGTCGCGTTCCTTGAACTCCCAGTCGGGACAAGCGTCAGTCGACATGAATGTTGCTCTGGACTGAGTAAACCTCTTTCTTTCGACTCTATCCCGCGTTGATATCGGTTCCCAGTGATCGTACTTTTCGCAGATTCACCTCCCCTCGAACTCGGGCGACCGCCCGTCGACGAACGCAGCAGCCCCTTCGGCGTGGTCGCGGGTGCCAAACGCGACGCCCTGGGCCATCGCTTCCGAGCCCGACGCGCTCTCGAAGGAGTCGGGACGCTGGTTCAACAGCCGCTTCGACGCGGTGAGCGCGACGGTCGGCCCCGTCGCGATCGTCTCGACCAGATTCGCCACGCCCTCCTCGAAGGAGTCGGACTCGAACACGCGCGTGAAGACGCCCAGTTCCCGGGCCCGGTCGGCCGACACGAGTTCGCCGGTGAAAACCAGCTCCTTGGCCGTGTTGAGCCCGACGAGTCGGGGGAGCAGGAACGACACGCCCGAGTCCAGCGCGAGCCCGACGCGGCGGAACCCGAAGCTGATCTTGGCCGCGGGACTGGCCAGCTGGACGTCGCAGGCGATGGCCAGCCCGGCGCCCGCGCCGAAGGCCGGCCCGTCTATCTTGGCGACCGTCGGGAGCGAACACTCGTAGACGCGACCGACGGCGCGGTTCACCGATCGAATGACCAGGTCGACTCGCTCGGCCGCCGGGACGTCTCCCTCGATGCCGTCCAGCATGGCCTGGACGTCACCGCCCGCGCAGAACGAGGTTCCTGCCCCTTCCAGGACGACGCACCGGGCGTCGCTGTCGGCGATAGTATCGAAGGCCGCGACGATTTCGTCGGCGAGCGCGGCGGAGATTGCGTTGCGAGCGTCCGGCCGGTTCAGCGTCACCCGCGCGACGCCGTCCGAGACGTCGAGCAGTACGAGGTCTGAAGCCATAGCGGTCCGACGAACGCGAGCGCCAAAGTCGTGTGGGCACGGAGCTGTCCGTTCGTGAGGGGATAGTTTGAGGGACGCCCCGCCGGAACGTCCACTGTGCAGATCCACTGGCACCGTCGCGACCTTCGCGCCGTGGACAACGCCGGGCTCGCAGCGGCTGCGGCCCAAGCGGCCGACGACGAAGTCGTCCCGGTGTTCGTCTTCGACGACGACGTCCTCACCCACGCAGCGCCACCACGGGTCGCGTTCATGCTCGACGCGCTGGCCTCCCTGCGCGCGTGGTATCGCGACAGGGAGAGCGACCTGGTCGTCGTTCGCGGTGACCCAGCCGAGGTCCTTCCAGACCTGGCCGACCGCTACGACGCGACGGCCGTCACCTGGGGCGAAGACTACTCCGGGCTGGCGAAAGAGCGCGACGCGCGCGTCCGCCTGGCGCTCGACGAGGTGGACGTGGACCGACGCGTCGTCACCGACAGCGTCATCCACGAGCCGGGGTCGATCACGACGAACGCCGGCGAGCCGTACTCGGTGTTCACCTACTACGGACGAAAGTGGCAAGCCAGGCCGAAAGACGATCCCTACGACCCGCCCGAGGGATCCACCCTCGCCGACGTGAGCGGGGACCCACTCCCCTCACTGGAAGCACTGGGCTTCGACGAACCTGTGGCCGAGATTCCGACGGCGGACCCGGCCGCCGCGCGCGAGCGACTGATGGCGTTCTGCGACGGACCGATCTACGAGTACGAGGACCTGCGGGACGTCCCCGCGACAGAGAACACGTCCCGGCTCTCGCCGCACCTGAAGTTCGGGACGCTCGGGATTCGCGAGGTGTACGCGGCGACGGAAGCCGCGAAGGACGGCGCGACCGAGGAACAGGTCGAATCGGTCGAGACGTACCAGTCCGAACTCGCCTGGCGGGAGTTCTACCTCCAGGTGCTGGCGACGAACCCGGAGACGGTGGCTCAAAATTTCAAAGAGTACGAGCGTCCGATAGACTGGCGGAACGACCCCCAGGAGTTCGAAGCGTGGAAGGCGGGCGAGACGGGCTACCCCTTCGTCGACGCCGGGATGCGACAGCTTCGGCAGGAGGCGTTCGTCCACAACCGGCTCCGGATGGTCGTCGCCTCGTTCCTGACGAAGGACCTGCTGATCGACTGGCGTCGCGGGTACGAGTGGTTCCACGCGCGCCTCGTCGACCACGACACCGCGAGCGACGTCGGCGGCTGGCAGTGGGCGGCCTCGACGGGCACGGACGCCCAGCCGTACTTCCGGGTGTTCAACCCGACGACGCAGGGTGAGCGATACGACCCGGACGCGGAGTACATCACTGAGTACGTTCCCGAACTCCGGGGCGTCGAGCCAGCGACGATCCACCAGTGGCCCGGCCTGTCGGCAACCCAGCGGCGAAATGTCGCGCCCGAATACCCAGACCCGATCGTCGACCACGGGAAGCGCCGCGAAGCGGCCATCGCCGCGTTCGAGGCCGCCCGTGGTGATTCCTGACGCAGCGGCGAGTCGGACGACGCGCCACGGCCCGCTAGTGCTAGAAGTTACCGTACACCTCCTAAACGTTTAACAGGCGTCCGGCCGACGATTCGCGTTGGAGGGTTTACATTATGCCAGAAGAATCCGAACCGGAGCTGCCACCGCTTCCGTACGACTACGACGCGCTCGAACCACACATCTCCGAGCAGGTGCTGACCTGGCACCACGATACGCACCACCAGGGCTACGTCAACGGCCTGCAGTCGGCCGAGGAGACCCTGGCCGAGAACCGCTCGTCGGGCGACTTCGGCGGCTCCGCCGGCGCGCTCGGCAACGTCACCCACAACGGGTGTGGCCACTATCTCCACACGCTGTTCTGGGAGAACATGTCCCCCAACGGCGGCGGCGATCCCGAGGGAGACCTCGCGAGTCGGATCGAGGAGGACTTCGGCTCCTACGAGGGCTGGAAGGGCGAGTTCGAGGCCGCCGCCAGTGCCGCAGGCGGCTGGGCGCTGCTCGTGTACGACCCCGTCGCCAAGCAGCTGCGCAACGTCGCCGTCGACAAACACGACCAGGGCGCGCTCTGGGGCGCCCACCCCATCCTCGCGCTCGACGTCTGGGAGCACTCCTACTACTACGACTACGGTCCCGACCGCGGCAGCTTCATCGACGCCTTCTTCGAAGTCGTCGAGTGGGACAAGGCCGCCGAGGAGTATCAGAAGTGCCTCGACCACTTCGAATAGGTCGGTAACCACCGCGCTTTTTTCGCACTGGTAACCGGGAGGGAGCCGCCTCGACGTTTCGAGAGTTTTAGGCGTCGAGGGACGAACTGATGAGTATGCCAAAACCGAAGGCCGAGTTCGACGACCTGCGGAGCCTGGAGTTTCGCGACCCCGACGAAGTGCTCGACGACGACAAACTGTACACCATCTACGAGATCGGACGGCTCCTCCAGGGCCTCGACCCCGAGGCCGAACTCGACGTGGAGACGGAGAACGTCCTGATGGACTGGGCCATTCCGTGGATGCTGAACAACGCCGAGGCGTTCGTCTTCGCGGAACCGAACGCCGACGACGAACCGGGGTACTACGGGCTCGCGTAGATGACGCTCCTCGTCGCCGGGTCCGAACGCGTCGACGCCGGCAAGACCACGTTCTCCGTGGGCCTGCTCGAACGCACCGGCGCCGTCGGCTACAAGCCCCGCGCGGGCAACGACTACTGGCACGACCACGACGACTGGGAGCGCGCCAGCGCGGACGGCCGCCTCTACGGCAAGGACGCGAAGCGACTCGTCGGCGCGAGTCCGGGCGACGCCGACCCCGAGGACGTCAACCCCATCCACCGGCTGTGGCACCCGTCACCAGGCAGCGGGGCCGGCATCCTGGGGAGCGAAGACAGGGAGTTCCTCGTCGACCGCGTCGGCGACCAATTCGTGGTCAACGAAACGGTCTCGCTGCCAGATGATGTCCGGAACAGGCTCCCGCTGGTGAACGCGCACACCGTCTCCTCACTCGACGAGTTCAACGAGGCGATGGCCCGGCTTCACGTGCCCGCGCTCCACTCGCTGGCAAGCGAAATCGAAGCCGCACAGCGTGCCGTCGTCGAATCGTACGGCGACGTCGCGCGGCCGCTCGCCGACCTGGCACCGGACGCCGTCGCCGTCGTCGAACCGACGCGGGCGAGAATCTACGACGGCGACCGATACGCGAAGGCCTGCGAAGTGGCCACCGGCGGTCCGGGGACCGGACAGCTCGAAGAGCGCGTCGGCTCCGTCGTCGACCTCGTCGAGTCGGCGGCGACGGTCCAGTTGCCAGCGCTCGCCGCCGACCAGCGCAGCGACTCCGAAGCGGTCGCCGACGCCTACGAGCCGGCCTACGACGCGCTGCTGGGTACTGCCTTCGACGGCGAATAGTGCCCGTCGTCGAAGATCCGCATCCCCGTTCTCAGGCGCCGAACTCCTCCTGCGTCACGCGCACGACGAGCGTGTCGTCCACGTCCCGCAGGTCGTACTCCGGAATCGTGTCCCCGGTCCGGGTGACGAGCATCGGTTCGACGAGCCGGGGAGGAGAATCGAACTCCTCGTCACCTTCCTCGATGCCGTATACCTGGAGGAATCGGTCCGTCTCGGTCGGCTCGACCTCGTCGTCGCGCACCGCGGCGGCCAGGTCCCGCGAGAGCCACTCAGTCTCGCTGATCGAGGGTTCGAGGACGAACGCCGTCTCGGTGAAGCGGACCAGGTACCAGTTGAGGTCGTTGAGCAGCGAGACGGCGGCGCCGAGGCTCACCGTCTCCAGCGTGAGCGTGTTCTCGAACGGTTCCCGGAGGTCGTAGGTCGCGAGCGCGTTTCGCGCCGTCTCGCGCGAGAGGAGTTCGTACCGGAGGTTCGCGTCCTCCGTCCCGACGAGACAGACCCGGGTCATCGTCCGAGGTGAGTCCCGCGGGCGGGAAAGTGGTTTCGTTCCGCCCGGTCACTCGGTGTCGATCGGGACGATCTCGGCCTCGGCAACGACGTCACGCGCACGCGAGAAGAGGTCGGCCGGTTCGATCGCCCGAACTTCGTCGAGGTCCGCGTTCGTCTCGGGGAACGAGGGCGCGACCCGGTTGCAGCCCGCGTCGATGGTCGACTCCTCGTACGTGCCGATATCACGGGCGAGCGCGATGACGTCGGTCTTGTCCATCGTGAGGCAGGGTCGGTGGACTGGAAGGTCGACCGCGGCGTCGGTGACGGCCAGGTTCGCGCTCGTCTGGCTCGACTTCTGGCCGATGGCCTCGCCCGTGACGACGCCGACCGCACCGGTCTCGCGGGCGACGGCCTCCCCCACGGCGACGACGAACCGGCGGAGGTGGAGCATCCGGGTGTCGGTCGTCTCCTCGGCCAGTTCGGCGACGACGTCGCCCCCTGGAACGATCCGGAGGTCCAGGTCGTAGCTCGGCGCGTAGCGGGCCAGGTCGGCGACGGTCGCGGCCGCGCGGGCCTGGTGGTCGGGCCCCCCGTAGTCGCCGAGGTCGACGTACACCGGAAGGATCGGGCAGCCGCGGCGCATCGTCTGCCAGGCGGCGACCGGCGAGTCGATACCCCCGCTGATCATCGCGACGACGGGTCGCTGAGAGCCGAGCGGCATCCCGCCCGGTCCGTCGCGTTTCTCCAGGAAGACGTAGGCCTCGTCCTCGCGGCACTCGACGAACAGTTCGAAGCCCGGGTCGTCGAGGTCCACCTCGGGTTCGCCGCCCATCGACTCGATCGTCTCCCAGACCGCGCTCCCGCCCTCCGATTCGATGTCGGTACTGGCGAAGGGGTGGGCGTCTTGCTCGCCGGCGCGGCGAGCGCTGACGGCGAAGGTGCCGCCCTCGTAGTGTACTTCGGTCGCGTCTCGGAGCGCGGCGGAGATAGCGTCGAGCGTTGGTTCGACCGTCACCGCGGGGCTCGCCGAGACGACGCCGAAGGCGTCCGTCGCGGCCGCGGTCGCCGCTTCGGGCTCGTCAGTGTGAATGAAAATCCGATTCCGGTGCCGGTCGACCTCGCCGGAGACGCCGCGGTCGGCCAGCAGCGAGTTCAGGTTGCCCGCGAGCCGGGTCTCCATCTTGCGGCGAACCTGGTCGCTCTTGACGCCGATTTCGCCGTGGCGGACGAGGACGACGTCGGATCCCGGCGGGTGCATACCTGCGATATCGGACGGGAGAATAAACGCGTGTCGTCATTCGCTCACCGGCCGGGGACCGGTTCTCAGTCGCGAACCCGCATCCACCGAAGGTTGGTCGACAGCAAGCGCTCAACGACCGCGTCCGTCACCGAAGCGAACCAGAGACCGCCGCCCAGCAGGAAGGTCGCCATCCCGAGGATCGGTGTGTTGAGGTACATACTGCACGCGCCATCCGGAGTAGTAACGACGAGGACCAGACCGTCCCAGACCAGGCCGGGAAACGCGGACGACGAGCCAGCTCCGCGACCGACACCACACCCGCCGTTCAGGATCGTGAACGGTTCGACGGCGAACAGGAGTATGCCCACGCCCAGCGCGAGGGTAGATGGGCCCACCCGTCTCGCGACACTGACGGCCAGAAGTGCGAGCAAGGCGACGTAGGAACCGAGAACCAGCCACGGAACGATCGGGGCGAGACCGCGATACGTGACCGAGCCAAAGAGGTGAAGGTGGAGGTAACGGACGGCGACGTGGACGAGGAGGAGATCGATCACCGCAGGGATTACGATCACACTACGAAGAACCGGAACCCGTCGGGCAGGCCGATTCGACATACCGATCACTTCCGGTCCGTCCACGTAAACGTTCGCAGAAACGACGGCTCGAGCCATGCTCCCCCTCGCGGCGAGGTCGGCAGCCTCAGAACGTGGAGAGTTCGCCGTCGATGACCCGCTTCGTGATGCCGGTCACGTCGGCGAGTTCGTCGTCGACGGCAGCGCGGACCTCCGCTTCGATGTCTTCGATGGCGACGCCGGGTTCGGTGACGAGTTCCGCGTCGGCTACGTGCGGGTCGTCGATGGGCGAGCCGATCTGGGAGAGCAAGCGGACCTGGAGCTGCTTGATGCCGTCGACCTCACTCACGACGGACTCGGCGATTTCGGTGGAGAGAAGGTTGTAGATCTTCCCGATGTGGTTGACGGGGTTCTTGCCGGAGGTCGCCTCCATGCTCATCGGCCGGTTCGGCGTGATGAGGCCGTTGGCGCGGTTGCCCCGGCCGACGGAGCCGTCGTCGCCCTGCTCGGCGGAGGTGCCGGTCGTCGTCAGGTAGATAGAGCCCTCGTCGTAGTCGTCGGCGGTGTTGACGTGGACGGTGACCTCGCGGTCGGTGTACTCCGTCGCGAGGTCGGCGACGTACTCGCGCACGGCTTCGACGGCGTCCCGGTAGGCGTCCATGTCCGGGACGTGTCGGTCGACCATCGCGACGGCGACGGTGACGTCGACGTGGTCGCCCTCGCGCTTGCCCATGACCTTGACGTCCTGGCCGACGACGGGGTTGTCCGCGGCGTACTCTTCGTTGAGACGGCGTTCGGTCTCGTGGACGATCTGTTCGGTCTCTGTGAGCGGCGCGTGTCCGACGCCGTAGCTCGTGTCGTTGGCCATCGGGACGGTCGCTTCCTCGCCGAAGACATCCTGGAGGTCGCCGCTGCCCTCGCCGAGGCGGACGTCGACGATGACGTCCTTGCCGACGTCGAGGAAGGGGAACTGCTCGTCGAGGAACTCGCGGGCGGCCTCCAGCGCGATCGTCTCGGTCGGGATGCGCTCGCCGTCGAACGTCTTGGTCGCGCGACCGACGATGAGGAGGTAGATCGGTTCCAGTACTTCGCCGCCGCCGAAGGCGGGCGCGGCCGTGCCGGCGACGAGCTGGGTCTCGTCGGTGTTGTAGTGCAGCACCTTGCCGAAGCGGTCGATGTACTCCTGTGCCAGCGCGCGTGAGACGGTTTCGGCGATCCCGTCGCAGATAGAGTCGGGGTGACCGATACCTTTCCGCTCGACGATCTCCACCGACTGGTCCTCGACCGCGTGCCCGGTGGCGGGCTGAACGTGTATATTCCGGTCCGTCATTGGCCGTAGTTGGGAGTCCCGGGTTCTATAACTTGCGGAAACCTTTCTACCCGTTCTGATTACTCCTCTGCATCACCGAGGCGGAGACCCAGGTAGGACGTCCGGATCTGCTCGTTGTGGTCGAGACCGAGTTCATCCATTACCTCCTTCGCGCCCTCGCGTGCGTCCTCGACTTCCTCGGCCTCGATTTCGACCTCGACGAACTCGCCGAGGCCGTCCACGGTATCGAGCGTGACGGTGTAGCCGTCCAGGTGATAGCGGTCCCGGTCCTTCTCCACGACGGCGGCCGCCTCGAACCCCAGTGCACGGAATATCGCGTCGGCGTCCGAACCGCTCTCGACGGCCGTCTCTATCTCCTCCCTGGTCTTCGATTCGGCGTCGACCTTCGGTCCTTTGTATGTCAACTCCACGATCGCCTCGTCGCCGTGGGACTCCCGGCGGATGCGAAACGCCTCGTCGGTCTCTGCGAAGTTGCGGTGGGGAGCGTCGTAGTACGTGTCTTCCTGGGTCACGGCGCCCAGACGATCGGCCCCCAGTGCTTCGAGCCGGTCGCGAACGGTGTCGTGGTCCGCCTCGACCTTCAGTTCGACCTCGTACATGCGCATGTGGTCGGCGAGGCCGGACAAAAGCAACCCGAATCGGGTCCCCCAGCGGAATATCCCGGCTGGCAAAAGCGAGAAGAAAGCACTTATACGCCATCTGTAAACCTGATGACGTGCTCCGTCGAGAATACGTCGCATCCCTCGGCGTCGGCTGTTCGTCCTTCATCGCTGGCTGTCCAGCCGGCGGTCCGAACTACCGACTGGAGTCGTTCCAACTTCCGGAATCACTCACTTCGGGGGACACTGCGACGGCCAGCGTGAGCCTCGTCAGCGACGACAGGGCTGACATCAACACCGCCGTTATCGTCGAGATCGGGGATCTCAGAGAGAAACATCGCACCACAGTCGACAGCGGAGAGACCAGGACAGTCGATATCGACGTCGACGTAGATATAGATCCAGGGCCCTACGAAGCCACCGTCGAGGCAGTCGGGGCAAACAACGAATTATCCCAACAGGTGGAGGTCGTCGAACCAGAGACAACGGAAACCGAACAGTGACCCGCTGAATCGGCCAGTCACACCGACTGACGCAGTCAGATTCAGATCTATCACTCGGCGGGGCGAAACGTTGTCCTTAAGAGCGCGACGACTGACGATTCGGGTATGAGCAACGACTCCGAGGCCGAGGAGGCCGACGTCGAAGAACAGGAAGTCGACGAGACCGAAGCACAGGACACCGAGGCCGATGAGGAGACCGCCCAGGAAGAAGCAACCGAGGAAGAAACCCCCGAAGGAGGGCTCCAGGAGGGCGACTTCGTCGAACTGGACTACACGGCACGGACCGCCGAGGGCGACGACCTGGTCGACACGACCCACCCCGAAGTGGCCGAAGAGGAAGGCGTCGGCGAGGACCAGGAGTTCGCCCCGCGCACCATCGTCCTCGGCCAGGGCCACCTCTTCGAGGCCGTCGAGGCGGACATCTACGGCAAGGAAGCCGACGACAGCGGTACCGTGACCGTCTCTGCCGAGGAGGCCTTCGGCGAGTACGACGAGAGCGAAGTGCGCACTATCTCGAAGGACAAGATTCCGGAAGACGACCGCTACCCCGGTGCCCACGTCGACGTCGGCGGCGAGCACGGTCACGTCGAGACCATCATCGGCGGCCGCGCGCGCGTCGACTTCAACCACCCACTCGCCGGCGAGGACATCGAGTACGAGTACGACATCCTCCGCGAGGTCGAGGACCGAGAGGAGAAGGCCCAGGGCCTCATCAGCATGTTCCTCGACATGGAACTCGACGTCTGGTTCGAGACCGACACCGTCGAGGAAGAACAGATGGTCGAACCCGACGAGGACGACGACGAAGACGCCGAGCCCGAGTTCGAGACCGTCGAAGTCGAGAAGGAGACGCTCTACATCGAGGCGACCCCGCAGCTCACGATGAACCAGCAGTGGATGATGGGCAAACAGCAGATCGCCCAGCAGCTCACCCAGATCCTCGACATCGACCGCATCATCGTCCAGGAGGAGATCGGCGGCGGTATGGGCGGTATGATGGGCGGCATGGGAGGAATGATGGGCGGCGGCGCAGGCGGCGAAGACATCGAGGCTGCACTCGAAGACGCCGACGTCGACGCCGACGAGATCATGGAAGAGATCGAAGGCGCCGAAGAAGAGTAATCGGGTAGCCCGTTCGTCTTTTCACCAGTTCAGTTACTCGAAGAACGAGCGACAGCAAGCATACGGCGAGCGAAGCGAGCCGTTTCACCGGACGCGAGCGAACGAAGTGAGCGAGACGTCCGGGACTTTTTCCCCGACGTTCGTCAGAGCGAAGCTCTGACGCAGCCCATCAGAAGTGCGAAGCACTTCTGAGGACGTTTTTCGAGGAGCCTTCCCGCAGCGAGCCGAAGGCTCGCGAGGAAAGGCGACGACGAAAAAGGTCGTCACGCGATGTCGCGGGAGGTGTCGATGCTGACCTCTTCGACGAGGTTCAGCTTGATGACGTCGCCGGGCGCGCGGCCGCCCCGGAATTTCGGGATCGAGAGCTTGTTCACGATCTCGTCGCCCGTCACGCCGGTATCGAGCTGGAAGACGACGTCTGCGAAGTGTTCGGTCGTGTCTCGCAGCGGCGGAACCTCGTGGCCGTCGAGGCTGTGAAGAATGGCGAGACTGCCCGTATTGAAGATGTGGTTCTGGAGGTCGTTCATGAACGCGCGGTACCGCGAGTGGGGCTCCTGGGCCTCGAGGACGTCGACCGGGTCCAGAATGAGGTTCGAGGTCTCTGGGAGCGCACTGACGAGTTTACCCGCGTTGTCGAGCGGGGCCTCGCCGGAGATGTGGCGCACCGTCGGGTCGCCCGTGTTGGCAGGCGTGTTCTCGATGCTGTACTGGACCGCCTCGGCGGTGCGATCCAGCGAGAGCCACAGGGTTCCGCGCGTCGCGGTGAGTTCGTAGAGGAACAGTTCCGCCTGGCTGGCCGGCGACGCGCTGAGAGCGACGATGCTACCAGCTGGTATCCCACCGTCGAGTTTCCTGTCGAGGACGTCGATCCCAGTCCGCAGCCGATTAGCCATCCCGTGGAGACTCACTATTCTGCAACTGATTAAATATTCCGCTTGGGGAGACACTCACAAACATCCGCGTACGCAGCCCGAACACGTTCGTCGGCGAGGGGTTCAGAGACGGACGGAACGTGGCCGAGGGTCGGGCAATCCAGGAGCCGCCCCGGATCCACGGAGCCGTCGCTCATCGTGACGACGCTACCCACGACCGGCGCGTCGAGCGTCCGAGCCATCGCCGCGGTCTTGGCCGCATCTTCCAGGCTCTGGGTCGTCGGCGTCGAGACTACGATAGTGGCGTCGGCGGCCCGCAGGGGTGTCGCCACGGCCGGCGACGCGCCAGCGGCGGTGTCGACCAGAACCGGGTCGGCAAGCGTCTGCAGGCGGTCGAGGGCTGTGGCCAGGTCGTCCGACGGTTCGGGGCTATTCGCGACGAGACGCACGCCCGGAAGTTCGAGCGTCGACTGGACCGCCTCACTGATGGGAGCCCCGCTCGCGAGGGCAGCGAGTCCGGCGTCGAGACGGGCGCCCGCGACGACGTGCAGGTCGGGCATTCCCACGTCGGCGTCGACCACGACAGGGTTCGTACCCGCGGTCGCGAGCGCGCGGGCGAGGCACGCCGTCGTGGTGGTCTTACCACAGCCGCCTTTGCCACCGGCCACAGCGATCATGGGCGCTCTGGCCCCGCCTTCCCCTTTGAATGTTCGTGGCGTGTCGGGAGATTCAAGGCCATCGGGGGCGGGACTCTACCCAATGCGCCAGGACCACATTATCAGCGCCAAACAGCTCTCTCGATCGGACATCGAGGAGGTGCTGGACCGCGCTGCCGACATCGCCGCCGACCCGGGCGCGTTCGCGGACCGCCACGACGACGCCTTGCTGGGGCTGCTCTTCTTCGAGCCGAGTACGCGAACGAAGATGAGTTTCACCGCCGCGATGAAGCGCCTCGGCGGCGACGTCGTCGACATGGGTACCGTCGAGTCCTCGTCGGTGAAGAAGGGCGAGTCCCTGGCCGACACCGTTCGCGTCGTCGAGGGGTACGCCGACGCGCTCGTCCTGCGCCACCCCAGCGAGGGGTCGGCGAAGATGGCCAGCGACTACGTCAACGTGCCGCTCATCAACGCCGGCGACGGCGCCGGCCAGCACCCGACCCAGACGCTGCTCGACCTCTACACCATCCGGGAGAACGCCGGCTTCGACGACCTGAAGATCGGTATCATGGGCGACCTGAAGTACGGCCGAACCGTCCACTCGCTCGCCCACGCGCTCACGGAATTCGACGCGCGCCAGCACTTCGTGAGCCCGGAGAGCCTGGAACTCCCCCGGTCGGTCCGCTACGACCTGCACGAGGCCGGTGCGGACGTACGCGAGCATACCTCGCTGGAGCCAGTCCTCTCGGAACTCGACGTCCTCTACGTGACTCGCATCCAGGCCGAGCGGTTCCCCGACGAGAGCGAGTACCGGGAAGTGGCCGGCGAGTATCAAATCGACGCCGGCACGCTCGCGGACGCGAAAGACGACCTCACCGTGATGCACCCGCTCCCGCGCGTCGACGAGATCGACCACGAGATCGACGCGATCGAGCACGCGAAGTACTTCCAGCAGGCCCACAACGGCGTCCCGGTCCGCATGGCGATACTCGACATGGTCCTGGAGGGAGAACGATGACAGACCGAAAGCTCCGCGTCAGCAAGATCGAGAACGGCACCGTCATCGACCACATCACCGGCGGCCAGGCGCTGAACGTCCTGGCCATCCTCGGCATCGACGGGACCGAGGGTGAAACCGTCTCCGTGGTCATGAACGTCCCCTCGGACCAGCTCGGCCACAAGGACATCGTCAAAGTCGAGGGCCGGGAACTTTCCGAGGAGGAACTCGACGTCCTCTCGCTCATCGCACCCGCCGCCTCGATCAACATCGTCCGCGACTTCGACGTCGTCGAGAAGAAGCACGTCAACCACCCCGACCGCGTCGTCGGCGTGCTACAGTGTCCCAACCACAACTGCATCACGACCGAGGACGAACCGGTGGAGTCCGCGTTCACCGTCCTCGACGACGGCGTCCGCTGTGAGTACTGTGACACCATCATCCGTGAGGACCTCCCGGCGCACATCCTGGCCAACTAGCGACTAAACTTTTCTTTCGTTCGAAAATCGCGAAGCGATTTTCGTGATGACGAGAGAGCTTCTCTCTCTCGAACCACGTCGGGTTTCCTCGCTCACTTCGTTCGCTGGGGGAACCACTCCTCGCAAACGTTAGTCTCCAAACTTCCTTCTCGCTCGACGCTCCGCGTCTCGCGAGAAATGAAACCGCTACTCGCTCCGCTCGTAGCGGTATGCTCACGCACTCCGCAGAGAAGTCTCCAGCTACGTCGCCACTGCTTTGACGTAGTTTTATAACCCGCTAATACAACAGACTAATCGATGACGCAACTCGAACGTGCGCGAGCGGGCGAGGTCACCGAGGCCATGGAGCGCGTCGCTGAGCGGGAAAATGAGAACCCGGAGTTCGTCCGCGAACAGGTCGCGGACGGCCAGGCGGTCATCCCGGCGAACGACCATCACGATGCGCTGGACCCGATGATCATCGGGCGGGAGTTCGCCACGAAGGTGAACGCCAACATCGGGAACAGCGACGAGACGAGCGATCTGGAGGGGGAACTCCGCAAACTCCACACGGCGGTCCACTACGGCGCGGACACGGTGATGGACCTGTCGACCGGTGAGGGACTGGATCCGATCCGTGAAGCCAACGTCGAGCACTCACCGGTACCGGTGGGGACAGTCCCGATATACGAGGCGGTCAAGCGGGCGGGAAGTCCCGAGGACATCACCCACGAACTGCTGCTAGAGGTCATCGAGAAACAGGCCGAGCAGGGCGTCGACTACATGACCATCCACGCCGGCGTGCTGATGGACCACCTGCCGCTCACCGACGGCCGGAAGACGGGCATCGTCTCGCGAGGTGGGTCCATCCTGGCGAAGTGGATGGAGGAGAACGGCATGCAGAATCCACTCTATACGAAGTTCGATGAGATCTGCGAGATCTTCTGCGAGCACGACGTCACCTTCAGCCTCGGTGACGGCCTGCGACCGGGGTGTCTCGCCGACGCCAGCGACGAGGCGCAGTTCGCCGAACTGGAGACGCTGGGGGAACTGACGCGGACGGCCTGGGACCACGGCGTCCAGGTGATGGTCGAGGGGCCGGGCCACGTGCCGATGGACCAGATCGCCGACAACGTCGAGCGCCAACAGGACGTCTGCGACGGCGCGCCGTTCTACGTCCTCGGCCCGCTCGTGACCGACGTCGCACCGGGCTACGATCACATCACCAGCGCCATCGGCGCGACGGAAGCGGGCCGGGCGGGCGCGGCGATGCTCTGCTACGTCACGCCGAAGGAACACCTGGGACTGCCCGAGGAAGAGGACGTCCGCGAGGGTCTGGCCGCCTATCGGATCGCGGCCCACGCCGCGGACGTGGCGAACGGGCACGAAGGCGCGCGCGACTGGGACGACGCACTGTCGGAGGCTCGCTACGCGTTCGACTGGAACGAACAGTTCGACCTGGCACTCGACCCGGAACGCGCCCGGTCCTACCACGACCAGACGCTTCCGGGAGACAACTACAAGGAGGCCCGCTTCTGCTCGATGTGCGGCGTCGAGTTCTGCTCGATGCGGATCGACCAGGACGTGCGAGAATCGCGGCGTGATTCTGGAAGCAGCCAGAGCCCGGAGGGATCTGGCCAGCCGAGGGAGGCGGGCGAGATGAGCGACATCGCCGACGAGACGGACCTGGCTGGCTCGGTGGCCGCCGAAGTGAACCGTCCACCGACGGGGACCCACGACGGCGGGCGCGCAATCCGCGAGGCCATCGACGACCAGTGGGAACCGCCTGAGCAGTCGGCGGACGACTGAGAACCGATACGCGCGACCGCCGAGAGGGAGGAGTAGGCGCTCCATTCCGCCGAACGCCTCGTGCTTATGCAATCGATAGTTCGTGGCCGTCCGAGTGAAATATCGTCGCAGAACCACTGAGGCGTCCATCAGTGTCACCTACGCTTTTCTCGATTACCGGGCGGCCGACCGCCGCCGCGCGTGGTTCCCCACCGCAGCCCTCCTGGTTTTGCTACCAACGGGACAGCAGTCGGATCGGTACCGATCGGCGCATAGTCACCTGGTAAGGAGTGTTACATGCAGAAAAACTATACCCGAGAGTACCTTACAGTTGAGTGATGTCTCGTAAGATTATCCTCGTCGCCTTCCTGGTGGCTGCGGCGGCCGCCTACAAGCTGACGCGGTAACAAGGGGTCTGGCTGTATCGCCCTCCAACCACACTTTCTCCCGAACGACTTACCCCCGTGGAGCCGTAGCCGCAGGTATGTACGGCGTCGTCACGCGCAACGAAGAGGAGCTGGCCTGGGAGGAGTTCGACCGCGGGTTCTATGAAGTGAAAGACGTGACCGGTCGCGCCGCGGAACCGGTCGCCGACGCCGTCAACATGATCTCCTGTTTCGGCGACAACGCCGCGGAAGACCAGGACGGCCTCGTCCCGGTCGACGACGAAGGGAACAGAGCGACCCGTGAGCGTCCCTACTTCGACTGGTCGTACGTCTGCCCCACGCACGACCGGTACCGGGAGGGGTTATTGGGGATAATCGAGGACGCCGCCGCCGTGAACGAGGACGTCCGCCTCGACGACGTCGGGTTCCCCCGCGAGGAGTACTGCCACTGCGAGCGCTGTGAGGAGCGCTTCGCCGATAGCGACTACGAGGAGTGGTCGACGTGGCGCGAGCACGTCATCACGGAGTTCGTCGCTGCCGCTCGCAATCGCGTCCCCGGACGACTCTACCTCACGCTCTATCCGGACCCCTACCCGGGACACCTCTCGGAGCGGTCCGGAATCGACGTCGAATCCCTCGAGGAGTACGTCGACGAATTCGTTGTCCCCATCTACGACATGGCCTACACCACGACCTACTGGCTGGAGATTCTCGCGAGCGGGTTCCGGGACCGGCTCTCGACGCCCTTCAGCGTCGAGTTGTACGCGGTCGACGTCGACGTGGACGACCTGATTCACGCGGCGGAGGTCGCCGGGGAGTACGGCGAGGACGTCTTCTTCGGCTACGACGCGAGCAACGCCCGCGCGACGGTTCGCCGGATGCAGGCCGACGCCCGGCAAGGGGAGACGTTCACGCCCGAGTGAGAGACCGCCGTCGTTGCATCGACGGGCAACGGAGTTATCCGCGGCCGCGTGCTAGATGTCCGCATGGTACAGTGTCCTCGATGTGGCGACGTCGTCGAACAGCTCCACCCCTTGCCCGGCGAGGCGTTGCAGACGAGCGGGACGGGGCAACGCCCGGAGAGTGACGTACCCGCGGGCCGAGCGTGTTCCTGGTGTCGCCACGAGCTACTGGAAGGCTAGGTAGCACTCGCGGACCGGCGCTCCCGGGTCACGCCGCCTCCGAGGAGGACTACTGCTCCAGCGTCTCCGCTCGCCACCGAACGAGCTGGTCGCGGTCGCGAGCGTCCTCGGGCAGTTCGTCGAACCATCGCGCATCGGTTATCTCACCGTCCGGGTCGTCGACGGTCAGTGCGGTCGTCTCGGCGCGAGCCTGGTAGATCGGCAGGACGCCCCACGTGTTGTAGTCACCACACCGGAACTCCACCCGGGCGAGCAGCGCCAGCCCCTCGAACGCCGCGTCAACGCCGGCTTCCTCCATCAGTTCGCGACGTGCGGCCGCCCGGAACGACTCGTCGCCGTCCACTTCCCCGCCAGGGAGGACCCACATGTCCACGTCGTCGTGGCGGACCAGCAGGAGTTCACCGGACTCGCGGTACGTAATCGCGTGGGCACCGTAGGGGAGGCCGTTGTCGCGGATGCGGTCGGCCACGGTCCTGAACCGCGGCCGAGAGACACTGCGGTGACGGGTGCACTCGAGGAAGTCCTCGTGGCGGTCCGCGACGGAGTGATACGTCTGTTCTGCCGACTGGCGCGCGACGTCGCCGAGGTACCAGAGGTCGTCGACCGTCGTCATCGATGCCGTCTGGTAATCGCACCGTGTCTCGGTCTCGGAACCGATCCGTCCAGGGGCGAAGATGGTGACATGCCACCCGTTTCGCGCGTCACTGTGATAAGTGTTCGACCCGAACCAGTGGCGGCCGCCGAGCAGGTCAAATCAGACCCTTTTTGCCGTCCACCCCTGTACCGATCGATATGGCATTCGAAGAGGACGACGCGGTCATCTTGCACGACGAACACAGCGAGTACGACGAGGAGGAGGGGACGGTCACACAGGTCGTCGAGACGATGTTCGGGGACGCGAACTACACCGTCTCCTTCGAGGACGGTCAGGAGCAGGGCATCCCGGAGGACTCCCTCGAACCCGTCGACGAGGAGTAACGACGATTTCGATGGCCTCGGTCCCGTTTCACTACGTCGAACTGCGCGCATTCTCCTACGCCACCGAGGACGAGAAGCGAGTCGAACAGGCCCTACGGACGTTTCTTCCCGAGGACGTCGAACTCCAGCGGCACACGTCCGAGGGTCACTACGGCGACCGTATCGTCGTCCTATCAGCGCGCGTCGAACTGGCGGACGAGGTCCGTCACGTCCTCTCCCAGGTCGCGACCCTGGACGACGTCGACGACGTCGTCGCCGAACTCGACGACCGGGTGGACGACAACTGCTCGTTCTTCCTGACGTTCGACAAGCAGGCCGCCTTCGGTGGCGACGTCCGGCGCGGCGACGGGATCACGCTCCGGGCGAAAGTCGAGGCGTATCCGGCCAAGCGGGAGAAGGCCGTCACCAACGCCCGTGAAGTGCTGGAAGCCCTATGACGTACGAGGCAGTCCACGCCCGGCCGGACGGCGACAGCACCGTCGCACGGCTGGCGCTGACCGCGAGCGACTACGGCTTCGACGGCGTCGTCGTCCGGAACCACGGTGACGCCCTCGCGGACTACGACCCAGAAGCGGTCAGCGAGACGTACGACGTCGACGTCGTCCCGGCCGTGGAGGTCAGAGCGGACGACCCGTCACAGGCCAGTGGCTACGTGGGGAACCACCGACCCGACACCGTCGTCCTCGCAGTCCACGGCGGGACCGTCGCGATGAACCGGTTCGCCGTCGAACAGGCCGCCGTAGACGTCCTGGCACACCCGATGCGCGGCGACGGCGATTTCAACCACGTACTGGCGAAGGAAGCCGCGGCGAACGGCGTCCGCGTGGAGTTCTCGCTCCGGGACGTCCTCGATTGCACCGGTGGCCGACGCGTCCGCCGCCTCCAGTCTCTCCGGAAGCTCCGCGAACTCGTCGACTACTACGACGTCCCCTACGTCGTCAGCGCAGACCCCGCGAGCCACCTGCAACTCCGGGCCCCGCGCGAACTCGTCGCCGTCGGCGAGGCCATCGGCTTCTCCGGCGAGCAGATCGAAACCGGCCTCGCGGAGTGGGGTCGAATCGCCTCACGAAACCGGGAACGACTCTCGGATTCTTTCGTCGAACCCGGCGTCCGTCGCGTCGACGAACGGGACCCGTCCGCTACCGGAGACAGTCACGACTGAACGTTACATACATCGTTCCGCATGGGACGACCGGTGATTTTATGTTGTAGTTGGTACTCTAACAAGACATGGGGTCAGAGAACGTAAGCTTCGAAGCAGCGGTCATCGCCGCTGTCGGGGTGGTGCTCGGGGTCGCCCACCTCTTCGGCGCGATGCTCGCACTGCTATCGCAGGGGGTGAACAGCGTGTTACTGCTGGCGGACTCGGTGCCAGTGACGACGACGACCGCTATCGCGTTGATGCTGACAGCCGGATTCCTGGGGACGGGGAGTCGGCAAGGCCGGTACGTGGGGGTGCTGGCCTTCGGCGCGGTCGCGGTGTTCGGCCGACCGTCGCTCGTGGCTCCGGAGCCGTTTCCCGTCGCACACGCGGGACTCGCACTGCTCGTCGTGCTGTACCTGGCGCTCCGGAACCCGATCACCGAACCGGAACGGTCGAACGTCGACGAGTCGACCAGCGCGACCAGGCTCGGGTCGACGATCCGGTGAGGCAGATCCGGTGAGACGGAATTGACGAGACGGCACCGGCGAAACGGTCGCCGTCCGACGAGCCAGGCCTCCGCGAGCCGTATGCTTCATTGGCCTCGCCCGCGACGGGTGTGACATGAAGAAGTCCCTCGACGAGCACGCCGACCGGTTTTCCGAGCAATCCGCCGAGTACGACGAGCAGCAGGACTCCGCGGCCTACCGAGAGTGTGCCGACCTCGTCGTCCGCTACGCGGATCCGCGCGCGGACGACGTCGTCCTGGACCTGGGGACCGGGACCGGAGCCATCGTCCTGCCGCTGGCCGAGCGATGCGAGTTCGTGGTCGGCCGGGACATCAGCGAGGGGATGCTCTCCGAAGCACGGGCGAAGGCCGCCGACCGCGCCGTCGAGAACGTCGAGTTCGCCGAGGGCCGTTTTCGCGAGCCGAACGTCGACCGAAACATCGACGTCGTCACCACGAACTTCGCGATGCACCACCTCAGCGACGAGGAGAAGGCCGAGGCCATCGGCGTCATCGCCGCCCTCGAACCCCGGCGGTTCGTCCTCGGGGACGTCATGTTCTTCGGCGACCCGGACCCCGACGAGACCTTCTATAGCCCGGAAGTCGACGATCCAGCGACGGTCGGCGTGCTGGCAGACGCCTTCACGGACGCGGGATTCGCCCTCACGGCGGTCGAGAGCGTCCACGATCAGGTTGGCGTTCTGGTCGGGGAGCGGGTCCCCGACGGCGACGAAATCGAGGAGGAACCGCGGTGAAACACCTCCCGAAACACCTCCGCCAGCGCTGGCGATACCTGGGGGTGGCAATCGAGACCTGGCCCGACGCCGCGTTCGGCCGGCGCGACTTCCAGCGGGAGCTGTGGTACGCCGCCCAGAATCTCTTCGGTGACGCCGGCAGCGCGGACCTCGACATGACGATACTCCGATTCGATCTGGCCGACGGAGACGGCGCCGCAGTGGTCCGGACGCGGCGGGGCGAGGAACCGCGAGCGAGAGCGGCACTTGCCTGCGTGGCAGCGGTCGACGGAGACCCGGTGGGAATCCGCGTGAGGGGAGTAAGCGGCACCGTGCGAGCCTGTGAAGAAAACTATATACATCGCCGACGGGAACCACCGGACCAGAGACACGTCGCGTTCGAGGACGCGGAGGAACCCGCCGTCGCCCGTGACGGCAAGGTCGACGTGCGGACCCCCGAGGGCTACTCGGGCGCGACCACACTCGATTTCCAGTAACTATGCAGGGCCAAAACCAACAGCAGGCGTACGACCGGGGGATCACCATCTTCTCGCCGGACGGGCGTCTCTACCAGGTCGAGTACGCACGCGAGGCCGTCAAGCGCGGCACCGCGAGTATCGGCATTCGGACCAGTGACGGCGTCGTCCTCGCAGTGGACAAACGGATACGGTCGCCGCTGATGGAGCGGTCGTCCGTCGAGAAGATCCACAAGGCCGACGACCACATCGGCATCGCCAGCGCCGGCCACGTTGCCGACGCCCGCCAGCTCATCGACTTCGCCCGCCGCCAGGCGCAGGTCAACCAGCTCCGGTACGGCGAACCGATCGGCATCGAGACGCTGACCAAGGAGGTCACCGACTACATCCAGCAGTACACCCAGGTCGGCGGCGCCCGGCCGTTCGGCGTCGCGCTCATCATCGGCGGCATCGCGAACGGCAAACCCCGCCTCTACGAGACCGACCCATCGGGGACGCCCTACGAGTGGAAAGCCCTCGCGGTCGGCGCCGACCGCGGCGACATCCGGGAGTACCTCGAAGCGAACTACTCCGAAGAGATGGTCCTCGACGACGGCATCGACCTCGCGCTGGAAGCGCTCGCGTCCGTCAACGACGACGAACTCGCTCCCGAGGGAATCGGCATCGCCACCATCGACGTCGAGACGGAACAGTTCCGTGAACTCAGCGACGCCGACAAAGAGACACACCTCAGCGACCTGGGCATCCTGGGATCGCCCGACGACGAGGACGGTGAGGACGAAGCCACAGACGAGTCCGCCGAGACGTCCGACGACGAGCCCGACGACGAACCTGACGACGAATCCTAGCGACGGGTCGGCTCACGCATTTTCGGCGTCGCGTGATCTCCGGATCCCACGCATCGAGAACGTTTGTGCCGGCGAAACCGTACCGATCTAGCCGCTAGAGTTATTACCGTCCGAACTAAGGGGAAAATTATGGGCTGTGTACGATGTGGGGGCTCGATGGCGGAGTTCGAACTGGGGGAGAACGTCTCGCGACGGTGCGAGGAGTGTGGATTCGTCGACGTCTCAGTGTCCCACGTTCGCGAGGAACCGCCGCGTGAATCGTGGGATGACGCTATCGACCGGTTCAACGCGCGACAGTACGGCGTGAAAAGAGACGTCACCAACTACCGACCGGGAACCGCGGACGACTGAGAAACGACCGGTATCAGTCGTCGCTCGCCGCTTCGATCTCCTCGTCAGGTTCCGATTCGCTCTCGTCGTCCTCGGAAGCGGATCCCGCCGTGTCACGGTCCTGATCTTCTTCCTCCGAGCGGCCGGCGACGAGGGCGCCGCGGGAGACGCTGTACATCGGTTCCTCGGCGTGCCTGACGTCGCTGATGGAGAACGGGATGTCGGCGTCTTCGAGGTGCTGTTCGAACAGCTTCGAGAACCCGTTCGGCGAGGAAGTGCCGCCCGTGACGACGACCGGCACGTCGAGGCCTTCTTCGATGTCCTCCTCGTCGACCTCCTTTCGGATCTTCTCGATCACGTAGTCCAGGAGATTCTCGTAGTAGATCGACAGCGCGCCCTCGACGCCACCGACGTCGGTCGTGAAGTCGAGTTCGAAGCCGTCCTCCTTGATGGAGGTGACCTTGTCGACCTGGGTACCAGTCGCCTGGGCCGCCTGCTCGTCGATCCAGTCGCCGCCGCGGGCGACGGAGAACTTCATGACCGGCACCGCGTAGTATGCCAGGCAGACGTTCGTCATGCCGGCTCCGAAGCTGATCCCGAGCCCGGTGAAGTCGTTGTCGGCGAGTTCCGAGTAGATGACCGACATCCCCTCGTTGATCGGTTCTGCGTCGTACCCCATGTCGTTCAGGAACGACTCGATCGTCTTCTGGTGATACAGCGTGCTGAGGTCGGAATCGATCGGGTCGGCCGGCGAGGAGAAGTACAGTTTCTCGTCGGGCCGGTCGGGCGACCCGACGACCTGTTCGATGATGAGCTTCATCATCGGAATCGCCGACTTCTCGTCCGAAGAGAGGATCCCCTGGGACATCGGTCGCCGCGTCTCGCGGTTGAAGATGTTCGCGAAGTTCAGCGCGTCGTCCCCGAGGACGTACACGTCGTCGTCCTTCCGGATGTGAAGGACGTCTGACCGAGAGAGCATCTGCTCGGCCATGTCGCTGTACTCTATCTCCACGAAGGAGTTGCGTTGCTGGACGAACACGGTGTCAGTACCCTCCTGTTTCGCCGACAGGATGTTCATCGTACCCACGTCAAGTCCTTTAGCCATGGTTACAGAGTCAAAAATTAAACTCCGTCGTATTAAATCTATGTTTGTGCATGTTATGGAGTAATTATTCCCGAATGAACAATCTTAGTGAGTGACTAGCGTCCGAACGTCGCGGCGACCCGTGCGAGGACCCGCGCGAGGAACGTCTCGTCGTCGCTGGAGGAAGCCTCCTCCCTGCGCCGGCGACGTAACTCGCGTAGCTGATCGGTCTGATCGTCGACGGTGGTCTCCGAGCGAGCGGTCGTCTGTTCGCCGCCCTTGACCGTTCGGAGGCCACTCACCTGCTCGTCGACCCCGGTGCTGTGTACCTCCGTCGTGGCCGCCTGCAGACCGGAGGTATCGAACTCACTCTCGTCGGACGTGAGCGTCAGGGCCGTCCCCTCGTGACGTTCGACGCCACCCCACGTGAGTTCGACGTCAGCCATGGCCTCGTCGATGTCCTGACGGATCTCGTCGTCGCTGATCTGCGCGTCGTCCTCGGTCTCCTCGGGGTCGAAATCGGCGGGCGCGGGCCTCGCCCGGTCGATGTGGTACGCAACCATCGCGGCGCCGGTCGACGCGAGGACGGCCGTCAGCCCCACGCCGTAGACGGCGAGGACGTGAATGCTGTACTGGGGACCACTCCCCTCGGCCCACATGTACGGATATGCGTAGGTGAACAGCCCGATAGCGACGAGACAGACGACGACACCCGAAGCGCCACCGACCAGGCCCCGCCGGTCGACCGGGAGCAACACGATGACCGACGAGAGCGCCGTCGGAACGGCGAGCATGCCGAGCGCGAAGGCCACCTCGCGCGCGACGTAATCGCTCAGTTCCACCCACTGCCCGGCGGCGCCTGCGCCGAACGCGCCCAGTCCGAGTCCGACTGCGCCGAAGAACAGCGCGAACCCGAGGTAGACGTCGACGTTACTGTCTGGCTCGCCGATTATCCGCCGATACCACTCGAACAGTCGTCCGTCTGTCTCAGTCCCCGTCATAGCCACCCCGCTCGGTAACCCGCCTCATTACGTGAACCGTTCAGCTTAATCCGCCATTAGTTTTTCGCGGATTACGTTACGGACTCAATAATCGAACGCGTAGTATTTTCAGAAGTCGTCGGAGAACGAAATGCGAGTCACCCGACCCGGCGTCGTCCTGTATCGCCAGACGTGAGCGCCGTCTCTGGCCGGTTCGACGCGGGATATCTGACGAAGTCCCGTCTTGATACAGCCCCACCAGGCGTCTTCGCTCCCGTACCCGGCGGGAAGCTCCTCGTACAGTTCGTCGACGAAGTCGCCCCGCTTGGCCTCGGTCTGCTCTCTGAGGAGACACAGCGCGGCGCCGACCGCCCACCGTCGTCGGTCGCAGAGTTCCTCGTCGTGCCCGGGCACGTCGATGGACGCGACGTCGGCGACGTCGTCTCCGGGGAACCCCTCCTCACGTGTCGACTGGGGATCGTAGTCGATAGCCGTCCAACCGCGCTCACCGAGCCTGTCGCTCGTCTGTGCGACCGCCCGTCGCGCGAACGCGTCGACCCGTTCGCGCTCTACGTCGGCGAGGCTCTCGACGACGTTCGTGAGTTCCTCGTCTTCGATCCTGGCGACGGCGTCCTCCGCACCGCCGATCGAGAGGTCGACGTCGTCCGCGGTCGATTCGTCGGAGCGGACGTCCCGCGAGCGCTCGCGACGAACTTCGCTGGCAAATGCAGCGAGACGGCCGTAGCGCTTCCCTTCCCCCTCCAGCGAGAACCGCTGTTCGACGACCCAGGCCAGGTACGACTCGACCGTCTCGAACTCGAGGAGGTCTGCCTCGATCGCGAGCGACCGCGCGGTCCCGTCGTCTATCGAAACCTCGAAACTCCGCATTCGGCGCGGTGATTCCGCCTACACTGCTATAAATCCATACCCATCACCGTCGCGAGAGAAGGCAGGGTCGGACGGCTCGCTGAGAAAGGCCTTTAAGCCATCCACGGATACCGACAGGTATGATATCTCTTGACGAGGCGGTGGCGGCGAGGCTCGAATCGCACGGCCAGCGATTCGAAGTGCTGGTCGACCCGGACGCGGCACTGGCGATCAAGCGCGACGAGTTCGACGGGGACCTGGAGGACGTCATCGCGGCGGAGGACGTCTTCGAGGACGCGTCGTCCGGTGACAGACCGCCCGAGACGTCCCTCGAGGAGGTCTTCGAGACGACCGACCCCCTCGAGATCATTCCCGAGGTCATCAAACAGGGAGAGATCCAGATAACGGCCGAACAGCGCCGCGAGATGCAGGAACAGAAGCACAAACAGCTCGTCCAGACCATCACGCGCAACGCCGTCAACCCCCAGATGGACGACGCGCCCCATCCGCCGGAGCGCATCGAGTCCGCGCTCGAAGAGACCGACTTCCGGATCGATCCGATGGAACCGGTCGAGAACCAGGTCGACGACGCCCTCGAGGCGCTCCGGCCAGTCATCCCCATCCGGTTCGACGAGGTGACCGTCGCCGTGCAGGTCCCTGCGGACTACGCCGGCAGTGCACAGTCACGGATCCGTCAGTTCGGCGACCTGGACCGGGAAGAGTGGCAGAACGACGGTTCCTGGGTCGGTGTCCTGACGTTCCCGGCGGGGATGCAAAACGAGTTCTACGACCTGGTGAACGAACACACCAGCGGCGAGGCCGAAACACAGATCGTCAAGGACGAAGACGACCTCAGGACGCGGTAAACGGCCGGCAGAAGCGGCGGCGACTGACAGTTATCCCTTCCGGAAACCGAGCAGGAAGCCGCCGGTGAATCCGGCGCTGACGGGCAGTGCCGAGATCAGGCTCATCATCCAGGAGGGTGGCTGGGAGCCCGCGGCGTCCCCCGCGGCTCTCGTCGCGTTCGAGGCCGTTCCGGTTATCGCTCCCCAGTCGACGGAGAGGACGCCGCGCGTTTCGAGGAACTTGAAGAGGGCGAGCTGGATACCCACGAGGACGGCGATTATCTTGGCCACCTTCTTGGCGGCGAAGCCGATGACGCCGCCGATGACCGCGCCCCCGCCAAGTTCCAGACCGAGCTGTTGCGGGTTTAAGTCGACCATACCCGACACGTTACAGTCGTGGCTTAAGTCTTTTGTGCCCCTTCGCGAGCGGCGAGCGGCCGGCCGGGGCCCGGACTGGATTTAAATACGGTGGCGGCGTAATCCACGGTGAGTGACGCCAAGCCAGCCAACCGAACGAGCGGTCGTCGCAAAGCGCGTCGACGCGGGAACGATGGACACGGAGGAGATATCCGACCTCGCGCGCGCTGCAGGGTACGAAGTCGTCGGCGAACTGACCCAGACGCGAACCGAGGACCCAGCGTACCACCTCGGGGAGGGGAAGGTCGACCGCCTCGCGAACGTCGTCGCCCGCGAACGGGCGACCGCAGTCATCTTCGACAACCAGCTTGGCCCCTACCAGACGTACAACATCGGGAACAAACTCCCCGACGGAACGAGCGTCATCGACCGGTTCCGGCTCATCCTGGAGATATTCGGCCAGCGCGCCCAGACGCGGAAGGCCCAGCTCCAGGTCGAACTCGCCGAGTTGCGCTACGAACTCCCGCGCGCGGAGGCGAAGGCCAGCCTGGCCAAACGCGACGAGCGCCCCGGGTTCATGGGGCTGGGTGAGTACGACGAGAGCCGCGAGCAGGACATCAAGAACCGGATCTCCCGTATCCGCGACGAACTCGACTCCATCCAGAACACGGAGGAACACCGCCGCGAACAGCGCCGCGAGTCGGGCTTCGACCTAGTCGCGCTCGCCGGCTACACGAACGCCGGTAAGTCGACCTTACTCCGGCGACTCGCCGAGGACGTCGACGTCGACGCCAACGAGGACCTTCACGCCGACCTGGACCCGACGGCCGAGAGCGAGGACCGCCTGTTCACCACCCTGGGGACCACGACCCGCCGGGCCGACATGGATCGCCGGGACGTCCTCGTGACCGACACCGTCGGGTTCATCTCCGACCTGCCCCACTGGCTCGTCGAGTCGTTCAAGTCGACGCTCGACGCGGTCTACCGCGCGGATCTCGTTTTGCTCGTCGTCGACGTCAGCGAACCCGTCAAGGAGATCCGCGAGAAACTGGTCACGAGCCACGACACGCTGTACGAGCGCAACGAGGCGCCCATCGTCACGGTCCTGAACAAGACCGACCTCGTCGACGACGAGGAGGTCCAGCGCAAGAAAGAAGCGCTGTCCGCGCTCGCCCCGAACCCGGTCACCGTCAGCGCCAGGGAGGGGAAGAACGTCGACGCACTGCTCTCTCGCATCGACCGCGAACTCCCCGACTACGAGCGCGAGCGCCTCGTCCTGCCGATGACCGACGAGACGATGAGCGTCGTCTCGTGGATCCACGACCACGCCCGCGTCGACGACGTCGACTACGGCGACCAGGTCGTCATCGAGTTCGAGGCTCGCCCGTCCGTCGTGGAGCGCTCGCGCGCGAAGGCCGGCGAGATCGCCGAAGCATCGGCGTAGCGTCCCTTTTCCGCGTTATCCGTCGGCCTGGTCGCCGAGCACCGCCGGTATCCGTTCGAGGACGTCAGAGGCGACGTAGCCCGTCCCGTGTTCGTCGTACAGCGAATCTCCCGCAGTACCAGAGGTGTAGGAGGCCATACAGGCGGCGTCGAAGGGGTCCTGGCTGTCGAGGTACGTCGCGACGACGCCCGAGAGCAGGTCGCCGGTACCGCCGACAGCCATCCCCGGATTGCCAGCGCGGCACAGCCGAGTACGGTCCCCGTCGGATATCACGTCGACCGCTCCCTTCGCGAGCACGACGTGACCGAGTTCGTCGGCGACGCGCTCGACTTGGTCGGCGTTCTCGGCGAGGTCGTCGACTTCCGGACCGCCCAGGGCAGCCAGTTCTCTGCTGTTGGGCGTACAGACCACCTCGGCATCGGTGTCGACGTCCGGGACGACCGAGAGCGCGTCGGCGTCGGCGACCACCGGGCCCTCGAACGATTCGAGGAGCCGCCGCGCTGCCGCCAGCGTCTCGTCGGCCGTCCCGAGGCCCGGACCCAGGACGACCACGTCGTCGTGTTTCGTGGCCGTCTCGACGAGGCCGTCGACCTGGTCGGGCGTGAGGCGATCCCCCTCGTAGGGCTGGACGATGAGGTCAGGTTCGTACCCCTGAATCTCGCCGGCGACGGAATCGGGGGCGGCGACGAAGGACAGCTCCGCGCCGGACCGAAGGGCGGACTGGGCGCTCAGCGCCGGCGCGCCGGTGTAGGGACCGCCGCCGACGACGAACACGCGGGCGCTGCGGTCCCTGCTCTTCAGTCGGCGGAGGTCGCCCGGACCCACGTACAACTCGGCCGCGGGCGGGATGCCGATGTCCGCGACGGTGACCGTCGCGTCGAGGTTTTCGAGTCCTGGCTTCGCGTCGTGGAAAGTGACGACGTGGTCGGCGTCGACGGCGCTCTCGGGGAACGTTCCGATGTCGGCGTCGAAGCCCGAGGGGACGTCGACCGAGACGACAGTCGCGTCGCTGTCGTTCATCACTTCGGCCGCGGTCGCCGCGGGTTCCCTGAGATCTCCGGAGATGCCCGTCCCCAGCATCGCGTCGACCACCACGTCCGGGGCACCGAGTGAGAGAGAACGCGAGTCGCGTACCTCGTGGGTGTCGTAGGTCGCTTCCTGGAGCGCGTCCCAGTTCTCCCGGGCGATGTCGGTCGTGATAGTCTCTGCGCGGCCGAGCAGGAGCACCGTCAGGTCGTAGTCGTCGAGGAATCGCGCCGCGACGAACGCGTCACCGCCGTTGTTCCCGCGGCCGGCGACGACCGTGACGGTCGCACCGGGGTCGGCGACCTGGCGGACGACGCGGGCGACGGCGTTGCCTGAGGACTCCATCAGCTGCTTTCTCGGGACGCCGAGGGCGTCCGCGTTCTCGTCGACGACGGCCATCCTGCTGCCCGTGATCATGGATCTGCCTTCGACCGTCCGCGTAGTAATTGTGGTGGACCGAACGCCCCCTTCGTCGGGTCAGCGGCGGATATCGAACGAATCGAACCCCGCCGGCTCGCCGTACTCCACCTCGACGTCCTCGACCCGGGCCCGGTCGCTCCCCTCGTGGCACCACTCGACCATCTCCGCGACGGCGTCCTCGGGTCCCTCGAAGACGGCCTCCACGCGTCCATCGGCCAGGTTCTTCACCCAGCCGTCGACGTCTCGCTTGCGGGCCTCTTCCCGCGTCGTCGCCCGGTAGAAGACGCCCTGGACCTCCCCGGAGACGAACACGTGTGCACGAGTGTCGGTCATGGGCGGTCGTACTCACGAGCGCGGCAAAAATCCCTAGCGACTGTCGCCGCCGCTGCGGAGGTAGTGGAAGATGTACGTCTGGACGTACCCGGCGTACTCCCCGCCCAGCGACTCCCGGATAGCTCGCGACGTATCGGCGTACGAGCCGCGGTCGCAGTCGGGGAAGTAGTCGGCGATAGTCGTCCGGAGCCAGGTGTCGAGCGGGACCGCCTCCAGAAAGTCCAGCGAGAAGAGGAGGACGCAGTCTGCGACCTTGTCCCCGACGCCGACGAAGCGAGTGAGGTGCTCGCGGGCGTCCTCGTACGCCATGTCCCGCGCTGCCGCCGGGTCCGCTTCGCCGCTGGCTACCATCTCGGCAGTCTGCTGGACGTAGGGGGCGCGATAGCCGAGGCCGAGGTCACGGAGTTCCGCTTCGGTCGCTGCAGCCAGCGCGTCGGGCGTGGGGTACGCCCGGTAGGGCTCCCCGTCGAACTCGACCGCTTCGCCGTACTCCTCGCGGAGCGCGGTCTGCATCGCGTGGATCCGCTCGACGCGCATCTGGGCCGAGCAGATGAACGAAATCAGGCAGCCGAACGGCGGGTCGCGGACGAGTCGCAGTCCCCAGTAGGCGTCGTAGGCGTCCTGGACGACGTCGTCGTCCGGAGAGGCGGCTCGTATCGCGTCCAGGTCGTCGTCGAGCCGAAGCAACCGGCGGAGGTGCGGGTCAGCGTCGATTGACGACTCCCACTCCAGCGTTCCGCCGACCTGACGCGTCCGGACGAACTCCGGGGCCCCGTCGACCCGTATCGTCGTCCAGTACCAGGCGTCGCCGCCGTGGGCGCCGGAGCCGTCGTACATCCGGCCGTCCTCGCGGTCCCAGAGGTACGACTGACCGCTCTCGACGGTCGATTGCAGGTCGAATCCACCCGGCAGCGAACTGACGTCGACGTGCCCGCGTTCCATCTACCGGTCCCAGTCGGTCAGGCGGCTTTGGCCTTTCGAGTCAACCGGCCGAACCTTCTTGGTAGTGGGTGTCGAACCGCTCACATATGGACTGCAGAGTCGTCGTCGAGGCGGCCGTCCCCGTATACGACGTCGAAACGGCCGACGAGGCGGTCAGGATAGCCATTTCGAAGACGGGCGAGATGCTCAACCCCGACCTCAACTACGTCGAGATCAACATGGGCGAACGGGCCTGCCCGCACTGCCACGAGGAACTGGAACCGGCGTTCGTCGCCGCCGACGAGAGCCTGGTCGCGCTCGAACTGGAGATGACCGTGTTCAACGTCGAACGCGACGAACACGCCGCCCGGATCGCCCGCAAAGAGATCGGCCAGCGCCTCGAGAACATCCCGCTCGAAGTCCTGGAGATCGAGGAGACTCCGGACGAAGACGATGACGGCGATGCGCCCGAGACAGAGACGGAGGGCGAGGGAGAGACGGATAGCGAAGCGTCGAACGCGATCAGTGACGCCGACCAGACTGTCGATGGCGACGAAGCCGCACCGGGGGACGACGACGAGGACGTGCTGCCGGAGTTCGAGGAACTGATCGACGAGTAACGCCCGAATCGCGACGGTACGGGCGCTGGAGTCCGTTCACGCGCGGGAGAGCGAGAAGCGAACCGCTAGATGCGTAGGGAAACCGAAAGGAACGAAACCTCAGTCTGCGGCAGCGGAAACGGGTTCTTTCTCTTCGGCGAGCATCTCCGACGTGATGCCCTTCGCGAGCGCGAAGACGGCGGCCTTGTGGTCCGTCTTCGACTTGTGGATGGACGTCGGCTGAACGCCAAGTTCCGCGTACTCGTCGTGTTCAACGTCGTCACCAGTCTCTTTCTCGTAGTGAGTCTGTACCTGTGCAAGCAGGCCGTGAAGATGGATGAGTTCCTGCTTTTTCATATTCAACCGTTCCTAATAACTCGAGGGTTATAGTAGTACTCTGAGTGTAGTTAACACACTCCCTTCACTTGTGGTACGGACTGTCTACCGGTAGCGTCTCATGACCGTGAAACACTTTAGGAATCGGACAACCTACCGTCTCGTATGGACTACGACGACATGCTCGACAGGGCCGTCGACGAGACGCCCGACATCGAGGGGAGCAGCGAACGCTTCGAGGTGCCGACGCCGGAGGTTCGTCAGGAAGGCAACGCGACCGTCTTCGAGAACTTCCAGTCGGTCTGTGACACGCTGGGTCGGGAAGACGAACACGTTATGAAGTTCCTACAGAACGAGCTCGGGACGAACGGTCACATCGACGAGAGTGGTCGGGCGCGCCTCACCGGCGAATTCGGTCAGCGGCGCATCGAGTCGGCTATCGACGAGTACACCGAGACGTTCGTCATCTGCCCCGAGTGCGGCCTGCCGGACACGCGACTCGAACAGGACCAGGGCGTCCCGATACTGCGATGTGAAGCCTGCGGGGCGCGCTCCTCGACCAGTTCCTGATCACTGAAACGCCAGTCCCGACTACTGGAGCCCCTTCAGCGTCTGCAGGTCGCGGTCTGTCCGCGCGAACTCGGCGAGCCGCCGGCTCGCGTGGCAGTTCGGACAGTGAAAGGTCCCGTCGTGGCGCGGGAGGTCGCTCGGCGTCGACTCCCAGTCCTTGGTACACTCCGGACACAGTAAACGGACGTATGCCTCGACCATGTGTGTAGTTGGCACGCAGCACGCCATGAAAAAGGTGTCGTCCCGGCGGTCGTGTCGTCCTGGCAGTCGAGTCGTCCCAGTGCTGGCGGCGATCAGGCGGGCATCCCTTCCGCTTCGAGCAGTTCCTTGTACCGGTTCCGGATGGTAACCTCGGAGATGCTCGCCACCTCGCTGACCTGGCTCTGGGTGACCTTCTCGTTGCTCAGCAGCGAGCCGGCGTACACCGCAGCGGCGGCCAGTCCGACGGGGGACTTCCCGCTGAGGACGCCGTCCTCGCGGGCGGCCTCGATGAGCTCACGGGAGCGTCGCTCGGACTCGTCCGAGAGGTCCAGGTCGCTGATGAACCGCGGGACGTAGCTCTCGGGCTTCGCGGGGGCCACTTCCAGGCCCAGTTCGCGGACGATGTAGCGGTACGTCCGGGTCAGCTCCATCTTCTCGACGCGGGAGACACGTGCGATCTCGTCGAGCGACCGGGGCGTCCCGGCCTGGCGCGCGGCGGCGTAGACGGAGGCCGTCGCGACGCCCTCGATGGACCGGCCAGGGAGCAGGTCCTCGCTGAGGGCGCGTCGGTAGATGACAGACGCCGTCTCGCGGACGTTCTGGGGGAGCCCAAGCGCGCTGGCCATGCGGTCGATTTCGCCGAGGGCCTGCTTGAGGTTGCGCTCCTTGGAGTCGCGGGTCCGGAACCGCTCGTTCCAGGTCCGGAGGCGCTTCATCTTCGAACGCTGCTTGCTCGACAGGGAGTTGCCGTAGGCGTCCTTGTCCTGCCAGCCGATGTTGGTCGACAGGCCCTTGTCGTGCATCATGTTCGTCGTGGGCGCACCGACCCGGGACTTGTTGTCGCGTTCGCTGGAGTCGAAGGCGCGCCACTCGGGGCCGCGGTCGATCTCGTCTTCCTCGACGACGAGGCCGCAGTCCTCACACACGGTCTCGCCGTGTTCGGTGTCGGCCACGACGTCGCCGCCGCACTCCGGACAGACCTCCTCGGACTCCTGCTCTTCCGTCTGCTCGCTCCTCACCGCCTGTTCGTCGACCTGTTCGCCTGCGTTGGTTCGGACTGGGGATTCACTCATGATGGGGGAATTCTCGTGACTGCCGCGGACGCAATCCTTAAGAAATCGGTGCGATCCGCCTAACTCTTTGTAAGTGCGAAAAGCATATAAATGTTTCGTTAGTTGTGGTACCTAATCGCACGACGGGGACCGGCTTGCGGAACGTGGTAGTCTGTTCCAAACGGCGGGTCGGCGCCGCCTGTCTCCGGGTCGACGTCCGGCGTCTGTCGACGAGTCGATCCGACGCACGGGTGAACCCCGATACGCGAGCCGCGAGAAGAGAGCGATTACCGACGTTTCAGGGACCGGTTTCGAGTGGACGTCTGCGTCTACGGGGTACGGATAGCATCGGAGAGACGTCGATGAGAGATCTCAGACCGTGAACAGGTGGCCCTCGCGCGGGACGTCGAACAGGCCGATCCGAGCGCCGGCGTCCAGCCACGCGTGGCCGTAGGAGAACGACGCCAGCGCGTTGACCGGGTCGTCCTCGGCCCGGAAGTGGCGGCCGTCTTCGAGATACGATTCGGCCATCTCGGCACACTCGAGGGCCGCGTCGTGCATCGGCGTCCCCTCCGGCGGTGCAATCTCGGCGGCGTCGACGGCCTCGGCGAGCAACCCCTCGTAACGGTCGGTCTTCTCCTCTAGATCGGCGGCCATGGTCGCCCCTCCACGGCCGAGCGACAAATCGCTTGGCTTGCAGTGCCGGGCTCGTGCGGACTCCGCGACAGCGCAACCTACAAAACCCGCTGTACAGTACATCATCCCATGACCGAGGACGTCGCGGAACACCGAGAGCTCATCGTCGCGGGGACGGGCATCGCGGGGCTGACGGCCGCCATCTACGGCGGACGGGCCAACCTCGATCCGCTGGTACTGGAAGGGGACGAACCAGGCGGGCAGCTCACCCTCACAACCGACGTGGCGAACTACCCGGGATTCCCGGAGGGAATCAGTGGTCCCGACCTGGTGAACAACATGAAAGAGCAGGCGAGCCAGTTCGGAGCCGACCTGGAACACGGCATCGTCGAGAACGTGGACGATAGCGACCGACCCTTCCGCGTCGAGGTGAACGACGGCACCGTCTACACCTGCGACGCCTTCGTCGCCGCCTCGGGTGCCAGCGCGCGGACACTCGGCGTCCCCGGCGAGGACGAACTGATGGGCTACGGCATCTCGACGTGTGCCACCTGCGACGGCGCGTTCTTCCGCGACGAGGACATGCTGGTCGTCGGCGGCGGCGACGCCGCGATGGAGGAGGCCAGCTTCCTCACCAAGTTCGCCGACACCGTCTACGTCGTCCACCGCCGCGACGAGTTCCGCGCGGAGGATTACTGGGTCGAGCGCGTCGAGGAACACGTCGAAGAGGACGATATCGAAGTCCTGCGCAACACCGAACTGCTGGAAGTCGAGGGGTCGGCCGAAGCGGGCGTCGACCAGGTCGTCCTCGCCGAGCACCCTGAGGGGCACCCAACCGACAAACTCGACCACGAGGAGACGGAGACGTTCGAGTTCGACGTCGGCGCTGTCTTCCTCGCCATCGGACACACTCCGAACACGTCGTACCTCGAAGGGACCGGCGTGGAACTCGACGACGAGGGGTACATCCGGACGAAGGGCGGCGACGGCGGGGACCAGACCGCAACCGACGTCGAGGGCCTCTTCGGCGCGGGCGACGTCGTCGACTACCACTACCAGCAGGCCATCACCGCCGGCGGAATGGGGTGCAAGGCCGCTATCGACGCCGACCAGTACCTGGAGAGTCTGGACCAGGCTGGGACGGCTGCCGCCGAGTCCGCCGCCGAAGCCGACGACTGATCACGGACGCGACGCCGCTTGGCCGCTCCCGATACCCACAGGCCCTTTTACCGGGAGCCCCGAATCGATAGCATGGCAAGTGATACTGTCACGCTGACGCTCGAATCCGAGGAAGACACCGACGAACTCGAACTGCCCCGCGAACTGGTCGACATGCTCCGGGAGTCCGAAGACGAGACGGCCCCCGAGGTCGTCGGCGACATCGCGATGATGGGCTTCGCCCAGCGCATCCACGGCGCTGCCCACCACGCCGAGGGCGAACCGGACCAGCAGATCGCCGACCTGAACGACCTGACGATGGATCTGTTCGAGGACCGCTTCGGCGCGACGTTCGGTGAACTCACCGGTCACAATCACTGAATCGCCGAGTCCGAAATCTCCTTCTCTCGCCGTCTCGCAACGGACAGCGTCCCGCTCGCCGTTCAGGCGACGGTCCAGGTCAGCAGGACGCCGTCGTCCATCCGCTCGACGTCGGCGAGTTCCAGTTCCGGAAAGGAGTCGAGAAACCCGTCGCCGTCGGCCAGCGTCGGCGCGTCGCGGCCACCGATGACGGAGGAGCCCACGTACACGGACAGTTCGTCGACGAGGCCGGCCTCGAACAGCGAGAAGATGAGTTCGCCGCCGCCCTCGACCATCAACTGGTCGATGCCGTCGCCCTCGAGTTTGGCCAGCGCCGTCACGAGTTCGACCTGGTCCTCGCCCGTTGCGATGACCGTCGCGCCCGCGTCCTCCATCTGCTCGACGAAGTCCGGCGGCGCGGCCTGACTGACGAGGAGGTAGGTGTGCGCCCGGTCGTCAAGGACGGTGGCGTCCGGCGGCGTCCGGACGCGGGAGTCGGCGACGACGCGGGCGGGATTGGCGGGCGCGCCGCGCTCCTCGCGTTCGGCGCGCCTGTCTGCGTCGTCGACCGTCAACGACGGGTCGTCGGCGATGACCGTGCCGACGCCGACCATGACCGCGTCGCTCTCCGCGCGCAGTCTATCGACCCGGTCGAAGTCGTCGGGGCCGGAGATGGCCACCTGCTCGCGTTCGCGCGTGGAGAGCTTCCCGTCCGCGCTCATCGCGGCGTTGACGACGACGTGCATGTCAGTTCGCACGGTACTGGCGTGAAAACCCCTTACGGTCCCGGGCGCGGACAGTCGACGCTCCGCGGACCCGTCTCCGGTTACGCGTCCGAGGGCGCGTTCCCGGCGGCGTCAGACGGCCGATTCTCCGCGAGCAACTTGCGCGTGTCCAGGTGCTTCTTCCCGTGATCGGCCGTCCTGATCCGCAACACGGGCCCGTCTATCCACAGCTCACGGACGTCGACGACGGCCTCGTGCCGCCAGCTCTTCAGTCTGGCTCGGCCCGTCTCGTCGATCTCGACGAACGTTCTGGGCGTCTCGTTGCCGCCGAGTTCCCACGTCGTATCGCCCATCTCGACGGTTTCGCGTTTCGCCGTCGACCACTCGAAGACGACTAGATGCTGCTCGCGCGGTTCGTCCCCGCGGTCGTGGTCGACCCTGGTCCGAGTCTCGTAATCGATACCGAAGTGGGCCGCCCACAGCTCCAGGTACTCGAAGTCGAACCGCTTCTTCCCTTTCCCCTCGCCGGCCCTGTTGGTCCAGACGACGTGCGAATTCGTCGGCTTCTGTCCGAACGTTCCAACCACGTGTATCACCCCTCCTGTCCGGCCGTTCCGGGCGATCGACCGTGGCCGCCGTCGCCGTGCCCAGCCTGGCCGGATCCAGCGCATGCTCGTCCGTTCGGCCGTCCGTCATCGGTGCCGGGCCGACGTACATTCACGATGTCCAGAGTAGTGTGGGTATCACTAATAAAAATATACGCCCGTGATCGGCCGTTATTCTTATACCCCAGGCAGATTTCACGACCGTCCAATCCGCCACAGAACCCTTTTCAGCACCCACTCCGAACCACCAAGCGATGACGCTCGAAGACCATGCCGAGGAGCTCGCCTCCGACCTCGGCGTTGACAAAGCGGAGGTCACACGCGACCTGGAGAACCTGGTGAATTACTCGGTGCCGATGGACGAAGCGAAGCAGAGCCTCCGCCGCAAGTACGGCGACGGCGGGGGTGGTGGCGGCGGCCCGACGAGCAAGGACATCGCCGACGTCTCGCCCGACGACGGCAACGTGACCGTCACGGCGCGAGTGCTCACCGTCGGCCAGCGCTCCATCCAGTACCAGGGCGACGAACACGTGATATTCGAAGGTGAACTGGCCGACGAGTCCGGGAAGATATCCTACACGGCCTGGGAGGACTTCGGCCTCTCGCCGGGCGACACCATCGAGGCCGGCAACGCCGGCGTCCGGGAGTGGGACGGCCGCCCCGAACTCAACCTCGGCGAGTCGACGTCGCTGTCGATTCAGGACGAGGCCCTCGACGTTCCTTACGAGATCGGCGGCGACAGTGAACTCACCGACCTCGTCCCCGGCGACCGCGGCATCAACGTCGAGGTCACCGTCCTCGAGATGGAGGAGAAGACCATCGACGGCCGCAACGGCGAGACGGACATCCTCAGCGGCGTCTTCGGCGACGAGAGCGGCCGCCTGCCCTTCACCGACTGGGATCCCCATCCCGAAATCGAGGGAGGCGCCTCGATCCGCATCGAGGACGTCTTCGTCCGCGAGTTCCGCGGCGCGCCCTCGGTCAACGTCTCGGAGTTCTCGACCGTCCGACTGCTCGACCGGACCGTCGAAGCCAGCGAGAGCGCCCAGTCGATGCGCGTCCGCGAGGCCGTCGAGTCAGGCGGCCTCTTCGACGTGGAACTGACCGGGAATATCATCGACGTGCGTGACGGCTCGGGGCTCATCGAGCGCTGCCCCGACTGCGGCCGCGTCGTCCAGAACGGCCAGTGTCGCAGCCACGGCGCCGTCGACGGCGTCGACGACCTGCGGACCAAGGCCATCCTCGACGATGGCACCGGGACCGTGACCGTCGTCCTCGACGACGAACTCACCGCCGAAGTGTACGGTGGCGACCTCGAGGACGCGACCGAGCACGCCCGCGACGCGATGAACAAGGAGGTCGTCGCCGAGCGCATCGCCGACCGCATCGTCGGCCTGGAGTACACGGTCCGCGGGTCGCTGTCCGTCGACGACTACGGCGCGAACCTCGACGCGACGGAGTTCGCCGTCACCGACGACGACCCGGCAGAGCGTGCGAAGGCCTTCCTCGCGGAGGTGGGCGCATGAGCGAATCGCAAGGCGGTGCAGGACGACGCGAAGTCGCATGGCGCCTGTTCGCCGCGGAGTTCGACGACGCCGATTTCTCGTACTCCCAGAGCGACGAGGAGCGCGCCCCGAACTACGTCGTGACGCCGACCGGCGCGCGCGTCAATCGCCTCTTCGTCGTGGGCGTGCTGACCGAGATCGAGACTGTCAGCGAGGACTACCTGCGCGCCCGCGTCGTCGATCCGACCGGCCCCTTCATCATCTACGCCGGACAGTACCAGCCGGACGCGCTGGCGTTCCTCGAACGCGCCGAACCGCCGACGTTCGTCGCCGTCACGGGCAAGGCCCGGACCTACCAGCCAGACGACTCAGACCAGGTGTTCACCTCCGTCCGGCCGGAGTCGATCAGCGAAGTCGAGGCCGAGACGCGCGACCGCTGGGTCGTCCAGACCGCCGAGCAGACGACGAATCGCGTCGCGCGGATGGCCGAGGCCAAACACAGCGGACTCGCCGGCGACGAACTGCAGACCGCTCTCGAAGCCCATGGCGTCGAAGAGGGGCTCGCCGCGGGCATCCCGCTCGCGCTCGACCACTACGAAACCAGCGGCGACTACCTGGCCGCAGTGCGGAAGATGGCGCTCGACTCGGCCCGCGTCGTCGCCGACGAGATAGACGAGGCCGAATCGCTGGACGCGCTGCCGGGCCAGGGCGGCGACGACGCCACCGCAGACCTCGTCGAACGGCCCATCGACGTCGACGCCCTGGACGCTGGCGACGCGAGCGACGAAACCGTCGACGCAGAGGCGGCCACCTCGGAATCCGACGGGAACGCCGCCGAGGCCGGTGCCGGCAACGGGTCCGCCATCGGAACGGCGGAGTCCAGTAGCCAGGCCAGCTCCACATCCGAGAGCGAGACGGCCGAGACGACCACTGACGAATCAGCCGACGAAGCCGCGGACGCGTCGACCGCGGACTCGACGGACGAAGCCATCACCGACTCGGTAGACGAACCGACCACGGAGTCCACGGACGCGGCCGCGTCGGAACCGGCCGACGAGCCGGCCGACACCGCGCCCGAAACCGGGGGCACGTCGACAGGCGGAGACATGGTCACGAACGAATCCGCAGACGCGACAGCTGCCGGGGACGAGGCGGCGGCAGAGGCGACGACGGACTCGTCCGACGCGACGGCAGACCCCGACACCGCCTCCTCGGGCGACGACGACCTGGAAGACTTCGAACCGGAGTTCGACCTCGACGAGGACGAACGCGAGGAACTCGAAGAGGAGTTCGGCACCGAGTTCCAGAGCGGGACCGAGGTCTCGGAGCCAGGCGAGGCAGGGATCGAGACCCCCGACCCCGACGAGGTCGAGGCCGACGCTGCCGAAGCCGACGACGACGACGAGCAGGCCTCGGGGACCGCGGAGGCGACCGGTGCCGAGCCGACGACGGAGATCGACGACGTCGAGGAGACGGAACCGGCGGACGACGACGCAATCGAAGACGAGGAGGCGACCGAAGCGGAAGCCGCCGAAGGCGTCGAGTCCACCGAGGACGTCGACCTGGACGAAGTCGATCTCGAAGATGCAGTCATGGACGCGATGGCGGACCTCGACGACGGCGACGGCGCCCAGCGCGACGACGTGCTCGCGGCGGTCGTCGACCGCACCGGCGCCGACCCCGGCGACGTCGAGGACGCAATCCAGGACGCGCTGATGGGCGGACGGTGTTACGAACCCGACGACGCCACCCTCAAGCCGATCTGATGGGCGTCGAACCGGTCCCCGACGTGCCCGCAGCCGTCGCGGACGGGGGCGACGAGCGATTACTTCTGGTGGCGGATTTCCACGCCGGTATCGAGTGGGAACTCCGGCGCGACGGCGTCGAACTCGCGAGTCAGGCCGAAAGCCGACGCGACCGCTTGCTCGGCCTCGTCGGCGAGACTGGCCCTGATCGACTCGTCGTTCTGGGGGACCTGGGGCACAAGATCGGTCAGTCGAAGGGCGTCGAGCGCGAGGAACTGACCGACCTCTTCGCGGCGCTGGACGTCCCCGTCACCGTCGCCAAGGGGAACCACGACGGCGACGTCGAGGAACTCGTTCCAGAGGTGGACGCCGACGTGACGATAACGCCGACCGACGGCGCCCGCATCGGCGACGTGGGCGTCGTCCACGGCCACACCTGGCCGAGCGAGGACGTCCTTTCGGCCGCCGTGGTCTGCGTCGGCCACGAGCATCCCGTCGTTCGCCTGGAAGACGAGGTGGGTGGCCGCCGCGTCGAGCGCGTCTGGCTCCGCGGCGAACTCGATCCGATAACCTTCGAAGCTCACTACGACTGGGATCTGGACGAGGCGCCGGCCATCGACGGCGCTCTCGTCGTCTTCCCCGCGTTCAACGACCTCTCCAGCGGGACGTGGGTCAACGTCGAGGGGCAAGAGTTCCTCTCGCCGTTCCTCCCCGAGGGCCTGACCGGCGGCGAGGCGTACATGCTCGACGGGACGCGACTGGGACCGTACGACCTGGTCTAGCCCCACATGAGGTATCCAAAAACCACAGTGCCGGCGAGCGCGAGTAACTGTGAGACCAGCAGCCAGTCGGGGATGTCGTCCGGCATGAACCGGTCAGGGTCGACGACCCCGACGAGTCCGCCAGCCATCACGAGACCTAAACAGGCGAGGTAGAGAGCGCCCTGTGCGTCTGTGTAGTCGACTGACTTCACCCACGCCCAGTACAGCTGCGTCGCTCCGAAGAGGACCCAGACCAGTGAAACCAGCCGTGCGCGGTTCACGATCGAACGGTCTCGTGACGATCGTATAACAATTTCTGGATAGTGTGATTCCGTCACGTCAGCGTCACTGCGACACCAACTCCGAACAGCACGACGCCGATACCGAGCAAGACGATCTTCCAGGTCGCCGGTTCGTCAGTGGAGACCAGATCGGGCCGGAGCAGCGCGGCAGCGCCCGTGACCAGCATACCCAGACCGACGACGACGAACAGGCCGGCCGTCAGCGTGAGCGACGACGCGAGTTCGTTCACGCCGAGGACCAGGGCCAGGGCGCCGAAGGTCGCAGAGAGCGCGTGATAGAGCTGCGTCTTGTCCATGCGAACGGGAGACGTGTGAGGACGAAAAGGGCTGTGAATGGGGTCTGACGACGTCGCGTCGGCGGTCACGCAAGGAGCACGACCACGAGCAGCGTCAGACAGAACAGCGCGAGGAGGCCGGAGAGTACCGGTGACGCGCGATCGTCGTAGATAGTCGTCGGTCGAACCATCGCGACGAGGCCCGGCAAGAGCATCCCGACGCCGGTGAGAACGAGGACCCAGGTCACGAGGCCCGTGTCCGGACCGACGTCGTCGACCAGAGTGAGAAGCCAGAGCGCGCCGGCCGCCGCGAGGAGACCCGCGTTTACTCGGCGAACGTCCATGGCGGGAGTGGCAGGACAGTTGACAAAAAGGTGGTGAACCACGCCGCTTAATCCGATCAAGCCCATACTCCTGCTGATGACTGACGGGGTGACGGCGGGGGAGGCAGCCTTCACCGCGCTCGGCGAGGACGTCCGCTCGGCGCTGTCCGAGCGGGGCTTCTCGACGCCGACCGAGCCACAGCGACTGGCGATTCCGCCGCTGGCCGCGGGGAAGGACGGCCTCGTCATCGCCCCCACGGGGACTGGGAAGACGGAGACGGCGATGTTGCCGGTGTTCGATCAACTGGCCCGGGAGGAGCGGTTCGGCATCGGTGCGCTGTACGTCACGCCGCTGCGGGCGCTCAACCGCGACATGCGCCAGCGCCTGGACTGGTGGGGCGAGACGCTCGACCTGCGAATCGACGTGCGCCACGGTGACACGACGGACTACCAGCGCCAGAAACAGGCCAATAATCCGCCGGACGTGCTCGTGACGACGCCGGAGACCATCCAGGCGATGCTGACCGGGTCGAAGCTCCGGGTGGCCCTGGAAGACGTCGAACACGTGATAATCGACGAGGTCCACGAACTGGCGGCCTCCAAGCGCGGCGCGCAGTTGACCGTCGCGATGGAGCGGGTGCAGGAACTCAGCGGGCCGTTCCAGCGCATCGGGCTCTCGGCGACAGTCGGCGACCCGAAGGAAGTCGGTAAGTTCCTCACCGGCGGCGATGACTGCGAGATAATCGAAGTGGACGTGGGGAGTCGACTGGACGTCGACGTCGTCCAGCCCAGCGTCACCGAGGCGGACCAGCGACTGGCGAGCGAACTCGTGACCGACGCCGAAGTGGCGAGCCACGTCCGCTACATCGCGGACCTCATCGAGGCCAACGAGTCGGTGCTGCTGTTCGTCAACACGCGACAGACCGCAGAGGCACTCGGCTCGCGGTTCAAGGAACTCGGGACGAACATCGGCGTCCACCACGGCTCACTGTCGAAAGAAGCTCGCATCGACGTCGAAGACGCGTTCAAGGACGGCGAACTCGATGGCCTGCTCTGTACCTCGTCGATGGAACTGGGCATCGATGTCGGGCACGTCGACCACGTGATCCAGTACGGCAGTCCGCGGCAGGTGTCGCGCCTGCTCCAGCGAGTGGGCCGCGCGGGCCACCGGCGCGACCTCGTCTCCTCTGGGACGGTCGTGACGACCCACGCCGACGACACGCTGGAGGGACTGGCGATAACTCGACAGGCGATGGACGGCGACGTCGAGCCCGCGGGCATCCACGACGGGAGCCTCGACACCGTCGCCAATCAGGTCGCGGGGCTGATCATGGACAACGGCGAGATTCCCGCGATGGAGGCCTACGAGATAATCACGCGGGCCTACCCCTTCCGCGACCTCTCCGTCGACCAGTTCGAGCAAGTGGTGCGGGAGATGGGCAATAATCGGGTGATCTGGATCGACGAGGAGGAGGACACCCTGGAGAAGCGCCAGGGCACCTGGCAGTACTTCTACCAGAACCTCTCGATGATCCCCGACGAGGCCACCTACGACGTCGAGGACGTAGCCTCGGGCAACCAGATCGGTACCCTCGACGAGAAGTTCGTCGTCAACTTCGCCACGCCGGGCGAGGTGTTCATCCAGCGCGGCGAGATGTGGCGCATCACCGAAATCGACGAAGAGGAGGAGACGGTGACGGTCTCGCCCATCGAGGACCCCGCCGGCGAGGTCCCATCCTGGGTCGGCCAGGAGATTCCCGTGCCGCCCGACGTCGCACGCGAAGTCGGTGAACTTCGTCGGGTCGCGGGCAGCCAGTTGCAGGGCGGCGCGTCGACGGAACGCGTCGCGAAGGACCTGGAGAGCCGGTACGACGCCGAAGCGCCGACGATCACCGCGGGGCTCGAACAGCTCGAAAAACACGAAGACGCGCTCCCCACGGACGAGGACGTCGTCGTCGAGATGCGCGGCCGGGAAGCGGTGGTCAACGCATGCTTCGGCCACAAGATCAACGAGACGCTCGGCCGGATGCTATCGGCGCTGCTCGGTCAACGCGCCGGGTCGACCGTCGCGATGGAGGTCGACCCGTACCGCATCGAACTCGAACTCCCGAAGGGCCTCAGCGGTGCCGACGCCGTCGAGATTCTCGAAACTACGGACCCCGACCACGTCGAGGCGATCATCGAACTCAGCCTCAAGAACTCCGACGCGCTGAAGTTCAAGCTGGCGCAGGTCGCCGCCAAGTTCGGGACGCTCAAGCGCTGGCGCGGCAAGGGGTCGACGAGCTTCGGTCGCGACAGGCTGGCCTCGGCGCTCGAAGACACGCCCATCTACGACGAGGCCGTCCGCGAGGTGTTCCACGAGGACCTGGCCGTCGAGGCGACGAAGGACGTGCTCCGGGATATCCAGGACGGCACTATCGGGCTGGAGACCGTCGGCGACCGGACGCCCATCGGACTGGGCGGGAAATCCGCCAGCCGGGAACTCCTCTCGCCGGAACACGCCGACGCCAGCGTCATCCAGACCGTTCGCGAGCGCATTCAGGACGACCGCGTCATCCTGTTCTGTCTCCACTGCCAGGACTGGCAGCGCACGACGAAGGTCAGCCGAGTGCGCGACCAGCCGGACTGTCCCGACTGCGGGTCGACCCGCATCGCCGCGCTGAACCCCTGGGCCGACGAAGTGGTCTCGGCCGTCAAGTCGGGTGACAAAGACGAAGAGCAGGAGAAGATGACTCGGCGGGCGTACCGCTCGGCGTCCCTCGTCCAGACTCACGGGAAGAAGGCAGTCGTCGCACTGGCCGCCCGCGGGGTCGGGCCGCACAACGCAGCCCGGATCATCAACAAGCTCCGCGAGGACGAGGACGAGTTCTACCGCGACATCCTCGCTCAGGAGCGCGAGTACGCGCGGACGAAGTCCTTCTGGGGCTGACTGGGCCCTGACTCGCAGGGCCCGACCGCGAGGCGGTCGGTATCGACCGCTGATCCGGCCCGAGACGTTATCCCGGGGGCCGAGAGAGGAGCGGCCATGGACGGGGAGAGACGACGGCTACTGGTGGGGACCGCCGGCGGACTGGCCGCGCTCGCGGGCTGTTCGTCGCCGTTCGAGTTCGGATCGAGCGACTCGGACGCGTCTGGGGGCGGCGATAGTCAGAACCTCGGCGACGGCTATCACGCGCCGTCGCTGGACGAGCGCCCCGAAGGCTGGGAGGTGACCGACACCCGGCGAGCGACCTTCGAGCGCGAGAAGTACGGCCTGGGCGTGAAGGGATACGCGTCGACGAAGGTGTACGAGGAGACCGCGCTCCGCGACGCGGTGTCGAAGAAGACGCGCGGACAGTTCGACGGGCGCCTGGCGACCTTCTTCGCGACGAAGATCAACCTCACCGGCGAGGCGACCGCGGCGGCCGGCGTCGACCGCATATCCGAGTTCGCGAAGGACCGGTTCGAGGGCGAACTCGACAACCAGAACCTGGGGAACGTCAGGGAAGTCGAACCCAGCGGAGCGACGCCGGACGTCGGCGGCGAAGTGTACGAGTACCGCGGCGAGTACGAGACGCCGGAGATCAGTCGGACGGTCGACGTCCCCGACGTCGGGACGCGGGAACTCGTCATCCCGGCCGACACCCTCCCGGTTGCCGGTCTCGTCAGCGTCTGGAAGCCCAGCAACGGCGTCGCCTACGTCGGCGGCGGGGCCTTCCCGGCGGCGAACTACCAGCAGGAGGACACCATCTCGATCACCAGCGAGGCCGGTGACGGCATCGACCTGGTCGTCAGAGTGGACCTCGGCATCGATCCGGGGGCGCTCCGCAGCGACGTCGTCGCGATGACTGAACAGATGGGGTGAGCGCACGCCCAGATTATCGTACGGGCCCGAAGTCCGAAATTTTTTGTTCTCGTCCCGAACAGACCAGTCTATGTCAGATTCGGTGGTGTCGAGCGACGGGTCGATACTCGAGTTAACCCGGCGGGAACGCGAGCGAGCGGGGGTGTCCGACGACGACGTAACGGCGGCGCTCGTGACGGTCGTGGAGCGCGGCGACGCCGACGAGAAGGTCCTCGAGGGATGTGAGTTCCCCGCCCTCGAGTTCGATTACGAAACCCTGTCGAGCGAGAACAATCATCCGGTTGTCTTCCGGAACTGCACGTTCGAAGGCGGTATCAGCGCCGTCCACGCCCACGTGAAGCTGCCGCTGCGTTTCGAGGAGTGTACGATCGCGGGCCTCGACCTGGAGGAGTGCTGGTTCGAGACGAACCTGACCGTCAGCGACTCCGAGATAACTGGCGACGTGGACACCTTCGAGGCCCAGTTCGACAGCGACGTCGACTTCACGGGGACGACCGTGGACGCACCGGTCCGGTTCGACGAGACGGCGTTCGGTGACGACACGTACTTCGACGACGCGAAGTTCGAATCGACCGTGTCGGTTCGCGGGGCGACCTTCGCGGGCACGTCGAACGAGCTCGACGACAACGCGAGTTTCACTGATACGACATTCGGCGGCGAGACTGACTTTCGTCAGTCGACCTTCCAGAGCGCGGCGTTCACGAACGTCGCGTTCGAGAGCCAGGTCCGATTCCAGTCCACCGCGTTCGAACGAGATGCCGCGTTCGACGGCGCGCAGTTCGCCGGCGAGGCTGTCTTCGACGAGGCCGATTTCCTGCGGGACGTCGCGTTCGACGGCGCCACTTTCGAAGCCGTCGCCGTGTTCCGGGGTGCGGAGTTCGAGGGTGGCGCCAGGTCGCTAGAGGACGACGCGCGGTTCGCGGCCGTCCAGTTCCGCGACGACGTGAACTTCCGGGACGCGAAGTTCAGGGACGCCAACTTCGAGGAGGCCGAGATCGACGGCCGGGCGATGTTCGAACGCGTGCAGTTCACCGGGGACAGCGCGTTCACGGCCGTCACGTTCGGCGGGGAGGCCGACTTCGACGAGGCGCGCTTCGTCGGCGATTCGACCTTCGCCGACGCCCGGTTCGAATCGGCCGCGGTGTTCCGGGGCGCGGAGTTCAGCGGTGACTCCAACCACCTCGGTGAGGCGGCCTCGTTCGCAAACGTCCGGTTCGAGAACGAAGTCGACTTCGACGACGCCACCTTCACGTCCGCGTCGTTCGACGGGAGCGAGTTCGCTACACACGCCGACTTCTCGGGGGCGTCGTTCGACCACGTCACCTTCTACGTGCTCCCGGTGACGAACGAGACGTACGTAGACCTGACCGACGCCGTCCTCAAATCGGGTCGCGTCCGCCAGCCCGATTCGGGCTGGGTCCGGTACGACCTCACGACGGCGAGCGTCGGCGACGTCACCCTGGACGCGGACGTCGAGGACGACCACCGCCAGTTGCTCGACTACTTCCGGTTCTGTAACACGGAGTTCAACGAGTTCGACGGATACAAGTTCGACTTCTCCGCGCACACGGACTACCTCGACCGCAACGACTGGAACCTCCACGAGTTCGACGAGAACTTCGCCGACGCGTCGCACGCGACGGCGATGACGCCGGAGACCATCGAACGAACCTACCTCAAGGCCAAGACCGCGGCGTCGGCCGCCGGCCAGATGAAAGCGGCCGGGGAGTTCCGGGTGAAACGCCAGCAGTTCGCCAGGAAGAAGTACGTCGACATCGCGCGCGACGGGTCGACCGACCTTCGCACGCGGCTGAAAAACCTCGGCCGCGCCGCCGAGAACGCCTTCCTCGGTGTCACCTGCGGCTACGGGATGCGTCTCTATCGCATCGCCGTCGTCTTCCTGCTCGCGCCGCTGATCCCGGCACTCCTCTACTCGTTCGGTGGCCAGCGGTTTCTCACCGGCGCCGGTCAACCCGAATCGGTTGCCGCGCTGGCGACGCCTGCGGGACAGGCCATCTTCTACGAGAATCTCCACTTCAGCTACATCACCTTCCTCACCATCGGCTACGGCGGTATCGGGCCCCAGGGCGCGCTCGCACGCATGCTCGCTGGCCTGGAGGTGTACGGCAGCGTCGTCCTCTCCGGCCTGGTGCTCTACTGCCTGATCAAGCGCTCGGAGATCTGATAGTGGTGGTTGTAACCATTTTCGTCGGGCACACGCTATCGAGCGTGTATCCGGGCTGAACCGACCGTCGACGGAGAACCACCGGGAAAGAATTACAAACCCACTATGAGACCGCAGACCCGAAACGCCTATTCACCCGGTGGAACACGTCACCAGCATGACCGAACGTGTCAGCGGTGGAGACGTGTACGTCGAGAACGCGACCGAGGACGTCGTCGTCGAGGGAGCGGAGGACGTGGTCGTCGAGGCGGACGCAGTCGGTGGAAAACTCGTCATCGAGAGCGCCCAGGACGTCGTGGTGAAGGGCGGCGCCGTCACCGTCGAGCAATCCGAAGACGTCAACGTCGAGTCCAGCGCCGTCGAGAGCGGCGACGTCACCGTCGAGAACGCACAGGATGTCGTCGAGGACGACGGTAGTCTGCTCTGAGCGATGGACGAGTACGACGTCCGCGTCGTCGGCGAGCGGAAGTCACGGACCATCGACCGGTCCGTCGAGAGCGTCGCGGTCGAGAGCACCCGCGGTTCCGTCGACGTCACCGACGCTGCCGACGGGCTTCGACTGGCCGTGGAAGGCGACCGGAACTCCGTCGTCGTCGGCGGATCCGGTGGAACGGTGACGCTCCGCATCGACGGCCAGCGCAACTCCATCACGGTCGCCGAGGCACTGGAACTCGTCGTCGAGCGGGACGACGGCTCGGCGAACTCCATCGCACGGCAGTCGTTCGAAACCGACGAGGACGGCGCCGCCGCTGAACTGATCCGTCAGGACCGGGAGGAAGCGTACGCGTCGCTGGGCTGGTTCGGGTACTCGCTGGTCTCCTACCAGACGAAGGCCACAGAGCAGGAGTTCTGCCAGAACTGCGGCCGGGAGACCGACGCCGTCGTCCGGCGACACAGCGAGCGCGTGCTCACGGTGCTCGGCCTCTCGGTGTCCGTCGGCGAGTCGACGACGGCCGACGAGTGCGAGTACTGCACCCTCCAGGTCCCCGACGCTGACGTCGCTCTCTCCGACGCCGAGCGACGCGACATCTACGGGTGATCAGCCGAGTCGGTCGAACTCGGTCACCGTGTAGACGGCGCAGTCGTGCTCGGTGTAGGTGTGCCAGGTCTCGAAGGACCGGTCGCCGACGTCGATGGCCGTGACGGCACCCGGTTCGAACGCGTGTTCGAGGTCGTACGAGGCGTCCGGGAACGCGTCGATCGGTCGGACGTCTATCTCCGTCCTGCAGGAAACGGCGTCCGATTCGTAGTCGAACGCCGTCGATGCGAACTCGTCGAGCGCGACGGTCCGGGCGTCGGCGACGGTCGCTTCCTCGCAGGAGGCGATCTCCTCGAAGCCGAGACTCGGCGCACGGACGTAGTGTGAACTGCCGATTATCCGGAACCGGAACTCGTGGCCCGCAATCGGGACCGTCTCGCGAGCGTAGACCTGTAGCGCGTCGGGGTCCGGGACGTCGTGGCCGAAGCAGAGTACGTCGTAGTTCATGTCAGAAATCGACGATGACGTCGTAGTTCGGGTCGAAGACGCTGTTCGGTTCGACGCCGCGGTACTCGGGGATCGGGCGCCACTCACGGGACTCGTAGGCCGTCCGTTCGCGCTGGCTGTCGATGACCGGGGCGCTCTCGAACTGGACCGGGCGAGTCGGCTCCGGTGCGAGGACGTAGAACCCCTCGGCCCGTTCGAGGTCAGAGTCGCCGTCCAGGTCGTCGTACGAGTGGTAGGGGACGTAGCTCTCGAAGCCGGCCGCGCGGACGGTGCTGAGGTAGGCCTTGTGGTGGTCGGGGAACGCGTACTTCGAGTACGACCAGGCGACGACGACGCCGTCGTCGGTCAGGTGCTGGCGCAACTGCGAGTAGAACTCCGTCGAGTACAGCGGCAGCATCTCGTCGGAACGGGCGCCCGGCAGGTCGACCAGTATCAGGTCGTACCGTTCGTCCGTCGTGCGGAGGTAGGAAGCGGCGTCGCCGACGGTCGTGTCGAGGCGGTCGTACTCGTAGGCGTCGTCGTGGTACTGCTCGAAGAACGAGTGGTTCTTCGTCCGGTTCATGAACTCCCGGTCCACGTCGACCTGATCCACCGTCACGCCGTACTCCCGGAGGTGGTCGACCGCGATCCAGTCACCGCCGCCGATCAGGAGCACCTTCGTCTCCGACCCGTTGGGATACATCGTCATCGGCACGTCGACGAGCCCCTCGTGGTACGAGTCCACCCACCGGTCGCACAGCTGGAGCGCCATGTCGAGCCGGAGACACGTCTCCTGGCCGGGAACGTCGTCGAGGCGGCGTTCGTACACGACGGCGTCCTGGTGTCGGGTCGTGAACTGGTCGGTCACCGTGGCCGAGGCGGCGCCCGGCGGATATTCGCTCTCGATCTGGGCCTCGACGTACGTCGTCGTCAGTTCACGTTCGACCGCGTCCGCCTGGACGAGGACGCCGCCGTAGAGACCCGTCACGAGGAGCGCCACCGCGAACAGCGCCCGACTCCCGCTCGGAAATTTGACCGAGAACGCCAGCGCCGCCACGGCGTTCAGTAATCCCAGCGTGAAGATGGCCGAGACGAGTCCGAGGGTCGGATAGAGGACGAGCGCGTACACCACCGTCCCGACGAGACTCCCGAAGTAATCGACGCCGAGGACCTCGCTGAACGCCGAGCGCTCGGTCTCGACGAGTTCGGAGAGGAACGGTATCTCCAGGCCGGACAGCACGCCGACGACGACGATCGGGAGGTGCGAGGCCACCAGCAGAATGGACGATTTGAACGGGAACTCGACGCCGGGCGCGCTGTTGACGAGTATCATCCCGACGAGCCCGAACGGTCCCGCGAGCGCCAGCAGAACCTCGATACGGAAGAAGTTCGGCGCCACGTCGTCGACGTAGTTGTAGAGGAAGGCGCCGATACCCAGCGAGAACAGGAACAGTCCGATGGTGATCGAGTACCGGAGCACCGTCCCGCCGAAGATGACCCGCAGCATCTCCGAGTAGATGAGTTCGTAGACGATGCTACAGAAGGCGACGACGAGCGTTAGCCCCAGCAGGAGCATCCGGTCTGACCGCAGCGACGGGACGCGAAGATCGGACACGGCCACTTACAGGCGCGGGGAGACCTTCCAGGGGTTCTCTATCCGGTAGTTCCCCTCGGACCCGGTGACCTCGAAGTCTACGACCTCCCACCCGAAGTCGTGCGACGCGTTCTCGGCCGTCAGGTGTGAGCCGGCGCGATACCAGCCTGCCTGGAGGTCCCCGTACGTCAGCGTTTGCGCCTCGGGATTGTCCCAGGTCTCGTCCCACTCGACGGGGCCGGGGCCGGGCGGGTCCTCCGAGTACGACGCCGTCGGCCCGAGGAACGCGATGGCGGCCGTCCGGTGGGTGGCCTGGTATCTGTCGAGGTCGTCAACGTGGTCCGCGCGCCACTCGTCGTCGTCATCGTCGGGGTGGCCGTGATAGATGGCGCGGCCGTGTCGGCCCTTCGGCGCCGAACTGTAGCCGCCGGCCCCTCGGCCTTGCGCACCGGCTCCCCGCCCGCCGCGGCCGCCGCGGCCGCCGGCACGGGCGTTACCGACCGGTGCGACGTCGTCGAGTCCGACCGACGGACTCGTGTCCGCCTGGCTCGCACTGATCTGTGCCTGGTTCGGTGAGATGTCGGCCCGGGATTCGACCGTCGGGTCCGCGACGAGGGGAATCTCGATGGCCTCGCCGGAGACGGTCAGTTCACCGAAGACTTTCGACTGTCGCGGCGGCGACTGCTGTTGACCGCTCGAACAGCCCGCGAGGAACCCGAGTGCCACTATCCCACCAGCGCTAGCGCGAATGAACGACCGGCGGCGCATATCTCCGAATTTCGATGGACTGTAATTAAGTTGACGATGACCAGCGGCGCCCCGACAGCGGTTGAGAAACGCCTAAACCGGCCGACGGTCAGGGTGCGTACATGCGACTGGAGGAGTACTGGGGCATCGGCCCGAAGACGTCCGATCTGCTGACCGAGGAGCTGGGGATAGAGCGGGCCGTCGACGCCATCGAGTCGACGGACACGCGCGCGCTGACCGAGGCCGGCCTCTCACGCGGGCGGGCGACCAGGATCCTCCGGCGGGCGACGGGGAAGGAGGCGATGGACCTGCTGGCGACGCGTGACACCCGCGACGTGTACAAGGAGTTGCTCCAGATGGCCGAGGAACACGCCGTCACCGAACGGGCCGCGGACGACATCCGCGTCCTCACGCCGCTCCCGACGCAGGAAGCGATGGAGGAGCGCCTGGACGAGGTCGAGACGGCCTGCGAGGCGTGGACTGCACTCGGCGACGAGACTCAGCGGACGGTGCTGGCGGCCTTCACGAAGTACGACAGCGGTGGCGGCGAACTCGCCGCCGTCCGGACCGCCATCGCGCTGAAGGAAACGGGCGTCGAGTCGGGCGTGTTCGCGCCACTGGCCGAACTTGACGCCGAGGCGCTGGCGGACGCAGCCCGCGCGCTCGCCGGACTGCGTGGCGAGAGCGACCGAGTGGGCGAGGGCGCCGACGACGAACTGGACCGGCTCCGGGAGCAACTGGGCCGCGTCGAAGACCTGGCGGCGGACTCGATGACCGTGGTCGAGGAACTCCAGGAGAGCGCGCGCCGACCCGACGAGTTCCAGGACGCGTTCGTCCGCCACGTCACCGACGAGAGCGAGGTGGACGTCGGCCGCGTCCGTGAGGCCACACCGACGGAAGCGACCGACGCGCAGGACTTCGTCGACGCCGCGCTTCGCTCGCTCGTCCAGAACCTCCGCTCGGCCGTCGAGGAGCGCGAGGAGACGGTCGCCGCGACGCTGGAGGACGACCTCGCCGACGCGCGCAAATCGGTCGACGCCGCTGTGACGGCGGTCGACGACGTCGCGCTGTACGTCTCGCTGGCGCGCTTCGCCGTCGCCTTCGACCTCACGCGGCCGACGTTCGTCGCGGACCGACAGGTCGTCGCCATCCAGAACGCGACGAACCTCTTCCTCGTCGACGGCGGCCTGTCGGTGCAGCCGATCAGCTACGCCGTCGGCGACCACCGGCTCGACGCGGGCCGGGACCTGCCCTCGGGCGACCGCGTCGCCGTCCTCACCGGGGCGAACTCCGGCGGGAAGACGACGCTGCTGGAGACGCTCTGCCAGGTCCAGTTGCTCGCCCAGATGGGGCTGCCCGTGCCGGCCGACCAGGCAGAGGTGAGCGTCGTCGACACCGTCGTCTTCCACCGCCGCCACGCGAGTTTCAACGCGGGGGTCCTGGAGTCGACGCTCCGATCGGTCGTCCCGCCGGTGACCAGCGGCGGGCGCACGCTGATGCTCGTCGACGAGTTCGAGGCCATCACCGAGCCCGGCAGCGCCGCGAATCTGCTCCACGGCCTCGTCACGCTCACGGTCGAACGCGACGCGCTGGGCGTGTTCGTCACGCACCTCGCCGACGACCTGGAGCCCCTTCCCGAGGCGGCCCGCACCGACGGCATCTTCGCCGAGGGGCTGAGCCAGGACCTGGAACTACAGGTGGACTACCAGCCGCGCTTCCGGACCGTCGGCAAGTCGACGCCGGAGTTCATCGTCTCGCGGCTGGTCGCCAACGCCGCGGACCCGACCGAGCGGTCCGGCTTCGAGACGCTGGCCCAGGCCGTCGGCGAGGAGGCCGTCCAGCGGACGCTCTCGGACGCGCGCTGGACCGGCGAGTGAGCGGTTTTCTCGCGGCGAGCTAACTCTCAGTTGCTATCGTTCGCTTGGCCCAGGAAAGGGGTTTTCGGCGTCGCGTGGCACGCGGCGCCGAAAGAGGACAGACGGTCCGTCGCGTGGCAAGCGCGACGGTCCGCGGATACCACGACTGGACGATTGCTGGGGAACGGCGCGGGTCGTCACGCGCCCGCCGGGTCCGGTGTGAGTGGTATCCGCCGATACGGGTTGACTTGCTTGTGAACGGCCGGGGGGACCGGCCGCGGGAGCGGGTGGGGTTCGGACACTCGGACCGGACGGCATCCGTTCCGCTCGTCGACGGGACGCGGTGTCGACGGGCGGGCACGATTCCGCGTCGGATGCACGTCCGCTCCAGTTCGGGAGAGGCGCGACGTGGGTATTGTTACTCCCTCGATACCGGCACTGTCAGCGGTCGCTACTGCCCGCCAGTCGGCTCGAAGGCGATGCCTGCGCGCTCTCTGCTCCCGGAAGGCAGTCCCTGAGTCGAGAGCGGATGCTCCACGCCGGGAGTCGAACCCGGAAGACGGCGCGGAGTCGATAACGGATGGTGGGAGTTTGCGAGCGATGCGCCGGTCATTCGCCCCCGTCGACGACGAGGCCGTTCACGTCGGTGACGCCGAAGCCGTCTTCCAGACGGGCCTCGACGGTGGCCGGCCGGTCGTCCGCGTCGGTGGAGACCTCGGCCGTGAGTCGGGCGTCGGCGTCGACGCGGATGTCCGTCCACGTCGGCCGGACCGACGTGACGCGCTCGACGGTCACCGCGGTGACGCCGTCGACGTTCGCGAGGACGTCGGCGACGCCCGATTCGAGGTTGCCGGCCTCGCCGCGCGGGACGCGCAGCGAGACGTCGACCGATGCGTCGACAGGGGTTGTCGCTTGTAGCGACATAGGTTCCCGCCGCGAGTCGAACGCGGACGCGGCCTGCGAGGCCGCGTCGTGCCTGTCACGCGGGAGTGTGCCGCCGCGAGTCCCCCGCGAGCGCCAGTGATGCCTCTGGCGAGCGGGAGACCCGCGGCTGTCAGCGCCGCGGTCCGGCTGGACCGCGGTAGATGCCCGACGACCGGGCGCTGCGGACACCCGAAGGGGTGCCACCACGGCTCGGTGCCGTGGATTCGACCGTCCCACCGGGAATCGAACCCGGGCCTCGGGGCGGACGCCCCGCGTGCTAGCCAGTTACACCGTGGGACTGTTCGGGAGAACGGGCCTGGACCGCTCACGCCACGCGCACGCCGAATGCTGGCGCGTCGTGACGTGAGCGACCCGGTGACGGACGGACCGCACCGTGGCCACCAGTGGGAGACGACGTGAGAAATCGCCGGCGGCCCGCGTCCCGAAGCTGTCTACGCGGCGAGGGACGCGAACCGGCGATAGCTGGTGTCCACCAGACCATTCCAGCCGTCACCGAGTGCGCGATCCGCCACGGTGTCGAGAATACCGTGGCGTGCCGCGGGCCCTCCGCCGATCGCGTGGCGAATGGCCGTCGGTGACGGAACTGTCATGATCATTTCGTGGAGCACCTCGTTACACAGGTCGACAGGTGGCAATATATTAAACCTTTTTCACGAATGTGAACGTACCACACGCTTCGGCCGGAGCAGGGCGGGTCGCGACGGAGATGACGCAGCCTTTTGGCGTTCGTCCACGCAGGTCTGGATATGGACACACCGACGGGAACGGAGGAAGAACGTGGGTTTCGAACTCCGTGACCACACCGCGGACGTCGCCGTGGCAGCGACGGGCGAGACGCTCGGTGACGTCTTCGCCGCCGTCGCCGACGGCCTGACGGCCGCGATGTGCGATGACGTCCCCGACGGCGGCGAGCACTTCGACCTGTCCGTCGAGGCGGAGAACCGCGAGGCGCTCCTGTTCGACTTCCTCGACGAACTCATCTACGTTCGCGACGTCGAGAGCGTCCTGCCGACCGACCACGAGGCCACGGTGGAGCGTGAGGGTGACCGCTGGCGCGTCGACGCGGGCGCTCGCGGCGTTCCACTCTCCGCCGTCACGGCGCGCGAGGTGAAGGCTGTGACGTACTCCGAGATGGACCTCTCGGAGACGGCCGACGGCTGGCAGGCCTACGTCGTCTTCGACGTGTGAGGGTGCCGTTCGGCACCGGACCGATCGCGCCGAGTTACCTTCGAGTTAATAATTCATCATAGTAACAATGCCAATTTCTGTTGTTTGGGCCGCTTTCGCTAACAGCCGAATTAATAACCCGTGGCTGCCTAGTCCCGACAATGACAGATGCGAACGCCGACGGAACGGGTGACGCCGTCCCACCGGACGATACCGTCGAAGCGACCGGATCGTCCGACGAGGCGGTCTTCGACATGGACGTGCCCGACATGGACTGTGCGTCCTGTGCGGGCAAGGTGACGAGCGCCCTCGAAGGGACCGATGGTGTGGAGGGCATCGACGCCCGCCCAGCCACCGGCACCGTCAGCGTCGCGTACGACGACGGGCGTGCCGGCGGTGACGACCTCACGCGGGCCGTCGAGTCGGCCGGCTACGAGGTGACCGGCACGAGCGGTGACGGCGCCGACGAAGACGCGCAGGATGGGGACGGAACCCGGAACGTCTGGACGAGTCCGCGCGCGATCAAGACCTGGGTCGGTGCGGTGCTCCTCGCCGTGGGCATCGTCTTCGAGCCCGCACTCCTCGGACTCGCCGACGACCCCGTCGTCGCGACCGTCCTCGCGACCGAGTTCTCGCTCGCGGACGTGCTCTTCCTCGGCGCCGTCGCCACGGCGGGACAGGAGATCCTGCGGGGCGGCTACTACTCGGCGAAGAACACCGCACTCGACATCGACTTCCTGATGAGCGTCGCGATGGTGAGCGCCGTCGCCGCGTCGGTCATCTCGGCTTCGGCTAACTTCTACTTCGAGGCGGCGACGCTCGCGGTGCTCTTTAGCGTCGCAGAACTACTGGAGCGGTACTCGATGGACCAGGCCAGGTCCTCCTTGCGCGAACTGATGGACCTCTCGCCCGACGAGGCGACCGTCCGTCGCGACGGTTCGGAGGTGACCGTCCCGGTCGAGGAGGTTCGCGTCGGCGACAGCGTACTCGTCCAGCCGGGCGAGAAGATTCCCCTCGACGGCGTCGTCCTGGAGGGAGAAAGCGCCGTCAACGAGGCGCCGATCACCGGCGAGAGCGTCCCCGTCGACAAGGCAGGCGGCGACGAGGTGTACGCCGGCACGATCAACCAGACCGGCTTCCTGGAAGTCGAGGTCACCGCCGCGGCGGGCGAGGACACCCTCTCGCGCATCGTCGAGCTCGTCGAGGACGCCCAGGCCAACAGGACAGAGCGCGAGCAGTTCGTCGACCGCTTCGCCGGCTACTACACGCCCGTGATGGTCGCACTCGCGATTCTGGTCGCGACAGTCCCGCCGCTGGTGCTGGAGGGGCCGGTGACCACCGGCGTCGCCGGTTACGCAATCACGTTCCCGGCAGGGTGGATGCCCTGGTTCGTCAACGGCATCACCTTGCTCGTGCTGGCCTGCCCCTGCGCGTTCGTCATCTCGACGCCGGTGACTGTGGTCTCGGGTATCACCAGCGCCGCGAAAAACGGCGTCCTCATCAAGGGCGGAAGGTACCTCGAATCGATGGGGCAGGTCGACGCCGTCGCGATGGACAAGACCGGCACGCTCACGCGTGGTGAACTGGCCGTCACCGACGTCGTCCCCATCGGCGACCGCACCGAAGACGACGTCCTCGCGTGCGCACGCGGGCTCGAACAGCGCTCCGAGCACCCCATCGGCGAGGCCATCGTCGCCCACGCGAGCGACGCCGGCGTCGAAACCGTCGAGGTCAGCGAGTTCGAGAGCCTCACCGGCAAGGGCGTCCAGGCGACCCTCGGCGGAGAGGCCCACTACGCCGGCAAGCCCGGCCTGTTCGACTCGCTGGGCTTCGACCTCGAACACGTCCACGTCGTCGAGAGCGACGACGGCGTCGCGGACGAGGTCCGCGACCTCTGTGACCGCCAGGGCTGTCTCAACCTCGCCGAGGACACTATCCCGCGACTCCAGAGCGAAGGGAAGACCGTCGTCCTCGTCGGAACGGAGGACGACCTGGAAGGGGTCGTCGCCGTCGCCGACGACGTCCGGCCCGAGGCCGCCTGGACCGTCGAACGCCTCCAGAATCTGGGCGTCGAGGTGGTGATGCTCACCGGCGACAACGAGCGGACGGCACGCGCCATCGCCGACCGCGTCGGCGTCGACGACGTCAGGGCGGGACTGCTCCCCGAGGAGAAAGTCGAAGCCATCGAGGAACTCGACGCCGAGTACGAGGGGGGCGTCGCCATGGTGGGCGACGGCATCAACGACGCACCAGCGCTCGCGACGGCGACGGTGGGCGTGGCGATGGGTGCCGCGGGGACCGACACCGCTATCGAGACGGCCGACGTCGCGCTGATGAGCGACGACCTCTCGAAGCTTCCCTACCTCTACGACGTGGCCCACCAGGGCAACGGCGTCATCCGCCAGAACATCTGGGCCAGCCTCGGCCTGAAGGCGATGCTGGCCGTCGGCGTCCCACTCGGCGTGGTGAACCTCGCCATCGCCGTGCTGCTCGGCGACGCCGGAATGACGCTGGGCGTGACGGGCAACGCGATGCGGCTCTCGCGCGTGACGCCGGAGACGCCCGACGCGGACGAGACGGACGCGGCCGCGTGACCCCACCGTTATCACCCAGCGTCCCTACGCGGCAGCTATGGAACGGTACGACCAGATCTACCGGCTCTACCGGGACTACGACACGGAGACCCTGGAGGCGTACCAGGACTTCGTCGATCTGTTTCCCCCCGTCGATTCGCGGGTAGCGCTGGACCACTGGGAGGAGGCGACCGACGAACGTGAGCGGCGCAAGGCGGAGATTCGTGACGGGTTCGACGAGGAAGGGGACGTCTACGCCGAACTCGCGGCCACGCTGAGTCGCGACCAGGCCTTTACGGCGCTCGACCTGGCCACCGAGTACGAGCGACCGGTCAACGCGCTCGTCCTCGACGTCGACGAGACGTTGCGGACCGCCGGCCGGACGGACAACGAGATTCCACGGGACGTCCTCCACCGCCTCCACCAGTTACACGAGGACGGCGTGCCCATCGTCGTCTGTACGGGCCAGACGCTGGAGAACGTCAAGGGCTTCCTCATCCAGGGGCTGGGGAACGAACTCGTCCACTCCGGCGATCTGAGCATCGTCTACGAGTCGGGCAACGGCGTGTTCACGCCAGGCCACGGCCCGGACACCAAGCGACTCCTCTACGAAGACCTCGACGACGAGATTACGGACGTGTTCGCGGCCGTGCGCTCGCGTATCGTCACCGAGGCCCCCGAAGAGATCCGCCGGGGCTGTCACCTCCAGGGCAACGAGTTCAACGTGACGCTGAAGCCCAACGCCGAGACCGGGACGCCGGCCGCACGGGACGTCATCGACCACGCGCTGGTGTACGTCATCGACTTGCTGGCCGACGCCGTCGGCGAACAGATCGGGCACGGCGGCGAGTCGGGCGAGTCGAGTGAGGCGGAGAATGACCCCGCGTCGTGGGCGAGAGCGCTCTACAGCAGGGACCCAGAGATAGAGCAGGTCCTGCGGTCCCGGGACGCGCTCCCCGACGTCGATCTGGACGACGCGCCGGCGGACCTGGCCGCGATCCTCGAACGGATCGACGTCGCGTACTACGAGGCCGACGCCGCCGAGATCGTCAGTCTCGAACTCGACAAGGCCGCGGGCGTCGAGGCGGCGTTCGACGTCCTGGGCGTCGACGACCCCTTCGCGCTGGTTATGGGCGACAGCAAGAGCGACCTTCGCGTGATGCGGTGGCTCGAAGAACAGGAGGCGGGACTCGCCGCGGCTCCCAAACACGCCTCACGGGACGTCCTGGACCACGTCATCAGGACGGACGAGCTGCTGTTCGACGAGGGCGACGCCGCCTCCGTCCTCGAACTCGTCGCCGGCACGAACCTGTTCGCGGAACTCGACGGGTGAGCGACGGACCGTTCGATCCGTCCACGGGCTGACGGTCGGCGACTCGGTCCACGAACCGACCGGCGAATCGATCGACGGATTCGACCGACAGAATGGGTTCTCGATCCACCCGGCTGTGGCGAACCGCCAGGCGAACGTGTCCCGGCAGTCGGACGGGCAGTCGACGTACAGCAGTGCCAGCGTCCCGGTCTAGATCATGTTCTCCGCCTCGATCGTCTCCCAGACGGCCCCGCCGTGGTCTGTGATACCGTAGACGCGGCCCTTCTTCCGGTCCTCCGATACGAGGAGCTCCGTGAGTTCGTGGTCGCGGAGTTCCTGCAGCGCGCGCGAGACGTGAGCCACGCTCAGGTCCGTGTCTTCGGCGATCCGTGAGGGCGTGGCGGGGCTGTCACTGAGGCGTTTGAGCGTCGCGATCCTGTACCGTGAACTGATGACGTAGCTGACGTCGTCCCATTCTGATGCAACCATAGTTTTGATCTGGACGCGGTGGCGAGCCGGCCGACCACCGCGTCGTCGAACGGTCGGGGTGGGCTCGGTCCCTGTCCCTGTCAACCGTTTGGGACGAACTCCGGATAACTATCACGTCAGTTCTAGAAGGGCAATCGCAAGTAAGAGTGGGTTTACTGGACTATAGATACGGTTTCTCGGAGTAACAACGGCCATACTCTCACGTCGACCCGCCCCTGTTCGGGGGCAGCGACCCCTCACACCCGCGCCCAACCGGTAATCTACGGGGGGTACTCCGCTGTCACGAGTGGCCTACTGTCGCCGAGTTACTGAGATGAAGCCGGATTCCTCGATAACGTCGACATAATCCGACTCATATCGCAACAGGAGCGGTTCAGGCGGGTCACCCGGGAGTAACTGGCCGACTGTTCGGTGTGACGACGCAATCGATTGAGTCACCCCGTCGATAGTCGCCACGCGTGCGCCGGCGGTTCATCCAAGCCGGGAGTCGCTACGTCGCGCGCACCACGGCGTCGATGGCCCGGTCGACGTCCCCGTCGTCGACGTCCCAGTGGGTGCAAAAGCGCACGACGTGGTCGTCGAAGGGAACGCCGAGGAGCCCCTCGGACTCGCAGTCGTCGAGGAACGCCTCGGCTGGCCGGTCCGTCTCGACGAGGACGATGTTCGTCTCTGGCGGGGTGACGGAGAGACCGTCGACCCGGTCGATTCCCTCGGCCAGACGCGCCGCGCGCCGGTGGTCCTCGTCGAGTCTGTGTCGGTTCTCGAGCGCGCGCAGTCCCGGCGCGGCTATCATCCCCGCCTGCCGCATCCCGCCGCCCAGGAGTTTCCGGTTCCGTCGTGCCGCGTCGACGAACGACGACGAACCGGCGAGAATCGATCCCACGGGCGCGCCGAGCCCCTTCGAGAGACAGCACATCACCGAGTCGACGTGGTCGACGAAGGCCGACGCCCCGACGTCGTGGGCCGTCGCCGCGTTGAACAGCCGCGCCCCGTCGAGGTGGACCGGGATCCCCAGGTCGTGTGCGGCCGCGGCGGCCGCGGCGACGTCCTCGGGGGAGTGGGCCGCCCCGCCCTTGCTGTTGTGGGTGTTCTCGAGCGAGAGGAGCCCCGTCCCGGGCCGGTGACCGTCGGCCTCGACGTAGCCGGCGTGCACCTGCGTCGAGGTTATCACGCCCCGCTCGCCGCCGTCGAGCGTACGTGGCTGGAGGGCTGCGTGCTGGGCCAGGCCGGCGAGTTCCCACTTGTAGATATGGCTCTCGCGCTCGCAGAGCAGTTCCTGCCCCCGTTCGGTGTGGGTCCGGGCGGCCACCTGATTGCCCATCGTCCCCGAGGGGACGAACAGCGCCGCCTCGGTGCCGAGTATCTCGGCGGCGCGCTGCTGCAGTTCGTTGACCGAGGGGTCTTCCCCGTAGACGTCGTCGCCCACGCTCGCGTCCCGGGCGGCGTCCCGCATCGCCTCGCTCGGCCGGGTGACTGTGTCGCTCCGCAGGTCGATCATGTCCCCACCGTAGCGGCCGGACACGCAAAACTCCGCGGGTGAGTCCGCCGCCGCGTCGGCGCACTCGACCCCGCTCGGGAAAACCGCAGTCCACACCTGTCGTAGGACTGTCTCGTTGGCGGTCTGATAGTCGGTAGATTCATGGTACGGTTCCCCCGATTTTGTCGGGACTAGCGAAACCATGGAGATTTCAGACAATCTTGCCTGTCTCTACAGCGGACAGGTGGAGCGGCGTGACGGCAGTTACGTCATCGAAGTGCCTGAAACCGAGGTATCAGTCGGCGACGTCGCGCCCGGGGACGTGTATCGTATCGCGTTACTCGCCACCGACGAGGCGGAAGACGACGAGGGGACGTCCTCGCAGTCCAACTCCCGCTCTGGGTCACCTGACCAGTCCAGGTCCCGGAACGGGTCGCGGGCTCACCAGGGACCGCCAGTCGACGAGGGCGAGCGCCGCACCGTCGACATCGAGGACATCGGCGAGAAGGGCGACGGCATCGCCCGGGTCGAACGCGGCTACGTCGTCATCGTCCCCGACACGGAACAGGGCGAACGCGTCACCATCGAGATAACGGACGTGAAGGAGAACCTCGGGTTCGCGGAAGTCGTCGAACGCAAGGCGTACTACGAGTAAGGACGGTCCGGTACCGCGGACTGAAGTCCGGGACGGATCGGGCCAGCCGTTGCGTCGTTAGGTCCGGAGCGTTCCCGCGTGATGGAACGCAAGAAAAGGGAGCGCTGGGCCCCCGCGTCGCGACGACGGGACCGCTACGGGTTGGGGTTGTAGATATCCGGTTCGCCCTCGCCCTCGACCTGCACGACGCCCAGCATGCCCTTGCGGACGACCCGCGTCAGCGCGTGGTCGACGAGTTTGATCGGCCCCGGAACCGGCGTGTCTATCTCCGCGGCGGCGACGGTCCCGGGGGCGACCGGTGCCGTCTCGACGAACCGGTCGGGCTCGGAGACCAGGTCACCGTCGCGGTAGAACGTCTCCCAGACGTTCCCGATGCCGTGCCAGGAACTGATGTGGTTCGGACCGCCGTTGGAGTGGAAGATGCGGACGCGGTCCCCTTTCTCGACCGTGACCGGTCCGTAGCCGTCCTCGGTGAACGCGTACGCCTCGCCGTTGAGACAGACGTACGTGGAGTCCTGGGACTTCGCCGCCCCGAGGTCGAACTCGTGGTGGCCTTTCTCGCCGGGCGCGCCGTTCGTGTAGATCTCGTGCTGGCCGAAGAACAGTTCGTGGTCCACCTCCGGGAGCCCCTCCTCGGGTTCGACCAGGATGGCACCGAACATCCCCGCGCTGATGTGGTGGTCCATGTTCGGGACCGCACAGTGGTAGATGAAGACGCCGGGGTACGTCGCTCTGTACTCGATTTCGGCGCTCTCTCCAGGTGCGATGGTCGTGTCGCTCGCACCGCCGCCCGGCCCGTAGACGGCGTGGAAGTCGATGTTGTGAGGCAGCTGACTGTCCTCTGGATTGTTCAACTGGAACGTGACTGTGTCGCCGCGGCGCACGCGGACCATCGGCCCCGGAACCCGGCCGTCGAAGGTCATGTAGTCGAACGTGACGCCGGGCTCTATCTCCGCCGTCACCTCCTGGGTCGTCATCTCGATCTCGTGATGACGCGGCTCGTTCCAGTCGACCGGATCCGGAATGTCTCGCGGGTCCGCCGCGATCCGGTCGACGTCGACGTCCTTGGCCGGGTCGAGTCCGTCCTCCGTCGCCGGTTCGGTCGCGTCCTGGTTCGTGCTGGTGGCCGCCTCCTCCTCACCGTCTCCGGTACAGCCAGCGACGAACGCCGCCCCGCCCACACCGATCGTCGAGAGGAACGCGCGTCGGTCCGTGAATGGTATTTCTTTCATCTGCCTACAGACCGAGAGAACGATGGAGGTTCCATTCAATGGCCGAGCGGGTTCCAGATTCGTGAGAACTGTTCCCGTGGCCCGGGACGTCCGACGCAGATGTTCGGTCGTTCGTTTATATTTCAGCGCCGGATCCCCGTATTTTGACGGTCCTTTTGTTCGCGTTTCGACGAGCGTGAATCGAGGGATGCTCGCGTGTAGGGTGCTCGCGTGTATCCAGTGACGGGCGCATGTGCGGGAGAACAACGATTCGAACAGTCCCCTGGCCGGAGCAGATGCGGCCCTCGATCACTTAAAAGGGCAAGTGAACATCTTCACCCACGTTCTCAGGGCCTGAGAGGCGGGTGACCGAGTGAAGGGGTTGTGAGCAGCAATTTCGCCCGAACGTGACGATGATGGAGGATAGCTATCGGCGAAATCGCACCGTAGTAACGGAGGGGAATCGTCCGTGACCGACGATGGGCCAGTCTCGTTCGACGACGACGAGGAAGCCCGGATGGAACGTGCGCTGGCGGAGGCCGGGTACGACACCGAACTCGGCATGGAGATGGCGAAAGACGCCCAGCGCGTCGCGGCGGGCGAACTGTCCGAGGCCGCCTTCTTCGAGCGGTACCACGAGGAGGTCCTCGACGAGTTCGGCCGGGACGCGCGCGAACTGCCGGAACTCCGCGACGACGTCGACGGCGAGGTCGTCGCCGACGCCGACGACCCCGACGGGATCCGCGAGAGTCTCGCGGCCATGGCCGACGACGAGGGCGTCTCCCGGCGAGAGGTGATGAAGAAGGGCGGCGCGGCCGCGATGGCCCTGAGCGTCTTCGCCGGGGGCGGCGGCGCGGCGGCGACCGGCGAAGACGACGAGTCCTACGACGGAACGCGCTACGGGATGGTCATCAACCTGAACAACTGCGACGGCTGCCTCGCCTGCGTGAAGGCCTGCGAGCAGGAACACGGCACCTCGCGGGGCGCCAACTGGATGTACGTCTTCACGTACGAGGACGAGAACCAGGACGGCGAGAACTTCCTCGTCCGACCCTGCCAGCACTGCACCGACTCGCCGTGTACGAAGGTGTGCCCCATCGGGGCGCGCCACACCCGCGAGCAGGACGGACTGGTGCTGACGGACTACGACATCTGCATCGGCTGCCGGTACTGCGAGGTGTCCTGTCCCTACGGGGTGAACTACTTCCAGTGGGGCGAACCCGACGTGCCGGACTCGGAGATAGACGACGACCACCAGATCGACGAGCGCGGCCGCTGGGTCGGCTCGCGGCCGCCGAAGGGCGTGATGGGCAAGTGCACGTTCTGCGTCGACCGCCAGGACGGCCAGATGGGCGAGGAGAAGATCGGTACCACGGCCTGCGAGGACGCCTGTGCGATGGACGCCATCCACTTCGGCGACCTCAACGACGAGGAGAGCGCGCCGAACCAGCACCTGGAGTCGTACAACCAGGCCCACCAGAACGACCACTCCGACTGGGAGAACCGCACGGACGACATCGTGTCGACGTTCGAGCTGATGGAGGAACGGGGCACGAACCCCAACGTCCAGTACATCGGTAACGAACCGTCCGAGCACGCCCGCCAGGTCGAGGGGCCCGTCGCCTACGAGGACATGGGCCTGGTCGACGACCGCAAGCAGGAGGTACTGGACAACGGCGCCATGGCAACCGACGGAGGTGAAGAGGCGTGAGCGCCGACGTCTCGGGCGTCAGTCGCGAGGTGCTCGTCCGGCCGATCCAGTCCCGGTCGAAGGGGTACCTCCTCGCGCTGGCGGCGTCGCTGGGCGCCATCGGCGTCTGGGTGTTCTTCTACACGCAGCAACTCGAACACGGGATGATCGTCACCAGCCTCGCCGACTGGGGTTCCGGCGGTGGCGTCCCGTGGGGCCTCTACATCGGGGCGTTCATCTGGTGGGTCGGCATCGCCCACGGCGGGATCATCCTGTCGGCGGCCGTCCGGCTCATCGGACTCGACACCTACCAGCCGGTCGCGCGGATGGCGGAACTGCTGACCATCGCCGCGCTGACCTGTGCCGGCCTGTTCATCCTGATCCACGTCGGCCGGCCGGACAGGCTGGTCACGAGCGTCCTGCCCGCGTGGCCGACGCGCGTCCAGTGGTCGCCGCTGATGTGGGACGTCACCGTCATCACCGCCTACTTCGTCCTGACGGCGACGTACCTCATGTTGACCATCAGGTACGACGTCTACCGCCTCAGGGATCAGCTCCCGGACGTCCTGGAACCGGTCTACAAGGCCCTGATGATCGGGTACACGGAGAAGGAAGACGCGGTCGTCGAGCGGATGGTCTGGTGGGTGGCTTTCGCCATCATCATCATGGCGCCGCTGTTGCTCCACGGGGGCGTCATACCGTGGCTATTCGCGTTGCTGCCGTCGATGGCCGGCTGGAGCGGCGGCGTCCAGGGGCCATCCTTCCTCTCCATCGCGCTCACCTCTGCGGTCAGCGGCATCATCATCATCGCCGCGGCCTTCCGGTGGGCCTACGACTGGGAGGAACTCATCCCCGACGTCGTGTTCCGGGGCCTCGCGAAGTGGCTGGGCTTCTTCAGCCTGCTCTTCCTCTGGCTGCAGCTCCAGCAGGTCATGACCGGCATCTTCGCCGCGCCGACGACGCTCCAGCACGCGACCGAGGTGAAGCTCTCGACGCCGGTGTACTGGGTCGCCATCGGGCTCGTCGGCCTGACGCTTGCGTACGTGTTCGCCTCGGCGCTGAAGCCGGCGCTGTTCAGCATCCCCGCGTTGGTCGTGGCTTCCTTCGCGGTGCTGGTCGGCACGCTCGTCGAGAAGACGCTGTTCGTCGTCGAGGGGCTCCAGCACGCGCACTTCCAGCTGTACGACGGGGTCCCGGGCGCGTACGTTCCCTCGGCGGTCGAACTATCGGCGTTGCTCGGCACCGCCGGCATCGCGGTGCTGTTCTTCCTGGTCGTCTCGAAGGTGATCCCGGTGGTCGAACTGCACGCCATCGAGGCGGACCACGAGGAGGTGAACCAGTGATGATCCCGCTCGCCTCGTCGGTGCCACACACCCTGCCGTTCGTCGGCCCGGGGACGTACCTCATCTTCGGCATCGTCCTCGCGCCGGTGTACCTGATGCTCGTCGCGTGGTTCCTCGGCGAACCGAGCGACCGGCAGTCGGCGCTGCTCGGCGTCGGCTACGTCGCCGGGCTGACGACGGCCATCTGGGGCGGCCTGTTCGTGGTGACGATGATCATCAAGTTCGCGTTCTTCTGACCCGCCGGTATCGCCCGCCGACCGCTTCCGGCGAACCGACGCTGACCGCGACCCGCGACTACGAACTCAACGAACCTCATGACCGAAACCGAAAGCGAACTGACCGAGCGACTCGAGACAGTGCAGGACCCGGCGAACGACGACGACGTCGTCTCGATGGGCCTGGTGAACGACGTCACCGTCCGCGACGGGACTGCGGAGGTGTCGCTGGCGTTCAACGCGCCCTACGCGCCCACCGAGATAGAGATAGGTAACGCCATCCGCGACGAAATCGAGGAGGCCGGCCTCGAACCGGACCTCCGGGCGAACGTCAGCAAGGAACACGGCTTCGACGAGGACGTCCTGCCGGGCGTCCGCAACGTCGTCGCCGTCGCCTCCGGCAAGGGCGGCGTCGGCAAGACCACCGTCGCGGCGAACCTCGCGGCCGGGCTCAACGACAGGGGCGCCCGCGTCGGCATCCTCGACGCCGACGTGCACGGACCGAACGTCCCCCGAATCCTGCCCACGGAGAACGAACCGGGCATCACGCCCGACGAGGAGATCGTCCCGCCACGGTCGGACGGCGTCATGGTGATGAGCACCCACCACATGATGCCCGACGACGAGGACGAGCCGGCGGTCATGCGCGGGCCGATGGTGAACAACGTGATGATGAAGTTCGTCAACGAGGTCCAGTGGGGCCGGCTCGACTACCTCGTCGTCGACCTGCCGCCGGGGACCGGCGACGCCTCGCTGAACCTCCTGCAGACGCTGCCCGTCGCCGGCGTCGTCATCGTCACGACGCCCCAGGAGATGGCGGTCGCGGACGCTCGCAAGGGACTGCGCCTGTTCGCGGACCACGACGCCCCCGTCCTCGGCGTCGTCGAGAACATGAGCACCTTCCGGTGTCCCGGCTGCGGCGACGACCACTCGGTGTTCGGCGAGGGCGGTGGCGACGAGATACGCGAGGACTACGACGTCCCGGTGCTGTCGCGCCTCCCCATCCACCCCGACTTCGACAGCCAGGGCGGCGACGGCCCGACGGTCCGCGACGACGAGAGTCCAGTTCAGGAGGACCTGTTCGACATGGTCGACACCGTCGCCGACCGCATCGGCGAGGTGAACCGACGACAGGTCGCGGAATACGTCGACGCGGCAGGCAAGCATGCGGGCGACGACGTTCCCGCGGCGGTCGAGTCGCGCTGAATCGACGAGCCTCGTCCGTCTGCCACGCTCACGCTTCGTCGCGAAGCGCCTCCGCGACCGCCTGCAGTTCGCCTTTTCTGAAGGCGTTCTCCGTCTCCGCCGGATCGTCCTCGTCTAACTCACCTATCTTCCAGAGGATCCCCGCCCGCATCTGTGGCTTCGACGGGAGGCGGTTCGCGTCGACGTCGTAGCCCACGGCCTCGCAGATAGCGGCCAGCGCCTCCTTCGTGAACGCAGTGGAATATTCTCGTTCGTACCGCCCGACCGAGACGCGGATTTCGTTCCGGAGGGCGTCGACTGTCGGTGACATTGACAGCAGTGTGAACGGGGCGCGTTGTGTACGTTCCGGTCACCGGTCGGAGGAAAGAACGGAAGAGCCCCCGACCCGGCGAGCCTCCCCGATCCGAAGAAAAAACGGCGACGGCCGTCAGTCGTCGCTCAGCACGCCCTCGGCGACCGCCACGTCGTCGACGCCGGGGTCCTCCTCGGACGCCCGGAGGACGAAGCGCTTCCTGACGAGGTCGGCCGCGTAGATGGCCGTCCCAAGGATGATGAGCGTGTCACCCGGGAGCCGCGCCCAGAAGAGGTTCTGGACGATCGGCTGGTTGTAGAACGCCACGCTCCGGGCCGCGGCGTAGCTCTCGGTGAAGGCCGCCTCCAGCTGGAGGAAGCCGACCGGGAGGACGGAACCGAACACCATCAGCGCGAGGCCGACGTTCCAGCACCAGAACGCCGCCCGGAGCCAGCGACCGTCCCAGCGGTCCGGTTCGATGGCTATCTGGAGCATGTAGGTCACCATCCCCAGCGCGAGGAAGCCGAAGGCGCCGAACATCGCGGCGTGGGCGTGGCCGACGGTGAGGTAGGTGCCGTGCTCGTAGTAGTTGATCAGCGGCAGGTTGATGAAGAACCCGAGCACGCCGGCGCCGACGAAGTTCCAGACGCCGCTGGCCACGATGAACATGAACGGGAGCTTGTAAGGGAAGTCCGCCGTCTCGGACATCGCCGTGTACTGGCCGAGCGCCTCGTAGAGGATGAACACCAGCGGGATCAGTTCCAGCGTCGAGAAGACGCTCCCGATGGGAATCCACATATCCGGCATCCCGACCCACCAGTAGTGGTGGGAGACGCCGATGACGCCCGTACTCATCACCAGCAGGGCCTGGAGCATGACCGCCTTCTCCGCGCTGCGCCGTTTGAGCAGGTTCATCGACACCAGCGTCAGCCCGACGATGGCGACGATGAAGAACTCGAAGGCGCCCTCGACCCACATGTGGACGACCCACCAGCGCCAGAACTCCGTGACGGCGATGTTCGTCTCCGGGGTGAAGAAAAAGCCGGCGGTGAACAGCAGCGCGATAGAGCCGCCGGCGTACAGGATCATGTGCGCGAGGCCGTACACCGGCTCGCGGTCCAGCAGCGGCTTCAGCCCGCGGATCGAGAGGACGGCCCACAGGCCGAACCCGGCGAGCAGCCCGAACTGCCAGAGCTTGCCCACTTCGAGGTACTCCAGGCCCTCGTTACCGACGAGCCACCAGAGGTCGCCGAAGTAGCCGTTGGACCCGAGCCAGATACCGCCCAGACCGCCGACGGTGACGACGACGATGGCCACCAGCAGCCCGTCGATGTACGTCGACTGGCGCTTCGGTTCGTGACCGGTCAGCAGCGGCGGGAGGAAGAGCCCAGCCCCCAGCCACGTCGCGGCGATCCAGAGGATCCCCAGGTCGATGTGCCAGGTCTTGGCCATCGCGAAGGGGAGGATTTGCAGGATGTGGACGCCGAAGATCTCTTCGATGCCGAAAAAGCCCGCACGCTCGATGTAGAAGTGCGCCAGGAGTCCCCCCAGTAGCACCTGTGCGAGGAACAGTCCCGCCGCGACCGGGACGAAGCGCAACGCCGACCGCTGGCTCGGAAACACGCTCACGTCACCAGGTTCTGGCACGGAGAGTCCGTCCGCGGACGGCTCCGGCAGTTCGACGGACCTGTAGAGCCAGATGCCGAAGCCCGCACCGGCGACGAGCAACACCATCGCGACGACGCTCCAGGTCATCGCCGCCCCAGTGGCGTCGTTGCCCGCACCCGGCGCGTACGGCCACTCGTTCGTGTACGAGTGGTCACCGTCGGGTCGGTCGGTGTGGGAGAACCACGCCGTCCACATGGCGAAGTCGGCGAACTCCTCGGCCTCGGCCTCGGAGCCGATCATCCCCTCGGGGACGCCGCGCTCGTGACTTCCCTCGTGGTACCGCTCGACGTACTCCTCGCGTACCTGCTGGTGGGCGTACAGTTCGGCCGCCGAGTACTGGATGTCACCGCCCTCGTACTGGTCGTCGAGGTCCTGCTTCACGACGTCGTCCACCGCCGCCCGCTCCTCGGACGCCAGGCTATCGTACTCCCCGCCGTACCGCTCCTCGGCGTAGTACGAGCGCATGTACCGGGTCTTCAATTCCAGCGCATCCGCCGTGTAGTCCGCGCCGTAATAGGCGCCGTTGCCCAGGATCGACCCGTGGTTCATCAGCCCGTTCTTCTGGAACGCCTTCTTCCCGTCCCTGATCTGTTCGTCGGTGACCACCGTCTCGCCGTCGGGCCCGACCACCTGATCGGGTATCGGCGGCGCTTCCTGGTAGGCGAACCACGCACCAGCGCCCATGACGACGAGGTTGAACACGAACGCGACGGCGATCACCTTCGCGATAGTTTTGCGTCGTAACTCCATCAGCCAACCATTCTACACCCTGACAAAAGAAACGGGGGCCAGTTCTCAGTCACCGGGTCCGTGGCCGAACGTGTTCGCCAATCGACTCAGTTTCATCGTGTCGCGGCGTGTGCTCGGCCAGCCGTTCCTCGTGAGCTCGTCGGTGGACCGACCGCATACTTTTATGGGCGTTCTGTGCGTCTCCCTACACGTGAAATCACGGATCCTCTTCCTCCTCAACCGCGCGAAGTACGCAGCCATCGGTGCCGCCGTCGGCGCCGCCATCGGCGGCCTGTTCAGCCGAAACGCCGCGAGCACCGGCGGCGCCATCGGCGGCCTGGCCGGCGCCATCGTGGCCGAGACGCGAGCCAGCGCCGGGAGCGCCATCTCGGACGTGAAAGAGCGAGTTCGGCAGGAATAGCTCACTTCGTCAGCGAGACGAGGATGAGCACCGTTCCACTCGAGACGACTGCCGCCTGGACGAGCGCGGCGGACACGATCGTCGTCCGAAACACGAGATAGATCAGGCCCTCACAGATCGCCCCGACGCCGATAAATACGAAGCCCGCGGCGACGTACAGCATCGTCGTCTGGCCGTCTCGCCGGTAGCCGTGATACGCCAGATACGCCACGACGAGGCTCAACACGAGCGTGATCAGTTTGGCGACGACGAACGAGGGTTCCATCAGTCCTCACCCCGAATATCGTCCCAGAGCGACGTGAAATTGTCAGCGAGTTCGTCGCGCGTCTCGAGCGTCAGCGGCAGTTCGCCATCAGTGAGGTCGACCGTGAGCCCCTCGAGTGTCGTTTCGAACTCGCTCCGGTGGGCACCGTCATCGTCGACTGTATCCCGTTCTTCGAGGAGGTCGAGGTTCTGAAGCGTCGAGGCGCGTCGATGGACCGTCGTGAGGGAGGCGTCGCACTCCTCCCTGGTCGCGTCACGCGGAACCATCAGGCTGAAAAGTTGCAGTGATGGTCGAAATGCCTGACTCCGATTTGCCGAGTCAGCAAATCTCTGGCCCCGTTTATCCACTCAATAATGAGGGCCCTACCGCGACACTGTCCGGGTGAATGGTATCCGAACGCGATTCGGACGACGGCTCGTCTCGCCGACAACTACTGGCCGCACTCGGTGCAGGCGCTGTATCGACTACGCTCGCGGGCTGTATGGGCGTATTTTCGGACGGCGACCCCAGCGGGGAGGAAATTGCGGACGGCGCAGCCGGCGAGAACCGAACTGGTACCGCCACGGAAACTGGTACCGCCACGGAGGACGTGACCACTGGCCCCACGAACTGGCCTGCCATCGAGACCGGCGAGGTCCTCTTCGACTTCGAGTCGCTCGAGGAGTTGACCGCCCAGACCGGCGAAATCTCGGCCGCCCCCGACGAGGCGCGATTCGGATCGCAGGCGGCTGTTATCGAGAGCGACGAGGGAACGGCCGGCGTGGAGCTCCGCTTCCCGGACGGGCTCGATCTCGAGGGGTGGGACGTCTCGATGGCAGTCAAGCCAGAGTCTGCCGATCGGATCAAAGTGGAGTTCCTCGCCCCGACGCGGGACGAGCGCCTCTCGAGCATACGTGTGGTGCCGGACGAGTACGACGGCTGGTTCCGGTTGGACTGTGGCTACCAGCAAAAACCCGGTGGCGAGCCGGATCTCTCGAACGTCACCGGCATCAACATCGTCGTGGACGGGCCAGAGGGCGGGCCGAGCAAACTGCTGGTCGACGACCTCCGGCGAACCGAATCGGGAAGCAACGGCGCGGTGGTCCTCGCGTTCTACGGAGGCCACGACTCGCACTACGAGATCGCCGCCGAGATGCTCGCGGAACGCGACTGGAGCGGGGCAGTCCCCGTCAACCCCGAGCAAATCGGCGACAGCGGTCACATGGGGCTCGACGAACTCCGCGAGGTCAGCGACCGCGGCTGGGACGTCTGTTCGCTCCCGGCGGTGTCGACACCCCTGCCGGAGCAGTCCGGAGACCAGCAGCGATCGGTCCTCGAGACCGCCCGCGACACGCTCGCGAGCGACGGCTTCGAGGACGGGGCGCGCCACCTGTTCGTTCCCGACGGGGGAATGGATTCGACGACCTACGACGTCGCCAGGGACGTCCACGAGTCGACGTTCCTCTACAGTTCCGGGACGACCAGCGTGCCACCGACCGACATGCACATGATCCCGTACATCTGGGGGCCCGCGATCGACGACGGCGTTCGCCGCTACCTCAACCACTCCGACCAGTACGAACTGCTCACCGTGTTGCGGATTCCGCGGATCGTCGACGCGGACGACGTGGAGAGCGGGAACAGGATGTCGCTCGACGACTTCGGACTGTTGCTCGATCACATCGAACACCGCAACCTCGACGTCGTCACCCCCTCCGACCTCGTCGACGATACGCTCGACCTCGATGGCGACGAACCCCCGGTCGGAAACCGGCCGAGCGGAACCATCCTCGAGGAGGGCCAGTCCCACACGTTCGAAGGGACTGGCTCGGGCGAGTCGTCGACGTTCGATCTCGACGACGGCGTCGTCGTCGCGACCGTCTCCCACGACGGCGAGGATATCACCGTCGACGTGACGAAACCCGATGGACTCGGACGGAACGAGAACCTGCTGACCACGTCCGGGAACGCGAACGGCGAATCGATCATGGCCGTCGACGACGACACCTACCGGCTCGAGGTCGAGGCCGACGGCGCGTGGTCGATCGACCTCTCCCAGCCCGCAGTCCACGCCGACGACCTCGAAGACCTCCCCGTCGAAGCGTCCGGCACGGGCTCGGAATTCATCGGCCCGCTGTGGACGGAAGGTACCGTCAGGATCGTCGGGACACACGACGGCGACGGGACGTTCATCGTCGACGGCTACGGTGCTGACGGCAGTCACGAGATTATCGTCCGCCGCAACGGCAAGTTCTCGAATTCGCGGTCTTACAAGGCCGGCGGCCCCGTCTGGATCAACGTCGAGGCAGACGGTAACTGGACGCTCGATATATTCCACCCGTAACCCGTTAGCTCCGCAGGCCGACTGACTCGGCTCGCCCTCCTACATTGTTTGAGTTCATCTGTGTGCACGAGAGAAACTGCTAGGAGGCGGCAGGGTGGGAGTGCTCTACCAGGGACTCGAACGACGCGGAGACGACGGCCTCACTCCGTTCGGCCCCTGCGACTCCTCTCATTCGAATCCCCTCGGTGCGCGCTTCGCGTAGTTCGAACACCGCTCGCTGTCGCTCACGGGTTCGAGTTGGGAGAAGTGCTCCGTCAGGGATTCGAACCACGCCGAGACGGTCGCCTCGCTACGCACGGCGCTGCGACTCGTCTACCTCGAATCCCTTCCGTGCGCTTCCTTCTTCGTCACTGCGTTCCTCAGAAGAGTGCTCCGTCAGGGATTCGAACCCTGGTCCTTGCCGTGAGAGGGCAAGATGATTGGCCGGACTACACCAACGGAGCGTACTAATTTGTACCCCAGAGTAAGGTATAACGGTTGCGCTTTAGCGGCTCCCTGGGTGTGGTTCTCACTCCTCGTCGTCGAACGGCGATCCGGCGGCCTCGGGTTCGTGACCCGAGAGGCTGATGATGTTCTCACGGCCGACGCGGAGTTTGCTGATGTCGCCCTCGTCCTCCATCTCCGAGAGGAGCATGCTGACCTTGGACTTCGACCACTCGGTCTCGTCGACGATGTTGACCTGTTTCATCCGACCGCCGTTGTCCTCCAGTAGCTTGAGGACGCGGTCGTTGTCGGAGAGGAGTTCCTCGTCCGGAATCGGGGCCGGTTCGGTGTCGGTCGTCGCAGGCTCGGCAGCGGCGCCGGCGGCCTCGGCCGCGTCGTCGGGGGGTGTGTCGTCACGGCTGGAGAACGCGCCGGACTGCCACACCGCGGCGCCGGCCAGCCCGATGACGACGACGAGCGCGCCGACGAGGACGAGCATATCGCCGCTGCTCGCGTTGCCGGGATCCGTCGACGAATCGGTCGTCTCGCCAGCGGAGTCACCGTTTCCGCCACCGAGCGCGGACTCGTCGACGAGTTCCACGCGCGGGCGCCTGTCGGTGAACTGCTTCTCGCCGACCCAGGTGACGGTGTCGCTCGATTCCAGGGTGTCGCCCGACTGCGAGTAGGAGTCCGGGTCGGCGTTCCTGAAGGCGAGCGACGGCCCCGTCTCGAACACGAGCCGCTGGTTCTGTCCGATGTAGAGTCCACCCTCGAACACGTCGCCGGCCCGGACGGTGTCACCGTCGGTCACGCCGAAGTTCGACCACGTGAACGACATCGTCACGACGCCCCGCTCGTCCGCCAGCGTCGTCTCGTCCACCGACGCACTCCGCGAGAACGACGAGGCGTTCATCTCCCGACCGGTGACCTCCGAGCCCGCCGTCGTCAGTTTCCTCGACCGGTTGACGAAGTCACGGTACATCCCGGACTCGTTCGCCTCGAACTCCGCGGCGAAGGTCTCGAACTGCTCGCGTTCGGATTGATTCGCAAGCGGGCGAGAGTACTCGAACGTCCACTGTGCGCTCCCGTTTTCGTACATCTGGATGTTGAACACGGTCTGGGAGAACCCCTCCGGCGCCCCGAGGCGCGTGGGGCCCGCGTCCGACGCACCGAGTGCAGGAGCCACAGCGACGCTGGCAAACAGGAGAACGGCGAGACCGACGGCGACCGAGCGAGTCATCTAGGGTATATCAGCCGAGGATGGAATAAAAGCGCTATGACTAACAGAGGGGAACAGACTCATCGCACCGGCACGGCAGCGGCGAGTCGTTCGACCGGGTGGGACGAGGGTTGCCCGCCGGGTCGACCCTCGAGTTGCGTCCGACAGGACGCGCCTGGTGCGACGACGCGGTCGCCGGCGCTGTCGTCGACCTGCTCGAAGAGTATCCGGGCGATAGACTGGCTCATGGAGTAGTGTTCGGCTTCGTAGCCGAAGCTCCCGGCCATGCCGCAACAGCCCGAATCGAGCGCGTCGACGTCGTAGCCGGCCCGTCGGAGCACCCCTACGGCGTAGTGGTCCTTCCTGGTCGCCTTCTGATGACAGTGGCCGTGATACGTCAGCGACTCCGCGGGCGAGTTCCAGTCGACGTGCTCGTCGAGGCCGAACCAGCTGAGGTACTCACACAGCCCGTAGGCGTTCGCAGCGACCGTCTCGGCCGCGGGCGTGGCCAGCAGGTCGAGGGAGTCCGACTGGAACATCACCGCGTCGGACGGCTCGACGGCGACGACGTCCCACCCCTCCGCGACGAGTGGCGCGAGCGCGTTCGTGTTGTGCCGTGCGCGCTCCCGGGACGTGTCGAGGAACCCTTTCGAGTGAGCGGCGCGCCCGCTGGCTCGCAGGTTCGCCGGCACGCGAACGTGGACGCCGGCCGCTTCCAGCACGTCCACGGCTGCTTTCAACACCGCCGGGTCGCTGTAGTTGTGGTACGTATCGGGGAACAGGACGACCTTCCGGGCCGCCTCGTCGGCCGGAACCGCTGGGCCGCGGTCGGCGTACCACTCGACGAAGGACTCCCGCTGGAACGTCGGCAGGTCTCGTTCCCGGGCGATGCCGACGACCTTCTCGGCGACGACGTCGCTCCCCGGGAGCGAGGCGAGCCAGTTGGAGACGGGCGCCAGCGCGCTCCCGAGCTTGCTGAGTCGCTCGACGTCGGCGAACAGCCGGTCCCGCAGGCCGGCGCCGTTCTCCTGGTGCTCGGCGTGTTGCACCTCCGCCTTGAGTTTGGCCATGTCGACCTCGCTCGGACAGTCGCGGGCACAGCCCTTGCAGCCGATACACAGGTCCATAATCTCGGTCGTGAAGGCCTCACTGGTCGGGTCCTCCGGGAGGTCGCCGCTCATCGCTTGCCGGAGGGCGTTGGCTCGCCCGCGCGTCGCCGTCGACTCCTCCTCACTCGCGCGATACGTCGGACACATCACGCCGCCGGTCGTCTCCTGGTGCCCGCGACAGCCGCCACAGCCGTGACAGAGTTCGACCATGCCCTGGAACCCGTTGTCGTTGTCCCATCGAAGTTCCGGGTCGAAGCCGGCGTCGAACTCGTAGTCCGCGTCGTATCGCAGGTTCTCGGTCATGTCCACGTCGCCACACACCTGTCCGGGATTCAGCAGCCAGTCCGGGTCGAACGCTGTCTTCAGGTCGCCAAAGAGCTCCCAGACGTGGTCTCCGTACAGCTTCCGGTTCCACTGCGTTCGCGCGCGACCGTCACCGTGTTCACCGGAGACGCTGCCGCCGTACTCGAGGACCAGGTCCGTGGCCGCGTCGGCGATGGCTTCCATCTGCTCGACGCCGTCGAGGGACTTCGTATCGATGAGCGGCCGGATGTGGAGACACCCCGGGCCGGCGTGGGCGTAGAAACTCGCGAACGTGCCGTTTTCCTCGAGGACCGCCCGGAAGTCGGCGACGTACTCGGCGAGGTTCTCCGGGGGCACCGCGGTATCCTCGATGAAGCTGACGTGTTTCTCGTCGGAGGTCCGGCCCAGGAGGATGGGGAGGCCGCTCTTGCGGAGCTTCCAGAACCGGCCCCGTTCCGCGTCGCTGTGGGCCTCACGTCCCGCGAAGGCGTGCAGCGGCTCCGCCGTCAGTTCCTCGGCGCGTTCCTGCGGAACCGCCTCCGGCGAGACGTCGCCGACGCGGTCCGCGAGCAGGTCGGCGACGTGCTCCTTCCCATCGAGGTCGGTCTCCGCGTAGAACTCGACGAGGAGTAGCGCGCCTGCCTGCTCGGGGACGATTTCGTTGACGAGCTTGCCGAACTCCTCGGTCGGTCGAGCGAGGTCGAGCAGGACGTCGTCGAGCACCTCGAGTGCCGACGGGTCGTGTTCGAGGATCGGGGGTACGTCCCGCATGGCGTCCACGAGGTCCTCGTAGGCCAGCAGGGCGAGCGCCTTTGTCTCGGGGACGGGTTCCAGCGAGACGGTCGCCTCGGTGACGACGGCCAGCGTCCCCTCGCTGCCCGCGAGCAAACGCGCCAGGTTGACGCTGCCCGACTCGGCCTCCTCGACCAGGCGGTCGAGGTTGTAGCCCGAGACGTTGCGCTTCAGGTCCGGGAACGCCTCGGCGACGGCGTCCGCTTCCTCGTCGACGATTCGGGCGACCGCGGCGTAGATTCGGGCCTCCAGGTCGGCGGACTCCTCGGAATAGTCGGAGCCGCCAAGAACGTCGGACTCCCCAGGAACGCCGGCGGCCCGCTCCCGGAGTTCGTCCAGCGTCACTTCACCGAACGTGGTGACCGTCCCGTCGGCGAGGACGACCTCGCACTCCTCGACGTAGGCGTCGGTCTTCCCGTACTTCAGCGAGTGCGAGCCCGTGGAGTTGTTGCCGATAGCGCCCCCGAGAACGCTCTTTGCGCCCCAGGCGGGGTCCGGCGCGAACTTCAGGTCGTGCTCGGCGAGGCGCTGGTTCAGGTCCGCGAGGATGACGCCTGGCTCCGCGCGAGCGGTCCGGCCCTCGGGGTCGACTGCCTGGACCGAGTCCATGTACCGCGAGAAGTCGAGGACGACGGCCTCGTTGACGGCCTGGCCCGCGAGGCTCGTCCCGCCACCGCGCGGGAGGACCGGCGTCCCGCGCTCGGCGCAGTAGGAGACGACCGCCGAGACGTCAGCCGTCGACCGCGGGAAGACGACGCCGATGGGCGTCACCTCGTAGGCACTGGCGTCTGTCGCGTACAGCTGTCGCGTGAGGTCGTCGAACCGGACGTCGCCGTCGACTCGCTCCCGGAGGTCCCTGACGAAGCCGGGCCGTTCGACGTGGCCGGCCTGGTAGTCGTACTCGGCCCGGTCGTCGTTCTCGGGGCCGCCGGCCGGTCCCTCCGTACTCGTTCCCATAGCCCACTGTTCGGCGGGCGAGTGGATTAAAACACCGGCGCTCGGGGGCCAGCGGCGTCGGGTTCGATTCGAGAGTCGACCGCTGCAGAGACAGAAAGGGGCCGTCTCAGGGAGCGAGTCTGTTCTTCCGGTTCTTCATGTTCTCTTCGTAGTACTCGAACGTGATCGGACACCACTCCGCGGCGAGATCGAGCAGTTCCTCCGTCATTTGCCGTATCTCCCACTGACTGTCCGCCGCCGCGCGCATATCTGCTATATGCATCAACATTCTCACATTCATCGACATGACCATGTTGACCTCCGTCCCGATGGGGAGGACGAACCGGGCGTCCTCCGGAGGCATGCCGAGGTCGAGTAGATCCTGGTAGGATTCGACGGCGTCGGCGACGGCGTCCCGGAAGATCTCGTCGCGCTCGGCGACGGTCTCTTCGTCGACCTGGCCGGTCTTCTGGTTGCGTCCGACCCAGTCGGGGTCGGTGGCCGACGGCGGGACGACGACCATCTCGCCCTCGCGCACGTCCGCCGGGTCGACGTCGTCGAAGGAGACGTAGCGCATGCTCTGGACGTCGAAGGAGACGTGGCGGTGACGGGTGATCTGGGCCATGCAGGACCGGCTGACGCCCTCGACGGCGAAGGTAACCTGCGGGTGTTCGAAGGGGCCGTAGTGGCCGTGGCTCAGCAGATGGCCGATGAGCGTCTCCTTCTTCTCCTCGAGGGAGTCACCCTCGACTGTCTCCATCGTCTCCTCGAAGGTCTGGTCGCCGACGAAGGGTTCGCTGTAGTCGTTTCGCGCGCCGGTGCAGATGAGTTCCTCGGGGTCCTCGGTCGCCTCGAGTAGCCGGACTTCCATACCTGGTGACCCACGCGGAGCGTGATAATTCTACTCAATAGGCGAAGGGACAATCAGCGGTTAGAACGGAAAGTGGACGAAGTGAGCCGGTGTTCGACTACAGGTCCTGCCAGTCGCTCGGGTCGCTGGAGAGGCCGAGGACGCGGGCCTGTCGGGTGCCGTCGTCCTCCCGGACCTCGACGAGGCCGTCGAAGGCCTGCTTGATGACCTGGAGCGTCTGGTCGTCGTGAGCCCCGGAGTCGATGGTGAACACGCCGACGTAGCCCGCGGCGTCCAGGCGCGAGGAGAGGATGTGACAGAGTTTGAAGACGGTCTTCTTGTCCGTGTAGGTGAGCATCGTCGAGAGCGAGAACAGGGCGAGTCGACCCTGGTCGCGGCCGCTGTTGTGGAGCCCTTCGAGCGCCTTCGTGATGCCGATACCGATGCCGGTCAGGTCGCCGGGCGAGGAGACGTGGTGGACGTAGACGCCCTCGGTCCCTTCGCCGTCGCCCCCGGAATCGCCCCGGCAGTCGATGACGCCCAGCTGGGAGTCCTCCAGGTCCGGCACCGATTCGCGGAAGTCCGCGGCGATGTCGGCGGCGTCGTCGTTCGTCGTGACGACGACGGCGCCTTCGCCCTCGCGGGCGCCGTCCCTGAGCAGCTCCAGGGCGAGTTCGTCCTTGCCAGTCATCGCGGGTCCGGCGACGAGGAGACTGGTGCCGGGCCGGACCGACGAGAGCGCGTCGAAGTCGAGTACTCGTGAGAGATCGTACATTGTCTCTTGGGGCTCACTCCGCTTCGTCATTGCTCAACCCGCGAAGGGTAGCGATAAAGTCTGCGTCATCTTCGATACCTCCAAGGCTATCTGACAGGTCGTCTTGAAGTTCGGCAATCTCCTCCTTAAGTTCGTCGTATTCCTCGCTCTCGGCGAGTTCCGCGTTGCTCTTGGTCGCCTCGAGCGTCGCGCGCTTCTCGACCAGTGAGTAGTAGTCCTGCAAGAGCCCGTCGTACGCCGATCGGTCGAGGAGATTCTCCACCGTCTCGTGGAGTTCCTCGCTCCTGATCGGTTTCGAGAGGTAGGCGTCGAAGCCCATCTCCAGGATGTCGAAGTCGGGTTCGACCGCGGTGACCATCGAGACGCGGCAGTCAAGGTCACGCTCGCGGATCTGTTCGAGGACTTCGTCACCCGAAAGTCCAGGCATCATTCGGTCCAACAACACGACGTCCACGTCGGCGTCGAGTTTCGACAGTCCCTCGTCGCCATCGTGTGCCATCTCGACCTCGTAATCCTCGCGTAGCCAGAGCCTGTAAGTCTCCGCTACGTCGGGTTCGTCCTCGACGATGAGCACCACGGGTCGGTCCGAGTCTGACATTCTATTCTCTATCGGCTGATTTAATCAGCATCATACATAGCCCTGTGGGTAGTCGCGGCGGGCGATCCGTCGGCCAGCGAACGGCAATAGCCAATAGCCTGGCACGACCAGAATGTGACGATGATCGCAAACCTCGCGCTGGACCGCGACGCCTTCACGAGCAACGTCTTCCTCGTGACCGGCGAGCGGACCGCGCTCGTCGACGTGGGCAACGAGTTCGACGTCGTCGAAGCTATCATGAGCCACGTGGACGATCTCGACGTCGTCGTCCTGACCCACACCCACTACGACCACGTCGCGAACCTGGAGTCCGTCCTCGACGCGTTCGACGTCGACGTCGTGGCCTTCGACGGGTCGGCGAACGGTGTCTCCCAGACCCTCGGCGACGGAGAGACGGTCCAGATCGGCGATCACGAGTACGTCGCGCTCCACACACCTGGGCACAAGGACGACCACCTCTGTCTGTACAGTGAGGACGCCGACGTGCTCTTCGCAGGAGACCTCGTCTTCGCCGGCGGCAGTTTCGGCCGCACCGACCTGGACGAGGGTGACCGACCCACTTTGATCGAGAGCATCGAGCGCGTGCTCGACGTCGTCGACGAGGACCTCCGCGAGATGCACACCGGCCACGGCCCGAGCGTGGAGTCGAACCCGTACCAGACAATCCAGATGGCCCACCAGGCCGCGCAGTTCTGACCGGAGCGATCGCGCTGTTTCAGCAGAAAGTCCAGCTGTCTCCGGGAGGTCGTCAGACGAACAGGCCGGTGGACATGTACCGTTCGCCGCTGTCCCAGAACACCGTCACGACGAGCGGGTCCTCGACGCCGTCCTCGACGAGTCGCTCGGCCACGTCTCTGGCAGCGAGGTTCGACGCGCCCGACGACTGGCCGACCAGAATCCCCTCTTCCTCGGCGAGGCGACGGCACTCGTCCTCGGCGTCGGGAAGCGTCACCGTCGCCACGTCGTCGAGCAGGTCCACGTCGAGGTTGTCGCTGACGAATCCGGGGCCCATCCCCTGGAAACTATCCTCGCCAGTGCCGGGCTCCATCCCCGAGAGGACCGCGTTGTCGGCGGGTTCGACCGCGACGATGTCGACGGCGGGGAACACCTCGCGGAGTCGCCGGCCGATACCGGTGACGGTGCCGCCTGTGCCGACGCCCGCTACGAACGCGTCGACGGTCCGGTCGCCGACCTGGTCGACGATTTCCGGTCCGGTCGTCTCGTAGTGGGCCTCCGGGTTGGCGGGGTTCTCGAACTGGCGCAGCTGGACGAACTCGCCGGTCGCTTCGAGTTCGTCCGCACGCTCGCGCGCGGCCGAGATGTCACCATCGACGAGGTCTATCTCCGCCCCGTAGGCCTTCATGATCTGGCGTCGCTCCGGGGACTTCGAGGACGGCATGATCAGGCGGACGTCGTACCCCTTGGCGGCGCCGACCATCGCCAGGCCGATGCCGGTGTTGCCGCTCGTCGGTTCGACGAGGGTGTCGTCCGGGTCGAGTCGGCCCTCGGCCTCAGCGGATTCGACCATGAACCGCGCCGGCCGGTCCTTCGCGGACCCGCCTGGGTTGAACGACTCCACCTTCGCCGCGACGGTCGCGCCCGCTGGCGAGTTGACCTCGACGAGGGGCGAACCGATAGTCTCGAGGATACTGGAGTTCACTGCGTCGGGATACGCCCTCACCCACTATACGATGTCGGCCACCGGCAGCGTGTGCCGTGAGCGGTGACAGTCGCCCAGCATTCGTCGCGAAACGGCACCGATCCGGGCGGGAGCTTAATATCGGAGGGTGCCAAAACGTGGGGCATGACCCTCGAAACCATGGAACCGAACCCCGTGTGGGTGGCCGACGCCTACTCGGACACCGTCGACACCCTCGCGGAACATTCCGACGAACTCGTCTACAAAGTCTGGGGCGGCGACTGGTGCAAGGACTGCCGATCACAGCTTCCCGACTTCGGGGCTGCGCTCGACGCCGCCGACGTCCCCGACGAGAACGTCGAACACTACGCCGTCGAGAAGGCAGACGACGGCAGCAAGGTTGGGCCGAAGGTCGAGGAGTACGACGTCGAACTCATTCCGACGGTCGTCGTCGAACACGACGGCCAGGAGATCGCCCGGTTCGTCGAGGAAGAACCCGTCGCCATCGCCATCTACCTCGCCAACGAGATCGAGGCGGCACTCGCCTGAACGGCTGTCGCCGGACGGCCGTCGTCCCTGCATTGTCAAGTCGACCGCCTAACTCTTCGCGGGCCGTCTCTGCAGGCATGGCTCGCAACGACGAGTACTCCGACGACCGCTCGGCCAGCAGCAACGTGAACGAGGGAGCGTTCGACGACGCGCGCGCTGGAAACGACGTAGCGCGCGCGACGGCCCAGTCCGACGACGAGATGGTGTACGCCGGTGGCCGAGAGACGGACGACTCCTGGCTCACTCGCGGGCTCGCGTGGGCGCTCCTCCTGGCCGGGTTCGCCCTGTTCCTGTTTCCCGAACCCGCGACGTCGATGCTCGGCATCGGTCTGATCACTGCCGGGCTCGTCGTCTGGGTCCTCAGCGCCGAGTGAGAGGGACGCCGCTACTCATCGCCCGGCGACCACGACAGCGCCGCCCCCAGGTCGTGGCGCGGCGGCGAGCAGGCGAAGTTCCGACACGCGTACACCGTCGGCTCGCCGTCGCGCTGGGTCCGGTCGGCCCAGATAGCGGGCGCCTCGTCCAGCCCCAGCGTCTCCAGCCAGCGTTCGAGCCCGTCGGCCGTCGCGGGCCGCCAGGCCAGCGACCGGTCGGGGAGGTACGTCTCGGCGAGCGTCTCGCGCCACGGTTCGGGCGTCTCGTCCGCCGCAAGGGTCAGTTCAAGCGCGCCGCGCGAGTACTGGTCCGCCGCGAGGACGAGCGATGCGTGCTCCATCGGATTGGCCTCGATGCGGTTCGAGTGCGTCTCCAGTACGCGCTCGGCCACCGTCTCGAAGCGGTCGTGGGCGACGAAGTGGTCGGCCGAGAGCAGTAACTGCACCGCGACGCCCGCACTCGACGGCGTGGACCGGTCGGTGAGCTCCTGGGGCCGCGCCACGAGCGACTCGCCGCTGGACGGCGTGAAGTAGAGCGTCCCCGCGTCCTCGTCCCAGAACTCCCGCTCGATGGCCCGGGCGAGGTCGAGCGCGAACGCGAGGTGGTCGACGTCGCCCGTCGCCTGGAACAGGTCCAGCGCACCGCGGCCGAGGAAGGCGTAGTCCTCCAGGTAACCCCGTATGCTGACGTCGTCGTCTTTGTACCGCCGACTGAGCGATCGACTCCCTTCGTCCCAGAGGCGATCACGAACGAAGGCGAGCGCGTCCGCGGCCGGTTCGACGTACGCCTCGTCCAGAACGATGGCCCCGTCCGCGAACGCGGAGATCATCAGCCCGTTCCAGCCCGCGAGGACCTTCTCGTCCCTGGCCGGCCGGGGACGCTCCTCGCGCGCGACGAAGACTTGCTCCCGGGCAGTCTCCAGCATCGATTCGGCCTCACTCCCTCTCATCCCGTACTCCTCGGCCAGATCCTCGACGGACGCCGCGAGCGTCAGCACCGTCGACCCTTCGAAGTTACCCCGGTCGGTGACGCCGTAGCGGTCGCAGAACAGGTCCGCCGCCGTCTCGTCCTCGACCGCCTCGCGTACCTCCTCGGGCGTCCAGACGAAGAACGCGCCCTCCTCGTTCTCGCCCGACTCCCCCTCACTCTGGGCGTCGAGCGTGCTGAAGAAACCGCCCTCGTCGTGGGTCAGTTCGCGTTCGACGAACTCCAGTGTCCGGCGGGAGACGTCCGCATACCGCTCCTCGCCCGTCAACTGGTAGCCGGCGAGGAACGCGCGGGGGATCTCGGCGTTGTCGTACAGCATCTTCTCGAAGTGGGGAACCACCCACTCGCGGTCGGTGCAGTAGCGGTGGAACCCGCCGCCGACGTGGTCGAACAGGCCGCCGCTGGCCATCGCGTCCAGGGTTTCGGTCGCGACCTCGCGATAGGGATCCGTGCCGTCGCCCGTTCCACGGCGATCGGACGCACGCATGAGCGCGTGAAGCCGCCCCGGCTGTGGGAACTTGGGACCGTTGCCGCCCCCGCCCCAGCCGCCGTACTCGCGGTCGGCGCCGCGGACGGCGGTGTCGGCGGCGAGTTCGAGCGCGCTCTCGTCGGGCGCGTCGCCGGGCTGGTCGGGCGTCGACGCGAGGTCGTTCTCGATAGCGTCGGTCCACTGCTCGGCGCGCTCCTCCATGTCCTCGCGTTGTTCCTCCCAGGAGTGGGCGATTCGTTCGAGGAGATCGGGGAACGCCGGCATCCCGCGCTTCTCCTCTTTCGGGAAGTAGGTCCCGACGTAGAACGGCTTGCCCTCGGGCGTGAGCCAGGCCGACAGCGGCCACCCGCCGTGGCCGGTCACCTGCTGGCAGATGCTCATGTAGACGGAGTCGAGGTCCGGGCGCTCCTCCCGGTCGACCTTGACGGGGACGAAATGCTCGTTGAGGAGTTCGGCGACGTCCTCGTCGGCGAAGCTCTCGTCGGCCATGACGTGACACCAGTGACAGGCCGAGTAGCCGATGGAGAGGAAGATGGGTTTCTCCTCCTCGCGGGCTTTTTCGAGGGCCGCCTCGTCCCACGGCTGCCAGTTGACGGGATTGTCCGCGTGCTGGCGGAGGTAGGGGCTCTCCTCCTCGTCGAGGCGGTTCCGCGCCGTCGGGTCGGTGTCGACGTCAGTCATACCACGACGTAGGCGAGCGACGCCTTTAGAAAGCCCGACTCTGGGACAGGAGAGCGCGAACGGCCCAGATACGTCGCGGCCCGAACGACACTTTCGCTCCGGGAGATTTACTTCCGGAACGGTAGTTGTCGAATGTATGACTGGCGCGGGGATATCGGAGCTGCTTATCAACGTGGTACTGCCCGCGTGTCTCGTCGCGTTCGTGCTGGCCGCCGCGGCCCTCGTCTACCAGCGAGCGATGGCGCTCGACGATCCGACCCCGCTGGCCGCCGTACTGCTCGTGCTTCGTGGAAATTCGTGGCACGATGACCGGTGGAAACTACGGCTGGCCGCCGAGTGGGGTGCGTTCTCTGCGACGACTAGCGTGGCTCTCGTTCTGATCGTGGTGACAGAGACCGACCTCTTCGACGGGATGATCCCACTGGTTCTGATCGGTGGGCAGCTGTTGGCCGCAGTCGTCAGATTCCAATCTCACACCACGGGCCCCAGTGCGTTCCCATGGCGCAGTCTCGTCGGTCAGACCGTCGTGTTGTACCTCTCCTGGCAGATTCTCTGGGCCGGCCTCTGGGCTGGGACCGTCCCTATCCACGGATCCGGCCTCGTCCACGCAGTACCGACACCCGGACGTCTCTCCATCTTTCTCGTTCTCCCAGCGGGCGGCCTGTACCTCGTCACGGGACTCCTTGCCGTCGGAACGGTTGTGAACTGGTCCGTCGAATTACCACGTTTCCCGAACGAAGTGATCGCGGCAACCGCATCGATGGCGGCGATCGTGGCATATGGTCTCCTGGGAACCGGCCTCGTCCCCCATCCCGCTTCCACCGCTGTTGACGACTGGTTCGCTATCGCTCTCGTCGTCGCGCTCGTCGCGATCGGACGGGCCGTCGTCTCCGGCAGCCGTCAGTCGAAGAACGGGTCGTCGGCGTCCGACCTCATTCTCCGCTGACTAACGATCACGATGGCGGGAACGGGTACTTCCCGAGACGTCGGCACCCCCTGTCTGCCGGTGCGTGGCGCAAAACTGCGGTGACCCGTGAGCCGAGTATCAGTTTCACTCTGTGGATAACGTTTATCTAGTAGTTTACTAGATGTTCGCAACTTCACCTCCGAGAGGTGGCGAATCGAGACCGTCGGTGATCTGACGTTCGGCGCACGGTACCAGAACAGTGAAGCGAGGTATCGCGACGAAACTGTCGTCCAGCAGCCGTCGAGTCGCTACCCGGTTCGTCACTCGATCCAGACGGTCTTCCGGTTGACGAACTCCTTCATCCCGATTTCGGAGAGTTCCCGGCCGTAGCCGGACTCCTTGACGCCGCCGAAGGGGACGCGGGGGTCGGACTTGGTGAGCTGGTTGACGTAGACGCAGCCGGCGTCGATGCGCCTGGCGATCCGTTCGCCGCGGTCCCGGTCCTCCGTCCAGACACTCGCGCCCAGTCCGAACTCCGTCTCGTTCGCCTTCGTCACCGCGGCGTCGGCGTCCTCGACCTCGTACAGCGTCGCGACCGGGCCGAACAGCTCCTCGCTGTCCGCCGGGCAGCCGGCCGGCACGTCGGTGAGGACCGTCGGCGGGTAGTACGCGCCCTCGCGGTCCATGGGCTCGCCGCCGGTGACCACGGTCGCGCCGGCGTCGACGCTCGCCTGGACCTGGTCGTGCAGGTCCTCCATGAGGTCCTGGCGCGCCTGGGGCCCGACGTCGGTGTCCTCGTCGAAGGGGTCGCCGATGGTCAGCGACTCGAACTCGTCGACGAGCCGGTCGGTGTACTCGTCGTACACGTCGGTGTGGACGACGAACCGCTTGGCGGCGATGCAGGACTGGCCGCCGTTCTGGTTCCGGGCCAGGGCGCCCGTCTCCGCGGCGGCGTCCAGGTCTGCGTCGTCGAGGACGACGAACGGGTCGCTGCCGCCGAGTTCGAGGACGGTCTTCTTCAGCCGGTCACCGGCGGCCGAGGCGACGGCGCGTCCCGCGGGACCGCTCCCGGTCAGCGTCGCCGCCTTGACGCGATCGTCGTCGATGACGTCGTCGACCAGGTCCGACGGCGCCAGCAGCGACTGGAAGACGCCCTCCGGGTAGCCCGCCTCGCGGAGAACGTCCTCGATGGCCTCCGCACAGCCGGGCACGTTCGAGGCGTGTTTCAGGACGCCGACGTTGCCCGCAGTGATGTACGGGGCGATGAACCGGAACACCTGCCAGAACGGGAAGTTCCACGGCATGACGGCGAGGACGATGCCCAGCGGTTCGTAGACGGTCTTCACCTCGGTGCCGGCCGGGCTCGGGTAGTGATCGTCTTCGAGGTAGGCGTGCGCGTTCTGGGCGTAGTGGTCACACGCCCAGGCGCACTTCTCGACCTCTGCGATGGCCTGGGTGACTGGTTTGCCCATCTCCTCGGTCATCAGTTCGGCGTACTCGCGCTTGTTCTCCCGGAGCACCTCGCCGGCTGCCTCGATCAGTTCCTCGCGGTCGGCGAGGGGCCGGTCGCGCCAGTCCTGAAAGGCATCCCAGCCGTCGTCGAGCGACCGTTCGACGTCCGCCAGGTCGGCCTCCTCGTACGTGTCGATGCGTTCGCCAGTGGCCGGGTTGATTGCCTCCATAATGGTCTACATGTCGGAGCCCGAGGACTTAGGTCTTCCCGTCAGTATACAGTATTCGTTTCTAACGTCCACAGAAACTTTTTGGCGCCACGTGCCGAGGTACCACACACCGGTGTCGGGATCATGCCACAGGAAATCTTTAGCGAACGGGAGTACGAGCGCCGGGTCGAGCGAGCCAAAGAGCGGATGCGCGCCGAAGACCTCGACGCGGTCGTCGTCGCCGACCCCGCGAACATGAACTACCTGACGGGCTACGACGGGTGGTCGTTCTACGTCCACCAGGCCGTGATCGTCTCGACGCGACGGGACGAACCGGTCTGGGTCGGCCGCGCGATGGACGCCAACGGCGCCCGGGCCACCGCGTACCTCTCCGAGGAGAGCATCCGGTCCTACAGCGACGACCACGTCCACTCGCCCCACGACCTCCACCCGATGGATTACGTCGCCGGCGTCCTCGCTGACCTCGACGTCGACGACGGCCGCGTCGGCCTCGAGATGGACGCGAGCTACTTCACCGCAAAGTCCTACGTCCGTCTCGAACAGCAGCTACCAGACGCCGAACTTGTCGATGCCGACCTGCTGGTCAACTGGGTCCGGGTGAAGAAGTCCGAGCGCGAACTCGAGTACATGCGTCAGGCCGCCCGGATCTCCGAGAACGCGATGCGGGCGGGCCTGGACGCTATCGAGGCGGGCGTCCCGGAGTACGAGGTGGCCGCCGAGATATACGACGCGCTGATCCGGGGCACGGACGAGTACGGCGGCGACTACCCGGCCATCGTCCCGCTGATGCCCTCCGGCGAACACACCGACACGCCACACCTCACCTGGACCGACAGAGAGTTCGCCGAGGGGGATCCAGTCATCATCGAACTCTCGGGCTGTCGCCACCGGTACCACTCGCCGCTCGCCCGGACGACGTTCGTCGGCGACCCGCCCGAGAAGATGCAGCGGACCGCCGAGATAGTCGTGGAAGGGATCGACGCGGCACTCGACGCCGCCGAACCCGGCGTCACCTGCGAGGCCGTCGAGAGAGCCTGGCGTGAGACGATAGCGGAACACGACATCGAGAAGGAAGACCGCATCGGCTACTCGATGGGACTGGGCTACCCGCCGGACTGGGGCGAACACACCGCGAGCCTCCGCCCCGGCGACGAGACGGTGCTAGAGGAGGACATGACGTTCCACATGATTCCGGGCATCTGGACGGGCGACGTCGGCGTCGAGATAAGCGAGACGTTCCACGTCACCAGTGACGGCGCCGAGACGCTGGCCGACTTCCCCCGGCGACTCTTCTCGGCCTGATTCGGCGGTCGGCGGCGGTTTTCCCGCCGGATTCTCTGCTCGGGGCGACTCAGTCCGTCGCCGGGTCGATGACGACGTTTTCGAGGGCTCCACCGCTATCGAGCGCTGCGACGTTTGCAGCGACGATGTCGGCCAGCCGATCCCAGTGTTTCGGCGTGTGGCCGCCCGTATGAGGCGTAATGAGGCAGTTCTCCAGGTCCCAGAGCAGATGGTCGTTCGGCAGCGGTTCCGGGTCGGTGACGTCGAGGGCAGCGCCCCGGATCGCGTTCGACTGCAGGGCCGCGACGAGTGCGTCGGTGTCGACGATGCCGCCGCGGGCGGCGTTGACGAGGACGGCGTTCGGCGGCAGCGTCGCGAACTCGGACTCGCCGACGAGTCCCCGAGTGAGGTCGGTCAGCGGACACGCGAGCACGACGTAGTCGCTGCGGGCGAACGCCTCGTGGATATCGTCCTCGTCGAAGCCGAGGACCACGTCGGTCGGGCCGCCCTTCTCCGGCGTGTACCGGATGCCGATGGTTTCGACGCCGAAACTGTCGAGTCGGGCGGCGATCTCCCGTCCGATGGATCCCAGGCCGACGATGGTGACGGTCGACCCGGTGAACTCGTGGGACTGGAAGTGTCGCCACTCGTCGTTCTGCTTGCGCCGCCACCCCTCGTGGAGGTTCCGCGCGAACACGAGCATATTCCCGATGGACTGCTCGGCGATGCCGGGCGCGTGGATACCGCCAGCGTTCGTGACCGTGACGCCGTGGTCGGCGAGGGCGTCCATCGGCACGTGGTCCGTCCCGGCGAACGTGCAGGCGAACAGTTCGAGGCGCTCGGCGGCGTCGAGGAGGTCCGCATCGATCGTTATCCCGGTCACGACCCTCGCCTGTGGCACGAGTTCGCGCTCCTCGCGTGGCGTCCGCGCGTGTCCGACGGTGAGGTCCGGAAGCCGCTCCCGGAGGGTCTCGGCGTACGATTCCATCGACAGGCCTTCCGTCCCCTCGCGGAGGACGACGACGTCCGGTGAAGTCATGTGACCGTTGGCAGATAATCGACCGCCGCCGACTTATCCTTTAGCGTACTCGGTGTACACGCAAACTGTGTATTTATGGTAGTGGGGCGTGATAGCTTCCCGCATGAGCGAACCCGTACGGGACCGCCTGGCGTCGGTGCGGCGAAACTTTCACCGGTACCCCGAGCCGGGGTGGCGAGAGTTCCACACGACCGCGCGGCTGGTCGAGGAGATACGGGCCATCGGCGTCGACGAACTGGCCGTCGGACCCGACGCGTACGACCCGGCCGACCGGATGGCCGTTCTGGACGACGACGTCATCCAGCCGTGGTTCGAGCGGGCACGTGAGCGGGGCGCGGACCCGGACCTCCTCGAACAGATGGCCGGCGGCAACACGGGCGCGGTGGCCGTCCTCGACAGCGGCGACGAACCAGCCATCGGGCTCCGCGTCGACATCGACGGACTGTTCGTCGACGAATCGACAGAGGAAAGCCACGTCCCTGCCGACGAGGGGTTTCGGTCGGAGGGGGACGGCACGATGCACGCCTGCGGGCACGACACCCACATGACCTGGGGGCTGGCGGTCCTCGACGCCATCGCGTCGAGCGAGTTCGCCGGCCGGCTCGTCGTCTTCTTCCAGCCCGCTGAGGAGCTCGGCGGTGGCGCCCACGCGATGGCGAACAGCGACTACGTCGCCGACCTGGACTACCTGCTGGCGGCCCACGTGGGGCTGGACCACCCGACGGGGGAGGTCGTCGCCGGCATCGAGAAGCCGCTGGCCATGGCCCACGTCGACGTGACCATCGAGGGTACCTCCGCACACGCAGGCAAGGCGCCCAACGAGGGCGACAACGCCATGCACGCGATGGGCACGGCCATCGAGAACGCGTACGGCATCCCCCGCCACGGCGACGGGATGACGCGCGTCAACGTCGGCCGCGCCGAGGCGGGGACGGCGAGCAACGTCATCGCCGAACGGGCCCTGATGGAGGCCGAAGTCCGCGGCGAAACGACGGAGCTGATGGAGTACGTGAAGGCGAGGCTCGAACGGGTGAGCCGGAGTGCCGCCCGGATGCACGGCTGCGAGATGGAGTTCGACGTGATCAGCGAGTGCCCGCGGGCCGACAGCGATCCGGAACTCGTGGACGTCGTCTCGGCGGTGGCAGAGGGCGTTTCTGGCGTCGACCGCGTCGTCCCCACTGCCGATTTCGGCGCGAGCGAGGACGCCACCTTCCTGATGGAGCGCGTCCAGGAATCCGGCGGGCTCGCCTCGTACCTCATCGTGGGCACCGACCACCCGACGAGCCACCACACGCCGACGTTCGACGTCGACGAGCGGAGCCTCGAACACGGCGTCGACGTCCTCGTCGGGTCGATTCGGGAACTCGGGCGCCGTCACCCGCTGCCCCGGGACGGCGGCGACCAGTGAGCGACCGCCCAGGGAGCGATCGACCTGAGAACGACCGACCGGAGAGCGACTGGCCAGCGAGCGACCAGTCGCCGAGTGAGCGACCGGTGACAGTCACCGACGTCGAGGACGCCCAGGAGCGCCTCGATGGCGTCGTTCACCGGACGCCGCTCGACACGTCCCGGACCTTCGCCGAGCTGTCAGGGGCAGCCTCGGTCGGGCTCAAGCTAGAGAACGTACAGCGGACGGGGTCGTTCAAGATCCGCGGGGCGTACAACGCGATGAGCCAGCTCTCGGGTGAGGAACGGGAACGCGGCGTCGTCACAGCCAGCGCCGGCAACCACGCCCAGGGCGTCGCGCTCGCGGGGGATCTGCTCGATATCGACGCGACCGTCGTCGTCCCCGAGATAACCCCGGCGGCGAAGATCGCGGCGACCCGCGGCTACGGCGCCGAGGTCGTCGTCGAGGGCGACATCTACGAGCGGTCCTACGAGTACGCCCGCGAGCGCGCAAGCGGGACCGGCGAGACGTTCGTCCACCCGTTCGACGACGAATCAGTCGTCGCCGGGCAGGGAACCGTCGGCCTGGAGCTACTGGACCAGTACCCCGAACTCGACGCGGTCTTCGTCGCTATCGGCGGCGGCGGGCTGATTTCCGGTATCGGGACCGCAGTGAAGGCCCAGGACCCAGACGTCCGCGTGGTCGGCGTCCAGCCCGAGGGCGCGTTCCACGCGAAGCCCTCGCTCGACGCCGGCGAGATACACGAACTCGCGGACGTCGACACAGTCGCCGACGGGATAGCCGACACGCGCATGCTCGAGACCACGTTCTCGGTCGCTCGCGAGGTGGTAGACGACGTCGTGCGCGTCACCGACCGGGAGATAGCCACGGCGGTCACGCTGCTAGCCGAGCGTGCGAAGACCGTCGCCGAGAGCGCGGGCGCCGCGCCGCTCGCGGGACTCCTGTCGGCGAAGACCGACGTCGACGGCGACGACGTCGGGGTCGTGGTCTCGGGCGGGAACGTCGACCTCACCGAGCACGGCGAACTCTGCCGGACCGGCCTCCACGACCTCGGTCGTTACGCAGACGCCAGGCTGGCACTCGATCGGTGGCCCGCGACCCTCGCCGACGTCGTCGACGCCATCGAGTCCCAGGGGGCCGAACTCGACCACGTGAACCGGGTCTGCCCCGGCGGGGGCGACCGACCGAACCGAACCCCCATCACGGTCGGTGTGGAGGGCAGCGGTGCCGACCACCTCCGCGACGTGCTGGCGGACCTCGCCAGCCTGGACGGGGTGTCCGTCGTCGAACACTCGCTCGAATAGACGGGCCGAACGATCGAGAGGCGGGGGCGCGCTAGACGCCTTTCGCGACCGCGCCAGCGGCCTCGACGGCGTCGACGAAGATGCCGACGCCGAGTTCGATCTCGCGGCTCGTCGAGTCCAGCGGCGGGAGCAGACGGATCGTCCGCTTCCCGCAGCCGAGGGTCAGCAGGCCGCGCTGGAGCGACTCGCGGACGACGGCGTCCCGACGGTCGGCAGTGTCGAACGTCACCGCCAGCATCAGGCCCTTGCCGCGGACGTCCTCGACGTGTCCGGGTGCGTCGTCTCGAAGCAGTTCCTTCGCCTGCTGGCCCCTGACCGTGGCGTTGTCGAGCAGGTCGTGTTCGTCGATGGCTTCGAGCGTGAACGCGCCCATCATCGACCCGAGCAGGTCGCCGCCGCCGAACGTCGACCCCAGGCGGTTCTTCTCGTCCGGGAAGATCTCCGAGCGCGAGACGGTCGCGCCGACGCGCAGTCCCTTCGCGCTGGTAATGACGTCGGGTTCGATGGGGTAGTGGTCCGAGGCCCATATCTCGCCGGTACGGCCCACGCCGGACTGGATCTCGTCGACGATGAGGGGGACGTCGTACTCCGCTGTGACGTCCGCGATCTCCTGCATGAACGCCTCGCTGGGGAAGCGATAGCCACCGACACCCTGGATCGGTTCGAGCGCGACGAAGGCTATCTCGTCGGGGTCGAGGTATCCGCCCTCCGGTGACAGGGATTTCCGGAGCTGGGACCCCGCGCCGGTGAAGAACCCGCAGTCACAGCTCCTGGCGTCGCAGCGTCGGTCCTCACAGAACGGCACGGTCTCGATCCCGCTTATCTCGGGGTAGTGGCGCGTGTACACCTCCTTGGACTTCGTCAGCGAGAGGGTGCCGAGCGTCCGGCCGTGGAAGCTGCCGGTGAAGACGATGCCGTACTTGGCGGGCGCGCGGTGGTCGTGAGCTATCTTCATCGCGTTCTCCATGGCCTCGGCCCCGGAGTTCGAGAGGAAGACGGTGTCCATCCTGTACTGGTCCGAGACGTCCACGAGTCGCTCCATCAGGTGGCTGGAGCCGGGAAATTCCGAGGTCGCCGGATCCGATCCGAAGCCGAAGTAGAGGTCCTGGCCCGCGATCTTCATCGGTTCGACCAGGTCGAACTCGCGGACCTTCGCGAGGATCTTCTCGTTGTTGTACCCGAGCGGGGCGGCCCCGATGTGGCAGGTGAAATCGAGGAGGACGTTCCCGTCGACGTCGGTGACGAATGGGCCGTCGGCCGCCTCCGTCACGTCCCAGACGAACTCGTGGGAGTACTCGCTGGGTGCCGAGTGCGTCTGGTGGAAGGTCACCCACTTCCGGGCGTTCGGGCCGGGAAACGCGCCGACGTCGGGCTCCGCCGTGTCCCTATCCATAAACAGTTTTTGTGTACGTTGTACATTAAATCTTGGTGTCGGTTGGCGCGCAGTGCGGCGAAAACGGGGCGAAGGGTGCGCTGCGTAACGGGACGACTGCGGGCCGATCGAGGGGGTCGTTTCGACCTCGGGGTGGCGCGGAGTGACTTAGTCGTCGTCCGCCTCCATGGGCCCACCGGGACCGGGGCCGGACGAGGAGTCCCGCTCGGTTTCCTGGCCCGGACCGTACAGCACTGTCTCGTCCTGGAGGAGCACCTTGCCGGACGTCTTTCCGAAGTCTCGTATCAGCGAGAGCATGGCGAAGAAGCAGACGAAGGCGAAGGGCGTCCCGGTGATGATGGCCGCCTGCTGTAGCGTGTTCGCGCTACCGGTACCGCCGAGGATCATCAGGATAGCAGCAGTCATCCCGAGCACGACGCCCCAGAAGATTCGATTGAACGTCGACGGACGGGCCTTCCCGCCGGTCGTCATCATCGAGACCGCCAGCGTCGACGAGTCCGCGGACGTGACGAAGAACGTCGTCACCAGGACCATGAAGGCCAGCATGAACACCGAACCCAGGGGGAAGGTCTCGAACAGGATGAAGCCGGAGACCTCCGCTCCCATCTCGCCGGCCATCACCGCGCCGAAGTCGGCGATACCGTTGTGCTGGGACCAGACGGCGGTCCCACCGACGACGGTGAACCACGGGATGGTGGCGGCAGACGTCGCGACGATACCGGTGAACGCGACTTCGCGGACGGTCCGTCCCTTGGAGATTCGAGCGATGAACAGGCCCGCGAACGGGGACCACGAGAGGGCCCACGCCCAGTAGAATACCGTCCAGGCGTTCATCCAGCCAGTCGCGTCGGGGTTCCCTGAACCGAAGAGGCCGGCACCGGTGTAGAGGCTCATCGAGACGAAGTCGGTCATCATGCCACCGATCGCCTGGGTCCCGAGCAGGATCAGGAACAGCGTCGGACCGACGACGAAGGTCGCTACCATGAGGATCACGAACAGGATCATGTTGAAGTTCGACAGGCGGCGGATCCCCTTGTCGACCCCGAGGACCATCGTGGTCGTGAACAACAGCGTCATCACCGTCACCACGAGGAGGATACCGAGGTTCCCCATCTCGATCCCCCACTGGTAGTCGAGGCCGGTGATGAACTGGCTCCCGATGAAGCCGAGCGACGTCGCGACGCCGCCGATAGTCGCGAAGACGGCGAGGATGTCGATGACCTTCGCGGCCGGACCGTCGAGGTTGTCGGCCCCCAGTATCGGCGTCAGCGCGGAAGACACCCTGAGGGGGACGTTCTCGTAATTGTAGGCGAAGTAGCCGATGGCGATACCCATGATCGTGAACACGGCGAGCTGTGGGAGCGCCCAGTGGAACAGCGTCTGCTGGATGGCGACAGTCATCGCTCCGGCCGAACCACTCTCCACGCCACCGAACAGCGGCGGCACGCTGTCGTAGTAGAACAGCGCCTCCGTCGGTCCCCAGAAGACGACGCCGGCGGCGAACCCTGCCGAGTACAGCATCGCGAAGAAGGACAGGAAGCTGTACTCTGGCGATTCGTCCCCCAGTTTGATCGACCCCCACGGACCCACGATCAGGAACAGGAGGAACACGACGATGAGGAACACGATCAGCAACATCGCCCAGTTGAACATCCCGAGCATCTGGTCGTTCAGCGTCGAGATGCCGTTCTCGACGGCGGTCGGGCTGACGAAGAACGCGACGATGACACCGATCGTAATCACCGCGCCGAACAGGAACACTGCCGGATCGATCTCGTCGAGGAACTTGTCGAACATCCCCTCCTCGGCGTCACTCATCGCGTTGCACCTCCGTCGACCGACCACTGCGTACTGGTCGTGCGTGACACCACCGACCCGTTGCCATGGCGAGTAATGGCATACCAATGTCATTGACGGCGTAAACAATAAACGTTTCCCAGACTGGCCAGATAACTGCGAATTGCGGTGCTCGTAATTCCCTGTCCTGGCCCACCTCTCTGTTCGTCGCCGATTCCACGACACCGTTAGGGAGCCACTAACACGTGAGAAACGCAATTTACGCTGGAACGGCTCGTGCGTTCCACGTCGTTCGATCGACCCAGACTACGTGCTGACTTCGATCCGTCAGCGATGGCTCTCGTGAACAGTAACCGAAAATCGAAACGGGCGGTCGCGCAGGCGCCGAACCCTACCGACGAAACCGGGACCCAGACGGTAGTCACCGACTACCGGACGTTTCACCGGTCAGCTTAGCCCGTCAGCTCTTCTAGCTTCTGTTCGCGGGCCTCGTCGCTCTCGGAGACCAGTTCGGCGAACTCCTCGACGTGGTCTTTGATCTCCTCGCGGGTGTCCTCCGGTGAGAACCCGTCGGACATCGTCAACAGCCGCACGAAGGCGCGCAGTTCCTCGTCGGTAAGCTGTGCGAACTCCTCGTTTTCGAGTTTCTCGACGACGTCGTCGACGTCTATCTGGCCCACCGGCTCGACGTTGAACTCCACGTCGACCATGCGGTAGTTCGACCCCGCGAGGCGCTGTTCGGCTTTGCCGACGCCCTCGGAAAGCATGTCCTTGAACGGCGTGTGATACCCCATCGTGCCGAGGTGGAGGAACGCGAGCACGTCCGTGATGCCCTGGGTGTAGGCGTCACGATCCTCGGCGTCGGGGTCGAAAACCGTCTCCCGGTCACGGTCTTCCATGTACTCGAAGAGGATACTGAAATCGAGGACCGCGTTGCGGACCCGTCGTCGGATACGGTTGCGCTTCTGTTTCTTCGAGTGCTCGGTGTAGTCCGTCTTCCGGCCGATGAGAAAGTCACGGTCGGAGGGCGTGAGGATACCGCGCGGACGGTCCGAATCCGCCGCAGTCTGCAACGACTCCGGCACGTCGTCCTGGCTCATAGGGAACGTACGGCAAGCCCGAGAAATAACGCTTCTGCCTCGGCAAGTCGGGCCGGAACCGGACGCTCCGGACCCGGGGACGGGCGGACCCGAACGGAACAGGCCCGAACTGCCGGGCCGACGGGGTGCGGACGCCACGACCACGTCACGGCTGCTGGCGAGAGAGCTGGAGCGCGGTCTCGGTCAGCAGCGACACGCCGATGTCGAGGCTGCGTTCGTCGACGTCGAACGTCGGCGTGTGGTGATTCGTCGGGTGGTCCGTGCCGACGAGGACGTACGAGGCCAGCCCGCCATCGTCTTGCACCCGCTGCATCAGGTACGTCGCGTCCTCGCTGACCCCGAGGTCGTAGGACGGAACGACTCGCTCGACGCCCTCCACCGTCCAGGCCACGTTGCCGATGAGGTCACGGAGCGCAGGGTGGCTGTCGACGCTGGGCGAGGCGCTGATGACCCGCGGCGAGACGTCGCAGTCGTGCATCTCGGCGGCGGCGTACAGCACGCGCTCGAGTTCCGTGCGCGCGTACTCCATCAGCCCGGTCGTCTCGCCGCGGACTTCGGCCTCGATCGTCACCTCCTCGGCGATGACGTTGCTCGCGCACCCACCCTCGATCCGGCCGACGTTGACGCGCGTCATCCCGTCGCTGTGACGGGGAATGGCGTACGCGTTCTGGATGGCGGTCGCCGCCGCCTGCATGGCGTTGGCCCCCTCGTTCGGGGCTTTCCCGGCGTGGGCGCTCGCCCCCTCGAACGTCGCCGTCACGTGGGCCATCGCCAGCGGCTTGTCACTGCCCGCAACTATCTCGCCGGTCGGATGGTCGAGGCCGACGTGGACCGCCAGCAGGTAGTCGACGTCGTCGAGGTAGCCGCTCTCGGCCATCGCCTTCCCACCGCCGGATATCTCCTCGGCGGGCTGGAAGAACACTTTCAGCGTCCCCTCGAAGTCGCTCTCGCTGACCGCCTCGATCGTTCCCAGCGCGATGGCGAGGTGAGCGTCGTGCCCGCAGGCGTGCATGTAGCCGTCGTGTTCGGACCGGAACCCTTCCGCGGCGGGCCTGTGGTCGCTCTCGGTCGATTCCTCCATCGAGATGGCGTCGAGGTCGACTCGCAGCCCGAGGCACGGCCCGTCGCCCTGGTCGAGGACCGCGACGACACCCGTGTGGCCGTCGTCGGTCCGTTCGAGGATGTCGGACCGGACGCCCGTCTCGCGGGCCCGCTCCCGCCAGTCGGCCAGTTCCGAGTCCGGCGGAACCGCCATGCGTTCGTCCGTCGCGAGGGCTTCGCGGCCGACGGCTATCTCGTCGACGCCGATGCGTTCGAGTTCCTCGACGACCCGGGCCGTCGTCCGGAACTCGCGCCACCCCGGCTCGGGGTGGCGGTGGAACGCGCGTCGCAACTCGCTCAGTCTGTGTCTGTCCGTGCGTGACATTGTTTACCGAAGAGACGGCGCGGAGACACTTAACGATACGCAGCAAACACGTACTGTTTACGCGCGTTTCGGGCAGGGTTTGCACACTCAGCGGGTTCCGGCCGTGTCGCCAGGCCGATAGTCACCCGAGAACCGCGACTGCGTCACTCCTCACCGAGAAACGCGACCGCGTCCAGTTCGACGCGGACGTCCCCGGGCAGGCGCGACACCTCGACGCAAGCTCTGGCCGGCAGCGGTTCCTCGAATCGTTTCCCGTAGGCCTCGTTGACGCGCTCGTAGTCGCCGAGGTCGGTCAGGTAGACGGTGACCCTGACGACGTCCGAGAGCCCGTCGCCGCCAGCCTCGTCGACGACCGCGGCGATATTGTCGAGCACCTGGTCGGTCTGGGCCCGAACGTCGCCGTCGACGTCCGCGCCCGTGTCCGGGTCGACCGGTCCGAACCCGGAGACGTACAGCGTGTCGCCGGCCCTGACTCCCTGCGAGTAGGGGTTGTCGTTGCGTGGGGCGTCCGCCGTTGAAACCCGGGTTGGTTCGGACATCGGTTCATCCCGGTCAGGCCGTCCGTTTCGCCTCGGCGGTCGTCGCCTCGATGGCTTCGACGACGACGTCGAGCGCCGTCTCGGCGAGGGCGCGGGTCAGGACGAGCGGCGGCAAGAACCGGAGCACGTTGCCGTAGCGACCGGCCGTCCAGACGAGGACGCCGCGCTCGAAACAGTACTGCTGGATGGCGTCGACGAGGTCACCGTCCGGGTTCCCCTCGGTGTCGACGAACTCCGCGCCGACGAACAGGCCCCTGCCACGGACCACTGCCAGTCGGTCGTTGTCGGCGGCCACGTCCCGGAGGCGTCCCTGGATGTACTCGCCCAGGTCCCGGGCGTGAGCGAGGAGATCGTGCTCCTGAACGTACTCGATCGCACGGGTGCCTGCGCGCATCCCGACGACGTGGCCGCGGTACGTGCCGGCGTGGTCGCCCGGGCCCCACGTGTCCAGGTCCTCGTGGTAGATAGTGGCTGAAAGCGGGAAGCCGGTGCCGCCGAGCGCCTTCGCGGAGGTCATCGCGTCCGGGGCGACGCCGTCCCAGTCACAGGCCCACCACTCGCCGGTCCGCCCGAGTCCACTCTGGATCTCGTCGAAGATGAGCAGGAGGTCGTTGTCGTCCGCGACGTCGCGGAGCCCCTGCAAAAACCCCTCGGGCGGCGCGACGACGCCGCCTTCGCCCAGCATCGGCTCGACGATCATCCCGGCCGGATTGGCGAGACCACCGTAGGGATCCTCGACGATGGCACGAACCTCCTCCAGGGCGTGGTCGACGGCCTCCTGTGGCGACTTCTTCAGGTGGAAGGGATACGGGTAAGGAGCGTGGACGACGTCCGGGAGAAGCGGCGTGTAGTGGCCCTTGAACTTCTTGTTCGACGTGACGCTCATCGCGCCCGAAGTCGCACCGTGGTACCCGCCGCGGAACGCGATTAGTCCGTCGCCGCCCGTGTTGTACTTCGCGAGCTTGATCGCGGCTTCGATAGCGTCGCTCCCGGTCGGGCCGCCGAACACCACGCGGTTGCGGCCCCGGAGACCCTCGGGAGCTATCTCGTCGAGTTTCTCGATCAGTTCGAGTCGCGCCTCGGTCGGGAAGTCCACCGTGTGCACGAACTTGTCCGCCTGTTCGTGGACGGCCTCCAGGACGTACGGGTTCGAGTGACCGACGTTGAGCACGCCGATCCCGGCGAACAGGTCGATGTACGTGTTCCCGTCGGCGTCGCGGACGGTCGCGCCGCGGCCCTCTTCGAACGCGATCGGGATGTCGTTCGGGTACGCGACCGCGCTGCTGTCGATCTCGCGCTGTCGCTTCAGCAGCGCCCGCGTGTTCGGTCCCGGGACGTCGTCGACGTCGGGGGCGCTGGCGTAGTGTAGCTCTTCGATCGGCGGTCCTGCCGTCATATCGACGAAGATGGTGGACAGGAGTAAATAACTTATCCACGATTTTCATATCGGCCATATACGAATTGTGATTACGGATTTGCGCGAGCAGTACCTGCCGTGCGCGCAGCCAGAGACGACGGGCTGAGGCCGAGACCACCCGCCGACGCCGGGGTGCATCGCTCCGCCGACGAGCCAGCGGGGTCGAACCAGTCGGACGAAAGGTAAGGTTTAGGCGTCCACCGGGTGGGGTTGCGCGTATGACAGAGACAGTGCTGCTCGTCGGCGGCGGCGGCCGGGAACACGCCATCGCACGCGCGCTGGCCGACTCCGAGGCGGACCTGTACGCCTGTGCAGGGAATCGGAATCCGGGAATCGCGGCCGTCGCGGAGGGATTCGAATCGCTCGACACGACCAATCCAACCGCGGTGACGACCTACGCGAACGAAGTCGGCGCGACGCTCGCCGTCGTGGGCCCCGAGGCGCCGCTGGCGGCCGGCGTCGCCGACGCGCTGGACGACGCGGGCGTCTACGCCTTCGGCCCGCAGGAGACCGAGGCCCGTATCGAGACGGACAAGGCGTTCCAGCGCCGGTTCATGCGCGAGAACGACATCCCGGGCTGTCCGGACTTCGCGACGTTCGACGACACGGAGGCCGCCTGCGAGTACATCGACGAGTACGACGGCGACCTGGCCGTCAAACCTGCCGGCCTCACCGGCGGCAAGGGCGTCAAGGTCACCGGCGACCAGGTGACGAAGGAAGAGGCCAAGGAGTACCTCCGCAGCTCAGACTACGACCGCGTCGTCCTCGAGGAGCGCCTCGTCGGCGAGGAGTTCACCGTCCAGGCGCTCGTCGCCAACGGTGACGTTCGCGTCAGCCCGGCGGTCCAGGACCACAAGCGCGCCTACGAGGGCGACGAGGGCCCCAACACCGGCGGGATGGGATCCTACTCCGACGCCAGCCTGGAACTGCCGTTCATGACCGAGGAAGAGTTCGTGGACGCCGTCGAAGTGCTGGAGGCCACCGTCGACGCCCTGGAGGGGTTCAAGGGCGTCCTCTACGGCCAGTTCATGCTCACCGCCGAGGGCATCAAGGTCGTCGAGTTCAACGCTCGCTTCGGCGACCCCGAGGCGATGAACACGCTCCCGGTGCTCAACACGGACTTCCTCGACGTCCTCGTCGCCGCGCGCGAGGGCGAGGAACTGCCCCAGCTCTCCTTCGCCCCGCAGGCCACCGTCTGCAAGTACGCCGTCCCCGACGGCTACCCGACGGAACCCGAAGCGGGCGCGAAGGTCCAGATAAACGAGGAGAACGCGGGCGAGGCCATCCTCTTCTACGCCAGCGTCGACGAGCGCGACGACGGCATCTACACGACCACGTCCCGCTCGTTCGCCGTCGTCGGCGTCGCCGACACCATCTCCGAGGCCGAACAGATAGCTGAGGACGCCCTCGACGCTGCCGGCGAGGAGGGCCTGCGGATGCGCCACGACATCGGCAAGCCCGACCTCGTCCAGCAGCGCATCGACCACGTCGAAGAACTGCAGAGCGAGTAGCTGGGAGAGCCACCGGTTCGAACGCCTTTTCTGCGCCACAGTGGGTCGCGGGGTTCAAGTCCACCGCCGCGGTAGATGCCACCGTGACCGAAGACGGCCAGGCGGGGTCGACGACCCCGCGAGAGTCGGCATCGGACGAGAGCGGGAGCGACGCCGAGCGGGACCCGCCGGCGCGTCACGGCCGCATCGACCGCCATCCGACGACCGGGCCGCACAACTCGCTGCTGCACTGGCCCGACGCGAAACACCCCCTCCGACTCGTGCTGAACTTCCTCGTCGTCTGGACCGTCCGGTACTCGCCGAGTCTACGACTGAAAAATTGGCTCCTCCGCAGGCTGGGCGCCGACGTCGGAGAGGGCGTCGCCTTCGCCCTGACCGCGACGCCTGACGTGTTCTGGCCCGAACTCGTCACCGTCGGCGACCACGCGATCATCGGCTACGACGCCACGCTGCTGTGCCACGAGTTCCTCCAGGACGAGTACCGCACCGGGGAAATCGTCGTCGGCGAGCGCGTGATGATCGGCGCCGGCGCCGTCGTGCTCCCGGGCGTGGAGATCGGCGCGGGCGCCCAGGTTGGCGCGAACTCCGTCGTGACGCGAGACGTCCCGCCGGAGACGACGGTTGCCGGGATTCCGGCCGAACCGATCGACGAGTGACGCGAGAGACAGACGCTACCGAACGGAGTGTTTTACCGACTCGGTGAAACGAACTCACTCCCGGACGCGGACGATGCCGGACTGGAACACGCGCTGGTTCGGGACGATGTACTCCTCGCCGTCGTTCTCGATGTGGGTGACGAACACGCCGACCTCCTGGACGATGCCGCGGCGGTCGTCGATCTCGACTTCGTCCCCGATGCCGTACGGTTGCGTGAGAACGAGGTAGAAACCCGCTCCGGCCGCCGCGAGGAGTTTCCAGAACGCCAGGCCGCTGAAGAACACCAGCCCGAACGTGTAGGCGGCGAGCAGGATCAACAGTGCCTCGATGGCGACGTTGAGCTGGCCGAGCGCGACGAGCGCGGCGAGGTAGAAGATACTGTACTTGACGAGTTCCGGGAGCAGGCCGACCTCGGGGACCTTGACGCTCCGGAGGCGCTCGCTGACGACCAGTTTGGCCTTGTCGCCGGCGATGAGGCCGACGATGAGGGCGAAGATAGCGACGAACAGGTTCGGCAGGAAGCTGGTCAGGCGCGACCAGAAGATAGCGGTGTTGAACAGCTGCGAGACGTTGAGCGCCAGGAGTACCGAGCCGACGTAGACGAACAGGGCGGCGAGATTCGAGACCAGACCGATCGTCGACGTGCCAAGGCTCCTGGTCGTCCGTTCGAACGGGGTGCCTTCCACGGCCTCGTCGACACCGGCTTCGTACAGCAAGCGACGTGTCGCACGCCAGACGGCGTAGCCGAGTACGGCGCCTGTGACCAGGATCAGCAGGGAGATGACGAACGCCCCCTGTTCCGAGAAGATCGTTCGGATGATCTCCGGCCAGTCGAACTGCATCAGTACTCCTCCGGATCCAACTCCAGGATCAGCTCGCCGCCCTTGAAGCCCCTGACCAGCCCGTCGCTCTCGGAGAGGACGATGGCGATGGCGTTGGTGTCGCGGGTGATGGCGCCGGCCGCCATGTGACGGGCACCCAGTCCCTTGGGGATGTCCACGCCCTCGGCGGAGGGTTCGAGGTAGCGGTACGCGGAGACGATCTTGCCCGCGTCGCTGATCACGAACGCACCGTCGAGCCGGGAGAACTCCTTGAGCATCACGTTCACGATGGGGTCACCGACGTGGACGTGGGACTTCTCGAAGGGATTGTACGACAGCGGGCGAGACTTGTTCATCACCTTGCCGGCGTCGCCGACGACGAACAGCGCGCCGACGGGCTTGCCCTTCTGGCCCTTCTTGCCGAGTCCGATGGCCACCTCAAGCACGTCGCGGATGACGGCAGGTTCGGCCCGGCTGTTGACGAACAGATCGTAGACGCCGGACCGGGAGAACTCGCTGGCCTGTACCCGGGTGATCGTGTCGGCCTGCTCGCCGAAGACGTCGGCGACGCAGACGACCTCCGCTTCCTCCTCGACGAACCCCTGATCGACGGCGCCCTCGATGCCGAATCGGACGCGTCCCTGGAGGTCGGTGAAGTCGATCGGAAGCTCCACGAATGCGTCCGAATCGACCGCGTTCTCCGGGGCGACGACCACGAGTTCGGCGTCGTCCAGGTCGTCGAACCGCTCGTAGAACGACCCGCTCGGGGAGAAGAGGAAGAGTGCGTCGGCGTCGGCTACTACGTCGTCGAGCAGGTCACGCAACTCGCTCATCGTCAGAACCAATCGTACCGACGGGAAAAAGCTTTGCGGGCCGTCTGACGCCCGTCAGCCACCGCTCGAACTCCGTTATCCGCGCGTCGAACGGGCTGACACCTGTCCGAGAAACTGGTCGAACGCGCCGCTGGCCGGGTGGCAGTGGCAGTACGTCCCCAGCGTCCGGTACTCGAGGAGTCCATCGCGGTCCCCGTCGATGCCCGACCCCCGCTCGACGTCGAAGGCGAACGTCGCGTCCGACCCGACGTCGGCCCGTGAGTAGTGAAATTCGTGGCCCCGGAGTCGGTCGCCCGGCGACGCGACGGGGCTGGCCTGTGTCCCGGCCAGTTCGACGTGGTCCAGCGCCTGGTACCGGTCGGCCATCTCGACGGCCGCCGGGAGGACGCCGGCCATCTCGAAGGTGTCGCCCTCGGCCGTCGTCAGCGATTCGGCCAGGGCCATCATCCCGCCGCACTCGCCGTACACCGGGAGCCCGTCGGCGGCCCGGTCCGCGAGCGTGTCGAGCGCCGACGATTCTTCGAGAGCCCCGGCGTGGAGTTCGGGATAGCCGCCGGGGAAGTAGACCCCGTCTGCATCGGGCAGGTCGTCGCCGGCGACGGGTGAGAAGGTGACCACCTCCGCGCGCTCGCGGAGGCGTTCGAGGGTGGCGGCGTACGTGAAGCAGAAGGCCTCGTCCTGCGCGACCGCCACGCGCGCGTCAGTCGCTGGTCGCGGTCGATTCGCGTCGGGTTCTGACGGTTCACGAGCGACGTCGAGGAGCGCACGGACGTCCAGCGATTCCGCGGCGGTCGCCAGCGCGTCGGCGTCGACCGGCGACTCGGACCCCATCTCCAGACCCAGATGTCGGTCCGGAATCTCGAGGTCGGACTGTGGCGGTATCCTGCCCAGGAACTCGATGTCGTCCGGCAGCGCGTCGCGGATGCCCTGTTCGTGGCGTCCGCCGTGACACCGCTGGGCGACGACGCCGGCGACGTCGACGTCCCGGTCGGCAATGGCAGCGTACTCCCTGAATCCCAGCGCCGTCGCCGCGACGCTCTCCATCCCCGCCTTGGCGTCGACGACCAGGACGACGGGCAGGTCCAGGGTCTCCGCAACCATCGCCGTGCTCGAGCCGTCGCCGTCGTACATCCCCATCACCCCCTCGACGACGCAGACGTCGCCGTCGCCGCGCCAATAGTTCTGCCGGAGGCCGTCCTCGCCCTGGAGCCAGACGTCGAGGGTGCGCGACGGCACTCCGGCGACGGCCTCGTGGTGGCTCGGGTCGATGAAGTCCGGGCCGGCCTTGGCGGGCTGGACGGACAGGCCCTCCCGCTGGAACGCCTCGGTCATCGCCAGCGTCGCCACCGTTTTGCCCACGCCGGAGGCCGTGCCGCCGACGACGAGACCTTCCATGGTCAGTCCTCCGCGAGTTCGTCGGCGATGGCGGCGACGCGCTCGCGGACGTCAGCCATCGGAATACCCGCCCGGTCGGCGAGCGCGAGGGCGCCGCCCATCCCGACGCCCTCCTTGGCCTCGCCGGCGGCATAGGTCGCCATCGCCGGGTGGCCGCTCTGACCGAACCCGGGGTCGGTCACTTGCAGGTCGAGGTCCAGTTCGTCGGCGGCCGACTCGACGGCCGCCGTCTCGTCGTCGGCGACGTACGACGTCGTCGCCAGCGGGAGCGACTGCTCGACGCCGGCGTGCCGAAGGAGCGCCGCGACCGCGACCATCTGCGTCCCGCCGGCGAGCGTCACCGCAGTGTCGGACTCGATGGCCCCCAGCGCGATACCGGAGACGACTGCGAGGACAGGGTCGCCCATCCGTCGGACGGCCCGCTTCGGCTCGCCGCTCGCGTCGCCCGCCGACATGGAGCTCGTCGCCAGTCCCTCCTCGACCACGTCGCGCTTCGTCTCGATGGGATTCTCCGGGAGCGAGGAGGAGACGGCGGCGCGCTCGCCCAGCGCGCGAAGCACGCCCAGCGAGGTTGTCGTTCCCCCTGGAATCGTCTCCGCGAGAAACACCTCTTCTTCCGGGAGCGCGTGCCCGAACTGCCGCGCCGCCTCGAACGCGCCGGGCGCGCTGGAGACGGGGTCCTGCTCGCGGACGTCGTCACCCGGGCGCGCCCCGACCGTCACCGTCGGCGCGCCGGTCGGTTCGGCGAGTCCACCGTCGACCACCGTCGCCTCGAACCCGACCAGATCCCGCACGGCCCGGGTCACCACGGCGGGCGTGAGACAGCCCGTCGGACTCCGGGGCACTTCCGGCGCTCGCACAGTCGTTCCGTAGGTCAGAATCTCCGCGTCCGCGGCTGGCGTGTCCACCATCGCGTCGGGGTCGGCGCCCGCCGCGCTGATCCCGTCGATGGCCGCAGTGCGGGTCGTCCCCGCCGTCAACACGAACCGCGTCCGGTCGTTGGTCATTGCTGATTGGATTAGCGCAAGTCACCTTTAACACCAGCGGTCGCCCCCGGCAGATCCGCGAGGCAGCCGAAACGCCGACGCGTGGTATGCCTGCGCATGATTTATACCGTCCCGGCTACCCCGTTCCCCTATGGACGACTTCGAGGAACTCGTCTCGTCGCTCACGCCGCGCGAGGACAACGACGCCATCTCGTCGTACCAGAACACGACCGCCGTCACCTGCCCGGCCTGCGAGCAACCCTTCGACGACATGGTCGTCTGCAAGCAGGAGTTCACGTCGCTGAACCTCGACGTCGAACTCGACCTGTGTACGACCACCGACGACGACCGCGTCGTCCTGTTCACGCACAAGCCCTGACATCCTCCCCGCCCCCAAGGGCGAGGATTCCCGAGCGTTGGGATAACCGCTCGAAAACTCGTTCAGTGCGCGGGACCGGATTTGAACCGGACCGAGAAATGCTCGCTCACTACGTTCGCTGTGCGTTCCTCGTAGGGTTCAAATCCTAACACGATTGCGCCGCTCGCGATATTGCGAGTGGCAGCAATGCGCGGGACCGGATTTGAACCGAAGCAAGACATTCCGGGTCGCTCGCTCCGCTCGCTTCCCGGGCTGTGACTTGCAGGGTTCAGAATCCGGTCCTGATCTTCGCTCACTACGTTCGCTCATGCGCGGGACCGGATTTGAACCGGCGGATCCCTACGGAACAGCGTCCTAAGCGCTGCGCCTTTTCCTGGCTTGGCTACCCGCGCGCACTCCATCGTATCCACGACCCGGGCATGAAGGTATCGCTCTCGGGCCGACGAACCGTCCCATCGTTCAGCCTCCCGAAAGCACCCGCGTCGCTGGAGCGATTCCTCGCACGGTTCGTTTCACTCCGAGCCCACCATTCAAATACCAGGGCGACCAACGCCGCACAAGACATGTACAGAGCGAGCGACCAGTTCGAGCACGCGGAGTGGCTGAACGAACTCGAGGCCGCGGCGGACGAACTCGGACTGGAGGAGCAGGCGCGCTCGCGGGCGGGGGACCTCTTTCTCTCGAACGTGCCGGAAGAAGAGCGGTCCAAGCGAGCGACGATGGCGGCGTGTCTCTACGTCGGCGCACTGGTCAGCGGCCAGCAACGGACACAGACCAGCGTTGCGGACGCGGCGGACGTCTCGCGGCTGACTGTCCAGCAGCGCTGGAAGGACCTGCTCGAAGACGTCGGACTCGACGCGCCGGACTGGTAGGCTCCTGGGCGGCGAGACACCTGGGAGGCGACCTGAATGCGGACGTGAAAAATTACTCGTCCGAGGGCTGTGAGCGACCGTCGCTTTCGGGGGTGAGGTTGCCGTGTTCGTCGATTTCGCCGCGGACGATGCGCGTACTGGAGATGATGTCGCCGTCGTCGGCGTGGACGTGCGGAACGACCTCGATTTCGAGCGGGTCGTGGCCTCGCTCACGTCGGATCTCGTTGATTCGCTTGCCGCCGGTCTCGGTTTCGGGCGAGACGACGAGGGCGTCGAACTGGGCCTCGGTCGCGATGCCGGTCGGTTCGTCGAGGCGACGGACCTCGAACTCGCGGTCGTACTCCGCCGCGAAACTCCGCAGTTCGTTCTCGATGTCGCGCTTTCGGTCCTCGAACGACCGAACGTGGCGGTCGGCGCGGCGCGTCTTCGGCGCGAGGTCGTCGCTGGTCAATCCGACCGTCACGTCGCCGAGTTCGAACGCGCGCTCGAACAGCGCGCGGTGTCCGTCGTGGAGGGGATCGAACGTCCCACCCAACGCGACCTTCATACACCACGGGAGGACGGCTCACGGTTTAGTGGCTTCGACTCGGGCAACTGGTGGAACGTCGGCCCGCGGCCGCCACGCGTTCGCCCAGTTCAGGCCCACCGACGAAGGCCACAGTACCGAAATCAGTCGTCGCCGTCGTCGGTCTCGTCCTCGACGTTGATCGTCACTGGGTCGGAGCCGCTCCCGTTGACGCCGTCGTCACCGTCGTCGACGTCGGTGTCGAGGTACCGGTCGAGGTTGAAGACGGTGTTGAGTTCCTGCTGGACGTCGTCGACGACGTCACCGACCAGTTCGCTCGGCGGGATCGTCGCGTACTCGTAGGGGTTGTTGCCCGCGCCGTCGTTCTGGCGTTTCTGGCGCAGGACCGTCCCCTCCTCGTGGAGTTCGGCGAGTGCTTCGCGGACTGTACTCGGATAGAGCCCGGTCCCTTCGGCGATCTCCTCGCTCGTGCTGTGTGGTCGCTGGCGGAGGTGGACGTAGATGCGCGCACGCGTCTCTGTATCCAGTACCCACGCGAGCAGGTCGACGATCCCCTCGTCGAACTGCTCGACGGCGCGGTCGGCTTCCTGTTCGATCCGTTCGCGGACGTCGGACTCGTCGAGGTCGTCCTCGGCCCCCTCGCCGCCCGTCTCGTCGCTCTCGCCCGGGTCGTCGTCCGGAGTCTCGTCGGTAGACATACGTCGTTTCTAGGAGGACAAAAGCCGGTCCGGACCAAAAAGCTTGGCTCGGCCGGGCATCCTCGTTCGGCTTCGGACGGCGTCGGAGTCGAACGACTTCGGGGGAATCTTTTCACAGATATCACGAGCACCTCTCCGTGATGACCACGGAGTACGACGAACTGCCGCTGGTGTACTCGTGTTCGGGCTGTTCGAGCGCGGCGCAGATGGCAAACGATCTCGCCGTCAGGCTGGACCGGGAGTGACTGGCGGAGATGTCGTGTATCGCGGGCGTCGGCGGGAACGTCCCACCCCTGGTGAACACGGCGACGTCTGGCCGACCCACCGTCGTGATAGACGGATGGCCCCTCGAATGCGCGAAACAGAGCCTCGCGAAACACGACGTCACGCCGGACGCGCACGTCAACCTCGCTGCCGAGGGCGTCCCGAAAGAGTATCACACCGAGTACGACGAGGACCAGGCCCGGGAACTGTTCGAAGAACTCGTCCAGGAGGTCGAACGAGTGGCGACGTCAGGGTCACGCCCGTACCAGATCCGTTCGTGATCACTGTCCGGCAGCGTGACCGGACTCGTGACCATCCGTCTCCGACCCGTTTCACGCCCGATCTGACTTAAAGCCACCTCGAATCGGCCGCCTGTTATCGTCGGTGAAACGGCTCGGTATCTATTTACAAGGAAACGTGTAATGGAATCGTAGCGGTGTAGCAAGGGCAGACACCGCTGCTTGGGGCACTCAGACGACGGTGGGCTATCGGCAGGGAAGCTGACTCAGACGGGTGGACGCCAGGGGTGGCATCCAGTTTCCGTTTTTATATCTACAGCCGTACGAGGTCGGCGAGCGCCGCAGTTCCGCGCTCGCGCCGGACTCGTCGCTGCACCGCGGCGCCGCTTTCCGCGTCGTACAGCGACCGAATACCACTGATTCCGAGCCGTTCACACTCGCGGTCGACGATCTCGCCGAGCGCCCGCGTCGTCGTGAAGTCGCGCCCGAGGAGGTCGGCGTCGTGGCCGTACCGGAGCGCGCGCCACTTGTTCTCGTCGAGGAACTCCCGGCGGGCGTCGGTGGCCGACTCGCCGTCCGCGTATCGGGCCGCCAGGTCCTCGACGAGGGCGTGGACGTACTCGACGAACGCCATCACGACGTCGGGGTCGTGGTGGGCGTCCGGCGTTCGCACCTCGACGGTCCCGTGGCCGGAGTGGGGCCGCACGTCGAACCAGAGTTCGCCGCGGTCGTCGATGCGGCCGGTCTCCACCATCCGCCGCTCGAACTCCTGGAAGGTCTCGAAGGAGTCGAAGGCCGTGGGCATCCCGGTGTTCGGCAACCCCTCGAATATCTTCGCGCGCGCCGACGCCAGCCCCGTGTCGAAGCCGTTCCAGAACGGGGAGTTCGCCGACAGGGCCAGCATGACCGGGAGATGCCAGCGGAGTTCGTTGGCGACCCAGGTGGCCTTGTCCGCGTCGTCGACGCCGACGTGGACGTGGAGGCCGGCGGTGACGTTGCGGTGTTGCGGATACTGGATCCGGTCGAGCTGGGACTGGTAGCGCGGCTTCTCGGCGTGTTCGAGCTCGCGCCACTTCGCCAGCGGGTGGAGACCTGCGGCGGCGATACCGAACCCGTGGGCCGTGGCGTGGTCGACGAGCGCCGTGCGGACCGCGTCGAGGTGCTCGCGCGCCTCGCCCAGCGACTCGATGACGGGCGTCTGCGTCTCGATGACGCACTTGAACAGTTCGTGGTCGAGGCGTCCCTCGAGGAGTGCTGGCGGGTCGTGCTCGTAGACGAGTTCGTCGGTGCCCGACGTCGGCCGACCGTGCTCGTCGACGACGTAGAACTCTTCTTCGATCCCGAGCGTTCCCATCCGGGTGAACGCGTCCGCTGCGCCCGTCTCCTCCATCGAACGGGTGGTCGGTCCCCTGGGCTTAAAGCGTTCCGTCAGCGGTCGGCCGCGCGACGACGCCCAGGTGGTCATCGTGGTACGGTGAGAGCCGCTCCGTCTCGAGGACCTCGTACTCCCCTCGCAGGTCGTCGAGGGCGTCGTCGAACACGTCCGCCGGCGCGCGCGTGACGTCCTCGCTCCGGGCCTTGATCGCCAGCAGGAGCCGTCCGTCCTCGCGGAGGAACTGACTGTTGAGGCAGGCGACGCGAGCCTGTCCGCGCGTGGCGACGTCCTGGACGAGGACGTCCACGGGTTCGACGACGTGTGCGTACGTCACGGGCTTCCGGGCGTCCTTCAGCAGGGGGACCAGGTTCGGGCGCGACTCGGTCGCGTCGAGCAGGTCACCCATCGGTCGTGCGGCGAACTCGACGGCGTAGGTCGGGCCGGCGAAGTCGGCGACGTGACTCACCGTCGTCCCGGCGGCGGCGCCCAGGTACAGCGTCGTCTCGCCGCCGTCGAGGCCGATGTCCATCCCCAGCGCCAGCATCGCGCCGAGTTTCGAGCGGTGGGGATCCCAGCGCCGGTACTCCCCGTCCGTGGGTTCCCCGTACACCGGTTCCCCACGTGTCGCCAGTGACCCGGGGCCGTCGTCACCCGTGCCGTCGCCTTCGGATTCGTCGCCCTCGTCGCCGCCGGAATCACCGAATACGTGGTACTCGACGCCGTCTGGGAGCGTCACTGGTCCTCACCCCCGGTGGAGCGGGCCTGGATGGTGTCGATGCGGTCCGCGAGCTGGGCTTCCAGTTCCGGCCGCAGGTCGCCGCTGTAGTGGTCGATCCTGGCGGCGATGGTGAGTTTGCCGGCGAGGGCCCGGGCCGCCGACCCCCGGTGTTCGGGGTGGGTGCCCTGGACTGCCCCGTGGGTGTAGATGACGCCGTGTTTGGGCGAGGGCGCCCGGCCCCGGAGGTGGGCGAACAGCGCGTCCTCCGCGCCGAGGACCTGGACGGTCCCGCTGGGCTTCTTCGCCAGCGATTCGAGCCCGCCGGCCAGGTCGAGGAGGCGCGCGGCCAGTACCGGGCCGGCGAGAGCGGCGAGGTTCGGGACGACGTCCGGCGCCGTCCGCTCGACGAACGCCCGGTGCGCGTCGGCCTCGTCGGCGAGCCCCGCGACGCGGTCTGCCAGCGAGATCAGTCGCTCGTCGGCGGCGTCTTCCGGCGACCTGTCGGCGACCGTTCGCGCGTACTCCACGCCGGAACCCGCGTCGTCGTACCGGCTGGCGGCCCACTCGGCGACTCGCTCGGCGAGTTCGTTGGCTGTGCGCCGACAGTCGTCCATGGCTCGGACGGCGTGGATCAGCTGGCGGTCGTCGGCGCGTTCACTGTCCCGGGCGGCTCCTCGCGCGGCTGCGACGGCGGCCGACTGGAGACGGTCGTAGTACTCGTCCTCGTCGGCGGCGAAGCCCGCCTCGACCGCCTGTGCGGGCCAGTCGGCCGGTTCGTCCGCGCTCCCGTCGCGTATCGCGCGGGCTCCCCCATCGACGTCGTCGGGGTCCAGCCCCGCGAACCACCCGTCTGTCATGCAACGACGTTGCGCCTCCCCGGCGAAAAAGGCACGCGATCCGTCCCGTGGAAACGTCGCTCGAACGGGGGCCTGGAACCTCGATCCGGACCACGAGACCGGACAGATCGGTGCCGAGAGGATCGGTATCGGGCGAATGATAGCACAGCTCCTGCTGAGTATATATAGACTCGCAACCAAGTATAGCCCGTTATGCCAAGCGCAAACGACCCCTTCGAGCAGATGGAAGCGATGTTCGAGCAGATGCGACGCTCGGTGATGGGGAACCGGGCCGTCGACGGTCACCCGATGCTCGGTGACGGAACACACGCTGGGCCTGCCCTCACGGCGGGTGACGCTCGCGACGCGGGCGTCACAGTCGAGGAGCGCGACGGCGAGTACGTGGTCCTGGCCGACCTCCCCGGGTTCGAACGCGAAGAGATCGACCTGACCTTCGACGACGGCGTGCTGACCATCGACGGCACCCACGAGGTGGCGGGTGACCACGAGTACCGCCAGCGGACGGTATCCGAATCGGTACGGATCCCGGGCGAGGTAGCGGTCGACGACGTCGGCGCCACCTACCGCAACGGCGTCCTCGAAGTGACGCTCCCCGTCGACGAACGCGCGAGCGACGCCGTCCGGATCGACGTCGAGTAGTCCTTCCGTCGAGGGGAGCGACAGGAAACTCCCGACAACTGAACGAACTCCGGAGACCGGGGCCTATATTTGCTTGCCATTCGTACGCAAGGGGTATGGGTACCGACGCATCGACCCGGGACTGGCGGGCGGCCGAGGCCGACTACGACGACCCAGTTATCGGGGAGGATACGCTTTCTGAGATGTTCGAGGCCACCGCCGACCGGAACGCGAACCGGGTGGCCCAGCGATACAAGGGTGGGGTGTACGACCGGTCGCTCGGCGGCGACGTCGTTCCAGTGGCACCGGACGGCCAGTACCGCGATATTTCCTACGACGAGATGCGCGGGATCGTCCGCCGTCTCGCGGCCGGCTTCCGTGAAATCGGCGTCGACTTCGACGACCGCATCGGCATCTACGCGAACACGCGCATGGAGTGGGCGCTGTCGGACTTCGGCCTGCTCGCCGCCGGTGGCGTCGTCACGACGGTGTACACCGAATCCTCGACGAAGCAGGTACAGTACCTGCTCGACGACCCAGACGCGACCGGCGTCGTCGTCGAGAACGGCGAACTGCTCGAACGCGTCCTCTCGGTGGAGGACGAGCTGGACCTCGAGTTCTTCGTGGTGATGGACGCCTACGAGAGCGACCGCCACGACGTCTACTCGCTCGGGGAGGTGTACGAACTCGGCGACGAGGCGTTCGACGAGGACGAGTATCGCGACTGGTTGGCGGCCCGCGACACCGAGGACCTCGCGAGCCTCATCTACACCTCGGGGACGACCGGCCAGCCCAAGGGCGTGAAGCTGACCCACTGGAACTTCCGGGTGAACGTCAACCAGGTGCACAGACGACTCGCCCCGCGGCCGGACAAAACTCCGGACTTGCCGGCGCTCACCCCCGGGACGAAGACGATTTCCTTCCTGCCGCTGGCCCACGTCTTCGAGCGGCTGGCGGGTCACTTCGTCATGTTCGCCGCAGGCGCGGCCGTCGGCTACGCCGAGCACCCCGACACGCTCGCGGACGACCTGAAACTGCTCGAACCGAACACGGGCGCCAGCGTCCCCCGCGTGTACGAACGCATCTTCGACACGATGCGCGAGCAGGCCAGCGAATCCGGCGTCAAGAAGCGCATCTTCGAGTGGGCGCTGGGCGTCGCTCGCGAGTGGCAGCGGACCGAGGATCCAGGTCCCGGGCTCAGGACCAAACACGCCCTCGCCGACCGCCTCGTCTACAGCACGGTCAAGGAGAACATCGGCGGCGAGATCGAGTTCATGGTCAGCGGCGGCGGGAGCCTCGCGAAGGAGCTCTGCGAGACGTTCAACGGGATGGGGATCACCATCGTCGAGGGGTACGGGTTGACCGAGACGGCCCCAGTCATCACGATAAACCCGCCGGAGGACATCCGACCGGGAACGCTCGGCGTCCCCGTCTACGGGATCGACGTGCGGCTGGACGAGTCCGTCGTCGACGCCACCGAGTTCGACGACGTCGAGGGCGCCGTCGGCGAACTCCAGGTCCGCGGCCCGAACGTCACCGATGGGTACTGGAACCGCCTGGGAGAGACGGAACGCGCGTTCACGGAGGACGTCCCCGCGAGCGAAGCGAGGGGGGAGTCGGAAACGGGGTCAGTTTCCGGAAGGTGGTTCCGGACGGGGGACATCGTCGAACAGACCGACGACGGCTTCCTGACCTACCACGACCGCATCAAGGAGATCATCGTCCTCTCGACGGGGAAGAACGTCGCGCCACAGCCGATCGAGGACGCGTTCTCGACGAACGACCGGGTCGACCAGATCATGGTCGTCGGCGACGAGCGGAAGTTCATCGGTGCCATCCTTGTCCCGAACTTCGAGGCGCTTCGCCACTGGGCCGACAGCGAAGGAATCGACCTCCCAGCGGACGACGAGGCGCTCTGTGAAGACGACCGCGTGAGAGACTGGATAGGGGAGGCCGTCGACGAGGTCAACGAGGACCTCGAACGCGTCGAGCGCATCAAGGAGTTCGTGCTCGTCTCGCAGGAGTGGACCGCCGAGAACGACCTGCTGACCCCGTCGATGAAGAAGAAGCGCCGGAACATCCGGAACGCCTTCGAATCGAAGCTGGCCGAGATTTACGGGGGCGAAGACGAGGAGGAAGAGGAAGCGGTCGCCAGTTGAGGGCTGGGAACTGTGGGCCGGGAGCACCGAATTCTCACGTGCGGACGTCGACTGTCCGCGTCCGCGGCCCGTCGCACTCGACGAGCAGGACGGACTGCCAGGTACCCAGGTCGAGGTCGCCGTCCGACACCGGAACCGTCGCGTCGGGGCCAATCAGCGCGGCCCGGAGGTGAGAATCGGCGTTCCCGTCTAGCTGGTCGTGAGCCCACCCTTCGTCGGCGACGCGGTCGGCCAGCCAGTCCTCGAAGTCGCCGATGAGTCGCGGTTCCGCTTCGTTGACCGTGACACCGGCCGTGGTGTGGCGGACGAACACCGTCGCGGTTCCGTCGGCGTCTGCCGGGAGTGCGTCGCGGACGTCGTCGGTGACGTCGACGACCGATAGCCGCCGGTCAGTGTCGACCGTGAACGTGGACATCGACGAAACTGTTCGACTGGGGCGCAGTAGAACGTCACGGTACCGGCCGGCAGCGGTTCGACGGCATCGCTCACGACGGTGTGGAACGCGGAAACCCCGAGGGGGTCACGGGTTCGTGGGTAAGCAGGTGAGGAGAGAGCTCAGAACGCGCCGAGGCCGACGCTGAACGCCCAGCGTTCCACGGCGAGGACGGCCAGCGCGAGCGCGCCGCCCGCCAGCGCGACGTTCTTGAGGAAGTGCGTCATCTCGTCCTGTTGCTGGTCCTCGGGGACGGCCCAGAAGTCGTGGAAGAGCACTCCCGCGACGACGAGAAAAGCGGCGACGACGACGCCGCCCACCGTCGGGAAGATACCGAGGACGATGGCGAGGCCGCCCAGGATCAGTGCCAGCCCAGACCCGAGAACCGCCAGCCTCGGCGCTGGAAGCCCCTTGTGCTGGGCGTAGCCCGTCATCTGTTCGGTCTGCACGAAGTGATTGAGCCCGGTGAAGGCGATGACGCCGCCGAAGAGCACGCGCGCGACGAGGAGGACGAGTCCCTCGGTTCCCGTAAACGCCATCAGGCGCTCACCTCGGAGGCGGTAACGGCAAGTGCAGTCGTTCGGCCCGGTACTACTGGTGTGGTTCGCACAGCAGGTATCATTGCGTTACCTGGTTCCCTCCGGAACTAATATATACGTTAGGCGATAGAAGTGATACTAGATTACGTCCATGTCATCGACGTTCGAGCAATCGGAGGAGACGGTCGAGGAGAAGAACGCCGGCGCCTGTCCGGTGATCGAGGCGGTCGACCAGATCGGCTCGCAGTGGCGCCTCATCGTCCTCCACGACCTGGCCGAGGGGGAAAAGCGGTTCAACGAACTCAAGCGCTCGACGGACGCGAGTTCCCGGACGCTCTCGCGCGTGCTCGACGACCTGGAGGACGCCGAACTCGTCAACCGCCGGGTCGAGGACCAGCCCATCGCCACCTACTACACCCTGACCGAGAAGGGCGAGGCGCTCTGTCCCGTCTTCAGCGACATCGAAGACTGGGCCGACGACTGGCTCTGAGGTCGCTCGCCGACCGCGGGCGGTATCGGAGGCCGTGAGAGCCAGAGGATTATCCCCGTCGCGTCCCTACGGTGACACATGCCCACGGAGATTCCCGGAATCCACCACGTCACCGCCGTCGGCAGCGACCCTGGCCGGAACCTCGCGTTCTACACCGAGACGCTGGGACTCCGCCTCGTCAAGCGAAGCATCAACCAGGACGACGTCTCCGTCTACCACCTGTTCTACGCCGACCACGAGGGCACCCCCGGGACGAGCATGACCTTCTTCCCCTACCCGGGGGCTCGCAGCGGCCGCGTCGGCACCGGACAGGTCAGCACGACGGCGTTCACGATTCCGATCGACGCCGTCGGTTACTGGACCGAACGGCTGTCCGCGGAGGGGGCCGACGTCGACGAACCTCGCGAGCGGTTCGGCGACACCGTCGTTCCGTTCCGCGACCCCGACGGACTCCCGCTGGAGCTGGTCGCGACGGCCGACGCGCCGCCCGCGAACCAGCCGGACGGACCAGTCCCCGAGGAACACGCGATTCGGGGCTTCTTCGGCGTGAGGCTCTCGCTCCAGAGCGCCGGGCCGACCGTCGACCTCCTCCGAACGATGGGGTACGAGGAGACAGCGGGCGAGAGCGAGCACGACCGCCGCCGGTTCGAGGCCAGCAGCGATCTCGGCGCGGTCGTCGATGTCCTGGAGCAACCGCAGGCACCCCGCGGCCAGCCGGGCGCCGGGACCGTCCACCACGTCGCGTTCCGGGTCGAAGACGACGAGCAGGAGGCCTGGCGCGAGGTGTTTCAGGACCAGGGACTCCGGCCGACCGAGATAATCGACCGCAAGTGGTTCAGGTCGGTGTACGTCCGCGAACACGGCGGCGTCCTCTTCGAGTTCGCCACGAAGTCGCCGGGCTACACCGTCGACGAAGACGTCGCAGAACTGGGGAAGCGACTCGTCCTGCCGGAGTGGCTCGAAGACCGGCGCGGGGAAATCGAGGCCGGGCTCCCAGACCTCTCCTGACCTGCGATTCTGGAGGGCGTAGTTAGCGTCAGCGGGGCGGGCGACGCGATTGCGCGGCCGCGCGGTCGCTGGCCGCGACGCGAAGCGAGTACGCGATGGTCACGAGTCCGACGAACTGGAGGACCCGGACCGCGAGCCGGAACACGTTCTGGTACCGGACGGGGACGACGCGGAACGTGATGAGGCCCTGGCCGGCGAGGGCCACGACGTACGTCACGCCGAAGAGGAGGATCATCCCGACCGAGAGGTACCGCATCGACCGGTCCTCGTTCCGCCGGAGCCCGCGATAGGCGTGAACACCGATGTAGAGGCCGACGATGGCCGACCCCGTGGCAGCGACGCCGGCCGCGAGTCCGACGGTGCTGAAGAACGCGATCATCTCAGAAGTTCCCCCACATCCGCGAGAGTTCGTCGGCGACGTCCCCACCGGCCCGCTCGACGGTCCAGTCGAGGTCTCCGTCGCGGATGGTCAGTTCGAACCGGTCGAGCGCCGAGGCGTACACCGTCTCGTGGTGCCCGTCGCGTCGGGGCCTCGTCCGCTCTTCCAGCAGGTCGAGGTCGCGCAGTTCGTCGACCCGCCGGTAGATGGACGACACCGAGAGGTCACAGCGCTCGCCCAGTTCCTTCGCCGACAGCGGTTCCGCGCTCGTCGCGACGAGGATGGACCGGACGTGCTCGTCGTCGAGCAGCGCGACGACGTCGGCCAGGTCGTGTTCCCCGTTCACAGCTTCGTCTGTCATACGTGGGGGATATAGCTTGCTCTCGACCGGCGGGGTCCGCGAGCGGTCCGGACTGAGACGGCGAGAGCCGAGGGCCGCGCTCATTCGTCCGCCTCCAGTTGATAGCGGAAGAGCGTCCGCGACCCGATGCCCGCTGGACCGTACTCGATCTGCACGCCGTCCGCGTCGGGGCTGTCGCTCAGGTCGACCGTCGTTTCGTCGCCCGGTCCCGCGCTGTCCCTGCCGGGCCAGAGCGGGAGCTTCTCGATCTCGCCGTAGTCGTCGGGCGAGTCGACGTCGTACCACAGCAGGTCCGCGTCGACCGCCTCGCCGGCCTCGTGTCGGATCGTGACGGTCCGCGTGTCTGGATCGAAGGACGCGCCCCAAGTGACCTGCGGCGGCTCGTCGACCGGATCGCGGTCCCCGTTCGGTGCCAGCGGGACGCGCGCCTCGACCCTGGCCAGTCGACCGTCGACGCCGACGTCGGGCGTCTCGGCCTCGGACGTGAGTTCGTGCGGCTGGTCTTCGAGGAGCCGCCTGATGCGTTCCGCGGAGACGGCTTGTCCCCCGGGATATCGCTCCAGGAGGATCTGGTAGCCGGCGTCGGCGATCCTGAAGGCGTCCGCACCCATCGTCGCGTACTCCGTAGCGAGTCCGGGGTGGCCGCCGCCGACGTACAGCAGTCGGCTCGCACCGACGGACTCGGTGACCGCAGCGAAGTCGTCGTCGGCCTCGTGGTACCGCTCGACGTCGCCGCGCGCCGCGTCGATTGTCGCCTCCAGGCTCGCAGCGCGGTGGTGTTCGGCGCTCGTCCAGACGAGCACGCCGTCCCGGACCGCGAGGCGCCGGGGGACGTCGGCACGGGTGTACAGAGCGTAGTCGCGGTACGTGCCGTCCGGTTCGTAACCGGTCTCGGCGAGGGTCGCCGCGACCTCGTCGATGGCGAACTCCGCCTCGACGACCGTCGCGAGGTTCGTGGTGACGAGGCGGTCGTAGTTCTCGTACCCGATCCCGAAGTAGTCCAGTTCGGCCCGGTGGTAGCCCCTGCGGGCCACGAACTCCTCGGGAGCGGGGCCGTCGAACGGTCCTGGTTCGGCGTACGTGATCAGCCAGTCGTCGTCCGTCTCGACGACCGACTGGGCCGGGAGCCATCGCCGGTAGTCGGGCGGGCCAGCTTCGGGGACGTCTACGCGCCCGTACGATGGTTTGCTACCGAGCGGCGGGAGTGCGGTACACCCCGCCGCGCTCGCCGTCAGTCCGGTCGATACGGCCGCCGCGCCGGCCCGGAGGAGGGTGCGACGCGTCGGCATGGAGGGCTCGTCTGGTGGCGTCATCTTCGCACGTGAACGGCTGACCGCCATCCCCTTCATAACAGCACGTCGACCGCGGGGTCGCGCATACCGGCGAAGGGTTTAAGTAAGCGGTAACCACCAGGCAGGTGTTCTGTGCGCAGCCGGTGAGTGGCTCCGGCGGTCGGCTCGGACCGCCAGTCTGTGAAGCGGAGCGACACGGGCGCGCGGCGTCCAGAGAAGGGGGCGGGCGAGTCGGCGACCGAACGTTCAGGCCAGCCACTCCTCGGGCTTGGTGTCGTAGTCGACGTCGTCAGCCGCGAGGTGTTCGACCTCGGACCAGTCGACTTCCTGGACCGTTACCTCCTCGCCGTCGTAGCGCAGGCGCTTGCCGACGTCCTCGGGTTCGGGCTCGCGGTCACGCCGCCGGGCGACCTCGACGTCGTGCTCGTCGAACACCTTGTCGATAGTCAGCAGGTTCACCGGCCGGCCCCACAGCTGGAACACTCGCTCGAGCGTGTCCTTCGCCTGGTCCATGTCGAGGACGACGCCGTTGAACTGGTGAGTCAGGAGTAGCTCGTTGCGGTTCTCGTAGTTCCCGTCCGCCACAGTGATGGTGGGCTTGCCGAAGTTGGTGAACTGGAGCATCAGCTTCTTCTTGACGTCGCGGTAGTCCGTCGAGGTCACCCGGTAGTCGCCGGTGGACTGGGTGTACTCGTAGGTGAAGTAGTCGTTCTCGTCGACGAACTCCTGGCTGAGGAACTCGTCGAGGAAGGTGACGTCGTTGTGGCTCTCCCGGATTTCGCGCATGCGGTCCCAGCCGCGGGCGAAGTCCACGTCCGCCAGCGCCTCCGCGACGCTCTCGTACCGGGAGTCGTCGAACATGTACCGCGAGACCCGTTCGAGGTCCTCCTGCCCGATGCGGGAGACGAACCCGCGGTACTGGGGCTTGACCAGCGAGTAGTGTCGTTCGGCGAGGCCCTCGTAGGTGAGGACCTTCCAGGGGTACTTCTCGACGTCGAACTCGCCTCTCTTCGCGGCTTCGCTCTCGGGTCGACCATCGGTCTCCCCGCTCGCGCGTTCGGAGGCGCGTTGCGCCTCCCGCAGCATCTCCGCGTCGACGCGGGGGTCGTCGGCAGGTATCTCGTCGAGCGACCCCGGGATATCCTGGAGCCACGGTTCGGACGCGAGGTGGTCCTGGACCTCGCGGAAGTCGACGACGTCCTGGAAATTGCGCCAGGTGATCCCCTCGACCCGGAGGAGCCGTTCGGCGACTTCGCGGCGGTTCTCGCTGTTCTCGATGTACTCCCACAGCTCCTTGCCGAGCTTGTAGGGGTTGAGGCCAGCCGATCCGAGCACTTTCGACTGGTGGTCGGCGTAGAGGACGAACTCGTCGTCGCCGGCGAACCCTTCCTCGCCCATCATCATCGATTCCCAGTATGCGGCCCACCCCTCGTTCATCACCTTCGTCATCTTCTGCGGGGCGAAGTAGTAGGCCTCGCGGCGCAGGATCTCGAGGACGTCGACCTGCCAGTCCTCCATCTCGACGGCCTTCTCGCCGTCCTCGTCGTACTGCATCCCGTGGGTCCTGAGGAAGGCCAGCACGTCCTTCTCCGGTTCGGCGGGGAAGGTGATCGCCTCGTCGTCGGGCGACTGGGCGTCCAGCCACTCCTGGCTGAACACCTGTTTTTTGACCTCGTCGGAGACGTTCAGGTCCTCCAGCTGGTCGGCGACGTCCTCGAAGTCCTCGTCTATCTCTGGGACGTCCGGGTCGCCGACGGGGGCGTAGGGCTGGTGCTGGTCGACGTTGTCCTCCAGGCAGAGGACGTGGTCGATCCACTTCTCGACCTCGGCCCTGTCGATCTCCGGGTCCTGCATGTACTCCCGGATGGTGTCGCCGTGGCGGGCGAGCATCGCCGAGGCGTCTGGAGTCCTCGTGCGGTTGTCGCCGCCCTCGCTTTCGTCGTCGCGTCGCGACGACCTGCCCGCAAACATCCCGAACCACTCGTTGTTCGAGAAGAAGTCCGCGTGGGCCTCGACGTGGGTGATGACCGCCTTCTGGTCGGCCAGTTCGTTCGACTCCTGCAGGAACGCGTGGGCCGGGTTGTCGTTGTTGACGATCTCGAAGGCCTTCCCGCCGAGGAACTGGCCCTGTTTCTGCTGGCGGTCGTACTGCATCCCCCAGCGCCAGTGCGGGTAGCGCTGCTGGAACCCGCCGTAGGCGATGAGTTCGTTCATCTCGGCGTAGTCGACGATCCAGTAGTTCACCGGGTACGGCTCCAGGCCGAGGCGCTTCGCCAGGTTGGCTGCCTCCTCGACCGGTTCCTCCAGTTGTTCGGCCGCGCGCTGGGCGCGGATGCGGTCCTTTCTGCTCATGCGTCTTCCTCCTCCGTGCTCAGGATCTCGTAGATGGCGTCGACGACGTCCTCCGGCGAGGAGACGTACGCGACGGCGACGTCGCCCGCGTCCCGGAAGTGACGCCCGACCTCCTCCGCGTGGGTCGCGTTGATCGCGTTCCCGCTGGGCTGTGTCTCCACGTATGCGTGGAGGTTCGCCGGAATCCGCTCCATCAGCGGGATGACGTGCTCCTCGGTGTCGTTCGAGGAGTTCTCGGAGTCACCGGCGGCGAACACGTAACGGTTCCACTCGCTCCAGGGGTACTCCTCTTCGAGGCGCTCCATGGCGACCTCGTAGGCGCTGGAGATGCGCGTCCCACCACCGGAGCGGATGCCGAAGAACTCCTCGCGGTCGACCTCCCAGGCGTCGGCGTCGTGGGCGATGTAGACGAACTCGGCGTTGTCGTACTTGCCCTGGAGGTACCAGTCCAGCGGCGTAAAGGTCCGCTCGACGAGTTCGCGCTTCTTCTGGCGCATGCTCCCCGAGACGTCGCGGATGTTGACCACGACGACGTTGCGCTCCTTCTCCTCGATTATCTCGGGGTAGCGGTAGCGCTCGTCCTCGCGGCGGAAGGGGATCTGGTCGACCCCTTCCCGGCGGATGCGCGCCGCCGTGTCGGTTCGCTCGACGTTCGCCTCCATCTCCTCGATGGAGTCCCAGGTCGCCTTCTCGGCGTCGTCTATTTCCTCGTACGTCTCCTCCAGCCAGGCCTTCGAGACCGGGACGTGCTGGTCGCGGGCCCAGTCGAAGACGGTGGCCGGTCCCCAGCCGTCGACCTTGAGCGCCTCGCGGACGAACTCGCGGTCGAAGTCCATCGCCAGCTTGCGCTTGAGCCCCTCCTTGAACAGGTGCTCGAAGTCGAGCGTGCTGGAGGGACCGGTCCGGGTGATGTCCGTGAAGTCACCCTCCGACTCCTCGACGACTTTCTTCCCCTTCGGGTCGAGGTCGAGGCCGAGTTGCTCGTCGAGTTCCTGGGCGAACTCCTCGGGGTCCATCTCGTAGTACTCGTGCTCGCCGCCCTCCTCGCCTGGCTGCCCGTCCTCGTCGCCGTCGCCGGGCTGTGGCTGGGGCTGGCCAACGGGGTCGCCCTCCTCGGCGCCCTCGCCCTGGCCGACGCCGCCCATGTCGCGCTGGTCGTAGGCGAACTCCGGGAGGTCGACGATCTTGATGGGGATCCGTACCTCGTCCTGGCGGCTCTGACCCAGGTCGCCGTACTGGATGAACTCCGCCAGGTCCTGGCGCCGCTCCTCGCCGACCGCGCGATACCGTTCGAGGTCCTCTCTCAGTCCCATTTGTAACTCACCTGGCTCATGACGTAGCGGCTCGTCAGTTCGGCGGACGCCTCGCTGTAGCCGAACAGTTCCTGCATGTTTCGGACGGTCTTCGCCTTGATATCGGCCGTCTCCGTCCCGCTCGGCGGGTTGTCCCACTGGCGCGGGTCGAAGTCCTCGTAGGTCCGCTTGACGGCGCTCCAGTCGTGGCTCTCGAGGACGGTCTCGATGACCGGAATCTCCTTGGGGTTGACGTCCTCGACGCGGAACTCGTCGTCGCGGGACTGCCAGGCGTGGCGGTTGAGCGCGGTGATGATCTTCTCGGTCCGGAAGTGCCGGACCGCCTCGTCGGGCGCGTTGCCCTCGTAGTTCCGGTCGTCGAACCGGCCGAGGTGCTCGATCTCGAAGACCTTCATCTTCAGCGGGTCCGGCTCCTCGTACTCGCCGCGGTCGTTCTCGATCTGTTCGCCCGCCTCCCAGGCGTAGACGTGCTCGATGTACTCCTCGACGGTGGCCTGGTCGACGCGCTTGTCGCGCATGACCGCGTCGAGGACGTCCCGCTCCTGCTCGGTGAAGACGTGGTTCTTCACGGGGACGACGCGCTCCTCGAACTCGCTGGCCTCCGTCGGCGAGAACACCGGCGCGCCGCCGAGGTTCTCGGCCATCGTGTTCAGCACGTCCCGGGGCATGATCACGTTCTCGACGTCGAGGTCGGCGTGGTGGCGGTCCTGCTGGTCGTGGAGCAGGTCGGCGATGACGTCCCGGGTGAAGGTGACCGGGATGCCGTGCTCGCCGTCGTTGGCGTTCGTGTCGAGTTCGTAGTCGTCGACGTCGATGCGCTCGTCGCCCTCCTGGAGGTAGCCCCGGTCGAAGAGGAGAGCCTTGTCGACCAGGTCCAGCCCGGCGGGTATCTCACCGGCGTCCAGCCGGGAGGCGACGGCGTACAGCGCCGCCGCCTCGATGGCGTGGGGCGCCAGTTCCTTGCCGGTGACCTCGTTGGAGCTATCGCGGACCTGGACGGTCAGGGGCTCCTGGATCCACTCCTCCAGTTCCTCCCAGGAGTCGGCCTGCCACACCGACGTCTCGTTCGTGAGTTCGCGGCGCAGTAACTCGGCCTCCAGCGAGAGGTTGGTGAGGTAGCTGAACTCGTGTTTGTCCAGCCGACGTTTGAGCGCCTTCAGCGGGTCCTGGCCCTCGCGTTCGGCGTGCTGGTTGAGCTGTGCCTCCAGGTCCGGGTTCGAGATGATGACCAGCTGCGTGTCGATGTCCATCCCGATGCCCTTGTCCAGCTTGACGTGGCCCTCGTCGGGGACGTTCAGCAGTTTCTGGAGCAGGTCGGCGTGCTGGGCCGCGTCCTCGACGATCGTGAGCAGGCCGTTGCCCTGGGAGAGGACGCCGTCGTAGGAGAACGCCTGCGGGTTCTTCCGGCCGCGTGAATCGAGTTCGCGAAGCATGCCGTGCATCCACGACCCGACGAGGCGTTCCTTGGGCGAGCCCTCGTCCTCCGAGTGAAGCACGCCGATGCCGTCGCCGACGTCGACGACGTAGTTTTTCACCCGGAGGTGCCGGGGATCGGTGACCGCCGAGAACAGGTCCTCGGCGCCGTCTCTCCTGTATAGCTCCTCCAGGAAGTCGTACGCTTCGCGGCTGAACGGGTCGAGTTTCCCCTCGACGCGGACGGGGACGTGGTCGTCGAGCCGGTCGTTGAGATCCGCGACGAGTTCGGTCCGGACGTCGTCCGGGAACACCGACAGCGGGTGGGCCTGGACCGGGCTCTCGTACCAGTCGTCCTCGTCCTCGACCGGGCTGTCCCCGTAGGTGATGCCCGCGTTGTTCTCGCCGGCGCCGGCGACGTTCCACTCGACGGTGTACCGTCGCCCTGCGTCCGTCTTCGAGTACTCTCGCAGGCCGTTGATGAGACAGCGCTTCAGTTCGGACTTTCCGGTCGCCGTCGGCCCTTCGAGCCAGATTATCTTCTCGTCCTTGCCCCGGCCCGCCGCTATCGAGCGTAGGTCGTCCACGAAGTCGTTGAGCACCTCCGTGTTGCCGAGGATGGCGTGCTCGCCGTCGTTGTGCGGGTCGTCGAAGAACTGGTAGCGCTCCTTCTCCTCGCCCTCCTCGATGACGGTCCTGGTGCCGGCCTCCTCGATGGCCTCCAGGAGGTACTTCGAGGCGTGGGCGGCCAGCCCGGGCGCCTCCAGGATCGCATCGACGTACTCCGAGAGGGTCATCGGCTCCTCGTACGTCGCGTCGAGCGCCGCGTCGGCGCGACCGATGAAGTCCTCAGCCGTCATGGTGGTCAGTCCTCCATCTCGCTCTTGGCGACCTCGGCGCCGGCGAATTCGAGCACCTCCTTTGCCCCTTCCTCGGAGTAACCCTGTTCGACGAGCGCGTCGATCCACTGGTTGCGCTCGTCGTCGTCCATCTCGCCGCTGGAGACCAGCGCCGAGAAGTTGATGTTGTGTTTCTTGTCCTCCCAGAGTTTGCGTTCGAGGGCGCGGCGGAGGCGGTCATTGTCCTGCGGGTTGAACGTGTCGCCCTCGCGGGCACGACGGGAGACCCAGTTGGACACTTCCTGGCGGAAGTCGTCCTTGCGGTCCTCGGGCAGGTCGAGTTTCTCCTCGACCGAGCGGAGGAACTGCTCGTCGGGTTCCTGCTCGCGGCCCGTGATCTCGTCCTCGACGGTGTCGTCGTCGATGTAGGCCATCACGTGGTCCATGTACTTCTCGCCCTGGCGCTGGATCTCGTCGACGTCGTAGGCCAGCGCGTGGCGGACGTCCTCGATGGCCCGCTCCTTGTACTCCTCGCGGACCAGTTCGAGGTAGCGGTAGTAGGTGTCGAACTTGTCCGCCGGGATGGAGCCGTGGTTCTCTAGGTTGTCCTCGAAGTGGTTGAACGTCGTCAGCGGCGAGAGGAACTGGCGGTCCCGGTGCATGGAGTCCATGATCGCCTCGGCGATTTCGTCGCCGATGAACCGCGGGGAGACGCCCTCCATCCCCTCGCCGATCTCCGCCTTGTCCGCGGCCTCGTCGCGGAGTTTCTTCACGTCGACGTCGTCGGCCTCGCCGATCTCGCCGTTGTAGGCCTTGACCTTCTGGAGCATGTCGACCGTCTCGGTGTCCGGTTCCTCGACGCGGGTGAGCACGCCGAAGAGGCCGGCCATCTCCAGCGTGTGGGGTTCGACCTGGATGTCCGGGAGGTCGGCGTTGCGCAGCATCTTCCGGTAGATCTTCGCCTCGTCCTCGTAGCTGAGGACGTACGGGAAGTCGATGCGTTTGGTCCGGTCGTTGAACGCCTCCATCTTCTCGTCGCCCTTCTTGTCCCGGTACTCGGGCATGTTCGTCCGTCCGACGATGACCTGGTCGATGTCGATCCGGGGGTTGGCCTTGGGCTTGATCGTCTGTTCCTGGGTCGCGTGGAGGAAGTCGTAGAGGAACTCGCGCTGGAGCTTCAGCAGCTCCTCGCCGGAGAAGATGCCGCGGTTGGCGTTACAGAACGCGCCCGAGTAGTCGAACGCCCGCGGGTCGCTCTCGCCGTAGACGGCGATCTTCGAGTAGTTGACGTCGCCGGTGAGTTCAGTCTCGTCCTGGTTCTTCTTGTCCTTGGGTTCGAACGTCTCGATCCCGCGGCGCTGGTTCTCGTCGGCGATGAACCGGACGATCTCGACGTGGTTGGAAAGCACCTGCTGGAGGTCGTCGTCGTAGTACGCCAGCAGGCGGTCCATGTAGAACTCGCTGGCCGGGTCCAGCGCCTGCTCGTTGCGGATGGTGTAGGGCGCGTCCAGGTCCTCGTTGATGTCCGCGATCACCCGGTCGCGCTGGTCCTGGGGCAGGAGCACGATGGGGTCCTGGTTCATCGGCGACCGGACGACGTCGTCGGCCGGGTCCTGGTCGCCGACGACGTCACAGAGGTTCGTCCAGCGGAAGGTGTACATCCGGCCCTCCTCGCGCGTGGTGTAGTCCTCGAAGTACCGCCTGACCTGGCGGTCGAAGTCGGACTTGCCCGACCCTACCGGCCCGAGGAGGAGTTTGATGCGCTTCTGGGGCCCGAGGCCGCGTGCGCCGGATTTGACTTTGTTGACGAACTCGTGTATCGCCTCGTGGACGACGGGGCCGTAGAAGGTGTTCTCCCCGTCGTTGAGGGGGTCCTCCGAGGCCAGCTCGTACTCGACGACGCCGGCGTCTTCGTCGTACTCGGTGCCGTAGTAGTCGAACATGTCGGCAACGCGCTGGTGGGCGTTGCGGGCGATTCGCGGGTCTTCGTACAGCTGGTCGAGGTACCAGTCGAACGAATGGGTGGCTCGCAGGTCCGACGGGATGGCGTCCTGGTACTCTCGGCTCAGCTCTTCGAGTGTCTCTTTCGTGTCTGTCATGCTATCACGGACAGTTCGCGTCGGTAGCTGGCTCGCGTGCCAGACGCGGTCGACGTGGAATCGCTGCCGCGCGTCTCGGGAACAGTACGGTGTGGCCAACATCGAACGCTCCGTCCGTACCTGCCGACAACCGCCTCGGGGCCCGGCCGCCCGGGCCGACTGCGCTCGATTCGTGCCATGCTATCACTTGTCAATCCAGAACGCGGGGACGATGCTCCGGATCTGTTTCGATACGCCGTTCGGAACTGTTTCCGATACTATTTATTGTAGAAGGACTGTGCCAGTATAACCCTTTCCCCAGATAGCGTATATAACGATCATCGTTCCGTGCCGGTACGAGTGGAAACTACAGGGTAGAACGCGTCCGTGTGCATCACCCACACGCGAAATAATCTCGTATTAAAACGTTCCGACACGCCAGCCACTGCCGGAACGGTGGACTCTTTCGCACACCCGTCCAAGCGCTGCCCATGAGCTTCGACTCGCTCGAGGATGACTGGGTCGTCTGGAGCGACGAGGGCGAGAAGGCCGTCCTCGCCTTCCGTCCGGACGTCTTCGACGGCGACGAGTTTCCCGCGCCCTGTCTCCCGACGATATACCTCACTCGCGGCCAGCGTGACCGCCGACCCGGCAGTCGGCGCGTCGGGGCCGACTGGTACGTCACGCTCGCGCTCGAACCGGAGATTACCCGCGAGGCAGACGCCTACGAGGACCGCGAGGGAGCCGTGGCGGGCGCCGTCGCCCTCGCCGAGGCGTTCGCGGCGGGCGAAATCGACTACCGCGACCTCTACCAGGTCCCCCGCCCCGACTACTTCGACCGGCTCGACGAACTAACCGGCCGGCAGGGCCGATAGTGGTGGTTGTAACTTTGTACCGGCGAACGCCGGTACGGGCTTACAACCACCACTATGACGCGCCGCTCGCACGCGCCAGGCCATACGCTTACTTTCGTCGCCCCACTAGCCTCCGCTATGACCACGGTTACGCTGGTCGGGTCCCGCCTCGCCGAAGTGGACCAGGAGTTCGTCTACCAGGGAGAAGCCAGCGGGTGCGAAGGATGCCCTTACCGGACCCAGTGCCTGAATCTCACGGAGGGCGTCCGGTATCGCGTCACCGACGTCCGTGAGGACGGCCAGACGCTGGACTGCGCCGTCCACGACGCCGGCGTCAACGCCGTCGAAGTCGAGCCCGCGCGTGTCAGGGCGAACGTGGCTTCGAAGGGCGCCTACGCCGGCAGCAAGGCGACGCTCCTTGGACCCTGCCCGTACACCGGCTGTCCGAGTCACGAGTACTGTGAACCCGCGGGCGCCGACTTCGACGAGGAGCATCGAATCGACGAGGTGATCGGTGACCCACCCCACGACTACTGCGCGCTGGACCGCGACCTGACGCTCGTCGAGTTCGCACCGTCGGAAGACGGGTGAGCGAGGCCTGGTTCCCGACGACGGCAGACGGCTACCTGGGTGCCCTCGACCTGTAGGGATCCGAATCAAGTGGCCTCTTCCACTAGTGCTGACACCGGTAATCGGACGGGAATCTATGGGAAGGCACGACGACTCACCGGCCGACGAGCTGAGGAACAGCCGTTCGAACGCGACGACGTACACCCGAGACCCCGACGAATCGCCCTCCGAGAGCGTCGTCAGGACCGTCGCCGCCGTCACCGGGACCGAACCGACGCGCATGGACCCGCTCTACGAATCGATCGACCCGGACGCGCTGGACACCGTCGTCGAATCGACCGCCACCGCTGCGGGGACGCAGTCCAACACCCGGTCCAGTGTTCGGTTCCGATACCAGGGCACGACAGTCACGATCCACGCGGACGGGCGAACGGTCGTCTCACCTGCGGCCGCCGACTAGTCCGCACGACCGGATCCGCGGCCGAACAGGACGGTGAGCAGTTTGCGCTCCGCCGCGTGGATGTGTTCGGAGAACGTGGCCGAGGAGATACCCAGGTCCGCCGCGATCTCGCTGCCCGTTCGCTCGCGGGGCCAGTCGTAGTACCCCGCCTCGTAGGCGGCCTCGACGACTTCGCGTTGCCTGTCGGTGAGGTCGTTCTCGAGGATCGCCCGGAACGCCGATTCGGCGAACATCGGCTCGACGCCCTCTTTCTCCCGCTTGGAGGCCAGTTCGGCGTCGTCGTACTCGTCGAGAAACGTCGCCACGACCGCCGAGGCCTCGTACCCCGTCGGGATGTCCGCCACGATGCGACCCGTTCCCCCGACCCCCTCGACTGTCCGCGGGAGGGCACCGAGTTCGGCCAGCGAGTAGGCCGGACAGTCGCCGGAGACGGTGAACTCGAACAGGCCACCGCCCTCGTATTCGGCGAGGAGCGTGGCGTCCAGGGTCTCGTGGGCGGACGCGAGCGAGACGATCCCGTCGGGATCGGTCCCCGTCACGTCGAAGAACTCCGCGTACTGCCCCCCGGGGCGGGGGAGCATCTTCGCGAGTTTCGTCGTACACTCCCGGTCGGCAGACACGCCGACGAAGGGGTACGTTTCGCTCTGGACGCGGAATTCGACCTCCACGACGGACTCCGTCTCGCTCCTGCCGGCCACTTCGGACATGTAGGATCTCCTGTCAATTCCCCGCTCTAGTGTAAGTTCCTTCACCAATATTGCGCCCCAGATCGGCCGAAATTCGACAGGCCAGTCCGATTATCCAATCCCTTTGTCTATGAATTCAACATCCCGATTCGAACGGCTGGGAGAGCAGCGGGGTCGGCACCCAAGAATCAGCGGTCCTCGGCCGAGAGCGTCCCCACCCGCTCGGCCCGGTAGCCGAAGACGTCCTCGTAGCCGTGCGATGAGAGCAACACGGGGTGGAACGGTTCCTCCGCGACGACGTTCTCCTCGCCGACGGCGGCGAACACCTCGCCGGCGGTCACCTCCTCGAAGTTCGAGACGTAGACGTCGTAGGTGTCGGCGGCGCGCTTCGGGATCGGTCCCCGGAGGCGAAAGACGGGGAGGTCCGCCTGTCGCGGGCCGTCCTGGTCCGGGAGCGCGCCGGTGGCGGCCAGGAACTCGCGGGTCACCTGCACGGCGTTCTCCGCGGCCTGTGCCGAGCCCTGGTAGCCACACTCCACCTCGATGGCCTCGGGGATGACCGAGTAGATACGGCCCTCGTTCGCGCCGGTCGTCTCGACGACGGCGTCGATAGAGAGGCGAGGGCAGATCGACCGTGCCGTCGGCCCGATCTCGTCGACGAGCGCGAACATGCCGTCGTAGGACTGGGTGGAGTGCAGTCCCAGGACGGTGCAGCCACGGAGTTCCTCGGCGACGGCGGCCGCGAGACGTCCCTCGTGGGTCGGCGCGTCCGGATCGCCGGGAAACGCCCGGTTGAGGTCCTCCTCCACGTACCGCTCGTTCCGGTCGCGGGCCAGTTCGTTGGCGACGACGAACTTCACCGGTCGCTGCACGGCCGGCCGTTCGTCCAGCAGCGTCCTGACCGCGTGCTCGCCACAGGGCTCGTCGCCGTGGATGGCGCCCACGACGGCTATCTCTGGATCACCAGTGCCGAGCTGCTCGACGTACACGTACGAGGCCTCGGACGCTATCCATTAGAGTGGTACGCTTCGATCCGGACCCGGAATCACCGGTCCCGGACCGGCGCGTCATGGTGATGGTTGTACCTTTTTGTCGGCGTTCGGCCGGACGCCGGGACGGGCGTACAACCACCACTATCAAGCATCCATCGCCGGCAGCGTGAACGAGAACGTCGCCCCGTCCCCGGGCGCTGCGTCGACCCAGATCTCTCCCCCGTGCCGTTCGACGATCCGTTGACAGAGGGCGAGTCCGATCCCGGTCCCGGCGTGTTCCTCGTGGGTGTGCAGGCGCTGGAACACCTCGAAGATCCGGTCCGCGTCGTCGGGGTCGATACCGACGCCCTGGTCCCGGACGGAGACGACCCAGTCCGAGCCGTCGCGTTCCGCCGAGACCTCGATTCGCGGCGGTTCGTCCCCACTGTACTCGATAGCGTTACTCAGGAGGTTCTGGAACACCTGACGTAACTGGCTCGGGTCGCCCATCACCCGGGGAAGCGACGTCGTCTCGACGTTCGCGTCGCTCTCCTCGATCCGGACCTGCAGGTCGTCGTAGACGACGTCGAGGACGTCGTTCAGGTCCACCGGTTCGAAGGGGTCGCCCTGTGTCTCCACCCGTGAGTACTGGAGCAACCCGTCGATCATGTCGCGCATGCGGTCGGCACCGTCGACGGCGTATTCGAGGAACTCCTCGCCGTCCGCGTCGAGTTCGTCCCCGTACCGGGTCTCGATGAGCTGGAGGTAACTCGAGACCATCCGCAGCGGTTCCTGGAGGTCGTGCGACGCGGCGTAGGCGAACTGTTCGAGGCGTTCGTTGGACTCCTGGAGGTCGGCGACAAGGTCCTCGAGCTCGCTCTGGTACCGGTCCCGTTCGATCGCCTCGGCGAGGACGTTGGCGACGCTCTGGACGAATTTCACGTCTTCCCGGGAGAACTGCTGGCGCCCGGTGTCGTGGGTACCGAGTATCCCCCACGGCTCGTCGACCGACTCGATCGTCGTGCTGATGCCGCTCCTGACGCCGTGGTCGGTGAGGAGGTCCGGGCCGGAGAACCGCGTCTCCGCAGCGAGGTCCTCGACGACCACTGGCCCCTCGGAGAGGAGGGTGTAGCCCGCCTGTGAGTCGTCGTCCGCGGCGACGGTGGCCTCGCCGACGATTCCCTCGTCCCAGCCGACGCCCTGGCGAACCAGCAACTCCCGCCGGTCGTCGTCCAGGTCGAGTACCTTGGTGTACTCGTTGTCGAGGACGGTGGCGACCTGTCGCGCGGCCTCCTCCATGAGTTCGTCGAGGTCGTCGGTTTCGAGCGCGAACTGGCCGAGGTCCGCCACCACGTGTTGCTGGCGAGCGCGACGTTCGAGTTCACGCTCGCGCTCCTTGCGCTCGGTGACGTCACGGAAGTAGACGGAGATGCCGGTCTCGGAGGGGTAGAGGTTCGCCTCGACCCAGAAGTCGAACGCCTCGACGTACGTCTCGTAACTGGTGGCCGCCTGTGACTCCATCGCCGTCCGGAAGGCGTCGCGAACCGCGTCTGTGTCTGTCGCCGAGGGGAACACGTCCCACAGGTGCGTCCCGAGCAGTTCGTCCTCGGACTGCTGGAGGAGTACCTCGGCCTGCTCGTTCACGTGCGTGAACCGAAGGTCGTCGTCGACTGCGTAGAACGCGTCAGAGATACGGCCGAGCACCTGCTGGAGTTCGCTCTCCAGTTCGCGCTCGCGTCTGCGCCGATCGGTCATGTCGCGGGTGACCTTCACGAATCCCCGGTGGGTCCCGTCGTCGTCGTAGACGGCCGTTATCGTCACGTTCGCCCAGAACTCGCTCCCGTCCTTTCGCACCCGCCACCCCTCGTCCTCGACCGACCCCGATTCGGTCGCCTGCTGGAGGTTCCGTTCGGGAACGCCGGCGTCCCTGTCGGCCTCGGTGTAGAACGTCGAGAAGTGCTCGCCCAGGATATCGTCGGGCTCGTACCCCTTGATCGCTTTCGCACCCTCGTTCCAGCTGACGACGCGTCCGTCCGGATCCATGCGGAAGAGGGCGTACTCCTCGACGGCGTCGACGAGCGAGTGGAACCGGGCTTCCGTCTCCTGTAACTCGTCCGCCGAGCGCTTTCGCTCCGTGACGTCGTAGTAGAGTTCGATCCGACCACCGGCGTACTGCCCCGACTCGATCGGCCTGCTGTAGTGTTCGAGCCACCGCTCCTGCCGGCCGTCACCGGGCGTGACGTGGCACCCGAACTGTTCGACGTCGCTGTTGCCGTCGTACGTCTCCAGCACGCGCTCGGCGAACCGTTCGGAATCCTCGACCCTGTCGGCCACCTGCTCGGCCACGACTGCTCGTTTGTCCCGGCCGACGAGGTCGTCTCTGTCCAGGCCGAAGTACGTCCCGACCGTCTCGTTGGCCCACGCCACACGGTAGGTCTCGTCGAGGACGAAGACGCCGATGTTCGCCTCGTCGAGGACGTTCGCCATCGATCCCGCGGACGTCCGTCCGGACTCCGCGGGTTCGGCTTCCACCTCGCGGTCGCTCTCGCTCACGTCGCGAGCGACGCCGATGGTCCCGCGAAACTCGCCGTCTTCGACCACGAGGTTCATACGGAGTTCGATCGGTACCGTCCTCCCGTCGGCGGTCCGGGCAGTGACTTCGAACGACGCGACGTCTCGCGTGTCTGCGGCCAGCAGAGTCGCGATCTCCCGCTGAATGCGCTCGACGTCGTCGTCGAGGAGGACGACCGAGACGTGCTCGCCGAGCAGGGCCTCGCGGGAATATCCAGTCGTCTCGATGACCACGTCGTCGACCGCGACGAAGCGCCCCTCGGCGTCGAGTTGATAGACGCCCTCGTCCATGGTGTCGAGGAGCGTCCGGTACCGCGCGAGCGCGACGTCGTCGTCACCGTCGTCGACATCCCCCCAGAACGCCGCGTCGGCGGCCCCCGGTCGTGAACTCATGTCTCAGTAAAACGTGTCGACTCAGTTAAACCGCTCGTCGGTGACTGACGGCGGCCGTCAGGATTCGAGGACCGCGCTCGCGTCCGGTCGCCGAACGCACCGCGCGACGATCCGGGACCCCGTCGTCGATCGAGAACGCCGTCGTCAGTCGAGCGCGTCCGCGTACCGGTAGTCGGCCCGGTCGGCGGCCGGATACGCCCCGTCGACCGCGATTCGCCAGCCGTCGAGAACGTCAGGGTCGTTCAGCGCGTTCGTCAGCGTGGTCCGGACGTCGAGCAGGTCCACGCCGTAGTAGTCCCTGGGCACCCCCTGGAAGTACTGGAGCGCCGTCCGGAACAGCGAGCGCATCCCGTCGTCGTCGTTGAAGTCGTAGTGCTTGTACGCCCCCGCCGCGACCTGGACCATCCCGTGGAGGAACTTGCTCTCCGTCGACCCGCGTCCGTAGTTGTACCATTCGTCCTCGAAGCAGTCGTGTGATTCGTGATACGCGCCGTCGTTGTACAGCGCGACCCCGTGGACGACGGCACGGCGGAGCGTCGCGTGCTCCCACCGCCCGTCCTCGCGCCACCCGGTCGGAGCCCCCTCCGGCGGGTCGACGCTCGGGTCGCGCGTGTGGTCGTCCATGGTGAGACCGTGGCCCTGGAGGCGTGTAACTCCGTCGGGAATCGGTCTCGGGCGGTGAACGCTTATCCATCGAACAGCCGAACCGTACGGCATGAGCGTGGCGCCGACGCCGGCGGAGATTTTCGCCCGCGCCGTCGACGAAGGCGAACGACGACTCGAACAGACGACGGTCGAACTCGTCTCGACGGGTTTCATCGCCGGATTCACGATACTCTTCGGCATCGTCGCCCTCGGCATCGTCGAGGCGGCGGTCCACCCCGTCGTCCCAGAACTCTCGACGATTGCGGGCGCGCTCGCGTTCGGACCCGGCGTCGTCTTCCTGGTCGTGGGTCGGGCGGAGCTGTTCAACGAGAACTTCTTCGACCCCGTCGCGAAGGCCGTCGACGCGGACGACTCCTGGCTGGTCGGTCCGCTCGTCCGTCTGTGGACCGTCACCTTCGTCCTGAACATCGCGGGCGGCGTCGTACTCGCCTGGTTCCTCTCGTTCGAGGGCGCCTTACCGGCCGGAACGGCGGAAGCGCTCGCCCGGTACGCGGAACACTTGCTCCGCCGCGACACCGCGGCCATCTTCGGGAGCGCCTTCGCCGGCGGCGCGCTGGTCTCGCTGCTCTCGTACATGCTCGCCGCGGCGGACGACGTCACGAGTCGGATGTGGCTCGCCTACGCCGTCGGGTTCCTCCTCTCGCTCGGCCCCTTCGACCACGTCGTCGTCACCGCGCTCCACGCCGTGTTCGGCCTCTTCTTCGACGCGCAAATTTCGCTCGCGTCGCTGGCCGTCACCGTGGCCGTCGTCACCGCCGGCAACCTCGCGGGCGGACTCGGTCTGGTCACGCTCACTCACGTCACCCAGGTGATGGGCGCCCGGGAGTCCGGTGACGACGGCGGCGAGTGAGCGCCCCGGTCCGAGTCGGAATTCTTTAGCTAACCGGCCCGTGACTCTCCTATGCGTGCGAGGGTAGCCAAGCCTGGAAACGGCGGCGGACTCAAGATCCGCTCCTGTAGAGGTCCATGCGTTCAAATCGCATCCCTCGCATCGTCGGGGCCCACCCCCGTGATGCGGAAGACGCTCTCGGAGCGCTCTTCCCTCGCAAAACTTCTGACGGACTAACCGGGTAGCCAAGCCTGGAAACGGCGGCGGACTCGAGATCCGCTCCTGTAGAGTTCTCGTGAGCGAGCAGTGCGAGCGAACGAGAGCTCGGAAGGCGCGAGCGAACGAGCGAAGCGAGTGAGAAAGCGTCTTCCGGTGGTCCATGCGTTCAAATCGCATCCCTCGCATCGTCGGGGCCCACCCCCGTGATGCGGAAGACGCTCTCGGAGCGCTCTTCCCTCGCAAAACTTCTGACGGACTAACCAGATAGCTGTGCAGACGACTTTTCACACCCTCTGCGGTTCGATGAGCGCGTACTCCGCGGTCATCCGGCCCAGTTTCTCGACCCTTGCTGCCAGGTCGGGGTCGACGAACTCGCCGTCGGCGTCGAACGCGCTGGAGGCGCCGCGAATCCCGACTTCGTGGGGGAGCGTCCAGCCGTGGACCGTCCGGACGCCCGTGCGCAGGTGTTCGAGCGTCGGGGCGTACGACCCGCCGCCGGCGGTGGCCAGCAGGCCGACGGTTTTGCCCGCGAACTCGTCCTTTCCCAGGTAGTCGAAGGCGTTCTTCAGCGCCGAGGACACCATCCCGTGGTAGACGGGCGTGCCCATGATGACCGCGTCGGCCTCGCCGACTACCCTGCGCAGCTCGGCGGCGTCGCCACGGTCGCGGTCGTTGGGGTCGAACAGCGGGAGGTCCCACTCGCGGAGGTCGATCAACTCGGTCTCGGCGCCGGCGTCCGCCGCCGCGTCGATGGCGTGGCCGAGCGCACGCTGGGTCGTACTCGGGTCGCCGAGGCTCCCGCAGATGGCGACGACCGTCGGAACTCGTTGCATACCTCCCACGATTCGCCGGGGCCCGATTACTATGGCGGATTCAGGAACCGTCACCGTCGACTCGGTGACCCGGACCGACCTTTAAGCGTCCTCGCGCGGTACCAATTCACATGGCTAACGAACCGGCCGGCGACCGGCGGTCCGAGGTTCCACCGCTCGAGAACACCGCGTACTTCGCCATCGAACCGGACGACGGGTACGTCCGTATCGAGCAGTCGGTGGGCAACCAGACGCTCTATACGCCGGACGAGGCCCGCGACATCGCCGAATCCATCCTGGCGGCCGTCGACGACGCGAACGCGGACGAGACGTGATCCGGCGGCGCGGAATCCGGCGACGCGCGACCCGGCGGGCCGGGACGCGAGGGCGCGGAACCCGACGAAGCGGGATCCGGAAGCAACGGGAATTTGAGGGGGCGAGACCGAGGGTGCCGTATGACTGACGCTCACCACCGGGCCGCGATGGCCGAACGAGCAGCGCGGGCGGGCGGCGCCGTCGCCCGGGAACACTTCCGGACGGACCTCAGCGTCCAGACGAAGCGAGACAAGAACGACCTCGTCACCGAGGCCGACCGGGACGCCCAGCAGCAGGTGCTGGCGACGATACGTGAGGAGTTCCCCGACGACGACTTCGTCTGCGAGGAGGAAAGCGGCGTGTTGCGCGGTCCGGAGGCCGACGCGGACGAGGCGCGACTGGTCGAAGAGATCCCCGACAGCGGCGCCTGCTGGGTCGTCGACCCCATCGACGGCACGACGAACTTCGTCCGCCAGTCGCGCGTGTGGACGACGAGCGTCGCGGCCGTCGTCGACGGCGAGGCGGTCGGGTCCGCGACGTACATGCCGGCGATGGGTGACCTCTACGCCGGCGGCCCCGAGAACGCCGAGCGAGAGGGGACGACGATGTCGGTGAGCGAGCGCGAGGACCCCGAGACGTTCGTCGCGTCGCCGGTGGGCTACTGGCCGCCAGAGAAGCGCCACGAGTTCGTCGACCTCTTCGAGGCCGTCGCCGAGCGCTTCGGTGACGAACGCCGCGTGGGGTCGTTCCAGACGACGCTCGCCGCCGTCGCCGACGGCGGCCTCGACGCCGCAATCTGTACGCGACCGATGCGCCCGTGGGACACCGTTGCCGGCGTCCACATGGTCCGGAAAGCCGGCGGAACCGTGACCGACGTCGACGGGAACGAGTGGCGCCACGACAGTGACAGCGTCGTCGCCTCGAACGGCAACGCCCACGACGTCGTCCTCGAAGCGGCGCGGCAGGCCCTCGACGGATAACCCTCGACAGATCGTCCCACCCCCCGGGCAGAACGCACCGAGAAAACGCCCGGGCGCACGCGCCGCACACGACCGGAAGGCTGAAACTTGCGGGTGATGCCAACACGGACATGCAGACGCTCGAAGCACGACTGGACGGCGTCGACCCCTTGCGCGCGTGGCTGGCGGCGTTCGTCGCCCTGCTCGGGGCGTTCGTCGTCGGCGTGCTGGCCGCCCCGCGACTCGTCTGGGACAGGTTCATCTGGCAGTACTTCTGGGGCCCCGTCGCGGCCGACGCGCAGGCCGCCAACTGCGCAGTCAACGAGGGTGGCACGGTCGAGATTCTCTACGACTCGGGCGCGTGTTCGGCCGCTCAGGCGAGCGGCGCCGTCTACGCTCAGCCGGGCTACACGCTCGTCTCCGAACTGGGCTACGTGGTCGCGCTGATGTTCTTCCTGGTCGGCGCGTACTTCTTCCTCGAACGGTACGGACTCGCCCGTGACGTCGACCTCTACTACCCGCTCGTTCCCTTCATGCTCCTCGGCGGGACGCTCCGGGTCGTCGAGGACGCGACTGACAAGGCGGTCGCCGCCGGGGTCGAGCCCCTGATCAGTTACCCGCTGAACTCGCTCCTCGTGAGTCCGATCATCTACTTCGTGATGTTCGCGTTCACCCTGGCGGTTCTCTTCGCGACGGTGGTGCTCGAAGACCGCGGCGTCGTCGACGACAGCTACCGGGCCCTCGGCACCGTCGGCGTGGCGCTGCTCGGCGTCAACATGGCCTACCTCGCCTACCTCGGTGCGACGACGGAGTACGTCTACCTGTTCCCGCAGATGCTCGCGGTGACCGTCGTCCTCGCGTCGGCCATCGCCTACGGCGTGTGGCGGGCCATCGAGGGCCGGTGGCCGGAGGTCGTCGGCGCGACGGGCGCCGTCGGCTTCTTCGTCCTCTGGGGCCACGCCATCGACGGGGTGGCGAACGTCATCTCGGCGGACTTCATCCACGACATCGGCATCCCGGAGAACTTCAACTACTACCCGAAGCACCCGGCCAACGCGTTCATCATCGACGTGACCCAGTCCCTCCAGCCGGCGTCGCTCTCGGCCGTGGTCGGCACCTCCTGGCCGTTCCTCGTCGTGAAGATGGTCGTCGCCTCGCTCGTGCTGTGGCTGTTCACTGACGAGTTCATGGAGGAGAGCCCGCGCTACTCGCTGCTGTTGCTCGTCGCGGTGACCGCGGTCGGTCTCGGCCCGGGAACCCGGGACATGGTGCGAGTAACCTTCGGCATCTAGAGGCGTTCGAGCGCCCCTCGCGGATAGTACCGGCTGCCGCAGTTCGGACAGTCGGCGACGGTGACGTCGGTGTCGGTCCCCAGGTCGTCGACGATAGTGCGTACGAGTTCGTGCCCGCATTCCGCACACGGGAGGTCGAATTCTTCGATCACGGCGCTCACGGTAACGCACACGCGCTACCAACCCACATGGATCTTCACACGGTCGTGTCATAAAATTACGGATTATGGGGAAGGGTGGCGGGTCGGGGTGCGGAGTGGCAGGGCAGAACGAGTGGGCGGGAGCGAGTCAGGGGAAGGGGTGGTGGGGGCGGTCGGGCGTGAATTCGAACCCGAGGTCCGCGGGCACGGTCCGCGCCCGCTCGCCGAAGAACGGGTCGCCGAGGAAGAGCGGCTGGGCCTCCGGGACGAGGACGCGCACGGCCTCGAAGTCGATCGATTCGAGGTCCCGCGTCGTGGTACGCGTCGCGTACGGCGTCAGGCCCGCGTCGCTGATCCGGTCGACGAGTGCGTCGAGGTGAGCCTCGCCCTCGGGAACGTCGGCAGGTCCGACCGACGCCGCGGGGACGGCCTGGTCGACGTCGATGAGTTCCTGGCCGGCGTCGGGCAGATCGGCGTACTCGCCGATCGCCCCACCCGCCTCGGCCGCTCGTTCGGGGCCCATCCGCCGGAGCTCCATCCAGTTCTGGACGGCCTCTTCCAGCGCGCCGCGGGCTGCTTCGTGGGGGTCCAGGTGAGCGGACGAACCCAGCGCGAGCTTCGGCCACTCGTCTCGGTGGACCGCCACCGCAACCACGGGAACGTCGACGTCCTGTGTGAGCAGGAGCGTCGTCACGTCCAGTCCCTCGGCCCCGGCCCGCGCCGCGAGCGTCTGGAATTCCTCGTCCTCGACTGCCAGTCCGAGCGGGTCGTACGTCGAGTACCAGGCGATCATCGAGGCGTCGCGCTCGACCACCTCGTACAGCCCGGACAGCATCGCGCCGACAGACGAGGAACCCAGCCCGAGGCCCGTCGTCAGCGGCGGCCGAATAGCACGGTTCCGCGGCGGGTGGAAGACCAGGTCCGCCGGGACGTGCGTCGACCCGTCGGTGGTGAGGTTACTCGCGGGGACCCACTCCGTCTCGGTCCCGGCGTCCCAGGAGAGTTCTTCAGGCGTGACGAACGACGACGGCGGGACGCAGCTGTCGAGGTCGGTCGCCGGGGCCGTCTGTGCGTCGGCGGAGCGGTAGACGCCTGCCGCGTAGCGCTCGTAGGACTCGCCGAGCGCCTTCATGAAGGCGGCGTCCCAGTCGACCGCGACGCCCGCGGCCTGGCGCGGCGCGGTGGCGTCACTGAACGCCGACGTGTCGGAGAGATTCGCCAGGTAGTACGGCGCAGGGTACGACTCCACCTCGCCGACCTGGGTGGTGATGCCGACGCGGTCGTCGAGCCCCCGCTCGGCGCGACCCAGGGCCTCCTCGACGGAGACGGCCTCGTAGTCGCGGCGAACGGTCAGGTCGCGGTCCCCGCCGCAGTGACAGCCCGGGACCGGGAGAAGCCGCCGCTTTGCGTGGGGAATCTCGGTGACGCGACCGAGCACAGCCCCGTCTGACTCGCCGCGGACGACGGTGACCGCCGCCTCGCCGGCGATGGCGCCCGCGACGTACTGTTTCTCGGCGTCGACCGCGCCGACCGGGTCGGTCTCCTCGTCGACGTTGGCCGCGACCCGCTCTGTCAGGCAGTCGTAGCACGCGCCGTCGGGGTCGAAGCCGGTGACGGCCGCGGTCGTCACGGGAACGCCGCCGATCCCGCCGAGTTCGACGGCGATCCATGGCGTGTCGGACTCGATGGCGGACCGGTTCGCGTCGGCGAACGCCGACGCCCCGACCCGGTCGACGACGACGACGAGGTCCGCGTCGTCGAATTCGGCTATCTCGGGGCGTGTGACGACGACGGACGGGTCGGCCTCGTCGCGCTCCCGCTCGGCGTACTGGTGCAGCGTGGCGACGGCGGCGTCGGCGGCGGGGCCGCTCCCCACGACAGCGACGGCTGGGCACATGCCGTGAGCAACGACGACGCGGGGGAAAAAGGCCTAGGAGGCGAGCAGGCTCTGGGCGACGCTCGCGAGTTCGTCCGTGCTGGCGTCTTCGAGGCGCTCGTCACCGAGCATCAGGCGCAGGCGCGGACGGCCGACGTCGATGGGGACCTTCTCGGTGTCGATGAGCCCCATGTCCTCGAGGGTCGTCTTCGTCCGGGAGAAGGTGGCCTTGCTGGCGAGGCCGATGTCCTCGCCCCACTTGCTGATGTCGTACAGCAGTTCGCCGTTGCGCGCGGCGACGAGGAGGCTGATGGTCACTTCGTCGAGTCCGTCGCCGTCCCCGCGGGCCGTCTGGAGCGACGAGAGCACGGCGTCGAAGTCGCCCGCGGCGTCCGGTCCGATGTCGGATTCGAGCGTCTCACGGACGCGGGCGAGCGGCGGCGTCCGGAGCGAGTACTGTTCGGCCCGGTCCCACTCGCTCTCGTAGTAGTCGGCGACGTCGTCGACGAACGCCGACTCCTCGGTGGCGAGGCCGGCGACGCTGTTGCCGACGGAGACGATCGAGATGGTCGTGTCCTCGGTGGCGATCAGCGAGTGATTCGGCGCGTGGTCGAGGACTTCGAGCGCGAGGTGGCCGGCGTCGACCAGGTCCGCCGCCTTGCTCGCGACGATGAAGTCGTCCATCACTTCCTTGAGGAGCGCGTCGTCGGCCAGGAGGCGGACGTCCGGTGGGTCCTCGCTTTCGGTCAGTACAGTGACCAGTTCAGAGATGGAGTCACGAGACGGATTGACGACGTAAATCGTTCCCGAGAGGTCTGCCAGCGCTGTCGATAGTACGGAACCGACGTCGTCTTCGAGCAAATTCGATCGAATCATCTAGTAGTTAGTAGCGAATAAAGATATTTAATTTTACTGGCCATATCGAGTTGAATTCGTCAGCTGATAGAGAAGAGTCACTGAAGGGGGTGAGTAAATATTGTGAGAGGTCGAGAAAACCACAAATCTTCGCCCGGCGAGACTCACACTGACGAACGTAGCTGTTTCAGACAGTTCGCGACGCGGCACAGAAAATGTGCCACGACGACGACCGTCCGGCAGTCTCAGAGCCGGTCGACGAGTTCGCCCGACCAGTGGACGTCGTCGTCGTAGACGACAGGAACCGACGTCTCCGTGAGCGCCGTCGCCAGTTCCTCCCGGGAGAGTCGGAACTCCGTCGTTGACCCGTTCAGCACCGGCGTCTCGCCGAAGGGAAGCCGGTAGCGCGCGCCGTTCGACCGGGCGTTGACGACCTCACACCGGACGACGAACTCGTCGTCGGACGCCTCCCGTATCCACACGACTGCCGGCTGTTTCGGGCTGGGCAGCAGGGCGTAGGTGCCGTCGCCGACGACGGCGTAGTCCTTGCCCATGAGGATGCGGCGCCGGGCGAGCGAGAGCGCGCGCTCGAAGCTGAATCCGTGGACGAGCAGGCGCGCGAAGGCCGTCCCGACCCGGGCCGCCTGGCCGTCGAGGACAGTTCTGAACGTCACTGCGCCGGTAACCGACCCCTGCTCTACCAGTTCCAGCCCCTGTTCGTAGGAGCCACAGGCGTTGAGGAAGAACATCTGCGTGCGCGAGGTGGAAAGATCCGCGACGTCGAGGTTTCCATCGGGACACCGGAGCCCCTCGTCGTCGCAGTGGCCGATGTAGTGGACGAAGTCGTTCGCCGACTCGAAGACGTCCGCGAGGTCGCCCCGCGGGAGGCGTTCGCGGACCGTCACGTCGATCGGAAGGTTCGCCGCCCGGTCCCGGTAGATGTCCGAGACGGTTCCGTGTTCGTCAGCCATCCTGTCGTCGTTCAGCACGACCGACACCCGGAGTCGGTCGTTCGTCCGGTCCTGGTACTGGAACTGGTTCTCGAAGGCCCGCGTCGACGTCTTGAACGCGTCGATGGGCGTCCCCGACGCGAGCCAGGCGTGGACGTGACCCGCCTGAAGCGTCGGCTGGACGACGTCGGGCGGGGTCGCCGCGCCGCGGACCGGGTACGCGTCGTTCAGCGTGCTCTGGAGCAGGTCGCTCCGTTCGAGCGTGGACGCCTGCGGGAGGTAGACGAGGCTGAGTCGGTCCAGCAGGTACGGGAGACTGCGCGCGTGATGGGGCTCGGGGGAGACGTACGTCGTCAGGTGCCAGTCGGGTAACTCGGGGTCCAGTTCGCGAGGCGGCACGTCGAGGTAGTGTGCCAGCCGCTCGGCGGGACGGCCCGACTGGACGGCGGCCGGGTCGAGCCCGAACTGGCTCTGGAGTCGCCGCAGCGCCCGGTCGCGACACGAGGCGACGCGGCGGACCTGGCAGTCGAGGAAGAACACGCGCCTGAGAAGCTGCGCGCACTGGTGCTGGAACGCCGGGAGCGGGTCGAACTGGTAGTCGACGTCCGCCTCCGGCGACGTCAGTCGCGGGGCGTCCCTGGCGTCGTCGACGAAGACGTGGGCGCCGAGGTAGTACGCCAGCGGCGCGGCCACGAACAGGGCGTCGAGCGATTCCGGGACGTGGACGGCGAGGCCTGCGTCCGGCGTGTCCTCGCGGACGGCCGAGGGGATCTCCGTCTCCTCCCCGATGCGAACGAGCGGTGGATGGTCGCGGAATCCAGGGTGCGAGCGGGCCGGCCCGGTGGTGTGGTGGGCCGCGGAGAGGTGTGAAACGGCGCTCGCCACGCCTCGCACCGTGGGCTCGACGGTCATCTGCGCCGGAAACGACGACCCGCTGGTCTCGTGACCCACGGTGACCTGCGTGCGCTCCCAGAACGAGAGAACGGCCGATCCGTTGTTCGGTTTGACCGACGCGGGACCGTCGAACCGGACGTGGACCGTCGCGGGTCTGTTCTGCTCGGTGATACCCCGGGAGCCCCTGCTCGTGAGTCGGAACTCGCCAGTCGGGAGTTCCGTCGGCGAGTTGATGGGGTACTGCGTCCCCAGTTCGACGTCGGTGACGGTGACGTCCCGCCCCGGAACCACGAGCCTGCGCGCGGTCCCGGAACACGTCCGTTCGACGGACGGCGCCAGGTCCCAGTCCGGTTCGCTCGTCGGCCCCAGCTGGTCCCGGATAGTGACGAGGATGTCTCGTCCGTCTATCTCGACACCGCTGGGCCCATCGATGCCGTCCCCCCAGTCGTTGGCATCCGGCCCACCCCTGATGAACATGTAGGCGTACGTGTTACTTTCCCGAACCATAACTATTGCTACTCAGATTGTTGCCACATACCATAGGTCAGGGCCGGTCACCGGCCGGCGACAGTGTGTGATCCCGTCGCACTCTGCTCCACGGAAAGGTAGTTTATTGACGACCCGGCGTCGACTGGCAGGCATGAACTACGACCACGTCCGGGACCAGGACCCGGCAGTGGCGGACGCGCTCACCGGCGAGGTCGAGCGCCAGAACGACACGCTGGCGATGATCGCCTCCGAGAACCACGTCAGCGAAGCAGTGCTCGAGGCCCAGGGCTCGACGCTGACGAACAAGTACGCCGAGGGCTACCCCGGCGAGCGCTACTACGGCGGCTGTGAGTACGCCGACGAAGTCGAGCAACTCGCCATCGACCGCGCGCAGGAACTGTACGGCGCAGACCACGTCAACGTGCAGCCCCACTCGGGCTCGCAGGCCAACATGGGCGTCTACCTCGCCGTCCTCGACCCCGGCGACAAGATCCTCTCGCTGGACCTGACCCACGGCGGTCACCTCTCCCACGGCCACCCGGCCAACTTCGCCGGCCAGGTGTACGAGGTGGAGCAGTACGAAGTCGACGCGGAGACGGGCTACATCGACTACGACGACCTCCGCGAGCAGGCCGAGGCGTACGATCCCGACATCATCGTCTCGGGCTACTCGGCGTACCCCCGCGAGGTCGAGTGGGAGTCCATCCAGGCGGCGGCCGACGCCGTCGACGCCTACCACCTGGCCGACATCGCCCACATCACCGGGCTGGTCGCTGCGGGCGTCCACGGCTCGCCCGTCGGCGTCGCCGACTTCGTCACCGGCTCGACGCACAAGACCATCCGCGCCGGTCGCGGCGGCATCATCATGTGCGACGAGGCGTACGCGGACGACGTCGACTCCGCCGTCTTCCCGGGGATGCAGGGCGGTCCCCTCATGCACAACGTCGCCGGCAAGGCCGTCGGCTTCGGTGAAGCCCTCGAACCCGAGTTCGAGGCGTACGCCGAACAGACCGTCGCCAACGCGAAGGCCCTGGCCGACCAGCTCCAGGAGCGCGGCCTCGAACTCGTCTCGGGCGGCACCGACAACCACCTCGTGCTCGTCGACCTGCGCCCCTCCCACCCTGACACGACTGGCAAAGAAGTCGAGGAAGCGCTCGAAGACGCGGGCATCGTCCTCAACGCCAACACCGTCCCCGGCGAGACGCGCTCGGCGTTCAACCCCTCGGGCATCCGCGCCGGCACGCCCGGCCTGACGACGCGAGGCTTCGACGAGGACGCCTGCCGCGAGGTGGCGGACCTCATCGCCGAAGTCGTCGACTCCCCCGACGACCAGGACGTCTTCGCCGAGGTCGCCGAACGCGTCGACGATCTCACCGACACCTACCCGCTGTACGACTGACGTAACCGACCGCTCCGCTTTTTGCCGGTCTAGCTAGTTAGCAGCGAAATCGACGACGACAGATTCGAAAGGCAGCCGTCACTCGGTCGCCTGCCGGTCCTCGACGACTATCTGGTCGCCCTCGACGGTGACCGCGTAGGACTCGAAGGTGAAGGAGACGCCCACGTCGGCGTCGTCGCCCCACTCCGTCAGGCTGTCGAGCGCGTCCGGGTCGACGACGTCGTGCAGGCACTGTTCGAAGTCGAGCGGGTCTACGTCGGAGAGCCGCGAGACCGCCATAACGACGTCTTCGCTCGGCTGGTTCGAGAGTTGCTGCTGGACGAATCCGTGTGTTGCGGGGGAACTCATCGTGACAACCGTTCGATTGCGGACACGCCAGCATAGCGTTACCTTCGATACACGTAATCGCCAGCCGGCACGCCCTTATTATGCTAGACGGCCGTGAGAGACGGTTCCACGACTCATCCTGCGTTGACCGCCCTGGACGGTCACTCGTCGCCGAACAGCAGCGAGAACAGCGTCCCCTCCCCGGCGCGGAGGTGGTGACTGATAGTCGGCTGGGAGACGCCGAGCGCGTCCGCGACGTCCTGCCCGGTCGCGTCGCGGGGGGACCGGAAGAACCCCTGGTCGTGGGCTGTCCGGAGGACCTCTAGCTGGCGGTCGGTCAGCGACGATTCGAGCCGCTGCAGGAAGCGCTCCCGTGCCATCGACGCACTCTCGCGCTCTCGCCGGGCGAGGAGTTCGGTGTCCGGATACCGTCGCGCCAGTCGGTCGAGGAACGTGCGGACGGCGAGACTGTTCGGAACGGTCACGGTCGCGACGAGAGACCGGCCGTCGGCGGTCACCGTCTGCGTGACGCCACCCGACGCCGCGACGACCGACCCGACCATCTCGCCGCCGACCACGGCGTCGAAGCGGTGCGCGCCGTTCCCGCCGACGTGGGTGACGCTGTCGACGGCCACGAGGCCCGACGTCGCCGACAGGACCGACTCGACGGAGACGTCCGGGGCTGCGAACCGCAGCGCAGTCGACCCGTCTGGCCGCGGCCGCAGTTCGAGACAGTCGACCGTCGTCCCGACGCTCTCGGCGACGACGTTGAGCACGTCGTCGGCGCCGTCGATACGGAGTTCGAGCTCCGTCACGCCCGTCGACAGCATCGAGCGCCGTCGTTCGACGGCGTTGATCGCGTAGGCCGTCGTCTCCCCGACGCCGTCGAGGACCGAGACGAGTGGCTCGGTAACGGCACCGGGTCGGTTCGCGTAGACCGAGAGGACGCCGTACAGGACTCCTTCGTACACCAGCGGAACGCTCAGGACCGAGTGGAAATCGGACGCGAGGGCGTCCCGTTCCCAGCCGTCGCCGTCGAGAGTCTCCGCGACGTTCCGTTCGGCGACCGGCTGCCACTGCCGGGCCGTCCGACACGACGGTTCGTCGCAGTCGTCGACGACCAGCGACACCTCGTCCAGGTACTGTCCGCCCCCGTCGGTCCACTCCCGCGGCGTGAGTTCGCCGGTCCTGGCGTCGACGCCGCCGATCCACGCGAAGTCGAACTCGCCGTCCTCGACCAGGCACTCCAGCACGGCCGCCTCGGCGTCCTCGCGCGACTCGGCATCGACGAGCGCCCGGTCGATCGACGAGACCAGGTCGACAGTCCGTTCGAGGTGCGCCAGCCGTGACTCCTGCTCCCGGAGACGCCGGTCGCGTCGTCGCAGGTTCTGGGCGCTCTCGACCCGGTCGAGCGTCGCCTCGGCGGTCGTCGTGAGCAGTTCGATCACCTCGCGCGAGCGGTCGGTGAACGTCCCGACGGAGTCCGTGGACGCGACCACGACGCCGTGTTCGCCGAAGGGGACGAAGACGCTGCTTCTGGCGTCGGTGTCCTCGTTGACGCACGCCTCCGACTCCCTGAGGTCGTCGAACAGCGGCGAGTCGCCCGTGACGAACACCTGCCAGGTGATGGAGTCGGGCTTGCCGGGGCCGAACACCGTCTCGCCGCCGTAGTACTCGCACATCTCGTCCGTCATCGCCGCCGGGCGCAGGAGGTTGTCGCGGTCGTCGAACAGGAAGACGGCGACGCCGGGCGCGTCGAGGATCGCGGCCACTGCGTCCGAGATGACCGTCGCGACGGCGTCCCGCTCCTCTGCGTGGCGTATCTCCCGGACGGCTCCGGAGAGGACCGAGATGTGGTCGTCCGTCGGCGCATCCTCGCTTGCGGCCTCGTCGTGCGATTCGGCCGCCGTCGCCCCGCTCGGCGATTCGTCAGCGGTACCGGCAGGCCGGACGAACTGACGGATCCGGTTGGCGAGCACCGACGGCGAGACCGACGACGGCGGCGCCTGGACGACGTCGGTCGCGCCTGCCGTCAGCGCCGCTTCGGCACAGTCCGGTGCCTCTCTGGCCGGCGCGACTATCACCGGTAACTCGGGGTGACGCTCCCGGAGAGCCGTGACGAACTCGACGGCGTCGACTGCCGGCGGATCGTGTCCGCAGACGACCGCGTCGATCCGGTCGTCGTCTTCGTTCGCTCCGATCCGGTCGATTGCCCTGTCGGCGGAATCGGAGACTTCGGCGTCGATCATCGGATCAGCGTCGTCAAGCGACCGATCGCTTCCCGATAGCAGCCCGCTCGACGACACGAGGAGGACCGTCAGTGGCTGCAGTAGTGGTGAAGACATGGATAGCTGTCCGGCGTCCACGGCAGCGCCGGGGCGGTTTGCGACGGGTAATAGCCCGACAGTCAAATACTCGGTTTGCGCGGTACGGGTCACTCACTGGCGGTGTATGGCCGGCTTGCTCGTCAGAGACGCCAGGGTTCGTCCCCAGTCGACGACGCCTGATCGAACGCGGGCTGGCAGGTCCAGCGCGAACCGGTGGGGTACCGATCGGATCCGCCGGTGACGCCGCCGACGCTTTTCTGCCCGCGGGTCGTTTCCACGCCCATGACAGCCACACACGGACGGCGGGCGTTCCTGACGGCAACCGCCGCCACCGCCGCGTCACTCGCCGGATGCGGTCAACCAGAGAGTCGAGAGACGGCGACTGAATCTGGCGGCGGTACCGACGCAGACGCCGAGGGCGAGCCCGAGACCGGTGACGACACCGATCCCGCCGGAGTCGATACGGGTACGGAGACGGAGACCGAGACGTCCTCGACGGACCTGGACCGCAGGGAAGCCAACGTCGTCGGGGTGTCCATCGAAGCAGTCGACGGCGACCGATACCGATTCGACGTTACTCTGATTCACGACGTTCGAAAATCGCGTTCGCGATTTTCGCAGCCCATCAGAAATCGAAGATTTCTGAGGACGACGACGGTGAGGACGGCTACGCGAACTGGTGGCAGGTCGAGGCCCTCGACGGGACGCGACTCGGGCGGCGCGAACTCGCCCACGCCCACGGGACCCAGGAGTTCACGCGGTCGGCGGAAGTCGAGGTGCCCGGCGAGCACGCCTGCGTCGTCGTGTGGGGACACGACCAGACCCACGAGTACGGCGGGCAGGCGATGCTCGTGAACGTCGATTCGGGGACCACCGCAGCCGAGACCCAGGGGAGCGAGCGCAGGTCGTTCACCGAGGCGGACTGTCCCGAATGATTCGCACTGTCGGTCACTGATCCGGGACGTTGAAGGGTCACCGAATCGCCTGTTCCGGTAATGACCGACATCATCGACGGTGACGCGGTGGCCCAGGACGTGCGCGACGATCTCGGCGACGCGATAGAGACGCTCGACGACGCCGGCGTCCGGCCCTCGCTCGCGACGGTGCTGATGAGCGACGACCCCGCCAGCGAGACGTACGTCTCGATGAAACAGCGCGACTGCGAGGAGGTCGGCATCGACGCCGTCGACGTCGACATCGACCCGGACGCACCCGCCGAGGAACTGTACGACACTATCGACGAACTGAACGCCGACGACGCCGTCCACGGCATCCTCGTCCAGATGCCCGTCCCGGACCACGTCGACGACCGGGACGTGCTCGAACGCATCGACCCCGAGAAGGACGTCGACGGGTTCCACCCGACGAACGTCGGCCGACTCGTCGCCGGCGACGCCCGCTACAAACCCTGCACGCCCCACGGCATCCAGAAGCTGCTCGAATCGGCGGGCGTCGACACCGAGGGGAAAGACGCCGTCGTCGTCGGCCGGTCGAACATCGTCGGCAAGCCGATGGCGAACCTCCTGCTCCAGAAGGCCGACGGCGGGAACGCGACGGTGACGGTGTGTCACTCCCGCACCGAGGACACGGCCGAGAAGACGCGGAACGCGGACATCGTAATCGCTGCGGCCGGCGTCCCCGAACTGATCGATGGGGACATGATCGGCGAGGGCGCGACGGTCATCGACGTCGGCGTGAACCGGGTGGATGCGGACAACGAGAAGGGGTACGAACTGGTCGGCGACGTCGACTTCGAGAGCGCGAAGGAGAAAGCCGGCGCCATCACGCCCGTCCCCGGCGGCGTCGGCCCGATGACGCGCGCGATGTTGCTCTATAATACAGTCAAGGCAGCCGGCCTGCAGTCCGGCGTCGACGTCGAACTACCCTGAGAAGCAGACCGGCTCTTTTATTCGATCCCCTGGAGCCAGTTGTCCGCCGTGACGAGCGCGCTCTCCTCGCCGGAGATCAGGTACTTGCCGACGTCTCGCGCCGCGTGCAGGAGGCGCTCGGCGTCCTTCGGGTCGACGTCGCCGTCCAGCGCCTCGATTCGCTTTCGGTGGTCACGAACGCTCCCGGAGATCGAGCGAGCCTCCGGGTGGGGATGCTCGTCCAGGTACGTTCGCAGGTCACGCTGGTAGTCCCCGACGGCGTCGGCCATCGCGAGCCCGTGCGCACTCCGGAAGGCGTCGGGGACTTCCTCGGCCGGCGGACGCTCACCTCCGTCGGCGCCGGCCAACAGGTCCAGGAAGTACAGCTCCTCGGCCTCGGTCCGGCGGAGTTCGCGGGAGAGTTCCGCACCGACGTGGCGGAGTTCCGTCGCCGCGACGAAGGTGTCGTCGAGGGGGAGCAACTCGCCCGCGTCGACGAAGCCGCGCTCGCGGACGTACTCCCTGGCCAGGTCCACCGCCGCGCCGGCGACGTCGCGCAGCGGGGCCTCGTCGATCCGGTTCCGGACCGGCGTCAGGTCGAAGCTGGTCGGCGAGTCGGTGTGTCGCGTCCGGTCGTCGACGCCGACGCTCTTCATCGACCCGCAGTTCGGACAGTGGACGCTCGCCGTCTCGTAGTAGGACCACCGCGTCTCACACTCCTTGCACTCCCGGCGTCCGCGAACTTTCATAGGTGGACCTGTGGGCCAGCGCCTCAAGATAGTTCTGTCGCCGGCCCGAACCGGGATCCATGCGCACGGAAGACGAAATACGCGAACAGTACGAGTTCTGCTGTGAGCAACTGGAGAGCGAGGAGATGCGCCACGACCGCGTCCGGATGCTGTTCACGCACTACCGGCGCGCCCTGGGATGGGTCCTGGAGGAGGAGCACATCTGAGGAGCGTACCACGACTATTCAGCTGTTCGACCGTTTCTGTCTGCTGCCGGTACTTTTAAGTGACTCACATACCACCTTTCAACTGACGCTTCGCTTGGAGGGCCGAAGCGTCAGCGGGGACCAATTCAGGGCGGCAAGCGGTCGCGTGGGCTTTTCCCCACGCGACTCGCTTACCACTTTCGAGGAACTATCGACGACGAGTCGAATCGCTGTCTGTTTTCCGGACGTCGAGCCGAAACGGCTCGAGCCACGAGACTACTCGATAATGAGTCCGCCGCCGCGCTCGTCGCGCTCCCCGCTGGCGTTCTCGTCCCACTCCATCTCGAGTTCGAACCCGATATCCGTCGGGCCGTCGGCGGGTCCCTCTCGTTCGACCTTGACCTCGAACTCGACGGCCGGCGGGACCGTCACGGAGAGGGAGTCTGCACCCGACTCCAGCGAGACGGGATCGCCGTCCTCGAGTCGGTCGGCGATCGTCCGGAGGTACGACGCCACTGCGTCGCGGTCCAGCTGCTGTTCGCTCTCGAAGAGAATTTCTTCGGGCATACCCTCCGTTCGATCGGTACGATGATACGTTTTTCGTCGTGAACCCCAGCGGTTATGACTGGTCAATGATGTGACGAAACGCGTACTATCATCAGCATAGTTATCTATCCAGCAACCAGTTTCTGCGGGACGTACTGGTTCAGCCGCCGGAATCTCCCCACCAATCCGACATACTTATGCAATTCCGACAGTAACGGGCGTGTAGACATTACCGATGTACGACTTGACAGGTTTCCAGCGTGACTTGCTGTACGTCATCGCTGGCGAAGAAGAACCCCACGGGCTCGCCATCAAGGAAGAACTCGAAGACTACTACGAGAAGGAGATCCACCACGGCCGACTGTATCCCAACCTCGACACGCTCGTAGACAAGGGACTCGTAGAGAAGGGCCAGCGCGACCGCCGGACGAACTTCTACAGCATGACCCGTCGGGGGAGCCGTGAAATCGAGGCTCGTCGGGACTGGGAGAACCAGTACGTCGAGGCGTAACCGCGCGGTCGCGGTCGAACGCGCCGATGCCCGTATTGCGTCCGTCTGTACCCGCTAATCAGTCGTCGGGCCAGCGTCGTCCGCAGGCATCCCGTCACCGGCCGCCGCCCCGGGCGGCGAGACGTCGGCGGACCCCGACGAAGCAGGTTCCGGATCGTCGACGGGACCGTCGACGACGTGCGTCGGATCCACCGAGTACGGTTCTATCGGCGTCCCGGTCAGGAGTTCCGGCAGGACGATTCTGACGAAGTGGACGACCAGCACGAGGAGCATCGGCCCCAGGAAGATGCCGTACCAGCCGAACAGCAGCGGGCCGAGGATGTACGCGAACATGAGCGCGCCGACGTGGAGGCTTCCCCCGGAGACGTACGGGCGGACGACCAGGTCGGGAATGACGTCCACGACGGCGAACGCGACGGCGACGAACAGGCCCACGAACCACCAGCCATCGCCGTTCACTGCGGCGAGGCCGGCGAGGTAGATCGCGAGCGGGACGTAGACCAGTTTCATCCCGACGATGGGGATCAGGCTGGCGACGCCGGCCAGAAGTCCAGTCAGCGCCGGATAGGGGACGTTGAACGGGGCTGGCGCGAGGTTCAGCAGGCTGAACGCGATGGCGCCGACAGTCCCGGTGATGACCGCGTTGAGGATGTTGCCGTAGAACACCTTGTCGAGGCTCTTGTCGACTTCGCGGAAGTAGTGGTCGAGGACGCCGCGTCTGTCGGTGAAGGTCGTTCCCCACCGCGCGAGTTGCGGCCCGTCACGAAGCAGGTAGAACGCGAGCGCACACATGACGAACAGGTGGAGGAGCCCTGTTCCGACGATTCCGATGTAGCCCAGTGCAGCGGTCAGCGTCTCCGAGAGCGCGCCGAGACCGCCGGCGTCCGTCAGGACCGCCGTCGGGTCCTGGACGACCGTGGAGAGTTCGACGTACGGTTCCACGACGTCGAGGTAGGGACCGATCTGGGCCTGGGTTTCCACGTCGTTCAGTCGGTCCGTGGCCCTGGCGAGTTCCTCCAGGGCGATGGCCGCGGTGTAGTAGAGCAGGACGAGCGCCGGCAACGCGAGCAGTGTGAGTGAGACGCCGGCTGCCAGACTCGCCGGCCGGACCCGACGGCGGACCCTGCGGTGGAGCCGACGGGTCGCGTAGTAGAGGAAGAGTCCGAAGACGAACGTGCCGACGAACGAGTGGAGGACGAAGACGACCGCTCCGGCCAGCACGAGCCCGAAGACGATCCAGACCGTTCGTGGCCAGTTGATATCCAGTTCGAACTGGACCATACCCCGAACAGTCCAGCGGGATACAAAAATGTTCCCGCTACGGAATGACGGAATGGTTTATGCCGGGGCCGCCTACTGTCCACCAGTGACCGTTCTCGGCCAACTCGGCTCCCTGGCGCTCGAATCCGCCGTCGAGCGTCTCGTCCTCGCCGGCGCCCTGGGCCTCTTCCTCGGCCTCGAACGCGAGTGGTCCCAGAAGTCCGCCGGCATCCGAACCTTCTCGCTCGTGAGCCTCCTCGCGGCCGTCTTCACGACGGTCGGCAGCGAGTTACTGCTCGCCGTCGGCGGGCTCCTGGTCGTCGTCCTCGGCGTGTTCCTCGGCGTCGAGGGACTCATCGACGAGCAGGAAGGGCTCTCACTGACGACGTCCGTCTCGATGCTCGTCGCCTACGGCGTCGGCGCGCTCGTCGCCGACGGCTACGTCCTCGAAGGCGTCACCGTTGCCGTGCTCTCCTCGCTGTTGCTCGTCCTCAAGCGGGAGCTCCACAGTTTCGCGTGGGACCTCACACACGAGGAACTGCGGTCGGCGACCGAGTTCGCCATCCTGGCGTTCGTCGTCTACCCGCTGTTGCCCGCCGAGCCCCTGGACGTCTCCGTCGCCTCGCTCTCGCTCGCGCTCGAACTCCGCATCGTCTGGCTGCTGGTCGTCACCGTCGCTGGCATCGGTATCGTCAACTACGCCGTCGTCCAGTCCTACGGCGGTCGTGGCGTCGCCGTCACGGGCTTCTTCGGCGGGCTGGCGTCCTCAACGGCCGTCGTCGGGACGATGCTGGATCAGGTCAAACAGCGACCGGAGGCCGTCTCGTACGCCGTCGCGGCCATCCTGCTGGCCGACGCGGCGATGGCGCTCCGGAACCTCGCCATCGCCGTCGCCTTCACCGTCCAGCGGGGCGTCCTCTTCGAGGCCGTCGTCCCGCTCGGCGCCGTCATCGTCGGGAGCTTCGCCGTCGCCGCCTACACCGCGGACTGGTCCCAGGAGGTCGACATCGACCTCGATAGCCCGTTCTCGCTCCGGAACGCCCTCGTCTTCGGCGCCATCTTCCTCGTCGTGCTCGTCGCCGGCACCGTGGCGCGGGCCGAGTTCGGCTCCGCCGGCCTCTACGTGACGTCGGCGCTGTCCGGGCTGGTCTCCAGCGCCGGCGCGACCACCACCGCTGTCGTGCTCTACCGCGGTGGCGCTATCGGTGCCGACGAGGCGACCATCGCCGTCCTCCTCGCCACGGCCGCGAGCATCGTCGTGAAGGCCGGCCTGACGCTCGCGAGTCCCAACCGCGGGTTCGCCTACCGCGTCGCCGTCTGGAGTCTGGTGCTGCTGGGCGCCGCGACTGCGGTGACGGTCGTGGTCACGGTCTGAGCATCCCTCGAATCGATCGCGCCGTTCCATCGCCGGGCGACGAGAGATCACTCGACCCAGGTCCGGGCGAAGGCGTCGAAGAACTCGGCGTCGCTCTCGACACGGACGTGGCGCGCGTCCACGTTTCGGGCGGTCTCGGACACTCGCTCGACGTGACTTTCGAGGCGTTCGCTGTACGTCCGTCGCTGGGGCGACCCGAAGTACGTTCGCAACTCCAGTTCCCGCTCCAGCCCGCGGAAGATGGTGTCCCCGCTCGTCGGCGGGTCGACCTCCTCTGGGGCGAACACCTGGGCGAGGACGACGTCGTTCCGGGCCAGCGCCTCGACGCCCGCCTCGACGTCGTCGACGTCCGCCAGGAAGTCGCTGGCGACGAGGACGAGCGACCGCGAGTCGATAGTGGCGGCGTACTCCACGAGCGCGTGGTCGAAGTCCGCCTCGCCAGCCAGTTCGATCTCGTTCAGCCGGTCGATCAGCGCCAGGACCTCCCCGCGGTTCGACCGGCCGGCGTCTATTCGGTCGAAGCGGTCGGTGAACACGGAGAAACGGAAGTCGTTGTGTTCCGCGGCTGCCAGCGCACAGAAGCCCAGCCCGAGTTTCGCGGCGAACTCGAACTTGTGCATCTCCTCCCCGCCGACGTCCATCGACGCGCTCGCGTCCAGCAGGACGTGGACGGTCAGGTCCCGCTCGGCCTCGAACTGCTTGACGTAGCGCTCGCCGGTCCGGGCGTAGAGCTTCCAGTCGACCAGGCGGGTGTCGTCGCCGGGGACGTAGGACCGGTAGTCGGCGAAGCGCTGGCCTTCGCCGAGTTCGGTCGAGCGTTGCTCGCCGCGCTGACGGGCGTCGGTCACCTGCGAGAGCGAGCCGTCGAACCGGTCCAGTTCGTCGAGGAACGCGGCGTCGATCATAGCAGGTCGCCGACGACGTCGTCCGGGGCGACGCCCTCGCGTTCGGCCCGGAAGTCGACGACGACGCGGTGGCGCAGGACTGGCCGAGCCATCGCTTCGACGTCGTCGGGTGCGACGTGGCTCCGCCCGGCGAGGAACGCCCTGGCCTTCGACGCGAGCACGAGGTCCATGCTGGCCCGCGGGCTGGCCCCGTAGTTCAGCCGGTCGGCCTGCCGCGTCTCCCGGACGACGCCGACTGCCCGGTCCCGGACGTCGTCGGCGATGGGCAACTGGCGGACGAGTCGCTGGGCGTCCCGGAACGACTCCGGCGTGAGCACCGGCTCGACCGGGATGTCGTCGTCGAGCCGGCGAGTGTACCGGTCGACGATTTCCGTCTCCTCGTCGTCGCCCGGGTAGTCCAGCAGTATCTTCATCGTGAAGCGGTCGCGCTGGGCCTCCGGGAGCGGGTAGGTCCCCTCCTGCTCGATGGGGTTCTGCGTCGCCAGCACGAAGAACGGCTCCGGCAGGTCGTACGTGTCCCCGGTGACGGTGACCTGTTGTTCCTGCATGGCCTCCAGCAGCGCGGCCTGGGTCTTCGGCGTCGCGCGGTTGATCTCGTCGGCGAGCACCACGTTCGCGAAGAGAGGGCCGGGGTCGAAGACGAACTCCTGACCCTCCGCCGTGTCCCGGACGATGTCGGTGCCGGTGACGTCCGAGGGCATCAGGTCCGGCGTGTTCTGGACCCGATTGAACGAGAGCGACGTGGCGTCGGCCAGGGTCTGGACGAGCAACGTCTTGCCCAGGCCGGGCGTGCTCTCCAGCAGCGCGTTGCCGTCGCACAGCATACACGCGAGCAACTGGTCGACGACGGCCTCCTGGCCGACGATCCGCTTTCGTACTTCGTCCCGGACGGCGTCGAGCGCGTCCTGGAGTCGCTGTACCGCCTCGTCGTCGGATAGGTTCTCAGTCATCGTCGTTCTCCTCGCTCATACGGAGCGCGTACTCCCTGACCAGTTCCGGGTCCTCGACCGATCCGGGGTCGTCGTAGCCCGCCCGCTCGGGCGAGATATCCTCGGCTGACGGATGTCCCGCGTTCTCGTAGCGGGCCCGCTCGTCGCCGGCCCCGGGCCCCGACCGGTCCGACAGGTTCGCCGTCAGCGCCTCGTCGCCCCGCGCGACCTCGCCGGGGTCGCCGAGGACGGTACTGCCGTCGGTGTTCGAAATCGGGTCCGAGTCGAGGCTGTCGCTCGATTCCGGCGGCGGGTCGTCGGGCTGCTGGTCGCTGTCGGGCCCATCCGACCCGCCGACGGTGGGCGAGTCGGCCAGATCGAGGGCGACGCCGGCGACCGTGACGTGGATGGAGCCCACCGCGAGGACGAAGACGACCACCATCCGCAGTGCCAGTCGTCGCTCGTCCAGCAGACGCCCGCTCGACGCCTCGGACAGGCGGTCCAGCGCGTCCGCGTAGAGCCGCCGGGCCATCGTGTCGTCGTGAGCCGAGTGGGCCGCATCGCGTGCCGACCGCAGGGCGGCGCCGAGTTCGGGGTTGGCCGCCTCGAACCGTTCGACCCCGTTCCGGCGGGCCCGGACGACGCCGCTCGCCAGCCCGACTGCGAGCCCGACGACGGCCGCGATCAGGGCTTCCGTCCCGACGGGGAGGGCCGAAATCGAGGGCACGTCGACGGCGACGACGGTCAGCCCGACGTTGACGGCCAGCAACGCGAGGACGGCGTCCGCCGTCGCGAACACGGCGGCCGCCTTGTACCCCTCCCTGCGGACCTCGTCGACGGCCGCGTCAAGCGCCTCGGGATCGGTCACGATCCGCCCTCCACTTGCGATTCGAGCTCGTCGATCCGCTCTCTGAGATCCTCGTTCTCCCGTTCGAGCTGGTTGATCTGTTCTTCCAGCGTCGCGACTTGCGTCTCCAGTTCGGCGTTGCGGGTCTCGACCTCGGTGGCTCGCTCGCGTAACTCCTCGTTCTCGGTTTCGAGCGTCCGGCGCTCTTCGCGCTCCGTGACGACGGTCCGCTCGAGTTCGGACACCTCGTCGTCCAGTTCCTCGACGCGGTCCTGGGACTCTTCGAGGTCGTCCTGGGCCTCACGTAGCTCTGCGCGAGTGGTGTTCAGCTCCCCTTCGGTCTCGTTGAGCTGCGTGATCAACGTCTGGAGGTCGTCCTGTCGCGTGGACAGGCTCTGATTGAGGTTCTCCAGCCGGGTCTGTAACTCGGTACTGTTCTCGCGCGCGGTGGCGAGTTCGGTCCGGAGCTGTTCGTTCTCCGTCCGGAGCTCCTGGTTCTGTGCCGTCACGTCGCCGACGGACGACTGGTAGTACAGCGTCGATCCACCGATGGTCGCGGTGGTGAGGACGGCCACCACGACGAGTCCGAGGTTGAGTTTCGTTCCGACGTAGCTCATGAGTCGTGCCTCCTGTCTCTGATCGTCTGGACGCGCCGGGCACCGACTTCGAGGACGAACAGCGCGAGCGCGGCGGCCAGGAAGAGCCAGCCCCACTCGCGCTCGACGGCGCGTTCGCGAACCGAGCGCTGCCGGGCGTACTCGGCGACGGCCGCCGCATCGTCCGCGTCGAACGTCCGGCCGCCCGTCGTCTGGACGGCAGCGGTCAGTGCCGGCGACTGCCCGAAGCCGGCGTGCTCGCGGGGGTAGTCGACGGCGTAGGTCGCCTCCCGAATCGTCTGGTAGCCGGCCTGGTCGTGGGTGACCGTCGCCCGGTACGCCCGCGGGCCGGTGCGGACGAACGATGGGGCGTCCGTATCCGGGCGCTCGGACCCCCGGTAGGTGATGGCCGTCCGCTCGCCGACGCGCGTGTCCGAGACGTCGGTCACGTCCGTGGCGAGGCGCTCCGGGTCGCCGACGGCCCAGTTCACCGAGCGCGTGACGGCGAGCGAGTCCGGACTGGTCAGGAGCCCGCCGAGGCGGCCGTTCCCGTCGTGGGCCGTGATGGCGACCGACCGGCCGAGCCCGTAGCGCCAGGCCGACATCGCCGGCGTACCCTCCCCGCTGGCGACGAGGTAGGTCGCGCGGTCGCGGACCGAGACGTCGTTGGCCGACCCCGGTGCGGCCGTGAACTGGACGCCCTCGGTGACGAAGTGGGCCCCGTCGACGACGGTCAGTCCGTCGCCGGAGTACTGGCGCTGGTCGTCGCCGAAGAACAGCCGGAGCCGGTTCGTCTCGCTGGCCCGTAGGTAGGTGCCCCCGCCAGCCCGCGCGATGGCGGCCAGACGCCTCTCACGGACGTTCCCGCCGACGCCGACGGTGACGACCTCGATGCCCCGCTCGGAGAGCGCCTCCGCTCTCGCCACCGCAGGCTCCCTGTTCGAGTGCCCGTCGGTGACGAGGACGACCGTCGCGTCGCCACCGTCGACCATCGCCGCGCTGCCTGCCAGGCCGACGTCGATGCTCGTCGCACCGCCGCTCTGGAGCCGGCGGATCCTGTCTCGGAGGACGTCCCGTGATCCCCCGAGCTGTCGGGGCTGCGCGATGGCGTGGGGGTTGTGGTTGAACGCGACGATCCCCACCCGATTCTGGTCGCCCAGTTGCGAGAGGACGTCGAGCGCGAGGCCGCGCTGGACGGCCATCGACTGCTCGGAACTGCCCGAAACGTCGACGGCCAGGACGACCGTCGACTGCCGGTCTCGGTCGTCGTAATCGACCGGCGTCAGGTCGCCGATAGGCGCGTCGCCGTATCCGCCTGCCTCGAACGCCTGCGGGCCGCCGACAGTGACCAGCCCGGTGCCGTTCACGACGGCCCGCTGGAGCGCGGCCTGGTCACCGAGCTGGCCCGCCGGCACGTCCTGGACGACGACGGCGTAGTAGCCGTCGAGGTCGGAGGGGACAGACTCGGCGCGCTCGACCGTGTATAGCTCCGAGAGGAACGACTCCAGCGGGTACGAGTCACGCGAGACGTAGAGGATCCGCGGGGGCTGGACGACGCGGACCGTCTTCCGGGAGACGTCGTTGCGGGCGAACCGGTCGTCGCCGTCGATTCTCGCTGTCACCCGGTGGCTCCCCGTCTCGGCGAAGGTGTGTTCGAACTCGACCGACTCCGCGCCGGTGACGGTCCGCTCGACGACGGTCTCGCCGTCGACAGTGACTTCGAGCGTCGTCTCGGTGCCGTTCAGCCGGGTTCCATCGACGGTGACGAGGAAGCTCTCGTTCACCCCGGCGCTGACCTTCGAGGGGCCAGCGACGTCGACGTACCGCTCCGTCTCCGTCGCGCGAACGTCGACGCTACTGATCGTCGCGTCGACCTGCCGGCCGAGTTCCGCCGCCTCGTCCAGCGACTGCCCGCCGGTGACCTGGCCGTCCGAGGCGACGACGACCGTCGCGTTCGGGGCGAGCGAACTCGCGACGGCGTCGCCGACCCGTGACTCCGTCCCGGAGCCGACCGTCGTGGTGTCGACGTCGACGCCGCGCTGTTCGAGGGCCCTCGCGAGTTCGCCCGTCTCGTTGTCCGTGACCGCCATGCTCGCCGACCGGTCGACGACCAGCCGGACGGACGGCTCCTCGGAGACCGTCCGGCTCTGGACAGTGTAGGGACCGGCCAGCGAGACGACGAGGACTGTGACGAGGAACGCCCGCGAGCCGAAGAGCAGCCAGCGACGGCGGGAGCGAACCCAGCCGGCTTCCGAAGTACGGAGGACGAGCCAGCCGACGACCGCGACCAGCAGTGGGGTGACGACCAGTGCGAGCGGGCGCGCCAGCCCGACGCGGACGCCGCCGAGAGTGGTCTCGACGGCCATCAGAGGTCACCCCGCCGTCGGAGGTACGCCAGTTCGAGCAGGACGAGCAGCGTCGCCAGGGCGACGACCGCGGGCGTCAGGTCGAACGGGACCGACGCAGTACCAGTGGAGCCGTCTGACTGTCCGGCCGACCGGACCTCGTCGATGGACGGCGCCGTCACGTTGGACTCCGCGGGGTCCGCGAGCACGGCGGCGTAGCGCCGATCGTCGACGTCGTACGTTCCGACGGCGTCCAGCGTCGCGACCGTCGTGGTCCGGTCGCCCCGTGGCCCACTGACCGTCCGCTCGGACTGAAACTGCAACTTCGCGCCCGTCTCGCGGTTCAACTCGGCGACGGCCGGCCGGTCGGCGAGGTGGAACACCGCGCGTTTCCAGAAGATCGGGTAACGGACGCCCCGCTGGAACGACGAGTGGTCGGGGACGTAGCCGTAGTACAGCACCCTCCCCTCGCCGTGGGAAGCAGTGGCCAGGAGCGGCGACCCGTCGGTGTAGTTCACGAGCGCCCGACCGCGCGTCAGGTTCGCCGCCAGCGCGCGCTCCGGCCGGGGAAACTCGAAGTTCCGGGTGAGGTCGTGGTCCGCCGGCGATTCGACGCCTGGCTGGGCGGTCATCCGTCGCGGCTCGACCGGTGAGATGGGACCCAATCCGAGGTCGGCGAGGTCCGGCTGTGCGACGACGGCGACGCCACCGCCGTCGGCTGCGATGGCTCGAACGGTCTCGACCGTGCTGTCGAGCACTTCGCCGGCGTCCACCTGACCCACGATTGCGACGTCGTAGTCGCCGTCGACGGACGCCGGCGGCTGGGCGACGGTGAGGTCGACGCTCCCGATGACGTCCAGCGCCGTCGCGAGGTTCGAGTCGGGTTCGTTCGTCACCAGCAGTACCTCGACAGTGGGGTCGGCCGGAGCCGCGACGGGCGCGGTATCGTCGGTGGGGAACGAGTCGCCCGGCGAGAGGTCGACGGTGCCGCCCCCGGCCGGGACGCCGAAGGAGAGTTCTCGGACGTCGCCGGGTTCGAGGGTCACCTCCGTCGACTGGTCGCCGAGACTGACGGTGCGCTCGGCTCGTTCGGTCCCGGTGTTGCGGACGGTGACCGACGCGCCGCGTTCGGTGACGTCGTGGCCGACGATTCCGACGTTCGCCGCGCCACCGCCGTCGAACTGCCTGAGCCGGACGTCGACGCCGTTCGCCCGGGCCGTCCGCACCGCCGACCGCCAGCCGCTCTCGTCGACGAAGTCGCTGAGGACGACGACGCGGGCGCCGTCGTCGACCGACGTAGCCGCCGTAGCTGCCCGGGAGATAGCGCCCCGCAGGTCGCCCGACGCATCGGTGACGGGCACCGTCCGGAGCGCGTCCCGCGCGTCGGCCGGGCCACCGGCGTCGACCAGCGTCCCTGCCGCCGGCGCAGTGGTCACGACAGTCGTCTCGCCGGCGACGGCGTCGCGCGCCGCCGCCCGGGCCGCGTCGAACCGGGTGCCGTCGCCCGTCTCGGTCGCCATGCTCGCGCTGGTGTCGAGCACGACCACAGTCGAGCTCCCGGCAGTCTGGCGGTCGAGCATCACGTACGGCGAGGCCAGCGCCGCCGTCAGCGCCAGCACGACGAGCACCTGGAGCAGGAAGAGCAGGTCCCGCGTCAGCCGCCGCAACACGGGGTGTGCGCCGCCGTCGTCGCGTTCCTCGGCCAGGAACCGGACCGTCGGCAGCGACAGCTCTCGCGGGTCGGGCCGCACGAGGTAGAGGATCACGAGCGGCACCAGCGCTACCAGACCGGCGAGTCCGGCGGGATCGACGAAACCGAGCTGGAGGACCATTGGCTGTCGAGGACCTGTTAATTCCCCTTGAGAGCCACCTACGAATAAAATAAGGGGATGATAAATTCCCGATTTACGCTATCGCAAGCCAGATAGTCGTCGAACCCGAGCCAGTCGTCCGGACGCCAGCGCTCAGAACTGGTAGCGCCGGTCGTCCTTCTCTTGGGCCTGCGGGAACTGGTTCGCCCCGGTCATCTCGTCGAAGGTCATCCCCGAGAGGTACTCGTCGTAGGTGCAGTCGTAGCCCGACCGGAGGTGGAAGTCCATGTTCCCGGTCTCGATGGCCGTCTGGAACAGCATGTGCACCGCGCGCCGGACGAGTTCGTCCGTGCTCTCGGGCTCCAGCGCTGTCGTCAGGAGCGCCAGTTCGTTCCGCGTCTCGCGGTCCAGCGAGACGGCGAGTTCGTCGCCGAGGTCCGAGTACTGGTCCGAAACGTCGTCCGAGAGATCGTCGAGCGTCATACCCGTGGTGTTTGCGAGAGCGCGGAAACGAGTTTCGACTACGATTGTCTGATGGTCGGTGCGTTCGTCGATTTGTCGTAGCTCAAGTGGCCTTTCGTTTTCCGCACTCACTCTATCTGTGAGTTGAACGGGTGATTCTCGGTTGTGCCAGTGAAACCAATGCCGACAGCAAGACCCAGAAAGCCCTCGGCGGGCTCCGGTCCCGCGGCCCCGCTGCGCTTCTCACTGCGTTCCGGTGCTTACGGGGCCGGGGTTCCTGGAGCCCGCCTCGCCCTTTCAGTCCCCCAGGTACCGCAGCCCTACCCTCCCCCTGGTCGGCCGACGAGACGGCCTCCCGGCCGGGCGGTTGCCGAGCGGTCAGGAAGCGTGATTCGGCGCGGACAGGGTGGCGCGAAGCGCCACCTATTGCGCGAACGGCGTCAGCCGTGAGCGACGCGCCGAATCCGGGGAGGATTGGCGGACTCAATCGCGAGCGCGTTTTATCGCGCGAGCGATGCTGAGCCTGGAGGAATGAAAGGGCGAGGCGCGGTCGGCGAAGCACGGACCCGCAAGCACCGACGGCGCGCAGCGGGTCCGCGCGAGTCGAGCGCGCCGAGGGCTTTCGAGGTATTGTCGTCTTCAGTTACGTCACCAGTTCGAACCACACCAAACGATACGTCTACACACTGTACTGACCAGAAAGCACTCGTCCAAGTTCAAAACGATCAGACGGAATCGCTAAACCCAAACCGAACCATCGCAATCCTAGGTTCGATGAGCGAGCTGGCGGGGGAGGTACCCGACGACGTCGAGGCGGTCCGGGACGCCCTGATCGAGTGGTACGAGGCGGACCACCGCGAGTTCCCGTGGCGGGTGACCGAGGATCCCTACGAGATACTGGTCTCGGAGGTGATGAGCCAGCAGACCCAGCTGGGCCGCGTCGTCGAGGCCTGGAACGACTTTCTCGACCGGTGGCCGACGGCGGCGGACCTGGCCGAGGCCGATCGCGCGGACGTCGTCGGCTTCTGGACCAGCCACTCGCTGGGGTACAACAACCGGGCGAAGTACCTCCACGAGGCCGCCCGGCAGGTGACCGAGGGAGAGGTCGGTCCATCGGACCGACCTCACGAAGGCGGTGAAGCCGCCGAAGTCGACGGCGCGTTCCCGGAGACGCCCGACGAACTCCAAGAGCTGATGGGCGTGGGTCCCTACACCGCCAACGCCGTGGCGTCGTTCGCGTTCAACAACGGCGACGCCGTCGTCGACACGAACGTCAAGCGAGTGCTCTACCGCGCCTTCGACGTGCCCGACGACGACGCGGCATTCGAGCAGGTGGCCCAGGCGCTCATGCCCGAGGGCGAGTCCCGCGTCTGGAACAACGCCGTCATGGAACTCGGCGGCGTGGCCTGCGAGAAGACGCCGGCCTGCGACGGGGCGCAGTGTCCCTGGCGTGAGTGGTGTCACGCCTACGAGACGGGCGATTTCACCGCACCGGACGTACCCACGCAGCCGAGTTTCGAGGGGAGTCGCCGGCAGATGCGCGGCAAGGTCGTCTCGGTGCTGAAGGAGTACGACGAGCAGACGCTCGACGAACTCGGGCCGCGGATTCGCGTCGATTACGCCCCCAACGGCGAGTACGGCCGCGAGTGGCTTCGGGGGCTACTCTCGGACCTGTCGGACGACGGTCTCGTCGACGTCGACGAGCGCGACGGCGAAGGCGAGGGCGAGGTCGTCGCCCGCCTCCGGCGCTGACCGCCGCCGACCTTCGCCTCCCTGCCGGTCGCGCCGGGTGCGGCGAACGACGGGTTCCGGGAGGGAACACGCCTTTCACCTGTTCACGACAACAGGGAGTCGTGAACGGCCTCCTCGTCCCCCTCGGGCTGGCGGTCGTCGGCACCGCCGTCATCTGGAAGGGGAGCGTGCTCCTCGAACGCGCCGCCGAGCGGCTGAGCAAGTACTATGGGCTCCCGGTGGCCGTCCACGGCGCCATCGTTATCGCGGTCGGCTCTAGCTTCCCCGAACTCAGTTCTGTCGTCATTAGCACGGTGGTCCACGACGAGTTCTCGCTCGGCGTCGGTGCTATCGTCGGCAGCGCCATCTTCAACTTGCTGGTCATTCCGGCGCTGTCGGCGCTGGTCAGCGACCGCTTGCAGGCGACCCGGGACATCGTCCACAAGGACGCCCAGTTCTACATCATCAGCGTGCTCGTCCTGTTCATCGTCTTCGCGCTCGGGGCGACGTACGTCCCCGGCGGGACGAACGAGGCGGCGATACTGACCCCGCCCCTCGCCGTCCTGCCGCTGGCGACCTACGGCATCTACGTCTTCCTCCACCAGCAGGACGCCAGCGAGCACGTGGCCACCGAATCCGTCGACGTCCGTCCGGGTCGCGAGTGGGCGATACTCGCGGTGGCCCTGGTGCTCATCGCCGGCGGCGTCGAGGGCATCGTCATCGCCGCGCTCTCCCTCGGCGAGATATTCGGCACGCCGAGTTTCCTGTGGGGGCTGACCGTCATCGCCGCGGCGACGAGCCTCCCGGACGCCATCGTCAGCGTCCGCGCCGCGCGCAACGACGAGGACGTCACCAGCATCACGAACGTCCTGGGAAGCAACACGTTCAATCTCCTCGTCGCCATCCCCGTGGGCGTCCTCCTGGCCGGGTCGGCGACCATCAACTTCCTCGCCGCCATCCCGACGATGGGGTTTCTGGCGTTCGCGACGCTCGTCTTCGTCGTCTTCACGCGGACGGACCTGGAACTCACGAACCTCGAGGCCTACGGCTTCCTGGGACTGTACGCACTGTTTCTCGTCTGGATGACGCTGGAGTCTGTCGGCATGATCGAGACCGTCCAGGGCATCTAGCGGGTACGGGCTGTGAGCGCGTCACTCGGATGCCATTCGATGGAACGCCACCGGGCTCACTGCGGCGCCGAGCCGGGGAGGAACACCGAGAGGAAGATGAGGACCATCCCGACGCCGACGACGCCGCTCTGGATCGTCCCGGAGAGCGGTCGCGACAGCTGAAAGGCGTCGTAACAGACGCCGCCGAGGACGGACCCGACGCTGAGGAACGTGAACCCGCCGGCGGTGAGCAACATCCGCTGGCTCCGTTCGCGCCGCGCCGCGCGAAACCCCTGGAACGCGACGACCAGTCCGAGGAGGACGACGACTGCTTTCACCGCCAGCAGCCAGACGTACACTCACTCCCACCCCGGTTGCATCGCGTCCCAGATCGTCCGCAATCGGTCGGGCGCGTCGTCGCGCCTGTCCACGGCTACCTGCAACGTTCCGTCGTCCAGGCTCACGGCGAGACACTCCAGGTTGGACTCGAACTTCTTGAAGTGGTTCCCGTCGGCCTGGAACTCCGTCCGCTCCCTGAGCAGGCCCAGTTCCAGCAGGTCCTCGATGCGTCGGTAGATCGTCGCGAGCGACGCGTCGCAGTAGTCGTCGAGCCCCTGAGCCGACGTGGCCCGCTGGTCCGTCACGGTGAGAATCCGCTTGACGACGTCGTCGCTGAGCAGTTCGAGTATCTGGTCGTTTCGCGGGTCGGTTTCTACCACGGCGTGACGGAACGAACCCTCCTGAGCCCTTACTTAGGCGGTGAATAGTCAGGTAGGTTCCGCTGATGGCTCAGTGATTCCAGCGCGTTCGCAGCGGCTGAGAACGTGCTACAACGTTTATTCCGAATACCGACGTGGCATCAGAATAGATGGCTTCATCGATGACACCACATATCTCTCGCCAGATCGCTCGTGACTCGAACCGCTCGAAGCGACCACTCCCCCGGCAGGACGCCGGCGACGGTAACTGATCTCCGATGCCTACGCACGTGCTCACGTTCAAGCCCGCCATCGGTCTCTACGGGCAACACGACCCCAGTGCCGCGCTCTTCGAGGACGGGCAGTTCGTCTACGGCGTCGAGGAAGAGCGGCTCACGCGCGACAAACACGCCGTGAACACGTTTCCCGAGGAAGCCATCCAGGCCTGCCTGGACTTCCGCGACCTCGCGCTCTCGGACGTCGAGAAGGTGATACTGCCTTACGACCCGCGGCTTCGGTCGAAGGTGCTCTCTCACTACCTGCGGGACGCGGTGAGAGTACGCGACCCGGTCCGCAAACTCGCGGCGGTCGAGAACACGGCGAAGACGCAGCTCCAGGCCCAGCTGTTCCCGACGCGCCAGATCGAGTCCAGACTCGCGGCGCTGGGCGACGCCGTCCCGCCGATAGAGACCCGCTCGCACCACCTGTGTCACGCCGCGAGCGCGTTCCACCCCTCCGGCTTCGATGACGCCGTCGTCCTCACCGTCGACGCGAAGGGCGAGTACGACGCGACGGTCGTCTGGCGCGGCCACCAGAACGGGCTCGAACGCGTCCGCACCTACGAACATCCCAACAGCCTCGGGCTCTTCTTCGCCGTCGTCACCGAGTTCCTCGGGTACCGGATGTTCAACGGCGAGGGGAAGGTGATGGGGCTCGCACCCTACGGGAACGACAACGCGGAGATCGAGCGGACGCTCAGGTCCCTCGTCGACACGGGCGTCGACTACGACGTCACCGACCTCACGCAACGGTGGGGTACCGGCTACGGCGTGGAGCGTCTCGAGGACGCCTTCGGCCGCGACCGGAAGGAGACGCCCAAATCGTTCACCCAGTGGGAGAAGGACCTGGCGTACACCGCCCAAAAACTCCTCGAAGAGACGGTCGTCCGCATCGCGGAGACGTACACCTGGATGGAGGAGACGAGCAACCTGGCCGTCGCCGGTGGCGTCGCTCTCAACTGCAAGCTGAACAAGCGGCTCCGCGAGTCCGACGCCGTCGACGACCTGTTCGTCCAGCCCGTCGCCCACGACGCCGGACTCGCCCTCGGCGCGGGGATGCTCGAACGGTCACCCGGTGACGTCCCCCAGATGGAGACGGTGTCCTACGGGCCCGAGTACGACGGCAGCGAGATCCGGTCGCTGCTCGCCACCAACAAGATCCCCTACGCGGAACCAGCCGACGTCGAGGCGTACGTCGCCGAGCGACTCGCAGAGGGCGCGCTGGTCGGGTGGTTCCAGGGCCGCCTCGAACTCGGTCCACGGGCTCTCGGCAACCGGAGCATCCTTGCCGACCCGCGAACAGCGGAGTCCCGCGACAGGGTGAACCGGTTCGTCAAACACCGCGAGGAGTGGCGACCGTTCGCCCCGTCGCTACTCGAGGAAGCGGCCGACGAGTACCTGGCCGATGGCGAAGTTGCGCCGTTCATGATAACTGCGGCCGACGTCGAGCCGTCCAGGCGCGAGGAGATTCCCGCAGTCCTCCACCCGGCGGACGGGTCGACGCGACCACAGACGGTCTCGGAGCGACAGAACCCCAGGTATCACGATCTGATATCCGAGTTCGAGTCGATCACGGGCGTCCCGGTCCTCCTGAACACGTCGTTCAACGACCACGCAGAACCGATCGTCACGACACCCACCGAGGCGCTGAAGGATTTCTTCGGGATGGGCCTGGACGTCCTCGTCCTCGAAGACGTCGTGGTCGAGAAGGCCGAAGCGACCGAACGCGTGGGTGAGGACGCGTCCGAGCGGCTATCAGTCGACGGCGCCTGAGGACGCAACCGGGCGAACGACCGGTTTCGGTCAGAACGATGAAAAACCGCGACCAGATTGCTGCGAGTTCCTCTCTCTCAGGATGCATGAGGCCCGAAGAGCCATATGGAAAGACAGGCATTGTTATCAGCAGTGAGTCCGACCGTCGCCGAAACCACGTTCGTCGTCGCGGTGCTCCTGTCGAGTACGTTTATGCTGTCACTAGCGGTGTGGATTCGGTCGAACGCCGAGAGCTTCGCCGCAAATCTCATCGTCTACTGGGCGGCCACGTACCCGGTTCTCGGAGTCCTCGCCATCGCACACGCTCTTGCCCCGAACATACAGTACGCCAAGTATCTCTACAACGTGAGCGTCTCCATCAGTTCCGGCGTGCCGCTCCTCGTCTTTCTGTTCACGCTCGCGTACACCGGCCGCGCGCGATGGCTGTCGCGTCGCGTCGTCGGCGTCTTCGCCGCCTGGTACCTCCTGCTCGTGGCGATGGCCATTACCAACCCCGTGTTCGGGCTGGCGTACACCGAGTACCAGGCCGTGGCGGGACCCATCACGTACGTCTACGGGATGCCGACTGGTCTCTACAGCATCGTCTCGCTCCCGCTCTGGCTGTTCATGCTGGCGCCGCCGGCGTTGCTGGGTGCCAGAGCGATGTCGGACACCGGTGTGACGCGGGCGCAGACGGCATCGCTGTTCGCCGCGTTCATTGTCCCGTTCGTGGTCATGTTCCTGTGGCTGGGCCAGGTGCTCCCAGTTCCCGCCAACGGCGCCTTCCTGGCCGGAGCCGTGGTTTCGGGCCTGTTCATCGGACTGGGGGTGTACCGGTACAACCTCTTCGACCTGGTTCCACTCGCGCGCGAGATGGTGTTCGACGAACTGAACGACGCCGTCGTCGTCGTCGACCGCGATCTCCGGCTGCTAGACTACAACAACGTCGCCATCGCCACCTTCCCGGGACTGGAGGGTGAGATCGGAACGAACGTCGCTGACCTCGTTCCCGCACTCGCCGGCGACGAGGAGTCGGACGACGACGGCCCGGTTCCGTCCTCGTTTACGTCCTACAGGGACGGCGAACCGCGCGTCTACGACGTGACGGTGTCCCACCTCCCCAGCGAGGAGAACTGTCACGGCTACGGGCTTATCATCCACGACGTCACCGAGCGGCGACGGCGGATCCGCGACCTCGAACAGCAGACCACGCAGCTCGAACGGTTCGCAAGCACGCTGTCGCACGACCTCCGGAACCCGCTGAACGTCGCACAGGGGAACATCCAACTGGCGATGGACGCGGGCGCGACCGAGCGGCTCGAACGGGCAGACGACGCCGTCGAGCGCATCGAGCAGATAATCGACGATCTGCTGACGCTGTCGCGCGAGGGACGTACGATAGACGACCGGCAGTTCGTCGACCTGACCGACGTCGCCGAGGCGGCGTGGCAGACGACCGCGACAGCGGACGCGACCCTGGAGGTGGAACTGGACCCCGACACGGGCGTGTTCGCTGACGAGACGCGGTTGCAGAACGTCTTCGAGAACCTGTTCAGGAACGCCCTGTCGTTCGGAGGCGCCGGCGTCACGATCCGCGTGGGCCCCGAGGACGACGGGTTCTACGTCGAGGACGACGGGCCCGGAATCGCCCCGGCCGAGCGGGAGAGAGTGTTCGAGTACGAGTACACGACCGACAGCGACGGAACGGGCCTCGGTCTCGCCATCGTCGACTCCATCGCCAGCGCGCACGGCTGGTCGGTCCACGTGACCGACGGCCACGACGGCGGTGCCCGGTTCGTCTTCTCCGACGTCGACCTCGTCGACGGCCCCTCCTCGGCCACCGTGCAGACCGACGGCGTCGGACAGGTGGCGCCCACGAACTCCGAACTCTGACGCGGCGAGGAGGGGCCCAGACTGGTCACTCCTCGTCCGATTTCCCCGGCCAGGTGACGCCCCCCAGGAACGGGACCCCCGTCCGCTCCGCCGCACGGGATATCATGTGCGCACCGGTCGGTACCGTCAGGAAGAGGAAGGCGATGCCGACGAGCGACGGCAGGCCGGCGCCGCCGGGACCGAAGTAGACGAATCCCGCGAGGAAGATGGAGACGGTGCCCAGCGTCGTGGGTTTGCTCGTCGCGTGCATCCGATTGTAGACGTTCGGCAACCGGAGCAGGCCGATGGTCCCGACCGTGAGGAAGAAACAGCCGACGGCGACGAGGCCGACGACGAGGAGCGATTCGATCTGCCCGACCATCAGATCCACCTCTCCGCAACCGTCGAACCGCCGAGTATCTCGCTGCCGGTGGTTGCCGCTCGCTCACTGGGCGAGGGCGTCGAACGGTCGTCGAGTGGGGTCTGATAGTGCATGGTTACTCCTGACGGACGATGATGTCGCCCTCCGTGACGAACTTCGCGACGGCGACCGTCGAGAGGAAGCCGATGACCGCGAGCACGAGACTCACCGTCACGAACAGCCCGCGGCCGGTCCGGAGCGCGAACAGGACGGCGATGGCGACGACGTTGGTCGCGATGGCGTCGAGGCCGACGACCCGGTCGGGGACGGTCGGTCCGCGGACGACCCGGTAGCCACAGAGGAGGCTCAGGAGCGTCACGAGGACGATGGCGACGTCTGCGGCGGTGGTCACCAGTCCGCTCTCAGCGACCATCGGCCTCACCTCCGTATTCAGCGTGCTCGTCCGGATCTGCGGGCTGGGCGTCCGGCCCGCCGCCGGCCTGTTCGAGGACCGGGTGGGTCTGGTCCGGCGGGTAGACGGCGAAGTCCGGCGCGGGGTCGCCGGGCGACAGTTCCTCGTCGAAAATCCGGAGGGCGTAGTCCTCCCAGTTTCTGATGGGCCGAACTATCGCCTCGGGGTCGCGGCCGTCGATGACGTGGACGTACAGCGCGTTCTCCGCCTCGTCGTAGTCAAGCGTTATCGTCCCGGGCGTGATGGTGATGCTGTTGGCGATAGTGGTCACACCGAGGTCTGTCCGGACCCGGAGCGGGATGAGGATGACCTCCGGTTCGATGGGCTTGGACGGCGCGAGGACGCGGTACGTGACGTCGATGTTACCGACGACGACCTCTCTGGTGAACAGGCTTACGTACAGGAACGCGTACGGGATCGACCGCAGCGTCCGCCGGAGGTCGATCCCCTCGCTGTACAGCCGCCTGAACACGAACGCGATGGGCATTCCGACGACCAGGCCGAAGAGGAACTGCCCGAGCATCGGGTCCGGCGAGAGGGGGACGCCCCGGACGAACACCCAGAGGACGCCGAACAGCACGCCGGCGACCGGCCAGCGCCGCGTCACGCCGCCCCACCTCCGTCGGGGAAGACGACCTCGACGTAGTCGCCGCGCTCCGTCGCGGCCGTGGCGGCCGTCTCGGCGAAGCGGTACACCGGGTCGAACCCGACGCCCACGGCGACGACGACCGCCGCGAGCGCCACGAGGACGGCCAGCTGTCTCCCGTCGACGACCGAGCCGTCGACGGCTGGCGTCTCGGCGCCCCAGAAACAGCCCGTCCAGGTCCGGGTCGTGTAGACGATGGTGAGCAGCGCGCCTGCCAGCAGCGAGAGGAAGACGGCGAAGGGAGCCCAGCCCGGCGCCGCCGCGTACCACCGGATCGAGACGTCGAAGACGAAGAACTTCCCGAAGAAGCCGGCCAGCGGCGGGAGCCCCACGAGCGACAGGATGCCGACGAAGAACGCGCCGGCGAGCACGGGCGATCGTCCAGCGAGTCCACCGACGTCTCGCACGCGGTTCGTCCCGGTCGCGTCGGAGACGGCGGCGGCTGACAGGAAGAGCAGGCTCTTGGCCAGCGAGTGGTGGAGGGCGTACACGAGCGCGGCGACGAGGGCTATCTGCCGGAGTTGACCGGTACTGGCGGCCGCGATCGCGACGGGAACGACGATGAAGCCCACCTGTCCCACGCTCGAGTACGCGAAGGTTCCTTCCAGGGTGTCCCGGGAGACGGCGCCGAGGCCGCCGACGACGATGCTCGCGACCCCCATGACGGCGAGTACCGGCGCCAGGAACGCAAGCGGCGAGTCGCCCGCGACGCCGAGGACGTCGACCGGAATCGCGGCGCCCGCCAGCACGGTGAAGTAGAGGCGGACGATGGCGTAGACGCCGACCTTCTTCGTCACGCCGGCGAGCATCGCCGTCACCGGCAGCGGCGCGGTGGTGTACGCGGCGGGGACCCAGAACTGGAAGGGGACCAGGCCGGCTTTGAGCGCGAAGACGACCAGCAGGAGCGCCGAGAGCCCGACGACCGGCGCCGGGTCGATGCCGGAGGCCGCGGGGTCGGCAAGTCTGCGCGCCATGTCGGCCATGTTGAGCGTCCCCGTCACCGCGTACAGGCCGCCGATGCCGAGCAGCATCAACGCGCTGCCGACGACGTTGAGGACGAGGTACCGGACGGCCGCCGCGGTGTGGCGAGCGCCGCCGTAGAAGGCGACGAACACGTAGCTGGCCATCAGCATCACCTCGAACCAGACGAAGAGGTTGAACAGGTCGCCGGTGAGGAACGCGCCGGTGACACCCAGGAGGAGGCAGTGAAAGAGCGGGTGGTAGTACACCCGCTGGTTGTCCCGCTCGACGAAGACGACGGAGAACGTTATCGACGCGAGACCCACGACGGCGGCGACGACGAGCATGAACGCCGAGAGCCCGTCCAGGACGAGCGTGATGCCGAACGGTGCCGGGTGACCGCCGAGCTGGTAGGCCGCCGCGCCGGGTGCGCCCGGGCCGAGCACGAGCCGCCACACCGCAGTCGCCACGGTCCCGGCGTAGACGGCGCCCGTCGCGGCGCTCGTCGCGCGCTGGACCCGTGGCCAACGGGAGACCAGGAACGCCAGGACGACGCCGGCGATGGCGACCACGATCGGTGCGACGACGAGGAAACTCATCCCTCTTCACCCCACTCCGCGACGTCGATGGACCCGTTCTCCTCGTAGGCGCGGAACGAGAGCGCGAGCGCCAGCGCCGTTGTCCCGAAGCTGATGACGATGGCCGTCAGCACGAGCGCCTGGACGACCGGGTCGGCCGTCTGTGGCACCTCGCTCCCGTGGCCTTCGAGGACCGGGACCAGGTCGTGGGTCGGGGCCTGGACCCCGCCCATCGCGATGAGGTAGACGTTCGCCGCCTGGGTGATGACCGCGATGCCCCAGACGACCCGGACCAGATTGCGGCGCAACAGGAGGAACGTGCCGACGGCGAACAGCCCGCCGACGACGGCGGCCAGCGCGACGCTCATTCCGCACCCACCACCGAGAGTATCGTGAGGAGCCCGCCGACCACGACGAGGTAGACCCCCAGGTCGAACACCAGCGCGCTCGCGAGTTCGACCTCGTGGTAGATTGGGACGTCGTGGAGGATGACGTAGTCCTGGGCCAGGAACGACCCGCCGAGTAGCAGTCCGGAGAGACCGCTCCCGACGACGATAGTGAGCCCGAGCACGAACGTCCGCCTGTAGGCGGTGACCGAGCGGTGTTCGAAGATACCGGTCCCCGGGTCGACCTCGCGGTCGAGGACGCCGGCCTCGAGGTAGTCCAGCCCGTAGGCGACGTAGACGAGGACGAACGCGGACGTCGTCAGCACGCCGCCGATGAACCCGCCACCGGGCAGGTTGTGGCCCTGGAAGAACAGCGAGACCGCCAGCACCAGGATGATCGGGACCGCGATCCGCGCCGTCGTCTTCATGATCGTCGTCGTCACTGCGTCTCACCCCGCGTCCGCATCGTCACCAGCACGAGGACCGAGACGGCCGCGATGGTGATCACGACGAGTTCCCCCATCGTGTCGAAGCCGCGGAAGTCCACGAGGACGACGTTGACGACGTTCGTCCCGCCGCCCTCCGGGACGGCTTCCGTCACGTAGTAGCGCGCCAGCTCCGTCGGATCTGCCGCCGGGTCCGGGCTGACGAGCAGCGTCGAGACGAAGGCCATCACGCCGACGACGAGCGAGAGGACCACGTCGCGACCGACGACGAACCGGTCGAGGTCCGCGTAGAACTCCGGCAGTCGCTGGAGGACGAGCAGGAAGATCAACAGGACGAGCGTCTCGACGACGAGCTGGGTCAGCGCCAGGTCCGGAGCGCTCGCGACGATGTAGAAGATCGCCAGCACGAATCCCAGGATGGAGAGGGTGAGCACGCCCGCGACGTGCGAGGGCGCCGTGGGAACGGCGAATCCGGCGAGCAGCGCGATCAACAGGACGAGCGCGACGATCAGTGGAACCCCGAGGCCGTCGACGGCGGGGACACTGGCACTGGTCGCGACGTAGCCCGCGAGGACGAGCGCACTCACCGTCGCGAGTCCCCAGACGACGTACGTCCTGAGCACGCCGGTGTGGACGAGCGGACCGACTCGCGCGCCAGCGCGTTCGGTTTCGGAGAGCGCACGGTCGTACCAGCCGCTCGGCCTGATCAGCACCGTCGAGTCACGGACCGTCTCGATAGCGCGCGCGACGCGGTCCGTGACCGGGTACGCGGCGACGCCACCGACGATGGCGACGCCGGACATCAGGAGCGGTGGCGTGACGTGTTTCGGCGGGAAGTGGACGCTGAATTCCGGCTGCCCGCGGGCAGTGGCGTCGACGGCGCCCTGGACGATCAGGTCGACGGCGAACTGCGGGACGGCGCTGACGACCAGCACGCCGAGGGCGAGCACTGCGGGCGGGACCACGAGCGCTGTGGGCGGTCGCGGGACCGTCTTCTGGGGCGCCCGGCGCTCGCCGAAGAAGACGGCGAGGAACTTGAGCGAGTACAGGACGGTGAAGATACTCGCGGCGGTGGCCACTGCCGGATAGAGCCACGCCAGTCCCCCCGCCTCGTGGCCGAACTCGTAAGCCGCCTCGAAGAGGAGCTCTTTGGAGTAGAAGCCGTTGAAGGGCGGAATCCCAGCCATGCTGAGGCCGGCGACGACCGAAATCGCGGCCGTCACCGGGAGTTCTCGCCGGAGGCCGCTCATGTTGTCGAGACTGCGCGAGCCCGCCTCGTGAGCCAGGATGCCGGCGACGAGGAACAGCGGCGCCTTGAACAGCGCGTGGTTGAGCAAGTGGAACGCGCCGGCTTCGCCGCCAGCGACGGCACCGAACCCGAAGCCAGCGACCATCAGACCGAGGTGGCTCGCGGTGGAGTAGGCCAGCAACTCCTTCGTGTCCGTCGAGGCGACGGCGAGCAACGCACCGACCGTCATCGTCACCAGCCCGAGCGTCGCGAACAGTAGCGTCCACTCCGGCCCGCTCAGGAGCGGGCGGAGTCGGCCGACGAAGTAGACGCCGACCTTCACCATCGTCGCGGAGTGGAGGAACGCAGAGACGGGCGTCGGCGCGACCATCGCGTTGGGGAGCCAGAAGTGCAACGGGACCTGGGCGGACTTGGCAGCGGCCGCGATAGCGATCAGGACCAGTGCCGGGACGAACAGCCCCTGGTCGCGCAACGCCGACCGCATCGCCTCGTCGTTGGCGAGCATCGTCGCCAGGTCGAAGGTGGCCGTGCCGAGCGCCTGTCGCGCCGCGAGGGAGAGGACGAGCAGGCCGGCGAGCAGGCAGAGACCGCCGCCGACGGTGACGAGCATCGCCATTCGGGCGGCGTATCGCGACTCGCCGTCGGTCGTGTGGTGACCGATGAGGACGAACGAGGCGAGGCTCGTCAGCTCCCAGAAGAGGAAGACGACGACCAGATCCGCGGCCAGCGCGACGCCGAGGATGGAACCCATGAACGCGAGCAGGGCGGCGTAGTACCGCTGCAAGTTGTGACCACCGTGCATGTACGCCGCCGAGTAGGTGAAGACGAGCACGCCGATACCGCTGGCCAGGAGTGCGAACAGGAGCGCCCAGCCGTCGACGGTGAATCGCAGTGCGACGCCGATCGAGGGTATCCACGGGGCGGCGACCGTGCCGTAGTCCCCGAGTTGCGTCGCGAGCAGGCCGAAGCTCACGAGCGCGAGCGCGGCGGCCGCGTACCCCGTCCGCTCGCCGAACCACCGGTAGATCAGCGGCGTGGCTGCAGCACCGACGAACGGGAGGGCGATCGCCGTCGTCACCACCGACAGTTCCGGACTCATCTGAGTGAACTACCGCAGGGGTTTCGATCGCAGGCAGTTTCCACCTCGAGGGCGCTCAGGCCGCCTGTCCTCGGGGGCAGGTCGCTATCGCCGTCGGCGTGAGCGAACGCTGATTGTATGCGTATTGAGGGTTCCAGGGTTGAATAACTGCTGCAATCGGCGGTGTGGCCCGGTAACCGACTCGACGGAGCAGCTCGGCGGTGCAAAGTGGCCGAGCTTTTATCCCGGCGCGCCCTCGGACGACGTAATGACCGAGACGCACGTCGTGGCCCTCTGTGGGAGCCTCCGCGACGACAGCCACACGCGAAAGGCGCTCCGGATTGCCCTCGACGCGGCTGAGGAACTCGGCGCGACGACCGAGTTGCTGGACCTGCGCGAGTGGGACCTGCCGGTGCTCGACCCCGACGACGAGGACGCCGGCGACGGCGAGGCGTTCCGCGAAGCGGTGCAGGCGGCCGACTCCATCCTCCTCGGGACGCCGGTCTACCACGGCTCCTACTCGGCGCCGCTGAAGAACGCGCTGGACTACTGCGGCTTCGACGAGTTCGAGAAGAAGACCGTCGGCCTGCTGTGCGTCGCGGGCGGGAGCTTCCCCATCACTGCGCTCGACCACCTCCGGTCGGTGTGCCGTTCGCTGGACTGCTGGGTCATCCCCCACCAGGCCGCCATTCCGCGCGCGAGCAGCGCCTTCCGCGGCGAGGAACTGGTCGACGACTCGGTCCGGCGGCGCGTCACCACGCTCGGCGAGGAGGCGGTCCAGTACGCCGGAATCACCCCCGATCCGGCGAGCATGGAGAGCGAGGAGAACGTCGGAGCAGACGACTAATGGGACCGGAAACGCGTCAACGTCGATGACACAGTGGATCGAGGACCCGACGGGCGGACGCGACCGCGGACCTACAGCGCTCGCGCGCGCGTGGTTCGAAGTACTGACCCGGCCACGACGCTTCTTCGAGCGCGGCGTCGCCCCCGGCGACCAGGCGCCCGGCCTCGTGTTCGCCTCGGTCGTCGTCCTCGTCGAGGAGGCCAGCCGGTTCGCCGTCGTCGATCTCGCCGCCCGGGGCGCCCTCTCGACGGGTCCGTTTCCGTACCCCCTCATCGGCGACCTGGGGCCACTGGAGTCCCTGCTCGCGCTACTGGCCGTCGTCGTCTTCGTCGCGCCGGCGGTGTTGCACCTGACGGCCGCCCTCCAGACGCTCTTGCTCGCGCCGTTCGCGCCCGACCGGGGCGGCGTGAGCCAGACGGTCCAGGTCATCGCGTACGCCACCGCGCCGTGCGTGCTCGCGGGCCTGCCGTTCCCGGAACTGCGGATCGCCTGTGCGCTCTGGGGCAGCGCGCTGTACGTCGTCGGGACGAGCGTGATCCACGACCTCTCGGTTCCCAGGGCCGCACTGCTCGGGGCCGTCCCCGCGTTGCTCGTGTTCGGCTACGCCTTCCGCGGCGTCGCCGCCGTGCAGATGCTGATCTGAGCGGTTCTCCAGCGGCGTCGCCCCTGTTCTCTGTTTCCCCGACGGCCAGCTTTACGGTCGCCCCACGCGCAATCGATACCATGCTCACGCTCGACCTCGACGACTTCATGTTCGAACTCAAGGACGGCGCGATCAAGCACGTCGGCCCCTCGAACCGCACGGCGACGGCGAAACTCTACGACGTCGAGGGCGTCGACGTCCGCGAGTACGGCGACAAGCGGGTGAAGATCGGCTTCACCGACGAGGACGGGTCGGAGATCGAGGTGGCCCTCTTTCCCGAGCAAGCCCGGGAGATCGCCCGCGGCGTGGAGATGCTGGAGGAGGACAGTCCCGTTTTCGAGTGACAGGGGCGATATTCGAGTGACGGAACGGGGATCCCGGCGTCGAATTCGGGCCGAACTTCCCCGCGCCGGCCTCGCGGAGATTCGACAACCGTTTTAGTGGCGGCATTCTTTCACCGTGCAATGGGTTCGTGTATCATCTGCGGCACGTCTGTCGACGGTCACATTTGCGACCTTCACCAGGAAGACGTGCTGTTCGAGTTCCGCGGCGACCACCCGAATCAACTGACCAACAACCGCTACTATCGCGGCTCCGTAGACGGCTTCGCCGAGTTCGGCGTCTTCGTCGACATCGGTGACAGCGTCACCGGCCTGCTTCACCGGAGCGAACTGGACCGCCGCCTGGACTCCCTCGACTGGGAGCCGGGCGACGAGGTGTTCGTGAAGGTCAAGAACGTCCGCGACAACGGCAACATCGACCTGGGCTGGTCGATCCGACAGGAGGACCGCGAGTTCCGCGGCGTCCTCGTCGACGACCCCGAGTTCGACCACGCCCGTCTCGCCGACGAGGTGGACGGAGCGGGAAACGGGAGTGAGGCGGCTGGCACGGACGCGTCGGAGGACGACGCCAGCCAGGTAACGGTCACCCAGTCGTCTCCCCCCGAGCAGTCCGAGCGCGACGACTCCCGACAGGGGTCGACTGACGCGGACGAATCCGGTCAGACCGTTTCGACCGGCGCGGCCGACGTCGAGAACGGCGCGGTCGGCGACACCGACGACGAGCGCGTGGAGCAGGCAGCGAGCGCTATCGCTGAGAGCAGTACCGGCGACGCTGCGAGTGAGGGCGCCAGTTCAGCCGACGACCGGGACGGCTCCGACGCCGCCGAGTCCGCGACGGCCGGCGGCGCCGTCGTCCAGGAGCGCGAGTACGAACGCGTCCAGATCGGCGACCTCGAGGACAGCGTCGGCGACGACGTCCGCCTCGAGGGCGAGGTGACCAACGTGCGCCAGACGAGCGGCCCGACGGTGTTCGAGGTCCGCGACGAGACGGGGACGGTCGACTGCGCCGCCTTCGTCGAGGCCGGCGTCCGCGCCTATCCCGAAGTCGAGGAAGCCGACGTCGTCCGCCTCGACGGCGAGGTCCGGGACCGCCGCGGCGAACTGCAGGTCGAGACCGAATCGCTCGAGGCGCTCGAAGCCGACGAGCGCGAGACGGTCGAGGAGCGGATGGCCGACGCACTCGACGCGCGGGCCCGGCCCGACGCCGTCGACCCGCTGGCAGACGACACGGCCATCGAGGGACTGAGCGACAGTCTCGTCGAGGCCGCGACCGCCATCCGGAAGGCCGTCATCACCGACCGCCCGGTCATCGTCCGCCACTCCGCGACGGCCGACGGCTACGTCGCCGGCGTCGCCATCGAGCGCGCGACCCTGCCCCTCGTCCGCGAGGAGCACCGCCGCGCCGACGCCGAGTACCACTACTTCGACCGGCGACCCCTGGAGGGCGGCGTCTACGACATGGACGACGCCACCAAGGACGCCACCCAGATGCTGGAGAACCGCGAGCGCCACGACGAGAAGGTGCCGCTGTTCGTCTTCGTCGCCGCCGGCGGCACCCGCGAAAGCCTCGACGGCTTCGAACTGCTGGACGTCTACGGCGCGCCGCGGGTCGTCCTCGACGACGCCGACGCGGACGACGAGGTCGTCGACTCCGTCGACACCATCCTCAGCCCGGCGCTGTCGGACTCGCCCGAAACCACCGCGACGGCGCTGGCCGCCAACGTCGCCGCCCACGTCAACGAGGACGTGCGCTCCGACCTGGAGCACCTCCCCGCGGTGAGCTTCTGGGACGACACGCCCGAGGCCTACCTCGACGCCGCCGCCGACGCCGGCTACGACGCGGACGCCGTCCGTCAGCTCCGCGAGGCCGTCGCGCTGGAGGCGTTCTACCAGTCCTACGAGGACAAGCGCGAACTCGTCATCGACCTGCTGTTCGGGGACGACGAGACGGACGTCGGCGGCCTCGCCGCCAACATCGCCGAGCAGTTCCGGACGAAACTCGACACCGAAGTCGAGACGGCCAGCGCGAACCTCGACGTGGACGAGGTGGGCGACACCTCCGTCGCCATCCTCGACACGGCGGCGTTCACCCACGGCTACGACTTCCCGCCGTCGACGCTCCTGCTCGACGAACTGTACCGTCAGCAGGACGAGGACGTCGACGTCCTGGTCGGCGTCGACACTGACACGCTGTACGTCCGCACCGACGACCACGTCGACGTCCACCAGGTCGCCTGGGACGTCGCCGAGCGCGTCCCCGACGCGGGCGTGAGCGCCCGGAGCGCGCGCGAGCAGAGCATCCGCTTCCTCGCGGGCGAGCGCGACGACGTGCTCGACGCGACGCTCGACGTCGTCGCCAGCGAGCAGTAACGGACCACCTTCCTCCGGTTCGCTTCCACGCCAGTGGCGACGCTCCCGGTCGCGGACGGGAGTGAACGGTTCCCAGCCCGGGGAATGATTCAAGAGGTCCTGCCCGGTACCGTCTCGGCATGTCAGACGACCAGCTAGTGGACGAGGACGACCTGGAGTGGGACGACGTGGAACACGGCGACCACGAGTTCCGTCGGAAGCAACTCGGGGCGGCGACTGCCGGCGACGAACTCGGCTGTAGTCTGTACGAGCTACCCGAGGGCAAGCAGGACTGGCTCCGCCACTACCACGAGGGGAACGCGGAGGCCGTCTTCGTCCTCTCCGGGACGGGGACTATCGCTCTCGGGCCCGACGCCGAGGTACACGACCTCTCGGCCGGCGACTTCGTCGCACTCCCGCGCGGCGAAGCGGGAACCCACGCCATCGAGGGGGGCGAAGGCGGGCTGCGCTACCTGATGGTCTCGACGATGAACGAGCCCGATATTACGGTGTATCCTGACGACGACAAAGTCGGGCTGTACGCCGGGAGTGCTCCGGGCGGCGACAGGGACGAACGGACGCTGTCGACCTACCTGGACCGCGACGCCGAGGTCCCCTACTGGGACGAGGCGTGATCAGTCGTCCGTGACGCGTCTGAGCCCCTTCCTGAGGCCATAGACGCCCATCTCCGCCGTGTAGCAGAAGACGCAGCCACGGAAGGGTGGCTTCAAGAGGTCGTCGTCCGCTTCGGTCTCGGCTGCCATACCCGTGGTTCGTCGTTCCCTGCTATTCAGACTCACGGCCGTGCGCACCGCGAACACGACCGTTACTCCGTTGAACGCGCCAGACTCCGCCCGCGACCGAGCGTGTGTGACCGCTAGCCCTCCGCACCGTCCGCGACGCTGGCCGGCACTTGCGGCGACTCGATGTCCGCGGCCGCGAACGCAGCGAGGACGCGTTCGGAGACGTCAGACTCGAAGCGCAACTGGTTGCGCAGGTCGTTGACGTAGGCCCGCCCCTCGACCATCCGGTAGTGGAGTTCGTCCGAGACGAACACTTCCACCGGCGCCGCATCCGAGACGTAGACGTACTGCGAACTGAGCAGGGCCTCCTCGACGATGTCTCGCGCCCGGTTCGCGTCGGAACCGGGGTCGACCTGGAACGTCACCGTGACGAGCATCTCGGCGTTGCCGTCGTTCGCGTTGGCGATCGCCTCGTTGAAAAACAGGTAGTTGGGGACGGTGACCATCGTGTCGTCGAGCGTGTACAGCTTCGTCGAGCGAATGCCGATGTCGACGACCTCACCGTAGTGGTTGCCGATAGTCACCATATCGCCGATCTGGTAGGGCTGCTCGGTGACGAGCACGAGGCCGCCGACGATGTCCGCGAACAGGTCCTTCAGACCGAGGCCGACGGCGACGCCCAGGACGCCGGAGAAAGCCACCAGCTGTGCGGTCGTGAGTTTGAACAGGAGGGTAGCCGTGACGTACACCGCACCGCCGTAGATGACGAACTTGACGATCGGGATCAAAAGCGTGACCCGGAACCGCTGAGCGAGGAACCGGTCGGCGATGCGCGTGAGCGCGCCGCTGACTGTCCGCCCGGCCACGTATGCGCCGACCAGTACGAGGAGGGCCTGGACGACGACAGCGGGGTCGAGCGAGAATCCGTCGGCGACGGTCTGGAGGAGCGTCACCACAGTAACTGCCTCCCTTCGAGGTGCTCCTTCGCCGCCCGCCAGTGAGTGGGTGCCACGCGCGCCCACTCGCCGTCGACGGCAACGAGTCCCGACTCGGCGAGCGTCTGGAGCGCCTTGTCGACCTGGACGGTCGGTCGGATCTGGTCGAGGGTCTGGCGTCGGATCCGGTCGTTCGACACGACCAGTTCGAGGACGAAGGCCGCGTCGTCGTCCAGCGAGAACTGCGGATCGTACTCCGCGACGAATCCCGGAGCTACCTGACCGTCGCGGACGCTCTCGTCCCAGCAGGCCGTCGCGACGCCGGGATTCCCGCCCGCGACCTGGACCAGTTTCTGGAACACGACCGCCTCGACGTCGCCCACGGTCTCCGTCGCGTCACGGGACAGGAGGTACTCCGTGTTGAGGTTCGGCATCGGCACCGTCACCTCGCGACCGCCCAGCGGGGACACCGTCGCGCGGTCGAACGAGACGGTCTTGACCCGGCCGTCGGCAGACGTCTGGACGAACTCGGGAAGCGGGCCGTCGTGGTGGGCTTCGACGAGCCTCGCGAGGTCGACGGCGTCGATTGGCGGGAGGTGGACCACGCTGTCGAACGACTGCGAGACGTCCCTGACCGCGTCCAGGTACGACCACGCGGCCGCGTTCCACGACGTGACGACTGTCGGTGCCGAGAGTGCGATCGCTTCGAGGAACCCTTCCAGGCAGCCGAAACCGCCGACCTCCCGCGAGAACAGGTAGTGACAGTTCTCGACGACGACGGCGTCGCCGGCGTCCCGGCTCGCAAGCTCGGGTAGCTCTTCCCCGCTGGCCACGCCCTCGAGGGCGACGCGGGTCGGGTCATCGAGTCGGGTCACAGCGTGGTCGACCAGCAGGTCCCGGCCAGCGTACGGGTCCGAGACGACCGCGAGGTTCGGCCCGCGGTCCCGATCGGCGACTGAAACGGTCTCGGCGACGGCGTCGAACTGGACCGCGAAGCCAGTGTCGCGGAGTTGCTCCGGTGTGACGTCCACGTTCGGTGACTCCTTGCCGGGCTGTATGCAGGAGCGTACAAGTTTGTTTCCCAGTCACTTCGGATTGATTCGACCTTACGGTGAGTGGCGAACGTATTCCTCCGTCGAGGACTCGCTCCGGCACTGTCGGACGAGACGGACCTGATCGTCGACGAGGGCAACCTCGACTGGACTGAACACGACCACGGCGACCATGAGTTCCACCGGACGCAACTCGCCGCCGCCACCACGGCCGAGGAACTCTGCCGCAGCCTCCACGGAGTACAGGTTGAAAGCAGGCCTGGCTCCGGCACTATCACGGGGGCAACGAGGAGGTGAGGTTCGTGCTCGACAGCGACGGGACGGACGTGCTGGGAACCGACGCCGAGGTCCCTTACTGGGACGCGGAGTGATCTGAGACGTCGTGGCTGAATGAGTCGGTCAGTGTAGGGAAGGACTGAGCGATTGGATGAGTTCGAATTGCCGACGTGACTGAAGGTAGCAAGAGGTAGAAAGCCCTCGGCGGGCTCGCGGTCGCTCAGCGGGCGCTACCCGAACGCAGTGAGGGTATCCCGCTGAGCGACTGCACTCCGTCGCCACCCCGCCTCGCCCTTTCAGTCCACCAGGTCCCGCATTGCTCTCCCGGCCTCACTCCGTTCGGCCCGGGCTCGCGATTAGACCACCACTCCTCCCCGGATTCGGCGCGGACGCGCCGAATCCCGCTTCCTGACCGCAACCGCCCGGCCGGGAGCGAGGGGCGTGGCCACTGCCGCGCCCGAGCGTGCCGGGGGACCGAAGGTCCCCCGTACCTCGCGGTGTAACCGCGAGAACCCGGGGAAGGGCAGGGCTGCCGTGTGGTCCTGGAGGACTGAAAGGGCGAGGCAGGCTGGGGGAAGCCGGGACTCCCAAGCGACCGCGAGAGCGAAGCTCTCGCGTAGTCCTCAGCTTTCGCTGAGGGCACCGGAGCGAACGGAGTGAGCGAGGAGCGCAGGGCGGTCCCCGCGACCCCAGCCTGCCGAGGGCTTTCTGGTTGATGGCAGTCTCGTTTCTTCCAGCGAAAATCACGGAACCACTCGCTCAGTACACACCCTCGACTGGACAGTTCGAACCGAGTCTGAGAACACCTTCCAGAGGAGCGATACCCTTATTCGCGCGAAACGACCATTCACGAGCAACCGAACCGATGAGCACCGAGACGACCGAGCCCACGGAGACGGAGGCGTTCGAGCAGGTCTGTGAGGAACTCGTGAGTCGAATCCTCGCGGGCGACCTCGAACGCGACGACGTCGAGAGCGCGAAGATGGAGGTGTGCTCGGAGTACTCCGCGCCGAAGGTCCCGAAGAACTCGGAGCTGATGGACTACGTTCCGAACGAGCAGCGCGAGGAACTGGAAGAGGTACTCCAGCGCAAGCCCGTCCGGACCGCCTCGGGCGTCTCGCCCATCGCCATCATGACCTCGCCGAAGCGGTGTCCTCACGGGAAGTGTCTCTACTGCCCCGGCGGGCCCGACTCGGAGTTCTCGTCCTCGCAGTCCTACACCGGCCACGAACCCGCGGCCGCGCGCGGCGAGCAGAACGACTACGACCCGTACGGGCAGGTCACGCTCCGGCTCAACCAGTTGCGACAGATCGGTCACCCCGTCGACAAGGCCGAGTTGATCCTCATGGGCGGAACCATGACCGCTCGCTCGCACGACTACCAGGAGTGGTTCGTCAAGCGCGCGCTGGAGGCGATGAACGACTTCGACGTCGACGCGCCGCCGGAACCCGCCGAGGGCGTCAGCTTCGCACAGGACCCCGACGAGTACGAGTTCCGCTACCTGGAGGACGTCGTCGCCGAGAACGAGACCGCCGACGTGCGCAACGTCGCGACGACGTTCGAGACCAAGCCAGACTGGTGCGACCCCGAGCAGATCGACCGGATGCTCGATCTGGGTGGAACGAAGGTCGAGGTCGGCGTCCAGACCACCTTCGAGCGGATCAACCGCGAGATGCACCGCGGCCACGGCACCCAGGATTCCATCGACGCCAACCGCCGCCTGCGCGACTCCGGGTTCAAGGTCGGCTTCCACATGATGCCAGGCCAGCCCGGGATGTCCAAGGAGATGTGCCTGGAGGACTTCCGACGTATCTTCGAGAACTCGGACTGGCGTCCGGACTACCTGAAGATTTACCCCACCCTCGTCGTCGAGGGCACCGTCACCTACGACTGGTACCGCAAGGACGAGTTCCAGCCCCTGGAGAACGAGGAGGCCGCCGAACTCGTCGCCGAGATCAAGGACATGATCCCCCGCTACACGCGCCTCCAGCGCGTCCAGCGCGACATCCCCGCGGACTTCATCGAGGGCGGCGTCTGGAAGTCCAACCTCCGCCAGCTCGCCCGCCAGCGCATGGACGAGCACGGGTGGACCTGCGACTGCATCCGCTGTCGCGAGGTCGGGATGAACGACGAGGACCCCGAGACCGTCGAACTCGACGTGATGACCTACGAGTCCGGCGGCGGCACGGAGCACTTCATCTCCTTCGAGGACTTCGAGAAGGACCTCCTCGTGGGCTTCTGTCGCCTTCGGTTCCCCAACGACCCGGTGCGGCGGGAACTCGACGACGCCGCGATCGTCCGGGAACTGCACGTCTACGGGAGTCAGGTGGGAGTCGGGAGCGCAGCGCAGAACGCGGCGGACCAGTCTGGCGACGACGCCGTCGGCCAGCACCAGCATCGCGGCTACGGCCGCCGGCTGCTGGCGAAGGCCGAGGAACTCGCTGCTGACGCCGGCTACTCGAAGCTCGCCGTCATCTCGGGCATCGGCGTGCGCGAGTACTACCGCGAGAAGCTCGGCTATCGCCAGGACGGCCCGTACGTGAGCAAGCGGTTGTGAGCGGAGGTTTATATTGCGGGACGGGCTAAGTAATGGCTCAGATCGTCCGTAGCGAGGGAGTCCTCGGCGGTGACCCCAGAATCGAGGGGACCCGGATCTGAGTGCTCCACGTCTACGATCTCGCGGTCGACGGCGGACATTCGCCCGCCGACGTCGCGGACCAGCTCGACATCTCGCTCGGCGAGGTCTACTCGGCGCTCGCGTACTATCACGAGAATCCGGAAGAAATGAGAGCGGTTCGGCGCGCCCACGAGGAGGCGGACCAGCGCCTGAAAGATGAGGCATTGACGCCGCCCGAGCCGGCGAAGTAGGAATGCGGTTTCTGACCGACGAGCACGTTCCGCGAGTGTTCATCTCGACGTTACGGTCGAACGGTCACGACGTACGCAGAGCCAACGACGTGTTCGGGGAAGGTACCGACGACGAGCGACTACTCGAATTCTGAGCCGATCACGGGCGAATGCTGGTTACGAACGACAAGAAGGATTTTGCGGGGCCCCTGTCCGAAGCTGTCGACCACGACGGAATCATTGCCTACACCGAGCCGAACGTGCTCCGCGACGACCCCGAAAGCGCCGTTCGCGCTGTCGAACGGGTGCTGTCACACTACCCGCCCGCAGAACTCGCCAGCGAACTGGTTTGGCTCGACCAGTGGCTGTTGTAGTGCGGTCACGGTCGGCAAGGAATCGGGAGCTGCCGGTAACACGTCACGTTACGGGTTCCGAACGACCGAGGAGATAACTCGCACCGATCCACAGTAGCGAGACAGCCCCGACACCGGCGGCGACGCCATATGCGCGGTCTGCGATGGTCCCGCTGAAGGCCTCCGTAGCGTACGGAGCGAAGGAGAGTCCGAACACCACACACGCCGCGCCGAGGAAGTGGGACCGCGTTATCGTTCGAGCGCCCACGTCCACCGTGAGACCGATGCCACCGGTTGCGAGCAACAGCCCGCCCAGTGCGTAGCCAGCGAACAGGAGGGAACCACCGAGGCCGTCGGACCGGTCGAGATAGATGCCCATCGCCGCGATTCCGAGGACCAAGGTGACGAGGCCGATGGCGGTCTGTGCCCGCGATTCCATTGCCGGATCCGACAGCGAGGTAACACCTATGGATTTCGGTTCGGCGAGCATACCGTAACACACCGGGGTTTTGACCCTGGACCCGCTAGTCAGTCAGTAATGGCACGGAAGCTGGCCGAGGGCGTCTGGTACCTGGACCTGGGCTTGATCCCGCCGTTCGCCTCGAACTCCTTTCTCGTCGACGACGGCGACCTGACGCTCGTCGACGTCGGCCTCTGGTGGAACCGCCCCTCAGTCCGTGACGAACTCGCGGACGCGGGCTACGCCGTCGGTGATCTGGACAGAGTTCTGATCACCCACTACGACCTGGACCACGTCGGCGGCCTGAAGCGCCTCCTCCCCGAGTTCGACGGCCCGGTCTACCTCGGCCGGCCGGACTACGACCTCCTCGAGCACGACGCCCACCCCCAGTGGGCCCACCACAAGGGCCTGTTCCACCGCGTGACGCGTCGGCTGTTTCCGCTCCCTGACGAGATGGACGTCCGACCCGTCGACGACGGCGACCGCCTCGGGAAGTTCACGGTGTACCTGACGCCGGGACACAACCCGGGCCACGCCGTCTACGTCCACGACAGCGGCGTCGCGCTGCTCGGCGACCTCGTCTGGGAGGACGACGGTGCGCTCACCCCGCCGTTCTGGCTCGATTCGTACGATATGCGAGAACTACGGGAGAGCATTCGTGACCTCTCTGAGCGATCGGGCCCGTTCGACATCGCGGCGATGGCCCACGGCGAACCGATTCTATCTGGTGGCGACGATGCCTTGCTCGCGCTGGCTGAACGACTGTGACTGGAACCGGGAAGTGGAACCGTCGCCCGCTCGGTGCCGAACCGGAACGCAGCCCGTCGTTCCGATAAAACAAACGCTCGCACGAGATCACGACCGAATCGTGTGGAATACGCTGACCGCGCAGGCGGTCAACTCGTCGAATTCGGTTCCAAATTCGGGAGACGGCGCTACTCTCCTGAAATGTAACTATTACTAAATTATTCTTATTTTCCCGGTCGACGTACCACGAGACGTGTTGGAAATCCATAACTTTCGAGAGACGGGAGGGAGTCCGTAGATGTGCACCCGACTGGTGTATCTCGGACCCGAGGACGTCGTGCTCACCGCTCGGTCGATGGACTGGCACAGCGAGATCGGGACCAACCTCTGGGTATTTCCGGAGGGAATAACGCGAACCGGCAGCGTCGGTCCGGCCTCGATAGAGTGGACCAGCGAGTACGGCAGTGTCATCGCTTCCGCGTACGACATCGCGACGACCGACGGAATGAACGAGGCTGGTCTGGTCGCGAACGTCCTCTGGCTCAGCGAATCCGACTATCCCGAATGGACCGGTGACACGCCCGGATTGTCGATCTCTCTGTGGGCACAGTACGTCCTCGACAACTTCGCAACGGTCGCCGAAGCGGTCGAGAACCACCGCGAAGAGGAGTTCGTCGTCGTCTCCGAGGAAATCCCGGACGAAGGCAGGCTTGCCACCTTGCACCTCTCCATGTCGGACGCCACGGGTGACAGCGCCGTCATCGAGTACGTCGATGGCGAGTTGACGATCCACCACGGCCGAGAGTATCAGGTGATGACGAACTCCCCCGTGTTCGACCAGCAACTCGCACTCGACGAGTACTGGTCGGAGATCGGTGGCACAGTCATGTTACCGGGGACGAATCGCCCGGCAGACCGATTCGCCCGAGCGAGTTTCTACGTGGACGCAATTCCGCAGACGCGAGAGCGCCGAAAAGCGACGGCGAGCGTCTTCGGCGTGATCCGTAACGTCTCCGTCCCGTACGGCATCAGTACACCGGCCGAACCGAATATCTCCTCGACGCGCTGGCGCACGGTCGCCGATCATCGAGACCGACGCTACTACTTCGAGTCGGCGCTTTCGCCGAACGTCTTCTGGTTGGAGCTCGATGGGGTCGACTTCGGCGCGGATTCGGGAGTCCGACGGCTGTCGCTCGGTGAGGATCAGGCGAACGTGTTCGCCGGTGACGTCGCCGACGAATTCGTCGAGACGGAACCGTTCGAGTTTCTCGGCGTTTCCGCACCATCGGGGTGTTCCTAGCCGATCTCGGGTCCTTGCTCTCCCAGGCCGTCGGCGGTCGTTGCCCGCCAGAGCCGTGACGGCCTCGCGCTCGGTAGTGTACCGGCGCGTTCACTGCAACGACGGTGATGAACGGACAGACCTCAGTGGAGCGGCGGGACGAACACATCGCGAGAAGCGGGGCAGTCGCCGAACGTTCGATAGAAGGGGTATTTTAGTGTGACCCGGCCGTCGTCGGGCACATGAGTTCCACGGTGGCCGTCGTCGGCGCCGGAGCGGCGGGCGCCGCCGCGGCGTACGCGTTGCGCGATGCCCCGGTCGACGTGACGGTGTTCGAGAAGAGCGGCGGCGTCTGCGGACGGGCCGCCACCCGTCGGGCCAGCGGCTGTACCTACGAGTACGGGGCGAACTACCTGAAGAGCGACGACGAGCGGGTGAGCGAACTCGTCACGGAGGAACTGTCGACCGACGGGCTGGTCGACGTGACAGAGCCGGTGTGGACCTTCGACGACGACGGAAAGGTCAGCGAGGGCGAGGAGACGAACGACCACATGTGGACCTACGAGTCTGGGCTGACGCAACTCGCAAAGCGTCTGTTCGCGGCGACGGACGCAAGCGTCCACCGCCACACGCAGGTCGAGACGCTCGTACGCGACGACGAGACGTGGCGCGTCGTCGACGACGAAGGGGACGACCGGGGGACGTTCGACGCGCTCGTCCTGACGCCGCCGGCGCCGCAGACGGCGGACCTGCTCGGGCAAGCGGAGTGGGAGCACGGCGACTGTCGCGACCTCCGGAAGTCCATCGCCCAGGTCCCGTTCCGGACGGTCATCTCGATCGTCCTCCACTACCCCTTCGAACTCGACGTACCCTACTACGCGCTCGTCAACGAGGGCGAGGGTGAGGGGCACGACGTCGGCTGGGTCGCCCGGGAGGAGTGCAAGACCGGTCACGTCCCCGACGGCGAGAGCCTCTTGCTCGTCCAGATGGCGCCCGACTGGTCGGCCGAATACTACCACCAGCCGGCACCCTCGATCGTCGACGCCGCGGCGGAGAAGACCGCGGCGCTGCTGGACGACGAGCGCCTCGACACGCCCGACTGGACGGATCACCAGCACTGGCGCTACGCGCTGCCGAACGGCGGGCCGGCCGTGGGCGCGCTCGATGACGCCACCGAGCACGACCTCTTTTTCGCGGGCGACTGGGTCGCGGGCGACGCGCGACTCCACGCGGCGGTCCGGAGCGGCCTGGAGACCGGCGACGCGGTCGCGGACCACTTCTGATAGTGGTGGTTGTAAGCCCGTACCGGCGTTCGACGGCACTGGCCACGTCGAACGCCGGTATAAAGTTACAACCACCACTATGAGCCGGGTTCGAAGCGGTTTTGCGTCGCGCACCGTACCACCAACCATGGACCAGAAGCGGGAGCTGACGAGCGTCGACCTCGCGGCGCTGGTCGGCGAGTTGCGACGGTACGAGGGGGCCAAACTCGACAAGGCCTACCTCTACGAGGACGACGAACTCCTCCGCCTGAAGCTGCGGGACTACGACGAGGGGCGGGTCGAACTGCTGATAGAGGTCGGCGAGACGAAGCGCGCCCACGTCGTCGCACAGGAGCACGTCCCCGACGCGCCGGGCCGGCCGCCGAACTTCGCGATGATGCTCCGAAATCGGCTCTCGGGCGCGGACCTCGTCGGCGTCGAGCAGTTCGAGTTCGACCGCATCATCCAGTTCCACTTCGAGCGCGAGGACAACTCGACGACCGTCGTCGCGGAACTGTTCGGCGACGGTAACGTCGCCGTGCTGGACGAACACGGCGAGGTCGTCGACTGCCTCGAAACGATCCGGCTCAAGTCCCGGACCGTCGCCCCGGGCGCGACCTACGAGTTCCCGTCGGCGCGGTTCAACCCCCTGACGGTGGACTACGAGGGGTTCGTCGCCCGGCTGAAGCAGTCCGACGCCGACGTGGTGCGGACGCTCGCGACGCAGCTCAACTTCGGGGGGCTCTACGGCGAGGAACTCTGCAGTCGGGCCGGCGTCGAGTACAACCAGGCCATCGAGGACACCACCGAGGAGGAGTTCGAGGCGCTGTACGACGCCGTCGACGGCCTCGCGACGCAGTTGCGGGAGTCGGATCTCGACCCGCGAGTCTACTACGAGACGGACGACGAGGACGGCGACGAGGGCGACGCCGACGAGGATAACGACGACGACAGCGGCCGGCGCGTCGACGCGACGCCCATCTCGCTTGAGGAGTACTCGCACCTCCGGAGCGAGGCCTTCGACACGTTCACCGCGGCGCTGGACGACTACTTCTACAACTTCGAGAGCGACGCGGCCGAGAGCGGTGGCGGCGGGCGTGACCGGCCCGACTTCGAGGCGGAGATCAACAAGTACGAGCACATCATCCGCCAGCAGCAGGAGGCCATCGACGACTTCGAGGCCCAGGCAGACGCCGAGCGCGAGAAGGCCGAACTGCTGTACGCCCGCTACGATCTGGTCGCCGAGATCCTCTCGACCGTCCAGGGCGCGCGCGACGAGGACGTCCCGTGGGAGGACATCGGGGCGAAGTTCGAGGCGGGGAAAGAGCAGGGCATCCCCGAAGCCGAGGCCGTCGTCGGCCTCGACGGCAGCGAGGGGACGGTCACCCTCCAGATAGACGACACCCGCGTCACCGTGGACGCGTCGATGGGCGTCGAGAAGAACGCCGACCTGCTCTACCAGGAGGCCAAACGCGTCGAGGGGAAGAAGGAGGGTGCCCAGGCGGCCATCGAGGACACGCGCGAGGACCTGGAGGACGCCAAAGCGCGCCGGGACCGCTGGGAAGCCGAAGACCAGGGGGAGGAGAACGGCGCAGACGACGGAGACGACGGGGACGAGGAGGCCGAAGACGTCGACTGGCTCGGCATGAACTCCATCCCGGTCCGCCAGACCGAGCAGTGGTACGAGCGGTTCCGCTGGTTCCACACCAGCGACGGGTTCCTCGTCATCGGCGGCCGCAACGCCGACCAGAACGAGGAACTCGTCAAGAAGTACCTCGACAACGGGGACAAGGTGTTCCACGCCCAGGCACACGGCGGACCGATCACCGTGCTCAAGGCCACCGGGCCGAGCGAGGCGGCGAAGGACGTCGACCTCCCAGATACCAGCCTCGACCAGGCGGCCACGTTCGCGGTCTCCTACTCCTCCGTCTGGAAGGACGGGAAACACGCTGGCGACGTGTACATGGTCGACCCCGACCAGGTGTCGAAGACGCCCGAGAGCGGCGAGTACCTGGAGAAGGGCGGTTTCGCCGTCCGCGGCGACCGCACCTACTTCCGCGACCAGGAAGTCGACGTCTCCGTGGGCATCACCTGCGAGGACGAGACGCAGGTAATCGGTGGCCCGACACCCGCCATCGTTCCCAAGGCCGAGACGACCATCCGGGTCGAACCCGGACAGTTCGCACAGAACGACATCGCCAAGCGCCTCTACCGGGAGTTCAAGACCCGCTTCGCGGACGACTCCTTCGTGCGCAAGGTCGCCAGCCCGGACCGCATCCAGGAGTTCCTGCCACCGGGCGGTAGTCGGTCCGTGGAGTGAGCGAACGAGAGAAGTACGGCCGACCAGTCCTCACTCGTCGCCGCTGCCAGACGGGAACGGCCAACCGATAAACGCCGCTGCGACTGTGAGCCCGATACCGAACTTGCCGAGCAACGCACGGCTCACGCGCTCGCCCGTGATAATCGCGTTGAGGACGACCATCCCGAGGACCAGCAGGAGCAACAGCGCCAGGGCGACGCCTCCCTGTCGGGTCGAAAGTTCCGCCTCGGTCGCCTTGAAGACGAGAATCGCGACTATCGTAATCGCGACAGCGGCGGCTTCGAACGGGTCCCACGGTCCACCCTCCGCGAGGCCCGCGCGCATGACCACGAAGACGACCGGGAGCGAAATCACCCCGGCCAGTCCGAGTTTGACGCGTCGCAGAGACGCAGCCATACCATTCGATCCGGTGTCGAGGCGAAATAAATTCACGTGAACTAACGCCGATTCCCCCACGCTGGGCGCGAGTCTGTCCGTGAACTGAATCGTGCGATGAGACAGCACAGGGTCAGCTAGCTTTATCTCCTCACCGTACCTATCACTAGACGTTAATTACTGGTCGGCAGCAGCGCCACCGCGGTCGGTGACGGCCTCCCGGAGTTAACGGAGACACACAATGTTCGAAGAAGCCATTCGCTATCCGTGGAAGGGAGCAGACAACGTGAAGAACGTCGCAATCGGAGGTATCCTTACCCTCCTCGGCGTGTTCCTCCTGCCGATGTTCTTCGTGCTCGGCTACGGGCTCGAAGTCATCCGGCGCGTGAGCAGGGGCGACGTCGCGGAACCGCCGGCCTGGGAAGACTGGGGGACGCTGTTCGTCGACGGCCTGAAGGTGTTCGTCATCTCGGTCGTCTACTCGCTGATCCCGGCCGCTCTGGTCGCCTTCGCGGTGTTCAGCTGGTTCGTGCCGGTAGTCGCGTCGAACGGCGGTGAACCCAGCGGCGGCCTGGCGGCCCTCGGCTTCCTGGTCGGCCTGGTGGTGTTCCTGCTCTCGATGGTCGTCGCGCTCGCGTTCGCGTACCTCGTGCCCGCCGCCATCGCGGCGTTCGCCCGGACCGACCGCCTCGGCTCGGCGTTCTCGCTCCGGGAGCTCCGGTCCATCGGCGGCCACCGCGGCTTCGCGGTCGCCTGGGTCGTCGCCTTCGCGGTGACGCTGGTCGCTTCGGCTATCAGCGGCGCCCTGTCCGCGACCGGGATCGGCGCCATCCTGGGCGCCTTCGTCGTCTACTACGGCACCATCGCGGCCGCCTACGCCATCGGCGAGGGGATCAGCGACCTGCCCGTCGTGGCTGAGCGCGAAGAGGTGGCCATCGACGAGTCGGCCGCGTAGGTCCCGGCCCGAATAACAGCACACTTGTTTTGCGAACCGGAAGTCCCACCATATGCGTATCCAGGGCCGGGAGCAGACGGAGCAGGGTCGCGAGCGCGTCGAGCTCGTGCCGGAGACGCTCGACGACCTCTGGCACCTCACCTACGTGCTCGAACCCGGCGACACCGTCTCGGGGGACACCACCCGGCGCATCCAGCGCAACGACGACCAGATGCGCGACACCGGCGGGGAGCGCGAGCACATGTGGGTCGCGCTCCGCGTCGAGGACGTCGAGTTCGCGAAGTTCGCCAACCGCCTGCGGGTCAGCGGCGAGCTCGTGGGCTGCTCCCGGGAGGACCAGCTCGGCTTTCACCACACGCTCAACGTCGAACCGAACACCGAGATAGAGGTCGAGAAGTGGTGGAAGCCCGACCAGGAGGAGCGCCTGCAGGACGCCGTCGAGGCGACGGAGAACCCCGACGTCGCCATCGCCACCGTCGAAGAGGGCGAAGCCCACCTCCACACCGTCGCCCAGTATGGGACCGAGGAGCGGGCGACCATCACGGCGACGACCGGCAAGGGCGACTACGCTCGCCCGCGCGACGAACTGTTCGCCGAACTGACCGACGTGCTCCGCCGGCAGGACGTCGACGCCTACATCCTGGCTGGGCCGGGCTTCACGAAGCAGGACGCGCTCGACTACATCCAGGACGAGGCGCCAGAAGTCGCGGAGAAGATGAGCGTCGTCGACACCAGCGGCGTCGGTGACCGCGGCGTCCACGAGGTGCTCAAGCGCGGCGCCGTCGAGGAGGTCCAGGCCGAGACTCGCATCGCGGAGGAGGCGGACAAGATAGACGAACTGACCAAGCGCATCGCCGAGGGGGCGAAGGTGGCCTACGGCCCCGAGTCCGTCGCCGAAGCGGCCGACTTCGGCGCCATCGAGGAGCTGCTGGTCCTCGACGAACACCTCCGGCGCGAGCGCTCGGCGGCGGAGTGGGACGTCGACGTCGACGAGATAATCGAGACGACCGAACAGAAGGGCGGGGAGGTAATCGTCTTCTCCGGCGAGTTCGACCCCGGGCAGCAACTCGCGAACCTCGGCGGCATCGCCGCGCTGTTGCGCTACCGCATCGAGTAGTTCAGTTTCTGATACCGGCGGCGAAACCGTTTTTTACCGGTACAGCTTCGTTCAGGTAATTCGGGCTTTCAGGAGGGCCACGTCACCACATGACATTCGAGGATCAGGCGGACTTCGCGAGCCAGGTAGCCGACCTCAACAAGTACGGCCAGGCACTCAACCGGTGTGAGACAGTCGAGGAAGTCGTCTCGCTCACCCTGGAAGCGATGACGCTCCTGTTCGGCACCGCCCACTCCACCTTCGTCGAGGTAGACGATCGTGCCCTCCGTGTGAGCCACAGCACGAACCCCAGTCTCTCGCCCGGGGACGAAGCTGGCGAGATGGCAGTCGAGGCCTTCGAAAGCCGCGAGACCGTCGTCCGCGACGGTGCGGCGGCACGCGTCGACCCCGACTCCGGCGTGACGGCGGCGATGGCAGTGCCGGCGCAGATAGTCGACGAGGTGACCGCAGTCCTCGTGATGCGGTCGACCTCCCACGAAGCGTTCGGCGACGCGCACGTCCGGCCGATGGGCATCCTCGCGTCTCACGCGGCCACGGCGATCAGTAACATCCGGTCCCGGGAGCACCTCCAGCGGGCCCACCAGGACCTGGAGAGCCGCAAGGAGATGATCGAACTGTACGACCGGCTGTTGCGCCACGACCTTGGCAACGACCTCCAGGTCATCACGGGGTTCTCGGACGCGCTCGTCTCCGACCTCGACGGCGAGGCTCGCGAGCACGCCGAGCGAATCCATCGAGCGGCAGAGAGTTCGGCCGACCTCATCGACCGCGTCGGCGATCTCGTCTCGACGCTCGAAGCGCAGGACGAACCCGAACCGCGGAACCTGCGGGCCATCCTCACGAAAGTCGTCGAGGACAAGCGGTCGCAGTTCGACGACCTCACCGTCGAGTTCGACCCGGCAACATGCGAGTACCGAACCTACGGCGGCGAACTGCTCGAATCGGTGTTCAGTAACCTCCTCTCGAACGCGGCCGTCCACAACGACGGGCCGGTGACCGTTCGAGTGTCCGTCGACGAGACCGGCCCCAGTGACGTGGTCGTGAGCGTCGACGACGACGGGAGCGGCATCCCCGACGGAGTTCGCGACGACGTCTTCGCGATGGGCGCCAAGGGCTCCGAGAGCACGGGGACCGGGTTCGGGCTGGGCTTCGTCCGCGCGCTCACCGAATCCTACGGCGGCGGCGTCAGCGTCGGGGACAGCGACCTGGGTGGGGCGGCGTTCCGCGTGCGATTAGAGCGGGTCTGAACTGGGGCCAGCGACGGTCGGACTGAACGGGGATCGATAGTGAGCGGCGCGTCCAGAAACGCGGTTCGGGGGCGGTCGGGAGATTATTCTCCGGGTCCAGGCCGTGTAACAAGAGTTAATACCGAGACGCGTGCCGTTGTGCGTAGCATCCGCCAGCCCGCGTTCCGATGAACGTCATACTCCAGCAACCGTCGTCCGTCCTCGTCGTCAGCGAGAACGTGGAGACGGTAGCGACGATTCGAACGGCGCTCGCCGACGCGTCCGATACCGCCGTCCAACACGAACCAGACCCCGGCGACGCGCTGGACACGCTCGAGGACCACGACGATATCGGCTGCGTCGTCCTCGACGAGAGCGTGCCCGACGTCGCCCCCTTCCGGGCTGAACTCGCCGAACGGGACGACCTGTTGCCGGTCGTGTACCTCGCTCCCGAGGCCGACCGAGAGCTGCTCAGTCGCCTCTCGCGGTTCGAGTCCACGACGTACCTCCCGCGCCCGGTCGCCGAGTCGACACTGCGAGAGGTACTCGAGGAGTCGCGAGAGCGCTACTACCGCAAGCGCGTGACCGCCGAAGAGAGCGACATGCTGCGGGCGTTCACCTCTGAGCTCGAGATCCCCGTCTTCGTCAAGGACGAGGCGGGCCGACACCTGCGAATGACGGACGTCCCGGGCGGCGCCGACCAGGACGCCATCGTCGGCAAGACCGACCGCGAGGTGTACAGCTACGACCCGGAGGCCGCCGCCGAGTTCTACGCCGACGACATGCGCGTCGTCGAGCAGGGAGTTTCGATCCACCAGCAGGACGAGGCGTCCGGCCCGCCGGGGAACCGACACTGGACGCGCGTCAGCAAGGTTCCCTGGCCAGCCGACGATGGGTCGAACAAGGGACTGATCGGCGTCGCGATGGACGTCACGGACCTCAAGGAGAAGGAACGCCGCGCCGAACAGTTGCGCAACCGCCTCGAACAGTTCGCGAGCTACATCAGTCACGACCTGCAGAACCCCCTCAACCTCGCCAGCGGCCACCTGAAGATGGGAAGAGAGCACGGGGACGAGGCCGCCCTCGACACGGCCGCGGCGGCCCTCGACCGCGTCGACGAGATGCTCACCGACCTGGATCATCTCGCCCGCCAGCCGCCGCGGGCCGGAGGCGGGGAGTACGTCGAGGTCCCGTTCGTCGCCCGACAGCTCTGGTCGTTCGTCGCGACCGAGGACGCCGAACTGGTCGTGGAGATGCCCGAACCCACGCGCATCAGGGCACCCGCACGGGAACTGCGGCCGTTGCTCGAGAACCTCCTCAGGAACGCTGTCGAACATAGTTCGACAAGCCGTCACTCGTCTGCGACTCGTGACGACGCCGTGGAGCATAGCTCCACGAGCCCCCCTTCGCACGCTCAGGAGGACGCCGTGATTCACGACGGCGCCGACGTCACCGTCCGGGTCGGCGCCCTCGACGACGGGTTCTACGTGAGCGACGACGGGCCCGGCATCCCGCCGTCGGAGCGGGAGAAGGTCCTCCAGCGGGGGTACACGACGGCCGAGGACGGGAGCGGAACCGGCCTCGCACTGGTCGCGGAGGTCGCCGAGCGGAACGGCTGGTCGATCCGGATAACCGAGAGCGCCGACGGCGGCGCCCGATTCGAGTTTCGCGACGCCCTCGTCGTTACGGAGCCCGAGAGCGAACACCAGACCGGCCCCAGCATTCGACTCACCGAGGAATCGGCCGTCTCCGGCGCCGACGTCACTGGGAGCGCGGATTACGACCCGAGTTCCGATACGTGGACGCTCCGGGGTGACACGGCCGCGGAGACTGGACCACGGTCGTTCTACGTCGCTCACGCCGTGACGGACGGCTCGGTCCGGATCCAGGCTCGACTGCGGACCGTCGACCATGTCCACGACCGGAGCAGCGCCGGCCTGTGGCTCGGAGACGGTCTCGGCGAGACAGCCGCGTTCGGGTACGTCGGCCGCACTGTCGGCGGGCAGACGGAACTCGTCTACCGGCCCGAGCCCGGTGGCGACGTCGCGCGGACGGTGCTGGTCGACGACGAGCCCCACGAGTGGTTCCGCCTGGAACGCACGGGCGAGACACTCACCTGCTCCGTCTCCGTCGACGGGACGGACTGGGTGGCCCTCGACCAGCGGCGGGTCGCGCTCGCGGACCCGGTGCGTCCCGGCCTCGCCGTCTCAAGCGCCGTCCCCGGCGACCCGTGCGAAGCGAGGTTCTCGACGGTCAGGGCCTACGAACTGGAGTGAGCGCCGTCGGCCTCGTCGAGGGTTACGGAGAGCCCGTCCTCGGCGAAGCGCACGTCCCCGTCGTAGTGGTCGCCCACGGAGTCCAGCATCTCCTCGTGACGGCCCTCCGTATGCGGATAGAGGTGGGTCAGGTACACGCGTCCCAGGTCTGCGTCGGCCGCGGCCAGGGCCCCGCCGAGCTGGGACGGCGTCGGGTGGTTCGACACGTCGACGTCGTCGGGGAACGAACAGTCGTGGGCCAGCACCGCCGACCCGTCCGCGAACTCGACCAGTTCGGGGAACGCCTCCGTGTCGCCGCTGAAGACGAACGGCGGACCACCGTCACCGCTCACGAACCGGTACGCGAAACACTGCATCGAGTGGCGAACCTCCATCGAGTCCACGTCGAACCCGGCGAGGGAGAACGAGCCCTCGACGTCGCGGACGGTCAGGTCGAGGCGGCCCTGCATGTACTCGTGGAGGTCGAACAGCCCCTCGACGAACTCCCCAGTCCCGGGCGGTCCGGCGACGGTCAGTTCCGTCGCCCCGGCCAGCCAGCGAGCCTTGAGCAGAACGTCCAGGTCCGAGACGTGGTCGAGGTGGTGGTGCGTCAGGAGGACGGCGTCGACGCCCTCGTAGCCCGTCTCCGTCCGTTCGAGCGCGTGGAGGACGCCGCTGCCGCAGTCGACGAGCAGGCTGTGGTCGCCGGACTCGACGAGGAGACCCGTCTGGAAGCGGTGGCCAGTTGGCATCGCGGAACCAGTGCCGAGAAACGTGACGCGCATACGGGGACCGACTCGTGGGAGGGCCAAAGCAGTTGGCGTCAGCGGGAACCATCCTCAGGGACCCACGCCGTCGACGGGCGCAGGTGGCCGACCGCGGGCCGCGGTGTCAGCGGCCGACAGACCCAGCGGGCAGTCTGGGTCTGGGGGAGGGCCCACGGTGGCGCGATTCAGTGTACACACCGGCATATCAAAACACCGCGCAAGACTCAAAACGGATTTTTAGCGACCGATAGCGGGGCACGTCGAAAGACGGTCCGGTCGAGAACGTCGAGAGGCAGCCCAGTCGAGAGCGTCGAGAGAAATTCCAGTCGAGAGACGCCAGAGTGGCAGCCCGGTCGAGAGACGCCAGAGTGGCGGCGGTTCGGCGGCCGTCAGCGGCCGTACGTCTGGTAGCCCCACCAGCCGACCAGTAGTGCGACGACGAGCAGGCCACCGAGGAAGAAGGCCACACCGGGCGAGATGCCGGCGCTTCCGGCGACGGCTTCGGTCACTTGCGTGGTGGTGTCGAGCGACTCGCCGACGGGCGTCTGTGTCGGCGCCTCGGTCACGGTTTGAGTCGCGGTTTCGGTCGTGTCGGCGCTCTCGATAGTGAAGTTCCTGCCGCCGTCGCCAGTGTCGGCCCCCGATTCCGTGAGTGTCGACGTGGCCGCCTCGGTCTGAGTCGCGGCCTGGTCCTCGGCACCACTGAATTCGACGTCGGGGTCACCACCGTCCCCGGAGTCGGCCCCGCCTGCCCCCGACGACAGCGACACTACTCCGCCGCCGCCGTCGCGGCCGAGGAATCGCTGGACGGCGACGCTCGCAAGGGCGAGGATACCGACCGTCGGCAGCAACCGCTTGATCATCGTCCGCAGCGAGTCCTTGCGCTCGCGGGTCCCGACGAACAGCACCAGGGGGTCCTCCGGCGGCTCGTACACGTTCATCTCCTGGCCCTTCTCGGAGTAGCGGGTACCGGCGACGGCGATGAGTTCCTCGTCTTCCAGTTTCTCCAGGTGGTAGGAGACCTTCTGGATCGACATGTCGAGCCGGTCGGCTATCTCGGAGGGGGTCCCGGGGTCGTCGTAGATCGCGTTCAGCACGGCCCGGGCGGTGTCGGAGGCGAGGGCGTCGAGCACGCCGTCGACGTCCTCGTCGACGCCGACCACCTCCATCTCGCCCTCCTGGGCCGTGCTGACGTCAGGACCTCGCGAGGGCAACAGCGACATACAGCAGTAGAGGAACGTCCGCCGTTAAGTATCTCGTGGACGCTCAGTCACGATTTGACCTTTCGCGGGTGGCGGTCCCGGTCAGTCGAGGACGGCCCCGAGTTCGTCGAGCGCCTGACTGTCCAGCGACTCCTGGGGCGGCCGAACGGTCCGGGAGTCGATGCGGTCGCGGTGGGCCAGCGCGGCCTTCACCGACGGGGCGAACCCGTGGTCCCGGCAGAACTCGAAGGCGGGATCGATGGTCTCGCGCTGGTGGCGGCGAGCGCGTTCCAGGTCGCCCTCGGTCACCGCCTCGGCCACCTCGTGGAACGCGTCAGGGGAGACGTGAGAGAGGGCGTTGATCCCGCCGTCGGCGCCCATCGCCAGCGACGGCAGGTACGCGGCGTCCCAGCCCTGGTAGACCTCGAAGTCGTCGGGGGTCCGCCGCAGGAGGTCCCCGAAGTACGTGAGGTCGCCGCCAGAGTCCTTGATACCGACGACCGACTCGTGGTCGGCGAGTTCGGCGACGGCGTCGACCTGGAGCGCCTGTCCAACGGTCTGGGGGATGTTGTACAGGTACGCCGGCAGCGGGGAGTCGTCGAGGACGGCCCGGAAGAACGCCGCGTTACCGTCGGCCGACGACTGGCCGCCGAAGTACGGGGGGACGACGAGCACCGAGTCCGCGCCGACCGCCGCCGCTTCCGTAATGTGCCGGCGAACCTCGCCGACGGCGGTTCCCCCGACGCCGGCCATCACCGGGACCCGATCGTCGGCGGCGTCGACGGTCGTCTCGACGACGGCGCGACGCTCCTCGTCGGTGAGCGCCGAGAACTCGCCCGTCGTCCCGCAGGGCACCAGGCCGTCGACGCCGGAATCCACGAGGTGGTCGACGAGCGTTTCGAGGCCGTCGAGGTCGACGGATCCGGTCTCGTTCATCGGCGTCACGACCGGACAGCGCAGATCGAAGGAATCGGTCATGGGAGCGGTTGCGGGGCTACCCGCATATGGTTTCACTTTCACTCCGGGGACCAAACCCACTTGACTGCGCGGCCCTTCGCATAGAGCAGATGGGCGGACGAGAGCGACTCGCAGCGGTCGAACCAACTTTCGATCCCAGTGACGTCGCCATCGACGACGCGGACGTGCTCGAACTGCTGGAGCCGGTGGTCCAGGAGTGGTGGTCCGAGCAATTCGGCGAGTTCGTCCCCGACAACGGCGGCTTCTTCACGCCGCCCCAGAAGGAAGCCATCCCGCTCATCCACGAGCGGGAGAACGCCCTCATCGCCGCGCCGACGGGGTCGGGAAAGACGCTCGCCAGCTTTACCGGCATCATCAACGAGCTATTCTGCAAGGCCCGGGAGGAAGAACTCGAAAACAGCGTCTACTGCCTCTACGTCTCCCCGCTGAAGTCCCTGGCCAACGACATCCACCGGAATCTGGAGGTGCCCCTCGCCGGCATCACTGAGAAACTCGACGAGCGTGGCGAGGACGTCGAGCTACGCCACGCCATCCGCCACGGCGACACGAGCGATGCAGAGCGCAGCAAGATGCTGGAGACGACGCCCCACATCCTCAACACGACGCCGGAGACGCTCGCCATCCTGCTCAACAGTCCGAAGTTCCGCGAGAAACTCCGGACGGTGGAGTACGTCGTCGTCGACGAAATCCACAGTCTCGCCGAGAACAAGCGCGGTACGCACCTCTCGGTGTCGCTGGAACGGCTGGAGGAGATGGCCCACGGTTCGCCGACCCGCATCGGCTGTTCGGCGACGGTCGAGCCGCTGTCGACGATGGCGGAGTATCTGGTGGGCTGCGAGGTCGACCAGGAGGAGACCTCGCAGAATGCGAACGAGCGAGCGGAGAACGAAGTGACACGCGAGCAGGGGGGCGCGAGCGAAGCGAGCGCCTCCGAGAATACGAGCGGGAACGAAGTGACACGCGAGCCGCGCGACTACGAGATCGTCGACGCCCGTTTCGCCCGCGAATTCGACGTGGAGCTGACCTGTCCGACGGACGACCTCATCAACACGCCCCGCGACGTCGTCCAGGGTCGGTTCTACGGCCAGCTTCACGACCTGATCCAGCGCCACACGAACACGCTCGTCTTTACAAATACGCGCTCGGGCGCCGAACGAGTCCTGCACAACCTACGAGAGGACTACGACGCCTACGACGAGGAGAACTCCGGCTGCCACCACGGGAGCCTCTCGAAGGACCGGCGCCAGGAGATAGAGGAGCAACTGAAGGAGGGGAGCCTCGACGTGGTGACGACTTCCACGAGTCTGGAACTGGGCATCGACATGCCCCACATCGACCTCGTCGTGCAGGTCGGTTCCCCGAAGTCCGTGGCGTCCCTGCTCCAGCGTATCGGCCGCGCCGGTCACCAGCTCGGCCAGACGGTCACGGGCAGGGTCGTCGCGCTGGACCGCGACGAACTGATCGAGTGTGCGGTGATGCTGAAGAAGGCCCACGAGGGGTTCGTCGACAGAGTGTTCGTCCCCGAGAACGCACAGGACGTAGCCGCCCAGCACGTCTACGGGATGGCGATCAACGACGTCCGCCGCGAGGCAGATATCAAGGCCATCCTCCAGCGCGCGTATCCCTACCGGAACTACGACGGCGCCGACTGGGAGCAGTTGCTGCGCTACCTGACGGCCGACTACGCCGGGATGGAGGACAAGAACGTCTACGCCAAGATATGGCGCGACGAGAACGACGCGCCCGACGGCGAGTTCTACTACGACCAGTTCCCCGTCGACGAGCCGCTGATCGGCAAGCGCGGCCGGCTCGCCCGGGTCATCTACATGACCAACATCGGCACCATCCCGGACTCGTTCACCTGCGACGTCTACACCCGGAGCGGCGACGACTGGGTCGGTCAGCTCGACGAGGAGTACCTCGACACGCTGGAGAAGGGCGACGTCTTCGTCCTCGGCGGTGACCACTTCCAGTACAGCTACCGCCGCGGATCGAAAGTGTACGTCGACCGGACGAGCGCCCGCCCCACGGTCCCGTCGTGGTTCTCCGAGCGTCTCCCCCTGTCCTACGACCTGGGCCAGGAGATACTCCAGTTCCAGCGAGAGTTCCTCGACAAACTGGGCCAGGGCGGCCCGCCGGCGATCAGACACTGGCTCCGGGAGTACCCACTGGACGAGAACAGCGTCCGCGCTATCACGCGGATGCTCTCCGAGCAGGTCGCCTACGCGGGATCGAACTCGCTGTCGACGGACGAGCGCCTCGTCGTCGAGGAGGCGCTGGACCACGACGAGTACGAACGGCACTACTACGTCCACTCGGGCTACGGCCGGCGGTTCAACGACGGTTTCTCGCGCCTGCTGGCCTACCGCGTCGCCCAGGCTACCAGCGCCAACGTCAAGGTCGCCGTCGCCGACAACGGGTTCACCCTCTCGATGCCGCTCAACCGGAAGGTCGACGTGGAGGGACTGCTCACCGACATCGAACCGGACGAGGTCAGGAGCGACCTCCGGCGAGCGCTCCAGGGAACGGACCTCCTCCAGCGGTACTTCCGTATCAACGCGACGCGCTCGCTGATGATCCTCAAGCGGTACAAGGGCTACGAGAAATCGGCCGCCGAGCAGCAGGTCAGCTCCGAGATGCTGCTGAGCTTCGCGGAGGACCTGGAGGAGTTCGCCGTCATCGAGGAGACCTACCGCGAGATCCTGGAGGACAAACTCAACGTCGCCGGCATCGAGGAGGTGACCGGCGCCATCCAGCGCGGCGACCTCTCGGTCGAGACGGTCCGCGTCGACTCGCCGTCACCGCGCGCGTTCGGGCTGGCGACGCTGGCCGCGACGGACGTCGTCCTCGCCGAGGACGAGTCGGCCGTCCTGCAGGAGTTCCACCGCCGCGTCCTCGACGAGATAGACGGCGACGGGAGCGCCGGACAGAGCCCGCCAGTCGAGAGCGAGTGAGGTATGAGCGACCGGACGCCGATAGACTCACTCCGTTCGTCTATCGAGCCCAGTCTCACGCCGTTCGACTGGACGCCGGCCCGCAAACCGGCCGATCCGCCGCGACCGACGACAACCCTTTTTGACCTCCCCTGCGCCGTTCGGCCCATGGAACGCCCTCACTCGCGGGTCCGGCTGCTGTGGATCGGTCGCGCCCTCCTGACCGCCACGGTGCTGGCCGTCGTCGCGTTCGTCGTCGGTCGGGTGGTCCCCGAGCGGTTCTTCACCGTGAGTACCGCTCTCGTCGCGGCGATATGGGTCGCCGCCACTCTCCTCGGCGCTGTCCACGCGCTGCTGTACTACCGGAGCTGGCGCTTCGAGATACAGGACGACGCGCTGTACCTCGTCAGAGGCGTCGTCACCGAAGTCGAGACCGCCGTCCCCTACGTCCGCGTCCAGCACGTCGACACCCAGCGAGGCCCCGTCGAGCGTCTGGTCGGCCTGTCGAGTCTCGTCGTCTACACGGCCGGGACCCGCGGCGCGGACATCTCGATCCCCGGCCTCACGCCGGAGCGGGCGAATCGACTGCGCGAACGCCTGCGCGACCTCGCCATCGAGAGCGAGGGGTCCGACGCGGTATGAGGCGACTCCACCCCCTCAGCGCCGTCCAGCGGGTGATCGGGACGGCCTTCCAGTTCGGAAGCACCGGGTTCTTCCTCGGCGTGATGTTGACAGGGCCGCTGGGACTCGCCCCGTTCTGGGTCACGTTCGCGCTCGGCGGCGCGGGCCTGCTCGGCGGCGCCGCCTACGGCGTCGCCCGCTATCTACGATTCACCTACGAGACGGCCGGCGACACCCTCGCCGTCTCGTCGGGCGTGTTCAACCGCCAGGAACGGGAGATTCCCCTCGGTCGGGTCCAGAACGTCGACGTCAGCCGGAACCTGATCCAGCGGGCGCTCGGCCTCGCCGTCGTCAACTTCGAGACGGCGGGCGGCGGCTCGACGGAGGCGGTCCTGAACGCCGTCGACCTGGCAGAGGCGCGACGACTCCAGGAGTTCGTCGCTGCCCACGGTCGCGAGGCGATGGACGAAGCCAGCGGAACCATCAGCGAGGACGGCGAATCGGCGCCGCCGACGGCATCGGCCGGCGCCGACAGAGCAGGCGCTGTCGAGACAGGTGGCGACGTAGCGGCCGGCGGTGGCGTGGCCGGTGACGCATCGAGCGACGGGGCGACGACGGCTCGGCGACGCTCGCCGGAGGAAGAAGATCTCTACCGCCTCGACCACGCCGACTTGCTCCGGCTCGGTGCGATGACGGCGAAACCGGGCGCGCCGGTTCTCGTCGTCGTCGGGACGCCCTTCTTCGGCGACCTGGCCCTCGCCGTCCTGTCCGCGACGACCGCGGCCCTCGGCGGTCCCGAGACGGTGGCGTTCGAACTGCTGCCGACTTACTCGCCGACAGAACTCGCCATCGTGGTAGCGGTGACGCTCGTCGAGTTCGCCCTCGCCACGCTGGTAGTGAGTGCCGTCCTCACGATGATCGAGTTCTACGACTTCCGGCTCAGGCGCGTCGGCGACGAACTCCGCTACGAGCGGGGCTTTCTCAACCGCTACAGCGGGTCGATCCCCGTCGAGAAGATACAGACGGTGTCGATAAAGGAGACGGCGCCGATGCGGGCGCTCGGCTACGCCGGCCTCTCCGTGGAGACGGCGGGCTACGGGCCCGGCGCGAACGACGGACAGGCGTCGAACACGGCCATCCCGCTCGACGACAGAGCGACCGTCACCGCGCTGGCCGAATCGCTCGGGGAGTTCGAGACGCCGGCGGTCGAGCGGCCACCCCGACGCGCGCGCCGGCGATACGTCGTCAGGTTCGCGCTCCTGCCGCTCGCGCTCACGGCCGCCCTCCTCCTCGTCGACCGGTTGCTGCTCGGCGTCGGCTGGTGGTACGCGCCGCTGGCGCTGCTGGTCCTCGCACCAGTCGCCGGCCACCTCACGTGGAAGCACCGCGGGCACGCGACGACAGACGACGTCTTCGTTGCCCGCAGCGGATTCTGGACCCGGACGACGCGGGCGGTCCCCTACTACCGCGTCCAGACGGTCATCGGGAGCCGGAGCGTGTTCCAGCGGTACCGCGACCTGGCCAGCGTCACCGCCGACACCGCCAGTACCTCGAGCCTGATGGGCGGCGACGCGACGGCCCACGACGTGGACGACGCGACGGCCCGGGCGCTCCACGACGCCCTTCGCACGCGTCTCGGAGAGGACATCCAGCGTCGACGCGCCGAAGGGAGCGACGGGAGCACCGACGCGCTCCGGTGACTCTGCCGGGACGAGTCGGATCCCCGAACACGCACCCCTCGTCGAGCGCTCGCGGGTTCGAAAAGACGAGTTCTCCGGACGGCGTGTCCACCGCGTCCGGACGGACGAGCGTTCGATGCCCGGTATTATCGCGGCTTCGACGCTCGCCGGACAGCGTCCAGCGGGAGGCGGCGGACGAGCGCGGGCAAGCGGAGTATCCCCGCCACGAGAAGCGCGTACGCGAAGACGACGAGCGCCGGTTCGGCGAGTCCGTCGGCCAGTTCGTCGGTCAAGAAGACGAACGGAACGCCGACTGCAGTCAGGACGACGCCGTGGAAGCGAGACTGGAGTTCTGCCAGGCCGTCCAGACGGAGACTCCCGACCGCACCACCGAGGCTCCCGCCGAAGGCGAGCAACGCCTCGGCACCGAGCGCCGTGACGACCACTGCCGGGACCGAGACGACCGCCGCGAGCGCGAACCCGCGAGTCGGGTCGTCGCCGACGACGCGCACGCAGACGGCGAGCAGGACGAGTCCGAGCGCTGTCCCGACGACCACGTCGCCGAGGTAGTGCATCCCGAGGACGACTCTGGAGAGTCCGACGAGTCCGACGAGGACAACGACGGCGACGACGGCCCGGTGGTCGTCGAGGCGGTCCCGGACGGCCAGGAGGCCACCGTAGACGACCACGGCCGCGACGGTGTGGCCGCTCGGAAATCCGTTCGGGTCCGCTTCGAGGGGGATCAGTCGAACCGCCTCGGGCGGTCGTGGGAGCCCCATCGCGGCCTTGAGTCCGATGACGACTGCCAGCGCGATCAGCGCGTAGCTGACCACGGCGGCCGTCGACCGCCGCTCGTCGAGCCAGTAGAGGAGCGACAGCGCGAACAGCAGGAACGTCGCGCTCCCGAACGCCGTTATCACCCCGAACGGCTCCGCCGCGCCCGCCGGGACCGACTCCCAGATCAGCCGCGAGAGTGCTTCGAGCCGGTACATAGCCGGGCTGTCCGACGGGAGCGGCTTAAACAGACGGGATTCAGCGCGCCCACCCGACCATGCGGCCGTACACCTCGTCGGTCACCAGCGCGTCCGCGTCGCCGACGAGGACGAGCGCCTTCTTCGCCCGGGTCAGCGCGACGTTGATCCGGCGGTAGTCCTCGAAGATGGGGCCGTCGAGCGACCCAGTCGCGGTGAACGAGACGACGATGACCTCCTTGCTGGATCCCTGGAACCGGTCGACGGTGTCGACGGCGACGGCCTCGGGGACGTGCTTGCTTATCTCGGCGACCTGGGCCCGGTAGGGCGCGATGACGCCGACGTCACCCGGATCCAGGCCGGCGTCCACGTACGCCGAGACGACGCGGGCGACCTCGGCGGCCTCCGTCGGGTTGGTGTTCCCCTCGGCGCTCCCGTCCGGGTCGACGAACGCCGCGCCGTCCCGGAGGTTCTCGGGGAGCGACTCGGGGTCGACGTCCGGCAGGTCGCCGATACGCTGGGCGGCGACCTCACCGGTGGCGGGGCGCAACTGGTTGTCGTAGAACTCCCGCGAAGAGAACGCCTGGATGCGCTGGGCCATCCGGTACTGGCGGTCGAGCAGGACGCTGGCGTCGGGGTACTCGTCGATGAGGCGCTCGAACAGCGAGCGCCCGAGCACCTCGTTGGCCTTCTCGGAACTGACCACGGGTGGCAACTGCTGGTGGTCGCCGACCAGCACGAAGCGGTCGGCCCGCGCCGTCGCGGCGAGCGTGCCGGGTTCCGTCAGCTGGCCGGCCTCGTCGACGACGGCGGTGTCGAACTCCTGGGTCCGCATGATACGCGAACTGCACGAGGCCGTCGTCGCGGCCACGACGGCGGCGTCCTGGAGCTGGCTCGCACACTCGTCTGGGTCGCCGGCGGTGTCGAGGCGGTACTGCTGCATGTCGTCGCGGACCCCGCTCTCGGTGCCGACGCGGACGATGTCTTCGAATCCCTGGTCCTCCAGCGCTTCGAGGCAGTTGTCGACCGCGCGGTTGGTAAAGGCCGAGAGGAGGACCTGGTCCCCCCCGTCTCGCGGGTCACTCTGTTCCCCGCTCAACCCTTCGGCGGGGCTTCGCCCCGCCCCGTCGACGCAGGCCCGGACGACCTGGGCCAGCGTGTACGTCTTGCCCGTTCCCGGCGGGCCGTGAACGAGCGCGAAGTCCTCGGCACCGACGGCCAGCCGGACGGCCTCGTTCTGGGCGTCGTTGTTGTCGACGAAGGTCTCTTCAACTTCCTCGAATTTGGGCGCTCTCCTGCCAAACAGCACGTCCTTCTGTTCCGGTGGGCGGGTGAGCACGGCGTCGTGGAGTGCCGTGAGCATCCGGTCGGTCCCGATCTCGGAGGGGTAGACGTCCAGCCGGCGGAGTTCGACCGGTTCGTCTGAGCTGACGATGATCTCGTCCTCGTCGAGCCGTTCGATCCGACAGAGTTCAGCCGCGCCGGTGATGGGGTCGCCGTCGCTCGCCAGCGCCAGGTCGCCCTCACGGATCTTCGAGACGGCGCTGGTGCCCGTCGCCCGCAGTTCCCACTGGCCGTCGTCGAGTTGCGTCTGGCCGGCCGGTTCGAGGTCCACGAGCGCGCGGTCGTCGTCGGCCCGCTCCTGGGGCGTCTGGTCCCAGAGCTTCGCGTACTCGCGGTGGACGGCCCGGCGCTCCTGCTCGATGGCCTGGTAGAACCGGTCGAAGTACGCCCGCTCTTCCTCGGGAATCGCCGACCCGATCTTGCCGGCCTTGGACTCCTGGTCGAGGCGGCCCGAGACGACCATGCAGGTGTCCTGCTCGAAGCAGTACTCGCACTTGGCGTCGGCCTCGTAGCCCGTCGGGACGCTGGCGTCGTACTCCATCGCCGCGATCTCGTTGCGCGTCCGGACGACGAAGTTCAGCAGGCCGCCGTTGATGGAGAACTCCTTGGCCGGCGAGAGGTCGCCCGACTCCTCGGTGCGCTCGACGGCGGCGTTCTTGGTGTACAGCAGCGTCCCGGTGTCAGGCGCCTCCCCGTTTCGCTCTTCGAGGATGAGCGCGTAACAGGCAGCCTGGATCTTGTCCTGGAAGCGCGGGTCACGTTTGGTGTTCTTCCCGGTCTTCAGTTCGACCGGCATCCCGCGACGGACGGCGTCGGCCCGCCCCTTCATCCCGAATCGCTCGGAGACGAGCGTCATCTCGGAGCGCCACTCGTCTTCTTCGGTGAGGAGTCCCTGCTGGAGCCACCCCTCGATGGCGGAGGCGTGGTCCCGGACCTCCTGGCGTACCTCGTCGGCGTCCCGTCCGAGCAGGCCCAGATCCAGGCCGGCGTCGTCGACGTGGTCGTCGATGGCGTCGTCCAGGTCGCGTCCGCGGAGCAGGTCGCCGAACACCTCGTGGACGATGGTCCCTTTCACGACCGGGTATGCGTGGTCGGTGCCGCCGATCTTGTTGAGGTAGTACATCCGCGGGCACTGCACCCACGAGCGGACGTCGGTCACGTCGACGAGGAAGGTCGGTTCCACGACCAGGGTGGCGTCGCCGCCGACGGAGTACTGGGTCTCGCCCTGGTACTCGCGCTCCTCGGGGTCGTAGACGGCCACCTCCATCCCCGGTTCGAGGTAGTCGGCCGTCTCCGCCCACTTGCCCCACAGCGTCGCCGTGACCGGTTCGGCGACGCCGCCCTCGGGTTTGAACGTCACCTCGCAGAGGTCGCTCTCGCCGTACTGGGTGTTCACCGTCTTGGCGTCGGATACGTCCACGACGACCCCGCGTAATTGCACGGGCGAAGGCAAGAGAGCGGTCGGAAAAACCCTGTCGGTCGTCGGATGGGGCGTTAATCTACCTGGGACGGGCTGTCGGCGAACGTGTCTCCCTCGCCGGGCGATCCGTCGGTCTCGGTCGACCCGTCGGAGTCGGGCTGGTCCGTGGTCGGTTGGGCCGCGTTGGCGTCGCCTGCAGAGGCTGCTGCGTCCGTCGACTCGCTCCCGTCCGCTGACTCGCTCGCGTCCGGCGACACCGCGGGGACGTCGAGGGCATCGAGCGCGTCCCGGATCACGTCTCCAGGCTGGACTCCCTCGACGGTCGCTTCGGTCGTGAGCACGAGTCGGTGGGCCATCGTCGTCTCGGCGAGGCGCTTGACGTCGTCGGGGGCGACGTACCGCCGTCCGGCGATGAGCGCCGCGGCGCGGGCGGCCTCGAACACGCGCTGGACGCCGCGGGGCGAGACGCCGACGTCGACCCGGTCGTCAGTCCGCGTCGCTCGTGCGACGTCGACGATGTAGCGGCGGACCTTCTCGTCGACGCGGACGTCCTCGGCCAGGTCCTGTAACTCGACGACGCGCTCGCGGTCGACGACCGATTCGACGCTGGGCGAGAGCGTCCGACGACTGGCCCGACGATCGAGCAGGGCCATCTCCCCGTCGACGTCCGGGTAGCCGAACGAGGTCTTCACGCTGAAACGGTCGCGCTGGGCCTCGGGGAGACGGAAGGTTCCCTCCTGCTCGATGGGGTTCTGCGTCGCGATGACGACGAACGGCTCGGGGAGGTCGTAGGTCGTCCCGTCGACGCTGACCTGCCCCTCCTCCATTGCTTCGAGCAGGGCAGCCTGCGTTTTTGGGGGAGCGCGATTGATCTCGTCGGCCAGCACGACGTTGGCGAACACCGGCCCCTTCGAGAACTCGAACTCCTTCGTGTGCTCGTCGTAGACGTTCGACCCGGTGACGTCGGCGGGCAACAGGTCCGGGGTGAACTGGATGCGCTCGAACTCCAGGCCCAGCGCCTCGGCGAACACCCGCGCGGTGACGGTCTTGCCCGTCCCGGGGACGTCTTCGAGGAGGACGTGACCCTTCGAGACGACGGCGGCCAGGATAGCCAGCAGGACCCCCCGCTCGACCACCGCGGCTTCTTCCACCCGTTCGACCACGTCGAGGCAGGTGTCGGCGGCGGCCTCGACCGTCCGACCCTGCAGCTCGTCTGTCATACGAACGACCTCTATGCCGACCACTATCAATCCCGTGACTAACTTCGAGTCGAGAAGTGGCGACGGAACCTCACCCGCGGACGGGGATCAGGAGCAGGAGAACGGCGACCACGGCGAGCAAGATAGCGGGGCCGGCCACGAGGCCGCCGGCGACCGCCGTCCGCAGGAGGTCGACCCCCGCCAGGACGGCGACGACGACGATACCGACGCCCACGCCGAGGACCCCGTGGAACAGTTCGAGGCGGCGCGTCTCGGGGATGTGGCCCAGGTCGGCCGTCACACCGAGGCCGAACGCCGAGACGTCCCAGGCGACCATGCCGGCGGTGATGCAGGCGAAGACGGCGACCGGCGGGACGCCGGCGAGACCCGCGCCCACGGTGGCGACGACCATCCCCGCCGAGGCCACGGCCGGGCCGCCGGCGCGCTCGGGCAGGACGCCAACGGTCACACCGCCAAGGAAGGCGAGCCCCGCGACGAACAGCGCTGGCGGGCCGAGGATAACGAGGAGGACCGCCACCACGACGCGAAGCAGGGGCATGCCCGGGACGACGGAGAAGTAGAACGGGATGGTGAGCACCGTGAACGCGAACCCGGCGACGACGGCGGCGAGCAGCTGGTTGGCCCGCCGGTCGGTCGGCCGGGTCACCCGGCGGAGCGCGAGCGCGACGAGCGCGGTGGCGAGGACGGCGACGCCGACGAGCAACAGCGGCCCGAGGACGAACGGCGAGGAGAGGCCGCCGAACACGGCCGAGGACGGCGGGAGCGCCGCGTACAGCCGGTCGAAGCCGCCCAGAAGCCAGGCGACGAGCCCGAAGACGACCCCGGCGAAGGCGACGAGCGCGACGACGGCGGTCACCAGACGAAACCGGCCGAGGGTGCGTTCCAGACGCGGGCGACGGTCCCGCGGCGTGAGCTGTCGGAACGGGAGCCACCGCGTCCCGAGCCAGACCAGGACGCCGGAGACACAGAGCGCGAACAGGAAGACGATCAGCGACGGCGTCGGCGGAACCGACGTCGCCGGGCCGGTGAGGAACGTCCACAGAGCCAGCACTGTCCCGGCGACGACGATCAGACAGACGAACCAGACGAGCATCGACACGAAGGAGGCCCCACCCTGGAACAGCGCGGTTTTGGTACTCTCGGCGTCAGCGACGTCGGCCCAGGTCGTCGCCAGCCCGGTCAGCGCGAGCGCGAAGCCGGTGAGCACGAGCCCGTACGCCGGCGCGAGTAGGAGCACCAACAGGGCGAACCCGACCAGTCCGGTCCCGCCGAGCACGTAACAGAGCTGACCGAGGAACAGCGCGAGGAACCGCTCGCGGTTCAGCAGCGAGAGACCGACGGTAAAGAGCCCGACGAGCGTCCCGAGCGCGAGCGTCAGGCGCAGGAACCCACCGGCCCAGCCGGTCGCGGCGACGACGGCGAAGACGACCACCGAGGCGATGGTGAGACTGGTCGCACGCGGTCGCCCCTCGTCGCCGATGGCCGATGGCCTGTCGAGTCGCGGACCGAACAGCGGCATCAGGCGTCACCTCCAGTGCCGGCACCGGTACCAGCGTCCGCGCGGCGGCGCGCCGCGTGGCCCGCGTCGGCGGCGAAGGCGTACTCCAGCGCGACCGGGAGCGGCGTCCCGCGACGCCAGTCGAGCGCGCGAGCGCCAGCGGCCTGACAGCGCGCCAGCCGGGTCCCCCTGCAGACCTGTTCGTACTGGCCACTGACGGTGTTGCCAGTGATCACGTCCGGCGACAGCACGACGACCGAGTGGTCGTGAGCGAGCCACGCCTCGACGGCGTCGACCGGCGCGTCGTCGAGCAGCGGCGAGAACAGCGCGATCTGGGCGCCCGGCGGCGCGAGCCCGAGCAGTTGCGTGAACTGCGCTTCGGGGTCCTCCACCGTCGTCTCCGCGTCGGCCGCCAGTTCGAACCGGTCGAGTGCGCGCGAGCGCTGGCCGTCGCCACCGCCCGGCGGGAGCCAGTGGAGTCCCGCGGGCCCCGGCCCGTCGAGACCGACGACGGCGACGGCGACGTCGTGGCCGGTGCGCAGGAACTCGCCCACGGCGTGGGTCGCGGCGTAGGCTTCCAGTTCGACCGCAGTCGGCCGACCCGGTCCGGGGACGACGCGACACACCTCGCGGGCGTCGACGACGGCGACGATGGAGGCCGACCGGTGTTCCCGGTAGTTGACAGTCGCGAGGGTGCCGCGCTTGGCGTAGTGGCGCCAGTCGATCCGGTTCGCGTCGTCGCCGTGACGATACTCGCGCGTCGAGTGAAACTCGAGGCCGCGGCCCGGGCTGTCGGTCGTAATCTGACCCACGTGGTTGCTGGCGTCGTCGGCGAGCGGCGGCGCCTCTGCGTCGAGCCGGCAGACCAGTTCGACGTCGCCGTCGACCGGGAGCGCGGCCGTCGCCGCCGCGCCGGCGCCGAGACTCCGGAGGCGGACGCGCGGCGGGTCGAAGTCGTGGTCCCCGCGTCGGGCAACCATCGTGTATTCCAGGGTCACGGTCTCGCCGGGCTCCAGCGTCGTGCCGACGCGCGGGGAGCCGTCCATCACGGCCAGGTCCCCGGGAACGCCGTCGACGACGCGGACGTCCGAGAGCGTCCGGTCGGAGTCGTTCGTCACGGTCAGCGTGACGGCCACCGGACGGCCCGGGGGTGCCGGCGTCGGCTCGACGGTCCGGCTCGCCGTCAGCTCCGTCGGGAGCTCCGCGGTCGCGAGCGAGCCGTACGCGACGTAGGCGAGCGGAACCACCGCCGATAGCAGTATCGGTCCGTTGCTGGTCGCGAGGCCGACGACGGCGAGCACGATAGTCGCCGCGACGCCACCGCGCCAGCGCAGCGTCGGGTCGCTCATCGACGGGACACCCCCTCTCCCGCCTGGTCCTCGTCCGCTGCTTCGTCGGCAACTACGTCGTCGGCCGCCGTTCCGCCCCGCTGGCTCCCAACCCGAATATCGGCCAGCGAGTCTGTCGCCGAACGGCGACGGGGTTCCCTGGCCGCTGGGTCGTCCTGCCGTGACTGACTGACCCCATCTCCGACCAGCTCGCCGGTGGTACTCCCAGTGTGGTGGGCCGCCCGTCCGTCGTCGACGTCACCGCGGGTACGCCCCCCGAGCGGTTCGACTGCGCGCTGGAGGTGGCCGTCGGCGCCGCGACGGAGGTCTTCGAGCGTCGGCGCGAGGACCGGCACGGTCCGGGGAGCGTGCTGGCCGGGAACGGTCGGGAGTTCACGGTCCGCGACCGTCGCGATGGCCTGCATCGCCCGCCTGACCTCCTCACGGAGGACCTGTTCGGGAAAGAGCCACGCCTCGAACCGTTGCAGCACGCTCCAGCCCGGGTGGTCCACCGCGTCGTCGAGCACGGCGGCAGCCGTCGCGTCGTCCGTCCAGCTTCCCCGAGCGAGCAGGGCCTCCGCCGTGGACCGGTCGGTGCCACCCTGGACGAACACGCCCAGGAGCGCCTCGCGAAGGTGGGGTCGAACCACGTCGACGCCGGCGGCCACCGTGCCGTCTTCACGTGCCGCCTCGCCGGCCGCCGCGACGACGTCGGCGAGCGCCTCTCCCGAGAGGTCGTACGCCGCCGGCGAGCGCTCGGGCGCGCGTTCGACGAGGACGCCGGACTCCTCCCAGGGCGCGGACGCCACGTCGTCCGAGTCTGTACCCGCGACCTTCACGAGCGCGCCGATGACGCCGACGACGCCGACGAGGACGGCCAGCGAGAGGAGCAGGGCGCTGTCCGAGACCGTCCCGGAACTCGCCAGGAGCGCGACGACCGCACCGACGATAGTCGCGACCCCGAGCACCGCAGCGAGGGCCGCTCTCACGACCCACTCACCTCTCTGTCATCGTCGCCACCGGTCGGGCCGGCGCCATCGGTCGGTTCGTCGCCGTTTCGGGTGGCCGTTCCATCACCCTGGTCGGGATTCGTCCCATCGGCGCCGTCGGCCGCGTCAGACGCCGTCTCCTCGGCGTCGAGGGCGTCGTAGGCGCGCTGTGCCTGCAGGTACCGGTCGTCGGAGAGGGACTCGCCGCCGTACTCGACGTCGCGGAACACCGCCGTGAGTTCGACAACGGAATCTCGCGGGAATCCAGCGTCGATGGCCTGGCGTGACACCTCTCCCGGCGTCCGCTGGGGCCAGCGGTCCGGAACGACGCGCCGGGCGAAGCTGCGCCAGAGTTCGCGAATCGCCGGGCCCGGTGTGTGACTCGACGACGCCGGGGCGGGCCCGTCACCGGACGAGTTCGCCTCGACTTCGGCCGTTCCGGGTCGGAGCCAGCCGAGGAGGCGTCGGGGAAGGCCGACGAGGAACCGGATCCCGGCCACGAACCGTCGAGGGAGTCCGCCGATCCAGACCCGGGCGTCGACGACGAGCGCTGCGAGTTCGAAGTCGCGAAGCCGACGGAGGACCTCGCCCAGACTCGTCTCGATCCGGTCCACGAAGCGCTCGACGCGCCGCGTGATCCAGAGCACGCCATCGGTCACGCGGTCGATCCACGAACGGGCGACGTCACCCGCCGATCCGCCGGGCGTCACCAGCGACGTGAATCGGTCGCCCGCCGCGGAGACCAGGTCGGGCCGGCGAACGGCGATGACGAGCGCCAGTAGTAACAGCGTCGAACCGACGGCGACGAGGGCACCGTCGCGGCCGGCCACGACGTAGCCAGCGGTCCCGGCGATAAGGGTGGCGGCGAGGGCGACGAGCACGGCGAGGCCGCGCCGGCCGTCTGCCCAGTAGACGGCGAGCGGACTCCCGACGAGCAGGAGGAGGACGGTGATGGGGGTGACGATCGTCGGCGCGAACACCGACAGCATCGACCTGCTCGCGGTCCGGTCGCCGGTGGTCACGGTCACCGTCGCCAGCGGATCCCCGGGGAGGGTGATCGCCGCCTGCCCCGTCGCGTTCGTCGTGGCGACCCGCTCACCGTCGAGCGTCACCGCGGCGTCCGCGGCCGCGTCGGTGCCGATGGCCGCCCGGACCGTCGCGGACTGGCCCGGGAGGGGGAACCGCTCGCCCTGGACCCCCACGCGCAACAGCCTGACGTCGACGAACGTCCGGCCCTCTATCTCCCCGCGCTGGACGTTCACCCGGAGCCGTTCGGTCCCGTCGTCGGGAATCGTCAGCGCGTACTCGCCGTTCTCGTCGGTCCGTCCGACCCGGTCGCCGTCGACGGACACCGTCGCCGCGGGGACCGGGTCGCCCCGGATGGTGGCGACGAGCGTCACGGTCTCGCCGGGGTTGGGTTCCCCTACCACGTCGACGCCGATGGGACCGAGGAAGCGAAACGAGTCCGAGACGTTGACCGTGTCTGTCGGCTGCGTGGAGGTCGGACTGTCGGTCGCCTGCGCGGCGGCCTGGCCCGTGGACCGGCCCGTCTCTGGCGCGGCGTTCCCGACGAGACTCGACGAGTCGGCGGGGGCGGCGAGCGCGGCGGACTGGTGCTGCACCGCGGCTCCCCCGGTCACCGTTTCGAACTCGCAGGACCCGCCGCCGGGCAGCCCCACCGTCACCGACAGTTTCCGGACGTAGGGCACCGTGCCCGTGACCTGGCCCGAGCGGTTCGTGACGCCGATAGACCGGTCGTCGAACCACACGCGAACGTCCTGGAGTGGTTCGCCGCCGCGACGGACGGCGACCGTCACGTCCCGTCCCGGCACGGGATTTTCGGAGAGGAGGACGACGCAGTCGCCGGTCTGCTCGGACTCGTTGCCGAACAGGTCCCCGAGGGGGACGTCGGGGGAGGACGACCCCTGAGCGGTCGGCGGGGCCGCGAAGGCAGCGACGACGAGCGCGAGGCTACACAGCGCGAGGAAGACGAGCTGTCGGGGCTCGCCTGCCTGCCTGGGGAGGGATCCAGTCGGGTTGGTGTGTGACATTGGCGTAGTGTGCACGCCGCCGATTCGGCGCTCGCTCGTCTGACTCCCGCACCCACGACGGGAGGCCGACCGAACGGCGGCGTACTGGAACTAGTCCCACTGTCACTTTCGGTGGTAAAGAAGCCACGGGTCTCGATGCTGGCTGTGCAGTCGACGGTCGCCTGGAGCGCGCCGTCGCGGGAACCGACACGTACTTTTCTGCCGGGACGCATGCGATATCTATGCGCGTTCGCGACTGGCAGGACATCCTCGACGACGTGGTCGAATCGAACGCCGACGCCGGGCAGTGGCGCGCGGTGGGCGGGGACCGCGCGAGCGGTATCGGCGAGGACCTCTACCTGGGCCACCCCTCGGCCGGCGTCTTCCAGCTGAAGACCTACGCGAAGAACCCCTTCGAGGTCCAGGGCGTCGGGTCACAGGTCGCCCGGAAGATCGACGACGAACTCGAGCCGCTCTTTCCCGACCGAGGCGCGGGTGGGTTCGGCGTCCAGCAGCCCGTCGAAGACGAGGACGAAGCCGAGGCGGTGGCCGGGAAACTGGAGAGCGTACTGGAGGCCCACGCCGACGCGCCGACGACCCCGGACGCCCTCTTCGAGGACGTGATGGACGCGATGGACTCGCCGGCCTACGGCCCGATGGAGTTCGACCAGTACGACCGCCCCGAGCAGATGGACGACCTGGCCGACACCTTCGAAGAGGCCGAGGAACTGCTCGAAGCCGAGTTCGACGACGTCGTCGAGGAGGACGTCGACCGCGGATTCTACTGATTTATACCGCCGGGATTACTCTGATATCGTATGAGCGACGACGCCGTCGGGACGGAGTCCAGCGCGCGGGAGACGGTCCGCGCGTACTACGACGCGCTCCGCAACGGTGACCCGCTGGGACCGTTCTTCGCGGACGACGAGGACCTGGTCAAGTTCGGCATCTCCGAGCGACTCGTCGGCGGAGAGGCGGTGGCCGACGGACTGCGCGAACAGACCGAGACGACCAGCGGCTGGACGGTCGACAGTCGTGCGCTGCGAGTCACAGAACGCGACGACCACGCCTGGTTCTCGGACGAGGTGTTCGCGGGCTGGACCGGTTCCGACCCCCCGATCCGCTACGAGTTCGAGACGCGCTGGAGCGGGACGCTCGAACGTCGCGGTGGTGCCGACGACCCAGCCGTCGACGGCGACTGGCGCGTCGTCGGGATGCACGTCTCCACGGCGGGCGATATCTGATGGTCGGCCCGTCGATAACCGACGAGGAACGAGAGCAGTTTCTCTTCCGCCTCCGCGTCGGGTTCTCGCTGTTCGTCGGCGCGTCGATGGCCCTCGTCGTGCTGGCTGGCGACGGCGGCGCGACGACGATGGCCGGGGCGTTTCTGGCTGGCTCCGCCGTCGGGGCCGCGCTCGCGTGGTGGGTGTTCCCAGACAGCATGGGGATGGGCCCCCGCAGACGGCGGTAGACGGGGCCAGAGCCGAGAGAGGCGCCACCACCGGGCTCGTTGCTATCGCACGGGTGGTATCCGTTAGGACTCGCGTACCCGCCGATAGCTCTTTGCGTCCGCCGGTCACAGTTCCCCGACGTGACTGACCACCTGGAGGACGACGAGGACGCGGCCGAGACGGACGTGTTCACGCCGAGCGACGCGTTCCAGAGCCTCGGCGGCGAGGCGCGTACCGCCGTCCTTCGGGCGCTCGCCGCCGACGGACCACAGCAGTTCTCCGAACTGCACGACGCCAGCGGCGTCGACACCTCTGCCGGCTTCGCCTATCACCTCCGGCAACTGGACGGCCATTTCGTCCGCAAGCGCGCGGACGACAGGTACGAACTGACCTCGGCCGGCCGGGAAGTCGCGCGCGGAATTCGTGCCGGCGTCTACACCGATAGCGTGGACGTCGGTCCGGTCGAACTCGACGAACGATGCCCGTTCTGCCAGGAGACCAGTCTCGTCGCGCACGCGGCGGACAACGTGACGGAGGTCGCCTGCGAGGACTGTGAAACGCCGATAGTGGGCCTGTCACTTCCGCCCAGTGGATACGCCACGCGAGACGACGGGTCGCTCCCGGCCGCGCTCGACACGTTCTATCGCCACCGGATCCGCTCGTACGGCGACGGCGTCTGTCCGGACTGCGGGGGAGCAGTCACCGTGGCTGTCGAACCCGCGTCCGGAAGCGAACTCGCGGACGGCGACGAGCGGGACCGGGACGAAACGGCACACGTACCGGTGCAGGCGACCTTCGACTGCGAGGGGTGCGGGAGGGACCTCCGCTGTCCGCTGTCGCTGACAGTCCTCGACCACCCCGCAGTCGTCTCGTTCTACCGTGACCACGACGAGGACGTCCGCGACCGGCCGGTGTGGAACGTCGGCCCCGAGTGGCGCGAACACGTCGTCTCGCGCGAGCCGTGGTGCGTACTGGTCAGTACTCGTCTCGACAACGACGTCCTCGACCTGTACGTTTCCGTCGACGGAAACGTCGTCGAACACCGTCGACGCACCGTTAGCGACGCCGGTCTCGGCTCGAACCGTACGAACCCGGACGCCACCGGTTCGGCAGGTGGCGAGAATGGGCCCGCCGACGAGATGCGAGAAGACGACGCCACTGCGTGAGCGGTAACCGGCTTACGACGCCTGGGAGAGCCCGGCCTCGTCGAGTGCACGCTGGCGGCGGCCCCGGTCGAACGATTCGAACCCGTCGGCGTCGACGGACGCGAGGGCGAGGTCCGACGCCGTCAGGTCGCGGTCGATTCCCTCGGCGAGCGACCGGAGTGCCAGCGTGAGTCCGGTCTCGACGTCGGCGTCCCGGTCGTACTCGGCTTCGAGGTGCGATCGAATCGCCTCGCTCCCGGCGCCGACGGCCGTCGCCCGCCACTCGGTGGGCGTCCCGGACGGGTCGAGTTCGTAGAGGGATGGAACGGCGTCGACGGCACCCCCGAGAAGCACTGCCGCCCCGAATGGCCGGGTTCCACCGGTCTGAGTCGACTCCTGGACGTAGTCGGCGAGAGCTTTCGCGACGGGTTGCACGCCCGGGGCTTCCCCGTACCGCAGGCGCTCGCGCTGGGCGTACTGTCGGCCGTAGTCGACGAGGTGACGGCCGTCCGCGACGTGACCCGCCGTGGCCATTCCCAGGCGCCCGTCCACGTCGTGGAGTTTCTCGATGCTCTCCGGTTCGACCAGTGACGACCGGCGGCGCCTGTGCGTCGCGAGGACGACGCCCTCGTTCGTGCGAACGCCGACGGTCGAACTCCCGCGTTCGACGGCCTCGCGTGCGTACTCGACCTGGTAGAGGCGCCCATCCGGCGAGAAGATGGTACTGCCCCGGTCGTAGGCACGCTGGCGATCGGACTGCATTAGCTGGCCCTCCGTTCGTCGAAGGCGACTCCGTCGCCGGTGACCGTGGTGAGAGTGACCCCGTCACCGCTGGCCGTGTCTCGTTCGCACGCCGCCTCGACGGCAGCGACGGCCGTGTCGGCGGCCGCCTCGACGTCCGCGTCGGCGTCGACACGCCGTTCGAGCACGCCGTAAGCGACCTGCATTCCGCTGCCGCCCGCGGCGTAGCTATCCGCCATCACGCTTCCGCCCCCGTCGAGTTCGAACACGTGTCCACCTGACTCGTCGACGCCGGCGAGCAGCGGGGCGACGGGCAGGCCTCGAACGAGCGCTCCGGCGGCGTTCGAGAGCGCCGTCATACTCATGGGTTCGTCGCGTCGCGATTCGTACAGGCTCGCCTCGGCCCGGAGCGACCGGATCAGGTCCTGTGCTGGGCCGACGGACCCGGCGATGGCCATCGTCGCCGTCGGGTGGACCTGTTCTATCTTCTGGACGTCCTTGTTCGCTGTGAACTGACCGCCAAGGCTCATGCGCTGGTCGGCGGCCATCACGACGCCGTCCGCCGCTCGCAGCGCGACGATGGTCGTCCCGGTTTCGAATCTCGGAGCGTCGAGCGACACGTCGTTCGCCTGACTACCGGACGGCGGGCGATTCGCTATGGATGCTTCGGGGATCAGTTCCGCGTCTGCTGGCGAGCCTATCGATCGTGCGGGTGAGTTCGATCGCAGTTCTGGTCGCGTCATCACCCCGGTCTTCGGGCAGGGGTGGAAAATATGTTAGCTAAAATATATTTTAGCTGGTGAGCCGAGACGACCGGGTATCGAACGCGAGGGACAACGAAACAGGAGTTATTCTGCGACTCGTCCGAGCCAGAGCCGGGGGTGGTCGAGTTCCTCGTCGGTCGGCAGGTGCGAGGGGTCCTCCCAGACCTTGCTCGCGCCCGCGACGCCGCGTTCGTCTGCGACGACGTCGAAGAAGGCCTTGCCTCGCTCGTACTGGCGACGCTTCATGCCCAGGCCGAGCAGGCGGCGGACGAGCATCGCGATCGGTCCGCGACCGCTCCGGCGGGCCTCCAGTTTCGCCCGGAGGTCGTCGTACTCGTCGTCGAACGCCCGGTCCATGACGAGTTCGGCGTACCCCTCGACGGCGGTCATCGTCGTGTCGAGTTCGCCCAGCGAATCGCGGTCCAGACGCCCGTCGGTCAGCGCGCCGATGGTCTCCTCCATCGTCTCCTCGAGGTGGGTCGAGAGCCACGGCGCGGCGCCGAACTCGGCGGCGTGGGCCACCTCGTGGAAGGCGATCCACCGGCGGAATCGGTCCCGGTTCACGTCGAGTTGCCCAGCGACGCGCTCGATGTTCGGGTGGACGAAGTACAGCGCGTGGTCGTCGGCCTCGGCCAGGAGGAGCGGGTCGTACTGACCGAGCACGTTGTTACCGAGGAAGGAGAGCGCGAAGGCCATCGATCCGGTGTTGGCGAGGCGGGCGAGGCCGGGCATGAACTTCGCCTGCTGTTCGAGCGGGCGCATGAGGCGCTCGAACGTCGTCACGTTGGCGTCGATCCAGTGGTGGCGGTCCTGGACCTCGACGGTCCCGGGGAGGTCGAACTCCACCGCGGCGACGTTGCTGACACGGTCGCGGGCGTCACGGACGTCCCCCGCGTAGCCCTCGCGTTCCGCCTCGGACAGGTCGACAGAGCCGGGTGCGACCGACCCCTTGGCCGCCTCGGCGACGGCGTTCCAGTCGATAGGACCGTCGCCTGACGCGTTCGCGACGGCCTGGACGCTCCGATACAGTCCCATACCACCGTTTTGGTGTCAGTCGGGATATGCCTTCTCCCTAGAGCGCCGGGACCTGCTCGGTCGCTTCGGCGTCCGAGTGGTCGGAACGACTGCGGGAAAGCAGTTTCCGGCCGAGCGCGATGGCGCCGGCCGCGAGGACGAGGCCCGCGAAGAGTGCGGCGGGCGACGTCCCGACACCCGACGGCTCCGCGTCTCCCTGGAGTCGCTCCTCGATCGTCTCACCGACGCCCTCCGTGGCGCTCTCGGCGTCGGCCCCGCTGAATGGGGCCGCGGCGTTGAACTCCGCACCGTCCAGGTTGACCTCGAACAGGGTGAATCGAACCATACGTACCCTTGTGCCGTCTGTCACTTATTCGTTCGTACCGGGCGACGGTTCCACGCGCGTCGCCTCCGCGACGAAGGCCCGCCCCCTGGATCCGAAGTTTGACAAGTCAATGAAGATTTACGTGTTGGTTGACTACTATTCCGTGTCAATGGCCTCCTACGAGGTGACCCTCCTCTTCGTCGGTCTCGCGATCATGGGCGCCGTCGCGCTGCCTCGCGTCTTGTCGGACAAACCGATGTCGTTCCCGCTGGTGTACGTCATCGCCGGCTTCGCCCTGTTCGCCCTCCCCCTGGAGACGACGCCCCCGGACCCGATCGAACAGGTCCTCGTCGCCGAACACCTGACGGAACTGGTCGTCATCATCGCGCTGATGGGGGCCGGCCTGAAGATCGACCGCCCGTTCGATCCGCGGGGCTGGTCGACGACCTGGCGATTGCTCCTGATCGCGATGCCCATCACCATCTTCGTCACCGCCGTACTCGGGGTGACCGTGCTCGGCACGCTCACCGCCACCGCCATCCTGCTCGGCGCCGTCGTCGCACCGACGGACCCGGTGCTCGCCTCGGACGTCCAGGCGACGCCGCCGACCGAAGAAGTCGACGAGGACGTCGACGCCACCAGACAGGAGGGGACGATCCGGTTCGCGCTGACCTCGGAAGCGGGCCTCAACGACGGGCTGGCGTTCCCGTTCACGTACCTCGCCATCGCGGTGGCCGCCGCCAGCGGCACGTCGTCGCTCGCCTGGCTCGCCGACTGGGCGCTGTACGAACTGCTCTACAAGATCGCGGCCGGCACGGTGATCGGCTACGTCTCCGGTCGGGTCTTCGCCTGGTTCATCTTCGGCTCGCCGGCGACGACCGACCTGGCGCGCGTCATGGCGGGCGCCGAGGCGCTGGCCGCGACGCTGATATCGTACGCGGCCGCCGAGCTGATGGGGGGATACGGGTTCATCGCCGTGTTCGTCGCCGCGCTGGTCCTCCGGAACTACGAGTGGGACCACGACTACTACTTCGACCTCCACGACTTCGCCGTGACGACGGAGCGGTTGCTGATGGCGGCCGTGCTCGTACTGTTCGGCGGCGCCATCGCCGGCGGGTTGCTCGGTCCACTGACCTGGACCGGTGCGCTGGTCGGCCTCGTGGTCGTCTTCGTCGTCCGGCCCGTCGCGGGGATAATCTCCCTCCTCGGCAGCTCCGTCTCGATGGCCGAACGGCTCGTCATCTCGGCGTTCGGCATCCGGGGGATCGGCTCGTTCTACTACCTCGCCTACGCGCTCAACGAGGCGTCGTTCCAGGAGATCGAACTCCTGCTTGCCGCCGACGAACTCTGGGCCATCCTCGGGTTCGTCGTCCTGGTCTCCGTCGTCGTCCACGGCATCAGCGCGAACTACGTGATGGACGCGCTCGACCGCCGGCGGAAGGGTCACGAGGTGACCGAGTCGGCGCACTGACGCGAGCGACGACCTGTGCACGGGTCGCAGGCGGTCCGGAGCGGCCGAACGGCCGGCGCCCCTGTTTTTATCACCTCGCCACCGGTCTCGGCTAGTATGTCGCCCGAAATCACGAAGATAGAGAGCGTCGAGTTCGCCTACGAAATTCCGGACGTGGGCACCGACGAGAACGGGTTCAACCTCGTCTACGAACCCAGCGCGGTCACCGAACGCAAACTGTTCGGCGTCACGGTCCACACCGACGAGGGGATCACGGGCGAGTACGTCGGCGGCAACTCCCCCGGCGCCGCCCAGATCAACACCTTCGCCGACTACCTCGTCGGCAAAGACCCGCTCCAGCGTGAGAAACACTGGTCGGAGATCAAGCGCGCCCTGCGCAAGTACGACCGGATGGGTATCGGCCCCATCGACATCGCGCTGTGGGACTACGCGGGCAAGCGCTACGACGCCCCCATCCACGAACTGCTCGGGACCTACCGCGAGCGCCTGCCCGCGTACGCGTCGACCTACCACGGCGACGACGCCGGCGGCCTCGACTCCCCCGAGGCGTTCGCCGACTTCGCCGAGGAGTGCCTGGAGATGGGCTACGGCGGCTTCAAGATCCACGGCTGGGGTGGCGGCGACGAACTCCGCAACCTCGACCGGGAGATCGCGGCGGTCCACGCCGTCGGCGAGCGCGTCGGCGACGAGATGGACCTGATGCACGACCCCGCATGCGAACTGGAGACGTTCGCCGACGCGCTGAAACTCGGCCGCGCCCTCGACGAAAAGGGCTTCTTCTGGTACGAGGACCCCTACCGCGACGGCGGCATCTCCCAGCACGCCCACCGCAAACTCCGGCAGATGCTCGACACGCCCATCCTCCAGACCGAGCACGTCAGGGGACTGGAACCGGCGACCGACTTCGTCGCCAACGAGGCCACAGACTTCGTACGTGCGGACCCCGAGTACGACGGCGGCATCACCGGTGCGATGAAGCGCGCGAAGGTCGCCGAGGGGTTCGGCATCGACGTCGAGTTCCACGCGCCCGGACCCGCACAACGGCACTGCATCGCCGCGGCGCGCAACGCCAACTACTACGAACTCGCGCTCGTCCACCCCGATGCGCCCAACACCCAGCCGCCGGTCTACGAGGGCGACTACTCCGACATGATCGACACCATCGACGAGAACGGCACCGTTCCGGTCCCGGACGGCCCCGGCCTCGGCGTCGAGTACGACTGGGACTACATCGAGGACAACGCGACGGGCAGCGTCCACGTCTACGAGTAAACCGCCTCGGTCCCGCGGAGAGACGAACTACCAAGGGGGCTTGTACCGTAGCGAGCGATATGGCACCGTATCGCGCAGGCATCGTCGGCACCGGCGGCATCGCCGGGATGGGCATCCTGGGGATGCACGAGGAGGACGAACTCGGCCAGCAGAAGGTCGAGGCGAGCCACGCGGGCGGCTACCACGCGACAGACGGGATAGAACTCGTCGCCGTCGCGGACGTGGACGAGGGGAAACTGCGACGGTTCGGTGACGTCTGGGGAATTCCCGAAGACCGACAGTACGTCGGCCACGAGGCGATGCTCGCGTCCGAGGACCTCGACGTCGTCTCCGTCTGTACTCCCTCCTTCCTCCACCACGACCACGTCGTCGACGCGGCCCGCTCGGCCGCCGACCCGGCCGTCGTCTGGTGCGAGAAACCCATCGCCGCGGCTGTCGCCGACGCCGAAGAGATGGTCGCCGTCTGCGAGGAGACCGACACGGAGTTGCTCGTCAACCACTCGTTCCGGTTCACCGAGAAACTCCGGCGACTCCACGAACTCGTCCACGAGGAGGGGATTCTCGGGGACGTCCACTCGGTCACGACCCAGTTCCGCATGGAACTCCTGCGAAACTCGACGCACCTGCTCGACACGCTGGTCTACCTGCTCGACGCCCGCGCCGACCAGGTGTCGGGGTACATCACCGGGGAGAACGAGGCGATCGACTCGCTCGGTGCCGACCGGGACGTCGACGACGCCGGCGGCGGCGGGTTCGTCGTCATGGACGACGGAACCTTCGTCACCGTCGACTGCACCGTCCCGCGAGCCGACTCGTCGATGCTACTCAACTTCGTGGGCAGCGAGGGGAAACTGTACGTGAACAACGACGACGGCGAGTGGCGCTACTGGCGTCTCGACGACGGCGACCACGTCGAGGAACCGCTCCCGGGCATCGAGGGCTCGTGGACGTGGGAGGACGACTACCAGCGAGCGTTTGCCAACGCCGCCCGCCACGTCGAGGAACTGCTCGACGGAACAGCCACCAATCGGTCGACGGGGCAGGAGGCGACTCGCTCGCTGGAGATCATCGTCGGCTTCTACCTCTCCCACTACACCGGCGGCCAGGTCGCCGTCCCGCTCGAACGACCGCTCCGGGACGTCGAGATAACCTCCTGGTAGCCGCGGGCCCACGCGTCGGCGTTGCGACCGGAAGCGCGGGGTTCTTGGTTCGAGTGCGATAACGACCGGTCATGGACGAGCGACGACGCGAGTTCCTGGACGACCTGCTGGCGACGGCCAACCCCTCAGGGTACGAGACCGCTGGCCAGCGGGTCTGGATCGACTACGTGAGCGAGTACGCCGACGAGGTCCGGACGGACGACTACGGCAACGCGGTGGCCGTCCTGGAGGGCGACGGCGACAGCGAGGTCGCCTTCGCCGGCCACGGCGACGAGATCGGTTTCATCGTCCGAGATATCACCGACGACGGCTTCGTCCGCATCGCCCGCATCGGCGGGTCGGACAAGACGGTCTCGCGCGGCCAGCACGTCACCGTCCACGCCGACGACGGCCCAATCTCCGGCGTCATCGGCCAGACCGCCATCCACCTCCGTGACCCAGACGAGGACTCCGTGCCGGAGATCAGCGAACAGCACGTCGACGTCGGCGCGACAGACGGCGACGAGGCCGCGGAACTCGTCGACCGCGGCGACCCGATAACTCTCGACCAGTCGGTGACCGAACTCGCCAACGGCCGCCTCGCGGCTCGCGGGATGGACAACCGCATCGGTACCTGGGCCGCCGCGGAAGGGCTGCGTCGCGCGAGTGAGCGCGGGACCGACGCGACGGTGTACGCCGTCTCCACGGTCCAGGAGGAGGTCGGCGTCCAGGGCGCCAAGATGGTCGGCTTCGACCTCGACCCCGACGCCGCCGTCGCGGTCGACGTCACCCACGCCACGGACACGCCCGACTCGCCCGGCAAGCACTCCTCCGGCGTCGAACTCGGCGGCGGCCCGGTCGTCGCCCGCGGCAGCGCGAACCACCCGGTCCTCGTCGAGGGGTTCCGCGAAGCGGCCGACGGGGACGACCTCGACGTCCAGTTGCAGGCGACGGGCAGCCGGACCGGGACCGATGCGGACGCCTTCTACACCTCCCGCGGCGGCATCCCCTCGCTCAACCTCGGCCTGCCGAACCGGTACATGCACACCCCCGTCGAAGTGATCGATCCCGACGATCTCGACGCGGTCGCGGATCTGCTTGCCGGCTTCGCGGTGCGAGCCGAGGAGTTCGCTCCGTTCAGCGTCTCGATATAGGAGTTCAAGCGGTACGTTTATGCACGAGTCGCCAGCCCGTTAGTGGTATGAGTGGAAGACCGCTCGACGTGCTGGAGGCGTCGCTGGGCGAGACCGTCACAGTGTCACTCAAGGACGGCGAGGTATTCGAAGGCGAGCTCTCGGGGTACGACCAGCACATGAACCTGGTCATCGAGGGCGAAGACACAACGATTATACGCGGCGACAACGTCGTTTCAATCAACACATGACTGGCGCAGGAACTCCGAGTCAGGGCAAGAAGAACACGACCACGCACGTCAAGTGTCGCCGCTGTGGCGAGAAATCCTACCACTCGAAGAAGGGCGTCTGCGCGTCCTGCGGCTTCGGGAAGTCCGCGAAGCGCCGAGACTACGCCTGGCAGAGCAAGTCCGGCGAATAGCTCCACACTATGCACGAAAAGTGCGGCGTCGTCGGCATCGCACTTGACGACCGAGACGCCGCCCGACCTCTCTACTACTCTCTGTACGCCCTCCAGCACCGCGGCCAGGAGTCGGCGGGCATCATCACCCACGACGGGTTCCAGCAACACGACCACGTGGAGATGGGGCTCGTCGGCGACGCGTTCGACCCCGACGACCTGGAGTCGCTGAACGGCGCAAACGGCATCGGTCACGTCCGCTATCCCACCGCCGGGAGCGTCGACTCCTCGTGTGCCCAGCCCTTCTCCGTCTCGTTCAAGTCCGGGTCGCTCGGGCTCTCGCACAACGGGAACCTCGTCAACGCCGGCGAGATTCGCGAGGAACTCGCGGAGCTGGGCCACGCCTTCACCAGCGACGGCGACACGGAGGTCATCGCCCACGACCTGGCGCGCAACCTCCTAGAGGCCGACCTCGTCCGTGCGGTCAAGCGGACGATGTCCCGGATACACGGCTCGTACTCGCTGACCATCATGCACGACGAGACGGTAATGGGCGTGCGCGACCCCGAGGGCAATCGCCCGCTCTGTATCGGCGAACTGGAGGACGGCTACGTGCTCGCCTCCGAGTCCGCCGCCATCGACACCCTCGACGGTGAACTCGTCCGGGACGTCCGACCGGGCGAACTCGTCGTGCTCCACGACGACGGCTCCGGCTACGACACCTACCAGCTCATCGAGCAGGAGAACACGGCCCACTGCTTCTTCGAACACGTCTACTTCGCGCGACCGGACTCCACCATCGACGAGAAGCTGGTGTACGACGTCCGGCGGGAGCTGGGCCGGTCGCTCTGGGAGGAATCGGGCATCGACTCCGACGTCGTCCTGCCCGTGCCCGACTCCGGACGCGCGTTCGCGTCCGGCTACGCCGAGGCGGCCCAGGACGCCGGCAGAGACATCGAGTTCGCCGAGGGGCTGATGAAGAACCGGTACGTCGGCCGGACGTTCATCATGCCGACCCAGGACGAGCGCGAGCGGGCCGTCCGGCTGAAACTCAACCCGATCAAGTCCACCATCGAGGGGCGCACAGTCACCATCATCGACGACTCCATCGTCCGCGGCACCACCTCGAACCAGCTCGTCGAACTGCTCAGGGACGCCGGGGCCGAAGCCGTCCACGTCCGCATCGGCGCGCCGAAGATCCTGGCGCCCTGTTACATGGGCATCGACATGGCGACCCGCGAGGAACTGATCGGTGCCGAGAAAGAGGTCGACGAGATATGCGAGGAGATCGGTGCCGATTCGCTGTCGTACCTCTCCATCGACGCCGTCGCCGACGCCCTGGAGACGAGCGAGTCGGACCTCTGTCTCGGTTGCGTCACGGGCGAGTATCCGTACGAGATCGAGGGCGAGGAGACGGATCGGGACGTCCAGCGGCCGGTCATCGGCGGCGGTGAAGTCAGCGCCGACGACTAGTGAGTCCCGGTCCAACACGTTCGACGGGTGGGACGCGCCAGAGAGTGCGAAATTTTGAGTGGCCCGTCCCCGTCCCTTCGATCACATGAACCTCGAACTCGTGCTGGCGCTCCTGACCGGTCTGGTCGCCGGCGCACTGTTCCGAACGCTCCAGATCCCGATCCCGGCGCCGCCGAACCTCGCCGGTATCCTCGGGATCGTCGGCATCTACCTGGGGTACAAACTCGTGGAGTGGGCCGACGTCGGCGTCGACCTGCTGGGAATGCTGAACGACCTCGTCTAGTACCAGTCGAATTTCTCCGCGTCGAGAGCGAGCACGAGGCCGAGCGTGAGCGGGACGGCGGCGACGATTACTGCACCGACGCCGGCCAGCATCGCGTCGAATCCGAAGACAGTCCTGATATCGAGCGTGAACGTCGTCGCCAGCGCGACGAGCGCGGAGAGGGACGCCACGGCGCCGAATCCGAACGAACTTCGCACGAGTTTCCGTCGACCGGTCGTGGGATACCGATCCCGTTCGAGCGAGCGGAACACCGCGACGAGGCCAGCGGTGAGACCACCGAAGAAGACGAGGCTCACGGCGACGGTCACGAGGACGACGGTACCAGCCATGCGAACGGAGTCAGTATCGACCGCAATGAGCGTTTTGACTCAGTAGACCACGTACAGCAGCAGGTAGACGACGATACCCAGCGCGAAGGAGACGAGCCAGAGGACAGCAGCGACGCGACCGACGCGGGGGTGGTTCGTCGCAGGGAGTTCGGCGACGGGATAACTGTAGGCGAGCAACAGGACGTAGTACAGCAGGGGCAGGCAGACGATCGCGAGGCCCATGTGGACGACGAGGATCGGGAGGTAGAGGTAGGTCTCGACCCACGCAGGCCCCGCGAAGTGTGTCGGACCGAGCAACGAGACGCGATAGAGGTAGAGTACCAGGAAGGCCAGGAAGAGGCCGAATCCGGTGAGCATCAGGCGCCGGTGGCGGTCGACGTTTCCCCGTCGGACCGCGCGAAGCCCCGACAGGACGACGACGATCGCGAGTGCGCTGACGACAGCGTTGACCGTCGGAATCGCGTCGAGGACGACGTCGGGTGCGCGGGGAAGGACCGCGGCCGGGACGTAGCCCCGGACGGCACCGACGACGAGAGCGAGCGACACGATCGTAAGTAGGGCAGTCAGCGACGGGATTCGGTCGCGGACCTGCATCTCCATAGTTGCCCCTGGCCGTCGGGAGACAAGCCGGTTTCCTTCTCGGGATGACCAGCGTTTTGTCGCGCGCGTCCCGACGGACACCATGCTCGACACTGGCGATGCCGCTCCCGAGTTCGAACTGAACGACCAGGAGGGTGAGCCCGTCGCCCTCTCGGATTACGCCGACCAGCGCGTCGTCCTCTACTTCTACCCGCGCGCTGACACGCCCGGCTGTACGACCGAAGCCGCCGGCTTCCGCGACACCCTGGCAGAGTTCCAGGCGCGAGACGTCGCAGTCCTGGGCATCAGCGACGACCCGGTCGCCGACCTGGCGGCGTTCGCCGAGGAGTACGACCTGTCCTTCCCGCTGCTCTCCGACGAAGACGGCGAGGTGGCCAGCGCCTACGACAGCTACGGCGAGAAGAACATGTTCGGCGACACCTTCGACGGCGTCTTCCGGAACACGTACGTCGTCGGGACGGACGGGACGATAACGCACGTCTACGAGGACGTCGACCCGGAGGGCCACGCCGAGGAGCTCCTCGCGGACCTGGACTGAACGGTCCGCGGTTCTCTCGAACTCTCAGTCCGACGGCTGGCGGCCGTTGCTACCGCGTGAACCGACGGTAGCGCCGGTGAGCGGTGCTATCGGTCTGTCGACGTCGGGGTTACAGTCACGACAGGTCCAGCTGATCGTTCGGTGCGTCATCGACTCGGATCGTTCGCTGTGGCGCCATACCTCCGATACGGTGGCACCGCAGTCGTCGCATTCTGGCATGATACTTGTTAGCACGATACGCCAGTATATATGTTCTTCCCTAAACGGCGATAAGCCGATGGGGAACGGCTGAATACGCCTAGAACAATTGAAGGACTCGCCATCGGCTCGCGTCTTTGGGTATCGGTACCTCGTCACAATAACGCACACCAACCACCGGCCCGACCGTCTAGCCATGCCGGACGCCTTCGGCCGCGCGATTCGAGACTGGCACCGGGACGAGCAGGACGAGCCGCTGGTGCAGCGCGACGGTGAGCAAATCCTCGAACATCCCGTCGAGTCGTTCTACTTCGGCGAGTTCGCCGCCGAGAGCGACTACGGCGCCTGGCTCGCATCGGTGCTGGACGGGCCACTGCTGGACCTGGGTGCCGGCGCCGGCCGGGACGCGCTCTACTTCCAGGACTGCTTCGAGACAGTGGCTATCGAGGTTAGCGACCACCTCGTCGAGACGATGGAAGACCGCGGCGTCGAGGACGCACGACGTGGAAGCATGTTCGAACTCCGCGAGCAGTTCGAGGCAGGACGGTTCCAGTCCGCGCTGGCCATCGGGACCCAGATGTGCCTCGCAGGTTCGATGCAGGGACTCCGATCGTTCCTCGCCGACCTCTCCCACGTGACGACGCCCGACGCGACCGCCGTCCTCCACAGCTACGACCCCGGCGCCGACGGCATCGAAGACCTGCTCGGATTCCGGGACGATCCGACACCGGGCCTGGCACACCGCGTCCAGTGGTTCGAATACGAGGACGAGGTGGACGAGGCGCTCTACTTCAGACTATTCAGTCCCGACAAATTGCGCGAAGCCGCGGACGCGACGGGCTGGAAAGTTCGCGAGGTACGACGGCCGTTCGATCCGTTTAGTTACCGGGCGGCACTGGAAAAGCGGTAGCGGCGGAGGTATCCCGGATGTGGTGAAATAAGCATACGGCGAGCGAAGCGAGCCGTTTCACTTCTCGCGAACGAAGTGAGCGAGAAGGACGTTTTTAGCGTAGATTTTTGCGAGGAGTGGTTACCGTAGCGCGCTCTTCGAGCGCGCGAGGAAACCCGACGAAGTAAAAAGGTACTACTGGAACGTCCGGCCGACCGTCTCCTCGTCGCCGATGCCGGCCTCGTTGTGGTCGAAGCGCTTCTCGATCTCCTCGTAGCGCTCGCGGACCTCCTCGTCGACGCTGGGGCCGACCTCGTCGAGGGCGTGCTCGAAGTGGTCCATCGTGATGCGGACGTTCGAGACCGAGTCGCCGATCTCCTCGGGGTCGACGCTGTTGACGAACTCGCGGGTCGCGGCCATGGAGGCCTCGCGGGTGACGGCCTCGATGTCCGCGCCGACGTAGCCCTCGGTGCGGCGGGCGAGCTGGTCGAGGTCGACGCCGTCGGCCAGGGGCTTGTTCCGGGTGTGGACCTGGAAGATAGCCCTGCGGGCTTCCTCGTCGGGCACCGGCACGTGGACGTGGCGGTCCAGGCGACCGGGGCGGATGAGCGCCGAGTCGATGAGGTCGGGTCGGTTGGTCGTCGCGACCACGACGACGTCCTGCATCTCCTCGAGGCCGTCGAGCTCCGTCAGGAGCTGCGAGACGACGCGTTCGCCGACCTGCGAGTCGCCGCCGCCGGAGCCGCGTTCCGCGGCGATGGAGTCGATCTCGTCGAAGAAGATCACGGTCGGGGCGTTCTCGCGGGCCTTCTCGAAGACCTCGCGGACGCCCTTCTCGGACTCGCCGACGAACTTGTTCAGCAGTTCGGGCCCCTTCACGGAGATGAAGTTCGACTGGGCCTCGTTGGCGACGGCCTTGGCGAGCAGGGTCTTCCCGGTCCCCGGCGGGCCGTACAGGAGGACGCCCTTGGCGGCGTTGAGGTCCATCGCTTCGAACACGTCGGGGTACTCGAGGGGCCACTGGATGGTCTCGCGGAGCCGTTCCTTGGTGTCGTCCAGTCCACCGACGTCCTCCCAGGAGACGTCCGGGACCTCGACGAACACTTCGCGGAGCGCCGAGGGCGAGATGCCCTTCATCGCGTCCTTGAAGTCGTCCTCGCTGACCTCCAGCCGTTCGAGGACCTCGGCGTCGATCTCGTCGGATTCGAGGTCGAGTTCGGGCCTGATGCGGCGGAGCGCGTTCATCGCGCTCTCCTTGGTCAGCTGTTCGAGGTCGGCGCCGACGAATCCGTGCGTGCTCTCGGCGTAGGCGTCGAGGTCGATACCCTCGGCCAGCGGCATCCCGCGGGTGTGCACCTGCAGGACCTCCTTGCGGCCTTCCTTGTCCGGGACGCCGATCTCGATCTCGCGGTCGAAGCGGCCGCCGCGGCGCAGCGCGGGGTCGATGGCGTCGACGCGGTTGGTGGCGCCGATGACGATGACCTGGCCGCGCTCTTCGAGACCGTCCATCAGCGAGAGCAGCTGTGCGACGACGCGTCGTTCCACGTCGCCCTGGGTCTCGCCGCGCTTGGGCGCGATGGAGTCAATCTCGTCGATGAAGACGATGGCGGGGGCGTTCTCCTCGGCCTCCTCGAAGACCTCACGGAGCTGTTCCTCGGACTCCCCGTAGTACTTCGACATGATCTCCGGGCCGCTGATGGTCGTGAAGTACGCGTCGATCTCGTTGGCGACGGCCTTGGCCATCAGCGTCTTGCCGGTCCCCGGCGGGCCGTGAAGGAGCACGCCCTTCGGCGGCTCGATGCCGAGCTGCTGGAACAGCTCGGGGTGGCGCATCGGGAGCTCGATCATCTCGCGGACCTGTTCGAGTTCGTCGTCGAGGCCACCGATGTCCTCGTAGGCGACGTCTGGCGTCTCGCGGCCACCGTCGCCGCCGCGGCCGGCGCCGCCGCTGATCTGCTCGGCGGGCTGCTCGGAGACCTCGATGTCGGTCTGGTCCGTCACGATGACCGTCCCTTCGGGTTCGGTCTCGGCGATCTTGAGGGGAATCTTCTGCCCGCTCATGCTCGACAGCGGGCCGAGGCCGAAGCTCACGGGGACGGTCTGTCCCTGGGTGACGGCCTGGCCGCTGAGGTTGTTGCGGATCATCGGGCCGACGTTACCCCGGACGCGGAGGTTCTGGGGCAGGGCGACCGTGACGGCCTTGGCGACCTGGACGTCCGCCTTCTCGACGTTGACGCGGTCGTCGATGCCGACGTTGGCTTCCTGGCGGAGCTGACCGTCGATGCGGACGACGCCCCGGCCCTCATCCTCGGGGTAGCCGGGCCAGACGCGGGCGACGACGCGGTTCTCGCCGCCCTCGATGACGATGTAGTCACCGTTCTCCAGATCCATCTCGGTCATCGCGCTCCGGTCGATGGCGGCGAGCCCACGACCGGCGTCCTTCTGCTTGAGTGGTTTGACAGTGAGTTTCATTAGTGGGCCTCCTCGGAGTCGCTCGTCACTTCGACAGTGAGGACCCCGTTTTTGATAAACGCTTGCGCGTCGCCTGCAGGGAGCGCCAGGTCGTACTGGTCGGATCCGGAGACGACGATGGCCGTCCCGTCGACGACGTCGACGGACGCGTCGCCGGCGACGCCCAGGTCTGCCGCGAGTACTCTCGTGCCGTCGTCGTACTCGAATCGGCGCACCGGCGCGTCGTCGTCGAGCTGCTGGTTTCCATTCATACTAACCAATAGTAAACGTCGAAAGTATATAAACTTATCGCCCAGATAGGTCCCCCGTTGGCGGCATCAGAGAAGAAGTGACTGAAAGCGGTTCACACCGAACCGTTCGGCCGCCCGGCGCTTATCAGTACTGCTTTCGAACGACAGGTATGGACACCGTCGCCCACGACGGTCGGACCACGGCATTTCGCCGGACGAGCGGCGCCGGCGAATCCGCCGGTGACGCTTCGATCCTCTACGTCCACGGGAGCGGCGCGACGCATCGCGCGTGGGCACACCAGTACGACCCCGGCGGACCTCGCCACCCGGCCGTTGTAGTCGACCTGAGCGGCCACGGCGCAAGTGTGGACGTCGACACCGACCCCGGCAAGGAGACGCTCACAGCGTACGTGGCGGACGTCACGGCGGTCGCCAGAGAGACCGACGCCGACGTCCTCGTCGGGAACTCGCTGGGCGGCGCAGTCGTCCTCCAGGCCGTCCTCGACGACGCGGTTTCCCCGTCGGCGCTCGTTCTCGCTGGAACGGGCGCCAGGCTCGCCGTCCACGAGCATCTCCGGGAGTTGCTCGCAACGGACTTCGAGGGAGCTATCGATTTCCTCCACGGAGACGACCGGTTGTTCCACGACGCGGGCGCGGAGACCGTGGAGCGGTCGAAGGCCGAAATGCGCGACGTCGGTCAGCGGATTACTCGTCGCGACTTCCTGACGTGCCACGCGTTCGACGTCCGCGACAGACTGGACGAAATCGGCGTCCCGACGCTCGCCGTCTGCGGCGAGTACGACCAGCTAACCCCGCCGGAGTACCACGAATATCTGGCCGATAACGTGTGGAACGGGCAGTTCGAGACCGTCCACGGCGCGGCCCACCTGGTGATGGTCGAGCAGCCCGAGACGTTCACCGAGAGGGTCGCCGCGTTTCTTCAATCAGAGGGCCCGTTGTAACTATCGCCAGCATACCCGCGAAAGAGAAACGTCTCAGACGTGCAGGACCCGACAACAGGACAATGACCGTAACCGAATTACAACGGTCCCTATCAGTAGATATCGTCTAGTTCGTCTTCGACGTAGCTGTGCTCCTCGGCGGGAAACTCCCCGCTCTCGACGGCGTCGAGGTAGCCGTCGACGGCGCGTTCCATCTCGCCGCGGACGTCGCCGAACTGTTTCGAGAACGGCGCGGCGCCTTCTGTGAGTCCGATCACCTCGTCCACGGTCAGCACCTGTCCGTCGCAGTCCGGTCCCGCGCCGATACCGATGGTCGGGATGTCGATGGCTTCCGTCACGGCGGCGCCGAGGTTGGCCGGGACGTGTTCGAGGACGAGCGAGAACGCGCCCGCGTCCTCGTGCTCGCGCGCGAGGTCGACGATCTCCTGGGCGGTCTCCTCGTCCGTCCCCTGCCGGAAGAGACCGGTCTCGTTCTCGTGCTGGGGCGTCAGGCCGAGGTGGGCCTGGACGGGAATTCCGAGTTGCGTCAGCTTCCGCGTCAGATCGACCGTGTGAGTGCCACACTCCAGCTTCACGCCGTCCGCACCGGCCTCCTTGACCATCCGGCCGCAGTTCTCGATGGCGGTGGCCTCGTCCGCGCCGAACGAGAGGAAGGGCATGTCCGCCAGGACGAAGGCGTCCTCCACGACTCGGGCGACCGCAGCGGTCGCGCTGGCCATCTCGTCGACGGTGACCGGTAGCGTCGAGTCGTGGCCGAGGCGGAGGTTCCCCATCGAGTCGCCGACCAGGACGACGTCCGTCCCGGCCTCGTCCACGATTCTCGCGGTGGGCGCGTCGTAGGCTGTGAGCATCGTCACCGGCTCCTCGCCGACCTTTGCCCGGATGTCTTTGGCCCGCATACCCCCGTCTCGGGCGGGCGACTGGTTAAACACTGTCATGGAAGCGTGGCGGACGAGGCGCTCCGCTGCCATCCGTAACTGATTACCGCGCGAACGGCGAGAGTGGCGGTATGCCCGAGCAGGTAGAGCGGACCGACCCCGAGGGCGTCGACTTCGGGTGGGTGATGCAGGTCACGTTCGTCGTGACGATACTGGTCGGTGCGCCGCTGGTCGCCGTGCTCTCGCTCGGAACGGAGTTGCCGACCTGGGGGGCCCGCGCCGAGTTCGCCATCCGCGTCGGTGGCGTCGTCTGGTTCCTGACAGCGATAAGCGCCTTCGGCTACGCGAAGAAGTACCACGACTGACCCGGCTGTCCGCCACGCCCTTCTCGGAGTCGGACCGTTACACCCGGTCCCGGACCCACTGGAAGTCCGTCCCGGCCCGCTCCGCCGTCGTCCTGTCGCTCTCGGAGTCGCCGACGAACAGCGCTCGCGAGGGGTCGGCGCTGAGTTCCTCGATCGCGGCCAGCAACGGTTCGGGGTCGGGCTTGAACGTCCCGACGGTGTCGCGACCGACCACCACGTCGACGTGGTCGGCCAGGTCGTGGACGTCGAGCGCGCGCCGGCAGGCGTCCTCGCAGTTGAGTGAGACGACGCCGACGGGCACCTCGTGGGGCAGGTCCTCGGCGAGCGCCAGTATCGACGCCGTCTCCGCGCCGTCGCGTTCGTGGGCCGCGATGGCTTCCTCGACGATGTCACGGTGACCGGTCTCGACGGAGCGTTCGAGCACGTCCCAGAGGTCGTGCCCGTCGGTGTCGATATCGTGGTCGGCCAGCGCTGCGTCGACGTCCCGGGCCACCGCGTCCCAGTCGACGTCGAGGCGCACGAGCGTCCCGTCCAGGTCGTAGACGACGGCGTCGTAGTCGGCTGCTGTCACGCGAGCATCTATGCGACGATACGTCAAATGAGCGTCGGTCAGCGCAGCGTCTCCCCTCGCACGACCCGCGGAGCCGCGTCGACTGCTCAGCCGCCCAGTAACTCCCTAGCGATCACGTTCTTCTGGATCTGCGTGGTTCCCTCGTAGATGGTCGTCACCTTCGCGTCGCGGTAGAACCGCTCGACGGGGAACTCGGAGACGTAGCCGTACCCCCCGTGGATCTGGACGGCCTCGTTGGTGACGTCCATCGCGCCCTCCGTCGCGAAGGCCTTCGCCATACTCGCGACGGCACGGGCGTTCTCTCCGGCGTCCATCGCTCGTGCGGCGTCCCAGGTGAGCAGCCTCGCGGCACGAATCGTCGTCCACATGTCGGCGAGTTTGTGCCGAATAGACTGGATATCGGCGATCGGTCCGTCGAACTGCTCGCGCTCCTGTGCGTACTCCGCAGCCTCGTCCAGGGCCGCCTGCGAGAGCCCGACGGACTGCGCAGCGATGCCGACGCGGCCGCCCGTGAGAATCGAAAGCGCCGCGGCCAGCCCCTCGCCCTCGTCGGTCAGCCGGTAGCGTTCGGGAATCCGGACGCCGTCGAAGGTCAGGCTCGTCGTGTCACTCGCGCGCAGGCCGAGTTTGTCCTCCGGCTCGCCCACCGAGAGTCCGTCGGTCTCCTTCGGGACGAGAAACTGCGTTATCGAATCGGGGTCGTCGGAGTCCGTCCTGGCGAAGACGACCAGCACGCCCGAACGCTCCCCGTTGGTGATCCACTGCTTCTCGCCGTCGAGGACGTACTCGTCCCCGTCGCGTCGCGCGACGGTGCTCATCTCCCGCGGGTTCGACCCCGCACCGGGTTCGGAGAGCGCGAACGCACCGACCGGGCGGCCGTCGACCATCTCCGGGAGCCACTCCTCGCGCAGGTCCTCGTCGCCGAACTCGGCGATACAGGAGGTTGCCAGACAGTGGACGGACAGCGCCGTCGCGACGGCGAGCGAGCCGTAGGCGACTTCTTCGTTGACGAGGGCGTACGTCCGCCGGTCGGCGTCGAACCCGCCGTAGGCCTCGGGCACCGTCAGGCCGGTCAGGTCGAGGTCCGCGAGCGCGTCCCAGACGTCCTCGGGGAATCGCTCTTCGCGGTCGCACTCGGCGGCCGTCGGCCTGATCTCCTCGACGGCGACGTCGCGGACTGTCTCGCGTATCGCCGCCTGTTCGGGCGACAGATCCATAGCCGGTCTACGACGGCCTCCGCAAAAGGCGTGTGCCCTGGTAGCATAGTGTCGGTTGTAAGCCCGTACCGCCGTTCGACGGGGCCGGTCACGTCGAATGCCGGTAAAAAGTTACAACCGACACTATCAGGTATCTTCGGCGAGGTGGACGTCGAGTCGCTTCTCGAGGGCACCGATGACCGACCCGCCGACGCCGGCTTTGGTCGCGCGCCCCTGTTCGACGGCGAGCAGGTCCGACTCGTCGACGTCGATCTCCGCTGCCAGCTCCTGGGTCTGGAGGCCCGCGTCCTGGCGCGCCTCGGTCACGCGCTCGCCGTAGTCCCTGACGAGGTACGGGAGCTGGTCGTCGTCGTAGTCCGCGCCGTCCTCCCAGTGGGAGCTGTCGGCCTGCTGGGCGTCGCGCATCCGCGCGGCGTTGCGGGCGGCGCGCCGGCGGCGGTCTGACTCGCTCCCGCCACCGGGCTGTCCGCCATCGGACTGTCCGCCGCCGCCGCTTCCGCCGCCCGAACGGCGCGACTGGGCGTCGTCGCCGTGCGTGACGCAGTCCGAACAGAGCTGCAGGGTCGCGCCGGCGACGGTCCCCGTCTGGAGATCGACGCCGTCCGCGCCGCAGAGCTCGCAACTGTCGCTCTCGCTCCCACCGCCACTACCGGTGGAGTACTTGGCCATGGGCCGCTTTGGGTCCCGTGTCTATTTGAAACACGCGCTTCACGAGCGGGTGCGAACGAGTGCCGTCCGGACACGCAAACGAAAGCGCTTTTATCCAACCGTCGGATACCAGCATACGCAGAGCAAGAGACAGCGAGCGTGGGTAGCCAAGCCAGGCCAACGGCGCAGCGTTGAGGGCGCTGTCCCGTAGGGGTCCGCCGGTTCAAATCCGGTCCCACGCATCGCACGGCGGCACACCCGCCGAGAACGATGCAGGTGTTGTCCCTACCCGGGATCAGCACCCACGCACAATTCCTACCGAAGCAAACGACGTACTGGCGAGACCCTCGTTCGGTGGTGCTGTCCCGCAGGGGGCCGCCGGTGAGCAATCGCGCCAGCGATTGCGAACCCTGGAAGTCGCAGCGGCCGAACACAGTGAGGCCGACCGTCTTCGTCCGGTGAGCAATCGCGCCAGCGATTGCGAACGGCGTCACGAACCGGGCCGCCAGCGCGGCGAATCGTGCGAATGCACGCTGCCCCAGAGAATCGCCAATGATAATTCGAGAAGGGTGCCCACAGATCTGGCCCCCTACTAGCCCTTGACTGCGTTCTCGAACGGATCGTCGCTCGATCTATTCAACCATATCCGATAATCGGCCACAACGACTTTAATCGTGCAGCCATCATTTCTCGATAGGCACCATCCCGGTGCCACCCCACCCACCCACCCACCCACCTTTCCTACTTTCGTAACTCGATAGCGCCAGCGGTGGTCGGCGAACGGAAGTGTGCGAGCACGGACGAGCCAGCGAGTGCTCTCCGGGAAGCGACGGCGAGCGGTGAGAAAAGTCGACAGCGGCGGCTCAGTAGGAGCGTTCCTTCGGCTCGTACTCCTTCCACTGGCTCTCCAGGAGGACGGGCTTGTAGTACAGTTCGGGGGTCCCGTCGTTCCAGGCGAGCATCGTGTGCTTGATCCAGTCCTCGTCGCGGCGCTCCTGGTACTCCGCGCGCCAGTGGGCGCCGCGGAACTCGCGTCGGGCGAGCGCGCCCAGGGCGATGGCCTCGGCGACGTCGAGGATGTTGCGCGTCTCGATGGTGTGGATCAGGTCGGTGTTGTACGTGCGCGAGGGGTCGGAGACGGAGACGTCCTCGTACCGTTCGCGCGCGCGGCGAATGTCGCGCAGAGCTTCCTTGATCCCCTCTTCCTCGCGGAAGACGTTCACGGTGGCCGTCATCGACTTCTGGACCTCGGAGCGGACCTCGGCGTGGTTGAGCCCGTCGCCCTCCATCAGGGCCTCGACGCGCTCGCGCTCGCGCTCGATGGTGTGTTCGAGAACCTCGTCGGCGTCAACCACGGCCCCGTCGGCGGCGGCGTCCTCGCCGCTCGCACCGACCGCGCCGGGTTCGACCGGCGGTTCGACGTCGCCGTCCTCACTCTTGGCGGAGTAGCCGGTCTGGATTTCGGCCTCTTTCATGTCGCGGCCGGCGGCGTGGTGGCCGGCGCGCGCGCCGAAGACGAGCAGTTCCGGCAGGGCGTTCCCGCCCAGGCGGTTCGCGCCGTGGAGCGAGACGCAGGCGGTTTCGCCGGCGGCGTAGAGGCCGTCGATACAGGTCTCGCCGTTCTCGTCGCACTCGACGCCGCCCATGGCGTAGTGCTGGCCGGGCTTGACCGGCATCGGCTCCTCGAGGCCGTCGACGCCCTCGAAGTCCTCCGCGAGGTGGAGGATGTTCTCCAGGCGGTCGACGATGCGCTCCTCACCGAGGTGGCGCATGTCGAGGTCGACGTACTCGTCCTCGATGCCGCGGCCCTCGTTGACCTCCGTCAACTCGGCGCGAGCGACGACGTCGCGCGAGGCGAGTTCGCCGGCGTTGTTGGCGTAGCCGTACTCGAACATCAGGCGCTCGCCCTCGTCGTTGTAGAGAATACCGCCCTCGCCGCGGACCCCCTCAGAGATGAGGACGCCCGTGCTCGGCAGCGTCGTGGGGTGGAACTGGATCATCTCCATGTCCTCCATCGGGACGCCGGCGCGGTAGGCCATCGCGGCGCCGTCGCCGGTGTTGGCGATGGCGTTCGTCGTGTGGTCGAAGGCCTGGCCAGGACCGCCGGTGGCGAGGATGACGCCGTCGTTGGCGCGGAAGCCCTCGATCTCGCCGGTGGCGATCTCGTAGGCGACGACGCCGTGGCACTCCCGGTCCTCGGGGTCGTCGTGGTCGGTGACGGCGAGGTTGGTGACGTACCACTCGTCGTACACCTCGATGCCGCGCTTGACGACCTGCTGGTACATCGTGTGCAGCATGTGGTGGCCGGTCTCGGCGCCGGCGTAGGTCGTCCGCGCGAAGGAGAGACCGCCGAACGGGCGCTGGGAGACGGTGCCGTCCTCCTCGCGGGAGAAGGGCATCCCCCAGTGTTCGAGGTTGATGACCTCTTCGGGGGCGTCCTGGGCGAAGGTGTCGACCGCGGGGGCGTCCGCGAGGTAGTCCGACCCCTTCATGGTGTCGTAGGCGTGGAGTTCCCAGGAGTCCTCCTCGTGGAGGGCCGCGTTGATACCACCCTCGGCCGCGCCCGTGTGGCTGCGGACCGGGTGGAGTTTCGTCACGAGGGCGACGTCGGCGCCTTCCTCGTGAGCTGCGATCGCCGCACGGAGGCCGGCGCCGCCGGCGCCGACCACGATGACGTCGTGTTCGTACATTGGTTACCAGAACTTCAGGTTGCTCTTGACGGCCTCCCGCTTGAGCTCCTGAATGTGCTCGGTGAGCGGGATGTCTTTCGGGCAGACCTCGGTACAGGAGAACTGGGTCTGGCAGCGCCAGACGCCGTGTTCCTGCTCGATGATCTTGATTCGGTCCTCCTTGCGGATCTCGCCCTCGCGCTCGTCCATGGCGAAGCGGTAGGCCATGTTGATCGCGGCCGGGCCGAGGTACTGGTTGTCGTCCGCGGCGATGTTACAGGAGGACATGCAGGCGCCACACCAGATACACCGGGTCGACATCTTGACCTTCTCCCGGTTCTCGGGCGTCTGGCGCTGGGTCTCGTCACCGTCGGGGAGCTCGTCGGCGTCGAAGTACGGCTCGACCGAGTCCATCTGGTCGTAGAAGTGCTCCATGTCGACGACCAGGTCCTTGACGACGTCCTGGTGAGGGAGCGGTTCGACGCGGACGGTTTCCGAATCGAGGTCGGCGATCTGGGTCTGGCAGGCGAGCCGCTGGCTGCCGTTGATGAACAGGGCGTCGGAGCCACAGACGGCCTGGCGACAGGAGTGGCGGAACGTGAGCGAGGAGTCGTAGGTGTCACGCGCGTAGATGAGCGCGTCGAGGACGGTCATCCCCTTGAAGAAGGGGACGTGGAAGTCGTCGAAGCGGGGCTCCTGTTTGCCCTCGACCTCGGGGTCGTAGCGGAACACCTTGATCTGGACGGTGTCCTCCTCGTCGAGCGTCTCTTCGGCCTCCTTCCGCTTGGCTTCCTCCTCGACGGCTCGCTCGCCTTTCTCGCGGCGGCGGCGGTCGCCGGGCGACTCGACGGCCGACTCCGTCTCCGTCGCGGCGGCCTCTGACTCTTCGATCTCTGTCTCGGATTCGGGTTCTGTTTGCGTGCTCATTGTTTAGACGAGATTCGTCATGGCGATAGCGACGCGGGTCCCCTGGGCGACCAGTAGCAGGCTCGCTAGGACGAGCAGCCACTTGACTGCGTTCTTCCGGGTCCCCTCCAGCCCCTGGTTGATCAGTGCGTTGTAGACGCCGTTGACGCCGTGGAACGTCGCGGTGACCAGGAACAGCCACATCGTCGCGAAGTAGCCGACCTGGCTCATGCGCACTGCGGTGCCCGCGAACGTGATCTCGGAGGCGTGGTTCACGAAGTGCAACAGGAAGAAGTGGAACGCGAGGACGCCGATGAGGAAGACGGCGGTGACTCGCTGGAGCAGCCAGCGCGTGCCGCCGCGCTGGAACGAGGAGTAGTGTTCTGCCATCTACGCGAGCACCCCCCCGACGAACGTGGGCACGCTCGCGACGGTGATGGCGCCGGTCAGGACCAGCGACGCGTAGAAGCTGCGGTCCTGGGCCTCCAGGCCGACGCCGAGGTCGACGAACAGGAGGCGCACGCCGTTGAGGATGTGGAACACCGCGACGGCGAGCAGGCCCACTTCCAAGAACCGGACGATCACGAGCGCCTCCAGTCCCTGCAACGTGTCGGTGTACACCGCCGGGTCGCTGGCGGTCGCGGTACTCAGGACCGCGATGTGCGTAAAGAGGTAGCCGATGAGTACCCAGCCGGTGAACTTGTGGAAGATCCACGCCCACATCCCGGCCGAGAACTCACGCCACCGCCCGAAGTCCTCGATAAAGCCGCGGTCGTACGAGTGGCTCATACAGTTGGGGGTTGGAGCGGTGATAAATAGAAGTTTCCTTAAAGGGGCGTGAGTTATCGGACGAGGGAGACGAACTAGTGTCTCTCGAACGATATTTCTGGCGATCGTGTCGGCCCCTCGTGCCTCGTCGTGCCGGTTGTAACTTTTCACCGGCGATCGACGTGATCGGGCACGTCGAACGCCGATGAGGGCGTACGACCACCACTATCAGTCCCCGTCGCTCACGCCGCCGTTGCGCGCGAGCGCCCGCTGCGTCCGATCGTCGAGTTCCACGAGGTGACAGATCGGGTTCCCGGGGTAGACGAGGGGGTTCTCGAGACTCCCGACCAGGAGGCCCGGGAACGGCGCCTCGACGGTCGTCGTCTCCGTCTTGAAGGGGTTCGTGATCGTACAGATGGCGTCACCTTCCGGGACGAACGCGCCGCGCGCGTGGTGCATCTCGACGAGCCCACCGACGTCGGCGCGGATCCACGTCTTCTCGTCCTGGCCGTCGACGACCGTCCGCCAGCCGGGCCAGTGGACCGACTCGGTCGGGTCGAGTCCGTACTCGGCCATGACCGATCGGACGCCGTCGAGCGCGCGGTCGATAAGATCGCGCTGGAACCGGTGAGCCTCCCCCATCTCGACGGTGATGGTCGGAACGTTCTGGTCCGAGGCTTCGCGGCGCAGGGTTCCCGACGGTCCCGAGGAGGAGATGATGACGTTCGAGGCGAACGAGTTGGCCAGGCGCGAGACGTCCGTGTCGTCCATGTCCGCGCGGACGTGGATCATGTTCGTTCGGCCGCGCGTGGAGGTGTGGAAGTCCAGGCCGATGTCACAGGGCTCGACGAAGTTGTGGAAGATGCGGTAGGCCATCCGCCTGGCGCTCGTCGACGTCTCGTGGCCCGGGAACGACCGGTTCAGGTCGCGGTCGTAGATGGGCAGGTAGCGTTGCTGGGCGATGAACCCGGGGACGTTCAGCACGGGCAGGCAGACGAGCGTGCCGTTGAGTCCCGTGTGGTCCCACTCGTGGGCCACCTCGCGGACGACCTCGACGCCGTTGAGCTCGTCGCCGTGGGCGGCCGCCGAGAGGAACATCGTCGGGCCCGGCTGCTCGCCGTTGACGATGGTGACCGGCATCCGCACCGGGTCCCCCATGTACGTCTCGCTTATCGTGTACCGGACGTTCTGCGTCTCGCCCGGGTCCACCCGGCCACCGTCGTAGGTGAACGGGTCGGCCTCGCTCATAGCGCAACCAGGACGTGGAGGACATTAACCTGTGGGACACGACGGCGCGGTTCGACCGTCACCAATTTCAGGTGCCCGCTGGTATTCACGGTATGAGCGCTTCTGACGACATCACTGTCGGTGTTTTGAGCCTCCACAACAGCAAGGAGACGAAGGCCATCCTCAACGCGGCCGAGGACCTGGGCTACGACACGGAGTGGCTCCGCACCGAGAACACCGCCGTCGACGTCACCGACGGGAGCGCCGCGCTGGAACCGGACGTGGACGTCATCGCCAACCGAATGCTGCTGTCGAACGACGAACAGCCCATCGAGGGCCTGGGCCTCGCACTGACACTGGAACGGCTCCAGCCCATGCTGAATCCCCCGCGAGCCGTCGCGACGGCGCTGCACAAGTTCGCGACGGCGGCCGCACTCATCGAGGCGGACGTCCAGGTGCCGGACGCGCTGCTCGCGCTCTCGGGCGACCGGCTCAACGCCGGGCGCGAGCGCTTCGGCGAGAGCGCCGTCTACAAGACCGCCATCGGAACCCACGGCGGCGGGACGTGGATGGTCGACCTCGACGAACCGCTGAACCCGCAGGTCGGGCAACGACACGCCTTCCTGCAGAAGTTCATCGACCGCGACGAGACCCAGCACCACGACCTGCGCGTCTACGTCGTCGACGGCCAGGTCATCGGCGCGATGAACCGCTACGCGCCGGAAGGCGACTGGCGGACGAACGTCGCCCTCGGCGGCGCCGTCGAGGACATGAGCGAACAGCTTCCGAGCGAGGTGGCCGAGATCGCCAGGCGGTCGGCCGAAGTCGTCGGACTCGACTACGCCGGCGTCGACGTCGTCGAGGGCGAGGACGGCTACTACGTCCTGGAAGTGAACCCGACCGCGGGATTCAAGGGATTCTTCGAAGCGACTGGCATCAGCCCCGCGCCCTACATCGCCAGGCTCGCCATCGAGCGCGCCGGCGGCGAGGTCGACGACGAGGACGTCCGACGCATCTCCCAGCACCTCGACGACTCGCGGCCGTCGAGCATGCCCGCGAAGGACAAGGTCCAGAAGTCGGAGAACGTCTCCGTCGGCTACATCGAGGAGGTCATCGTCTCGGGGACCCGTGGCTCAGAGACGGTGCTCGCCAAGTCCGACACCGGCGCGACGCGGACCAGCATCGACACGGAACTGGCTGCCGGCATCGGGACGGGTCCGATCAAGGACATCGTCCGCGTGAAGTCAGGGAGTTCAAAGAGCGGTCGGTCGCGTCCCGTCGTCGACATCGTCGTCGGCGTCGGCGGCACCCAGCACACCGTCACCGCCAGCATCGAGGACCGCGACCACATGGACTACCCGCTCCTGCTCGGCCGGGACATCCTCAAGCATTACCAGGTCGACGTGACTCGCCGCGCGGACGAGGAGAGCGTCCCCGAGTCCGAAGAGGAAGAAGAAGCGCTGGAGTAGGGCCCCTCCAGCTGGCAGTCAGGTCAGAGGCGGCCGCCTGTCGTTCAGGCCGCGATGACGTCGTCACAGGAAACCTCGCCGTCCAGTCGTTCGTCCGGTTCGTCGACCGGTTCCGCCGGGACGCCGACGACGGTCGTCCCGGGTGCGACGTCGTCGACGACAACCGCTCCCGCACCGACGGTCGCTTCCGTGCCGACGGTGATATCGCCGATGAGCGTCGAGTCCGCGCCCAGCGTGACGCCGTCACAGACCGTCGGGTGTCGCTTCTCGGGTTTCGAGGACTTGCCGCCGAGCGTGACGCCGTGGTACAGCTGGACGTCGTCGCCGACGACGCTCGTCTCACCGATGACGGTGCCCATCCCGTGGTCGATGAACACCCGGTCACCCAGCGTCGCGCCGGGGTGAATCTCGACGCCGGTGGCGAACCGTGCGAAGTGGGCGATCAGTCGGGCAGTGAGCGTGAAACCGCGCCCCCACGCGGCGTGTGCGAGCCGGTGGAGCCAGACGGCGTGGAGGCCGGGGTAGGTCAGCAGGACGGCGAGGGTCCCCGTCGCGGCCGGGTCGTTTGCCTTGGCGGTGCGAACGTCCGCTTTGAGTCGGTCGAGCATCGGTTGGTGTGTGGAGTGGAGCGACAGTCGTGAGCGAGTGGTAACGGAGCGCGATACGGACGGAGAGAAGCAGACGCTTACCGACAACAGGTCGCCGACGGAGCGTCGGCTGGCTGCGCGGCGATGCATTCGGACGGGGGCGCGCGCCCGTGTGTCATGCTCGAAACTCACGGCCGGACAACCATAAATGCAGCCGATGTGACCCGCGTCGGTCGGACCGAGAGAGTTTCCTGCCTCGGCGCCCTGTTCCCACTACTCCAATGATCGACGACGCGAAACCCGTGCTACGGGAGGACCCCGTGATGGCCGAACTGCTCGAGGAGCACGACCCCTACGCCGAGGCGAACTGGACCGAGTTCGAGCGGCTCTGCGTCTCCATCATCAACCAGCAGCTCTCGACGGCGTCAGCGGCGGCCGTCAAGGAACGCGTGTTCGACCTGCTCGACGAGGACGTGACGCCCGAAGCCGTCCTCGACGCCGACGAGGACGCCCTCGGCGAGGCCGGCCTCTCCGGGATGAAGATAGAGTACATGCGCAACGCCGCCGAAGCGTTCCGGGAGAACGACCTCACGCGAGCGGGACTGGCAGACCACACGCCCGACGAGGTGATCGACGAGCTGACCGAGATCAAGGGCGTCGGCGAGTGGACCGCCCGGATGTACATGATGTTCGTCCTCGAACACGAGGACGTCCTGCCGCTCGGCGACCTGGCGATACGGCGCGGGATCGAACAGCTGTACGGCGACGGCGAGGAGGAACTAACGCGTGAGGAGATGCGCGAAATCGCCGAGGCGTGGCGCCCCTACCGGTCGGTCGCGGCGCGGTACATCTGGGCGGCCTACGAGTCGGACTAGCCGGTAGCGGAGAGCGACCCGTCGGCGACGCGACGGGACGAAACGGGACAGGATGTGACAGGACGGCCGCTCAGACCATCCCCTTCCCGAGCAACTCGCGGGCGACGATGTTCTTCTGTATCTCGGTCGTCCCCTCGTAGATCTGTGTGATCTTGGCGTCGCGGTAGAGCCGTTCGACGTCGAAGTCGTCGACGTAGCCCGCACCGCCGTGGATCTGGAGGGCCTCGTCGGCGACGTCGACGGCGACCTGCGAGGCGAACTCCTTGGCCATCGAGGCGAGCATCGTCAGATCGTCGTCCGAATAATCGACGCTCCAGGCGGACCTGTAGGTGAGCAGGCGAGCAGCCTCCGTGCGAGTGTGCATCTCCGCGAGTTTGTGCTGGATGGCCTGGAACTCGCTGATGGGTCGGTCGAACTGCTCGCGCTCCTGGGCGTAGTCGAGCGCGCGCTCGGCGGCGCCCTTCGCGATGCCGACGGCCTGGGCCGCGACGCCGGTCCGTGTCTCGTCGAAGAACTGCATCAACTGGAGGAAGCCGGCCCCCGGCGTGCCGACCAGGTTCTCCTCGGGCACGCGGACGCCGTCGAAGACGAGTTCGGCCGTGTCGGAGGCCCGGATCCCCATCTTGCCCGTTATCTTCTCGGCCTCGAAGCCGTCCCGGTCCGACTCGACGACGATCTGTGAGAAGCCGTTGTACCGGCCCTCGGCGTCGGGGTCGGTCTGGCAGAGGACGACGAAGAAGTCGCCGACGGAGCCGTTCGTGATCCACATCTTGGATCCGTCGATCACCCACTCGTCGCCCTCCTTTTCGGCCGAGGTCGACACCGATGAGACGTCCGATCCGGCGTGCGGTTCGGAGATCGCGGCGCCCATCACGGCCTCGCCGGTCGCGACCGGTTCGAGGAACCGTTCCTTCTGTTCGTCGGTCCCGAAGCCGATGATCGCGTCCGAGCCGAACGCCGCGGACTGGACGCACAGGCCGATCCCCGGATCGACGGCGAACAGTTCCTCGGCGATGAGCGCGTTCGTGAGCGTGTCGTAGCCGACGCCGCCGTACTCGACCGGGATGTTCGCGCCGGTCAGTCCGAGTTCAGCGGCCTGTTCGACGATACCGCGGGGATACTTTTCCCCGCGGTCGTGCTCCCGTGCGACGGGGGCGATCTCGTTCTCCGCGAACCGGCGGACCTCCTCGCGCACCTGTCGTTGTTCGTCCGAGAGATCGAACTCCATGTGTTCTTTGTTATCGATGCCCAGGCATAATGGTTTTTAATCTTGAATAAACTCGATCGTTGTTGTTTCCCGAGAGAAACGTTGAAACGGCTCCCGGGAGTGGAAATCAGTGACATGGATTTCGAGGACATCGACACCGTCGCGGTACTCGGCGCCGGGAACATGGGACACGGCATCACCGAGGTGGCGGCGCTGGCCGGCTACGACGTCCGGATGCGCGACATCGAGGACGAGTTCGTCCAGGACGGCTACGACAGCATCGAGTGGTCCCTCGACAAACTCGCCGAGAAGGACCAGATCAGCGAGGAGGAGGCCGACGAAGCCCTCGACCGGGTGACGCCACTGGTCGACCTGGCTGAGGCGGTCGGCGACGCCGACGTCGTCATCGAGGCCGTCCCCGAGAAGATGGCGATCAAGAAGGACGTCTACACCGACGTCGAGGAGCACGCCCCGGACGAGGCCATCTTCGCGACCAACACCTCCAGTCTCTCTATCACCGAACTTTCGGAGGTCACGGAGCGCCCCGAACAGTTCTGCGGGATGCACTTTTTCAACCCGCCGGTCCGGATGCAGCTCGTCGAGGTCATCTCCGGCGCCCACACGAGCGACGAGACGCTCGACGCCGTCGAGGAACTCGCCGAGGCGTTCGGCAAGACACCGGTCCGCGTCAGGAAGGACTCGCCCGGCTTCATCGTCAACCGCATCGCCGTCCCCCAGATGAACGAGGCCGCGTGGCTCGTCTCCGAGGACGAGGCGACGATAGCGGAGGTCGATTCGACGACGAAATACGACATGGGGCTACCCATGGGCCTGTTCGAACTCGCCGATATGGTCGGTCTCGACGTCTCCTTCGACGTTCTTGACTACGTTAATAGTGTACTCGGGCGGGCTTACGAGCCCTGCCCCCTGCTGGAGGAAAAGATCGAAGCCGAAAAGTTCGGCAAGAAGAGCGGGAGCGGATTCTACGACTACGAGGACGGCGAGGGCGTCCAGATCCCGCGTGGCGAGGGACGCGAAGACCTCGAGGCCTTGCTCGTCGGGATGGCCGCCAACGAAGTCGCGAAACTCGTCGACGAGGACGTTGCTGACCCGAAAGAGATAGACGAAGCAGTCATGCTCGGACTCGGCTGGCCGCAGGGGCCGGCAAAAATGGCGGACCAGTACGGCGTGGCTGACCTCGTCGAGACTCTCGAGGAGTGGCACGAGCAAAATGACCACCCGCGATACGAGGTCGCAGACTATCTCCGCGAGGTTGCCAAGTCGGGTGGATTTTATGCGGGCGACGACGAGTCCGAGACGACGTTCGACGCCATCACCGTCGACTACCCCGGCGAGTACGTCGGGCGCATCCAGCTCGACCGACCCCACCGGATGAACACCGTCAGTCCGGAGATGATGGACGAACTCGCGGACGTCATCGACCAGTTCGCCGATGACGACGACGTCCGGGCCATCCTGCTAGAGGGCGCCGGCGACCGCGCGTTCTCCGCCGGCGCGGACGTGCAGTCGATGACGTCGAACGCGACGCCGCTGTCTGCCATCGAGCTCTCGCGCAAGGGCCAGCAGACCTTCGGCAAACTCGAATCGTGTCCGATGCCGGTACTGGCGGCCATCGACGGCTACGCGCTCGGCGGCGGGATGGAACTGGCCACCTGTGCCGACATGCGCATCGCGTCGGAGCGTTCGGAACTCGGCCAGCCCGAGCACGACCTCGGCCTGCTCCCGGGCTGGGGCGGCACCCAGCGCCTCAAGCACATCGTCGGCGAGGGTCGCGCCAAGGAGATAATCTTCACCGCAGAGCGGTTCTCCCCCGATGAGATGGCCGAGTTCGGCTTCGTCAACGAGGTCGTCCCTAACGACGAGATCGACGACCGTGCCCTGGAGCTGGCCGAGGACCTGGCCGCCGGTCCGCCAGTCGCTCAGGGACTGACGAAGAAGGCCATGCTCGCCGGTCGAGACGACACAGACGCCGGCCTGGAGGTCGAGGCCCAGGCCTTCGGCCACCTGATGGCCACCGACGACCTCATGGAGGGAATCACCGCGTTCATGGGTGACGGCGATCCGGAGTTCGAGGGCAAGTGAGGCAACTGCGGGCGTAGCGACCCGAGAACGCCGTCGTTAAGACCCGCGCTGTCGCAGTGGGCGGTATGGAGGCCACGCGACTCGCCCCGTCCGTCGGTATCGTCGCCTCGGCGCTCGTCCTCTTCGTGCTCACAATTCCGTACGCGCTGGTCGAGGCCGGGAGCGCGGTCGCGACGTACTACGCCGCCGGCGCCGTCAACCCACTCGTCGTCGGGCTGTTCGCCCTGGTCGCTCTGATGGTCTTTGCCGCCGGCAGACAGGGCCGGTCGCCGCCCGACCTGGTCGCCGGCGCGGCGCTGGTCCTCGGCCTGTTCATGTTCGTCATCTCGCTGCTGTGGGCCGTCTCTCTCCCCGGGAACCCGCTCCTGGAGTTCTCGACGTCCCCGATACTCGAGTACCACCGCGCAGTGCTCGTCCTGACGAGTCTGGGAGTGCCGGCGAGCGCCGTCTGGTACGCCCGCGCGCTCCGGATTTTCTGAATACGCCGATTCGTGATTGGTAGAGTGTGTGTAGTGAGCGGTTTGGTGAGTTCGAGATAGTAACGGAGTAGTAGACGACAACACCCAGAAAGCCTTCGGCGCGCTCTCTGGAGTCGGAATCGAGACCGCCAATACCCAGAAAGCCCTCGGCGCGCTCGACTCGCGCGCCACAGTCTGCGCTCCTCGCTTCGCTCCGGTGCTTGACGTGTCGTGCTTCGTCGACCACGCCTCGCCCTTTCATTCCTCCAGGGACTGCAATGCTCGCGCACGGAGGCGCTCGCGATTAGAACTACCACCCCCCGAATTCGCGCCGTCCGGCGCGAATTACGCTTCCTGACCGCTCCGCAACCGCCCGGCCGGGAGGCCGTCTCGTCGGCCGACCAGGGGAAGGGCAGGGCGGCGGTGCCGTCCTGGAGGACTGAAAGGGCGAGGCAGGCTCCGGGAACCCCGGCCCCGCAAGCACCGGAACGAAGTGAGGAGCGCAGTGGGGCCGCGGGACCGGAGCGCGCCGAGGGCTTTCTGGGTGTTAGCGGTCTTGTTTCTTCCATCGAGATCGCGACGAACCACCCGCTCAGTACACAGGCGTACGTACCATCCCATCACGGAACGGGGTCACGCATAGATATCCCCTAAAACGCCCGTTCAGGGTGGATTTGAACCGAAGACCGGCGAGAGTCACTTGCTTGACCGTCCGACGCGAGAGGTGTGGCATCTATCCACACGAGGCCCCGTTAGTTATTCAAATTTCTTGTAATAAAGAAACGTTCAAAAACGGCGATAAACCGTACAAAACGTTCTCCACTCGTATCGACGGACGCGAACGGAACCGAACGTCCGACCGGGTTTATCTCCCATCCTCGCTCACGAGTCGAGTGCAATGTTCGCCAACCGATCCCTGCTGACGATCGCGGTCGCGGCGGCGGTGCTCCTCGCGGGCACGGTGCCCGCGGCCGCCCAGACGAGTGGTACAGCCAGCCAGACCTTCACGGCGACCGTCGAGGTGACCGAGGACGCAACCATCGTCACCGTCGAAGAGAACGGCTCCGCCGCGGCGGACGTGGACGTCCACGTCGACTCGGTCGGTGACGCGTCCTACAGCGGCGACGGCACGCACACGACGGACGCGAACGGGCAGGTCGTACTGGCCCACCCCGACGCGGAGACGACCGTCGAGCTGGCCGTCGAGTCCGACGACGTCCGCGCGAACGGCACGGTCCTCCTGCACCCCGACCCCGCTGTCGAGGGCGAGACGACCGTCACTCTCTCGGCCACGTCGGCGGGTGAGGTCACGAGCGACGCGGGCGACGAGACCGAGATCAACGAGTCGGACGAACCGACCGAATCGACCGAATCGAACGAGTCCAGCACCGAGAGCGACGACGACCGCCAGTCCAGCGGCGAGTCCGAGGACCGGTCCGCGGCAGAGAGCCAGGGCGGCTTCGGCGCCCAGATCTCCGCCTTCGTCGGCTCGATCGTCGACGCCAGCGCGTCCATCGGCCAGGACGTCTCGGCGTTCGCACAGGAGAACAACCCCGCGGCGAACGACGACCGACCCGGCGCGAACGCGTCCGCTGACGCCCGCGCGAACGCTTCGGCTGACGCCGGCAACGCCTCGGCTGACGCTGGTGTGGACGCCGGCAACGCTTCGGCTGACGCCGGTGTGGACGCGAGCGCGAACGGTGACACCGATGCCGATGCGGACGTCGACGCCGACGCGGACGCCTCGGTCGAATCGGACAGCACGGTTGACGCCAACACGACGAACGGGACGGTGAACGCCAGCGGCAACGTCAGCGTCTCCGGGAACGCCGACGCCGGGCTGTTCGGTCTCCTGTAAGGAGTCACCTGTAACCCGAAGTCCCCTTCACGGTCTGTTTTTTCGACGCGAGCGACCGCGCTCGCGCTACTCGGACGTGACCGAACTCGACGAGTGTCGCCGAACGGAACTGGACGAGAGCGTCTGCTACGTGACTTCGACTCCGAGCGTGAGGTGAGAGAATGTAAGGACGAGCGTTAGCTCGGACGGACGTGAAACCGAACTACGCCAGTTCGCGCTCGAAGACGTCCCGAAGTTCGGCGATTGCAGCCGCGTCGTACGCCAGCGATTCGCCGTTGACGGTCACGTCGAGCGTACCGGAGTCGTCGGCCTCGCCCAGTTCGTACACCGGCGCGACGCCGTCGAAGGCCTGCCGGACAGCCTGCGGATCGGTCGTCTCGACGACGACGCGACCCGCCTGTTCGCCGAACAGTAACTCGGCGGCGCTCCCTTTGTTCGGCGCGTCGATGGTGACGTCCGCGCCGGCGTCCTCGGTGACCATCTCCGCCAGTCCGACGGCGAGGCCGCCGTGGCTCAGGTCGTGGGTCGCGAGCGTGCTCTCCTCGTTCGCGACGTCGGCGATAGTGGCGACGAGGCCGGCGGGGTCCGCGGGCAGTTCCGGGAAGCGGTCAGTGCCGTCGAACTGGGCGAGGTACTCGGACCCACCGAGGCGGGGTTCGGCGTCGCCCTCCAGCGCGCGAGCGGCGACCAGCAGGAGCGTTCCCTCGCCGGAGAGGCCCATCGGGGGCGCGTCGTACCCCTGCTTCGTCCCGGCGAGCGCGAGCGTCGGCGTCGGCGGGATGGGGCCGGCGACGGAGTCGTTGTACAGCGAGACGTTGCCGCCGACGACGGGGACGTCGAGCGTCGAGCACATGTCCGCCAGGCCGTCGACGATGTCGCTGAACGCGCCGTACACCTCGGGTTTCTCAGGGTTGCCGCCGTTGAGGCAGTCGACGGCGGCCAACGGCTCGGCGCCCTTCACGGCAACGTTGGTGGCATTCTCCAGCGCGACGGCGCGAGCACCCTCGTAGGGCGCGGCGTCGGTCCAGTTGGGGTCGGCGCCGGAGGAAAATGCCAGTCCTACGCCTGTCTCGCGGTTACCACCGCTCGACTGTCCCTCGTCGCTACGCTCCGAGCCCGCTTCCCTGACCGCCAGGACCGCCGCGTCGTCGCCCGGCAGCATCGACGTCCGGACCTGGACCTCGTGGTCGTACTGTCGGTACACCCAGCGTTTGGAGGCGGTGTTGGGACTGCCGACGACAGCCTCGAACGCTTCCGTGAAGTCGACGTCCTCCGGCAGGTCGCGTTCCTGTTCCGCCGGTTCGACCATCGGGAGGTCGTTCATCGGGGCGCCCTCGCCGAGGAAGTGGGCGTCGACGTCGACGACCGTCTCTCCCTCGAACGTGCAGCGGTAGTTCCCATCGGTGACTTCGCCGATGACCGAACAGCCCAGGTCGAAGCGGTCGGCGATTTCGCGCACGCGGTCGACGTTCTCCGGTTCGACCTCGTAGCACATCCGCTCCTGGCTCTCGGCCAGCAGGTACTCCATGGCGTTCATGTTCGGCTCGCGCTCGTGGACGTTCGAGAGTTCGATGTCGGCGCCGAGGCGGGCCTTCGCGACCATCTCGGAGCTCGCGCCGCCGAGGCCCGCGGCGCCGAGGTCACGGGCCGACTCGACCAGGTTCTCGTCGACGAGTTGTTCGTTGGCCTCGATGAGGAGCTTCTCGGTGTAGGGGTCGCCGACCTGCACCGCCGGGCGGTCCTCCGTCTCTGCGTCCTCCGCCAGGTCCTCGCTGGCGAAGGACGCCCCGCCGAGGCCGTCACGCCCCGTCGAGTTGCCGACGAGGACGAGTTTGTTGCCGGGCTCCTGGGCCTCGGCCGTGACCATGCGGTCGGGGTCGTCGATGAGGCCGATGCAGGCCACGTTGACGAGCGGGTTCCCCTCGTAATCGTCGTGGAATGCGGTGCTACCGGTGACCGTCGGGACGCCGATGCAGTTTCCGTAGTGGCTGATCCCCTCGACGACGCCTTCCATGAGGTACCGTGAGTGCTCGCGCTCGAAGTCGCCGAAGTACAGCGAGTCAGCGAGCGCGATGGGGTAAGCGCCCATCGACAGCGTGTCGCGGACGATGCCGCCGACGCCCGTCGCCGCGCCGTCGAACGGGTCGACGTAGGAGGGGTGATTGTGGCTCTCGACGCCCATCGTGATGTACGTCTCGCCGTCCCCGTTACCGTGGTCCGGGAGGGCGACGACAGCCGCGTCATCCCCGGGACCGACGACGACCTGGTCGCCCTCGGAGTCGAACGCCGAGAGCAGCGGCCGCGACGACCGGTAGGCACAGTGCTCGCTCCAGAGGTTCTCGAAGAGAGCCGCCTCGGCGGGCGTCGGCTCCCGACCGAGTTCGGCTACCACGAGGTCGTGGTCTGCGTCGGACAGGCTCATTACCTGCCCGTCGCCACCGGCCGGCTAAATCGCTTTCCATGCGGGGTTGTACCCGCTGCCCTCAGTGACGGAACGTCGCTCTGACGAGCGTGCCACGTGTCCTCGCTGGCTCCGCCCTGGGATTCGGAATCCCTGTCCGGCCACCCCGCCGTTCCGCCCGAACCTGACGGCGTAAGAAAATGTTACCGCAGAGTAAGAAACAGTTAAACCGCAGTACGGCAAATCGATGGCAACGCTACGATGTCGGACGTCCCCCGCCACGATCCGGCTGCCCTCCTCGCAGACCCCCGCATCGACTCCGAACAGTTGCGTTTCTACGACGGCCCCGACGGCGGCCCTGTGCTCGTCGTGGGATGCGTCCACGACCATCCGGCGAGCACGTTCCGGGCCAGCGCACTCGTCGAGTCGCTCCGGCCGGACGTCGTCGGCGTCGAACTTCCCCGCCTCGCCCTCCCGCTGTTCGAACGCGTCGGTCGCGATGCGAACGGCGACCCTTCCGCCGGTGGCGAGATGAGCGCCGCCCTTGCCGCCGCGGCGAACGCTGGCGCGGAACGAACTGGCATCGACACGCTCGGCCCGCGGTTCGCCCGATCACTCGTATCTGAACTCCGCCGAGAATCGGCGTCGTTCGACACCCTCGAACGGGTTCTCGGCTCCGTCTCCGACGTCGCCGGTCACGCGCTCTCCTGTCGCCTCTCGGCCGCGCTTGGCCGGTTCGGGACGGCCGCCCCCGTCCACGAGCGCGCGTACGAACACGACGTCGGACGGGACGCGACGCCGTCGATGCAGGCCGAGGACGAACACCGACAGCTTACCCGGAGTCTCTCGGTACTTCGGGCGTTCGAACAGCCGCTCGCCAACGACGTCGTCGACGCGGCCCGCGAGGAGACCATGGTCGCGAACCTGGCCGACGTCCGCCAGCAGGGCAGCGTCGTCGCCGTCGTTGGGTTCGACCACCTCTCCGCGATCACGGAGCTACTCGACGCCCGCGGCTGGACGCGATACGATCCGGACACCGAATCGCTGGAGCGGTTCCTGCACTGATCTCTCGTCTCCGAACCGCCCGCGACGACGGCCGGACGACGGCGACCCGATCCCGTCGCAGTGTGTGAGAAACGACTACATAACTCAAGTACTTCCATCTCCTAGCCGCAGGTGATGACCTCTAACGACGACGCCCCCAGCGGACCCGGGGCCCCAGTCCGTCAGTCGGAGAGCGGCGACAGCTACGTCGCCTACGAGACCGAGGACGGCGCCTTCGTCATCCGCGACGAGTCCCAGCCCGAGGCGTGGATCCGCTCGGACACGGTGGTGGGTCTCTCCGCAGACGGCGCGTGACGGGCCGGGCGTTCTGCCCGCTCACGACGCGGTAACGACCTCTCTTCCGTTGGTTTCGACGATGCTACTGGCGATCTAGTTGCGAGTGCCTGATCACCGGCCCGGTAACCTCGGTTTCGCCCGATAGCGACTGGCTTAGCGGGATCTGACGGGCGTATCGCGGACCGGGGCGCTTTTCATACCACGTCGCTAACCCACGGGCGTGCTATCGGTCGAGCTTCACGCCCACTCCGCGCTGTCGTACGACGGTCGCGACCCGGTCGAACTCCTGCTCGAACAGGCAGCGGCCGTCGGGCTCGACGCGCTGGCGATCACCGACCACGACGAGATCGACGCGAGCCTCGAAGCGGCCGAACTGGCGCCGGAGTACGGGCTGGTCGGCATCCCGGGGATGGAGGTGACCAGTCGCGCCGGCCACGTGCTCGCGCTCGGCGTTCACGAGGCGATCCCTGCCGGCCTCCCGTTTCACGAGACGCTCGCCGCCATCCGCGACCAGGGCGGGATCGCCGTCGTTCCTCACCCCTTCCAGGAGTCCCGTAGCGGCGTCCTCGCGAACATCTCGAAGGAAGACCTCGCCGACGCGGACGCCATCGAGGTGTACAACTCCAGGTTACTGACCGGCCGAGCGAACCGCCAGGCCGCCCGGTACGCCCGCCGACGTAGCCTCCCGATGACCGCCGGCAGCGACGCCCACATCAGCGAGATGGTCGGTCAGGCCGTCACCCTGGTCGACGCCGAAGCGTCGTCGGCGGACGCGATTCTCGACGCGGTCGCCGACGGACGGACGACAGTGGAGGGAAAGCGGACGCCGTGGCGCATCAGCTTCCGGCAGGCGGCCGGCGGGGCGAAACGGCGCGCCAGAAACTGGCTCACACAGTTCCTCGCATGATCGACGGCGCCGACCCAGCAGACGTGCGTCGGGCACTCTCCGACAGAGACCCGCTGTCGGGCACGGGCGGCTTCGCGGGCGAACTGGACGGCGCGCTCGTCCGCGACGTCCTCGGCCGCCATCTGGCGTTCTACGAGCGCGAGGCGGGAGACCCGGGCGCTTCGGGCGACTGGAGTTTCGACCCGACCGAGTTGACCGACTCGGTGAGCGTTCCCGCTGGGTATCGCGTCGACGCGTCCGGGAGCGAGCAGGTGCTCTCGCTCCCCGACCCATCGCCGTGTTCGGACGACGCAGCAGCCGTTGCGGCGGTCCGCGACGCCGTCTCGGAGAGCGTCGACGCCGTCTCGACGGACGGCCTCGCGATCGCGTTCTCCGGTGGCCTCGATTCGGCGATTCTGGCCGCCAGACTGGACGCACCACTGTACGTCGCCGGCTTCCCGGACAGCCACGACGTCGAGGCGGCTCGATCCGCAGCCGAACTGCTGGACGCGGAACTGACCGTCGTCGAACTCACCCACGACGACCTCGTGGACGCGGTCCCGCGAATCGCCCGCGCCACCGGTCGAACGAACGCGATGGACGTCCAGATTGCGCTCGGCCTGTTCCTGGCCGCGGACCGGGCCGCCGGCGACGGGTTCGACCGCCTCGCCGTCGGGCAGGGCGCCGACGAACTGTTCGGCGGCTACGCGAAGGTCGCCAAGGCGCCCGACGACCCGCGCGTCGACGCCGACACCGTTCGCGGTGCGCGACGCGAAGTCGTGCTGGGGCTCCCCGAACAGCTCGAACGCGACGTCCTCGCGTTGCGGGCCGCTGGCGTCGAACCGGTGGCGCCGCTGCTCCACGACTCAGTGGTCGAGTCGGCGCTCGAACTCCCCGGACACCTGCTCGTCTCTGGCGACGGTACCCGGAAGGTCGCGCTCCGGCGGGCAGCTCGCGAGTCGCTCCCGGACGAAATCGCCGAGCGCGACAAGAAGGCGGTCCAGTACGGGAGCCTGGTCTCCCGAGAACTGGACCGACTGGCCCGCCAGGCCGGGTTCAAGCGCCGGATGGACGACCACGTCGGCAAGTACGTGGCGTCGCTCCTGTAGCGAACGGACGGCACGGTCACTGCCCGTGACGGTGTGCCGCCGGCGTCGCGAGGCCGTCACGGAGTGGCTCTCAGCGCACGGGCTCTCTGGTCCTGTCTTCTTACTTGAAGTTGAGGTCTGGGTGTCGCTGGTCGACTGGGTTTGACATCGTGCACGTTCCATCAGACGTCGGCGTAGAGCAACACTCTCCCGCAGTCGGGACAGAGATGTGCATCGACGTCGTTTTTCTCGGAAATCCCGAGCGTTCCGAGCAGTCCACCGCTGGTTCTCTCGGTCTTGACGTACGGACTCCAGGCGTCGTTGACGCCGACCTTCATCCCGAAGCTAACCGTCTGGAGGGTGACCTCACAGTCAGGGCAGTTCCTGGCCATGAACTGACATCCTCACCTACTTGCCAATAAATCCCCGAATTCGAGTATTTGCATCCGTTCACAGACGTGAAGCCCACTTCCCAACGAAGCGCGGCTGTTGCCATGGCGTTCGCTCCACTCAACTATTCCACGTCCGCGTAGAACCGGATCAACCCGCATTCCGGACACATGAACGCCGAGACGTCGCGACGCTCTTTCACGCCCAGCGACCCGAGGATACCCTCGCTTCGCTCGGGAAGTTTCACGTTGGGGTGGTAGGCGTTGCTCATCTGGAAGTCGACTTCGCCCATCACGACGTCGCAATCGGGGCACCGTCGGGACATGGGTTCCCATTGGGCTCGGGTGGTCTTCGTCCTGATGCTACGACTCGGCAACAGTCCGGATGGCTCGCTGACCGATCTCGGTCACGTCGGGCGGAATCTCCTCGCGGTCCGCCAGCTCCGGTTTGGTAATCCAGTCCCAGTGGTCGGCCGGCTGTTCGCCGGGTTCGGGGTCGATTTCGCGGTGCGGGGCCTCGGCGTAGTAGATCAGGTCGACGTGCTGGTGGCCGACGCCCTCGTCGGTGACGTTGATGTCGGCCAGTTGCACGTGGGCCGGCTGAGGGAGCGACCGAGTCGTCTCGCTTTCGAGGGCATCCCGGTCGGCGACGAGTTCCACGTCGAAGCCCAGTTCTTCCCGGACCTCGCGGAGCCCGGCCTCGTGGGGGAGTTCGTCGCGTTCGACGTGGCCGCCCGGGGCGAGCCAGAGCCCGTGCTTGTCGTGTTCGTGCAGGGCGACTACGTCACCGCTGTCGCTCGGATGGACGACGTAGATCGTCGCGGTAAAATGTCGGGTCGTCTCCATGCCATCGCTGTCGGCGACGGGGGAGATTGGCGTTTCGGTCTCGCCGAAAAAGTGCCCTCAGACCGCCTGGATGTCCTCTTCCGTCTCGAGCAGTTCGTGGTACCGGTTGCGGATTGTCACTTCCGAGATGTTGGCGACGTCGCTGACCTGGCTCTGGGTCACCTTCTCGTTGGTGAGCAGCGAGGCTGCGTACACCGCGGCGGCTGCGAGGCCGACGGGGGACTTGCCGGAGTGGACGCCCTCCGCCTTGGCGTTCTGGAGGAGCTGTCGGGCGCGGCGTTCCACCTCCTCGGAGAGGTCCAGGTCGCTGGCGAATCGGGGGACGTAGCTCTCCGGGTCCGCGGGCTGGATCTCCAGCCCGAGTTCGCGGATGACGTACCGGTACGTCCGGGCGATCTCGTCTTTCTCGACGCGGGAGACAGCCGTCAACTCGTCGAGGGAGCGAGGAGTACCGGCCTGTCGCGCGGCGGCGTAGAGCGAGGACGTCGCCACGCCCTCGATGGAGCGGCCCGGGAGCAGGTCGTCGTCGAGTGCGCGGCGGTAGATGACCGACGCCGTCTCGCGGACGTTCTCGGGCAGACCGAGGGCACTCGCCATGCGGTCGATCTCGCCCAGCGCCTGCTTGAGGTTCCGCTCTTTGGAATCGCGTGTACGGAACCGCTCGTTCCAGGTCCGGAGGCGTTGCATCTTCTCGCGCTGTCGCGAGGACAGGGAGTTGCCGTAGGCGTCCTTGTCCTGCCAGCCGATGTTCGTCGACAGGCCCTTGTCGTGCATCATGTTCGTCGTGGGGGCACCGACGCGAGACTTCTGATCCTTCTCGGCGGCGTCGAAGGCGCGCCACTCCGGCCCGGGGTCGATCTCGTCTTCGTCGACCACGAGACCGCAGTCTTCACACACCGTCTCGCCACGCTCCCCGTCCGAAACGAGATTCCCGCTACATTCCGGACAGACCATCTGCTCTCCCTGCGTCTCGTCCGCTCGGCTCTCCTCGTCGCCCTCCTCTTCGCTCGTATAACGCCGGATGGTAGTGTCTGTCATTGGTTACTGACTGACGGGTCGACACCCGCAAAACTCACTGTACAGTAGATATATTGTGAGTGTCAGAACTTAAAGTCTTTCCCTATCTGTGAAGGCCTGTTTTCGATATGGAAACTCAAATTTGGAGATTCGTTCATATCGTTTCCCGGCAGGGTACGTACCGACCCGTCACCGGCCGGTTCCCACACTGGCGGTATCGAAACGCTTACCGCTGGCCCAGCGTTTCGAAGCGATATGAGCGACGACGCCGTTGACCCGGAGGACGTCCGCCACGTCGCGGACCTAGCCCGGGTCGACCTCGACGACGAGGAGGTCGACCGGTTCACCGACCAGTTCGCCGACATCCTCGAGTCCTTCGACCGCCTCGACGCGGTTCCCGAAGTCGACCGGGACGAGGAACTGGCGAACGTGATGCGACCGGACGAAGTGCACGACTCTCTCAGCCAGGCGGAGGCGCTACGGAACGCGCCCGAATCCGAGGAAGGCCACTTCAAGGGCCCGAAGGTGTCCTGACCATGGCGACGGACCCCGCCGACGTCGTCGACGTGGGCGACGAAACGGCCGACGCCACCGACTACAACGGCTACGTCACCACGACGGAGATAGCCGGCGCCGAGGACGGGCCGCTCGCCGGCAAGACGGTCGCCGTCAAGGACAATATCTCGACAGAAGGCGTCCGGACGACCTGTGGCTCCGCGATGCTCGCGGACTACGTCCCCCCGTACGACGCCACCGTCGTCGAGCGGCTGAAAGACGCCGGCGCGACCATCACAGGGAAGACCAACATGGACGAGTTCGGAATGGGCAGCACGACCGAGACCTCGGCGTTCGGCCCAACCGACAACCCCGCGGCGCCAGGACACGTTCCCGGGGGGTCCTCGGGTGGGTCGGCCGCAGTCGTCGCCGCCGGTGACGCCGACCTCGCGCTGGGCACCGATACCGGCGGGTCGGTCCGGAACCCGGCCGCGTTCTGCGGCGTCGTCGGCATCAAGCCGACGTACGGCCTGGTCTCGCGCTACGGTCTGGTCGCCTACGCCAACAGCCTCGAACAGATCGGTCCCATCGCGCCCACCGTCGAGGAGGCCGCGGAACTCCTCGAAGTGGTCGCCGGTCCCGACCCGAACGACGCGACGACGGAGGACGCGACCGAACACGGCGCCGACTACGACTTCGCCGCCGCCGCGGACGGCGACGTCGACGGCCTCTCCATCGGCGTCCCGACCGAACTCGTCGAACCCGCCGACGAGGAGGTCACCGACTCGTTCTGGTCGGCCATCGACGATCTCGAATCGCAGGGCGCGTCCTACCACGACGTCGACCTCCCCTCCGTCGAACACGCCGTCGAGGCCTACTACGTCATCGCGATGTCCGAGGCGTCCTCGAACCTCGCCCGCTTCGACGGCGTTCGGTACGGCTACTCCAGTGACTCCGACGGCAACTGGAACGAGGCCTTCGCCGAGACGCGCGAGGAAGGCTTCGGTGAAGAGGTCAAGCGCCGCGTCGTCCTCGGGACGTACGCCCTCTCCGCCGGCTACCACGACAAGTACTACAAGCAGGCCCAGGACGCCCGGGCCTGGGTCAAGCAGGACTTCGACGAGTCGCTCTCTGACGCCGACGTGCTGGCCGCGCCGACGATGCCCGTCCCGCCGATGGAGCAGGGCGAGAACCTCGAGGACCCGATGGCGCTGTACCTCGCCGACGCAAACACGACACCGGTGAACCTCGCCGACCTGCCTGCCATCTCGGTCCCCATCGAAGAGACCAGCGACGGCCTCCCGGTCGGGATGCAGTTCGTCGGTCCCGCCTTCGGCGAGAAGACGATTATCCGCGCCGGCAGCGCGCTCGCGTAGTCCGTCGCGGATTGCAGACGATTCGCCGTGACGTTCGTTTCGTTCGACAGTTTTTTCGTTCACCGGTGAGTGGCGTCGAACGATGGCCCTGGCTCATCGCTCCTCCCTCCGACGTCACCTCCGCCTCGTCGCCCTCCTCGCCGTCCTCGTCGTCTTCGACGTCGTCGCAGTCGTCGCCGCGTACGTGCTCGGACACCTCTTCGTGGCTATCGTGATGGCGACGCAGTTCAATCCCGAGTTGGCCGCGGCGATACTCGCGATGGACGTCGTCCCGCTGGACCTGTTCGTCCTCCTCGGGACGCCCGCCGTTCTGATCGCTCAGTCCGTGTTCGGCTACCGGAAGACCCTGCGGCACGTCGAGACGGTCGACCCCTCGGCCGACGACGCATCCGTGGACGAAGCGCGGGTCACCGCTCTCGAAGGACGCGTCACGAAGTTAGCCCATACGGCGCGCATGTCGCCCCCGAGCGTCTCGGTCGTCCCCGACGAGACGCCGAACAGCTTCGTCGTCAGTCGCCCGGGCGAGCGGACGCTGTTCGTGACGACGGGTCTCCTCGACGCACTCGACGGCGACGTCCTCGACGGCGACGTCCTCGACGGCGACGAACTCGACGCCATACTGGCCCACGAACTCGCTCACCTCGACAACGGCGACGCGTTCGTGATGACGGCCGCGGCGTTCCTCCCGACGGCGACGCGCCGGGTCGTCCGGTCGTTCGGGAACGAACTCGGCGACGGGTGGTTGAGTGCCAGACTCCGGGGCGAGGACGCCGAGTGGCGATGGCGAGACGTCCTGCACGGCTACAACACGTTACGGAACCTGCTGTTCGTGGTCGTCCTCGTACCGGTGGCGGGCGTCATCTACTTCACCAGCTCGGCCTGTTATCGCCTCCTCTCCCGCGTCAGGGAGTACGGGGCCGACGCTGGCGGCGTCGCCATCTGCGGGTCGCCCGCGGCGCTGGCGAGCGCCCTCGAGACGCTGACCGGAGACCGTCGGCCGGAGGTCGACCTGCGAGCGGCGACACCCGGCGTCAGGGAACTGTGCATCCTGCCCTACGCCGTCGGTGAATCCACGAGCCCCGACGACGGCGACGCGGACCGGTTCGAGCGCATCACCGCCCGCTGGGACCAGTTCTGCGAACGGACCCTCCCGAGTTCCCATCCCGAGCCCGACGAACGGATCGCCGCGCTCCGGGACCGGTAGCGATTCTGGCCGGGCTCGAAGATAGTCCGTGTGCTCTGGCTGCGAACACTGACGGGGGTCCGAGTCACGCCCTTGCATACCCGACGAAGAAAGACGATTTTTTATACCCCCAGCCGAACCATTCTATTGCAGCGCTCGGTTGGTGTAGTCCGGCCAATCATTTCGGCCTTTCGAGCCGATGACCGGGGTTCAAATCCCCGACCGAGCATGGATTTTTGAGCGACCAACGGGAGCGAGAAACATCCACGCGCAGGGAGTGGGATTTGAAGTAGACCAGTCGCAGCCCGCGCAGTGAGCGAAGCGAACGAGCAGGACCGTCTGGGCGTGGTTCAAATCCCCGACCGAGCATTCTGCGACGAACGAACGTGAGGAGCGAATGCTCAACGGGGATTTGAGCAGGGAAGTCGCAGCCCGGGAAGCGAGCGGTAGCGAGCGACCCGGAACGTCTTCACGTGTTCAAATCCCCGACCGAGCATGTTTCTGAGGAACGTAGTGACGAAGAAACAGCGCAGGGAGTGGGATTTGAACACGCGAGTCGCAGCCCGGACCGGCCGAGCGCAGCGAGGCCGCACGCCCGGACCGTCTCGCCTCGGTTCAAATCCCCGACCGAGCAAACGTCTCCGAGTTAGCGCGCCGTCACTCCTCCTCGAACCCGAAGACGCGTCGTAATTCAACCTCGATCTGTGCGGTGAACTCCTGGAGGACGTCGTCGAATCGGTCGTCGCTGACGGAGAGGTCGCCGACTCGCTCACGGGGATTCTCGGGGAGTTCGACGCGGAACTCGCCGTCCCCTTCGTAGAACGGTTCGCTCCCGTCGAGCACCTGGCGGTCGATGGCCTTCAGGAGCGACGAGTCGTACCGCCCGTGGAAGTGCTGGTAGGCGTCGTGGTAGGCGGTCTGGAGTTCGTCCATGTAGTGGACGTACTTGTCCTCGAACTTCTCGGGGTCGAAGGTCGTCATGGGTCCCGGTAGGGCCGGTGGCCTGTAAACAACCGGCGTTCGGGACTCCGTAGTCACTCTAGTTCAGGAAAGCCCCTCGACGCCTGGCGAGCCACGGCGGGCGAAAAAGACGGGGATCACGGTGGCGGCCGTTACGCGCCGGCCATCCTCCGGCAACTCTCGGCGCAGTCCTGGAGGACGTCGGCACAGACCTGGCAGTGATTCGCGTCGTGCTGGCTGCACTCTTCGGCGCAGGCCTCACAGGCATCGGCGCAGGTCTCGGCGAGGTCGCTGCTGTAGTCCGACCCGCGAGCCATGAACCGGGCGTGCAGCGAAGCGATGTCGGCGACGTCGCGGCAGAGGCGGGCGCACTCCTCCATGTCGGCGTCGCCGAGACATTCGTCGGCGCACCACTCGCACACCTCTGTGGCCTCGTTGCAGTTCTCGATACACTCGCGCTGGTCGTCGTTCAGTCGGTCGATTTTGGAGACGGTCTCTGCCAGGGACATAGCAGGTCCCGGTTGGGGTGTGACGAACTTCATCGGACGGCCTGCATGATCATGGTCGTGTCAACGCTGGGACTGGTGCACCGATCGCGCCATCACTGAACACCGATTCGCGACGCGGTTGTGACGCGTCGCCGTGCGAATGGCGGTAGGCATTTACCGGGTCCCTGCGACCTGTCGGGCATGCAAGCAGTCATCCTCGCCGCGGGTGAGGGAACCAGGATGCGGCCGCTGACGGAGTCGACGCCGAAGCCGATGTTGCCCGTCGCCGACCGGCCGCTGGTGGCGCACACGGTCGACGCTGCCGTCGACGCCGGCGTCACGGACCTGGTCCTCGTCGTCGGCTACGAGGCCGAGGAAGTTCGGAACTACTTCGGCGACGAGTACCGGGGCGTTCCCGTCGACTACGCCGTCCAGGAGGAGCAACTGGGGACCGCCCACGCCGTCCGGTCGGCGCGCGAGCACCTCGACGGCTCGTTCGTCGTCCTCAACGGCGACGACCTCTACGACGACGCGAGCGTGGTGGAACTCGTCGAGGCGGGTGAGCAAGGTCCGGTGGTGGGGACCTACCGGGTCGACGACCCGACGAGCTACGGCGTGTTCGAACTCGACGACGACGTCGTCACCGGCATCGTCGAGAAGCCCGCCGACCCGCCGAGCGACCTCGTGAACGTCGGCGCCTACGTCTTCCCCGCCGAAGCCAGAGACTGGCTCGACGTCGAGATGAGCGAGCGCGGCGAGTACGAGATAACGGACGTCCTGGCCCGCGTCATCGACGAACGCTCGGTCGGGACGGTCGAAGTCGACCGCTGGCTCGGCTGTGGCCGCCCCTGGGAACTGCTGGAGGCCAACGAGTGGAAAATCAAGGAGCTCGACCGCCGGATCGACGGCGAAGTTCTCGGCGACGCGGAACTGCGCGGCGATGTCGTCGTCGAAGAGGGGGCGACCGTCGAACACGGCGTCGTTATCGAGGGCCCGGTGCTCGTCCGCGCGGGCGCCGAAATCGGACCGAACGCCTACGTCCGGGGCGCGACGCTGCTCGGCGAGGACACCCACGTCGGCCACGGCGTCGAGATAAAGAACTCGGTCGTCCGCGCGGGGTCGGCCGTCCCGCACGTCTCCTACGTCGGCGACAGCGTCCTCGGAATCGGCGTCAACTTCGGTGCCGGGACGCAGGTGGCGAACCTGCGCCACGACGACGCCACCGTCTCCCACACGGTCAAGGGTGAACGCGTCTCGACCGGTCGCCGAAAGTTCGGCGTCGTCGCGGGCGACGGCGTCAAGACCGGCATCAACACCAGCATCAACCCCGGCGTGACGCTGTCGACCGGCGCAGTGTCCAGACCCGGCGAATCGGTGACTCGCGACCGCTGACGGCCGCTGGCCATTTTCGCACCAACCGGTGACTTGAGACCTATCCCCGCCGTGTGAAGACGTAATGGTAGATCCGACTTCGGACCTCAACGAGGACGTCGACGATGCCGACGCGCCGGCGTGTGCTGCCTGCGGGGCGACGGTCGCGATGGTATCGACCCACCGGGTGACCACCAGCGTCGAAGACGGAACGGTGGAGACGGCCCACTTCTGCGACGACGACTGTCGCGAGAACTGGAACCCCGAAGCCAGTTAGTCCGGATCAGGAAGGCGCCGACCCGACGGATCGAACCGCAAAATACGCCACAGACTGGCCGATTTATCGATTCGAGACGTCACACGATTGCGTTCGCCAGCGGTTCGTCGTTCGCCAGGCGGCGACAGTTCTCCCGGACCAGGTCTGCGATGCGGTCCGCGTAGTCCCGCGTCGCGGCTGCGACGTGCGGTGTAACGATCACGTCGTCCATATCCCAGAGGGATGAGTCGGCCGGGAGCGGTTCATCTTCGAAGACGTCCAGGGCCGCGCCGGCGATCCCGCCCGATTCGAGCGCGTCGAGGAGCGCCGCCTGATCGACGACTGCGCCGCGGGCGACGTTGATCAGGTAGGCGTCGGACCGCATCGCGTCGAGTTCGGACTCGCCGACCAGTTTCCGCGTCGCGTCGGTCAGGGGGACGGTGAGGACGACGAATCGCGCGTCCGCGACGGCGTCCGTCAGGGCTGCCGGCGTGTAGACGCGTTCGACGTGGTCGACGGGCGTCGGTGTGCGCCGGACGCCCGTGACGTGCATCCCCAGGCAGTCTGCCCTGCTGGCGACCCCCTGACCGAGCGTCCCGAGGCCGACGACGGTCACGGACTCGCCAGCGAGGGTGAACGCCTCGTCCCACACCGGGGTCTGCCACTCCCGTCGCTCCTGATTCGACCGGTAGACGTGGAGGCGGCGGGCGAGACTCGTCATGTAGCCGACGACCGTCTCGCCGACGGCGTCGCCGTGGATGCCAGTGCTGTTCGTCAACCGGATCCCACGGTCCGACAGGTCCTCGAAGGGGAACCGGTCGACGCCCGCCTGGACGGAGTGGATCCAGTCGAGGTCGGCGTCGAGGAACGCGGAGTCGTACGCGAAGGTGATCAGCGCGTCGCAGTCCCCGACCGGCCGGTCGTCCGGGACGACGGCGACCGAACCGACGTCGGCGATCAGCTCGCGGAGGTGGCCCGGTGGAAAGATATGCCGGACCGACTGGTGGATACCGACGTCCATGCGCGACCGGTACGCACGCGAGGCCCTAAACTGTCGTCCTCGGCCGCGAGTGGGTGACTCCGGGACTCCCGTCTCCGGAGCCAACCGGGACCCCAACGTATATGTGAGTGCCCGCCAACGAACTTACCAAGCCAATTTGGGTTAACCAAAGCTCGGTTGTTAATCCCCGAATCCACCCATGCCACGAGACACGCTCCTTCTCGTCTGTCGCGAGAGCGAGGGTCGGTCCGCCGTCGAAACGCACCGCGAGCGGCTGCGACGTCGCGACGTGGCCGACGCCGTCGAAGTCGTGCGGTACGAACACGAACCGGTCCGGGAGCTCCGCGACCAGCTCGTCGGTCTCGACGCGGACCGCGTGTTCGCGGTCCCGATGTGTCTGGCCCACTCCCGCGAGACGATCGAGGCCATCCCGTCAGCACTGTCGGCCGTGGCGGGTTCGGTGACGTACTGCGAGCCGGTCGGACACAGTCCGGCCATCACGGGGGCGATTCTAGAACGCGCGACAAATCGCGTCGCGGCCGGCGCGAACGCGACGATCGTCCTCGTCGGGTTCGGCTCCGGCGGGACGCCGTACAACCGCCAGGCCGTCGAGTACCACGCCGCTCGGATCCGCCACCAGTCCGACTTCGGTGAGGTGGTGCCGTGTTACCTGATGCAGAACCCGACCGTCGAGTGCGCCCGGTACAGCGTCTCGACGGACCGCGCCGTCGCCGCACCGCTGTTCGTCGAGCCCAGCGCGGCGACGGAGGAGGAGATTCCAGCGAAACTCGAACTCGAGCGCGGCGGTATCGAGTACGCGGACCCCCTCGGCGACCACTCGCTGGTGACGGACGCCATCGTGGCGGAAGTCGCCAGGCAGCGAGTGCTGACGGGCGCGAACAACGGGAGTCCGCGCTCCTTCGAGGCGACGCTGGCGACGGGGGCGCACGCCGTCGCCACCGACGGCGAAGGCGAACCGCTGTAGCCCGGTGGCAGGTCTTCTCTCGAACGAAACTGTCGTTGCTCTCAGTCTCCGTCGCGGTTCCAGTGAGAAAACTGCGGAGCTCGACCGGCGCGGCCTATAACTCGACGTCGCCCTCCCGGACGTCGCTGGCCACGTGGACCAGTTCGTTGGTCAGCCCGGCGGCGAGCCCGCTCCCGCCGCGTCGACCGACGTTCGTGATCGCCGGAACGCCGTACTCGTCGGCCACGTCGCGCAGCCGTGCCCGGCTCTCCGCGGCCTTGACGAACCCCACGGGCGTCGCAACGACGACGGCTGGCCGCGTACCCTGTTCGATGCAGTCCGCGAGCGCGAGCGCAGCGGTCGGCGCGTTTCCGACGACCGCTATCGCGCAGTCGTAGACGCCCTCGCTGTCGAGTGCGAGGACGGAGGCCGCGGTCCGGGTCACCCCGGTCTCGGCGGCCAGTTCCGCGCCGTTGCCGATGGCCTTCCTGACGGGGCAGTCGTGGCCGCGGCCGGTTATTCCCGACTTCACCATCGTGATGTCCGTGACGATCGGGCGCTCGTCGAGCACTGCCTGCGCTCCCGACCTGACGGGTTCGTCCTCGTCCTCGCCCGAGAACCGGACGAGGTGCTGGAACTCGGGGTCGCCGGTGGCGTGGACGGACTTCTGGCGGATCCGGTCGGCCAGCGTCTCGTCGGGGACGAGCTCCCGGACTCGGTCCATGCTCGTCTCGGCGATGTCCATCGCGTCCGCGGTGGTCGCCCCGAGGTCGGCGTACTGCTCGAAGGCTTCGTCGGTGTCGTTGGCGTCGCTTTCCGGGTTAGTCGTCATCGCTCGGCACCTCCCCTTCCGGCTCGCGGGTCGCTTCACTCCCCGCTCGCTCGTCTGGAGGCGCTCGCGATGCGCGTGCTTCCAGGTCACCGTCCACCTGCAAATTGACGTCCCGAAGCCTGTCTCGCATCTCGTCGTCGGCGTCCCAGAGGTCGCGGTCGATGGCCTCCAGCAGCGTCTCGGTGATGGAGTCCAGCGCCCACGGATTGACGTCACGGAGCCACTCCTGACGGCCTTCGTCGAGCGCGTAGCTCTCGGCCACGTCCTTCCAGAGCCGGTCGCTGATGACGCCTGCCGTCGCGTCCCAGCCGAGGACGACGTCGACCGTCGTCGAGAGATCGCCGGCGCCCTTGTAGCCGTGCTCTTCCATGGAGTCGAGCCAGTCGGGGTTGAGTACGCGGGCGCGCATCGCCTTCCTGACCTTCTCCTCGTTGGTGTAGACGTCGACGTTGTTGGGATCGCTGGAGTCGCCCACGTAGGAGGCCGGTTCTTCGCCCGCCATCTCCGTGACGGCGGTGATGAACCCGCCGTGGAAGGCGTACCAGTCCGAGGAGTCGAACTCGTCCTGTTCGGCGGTGTCCTCTATCTTGACGGTGGCCTCGACCGAGGAGAGACGGCGCTCGAAGGCGTCGTGGGCTTCGCTGACTTTTCCTCTGGAGCCCATCGCGTAGCCGCCCCACTGGACGTACACCGATGCCAGGTCCGAGCGGTCGTCCCAGTTGCCCTCGTCGACCGCCTTGTTCGTCCCCGCACCGTAGCCGCCGGGCCGGGTCGTGAACACGCGGTGCTTCGCGGCGGAGCGGGCGTCGCTCTCGTCGAAGTCGGGGTCGTCGCTCTCGGCGAGAAGTCGCTCCGTCTCCTCCTCGACGTGCTTCTTGACGTAGTTCATCTCGTAGGACTCGTCCAGGTCGACCACCGCGTCGACGGCGTCGTGGACGACGCTCGCCGCGGCGGGGAACGCGTCCCGGAACAGCCCGGAGACGCGCGTCGTCACGTCGATGCGGGGACGGCCGAGTTCGTCCAGCGGGATCGGTTCGACGTCGTCGACCCGGCCGGCGTCGGTCCACACCGGCCGGACGCCCATCAGCGCGAGCACCTGGGCGATGGTCTCCCCGCGCGTGCGGACGGTCGGAGTCCCCCACGCGACGATGCCGATTTCCTCGGGGTACTCGCCGTCGTGTTCGCCGGCGTGTCGCTCGGCCACCCCGTGGGCCACTTCGCTGCCGACCTCCCAGGCGGACTTGGCCGGGACCTTCCGCGGGTCGAGCGTGTAGAAGTTCCGGGCCGTCGGCAGGAGGTCGACGCCGCCGCGCGTCGGCGCACCGCTCCCGCCCGGGGGGACGTACTCGCCGTTCAGGGCGTCGGCCGTCCGTGGGACTTCGTCCTTGGCACCCCGAACGCGGGGCGCGGCCTCCTCGCAGATGTAGGTCAGGACTTCTCGAAGGTCGTCGTGCGCGCCCGACTTCGCGCGGGCGTCCCCCAGCGGGTCGATATCCACGACGAGGAGGTTCATGTTGACCTCCTCGTCAGCACCGGCTTCCACGTTCGACTCGGGCACGTCGAAGTCGTGCTCGGCCAGGGTCGAGACGAAGTCGAGGCTCGTCTCGAAGACCTCGTCGGCGGCCTGGGCGTAGGTCATCCCCAGGTCTTCGTCGTAGGCACCCGGTTCGTCGAGCATCGCCTGGTAGTCGACGCCGAGCACGCTGGCGACGCTCTCCCGGAGGCTCGGCGCGCCGGGGTTCTCCAGGCGCGTCAGCGCGACGAGGTACTCCACGAGTCGCTCCTCGGCCGGCGGTTCGCTCATCGTGTGCAGTCCCAGCCGGATCTGGGTGGTCTTGACGTCCGTGAGGTACTCGTGGGCGTGCTCGACCAGTTCGTCGATGGAAACGTCGTCGCCGGTGACGTCGCCTTCCGCCAGCGTGGAGCCCGCTTCGTCCGGGCCGCGGACGTCTGCCTGCTCGTCGATGTCGCCCGCGATTCCCAGTTCCACCGCCAGGTCCAGGTCGTCGATGGTCTCGCGGATCAACTGTTCGAGGTGCTCGCCGTCGTCGGCGCGGGCGTCCTCCATGCCGGCCTCCCGGTAGCGGTCGGCGAGTTCTTCCAGGTCGGCCAGGTCGTCGTACGTGCCCGCGTTGCGCATCACGGGCGTGAGGTAGTCGACGACGGCGGCGGAGGAGCGGCGCTTGGCCTGCGTCCCTTCGCCGGGGTTGTTGACGATGTAGGGGTAGACGTTCGGGATATCGTCGATCAACTGGTCCGGCGCGCTCTCGCCGTCCAGTCCCACTGTTTTGCCAGGGAGCCACTCCAGGCTGCCGTGGGTGCCGAGGTGGACGACGGCGTCGGCCTCGAACTGGTTGCGGAGCCAGGCGTAGAAGGCGACGTAGTCGTGCGGTGGCTGCAGGTCCGAGTCGTGGTACACCTTCGAGGGGTCAATCCCGAAGCCGCGCGGCGGCTGAACCGTCACGAGGACGTTGCCCAGCTCGACGCCGGGGATGGCGAACGGGCGGTCGGGGGCTTCGCCCCACTCCTCGACGACGTTGTCCTGGAACCGTTCGTCGTGGTCGGCGAACCAGGCGTCGTACTGGCCTGAGGAGACCGTGTCGACGCTCAGGTCGCGTACGTCCTCGGGCGCGACCCAGCGGTCGTCGAGCGTGAGCTGGGCGGTCAGTTCCTCGACGAGGGACTGGCCGTCGTCGGGAATCGGTGCGGGATCTCCGGCGCCCGCTCCGAGGTCGTACCCCCGAGCGGCGAGTTCGTCGAGGAGATTGATGGTGCTCGCCGGCGAGTCGAGGCCGAACGCGGTGCCGATGCCGTCGTCGCTCGGCGGGTAATTGTGGAGGACCACGGCCACCTGCTTCTCGTCGTTCTCCAGGTGGCGCAGACGCGCCCAGTTGACCGCGAGGCGGGCCGCGTGGTCGACGCGGTCCTCGATGGGGAAGTGCTGTTTCGGGGCGCTCCCGATGCCGGCCGCGTCGTCGGTCCGTTCCTTCCCCGAGATGGGATGCGTGATGACGTTGCCGTCGAACTCCGGGAGTGCGACGGAGAGGGCGAGTTCGAAGCCCATGACGCCGGTGTCGCTTCCCTCGTACTGGGAGCGCGACCGCATCGTCGTCACCGTCTGTATGACTGGGACGCCCAGTTCGTCAAGGAAGACGTCCTCTGCGGCGTCCCCTTCGTCGTCGGCGCTCCGGCCGCGTTCGTCCATCGACAGCGAGAACATAAACGAGGAACAGACGGCGTCGACGACCGGGTTCCCGTCGTCGTCGATGAGCCACTCCCTGGTCACGCGTTCGGCGTTCCACTGGCCCTCGGCGTCGGTCGCGGGTTCGCAGAAAATCGGGAGCGCGTTGGCGCCCTGGGCCTCGATGGCCCGAACCTGCGAGTCGACGTACCGAGTGTTCTCGTGGGTCCAGTGCGACTCGTAGAACCAGACCGCGACCGTGGGGGCGTCTGGATCGAACGTCGCCAGGAGTTCCTCGTAGCCGACGCCGGGATAGTCGGGGTGATAGACGCCCTCGGTCGGAAGTGTCACGGGGTCGTCGAAGTCGGGGTCGGCGTCGCCGTAGCGGGCGACGAGGTAGCGCACGCAGTTCGCGACGTTGCTCGTCCCGCCACGGTCGAGGTACTCACAGACCGTCTCGCGGTCCTTTCCCGGGACCGACGTGTCCTCGACGGCGAAGGCGTTGCCGGTGGCCTTCACGACGAGCGGGACGCCCGCCTCGCGGAGGCGTTCGACGGCGCGTTCGTACCCCGGCATGCTATCCTCGGCCCCGTGGAGCCAGAAGATAGCTGCCGTCGCGTCCTCGAGTTCGTCGACGAACGACTCGACGGCGGGTTCGTCGTCGAGGTCGCTCTCCGAGCGGACGACCAGGTCGGCCTCGACCTCGCCCGCGGCGCGCTGGACGGCGCCCAGTTCGTTCTCCGTCGCGGTGTATAGTCCGATGGATGACATAAGCTTGTTAAACCTCTGTTTTCACTAATACAAGTATGGTTGAATTACGCGCGGGGCAAAAAGGTTCGGGGGCGCCCTCGTTCGGCGACATCGTCGGGCAGGAGGAATTCAAGGAGGCTCTGCTCGCGGTGGCCGCCAACGACGCCCTGGACGGCCTCCTCGTCGAGGGCGAGAAGGGCACCGCGAAGTCCACCGCCGTCCGCGGCCTCGCCGATCTGCTTCCCGACCAGCCCGCCGTCGCCGACTGTCCGTACGGCTGTCCGCCGGACCAGCCGGGCGACCAGTGCGAAGACTGTCGCGGGCGGTCCGACCTGTCCGTCGAGGAGCGCCAGGTGCCGCTCGTGACGCTCCCCCTCGGCGCGACACGCGAACGCGTGGTCGGGACCCTCTCCGTCGCGGACGCGATGGACGGCGCAGCCGAGTTCGACCCGGGACTGCTCGCCCGGGCCAATCGCGGCATCCTCTACGTCGACGAGGTGAACCTCCTCGACGACCACCTCGTCGACGTGCTACTGGACGCGGCCGCAAGCGGTGTCAACCGTGTCGAACGCGACGGGATGAGCGTCACCCACCCCGCCGAGTTCACCCTCGTCGGGACGATGAACCCCGAGGAAGGCGACCTGCGTCCCCAGCTACGGGACCGCTTCGCCATCCAGGCGACCGTCACCTCGTGTGACGACCTGGACGACCGCGTCGCCATCATCGAGCAGGCCATCGGCGGGACGACCGACGACGCCAGACCCGATCCGGAGGGACCGAAACGCCGGCTGCTGGACGCGCGGGAACGGTTGGCCGACGAGAGAGTGGCGCTCCCCCGAGAGTTCGCGGAGAAGGCCGCCCGGATATGCCGGGACGCGAGCGTCGACGGCCACCGGGGAGACATCGCCATCGCCCGGACGGCGCGGACGCTCGCGGCGCTCGACGGACGCCCCCACGTGCTAGAGTCCGACGTCGAACGCGCCGCGGAGTTCGCGCTTCCCCATCGGTTCCAGTCACGTCCGTTCGAGGAGGACGCCGACCTCGACGACGTCCTCGACGATCACTTCGAAGACGACGAGAGTGCCGATGGCGAATCGGAGCGCGGCGACGGGGGAGACGGCCGTGACGAGTCGGATTCCGAGGCCCGAAACGAACCCAGTGGCGAGCGTGGGACTGACTCCGAAGACGACACCCGCAGCAGTGACTCGGAGTCGGGAGCTGGCGAGGCGGGACCCGAGGAACAGGACTCCGGTGAGAACCGCGACGGAACGTCCCGGGGTGAGGACTCAGACGGAGACGGCGACGACGGGGCCGGACGGGACGCTCCGGCGCCGCCCGGAGCGCCCGACAGCGGGCCAGACGATACGGGTTTACCATCGACCACCAGTGATGGCGAGCGGGACGACAGCGCCGACGGCGACGGCGCCTCGCCGGACGACGATCCGGTGGAGGGAACACCGCTCGTTCCCGGGCAGAACCGGGCCGGCGTCGGCGAGGCGTCGAGTCCCGATCTCTCCGTCGACGTCGACGCCGGCGCGGTGACGGAGCACGGGTCGCGTGCGAGCGGCGTGGCCGGCACGGGTGCGAGCGGCGCGCGCATCCGGACGACGTCGGCCGAGGATGGCGACGACGTCGACGCCGCGGCGTCGGTCCGGGCCGCTGCCAGGCGCGGGAGCGATGCCGTCACCCGGCGCGACCTGCGGTCGTCCGTTCGGGCGAGCGATGCCTCGGCGCTGGTGGTGTTCGCGGTCGACGCGAGCGCGTCGATGCGGTCCGCGATGCGGACCGCCAAAGGCGTCGTCCTCGAACTGCTCGAAGACACCTACCAGCACCGCGACGAGGTGGCGTTCATCGCCTTTGCCGGCGACGACGCCGAGGTGCTGTTGCCGCCGACGGACAGCGTGACCCTCGCTGCACGCCACCTGAAGGACCTCCCGACCGCCGACCGGACGCCGCTGCCGGCGGGGTTGCGAACGACCACGGCGGTTCTCGACCGCGCGGACCCGGACATCGGCGTCGCGGTGGTCGTCACCGACGGCCGCGCGAACGTGGGGAAGCGGCCGACGGCGGCCACCCATAGCGCGGCCGAGGAACTTCGCCAGGTCAGCGACGAGGTACTCGTCGTCGACGCGGGCAAGGACGGGCGCGCCGGTCTGGTCGACGTGATCCTGGATGCGACGGACGGATCGGTGGTCCCGCTCTCGGAACTCCGTGCGAGTGGTATCGACAGCGTCGCTTCCACGGCCCGCAGTGACGACTGACCTGTGCGCCGTTCCCGCTGGTCGAGGAGCGATCGAGGCGGACGCGAAAGTTTTACAATCAAGTTTGTTCTAATACAAATGTGATTTAAATGCCCGGAGACACCGACACCGTTCGCCGACGGATCGACCGCGCGAGGACGACGCTGACGCCGGCGCAGATGGCCGTCGGCCTCGGACTGATCGCTGCGCTCGGGTTCACGCTCCTGTTCGTTCAGGACCCGCTGGTCCACGACGGACTCCACAACATCCGCCACGGTGCCGGCGTGACCTGCCACTGATGGGCCGGGAGGAGTTACACCGATGACGACCGGCTACCTCGAACGCGGCGCGCTCGCGGGCGTGGTGGTGGGGCTGGCCTACGGCCTGTTCGTCGCGCTGGTCGCCAACCCGTTCGTCGCCGGACTGGAGACGTTCGAGTCCGGGCACGGCCACGCCGGGGAACCGGCCGTCTCGTCGCTGACGACCAGCCTCGTCAGTATCGGGGGCGGCGTCCTCTGGGGGCTGCTGTTCGGCATCGTCGCGTTCGGAATCGCCTACTACTTCCTGGAACCCGTCCTTCCCGGCGACCCGGTGACGAGGCGTCTGGTCCTCGCTGGCGCCGGGTTCCTCACCGTCTCGGGGGCGCCGTGGCTCGTGCTGCCGCCACAGCCACCGGGCGTCAAGCAGTCGCTCGCGAGCGGGGCCCGGACGGCCTGGTACGGCGGAATGATGGTCGCCGGCGCCGGGGTCTCGGTGGTCGCGGGAATCCTTTACACGAAACTCGCCGAGCGCCGTCCAGCCGTCCGGACCGCGGCTTCGCTGGCACCGCTCTGCCTGCTCGCCCTCCCGGTCGTCCTCGCTCCCGCCAACGCCGTCCACGGAGGCGTCCCCGCCGGCCTCGTCGCTGCTTTCCGGTGGACGGTCGTCTTCGGGCAGGTCGTTCTGTGGGCGACGCTCGCAGGGGTCCACGCGTGGCTCGCCGATTCTACGGTTCAGTCTACCGAAGCGGCCGATTTCGCTGTCCTGAACGATTGAACGACTTTGCCGGTTCGCGGTGCCCCACGAAAAATTTCTCACACCCGTCCAGCAGAACGCCGACGAGGTGCTGTCATCGACTAGCCGGCAGTCGGTTGTCACCGTCGCGCCCGCAGCCCCGGGAAATGCGGGCCTCGCTCGGGCGTGAGTTCAGTCCTCGACCGGGAACGTCTCGTGGAGGACGTGGTGGGCCTCGCCGAGGCCCTCCAGGACGTCCTCGCCCTGGGTCCGGAGCCGGCGGACTGCGCGCTCGGCGTCCCTGACGGCCACGAGACGTCCGCGGAGGTAGTCGTACTCCTGGCTGTCCGCGTCCGTGGCGGCGACCTGTTCCTCCAGGTCCACCAGTGCGGCGTCGAAGTGGCGTTCGATCTCGGCGAGGGTCTCCGCGTTCGCCAGGGCCTCGATAGGCCCCGACAGTTCTCCCTCGAGTTCCGCCTCCGCGTGCTCGCGGACGCGCTGGTCTTCCGTTCCGAGGACGTTCAGCAGGCCGAGTCGAAGCGCTTCGAGTTCGTGACAGGTCATGGTTGGTGTGTATGCGGCTTATTACAGCGTCTGATCGACGAGGTCGCCGACGATGCGGTCCCGGTCGAGGTGGGACGAGACGATACGGTCGGCGTCCTCCGAATCGAGGCCGCCGTACCAGACGCCGTCGGGGTAGACGGCGACCATCGGGCCGTCGCCGCACCGGCCCAGGCACGAGGTGCGCGTGATGCGTGCGTCGCACGCATCGGAGTCGCGGGCGGCTTGCCGGAGCCGTTCGAGGACGGCAGGCGCGCCGTCGGCCGCACAGGTCTGGTTCGTGCAGACGGCGACGTGCTTCTCCGGGGCGTCGTGGACGTGCGGGTCGTCGTCGACGTCCTCGCGGTCCGCGTGGCTCGCCTGGTGAGTCAAGGCGCGCAACATCGCCCGCGCGCCGCCGGTGTCCACCTCGTACCCGTCGAGTTCGACCTTGTACTTGCACGTGTCACACGACATGTCGACGCTCTCGGTCCGGGCCTCTTGCCAGCGGTCGCCCAGGACGTCGAGCAACCGGTCGTCGGTGCCCAGCGGGTCGCCAGGCGCGGCCGCGACGTAGGGGTACTCGTCGTCGAACTCCCGGGTGCGCTCGCGGATGCGCTCGGTCAGCACGCCGTCGCCGAGCATGTAGGGGAGGACGACGACGGCGTCGGGCCGGTGTTTCGCGACGTCGTGCAGCGTCGTCGGGAGGTCCGGTTCCGTCACGCCGATGAAGCTCGGGTCGACGCGCGAGAACGCTCGGCCCTCGTACAGCAACCGGGCGAGTTTGTGAACGTCGGCGTTGGCGTCGGGGTCGTTCGACCCGCGCCCGCAGAAAACCACGGCGACGTCGTCGGTTTCGCGGTCGACGTCCAATTCCGCCTCCACCGCGGCGGCGCAGTCGTCCAGCAGGTCGACGATGGCCGGATGGATACCCAGGTGGGCACCGTTCCGGATGGTGAGGTCCGGATGGCGGCTCCGGGCCTGCGTCACGGCCAGCGGCACGTCGTTCTTGACGTGACTCGCGGCGAACAGCGAGAGGTGGACGACCGTCAATCGCGAGACGGTCGGTGCGAGGCCGGCGATGGCCTCGTCGATCGCCGGCGAGGCCAGTTCCAGATAGGCGGCGTCGACCGGAAGTCGGAGCCGCGATTCGAGCGCGGCAGCGAGTTCCCTGACCTGTTCGTTGGACTGCTCGCGGCGGGAGCCGTGGCCGACGAGCAGCACCGCCTCGTCGTCGAGCGTCTCGGGGGCAGCGGTCGCTTCGCTCATCGCTCTATCCGGTCCAGGCTCTTCCGGAGCTTTCGCCGGCGTGACGGGGCGAACAGCCCGGACTCGTCCGTGCCTTCGTACACCCACTCGCCGAGAGCCGGGACGCTGTCGTCGTCGACGCCGAACCAGTAGCCCGACGAGGCGTCGGCGAGGTCGTCGTGGGGCGCGTCGACCGGGATGCGGTCGAGGACCGACTGGACGGCCCGGAGGAGTCGCTCGTCCTCGTGGACGAAGGACATTCCCACTGCACCGTCGTCCGACTTGAAGCAGACCGTGCCACAGCCCTCCAGCAGTCCCCGGAGTAGCTGTCGGTCGTGGTCGGCGAAGACGTCGAACCGGTAGCCACCGGGCTGCCCGTCGAACGGGAGGCCGAGCGCCGCGCCGGCCCGGTCGCCCAGGTCGCCGAGCACCTGCACGACGTACTCGTCCTCTTTCCGGGTGATGGCGGTGTCGTGGGCGTACTCGCGTTCGAGGATCCGTCTGTCTATCTGGTCCGCGCCGGCGATGGCGGCGAGCCGGCGGGCTGCGGTCTCGTCGTTCGTTCTGACGGTGACACACCCCGCTTCACATCTGCCGTCCGCCGCGACGCGGCCCCAGAAGTACGCCGTCTCGGGGTGGGCGGCGAGCAGGTCCTTCGGCGTGCCGGACTGGATGCTCATCGCACTCCCTCCGTGACCGAAATCGCGTCCAGCGGACACGCCGCGGCCGCCTGTTTCGCGTCGTCGAGGTTCCCGTCGAACCGGGCGGTAACGAAACCGCCGTCAGACTCCACCGAGACGGCCGATTCCGGGTCGACGCTGGCGAGGCCGTCCTCGTCCTCGACGAACCGCGGGTCGCGGACGAGACAGGCGAAGACGCCGTCGCAGGCCTCGCGGTCGATCCGCACGTCGTAGGTGTCTGTGTCGCTCATGGCTCAGTAGTCGTACTTGGTCTCGTAGCCGCGCGGCGTCACCATCCGGTCGTCCCAGACGTAGGTGTCCTCGTTGCCGACGAGGATGGTGGTGGTCATGTCGACGAGATCCGTCTCGCCGAGGTCGGGAAGCTCTCCCAGCTCGACGATCTCGACCCGCTCGTCGTCCCGGCCGGCGCCGTGGACGATACCGACCGGCGTGTCGGGGTCGCGGTGCTCCAGCAGGATGTCACAGCACGTCTGGTAGTTCTCGCGGCGCTTGCGGCTCCACGGGTTGTAGATCGCGATGGTGAATCCCTCGCCGGCGACGGCGTGGAGGCGCGACTCGATTTCCGCCATCGGCGTCAGGTGGTCGGAGAGGGAGATGGAGACGGTGTCGTTGACCAGCGGCGCGCCGAGGCGGGCGCCACAGGACTGGGCCGCGGGGACGCCCGGAACGACCTCGAAGTCGACCATCGACGCCGTGCCGCCCTTCGACTCGATTATCTCCAGGGCGAGCCCGGCGAGCGCGTACACGTTGGGGTCGCCGCTGCCGACGATGGCGACGTCGTTGCCCGCGAGTGCGCGGTCGATGGCCTCCTCGGTCCGCGAAACCTCGCCGCACATCGGCGTGTCGTACAGTTCGTCGGCGGCCTCGGTTATCTCGTCGGGGATCAGGTCGATGTACGTCGTGTAGCCGACGACGTGTTCGGCCTCCATCAGCGCCGTTCGCGCGCGCTGGGTCATCCCCTCTGGCTGACCGGGCCCGAGACCCACGGCGAGGAGCCGGCCCGGCTCGGCGTCGAAGTCGTCGACAGTGGACCCGACTTTCTCCTCGTCGTCGGAGTCCGATGCGGACGAGGAGGCCCCGCAACCCGACGACGAACCGCCATCGTCGCTCGTCGACGCGCCGCACTTCGACGCGCCGTCGTCGGCGTTCGTTTCGCTGCTCGATGCGCCACAGCCGGATTCGGTGTCGCTGTCGGTGCTCATGGTTCAGAAGTCCTCCACGTCACGCCCGCCGCGCGGGGTGACAAGGTACCGCTCGTAGTCGTTCTCCCAGGTCTCCGTCTCGGCGTTGCCGACGATCAGCGAGGTGCCCATGCCGCCGACCTCGTCGTCGTGGTCGCCGGCCTCGCCGAGCGTCGTGATGGTGTGCGTCTCGTCGTCAAGGTTGCGGCCGGCCTCGCCGCGGCCGGCGTCGTTGACGATGGCCACGGGGACGTCGTCGTGGCGCTCCTCGCGAATCACGTCGACCGCCCGCTCGTAGTTGCGCCAGCAGTTGTACAGCACGACGACGAACCCCGAGATAGCGGCCGCTCGCAGCTTCTCCTCGATCTCGTCCCAGCCGCGCCACTTGTCCGAGAGTGATATCGTGCAGAAGTCGTTCGACAGCGGCGCGCCGAGGTTCGCCGCCCCGCCGAGCGCCGCCGTCACGCCCGGGACGATTTCGATGGGGACGTCCGTCGCGTCGTCGGCGTCGGCCATCGTGAACACCAGGTCGCTCTTGCCGTAGACGTTCGGGTCGCCGCCGGAGACGTGGGCGACGTCCTTGCCCTCGCGGACGCGCTCGAAGGCGTCGCGGGCGAGTTCGACCTGTCGGCCCATCGAGGAGCGAATCAGGAGCTGGCGGGTGCCGTCGGGTCGTTCGAGGATGGTGCCTTCTTCGCCGGCGGCCATCAGGTCGTTCCCACCGGCGATCGCACCGCTGCCGCCGTCCGTCGCGGCCTCGACGGTCGCGCTCTCGGGCGGAAGCGTCCCGTCCTTCCGGAGAAACTCCTGGTAGAGGTTCGAGGCGACGACGACGTCCGCGGACTGGACGACGTCCTTGGCTCGCTGGGTCATCGCGTGGGGGAGCCCCGGACCGATGCCGACGACGTAGAGGGTGCCGAGTTCTCGGTCCGCCGCTGAGTGGTCACTTTCGCCGGCCATGCTACCGCCCCACCGCCACGGTGACGGCGTCGTCGTGACGGGTCTTCTCCGCGAGCAGTTCGTGGTCGGCGCCGCCCGCGATGGCCGACGCCTCAGCGATACCGGGCCAGCCGATGAGTTCCTTGGAGCGCGACGGCGTGGGGCCCTCGAACTCTTCCAGGTCCTCTTTCTCGAAGGCGACGACGCCCAGTCCCCACTCCTCGGCGGCGGCGAGCATTCCCTCTTCGTCGTCTTTCCGGGTGCCCGTCGCGACGAACTCCACGTCCTCGCGGTCGTACTCGGTCTCCGCAAGGGCCGCTTCCCATGCGTCGTGGAACTGCTCGACCGTGGCCCCGGAGACGCTCCCGGTCCCGAGGACGATTCCGTCGTCCTCGTTCCGCTTGAGCACGGTGACGTCGTCGCCGACCATGACCGCTTTCGGCCCGTCGAGGCGCTCGACGGGACCGAGTTCGTCGTCCAGCACGGCCAGATTCGTCGCCACCGTCGAGTCGCCGTTGACGACGTGCGCGTCCAGCGCCTTGGCCTGCTTCTCGACGCCCTGCTTGTCCGCCGCCTCGCTGGCGGTGGTCATCGCCGGGACGGCGCCCATCGACGCCAGGTCGTCGGCGACCTGGTTCGCGCCGTGGTGGCCGCCGGTGATGGGGATGGCCCAGGTCAACTCCTCGTCGACGACGACGATGGCCGGGTCGTCCCACTTGTCGTCGAGCAACGGCGCGGTCTTGCGCATCGCGATACCGCTCGCCATCAGGCCGACGAAGCAGTCGTACTCGCCCCAGTGCTCGGCGAAGACGTCGCCGTGGTACTCGACGACGTCGATGGTCTCGTACCGGTCGCCGATGCCGTCGACGATCTCTTCGGCCGTCTCCATCTTTCGCTCGAAGGCGACGATGGCTATCTCCTCGGCCACCTCTCCGTCTGAGTCCGGTGTGGAACAGTGGCCGCTCGATTCGGCCGAGTCAGCGTCCGTGGTGTCTGTGTCGTTGGTGTCAGTACTCATTGAAAATCACCTGCCGGTGAAACGGCCGCACGCGGTGGCCGGCCGACCAGCCGCGAGGGCGGGAATGAAAGGGGCCGGGCGGTCGACCCGTCCCCGACGAAGCAAGCACGCGAACGGAGTGAGCGCGCGCAGCGAGTCGCGGACGGTCGAGCGCCCGGGGGCTTTCAGGATGTTCTGGATAGCGGTTCCAGATCATCTCAGTCGTCAGCCTCCGTCTGCTCCACGTCCTCGCCATCAGATCCCCGATTCGCCCAGCCGTCGTAGAGGTACGAGCGCTCGTACCCCGCCCCACTCACTGCCTCGCCGATGATGACGAGCGCCGAGGCGCGATAGCCGACCGCCTCCACTTTGTCGGCGATGGACCCCACAGTGCCCTCGATGACGTCCTCGTCGGGCCAGGAGGCGTGGTACACCACGGCCACTGGCTTGTCGGGGTCGTGCCCGTCGTCGAGCAGGCGGTCCATCGTGTCGCGGACGGCGTGGGTACCGAGGTAGATACAGGTCGTCACGTCGCCCATCTCGACGAACTCGGAGATGTGGTCCTCGTCCTCGGAGAGGGTCTTGCCCTGTGGGCGCGTGAACGCGACGTGGTTGGCGACTTCGTTCAGGGTGAGTTGGGTCCGGAGCGTCGCGCTGGCGGCGAACGCCGACGTGACGCCGGGGACGAAGTAAGTCGGGACGTCCTCGTGCTCCAGCGCGTCCATCTGCTCCAGCGCGGCACCGTATATCGCGGGGTCACCGCTGTGGAGGCGGACGACGGTTCGCCCGTCCTCGTAGGCGTCGCGCATCAGCGGGATCAGCTCTTCGAGGTCCTTGCCGATGCTCGACACCTGCTCGGCGTCGGCACAGAACTCCTCCAGCAGTTCGCTGTTGACCAGCGACCCCGCGTGGACCACGAGGTCGGCCGCCTCCACGAGTTCCCGACCTTTCACGGTCAGCAAGCCGGGGTCGCCGGGGCCGGCACCGATGAAGGGGATTCCCTCCTGTTCCTCGCCGGCGGTTCTCTCGTGGACACGCGGGTCGCGTTCGACGGATTCGACGTCCATCGCGTCCTGTGGGTCCGTCATCGGTTCCCCTCCGGCGGTTCGTCGCCACAGGCCTCGCTCTCCGCCTGTTCGAGGGTGGCCTCGCCCATCGGCCTGCCGCCGTCCGTCGGCGTGCCACCGTCCGTCACAGTCGGGGAGTCGGTCGTCTCGAACGCGGCGGTAGCCAGGTCTGCCGTCGGGTCGTCGCGTTCGGCGTAGGCCAGCGTGTAGTAGTCGCGTTCGTCGACGTCCGCCGGGTCGTCGGTCACCGTCGTCTCGCCCTGTTCCATGAACAGGCGCCGACCGTACACCACGTCGTAGCCCGCGTCGACCAATCCCTCGTGGGTCGCGGGCGCGTCCGTGACTTTGAACAGGACCATCCGGTCCGGTCCAGTCGGCGAGTGGCCGCCGGCAGCCTCCCGGAGTACGAGCCCAGAACCGGCGGGAATCTCGACGCCGAGCGCCGTCGCGAACGCCGTCACGGCGCTGACGCCCGGGACGACTTCGAGGTCGACGTCGTCGTGGAACGCCGCCATCGTCCGCCGGAGGTGTCCGAAGGTCGAGTAGACGTTCGGGTCCCCCAGCGTCACGAACGCGACGTCGTCCTCGCGCGCCGTCGGTGCGATCGCGGCGGCCGCCTCCTTCCAGGCGCTGCGCAGTTTCTCCTCGTCGCGCGTCATCGGGAAGTCGAGGTCCCCGATACGGTCCTCGGGGACGTGGTCCGTCGCGACCGACCGGGAGAGTCGGCCCGGCGAGTACACCACGTCGGCGCGTTCGAGGACTCGCTTCCCGCGCACGGTCACCAGATCCGACTGGCCGGGGCCCAGCCCGACACCGTAGAGCGTCATCGGGACCCCTCCGTGCCGGAACGGGTCTGTTTGTCGGTGGCCGGGGTGCGGCCCCCGTCCGCGGCGACCCGGTCGTCCCCGTCGGAGACGTCGGCGCTACCGACGAGCATGTAGACGGGGTTCTCCGAGTCGAAGCTCGTCGCCCCGGCCAGTTCGTACCCGTGGCTCACCTGGAACTGGACGACCTCGTCGAGCACGTCGCGCTCGCGGAAGGCCTGCGTCGCCGCGCCGGCGACTTCCAGGCGCGAGACGTTCATCACGACTCTGTCGATGCCGGCCGCGACGGCGCGGTCGAGGACGGCCTCGTAGTTCCGGCTGCCGCCCAGGAACAGCGCCGTCGCGTCGTCCGGTATCCCCTCCGGGGCTTCGGCCGCCCTGAGGTCGACCGGCGCGTCGGTGTCGTTCGCGTCGAGGTTCTTACGGGTGACGTCGAGGCGGTCGGGCTTGCGCTCGAGCGCGGTGACCCGGCCCGCCCGGCGGGCCGCTTCGATGGTGACGGCGCCGGTACACGACCCGACCTCGACGAAGTGGTCGGCGTCGGACAGCGCGAGTTTACTCATGAGGACGGCCCGAACCTCCGGTTTGGTCGGTCCGGCCTTCGCGTCGTGGGGGAGCGCAACGCGGGACATCGACTAGTGCAACTTTCGTGACTCGTAAAACAATTATGATTGTTCTAATCAAAGCTGTATTGTGTAAAGGCGTCGGAGGACGCCGATCGGGGCAAGCGAGCGCGAACTAACGCAAAGGTATTTGCACGTCGACGCCGGAGAGGTAGTCGATGGCGAAGGACGCCACGTCCGGGACGAGCGCGTCGGTCCTCCGGAACAAGCGCAACGCGACGCAGTACCAGATCCTCGTCCAGATAGCGGACCGCCAGCCGGCGGTCAGCCAGCAGGAGATCGCCGACGTGATCGGCATCACGTCGCAGGCGGTCAGCAACTACCTTCAGGACCTCGTCGAGCGCGAGTACGTCCGCAAACTCGGCCGCGGCCGGTACGAGGTCACCAAGGAGGGCGTCGACTGGCTCATCTCGCACACGACCGAACTCAGGGAGTTCGTCGACCACGTCTCCGACGACGTCGTGGGCCAGGTCGACATCGACGCGGCGATCGCGACCGGCGAGATACGCGAGGGAGAACGCGTCTCGCTGTCGATGCGCGACGGGATCCTCCACGCGACGCCGGGCGCGGCGGGAACTGCAACCGGAGTTGCAGCCACCGACGCCGAGTCGGGCGAGGACGTCGGCGTGACGGACTTCGACGGCGTCGTCGATTACGAGTACGGATCGGTGACCATCGTCTCCGTCCCGCGGATCGAGGACGGAGGGAGCGAGATGGTGGACGGCGACGCGATCGTCGGGTTCGCCGACGACCACGACCTCGTTGCCGTCGCCGGGAACGAGGCCATCGTCGCGGCGCGGCGGGCCGGCCTGTCTATCGACATTCGCTTCGCGAGCGCCGATGCCGTCCGAGAGGCGGCGACGAAGGGACTCGACGTGCTACTGGTCGCGACTGCCGACCGGCTGTCGTCGCACACCGACAGCCTCCGCGACCAGAACGTCAGCTACGAGGTCCGCGACGTCCCCGACGACGGCGAGTGACTGGGACCGTTCGACCCGGGGTTCCGGATCCGCTCGTCCCTGCCGACACTGTCCGAACCGACGGACGACTTTTGTCTCCAGACCCCGTCTGTTCACACGCACCGGTCGAGGCCAGTGCGGGAGCCAAACCAATGAGCTACGAAATCGAACTCGACGACGAACTGGGAGAGCGAATCGAACGACACCTCGAGGACGACGAGACGCCAGAAGAATTCATCAGCGAGCTCCTGTCCGTCTACGAGACGGAGGGGAGCTTTCTCCAGGAAGGGTACTCCGAGTAAGTCTGTTCGGACCCGGTCTGGAGGCCCCCGACGACGTGAACGGCGAATTTGCCGAATTCGGCTGTGTGCGAGCTGATTTCCGGCTCCACGACGCGCAGGTCGTGAGCCTCGAGAACCGGCAGACGTGTTGCCTGACCGACGAAAGTATGCGTCGGGCGTCCGAACCCGGACGTACGATGAAACGATCACAGACGGCACGGACCGGACCGGAGTCTACCACGCGTCAGCGCCACAGTACCGAGACGAGCGGCGTGTCTTCGACGGCTATAGCTTACGCCCGCAGCGCGTTGCACTCGGGTGCTCTCGCAGGGCTACTGGGGGTCATCACTGCGGTTCGGGCCAGGCGGACGCTTCTGGCCGGTTCCACCGACGACGCGACGCGCCAGAGCATGCTGGCCGTGTTCTGGCTCGGCGTCGCGATGACCCAGTGGGGGATCAACAGGTCGGCTCGCCAGGAGTCGCGTGCGGAGGCTATCGATGTGACCGACCTCGAAGCGCCGGACGCGGACTGATAGGTCACCGGCGGTCGTGAATCCGACGAGTCGGTTCCCTGACTAGCTCCCTCACACCGGGGGGTGTCTGGCGAACGGCGCCAGCAACAATTAAGTGGAGGTTGACTGAATAGTCAGTCAGTTATGGACCACAGCGATCGGATCGCGGACCTGGTCGAATCGCTCACTCGCGCAGAGAAGCTCGCTCTCGTCCACGGAGCGCCCGACCCGGACGGAACGGCGACGGGCTATCTGCCCGGCGTTGACCGAGTCGGCGTGCCCGAACTGAAGCTAGCTGACGGCCCACTCGGCGTCAGAACCCCCGGACAGGCCGCGACGGCGTTCCCGGCGTCCATCGCGCTGGCGGCGACGTTCGACGACGAGCTCGCGCGACGGCAGGGCGCGGCCATCGGGCGCGAGGCGAACGCGCGCGGGCAGGACGTCCTCCTGGGCCCGGGGCTCAACCTGATACGGGTCCCCCACTGCGGTCGCAACTTCGAGTACTTCTCGGAGGACCCCGTGCTCACCGGCGCCTTCGCCGGCGCTGTCGTCGAGGGCCTCCAGTCCGAGGACGTCGTCGCGACGCCGAAACACTTCGTCGCGAACAACCAGGAGACCAAACGCACCAGGGTCAGCGCCGACGTCTCCGAGAGAGCCCTGCGGGAGTGCTACTTGCCCGGCTTCCGCGCCGCCGTCGACGCCGGCGCCGGCGCGATGATGACCGCCTACAACCGCGTGAACGGGACGCACGTGAGCGACCATCACCGACTCCTGACGGAGATTCTGAAAGACGAGTGGGAGTTCGAGGGGTTCGTCATGTCCGACTGGTTCGGCACGGAGACCACCGTCGGCGCCGCCAACGCCGGCCTCGATCTGGAGATGCCCGGTATCACCAGCGAGGAGATGATGGAATCGTTCGACATGCCGGACCTGGAACTCTCCGACATCGACTTCGGGAACGCCGACGCGCTCCCGACGCCGGAGACCGCCGGCACGCGCATGTTCGCCGAACCGCTCGACGAGGCCATCGACGCCGGAGACGTTCCCGAGGCACGCCTCGACGACATGGTCGCCCGCATCCTCGGCCAGATGGAGCGGTTCGGCGTCCTCGACGACGAGCGGAACGAAGGGGAGATCGATACCCCCGAACACCGCAAAATCGCCGAGGCGGTCGCGACCCGTGGTACGGTCCTGCTCGAAAACGACGGCGTCCTCCCGCTCGACGACGACGCGGATGTGGCAGTGGTCGGACCGGCCGCGAACGTCGCCATGCTCGGCGGCGGTGGGTCCTCGGAGATGACGGCGTTCGACGAGACTCCGACCGTCGACGGGATCCGGGAACGATCCCGCGGGACGGTCACCTACGCCCAGGGCGTCCCCGAAATCGAGATTCCGTCGTTCTTCGACGACATCTTCGGCGACGACGAGGAGGACGGGGACGGCGAGCCGGGAGACGTCGCCATCGACGACGCGGTCGAGGCGGCCCGAACGGCAGACGTCGCGGTCGTCGTCGTCCAGGACGCCACGACGGAGGCCGAGGACCGCGACGACCTCCGCCTGCCCGGCGACCAGGACGACCTCGTCGAGGCGGTCGCCGCCGCGAACGACCGGACCGTCGTCGTCGTCCAGTCCAGCGGTCCCGTCGAACTGCCCTGGCGCGACGACGTCGCCGCCGTCGTCGAGTCGTGGTACCCCGGCCAGGCCGACGGCGACGCCGTCGCGTCGGTGCTCTACGGCGACGCCGACGCCGGTGGCCGCCTCCCAGTCACCTTCGCGCCCGAGTCGGCGTACCCGGCGACGGAGCCCCACCAGTACCCCGGCGTCGACGACGAGGTCCGCTACGACGAGGGCGTCTTCGTCGGCTACCGCCACTTCGACGATACGGACGCCGAGCCGACCTACCCCTTCGGTCACGGCCTCTCCTACGCCGAGTTCGACTACCGTGACGTCGAGATGGTCGACGACGAGACGGTCCGCGTCACCGTCGAGAACACCAGTGCGCGGGACGGCCGCGAAGTCGTCCAGGCGTACGTCCGCCCGCCGCGCGTCGCCGACGTCGACCGACCCCTCCGGGAGTTCGCCGGCCACACCGCCGTCGAAATCCCCGCCGGCGAATCGGTCACGGTCGACGTCACGCTCGACGACCTGGCCTTCCGTCGCTACGACGAGTCCGACGGCTGGACGGTCGACCCCGGTGCTTACGGCGTCGAAGTCGGCCGGTCCTCCCGGGACGTTCGCGCCGAGACCGGCATTTCGCGGTAGCGACGTCGGAGGAGAGTTGCTGTCTCGTTTTCGGTGGTCTCGTTCACGTTCTCAGTTAAAATCCGAGGAGGTCTCCCATTCCGCTGCCACCTCCGAAGTCGTGCGGATCTCCAAAGTTTTCCCGTTTCTTGACTATGAACGTAAATTCGGTTTGATCCATACCCATCCCGCGTCCTCCCGAGAACTTGTTTTCTAGCTCGCGCCAGCCGTCCATATCGTCAATGCCGCACGTTAGGGCAATCACGTAGGGATAGTTATCGGCGTAATCTTCCAACTGTCCCCGGAGTTTCTTCTTCTTCCCGTTATCGAAATGGCGTTTCATTTCGATTCCGACTACATCATCGATGACAACGTCCCCTCGTGAATTTCCGCGCTCGCGACTGACAACGTATCCACCATCTCTGCCACCCATGATGCCGTCCATCCCTCCGGTATTCTGCTCGTTTAGCTGTTCATCAAGAAAGTCAGAAAGGTCGTTCTGGAATTTACTTTCGTGGCCGTAATCTTTCGCTGGTCTCCACGCTTCCGCAAGTTCAACCACTTTCTGATACGTTTGATTGCCCTCCCCAAACATAGCCACTTGTGGAGTACGGAACATGATAAAGTTAGGGTCTGAATGCACAAAATCGCCGTTTTGGCAACGTTGGCAGTTGATGATGGAGGGTAACTGCAAAGCGACATGATTTGAGGTACTATCTCATCAGTAGATACCTCTCTACGCTCAATTCAATTTACACACCACCCATGAGACTGAGGGATTTGAACCACGCCCACTTCGGTCGCTCCGCTCCCTCGTGGTCTACTTCAAATCCACAGCGCTCGTGATTTTGTGAGGAACGGACGTGACGAACAAAGAGCGTCCGCTGAGGGATTTGAACCACGTCGAGACTTCGCTATCGCTCGTCTTCCAGGGTTCGAAATCCTCAGACTCTCCGCTATTTCGCTCACGTTCGTTCGCGAAAAGCTACGAGCGCTGAGGGATTTGAACCCCCGACAACATGGTCCGAAGCCATGCACTCTGTCCAGGCTGAGCTAAGCGCCCTGTACCAACTGCTATACTGCGGTTCCGGTTTAAACTCCCCGGTTCGGAGTGGGGGTGTCACGTGTTAGGTCACGACGAAAAGGATATAGGAGCCGACTGACACCACTTCACCAGTGCGGGAAATCGACTCGAACGGACTGTGGGGGGACCACCTGTGAGCTACACACTCGGTGGTCGACTGGACGGAGCATCGATCCGTCCCGGGACGAACGTGCTCGTCACCGGGCCGCCGTTGACCGGCAAGCGCCGGCTGGGACGCGAGATACTCCGCCACGGCATGGCAGCCGGTGAGGGGGCGATCGTCATCTCGACGCACGACTCGGCCGAGCGGGTCGAGGAGGTGTTCGCGACCGCCAGCGGTGCCGACGACGACCTGCTGGGTATCGTCGATTGCGTCACCAGACACGTGGGCAGGTCACCGACTGACACCGACCGAGTCCGCTACGCGTCCTCGCCGACGGACATGACCGGCATCGGGATCAAGTTCGCCGAGTCCATCGAGTACTTCCAGTGCGAACACGGGGTCGAACACAACCGCGTCCTGTTGAACTCCGTCACGACGCTGCTCCAGTACACCTCGCTCCAGACCGTCTTCCGGTTCCTCCACGCGCTCACGACGCGCATCGAGGAAGTCGACGCCATCGGCGTCGCCATCGTCGAATCGACGGTCCACGACGAGGAGGCGATGGGCACCATCCGCGAGCTGTTCGACGGCGTCGTCGAGACCGACCTCGACGGGTCGCTGTCGGTCGACCTCCCGGCGACCGACGGAGACGACGGAATTCGCGGGTCTTGATCCCCGATAGACTCACTTCGTTCGTCTATCGAGCCCAGTCTCACTCTGTTCGACTGGACGCCGGGAGACTCGCTTCGCTCCTCTCCCGAGTCCTGCGTTCGCTACGCTCGCGCATGCTGCCAGCACGCTTTTTTGCGCGCTGCCCCTCTATTCGGGTATGCCTGTCGAATCCGACGAAGACCTTCGGGAGATACTCGACCACGACACCATCGCCGTCGTCGGCTGTTCGACGACGCCGGGCAAGGCTGCTCACGACGTTCCGTCCTACCTCCAGGACCAGGGCTACCAGATCGTTCCCGTCAACCCGTTCGCGGACGAGATTCTGGACGAGCGAGCCTACGACTCCCTGACGGACGTGCCGGACGAGATCGACATCGTGGACGTGTTCCGCCCGAGCGATGAGGTCGAGGGCATCGTCGACGCGACGCTGGAACGCGACGACGTGACAGCCGTCTGGCTGCAGTTAGGCATCGAGGACGACGAGGCCGCCCAGCGGGCCGAGGACGCCGGGCTCGACGTCGTTCAGGACCGGTGCATGAAGGTCGAACACGAGCGGCTGGGCTAGTCCTCGGCCGTCGCTGTACTTTCCGAATCCGCCGGCGCGTCCTCGGCTACTGACCCCTCCGTTGCGGACTCCCCAGCATTCGCGTCGACGTCGGCGGCGATGGCGTCCGCGTCGACGTCCAGTTCCCCGGCGACGGCGTCGAGAATCGCCCGCTGTTCGGCCAGTTCGGTTTCGAGCGTCTCGACGCGTTCACCCGTCTCGTCGACGGTCGAACGGACGTCCTGTACCTGTTCCCGCAGTTCGTTGAGTCGTTTGTACGTCTTCTCTGCCACGTCGGCCAGTTTCTGCACCTTCTTGGCCGTACTTCCCAGTCCCATACGGGGCCGTTCGACGCGGGGCCTTGTGGCCGTTTCGACTTCCAGTTAGTTGTCAGGTACCCAGGGAGAGACTCGAACAGGTCCGCCCGGACTGCTGTGAGAGAACTTCGGCAGAAATGCGGGCTCAGATGCGGCCGTACACGTCAGCGAGGCGGTCGACCGAGTGTTCGACGCTCACGCCCTCTCGGTGGTCGAGACAGGTCTCGCGCAGGTCGTCGTACTCGGACAGCGCGCGCTCGATGTCGCTGCGGAACGCGTCGATGTCCCCCTCGGGGTACGTGAACCCGGTCTTCCCGTCGACGATGGTGTCGCTCAGCGCGCCGCTGTCGACGCCGACGACGGGCGTCCCGCAGGCGTTGGCCTCCATCGCCACGAGGCCCTCCGTTTCGACGGGACTCGGGAAGGCGAACACGTCGAGCGCGCTGTAGAACTCGGGGAGTTCCTCCCGGTCGAGGAAGCCGAGGAACCGGGCGTCGACGCCGACGTCGGCGGCCTTGCGTTCGAGATCCGCGCGCGCCGGCCCGTCACCGCCAAACACCAGGGTCACGTCGAGGCCGTCTGCGGCGTCGACGACGTCGTCGAGACACTTCTCGTAGCCGTGGCGGCCGGTGTAGCCGACGAGCGGGCCCTCGGGCAGGTCGTAGCGCTCGCGGAACGAGGTGGTCTCGACCGGGTGGAAGAACTCGACGTCGACGCCGTTGGCGACCACTTCGACGGGCGTCGCGACGCCGACGTTCTCGCGGACGTGCTCGGCGGTGCGCTCGCTGGGCGCGACGATGAGGTCTGCTCGGTCGAGGAACCAGCGCTCGTACCGCGAGGCCGAGCAGCGGACGGCCTTCTGGACGGCGCCGTTGAACGAGATGTAGGAGGCGTACTCGCTGATCGGCGTGTGGTAGGAGGCGACGAGCGGGACGTCGAGGCGACGCGAGAGGCGATAGCCTCCCACCCCGAGGCTGAAGGGCGTGTGCGCGTGGACGACGTCGGCCTGACTGACCGCCTCGGGGATCTGCGGCACGCCGACCCGGAAACCGTCGTAGAAGGGGAACGGGAGACTGGACACCGGGTGTTCGCCCGCGGTCGCCTCGTGGTCGCTCCGCGGGTAGACGACGTCCATCTGACTGCCGCGGCCGGCCCACCGCTCGCGCCACGTCTTGACCGTGTAGGTGACGCCGTTCACGGTGGGGAGATAGGTGTCCGTGAACGCGGCGACGCGCGGGAGTTCCATCGGAGAGGGCTTTACCGACCAGTGGCTAAATGGTTGTTCTTTCCATCCAGATGGTGGGGGCTTACGTGGAACTGACCACGTTCGGCGCGAGCGGTGCGATACTGATACTCTGCTAGTCGCGCCGATCCGGGACGGCGGAACGTCGAGCACGGCTCGCGTATCCGGACGCTACCCTTCAGATCAAGTCTGCGTACAGCGATTCCAGCCGGGTTCCGACGCGGTCGAGGCCGTGCTCGGCGGCCGTCTCGCGGGCATTCTCACCGAGTCGCTCACGCAGGTCGGGGTTCTCGGCGAGTCGATCAAGCGCGTCGGCGAACTCTTCCTCCGACGAGCAGATCAGGCAGTCGTGGCCGTCCTCGTAGAACTCGCGGAAGACGGGGATGTCAGAGAGGACGACGGCCTTCCCGCAGGCCATCGCCTCCAGGACGACGATGCCCTGGTTCTCCACCTTTGCGGGGAACATGAACACGTCGCCCGCGCCGTAGGCGCCGCGAATGTCGTCGACCCAGCCGGTGAACGTGACGTTCTCGGGCGGGTTGTTCGTCCACTTGCGGACCGTCGCCGAGGCGCTCGGGCCGCTCTCGTAGGTGCCGTACCAGGTGAAGTCGTAGTCAGTCTGCCGGGCGACGCGGCAGAACGTCGAGAGCCCCTTGCGTTCGAAGACGTTGCCGACGGCGAACACGCCCATCCCGTCGACGTCGTAGCGCTCGCGGTACTCCTCGCGGAACCCCTCGAACCCGTCGAGCCGCCCCAGGTCGATGCCGTTCGTGATGGGCTGGATGGGCGCGTCGATGGGGTAGGATTCGAGGACGCCCTTCGTGTACTCGCTCGGGCAGAGGACGAGGTCGGCCTGTGAGTAGAACCACCGCAGGTATCGGCCGAGTGCCGGCGCGACGGCGTTCGATCCACGAAAACTGTTGCGGAAGTCCTCGCGCGTGACGTGGGCGTGGAGGACCAGCGGCGTGTCGGTCCGCATCGCGTGGCGTGCCGTCGCGACGGTGCCCGGCCCGATCATGTTGCAGTGGACCACGTCGACGTCGGAGAAGAACCGGTCGCCGCCGAGCTTCGAAAATCCGGCCCGGACCGGGTCGCCGCCGTTCCACGGCGAGGTGACGACGTCGACGCCGGTGTCGGCCAGCGCCTCCCGCTGGTGTTTCACCGACGTGCCGATGCCGCTCCGGTCCAGTTGCCCCGCCAGTTCCAGGTAGTTCAGCGCGCGCACGATGTTCCGTCCTCCACATTCCGACAAAGATGTGTCGGATCCCCACGGATCGGCTGATCGGCGACGTCCCGGGGCTATCACGACGAAGCGATAGCTATTCCCGGCGAGGTGGCCGACTAGCGGGCGATGACTGCCGGCGAAACCGAAATCGCCCACGAGCGCATCGACCGCCTCCACGAGTTCGCGAAGGAGGCCGCCGGCGAGGGCCAGACCGACCGCGCCCGCGAGTACGTCCGCCGGGCTCGCAGAGTCGCCGAACGCAACCGTCTCGGCCTCCCCCGCGAGTTCAAGCGCTTCACCTGTGACTCCTGTGACGCCTACCTGATTCCGGGAAAGAACGCCCGCGTCCGCCTCCAGGACGGCCACGTCGTGATAACGTGTGACTGTGGAACGCAAGCGCGCTATCCCTACGACTGAATGTTTGGGAGGGCGCTTTTCGTGCTTGGCAGGTGAGGATTGTCGCGCTGTGCCTATCGATGACTAGCTGTGTGAACTGAGTGGGTGTTTTGATGGGATAGCATTGTAAGAAAGGAGACCGCCAACAACCAGAAAGCCCTCAGCGCGCTCCAGTCCCGCGGCCCCGCTGCGCTCCTCGCTTCGCTTCGATGCTTGCGGGACCGGGGTTCCCGGAGCCCGCCTCGCCCTTTCAGTCCTCCGAGGACAGCACCGCAGCCCTGCCCTTCCCCTTGTCGCGCGCCCCTCGCATCTGCTCGGGGACGCGCTCCCGGCCGACCGCCGCGCGGTTGCGGAAGGAAGTGTGATTCGGCGCGGACGCGCCGAATCCGGGGAGGTTTGGTGGTCCTAATCGCGAGCGCGTTTCATCGCGCGAGCAATGCTGAGCCTGGAGGACTGAAAGGGCGAGGTGCGCTGGCCGAAGCACGGAGCCGCAAGCACCGGAGCGCAGCGAGGAGCGCAGCTTGGTCCGCGCGAGGCGAGCGCATCGAGGGCTTTCGACGTATTGTTGTCCATTATCACGTCGTCAATTCGAACCCACCAGATCGCTCACTACACCCCCTGTCCTGAGCAATCCCGGTGGCATACGGACGTCTGAACTAGAACCCCAGATCGAATGTCGAACCTTCGGCACACCCGACCAGTTGGGCAAGTGTTTAACGCCTCCAGTCGATAGAACTCGGAAGTACATGACCAGCGACGACCGAACCCGGAAGATCCACGAACTCGACGCGACGCTCCGCGTCGGCAAGAGCGGCATCGACCCCGTCGCCGACGAACTGCGCAACCAGCTTGACAACGAGAACCTCGTGAAGGTGAAGTTCCTCCGGTCCTCGCTCGGTGGGACGACGACCGAGGAACTGGCCGAGGAACTGGCTGAGCTGGCGAGTGCGACGGTGGTCCAGACGCGTGGCCACACTGCCGTGTTCGAGTGACGATGTTGCTTCAGCAGACTGCCCCCGACGCGATCAGTGCCTGGCTCGACAGCATTCCGTTCGTTCCCTCAGCGGTCACGGGCCCCCTCGGCAACGCGATCGTGTTCGTCGTCGTTCTGGCAGGTATCTATCTGGTCGGGCGGTTGTTCGTGTTGCCCGTCGTCGACCGCGCCCTCCGTTCGCGAGAACTCGACGCCCACGCGCGGCGACCGCTCCGCAAACTCGTCAACCTCGTCGTCATCTTCGTCGCCATCGCCGTGGCCTTCGGGATGGCCGAGTACGGCAACATCCTCACGGCGCTGGCGACGGTCGGTGCCGCGGCGACGCTGGCCATCGGTTTCGCGATGCAGGACGTCCTGGCGAACTTCGTCGCCGGCATCTTCATCTACACCGACAAGCCGTTCCGCATCGGCGACTGGATCGAGTGGGACGGCAACTCCGGCGTGGTCGAGGACATCTCCCTGCGGGTGACGCGGGTGCGGACGTTCGACAACGAACTCCTGACGGTGCCGAACTCCCAGCTCACCGACGGCGTCATCAAGAACCCCGTCGCCAAGAACCAGCTGCGACTCAAGTTCGACTTCGGCATCGGCTACGACGACGACATCGACAGGGCGACCGAGATCATCCTCGAGGAGGCCGACGCCCACGAGGGGATCATGGACGACCCCGATCCCTCTGTCAGGCTCGTCGAACTCGGCGACTCCTCGGTCGCACTCCAGTCCCGCATCTGGATTTCGAACCCGAGTCGGTCGGACTTCGTGAAGGTCCGCGGCGAGTACGTCCAGTCCGTGAAAGAACGGTTCGACGCGGAAGGCATCGACATCCCGTACCCGAACCGGACCATCGGCGGCGGCATCGAACTCTCGAACGTCGACGGCGTCGTCGAACCCGCCGACGACTGACGGCGGCGCGTTTTCGCAGTCACGCCTCCAGATTTCGGTGCGCCTCAGCGGCCGGTCAGTTGCTCAGCCGACGCGTTCCGGTGGACTGTAAGTCCGACAGCCACTGCGGCCACCAGCGCGGCGACCCCGGCCAGGCCGAACCTGAGCAGGTCCGCGCCGTCGGTCAGCGACCCGACGACGGTCAACACGACGAACAGGGTGACCGACCCGGCCGCGAACGCGACCAGGAGCACCGTCAGCGTGCGTTCTGCGTCCATAGGATTGCCAGGCGGCTCTGGTCAAAGTAGTTTGTCCACGTCGGCGAGGAAGTTCGAGCGAAGCCCAGACAGGTCGGGTCTGGAGTTCCCTGTCTGCCGACGTCAGTATATCGAGCGAACCAGGTCGACGTAGGCGGTCGGTTCCGTCGGTTTCGTCAGGTACGCGTCAGCGTCTGGTGCCACTGACCTGATGGCCGCTTCCGTGGCCTGCGAGCCGGTCATTATCGCCACCGGGACGTCCTCGTAGGCGGCCTGGAGTTCGGAGAGGAGCCGTTCGCCGTCCATCGCTGGCAGGTTCCAGTCGAGCAGGATCAGGTCCGGTTCGGGCGCAGCCTCGTACTCGCCGCGCAGGTGGACGAAATCGAGGGCTTCCTCGCCCGTCGAGACGACGTGGAGCGTCGCCTCGGAGTTCGCCTCCCGGAATCCCTCCTCGATGAGGCGACTGTCGCCGGGATTGTCCTCCACTACCAGAAGGTTCTCCGGCCGACCGGACTGCGTCGTCATAACAGCCCCCTCAATATGAATAGAGATGAAAGTACCGCTTGTGTGGCCAATCCGCTCGAAACTGGTACGGAGGTCGTCTACTTCACGCGGTTCGATGCACGGAGCGACGGCTCGAGGGTCGAGAAACGGTACGAATGGCGGACGCCGGAATTGCCCGGCGTTCGGACGTGGGTAGTCCCGTTCACCTCCTCCACCCCGCGATCCGACGAGCGCCGAGTGTCCGAGGGTTCGCTGCTCGCTTCCGCGCCTGACGAACTGCCCTCGGTAAACCGCGGCAGGACGCCCCTGCAGGCGTACTCCCGCGGACCGTCGGCCCCGGCGGACGAGGCTTCTCTGTTGGCTCACAGGGTCCACGCCCGGCAGACCGGACGCCCCCGGGTTCGGTCCCCGCTCAAGACCATAGTGCGGGCGAGGGAGGGGGGCCTAACCCCCCGACCTAGTCCACCTGAATCTCCGCCGTGCCCCCATAAGGGCCTTTCGGATACCCGATCTGTGAGGGAGCCTACCACCCTGGATGGCGCTGGCTCGACGACGCGCGAAAGCCGGTTCCCGGGCGCTCCCTGACTGACACTGCGTGCTCGACGAGGCAGTGTACCGAGTGGAAGATTCTGCTGTATTGGTGCTGGAAGAAACGTAGCTGCGAACAGCCAGAGAGCGGACGCAAATCGAACGTCTGGCGAAATCGGCCACACCGCGCCGTCTGGTCAGACCAGAGCGAGCGCGAGGCCGAACGTCAGTGCGAGACCGACGGCGAGGACGGCGAAACCGGTGGTGACCTGGCCGAAGGTGTACTCGCTCTGGGGAGCCGTCGTCCGGAGCGGCGGTTCCCGGGAGGGAAGTTCGGGGTTCTTCGGGTCGTAGTCCGGGCGTTCCGCTTCCTCGTGGCCGTGCTCGTGGTCGGTGTCGCTCATGGTCGAGGGTTCCGCGTCCGCCTACCTGTAGCTGACGGATCCGGGCCGGGGCCGACGACGACCCCGGCAGAAATGTGCTTCAAACACGACGTCTGTGTCGTCCGCGAGTCGTAAGGAAGGGATACGAGTTCGCGAGCGGGAGTAACGTTACGGAAGCGGTTTGGTCCGGAGCTTTCGGTCGGATTACCGCGAAAAACGGTCGTCGCCCGGTTTGTGTGGTCCCGCCGTCCACCGAACGATGCGACACAGAACAGGGTACGTGACGGTAGTCGTGATAGTCGCGGTGCTCAGTGTCAGCGGCGTCGCGACGGCCACAGTCGGCGCAGCACCGGTCGGGCCGGCGGCCCAGCAACAGGCCGGTGGGTCCCAGCAACAGGCCGGTGGGGCGTGCGACTACACCGCGCTCTACGAGGACAGTATCGATTCGGTCGTCTCGGTCCAGCAAGCGCGCGGACAGGGTTCAGGTTTCGTCTACGAAACCGACCAGAACGGGTCGGCGAGTTACGTCGTGACGAACGCGCACGTCGTGGGCAACGCCACGGACGTCACCGTCCAGTTCACGAAAGGAGAGTCGCTAAACGGCGCCGTCGTCGGCGCGGACGTCTACAGCGACCTGGCGGTCGTCCGGGTGAACGAGACGCCCGGCTACGTCGAAGCGCTGCCCGTCGCCGAGAACCAGACCGAACACGGCGAACGCGTCGCGGCGCTGGGCAGTCCGTTCGGCCTCGAAGAGACCATCACCCACGGCATCGTCAGCGGGCTCAACCGGTCGATGCCGACGCAGCTGGGCTTCGAAATCCCCAACGTCGTCCAGACCGACGCGCCGATCAGCCCGGGCAACAGCGGTGGCCCGCTCGTCTCCTGTGACGGTGCGGTCGTCGGCGTGAACACCGCCGGAATCGCCGCACAGGGTGCCGAGAACATCGGCTTCGCCGTCTCCTCGATGGCCGTCGAACGCGTCGTCCCGTCGCTCATCGAGACCGGCGAGTTCACGCATCCGGCCCTGGGCATCGCCGGGACGGGCGTGACGCCGGCCATCGCCGACGCGAACGACCTCGAGAGCGACCGGGGCGTCATCGTCGCCTCGGTGAACGAGGGCGCACCCGCGGCAGACGTCCTCCAGGGGAGTGACCGGCTGGAACGCGCCGACCGCCAGTACGTCCCCATCGGCGGCGACGTCATCGTCGCGGTCGACGGCCAGAACGTCTCGACGTCCGAGGACCTGGCCTCGGTCCTGCTCGCAGAGACCCGCCCCGGCGACCAGGTGAATCTCACTATCGTCCGTGACGGCGAGCAGACGACCGTCAACACGACGGTCATCGAACGACCCGATCCACAGGCAAGTCCGGGCCCGAACGAGGGACAGCCGTAACTGCGAGGACAGTCCGCTATCCAGAGACAGGGGAGGTCGATCCGCGGCAGGATTCGGACGATTCGGACTTCTTTTGACCGTCGGCGTGCCTACCGTCAGGTATCCAATGGCCCTCACCAAGCGGATCATCCCCTGCATCGACGTCGACCTGGACGAGGACGGGAACGCCGCCGTCTACACCGGCGTCAACTTCGAGGACCTGGCATACACCGGCGACCCCGTCGAGATGGCCCGCAAGTACAACGAGTCGGGCGCCGACGAGTTCGTCTTCCTCGACATCACCGCCTCCGCGGAGGGCCGCGAGACGATGCTCGACACCGTCTCCGCCGTCGCCGACGAGGTGTTCATCCCGCTGACCGTCGGCGGTGGCATCCGCACGCGAGAGGACATCAAGGAGACGCTCCGCGCGGGCGCGGACAAGGTCTCCATCAACTCCGGCGCCATCGCGAACCCCGAACTCATCACCGAGGGCGCCCGCTCGTTCGGGAACCAGTGCATCGTCATCTCGGTCGACGCCCGGCGCCGGTTCGACGAGCAAGGCGAGTACTACGCGTCGGTCGACGGCGAGTCCTGCTGGTTCGAGTGCACCGTCAAGGGCGGCCGCGAGGGCACCGACCTCGACGTCGTCGAGTGGGCGAAGGAGGCCGAGGAGCGGGGGGCCGGCGAACTGTTCGTCAACTCCATCGACGCCGACGGCACCAAGGACGGCTACGACGTCCCGCTGACGAAGGCCGTCTGCGACGCCGTCTCGACGCCGGTCATCGCCTCCTCGGGCTGTGGGGGCCCCGAGGACATGGAAGAAGTGTTCACCGACGCGGGGGCCGACGCCGCACTCGCCGCGAGCATCTTCCACTTCGACGAGTACTCTATCCGCGAAGTGAAAGAGTATCTCGACGAGAAGGGCCTGCCGATCCGACTGTAGGATCGGCCGATCGAAGCGAGGCCGCTTTTTCTGGTCGGACCCGAGTCAGAGTTCGACCCACTGCTCCGTCTCGGCTGACTCGTAGGCGGCGTCGATGACCCGGACGTCTTCGAGGCCGTCTCGGCCGCTCGGCTCGGGTTCGGTCCCGGTGAGGACGCAGTAGCCGAAGTAGTCGAACTCCTCCTCGACTTCGTCGTCCGGGTTGCCAGTGTACTCGACGCTGAACTCGCCGCGTTCGACGACCATGCTCTGCGGGACGACCCCGCCGAACGGGGCCGAAATCGAGATCATCCCGTCCGTGCCGACGAGTCGGAGGTGGCTGCTCGCGTGCGCGTCGAAGCTGGCCGTACACGAGGCCGTGATCTCGCCGGGGAACCGGAGCGTGAACGTCACGTGTTCGTCTACTTCGGCGAACGCCTGGTCCATCGAGCAGGTCCAGGCGTTGACCGCGACGGGGTCGCTTTCCAGGAAATATCGCGTGGTATTGAGCGGATAGATGCCCAGGTCCACGAGCGCGCCGCCGCCGGCGAGGTCGGGGTCCAGCCGCCAGGTGTCCGGGCTCGTCGCCTCCAGGACGGGGTGAGAGAAGCCGCCGTACACCTGGACGACGTCGCCGATGTAGCCGTCGGCGACGATCTCGCGGGTCCGCCTGGCCGTCGGTCCGAGCTGGATGCGGTAGGCCGTCATCAGGGTCACGCCAGCGTCGGCGCAGACCTCGACGAGGTCCCGCGCTCGGTCGGGCGTCGTCTCCAGGGGCTTCTCGCAGATGACGTGCTTGCCCTGGTCTGCCGCGGCTCTGACGAACTCTCCGTGGAGCGCGTTCGGCGTCGCGACGTACACCGCGTCGTAGGCGTCGGAGACCTCGCCGCGGCGGAACTCGTCGTAGTCGACGACGTGGTCGGCGCGATAGTGGTCGGCCGTCCGCGCGGCCTTCTGGACCGACCCGCTGACCAGCGTCGTCGTCTCGCAGTACTCGCCGGCCGCGATGGCGGGGAGTGCGCGGTTCAGTGCGAAGCCGCCCAGGCCGACGACGGCCATCCGCACGGTCCCGTCGACGGATTTTCGCTCCCAGTCGCGCCGGGAGAACGGCTGGAAGTAGTCTTCGAGGGCCATGTCGAACATATTAGACAGCCAACAACATATGTGCGGTGCCCAGCACACGCTTCTGTGGGGCCGACCGTGACCAGTCGACCCTATCGAGCGGGTCGAGCGAGCGAATCGAGGAATCAGTTCGTCTCTCGAACTAGAGAAGCCCGAGCAGGAAGTCCAGGACCAGGAACCCGACCGATAGCACGAGGAGGATGAGGAGCCACCCGAGGACGCCGTTGATCACGAAGGCGAGCAGTCGCCAGACCAGACCCAGCGAGACAGCGACGCCGCTCCAGGCCGTAGACAGGATGCGCTCGTGTTCCAGACCGAACCGGATCACGCGGTCGGTCGCGTCCGCCGTCGCACCGATCACCCGATCGGCGGCGCGTAGCAGGCGGCTGTTCCGGCGGGCGATGCGAGCGAGCGCGCTGTCGGCGGCCGTCGTCACGAGGGGCGAGGGATCCGTGGCGTCAACGGCCCGGATCGTCTCCGCCGCGCTCGAATCGCCGACGTATCCCAGCCCGATCGTCGCCCACCGCCTGACAGTGGCCGCCTCGTCCTCCACTGCGGCGGTCTCCAGGGCCGCCCGAACGTCTCCCGCGGCCGGACAGTCGGTCTCGTAGAGGACGCCCATGGCGGCCGCCTGGGCGGCTCGCGCCCGTGGCGCCGACTCGGCGTCGAACGCCGACCGGACCGCCGGCAGCGTGTCACAGTTGCCGAGCTTCGCTACCGCGAACGCCGCGCGCTCGCGGACGACCGGATCGCGGTGGGTCAACTGGCCGACCACCGCCTGGAGGACGGACGCGTCGCCGAGGACGCCGAGCGAGTCGAGCAACTGGGCCACGACGTCGTCGTCGGTCTCGCCGTCGAGTCGGTCGCGCAACGGTCTCACGCGTTCGCCCGGAGCATCGAGACCGACTGCCGCCCCAGTGAGCGGGAGACGTCTGCCCGCGACGGAACGGACCATCCGACCGTGGTCGACACCGAGGTGACCGAGTGCGAGCGCTGCCTGCTCCCGGACCGCGGGGTCGTCAGCCGAGAGTGCGTCCACACAGCGGCCGACGTCGTCGGCGGTCCCGTATACCGCTAACAGCGAGAGGCCCTCAGCGCGCTCGCTCGTGACGTCCGTCTCGACCATCTCTATCGCGACCTCGCGGATCGATTCGCGGGCGCTAGAACGCGATTCCAGCCCCAGCGAGGCGATCAGTCCCATCCGGCGCTCGAGGAGCGCCTCGGCGGCGATCGCGCTGTCGCGTGGGGCGGTCTCGACGACCCAGCACAGACGCTGGATTCTGCGCGGGCCCGTCACGTCGTCGACCGATTCGTTGATGGCGTCGAATACCTCGTCTCGCTCGTCGACCAGATGACGACAGAGCGTCGGGAGCGACCGCGGATCGCCGATAGAGCCGAGTGCCTCGGCGGCCGCGACACGGACCGCCGGGTGGTCGTCGTCGAGACGCGCCGCTATCCGCGCTCTCGCCTCGCTCCCGTGCGCCTCAGCGTGGGCCCGGACCGCGTCTCGCCGGAGGAACGGATCCGGCGCGGTTAACGCCGCCTGGTCGGTGAGAGTGACGTCCTCGCGGACCAGTTCGGCGGCTGCGATGGACACGTCCGCCAGCGCCGCCGCGACGTCGTCGTCCTCGTACTGCGCAGTGCGGACCGCCGGCAGGGCGGACTGGTCGTCGATCGCCCCGATAGCGGCCGCGATGGCCGCCGCGTCGTCGGGACCTGAACCCCGGTCCGCGGCGTCAGCTCCGTCGTCTGCCGGCGTCGCTTCGGCCAGGGCGTCCAGGAGGCGTTCGACGGTGGAGGCGCCCGCAACGCCGTCGAGCGACCGAAGCCCGTCGCGGGCGGCACGCCTGATCTCGCCGTTCTCGTCGTCCAGGTGGTCGAGCAGTGTCGGAACGCCTTCACCCTCCGCTCCGAGACGACCTATCGCACGGAGCGCCGCCGCCGTGACCGTCGGGTCGCTCTCCCGCTCGACGAGCGCCGAGAGGGGACCGACGGCCCGCGCGGCCTCCTGTTCGACGAGCGCGTCTATCGCATCTCGTCTCCGGCGGGGGTCCGGGTCCCGGAGGGCCCGGACCTGGTCGTTCGTCGTCGACATACGACTGGTTCCCAGCACGTCCACAGGCGGTCACCGTAAGCGTTTCACCTGACGAGCCGTTCCAGTCGCGCGTCGAGGGGCGGATGTGACGCCAGCAGACGGTCGACCCACGTTCGCCTGTCACTGTAGCGTGGAACGTCTCCGGGCGCCAGCGTGGAGACGGCTGCTGCGGACAGGGAGACGTTGGTGAGCGCGCGCTCGACTGCCGCGGGGTCGGAACAGCACGCCAGCGCGCACTGGTCGGCGCGATACTCGCGCCATCGCGAGACGGCCTGGTAGAGCACCAGTAGCGGCAACTGAGTGAATCCACCGAGAGCCAGCCAGAGGACTGTCGCCCGGGACGACGTCAGAACGCCGGTCGCCAGGTAGACGACGACCCCACCGATCTGGACGGCGACGGGCGCGTGGCGCAGGACCGCCAGCCAGAGAACCGTCGCGCCCGTGACTTCGACGACGTAGCTGCTCGCGATCGCCAGGAGCGCGTCGTGCGAGCGGACGTGGCCGAGTTCGTGACCCAGGACCGCCGTCCGTTCGTCCGGCGGGAGGCGCTCGAACAGCGAGTCGCTGACGTACAGGTGCGGTCGGAGGCGGCTCTGGTCGACCATCGCGATCGGATCCGCCGTCTCGACGACGGTCACCGCCGGCATGGAAATCCCGAGGTCGCCGGCGAGCTCCCAGACGGCCGCCCTGTACTCGCTCGCGTCGGCGTCCGACACCGCTCCACGGCCCCGTTCGTCGAGTTCAGCTGCGAGCGACAGAGAGGCCTGACCGACGGTCACCGCGAGGACGAGTCCCCAGAGACCGACGAGCGGTGCACGCTGTTCGAGCGAGACGGCGGGTAGCGCGTGGACGAGCAGGCCGACGACGCCCATCACCGCAAGCGATAGCGGCCCGAGGACGCGATCCCACTGGCGCACGTACCGACCGATTACGGCGCCCGAGATAAACGTATCGCCGGGTGGCGCCGGCGTCGTGCCGTGAAACGAACCGGGCCCAGGGTCGCTCAGCGGGAGTGACATCAGTACGCTTTTGCACGTACTTCCCCAGAGCCCTCCAATGGAGTGGCGGTGTGAGTGGTGTGGCAAGCCCCACGAATCCGACGACCCGCCCTGTGACAACTGCGGGCACGGCAAGTTCGAGAAGGCCGTCGAGCGGGTGCCAGCGACGGCCGACCAGCCACAGGGGTCGGTGTGGGTCTGTCCGGAGTGTGGCCGCCAGCACCAGAAGCACTCGCCGCCGTGCAGTCGCTGTGGGAACCTCGAACTCGAACAGCGCGACGTCGCAGACCTGGACGACCCGCTGGAGGACATCGGGACAGGCTGGCGAGACGTCGTCGAAGCGAAGTACGTCGCGGGTTACGTCGCCGTCGGCATCATCATCGTGGTGCTCGGCCTGGGCTTCGTCGGCGTCATCGACCTCCCGGGAATGGGCGAACCGGTGATTCCGGACGCCCCCGGCGACGCCGAAACGGCGGGGAACCTCTCGCTGGCAGCGGTCGAGGACGCGTACGTCGCCGAACTCAACGAGCGCCGCGAGTCGGCGGGTGCCTCGCCCCTGGCGACCGACGAGACCCTCGGCCGCCTGGCCGCCTACTACAACAAGGCCAGCGTCGACGCGATCTACGACGACGGGAGCGGCCCAGCGCGCGACGCCATCGACCGGTTCGACCACGGCTGTGCGTCGCGACCACAGACTCCCCAGCACCAAAATCTCGAAGGGCCGGACGGTACGGCCATCGTCGAGGCCGAAAGCGCCGACGCGGCCGCGTCGGCACTAGTCGAGCGAGTCGAAAACGGTGACCGATTCGACGACCTGCTCGACCCCGAACGCGAGAGAGTCGGCGTCGACGTCCACGTCGCGACGGACGACCGGGTGTTCGTGACGATCGCTATCTGTTAGCCCGGATAGCTCCGGCGACGCGGCAGCGAGTACTCTCAGGTCTCGAATCCAGAACGAAGATCGAAGAACGACCGGAGAAGGCCAGCGCGACGCTCAGACCGCCGCTTCGAAGGCGTCGGTGAAGTTGTCCGATTTCTCCATGACGCGTTCGGCGCCGGCTTCGAGCGCGTCGAGTGCATCGACGTCCGTCTCCGTCTTGACAGTGAGGACGGGGTCGGTCTGGCCACCGGACTGCTCGGGGTTCATGTCGTAGGTCGCGGCGGTGACGCCGTCGGTCTCCAGGAGCGCCCCCTTCAGGACGTTCATGAACGTGTGGTCCTCGCCGGCGACCTCGATAGAGAGCATCGTGTCTTCCTTCTCGATGACGCGCAGATCCATATCAGGTGAATCGGCCCCTCGCGCGCTTGAAACCTTCGCTTCTGGCTTGGCCCGCACTCACACGACCGCGTACACCATCAGCAGGGCGAAGTACAGGAGCACGAGCGTTCCCAGGGCCTTCAGCCGGAACCGGCGGAGGTCGGCCTCCTCGTCGGCGTGGGCCTCGCGAAACGACGCTATCTGTTCGTCGTCGAGGTTACCCGGGTGAGACTGCCCGCGGTGGAGGGCGAGCCACGATTCGCGGGCGAACGGCCGACCGCAGTACTCGCACTCGTACACCGGGAGGTCCGGGCGGCGTTCGACGTCGTCGGCGAACGGGTCAGACGCGTCCGGTTCGTGGTCGGTGACAGTCTCGGTCATAGGAAGGGCGGTTCGATTACCGGCTGGGAGAGGATCCAGAGGCTGGTCATCGTGTACAGCACCATCACGGCGATGAAGGGGTACTGCGACCGGATCGCCTGCAGGCGACTCGGGAAGCGGTCGTAGGCGCTCGCGTGGGCGACCCAGATGGCCAGCAGGTGGCCCAGGATGATACTCGCCAGGCCCACGCCGCCGAACCAGTCGGGGAGCGAGAGCGTCAGCACCGTGCCCGACGCCGAGAACGGGTCGAGGAACGACTCGACCATCCCGGGCGAGAGGCGGAGGAAGTAGCCCAGGTAGTGCGCGAGGTGGTAGCCCGCCGCGATGGCCAGCAGCGGCGGCGCGAACCGGTGGGCGAGTTCCGCACGCGAGACGTGGGCCTCGGAGAGGTCGCGACTGGCGCCGACGGCGAGCCGGTAGACCCAGTAGAAGACGAGAAAGCCCACCGCCATGGCGACCAGGTAGACCGCGCGTGCGGCGAGGTCCGACACCCCGAGCGGGCGGAGCAGCGCCCGCCACGCCGGCGTCGAGACGAGGCCGTCGAACGTCGTCGCCCACAGCAGCGCGACGACGAACGCCACCTCGTCGCGGCCGTCGACGAGGCGGGGCTCCGACAGCGCCGTCCCGGGGAGACGAAGTCGGAAGCCGCTCCCGTCACCATCGCCGGCGGTGCCGTCGGTAGCGCCACGCTCGAACGCGACCGGCGCGACGCGCCCGTAGTACCTGAAGACGCGCGAGACCGGGTCGGCTCGATCGAACCAGCTGGTTCCGTAGTAGAGCGCGCCCGCGAGCGCCACCACGGTGTAGCCGACGGCGAGGGTCGCGATGAAGACGGGTGGTGTCAGGGTGTCGGCCAGCGCCGCGGGCGGGCCGACGACCTCCAGGTAGACGAGCGCGAGCAGGCCGACGACGGCGGGCCAGGCCCCGTATCGGTCCGGGTACGGCCGGTCGAGCGACGGGAGCAGACCGGCCATCGTCCGCCAGGGGTTCAACGCGGGCCACCAGTTACCCACGAGGTAGGTGGTCATCGTGAACCCGGCCCACCAGCCGACCCACACGAGCAGGTAACCGGCGTTCTCGACGGCCTCGGACGGGCCCAGAAAACCGATCACGACGACCGCCGCCAGGCCGGCGACGCCGAGTATCGAGACCGCGCCCGCGAGCAGGCGGCGGCCCGGGACCGGGAACTCGCGGTGCCAGTCGTGGATCGCGGCGATGAACGACCGGTCGGTGACGAAGCTCGCGAGCAGGAACGAGGCGCCGACGGCCGCCCCGCCCGTCGTGAGGAACAGCCAGGTCGGGACCACGAGCGAGTCGCGCGCACCGGCGTCGAGGCTCCCACCGTGGGCGCTGGCCCGGCCTGCGAGCGTTACCCCGGCCACCAGCAGCGCGAGACCGAGACGACGGCGACGATCCATCGGCGGCGATTCGTCCTCCTGGTGTGTGTACCCATCGATCTGCGGTCGCGCAGACGCACTTGGATGCCTTTTTAGTAGTCGAATCGCAAGATGACCGTATGACTGTTGCCGAAGATTCAGCGGAGGATCACGGCGGGCACCACCTCCCTGCGGTCGAGGATTGGCCCCAGGGGTTCGGCGAAGCGAGCTGGTGGCCGTTCATCACTGCTGCCGGCGCCGCCGGCCTCTACCTCGGCGCGGCGCTGTTCGTGCTCGCGCTGGGTGAGGAACCGCTCGTCTCCTCGACCATCGCCGCGGGCGTCACGGTCGGCAGCGTCGGCCTCTTCCTGGTCGGGTTGTACGGCTGGCTCTACCACGCCTTCGTCGTCAACTTCTGGGAAGGCGGGACGGACCACCACTCCGACCGGACCCTCCGGTTCGCGATGTTACTGTTCCTCGTCACCGAAGTGGCGACCTTCGGCGCCGGGTTCGTCTACTACTTCTTCATCCGCGGCGGCGCGGTCTGGAGCGCAGACCTGCTGCCCCACGGCGGCGTCACCGGCCCGCTCGTCTTCGTCAACACCGTCATCCTGATCATCAGCTCCGTCACGCTCCACTACAGCCACGTGGCGCTCCGGCGCGACGACCGTCAGCGCTACATCAACCTGCTCGCGGCGACCCTGCTGCTCGGGATCGTCTTCATCGGCGGGCAGGTGTACGAGTACTACGAGTTCATCGTCAACGAGGGTTACACCGTCGCCGAAGGCGCCTACGCGAGCGCGTTCTACGGCCTCACCGGCCTCCACGGCCTCCACGTCTCGATGGGCGCAGTCCTCCTGGGCATCGTCTTCATCCGGTCGCTCTACGGCCAGTACTCCAGTGACCGGCACACCTCCGTCTCGACGGTGTCGATGTACTGGCACTTCGTCGACGTCGTCTGGGTGTTCCTCGTCGTCGTCCTTTACGTCGGTACGGCCGTCTTCTAGACCGGTTCACATCGGTCATCGAACAATATACGCGCCGTCTGCGGGTTTTCTGAAAGTCGTCACTGGTCTGAACAAACCTAACAGTTATTCCACCGGCGCTCAACGGGTACTTCTCATGGGGGTAGAAACGACGCAACACACGGGGATCGGTGGAACGCTCTTCAAACTGTATACGAAGTACGTCAGTGAGCCGGAGTCGACCAAACACGTCTACGGCTACACGTTGCTGGTGGTGGGCTACCTGCTCGCGATGGGCGGCATCGGGCTGTACCTGCTCGGACCCTCCGAGGGGAACAGTGCGATGGCCTACCTCGTCCAGGAGATCGCCATCACGCCCGCGGCCATCGGGCTCGTGGCGACGCTGCTTGGCATCGTCCTGATGCTACCAGTCAGACGACGCGGGACGATACTCGCTATCTTCGGCGCGCTTCTCTGTCTCGTCGCGATCGGCTGGTTCACCGTGGCGTATCCGAACGACTGGTCCCAGGGAGCCAGTTACAGCGACCAGATCATCCCCATCTACACCACTGGCCTGGCGCTCGTCGCGGGCGTCGTCGTGATGGTGCCCGTGGTGACGGGCGAACGCAGTTACTTTTCGGAGACGACGGCTGGCCACGAGTACGACCACCCGGACATCATGATCGGCGAGACCGACCGCGGCGGTCTCTTCGCCGTGTTCAAGCGCGGTACGGAGTGGACCTGGCGCCTCATCGACCAGAGCGCAGTCGCCTCCAGTACCGAGGAGTTCCTCTCGCGCATCGAGGCCGAGGACCGCGTCGACGCGGTCAAGGAACAGGTCGCCGCCGCCGGGCTACTGGAGATCAAACACGCCGCCTTCAGGCTGTACGAGTCCGGCTCGGACGCCTGGCAGTGGTACCTGATGCACGAGGACGGCTCCGTCCTCGCCGAGGGCGGCCGGGACTTCGACTCGCGCGACGGTGCCGAGGACTCCATCAACGCGATGAAGGACCACGGTGCCGACGCCGACGTCTTCGTCCTCGACCGGGCGGGCTACGACTGCTTCCAGGAGAACGGCGAGTGGGGCTGGCGCCTCATGGACGAGGACCGGACCACGCTCGCCCGCGGTGCCGAGAAGTACTCGGCCCACGGCAGCGCCGTGGACGGCATCGAGGAGTTCCGCGGACTGACGGCCGACGCCACCGACCTGGTCATCGAGTCGTACGGCGTCGAACTCGTCCCGCAAGACGACGAGTGGGCCTGGCGGCTCCGCGACAGCGGCCACCAGAACATGGCGGTGAGCGCCGGGGCCTACGAGTCCAAGGGCGTCGCCGAGGACGCCGTCTACGACCTGCTCGCGGACATTCCAGACGCGAGTATCGTCGAGGCCGGCGAGCCGACCTACGACGTGTTCGACCGGAACGGCGACTGGGGCTGGCGCCTCGTCGACGACGGCGCCGCCGTCGCGACTGGCCACGGCGACAGCCGCGGACAGTCGGACGCGACCGAGCAGGCCGAACAGATGCGCGCACACGCCGCAGCGGCCGACGTCGTCGAGATCGAGGACCTCGATTTCGAGACGTACGAACGCGGCGGCTCCTGGCACTGGCGCCTCGTCTCCTCCGACCGCGAGGTCCGCGCCAAGAGCACGGAGCGCTACGACACCGAGGAGGAAGCCGCAGCGAACGTCGACCGCGTCCGCGAGGAGGCGCCCGACGCCGACCTCATCGAGTTCGACAACGCCGCCTTCCAGGTGTACGAGGCCGAGGAGGGCGCCTGGCGCTGGCGGCTCATCGACGAGGACGGCAACGTCCTCTCCGACAGCGGTCAGGGCGAGTACGAGTCCAAGGACGGCGCGATGGGCGCGATGACGACGCTGAAAGAACACGCCCCCGACGCCGAACACCTCGAGATCGAGAACACTGCCTTCGAGATCTTCCAGGACGACGAGGGCTGGGGCTGGCGCCTCGTCGACGACATCGGCGACACCATCGCCGAGGGCGGCGACCGCCACGAGACCGAGGAGGGCGCCCGCAACTCCATGGACAGCCTCGTCACCACCGTCCAGGAGGCCGACAAGCGCGCCATGGGTGAGGGCATCTTCCAGGTGTACGCCGACGCGGACGACGAGTGGTGGTGGCGCTTCGTCCTCCCCGACGGGACGACCATCGCAGACGCCCCCGAGAGCTTCGGGACGCGACACGCCGCCGAGGACGCCATCGAGGGTATCCAGGCCGTCGCAGGCACCGCGGCCGTCGAGACCATCGGCGACCTCGCCATCCTGCTCCAGCCAGAGGACTGGCACTGGGAACTGGTCGACCACGACCGCGAGCAGATCGCCGTCGGCGCCCTCCAGTACGAGGACCGCGACGCCGTGACCGAAGTCGTCGAGGACCTCCAGCGGAACGCGAGCGAGACCACAGTGTACGAGATCCGTCAGGCCGCCTTCGACTGCTACCGGAGCGACGACGGCTGGACCTGGCGCCTCATCGACGCCGACCACGAGGTCGTCGCGACCTCGCCGTCGACGTTCGAGAGCCTCGCCGAGGCCGAAGAGGACGCAGCCAACGCCCGCGAGCTCGGAATGGAAGCGGAACTCGTCGACTACGACGACGTCGCCTTCGAACTGTTCCAGGACGAGGACGGCTGGACCTGGCGCTTCATCGACGAGCACCAGCGCGTCATCGCCAAGGGCGCGGGCCGCCACGAGAGCCGGAACGCCGCCGAGGCCGAACTCGACGACGTCCGCGCGCACATCGCCGACGCGAGCGTCATCGAGATCGACTCGGCCGCCTTCGAGTTCCACCAGGGCGACGACGGCTGGCGCTGGCGACTCGTGGACGAAGCCGGCTCGGAAATCGCCGAGAGCATCGCGACGTTCCCGACCCGCGCCGAGGCCCAGGAGGAACTCTCCGTCGTCAAGGAGTACGGCCCCGAATCCGAGATCTCGATCGCCGAGTAACTGCCTCGCGCTGGTTTTCGTTCGCCGTTCCCTGCCGCCGTGTTCCGTCTCCGTTTCGCGATCTGAGTTCTGATAGCTGCACCCATAGCTTGAAGCCGAACCTTCTCCTCGAACCGCCAATGACGCGGCTGGACGTCACGGACGGCTTCGACGTGCACGAGTACCGCCACGGCCTCAAGCTCCTCACGGAAGACCGCGGCCAGATGCACCTCGCGAACCGGAACGACTTCGGCTGTCCCGCCTGCGGCGAGCCGTTCGACCGTCTCCTCGTCTCGGAGCGTCGGCAGAACACCTTCGGGAAGCCCGACAGCCCGTTCTGCGTCGTCCGGACCGACGACGAGTTGCTGTTGCTGACGCACTGAGCACCGTCCGAGTCCGGTTCGACCACGCCTCGAGCCCGGGAATGGCACGTATTCGGCAATCAATGCACAGTAAATGCTTATGCGGCTGTCCCGTGAACGATCGATCGTGAAGGATGGTACCACTAGACAGGAACGGTGGGCTCGGGCAGCGATCCGAGGACCGGGAGACGCTGGGGTCGCTCGAATACTTCTCGACGGGAGCGCTCAGCCTCGCAATTAGCTGGCTCTGTCTGGCGGTTCTCTACGGCTGGATCGTGGCGCTGGTCCAGCCGCTTCACGTCCTCTCGACGACGGCGCTGGTGGTCGTGTTCCTGACGCTCTGGGCGGCGACCTGGCTGGTTCTCGACATCGTCTGGGGATGGCGGAGCGGCCGCCTCTCGGAAGCGTAACGAGAAGTCTCCTTCAAATCCCCACTGCTTCCGCTGCTCACGAACTGTTCGCAGCAGGAAGCCGGAGGGGGGATTTGAACCCCCGACCTAATCCTTACGAAGGATTCGCTCTACCAGTCTGAGCTACTCCGGCGCGTCGGCCTCGCGACCAATGAATTGTCCGGCGATAACCGCAATAAGGATTGCGACTCGGGGCGGGTTAGCGAGAGAGTCGCACGTCCAGAACCACGTTCTGTTCGTGTGGCGCGTAGGACCTGACGACGTGACGGGTTTCGACCGTCACGTCGTATTCGGGCTCGGCGAACTCGCGGATCGCGCGCTCACCGGGTCCGAAGAGGTCGTCCTCGTGCTGGATGTCGTAATAGTGGATCACGCAGTCGTCGCCCGCGAGGGCGACGGCCGTGTCGAGGAACTCGCCGGCGCTGTGAGGGAGGTTCATCACGAGCCGGTCGGCCCAGTCAGCGTACTCCGGCGCAACCTCACGGACGTCCCCCTCTATCGCGGTGATCCGGTCCGCGACGCCGTTTCGCTCGGCGTTCTCGCGGAGGTACTCGATGGCGGACTCGTTGACGTCACAGCCGACGCACTCCGCGCCGCGCGTTGCGAACGGTATCACGAACGGGCCGACGCCGGCGAACATGTCGAACGCGCGCTCGCCCTCGCTGACCTGCTCGACGACGCGGTGGCGCTCGGTGGCAAGGCGAGGCGAGAAGTACACCTTCGCCAGGTCGATGGCGAACTCGCAGCCGTACTCGCGGTGGACCGCCTCCGTGCCGTCTCCAGCTAGTACCTCCCAGTCACGCACGCGCGTCTCGCCCTTGATCTTCGATGCGCGGTTGAGGACTGTCCGGACCGGCAGGTCCGATTCCATCAGCGCGTCGGCGAGGGCGGCGGCTCGCTCGGGGTCGTCCTCGTCGACTACGATTACGTCGCCGATGCGCTCGTAGCTCGCGGTGAAATCCACCAGGTCGCCGGGCATCGTCTGCGTCTCGCGCACCGGGAGGTCACGGGCGACGACGTCGAGGTCCGCGGGCACCGACGCCGAGTCGGTCACCGGGATGTAGAGCCACCCGTCCTCGACGACGATGTCGTAGCCGTCCTCGACGAGGTCGACCTCGGCCAGCCGCTGGCGCGTCTCCTCGCCAGCCTCCCTGTCGACCCGGACGCACTGGACGCTCATACACTCTCTTCGCCAGCGGCCGGCGGTAAGGCTGACGCTTCGCGTCCTTTATGCACCGCCCCGACCGATCCGGCGTATGCTCACCTTCGTCGGACTCGGCCTCTACGACGAGCGCTCTATCACCGTCGAGGGCCGCGAAGCCCTCCAGACCGCCGACAGAATATTCGCCGAGTTCTACACCAGCAAGCTCGTGGGGACGGACCTCCAGCGACTGGAGTACTACCACGACGCCTCCTTCGAGATTCTCGACCGGGCCGGTGTCGAACAGGACCCCGAGCCCGTCCTCGGCGCAGCGGAATCGGCGGACGTCGCGTTCGTCACGGCCGGCGACACGATGATCTCGACGACCCACGTCGATCTCCGGCTGCGCGCCCACGAACGCGGGATCAGGACCAGGATCGTCCACGGGACCACGGCCCAGACCGCCGCGTCGTCGCTCACCGGCCTCCAGAACTACCGGTTCGGCAAGGCGACGACGCTCCCGTTCCCCGACGCCCACGGCGGCGGCGACGTTCCGGACAGCGTCGTCGATACCATCCGTGACAACCGCGACCGCAACCTCCACACGCTCGTCTACCTGGACATCAAGGTCGACGACCCCCACTGGGACGGCGACGAAGAGTTCATGCGCGCCGACCAGGCGGCCTCGCTGCTCGCCGGCGAGTTCGGTGCGGAACTCGGCGTCGTCGTCGCCCGCGCCGGGAGCGCCAACCCCGTCGTCGCCGCCGACCGCATCGACCGGCTCGCCGACGAGGACTTCGGCCGACCACTCCACCTCCTGATCGTCCCCGGCGACCTCCACGACATGGAACGCGACGCGCTCGTGGAACTCGGTGATGCTCCGGACGACGTGGTCTGATCGACGGTCGTCGTGAGTGTTGGATTCGTCAGTTCACCTGCTCCTCCTTCTGTGCTAGTTCACTGGTCAATACAGGTGAAGGACTGAGCGATCGGTTGGGTTCGAGATAGAGACGGAATAGGAGACGACAATACCTCGAAAGCCCTCGGCGCGCTCGACTCGTGCGAACCCGTTGCGCGCGCTCGTTCCTCGCGTGCTTACGAGTTCGGACGTCGTCGACCGCCCCTCGCCCTTTCAGTCCACCAGGAGAGCAAGCTCTCCTGAGCCCTGGCTCGCTTCGCTCGCCAGGACACCAGGGGCAGCCGTAGCTTGCGCACGGAGGCGCTCGCGGTTGACTCCACCAACCCTCCCCGGATTCGGCGCGTCCGCGCCGAATCACGCTTCCTTCCGCAACCGCGAGGCGGTCGGCCGGGAGCGAGTAGCCGAGCGACGGCGAGGGCCTCGCGACCAGGGGAAGGGCAGGGCTGCGGTGCTGTGCTGGCCTGGCGGACTGAAAGGGCGAGGCGGGCTGCGGGAACCCGGGCGCAGTAAGCACCGCAACGGAGTGAGGAGCGCAGCAAGCCCCGGGACCGGAGCGCGCCGAGGGCTTTCTGGCTGTTGGCAGTCTCGTTTCTGCCAGCGTAATTCAGAAGAACCAACCGCTCACTAAACACACCGAAGCTACAATCAGTTCATCGCAGAGAGAGCAAAGCTAACTCGCCGTCATTCACTCCCGCTAGTCCGCGCCCGCCTCGTCCGGCGGCGACCGCCCCGGCTCACCCGAAACGCCGAACGCGTCCTGGAGGTCGTACTCGCTTCCGGTGAGGAGGTACAGCAGGTCCTCGACGACGACCAGTATCTCTGGCAGCGTCTTCACGACCAGCCAGGTGATGAGTATCATCGCGAACACCGACCCGAACTGGGCGAGCATCCGGTCGGCGAGGAAATACGAGACGTACTGGGGGTCGTCTGTCCCGATTAGCCCCATGATCGGCTCGACGAAGAACTGCATCTTCTGGTGGCCGAACATGACCGCGATGAAGACGTTGCGGAACAGGTTCAACACGTAGATGATCGGCAAGGCGATGGCCAGCGCCTTCGCCTTCCGGCGGAGCGGCGCCGACACCGCCAGAATTCCACCGGCGATGATCGACATGCTACCGATGCCCGTACACGCCGTGATGATGGTGTACCGAATCGGCGCCGTGTTCCCCTCGAAGACGAAGGTGCTACGGTCGGGATACTTCTTGCCGGTGATGGGATACCCGTCGTGGGCCATCCCGTCGACCAGCGTGGGGTCGAACCCCAGCAGCGACATCAGATAGGCCGTCTGCCCGGCGACGGTCTCGACCAGCCACTTGCGCGGCGGGATCGATTCGATGCCGGGGACGTAGACGAAGGGGAGGTAGATGAGCCCCATCAGTCCGACGGCCCGCGTCAGTACGAACAGCGAGTCCCTGCCGTTCCAGAGTCGATAGCCCGCATACAGCGACATCGGCACCGCGGCGATGCTGCCCAGGCCCTCGACGATACTCCCGATTTCGAAGACGAAGTGCGGCACGAGCACGAGCCAGAACAGCCCGAAGAGGACCCAGCCACCGACGGCGACTCGCCGAGCCAGCTCCCTGTCCCACCGTTCGACCACGGCCGCCGTCAGGAACGCGACCACCACCAGCCACGACAGCGGCGCTGAGACGTCGAGCGGCTGAATCGCGAGAAACGCAGCCTGGAGTGCCATCGATTCTACGTTACCGTTGTCCGAAGCCCGCTATATGCTTTATCGTTGCGTGACTGTGCGCGTCGAGAATGGCTGACGCTATCGGGTCGGTAGCACGCGAAAAATGGGGGAATTCAGGAGCCGGACGAAGTCCGGTAGTTAGTTACCTCAGTCGTTGCGGCGGACTGCCAGCAGTGCCGCAGCGATGAGGGCGCCGAGTGCAGCGACGATCGTGAAGCCAGGTCCACTGTCGTCAGTGGGCGACTCCTCGGTGTCCGTGTCGTCAGGCGACTCCTCGGTGTCGGTCGGCGTGTCCGTGTCGGTCGGAGTTGCCGTGTCCGTCGGCGTGTCCGTACCGTTCTCCGTGGGCGTTTCAGTACCCTGATCGAGGGTACCTTCTTCGACGACCTGGCCCTCCCAGTCGTCGGACTCACGGTCGAGTTCCAGCGTCAGGTTCGTACCCTGGCTGAGTTCATCGAAGTCAACGTCCACCTCGAACGTCCCGTCAGGCTGAACCGTTGCCTCGGGGCGAGTCAGGAATGGACTCGTCGAGTCGTCGGAACTGATTCGAATCTCCAGTTCGGTGCCCGGTGCCCACGTGGACGTCCCAGAAACCGTCTGGTTGGTAGCCGCCTCAACGAGCACGAGGTCGTCCTCGCTCGTGTCGAGGCTGGATTCACCATCGACCATTTCGAACTCGGAGGTTCCCGTCTCCGGGTCGTCGTCGTTCGTATTCAGCTCGCTTCCAGCGTCGACGGTGAAGTTCGCCTCGTACACACCGTCATCTTCGATGTTGCTGGTCTCGCTGGTGTCGATAGCGACGTAGTAGCTATCGTTCTCAGCATCAGGGACAACCGTCGTGGTGGTGTCGTTGATGTTGAGTGCCTCGTCAGGTGCGTTCGGACCGCTATTCGTCTGCTCGATAGTGAACGTGGTCTCGCCGTTGTTTAGGAACGCCGCAGTGTCGTCGTCGCTCGCATTCGCGAGGGCACCTTCGAGACCAGAGGATTCGACCTGAATGACCGCGAAGTCACTGTTGTCCTCAGTGATAGCGATCCCCTCGGACTGGGTCAGGTTCGCGCCAACGCCAGCCGCGATCGTTCCATCGTCCCAGTCGTCGAAGTCCGTGTTAGCCGGTGCCGTCCAAGTTGTGACATTACTGGTCGAGCGCTCCTGCAGCGAGAGCGCACCGACCTCGTCAGCCTCGGTCACGTCGGCGTTGAGACCCGTCGTGACGTTCATGTCGTACTCGGTCGCTCCGAGGATGTCTGAACCGGTCGGTGCATTACTCCCGTTGAACGAACCTCCTTCGTCGATGTAATCGACGGAGTCGTCGGAGTCGTCAGCCGAAATCTTTGTCGACTCAGAAACGTTCGGGGAGCCTGCAGCGAAGGTGTTGAACTGGACGGTGACTTCGCCGTCGTCGTCACCGTCTTCGACGTTCGCTTTGATCCAGTAGTTCTGGTCCGAGCTACCGATGACGATCGTCCCTTCGTCGGTGTTCTCCATCTGCAGGGTGATGTCGGCGACGTCACCGACCTGGTCCTGGACGACGTCTTCTTCGAACTGGATGTCGCCGTCACCAGCCTCGCTCACGTTGACCGAGGCGCTGGAGCTGGCGGTGGTGTCGTCAGCTTCGAAGTCGAACGTGTACTGGCCAGCGTCTACGCCAGAGAAGTTCGCTTCGTAGTCACCACGCGTGGCTCCGCTGATCGTGATACGGTCCTCGTCGTCGTCCTCGTCGATGTTGGAGGCCTCGAACCCGTCAGTGTTACCCTCGTCGTTGAAGGTAGCGTTCAGTTCGCTCGCGCTGAGGTCGCCGTCAGCGGAGATGTTGAGCGCAAAGTCGTTCCGGTTGGAACTGATTTCGTACTCCGCGTTCCCCTCTTCGTCGGTGACGTTGGTGTCATCGAAGTCGACATCGAGCGTCTGCTCGGTCACTTCGAACGAAGTGGAGGTGTCGACGGTTTCCCCACCGGTGGTGAGGAAGTAATCACCTTCACCGAGGTCATCCGTCTCGATGGTGATCGCTCCGTTCGAGCCGGAATTGTAGTTCCGTTCGTGAGAGCTATCCGTGATGGTCGTACCATCTGTGTCGTCGACACTACGCAGTTGATAATCTACACCCTGATCCAGACCTGTCGCATTGACGGTCTGACCAGCGTACACGAGGTTCGTGGACGATCCATCCACCTCGTAAGTTACGTTAACGTGATTCGCAGCAGCTGAGCCGGGCAGCGCGACGGTCATCGCGAAGACCGAGAAGACCATCAGCGTAGCCAGGAACAGGCTACGAAGTTTGTCGTTTGTCGTTGTCATAGGTTGTTGATTGTCCGATTGGGCGGCGACAACAGCTTTCTTCCCGTTCGGCCGTCCGAGCGGCGTGTTTTTGACCGAATAGGAGTACTCGTTGATGCCACCATGGGTAGGGGTACATTCAAACGGTATGGTGGGTGTTATAAATCCTTTGTGGTAATGTGGGAGTGTTGACACCGCCCCTCAAGGCCTCTACCGCCGGATTTCGCCCGCTTTGGGAACATATGTTATGCTTCTAATTATATCGGAGAGAAGTAACGAACTGGCGTTAGTTCCTGTCTCGGCAGAGAATTCCCGCGATCCGGATCAGCCTATTATGCGGTTCTGTTGACTACTTGGTATGAAATATCGCCACAGCTACCGCTCGTCAGTTGGCGTCGAAGAAAAATCGAAAATTCAGGAGCCGGACAGAGTCCGGTAGTTAGCTACCTCAGTTGTTGCGGCGGACTGCCAGCAGTGCCGCAGCGATGAGGGCACCGAGAGCCGCGACGACCGTGAAGCCGGGCCCGCTGTCGTCAGTGGGCGTGTCGGTTTCCGTGTCAGGCTCGTCGGTGTCCGCATCGGTGTCAGGCGCTTCCGTGTCGGTTTCGGTGTCCGTCTCGGTCTCGGTGACCGTCTCGGTTACCGTCTCCGTCTCGGTCTCGCCACCGAGTTCGCCTTCAGCAACGACCTGACCGTCCCAGTCGTCAGACTCACGGTCGAGTTCCAGCGTCAGGTTCGTACCCTCGCTGAGGTCGCTGAAGTCCGTGCTCACGCTGAGCGTTCCGTCAGGCTGAACCGTAGCCTCGGGACGGGTCAGGAACGGACTCGTGGAGTCGTCGGAGCTGATCCGAATCTCCAGTTCGGTGCCCGGTGCCCACGTGGACGTCCCGGAGACCGTCTGGTTATCCGCGGCTTCGACGAGCACGAGGTCGTCCTCGTTCGTGTCGAGGCTGGATTCGCCGTCGATGACCTCGAACGACGACGTCTCCGTCTCCGGGTCGTCGTCGTTCGTGTTCAGCTCACTCCCGGCGTTGACCGTGAAGTTCGCCTCGTACGCGCCGTCACTATCGAAGTTACCGACTGCACCGGTGTCGATTGCAACGTAGTACGTGTCGTTGTTAGCATCGTCAACGACCGTCATGTTCGAAGCGGCGAGGTTGAGCGTCTCTTCGGGTGCGTTCGGACCGGTGTTAGTTCGCTCGACCTCGAACGAAGTCTCGCCGTTGTTCAGGAAGGCGAGAGTGGCATCGTCGTTCGTGCTAGCGAAGGCGCCTTCGAGGCCAGAGGATTCGACCTGGATGACCGCGAAGTCACTGTGATCGGACGTGTTTGCGACCTCCTCGGACTGGGTCAGGTTCGACCCGGCCGCAGCCGCGATCGTGCCCTCGTCCCAGTCGCCGAAGTCAGTACCGGCGGGTGCCGTCCAGGTCGTGACGTTACTGGTCGAGCGCTCCTGCAGCGAGAGCGCACCGACCTCGTCAGCCTCGGTCACCTCGGCGTTGAGACCCGTCGTGACGTTCATGTCGTACTCGGTCGCGCCGAGCATGTTGTCACCAGCGGGGTCAGCGTTAGTGTAGGAACCGCCTTCCTTTTGGAAGGTGACGGTGTCGTCGTCGTCCTCTGCCCAGACCTTCTGATCATCAGGAGCGCCGGATCCTGCAGTGTAGGAGTTGAACTGGACGGTGACTTCGCCGTCGTTGTCACCGTCTTCGACGTTCGCCTCGAGCCAGTAGTTCTGGTCCGAGCTACCGATGACGATCGTCCCTTCGTCGGTGTTCTCCATCTGCAGGGTGATGTCGGCGACGTCACCGACCTGATCCTGAACGACGTCTTCTTCGAACTGGATGTCGCCGTCACCGGCCTCGCTCACGTTGACCGAGGCGCTGGAGCTGGCGGTGGTGTCGTCAGCTTCGAAGTCGAACGTGTACTGGCCAGCGTCTACGCCAGAGAAGTTCGCTTCGTAGTCACCACGCGTGACTCCGGAAACGGTGATGCGGTCCTCGTCGTCGTCCTCGTCGATGTTGGACGCTTCGAACCCGGCAGTGTTACCCTCGTCGTTGAAGGTAGCGTTCAGTTCGCTCGCGCTGAGGTCACCGTCAGCGGAGATGTTAACCGCGAAGTTGTTCCGGTTGGAACTGAGTTCGTACTCAGCGTTCTCCTCTTCGTCGGTGACGTTGGTGTCGTCGAAGTCGACATCGAGCGTCTGCTCGGTCACTTCGAACGAATCACTAATGTCAACGGTTTCCCCACCGGTGGTGAGGAAGTAATCACCTTCACCGAGGTCATCCGTCTCGATGGTGATCGCTCCGTTCGAGCCGGAATTGTAGTTCCGTTCGTGAGAGCTATCCGTGATGTCACCACTACTACTATCTGTGTCGTCGACACTACGCAGTTGATAATCTACACCCTGATCCAGACCTGTCGCATTGACGGTCTGACCAGCGTACACGAGGTTCGTGGACGATCCATCCACCTCGTAAGTTACACCGCTGTGATTCGCAGCGGCTGAGCCAGGCAGCGCGACGGTCATCGCGAAGACCGAGAAGACCATCAGCGCAGCCAGGAACAGGCTACGAAGTTTGTCGTTTGTCGTTGTCATAGGTTGTCGATTGTCCGATTGGGCGGCGTCAACAGCTTTCCTCCCAGCACGGACGCGGTCGCCCCGCGTCCGAACCGAACCTGAGTACTCGTTGTCGGCGCCATGGGTAGGGGTGCTTGAATGGTCTTATCTAAGTGGTAATAAGCCTTGTCGATACTGTTGAGTATAGAATATATTTACGGAGGGAACGGAAGTGCGATATTTCAACGTCTTCGGTCTAGACAATTACCATCAGGGAATCGGTGATCGGCGACGTGTTACAATTCATAAACTAATTCTCATTGACGTTATGGGTGCCGTCAAGGAGGTTCGATTCCCCCACGACAGTCGATGGACTGACCCCCAACGCAGTGCTCGAACGAATGACTCGTAGCTGATTGGGCCAGCGTGACCAGAACGAGTATCGTCAGAAAGCAGGGACCGCCGCGATTGAGCCTACCGCTACGCCGTCACGACTTCGATCTCGTGACCGTCGGCGTCCTTCGTGAACGCGTAGTTCATGTCGCAGGACTCGGGGTCGCGGTAGTCCTCGGCGTCGCGTTCCATCAGCGTCTCCCAGGCCTCGTCGAGGTCGTCCGTTCGGACGGCGAGGTGGCCCCAGGCGTCGCCCATGTCGTAGGTGCGCCCGTCGTAGTTGTACGTGAGTTCGACGGTCATCGCCTCCTCGGCGGCGTCCTGGGGCGCGACGAAGTAGTTCGCGAAGGTGTCGGACTCCCAGCGCCCGGCGGGGGCGTAGTCGAGCTTCCGGGTGTACCAGCCCAGCGCGTCGTCGGCGTCCTCGACGCGGATCATCGTGTGGTCGAGGCTCCAGCGGGCGCCGTAGTCGCGCTCGACGATCTCGATCTCGTGGCCGTCCGGGTCCTTCACGAAGGCGTACCCGGGGTTCTCTTCCGGCGGGCGGTAGTCCTCGACGCCCTCGTCCATCAGCTCGTGGTAGGCCTCGGTGACGTCCGCGACGCGGACGGCGATGTGGCCCCAGGCGTCGCCCATCTCATAGGAGCGCCCGTCATGGTTGTAGGTGAGTTCCAGCAGGGCGCCGTCGTCGTGGACGTCCTCGGGCCCGAGGAAAACGTTGGTAAAGGTGTCGGCCTCCCAGCGGCCCTTCTCCTCGTAGTCGAGGTGGGACTGGTACCAGTCGAGGGACTCGTCGAGGTCTTCGACGCGGATCATCGTGTGGTCGACAGTGAACGTCATAGTGGGATAGACGCCCGGACGGCCGAAAAACGTACCGCCAGTGGTCGCGCAGGTGACAGAGCAGCGAGCGAGTGGGAAATCGACCCCCGGATACCGGGCTTGCGCTCACGTGCGTGCGCGAAGGAGAACCACCTGCTCGTCGTGTACTACTTGCTCGTCGTGATCCGGAGCACGTCCTCGTCGGCGAGTTCGTGTGACTGCCCGACCTGTTGCTCGTCGTGTTTGGCGCTCGGACCGGTGACGCGAGCGAAGCGGAAGCGGTCCTCGAAGTCGCCGCCGAGTTTCTCGCAGGCGTCTTCGACGGTCTGGCCCGCCCGGAGGATGAGCGGTTCCTCGTAGTCGATTCCGCGGCCGGGCTTGTCCATGTAGATACGGATGAGGCCCAGTTCCTCCCAGATGACGTCCTTGAGCGCGTCGAGGCCCTTCTCCTCCGCGGCGCTGATGAAAACGGCCTCGTCCGGGTCGAGATCGTGGTCGCGCAACTGCTCGTCGACGGTCTCCTTGTAGTCGGGCTCGATCAGGTCGGCCTTGTTGACGGCGACGACGGAGGGGAGGTACACCCGGTTGTCCATCACGCCATCGATGAGGCGGTCGATGTCGACCTGTTCGCCGATGGTGACGTCGGCGTTGACGTGGCCGTGTTCGCGCAGGACGCCCTTGATGGTCTCCTCGTCCAGGTCCAGGTCGACGCTGGAATTGACCGACAGGCCGTCCTTGGCCTTCCGGCGGATGGAGACCCGCGGCGGGTCCCGATCGACCCTGACTTTGTTCTTGTAGAGTTCTTCGCGCAGGCGCGCGTACTGTTCGATCTCGAAGACGGAGAGGACGAAGACGACGAGGTCGGCCGTCCGGACGACCGAGAGCACGGCCTGGCCGTCCCCGCGGCCGCTGGCGGCGCCCTCAATGAGCCCCGGGACGTCGAGCATCTGGATGTTCGCGCCGCGGTACTGCAGCATGCCGGGGTTGACGTCGAGCGTCGTGAACTCGTAGGCGCCGGTCTCGCTGTCGGCGTTGGTGAGGGCGTTGATGAGCGTCGACTTGCCGACGCTGGGAAACCCGACCAGGGCGACGGTGGCGTCGCCGTGCTTCTCGACGGAGTAACCGGTGCCGCCGCCGGCGGAGGACTGGTTCTCGAGTTTCTCCTTCAGCTCCGCGAGCTTGGACTTCAGCCGACCGATGTGGGCCTCGGTCGACTTGTTGTAGGGCGTGCTGGCGATCTCCTCTTCGATCTCGCGGATCTCCTCTTCGAGCCCCATTACGTTAACGTCCGCCCGCCGTCCCGAATAAGGCTTTCCTACCGTCCCGGCGAGGGGCGTCCGGTCGGCGCGCCCCCGGCCGCGGTCACCCGCCGGGTCACTGGCAGCGTCGGCTCGTGAGACCCGGCGCCGTGGGCCGTCGGTGCCGCGTGCAACCGACACGCTGACTTCGAGGGAACGGCTTCGACACTCCTCCTGACGGGCGAATCTCTCAGTCACACGTGCATTTCGACACACTAATACGGGGCCCCACACCACAACCGACAATGGCAGACGTCGATCGGTTTCGCGACAGCACGCAGATTCTGCTGCCAGCGACTGCCCTCGACGGGATTCGGGACGAACTCGAAACCCGATTTACCCTCACCGTTCGCCAGGAAGGCCCACAGGTCCGCATCATCGGTTCGCCGGTCGAGATCAAGGAGGCCACGGACTTCCTGGCGATGAACGGCGTCACCCTCGCCTGAGAGAGGTTCTCGGATCCCCATTCTGTCGGTCAGTGTGCGACAGTAGGTCGCGTCGGTAAGAGCCGGTCGCACGTAGAAGCGCCGAGCGTTCCCAGCGAACCCTCAGAACAGCGCGTCGGACTCGTCGAGGACCTGTGCGGGACCGCCGACCTTCCACTGGCGGGTGTCGACACCGCAGTCGGCCACCGCTTCCTCGACGAGATCGACGTACTCGGCAGTCGTGTTGACGTAGACGCTCGCGCCGGTGTCGACGGAGAAGTAGACGGGGACGTCCTCCTCGGTCCTGAGCTCTCGCACGGCGTTGAAGATTTCGATGGTCCGGGGCTGCCAGTACACCCACCCCGCGGGGCCGGTCATCGTCGTCGCCGCCAGCGAGAGCGAGTCGTGCTCGGCGAGTTCGAAGGCGTCCTCGAAGTCGCCATCGCGGAGTTCGCCGCGCATCGCCGCGATCTGTCCGTGGATGTGGGCCATCCGGCCCTCGAACATGTGGCTCTCGGCGGCCTCGGCGTGGGCGGAGTCGGTCTCCTTGTAACTCGGAACCATGCCGGCGACTATACGGACGTCCTCCTCCAGTTCGTCCGCCACGTCGATGCGCTCGGAGCGGCAGTCCTGGTCGTCCGCGCCGGTGCGCAGGTGTGAGTACGCGCCAGTGACCGCGCGCGCGGCCGAAGCGGACCCGCGGCGGGCGATGGCGGACACCTCGGGCCGGGTCAGGTCCAGCCCCGCCGCCTCGCTCAGCGCCATCGCGGCAGCGGCGAATCCCGACGCCGAGGACCCGAAGCCGATGTTCGTCGGGAAGTCGTTCTCGGACTCGAAGCGGACCCGGTGGTCGACGCCCGCCCTGTCGCGGACCTCGTCGACGACTTTCCGGATGCGGTCGGCGCCGTGCCCCGCCACCGATTCCCCGTCGATGACGTACTCGTCCGCATCGAGCTCGGGATCGAACTCGACCGTCGTCAGGCTGTGGCTCGGTGCCGTACAGACGCTGATCGAATCGTGGTAGGGGAGCCGCAACTCCTCGTCGCGCATCCCGTGGTACTTCACCAGCCCCTGGATCGGGTGTGCCTTCGCCGTCGCTTTCATACTGCTTTCTTCTGTGGGGTGTACTTTGCAGTTGCGTCTCTCAGCTGCCAGTGTTTCCTCATTGAACGGTGGACAAACACCGCGACCGGACGGACCGGTTAACCGATCGGGACAGTCCATCGACACCCCCATGATGGACGCAGGCGATTCCCCGGGACGAGATGGACGAGCGCGACATCGACTACAGCGAGCCCATCAGCGTCGTCGAGTACGATCCGGCGTGGCCAGACCGCTTCGAGCGCGAAGCGGCACGCCTCAGCGACGCCCTTGCTGAACTCGACGTCCGCCGGATCGAACACGTCGGTAGCACGTCGGTGCCCGGCCTCGCGGCCAAGGACATCGTAGACGTCCTCGTGGTTGTCCCAGACGAAAACGTCGGCTGGGAGTGCGTGGACCGACTCGAATCGATCGGCTACGAGTTCTTCAGGGAGTGGGACGAGCCCGACGGACGGCTCGAACTCGGCCGGTGGCCCGAGGACGGACAGCGGTTCAACCTCAACGTTCGGTTCGAGGACGGGGACGGCTGGCGACGAAACCTCCTGTTGCGGGAGTACATGCGCGAACACCCAGAAGCCCGCGAGGCCTACGAGGCGGTCAAACGCGACGCCGCCGCGCGACACGCCGACGAACCGTTCGAGTACACGAAGGCCAAGTCGGACGTCATCGAGGAGATTCTCGACGACGCGCAGACCGCCGGATACGACGACCGAATCTAGATCAGGACGTCGCTCCGCTTCGTTCCCGAATTCCGGGACCGATCGCGGTTTTGAAGCCTGTCGGGCACAGAGTTTCGGACAATGGACCGTCGCGCGTACCTCCGGGCCGTGGGTGGGCTCTCGACCGTCGGGCTGGCCGGCTGTTCCGGACTCGTCGCCGAACAGGGGACCGGGAGTCAGGCCTACGACGTCGGGATGTCGTCGTCCGCGTTCCGACCGGCGCGTATCGAGATCGACCCCGGTGAGACCGTGGTCTGGCGCAACACCAGTTCCCACGCCCACACCGTCACCGCCTACGAAGACGCCATCCCAGCGGACGCCGCGTACTTCGCGTCCGGCGACTCTGACTCGCAGACGGCGGCCGAAGAGGGCTGGAGGCAGGGGTCCGAGGGCGCGCTCTACCAGGGCGACGAGTACGAGTGGACGTTCGAGGTCCCCGGGGAACACCACTACTTCTGCGTCCCCCACGAGCAGGCGGGGATGGCCGGGACCGTCGTGGTCGGCGACACAGAGACAGAATCGACCGAGTAGCGAACGAGTGACGAGCGAACGCATCGCCACTCGTCGACGGTGAAAAATACGAAACGCTGCGGCGAAAACCGGCTTACTCGGCGGCTTCTTCTTCCTCGACGACGTCGCCGACGTCCTCCTCGTCGACGTCGACGGAGGCCTCCTCTTCGGCGGCGACTTCCTCGGGGTGTGCCTCGAGGGTCGTCTTCTGGATCTCGACCCGGCGGAGCGGGTAGATGTCCTTCGCCTCGCCGTAGATGGCCGAGGAGAGCCGCCCCTCGACGATGGAGTCGACGACCTGTTCGAAGGTCCGGTCCTGGGCCGACTCGCGGACGAGGTCGATCATCGTCCGGCGAATAGCCTGCTCCTGGGACTCGTCGGCGCTCTTCGTGGTGAGCGCGACGGGCTGGATCTGGACGCGGTAGTCGTCCGTCGTCAGGACGGTGATGAACGCCTCGATCTTCGAGGATCCCCGGCGGACGAGCGAGCGCAGGTAGTCCCGCGTCAGCTCGTGTTTGACGAACTCCGTGTAGGCGGAGTCGGAGGCGACCTCGTTGATCTTGAAGGTCAGCTTGATGTTGTTCTCGCTGGCGTCGTTGTTCAGGTCACCCAGCGTGGTCTCGATGGTGCGACCGAGCACCTTGTCCGGTTCGTCTGCCGTGGTCTGGCCGAGCTCCGCCCGGTCGAACTGTTCGGGGGCGAGCACGGTGTACCACCGCTTCTGTTGCTTGCGTCGGGATACGGATCGTTCGCTCATGTGTTGTTAGTAGTCGTGTGGTCGGATAACTGTGCCGCGACGGAGAGGTTGACGACGTAGTCGTCGACAGTCGACTGCAGCCCGCCAGTCGTCTCGCGCTCGATGGTCGTCACGAGCGCGTCGTCCTCGACCGTCGTTCGTATCTCGTCGGTGTTGTCCGGGCGGACGGCGCACGCGAGTCGCTCCGCAGTCTCGCGGTCGGCGTGTGTCGTGCGGATAGTCGCGCGTTTCATAGTGCCTCCCGGAACGTCTCGACGAACTCGTAGCGTTCGCCCGCGAACTGCGCGCGGGCCCTGTCCTCGGTACCGGTCGCGTCCCCCTCTGCCGCACTGGCCGCGGCGGAAAGCGCCGCAAAGACGTCGGTGCCGTCCGTCGACCGGGCGGCCGCCCGGTCCTCGCCGACGACGAGCGTCACCGGTTCCGGCGAGCGGAAGTCGGCGACGAGTCGCGCGACGGTGCCGACGGGCATCGCGGCCCCACGGGCGACGAAGACGCCGTCGTACCGGCGCGTCGTCGCGTCGGCGACGGCATCGTGTGCCCGCTCGGCGTGGCTGCGCCACGCGGCGAGCGCCTCCTCGCGGAGCCCGTCGTGGCCGAGCGCCAGCGCGACGGCGATACCAGGGCGCTCCCTGGCAGCGGCGTCGAGCACGTCGGCGTACCCGTCGACTGTCTCGAAGGGCCCACCCACGTAGGGCTGGAGCGCGCGTTCGACGCGTTCGCCCGCGCGGTCGGCGGCGTCTTCGGAGCCCGTGACGGCGAGGGCGACCAGCGACGCGACGCGCCGGTGGTCGTCCTCGTCGAGCGCTTCGGGCACTTCGCCGTCCGCCGGCAGGTCGAGTTCCGCGAGCGTCTCGGCCGTCGCGTCCGCGTCGCCGGAGAACGGCGCGTTGACGAGCGTCGAGTGTGCGAGCCCGTCAGCCAGGTCCGGGACCGGGACGGCGACGCCCAGACGGCGTTCTATCCCGGCGGTTTCGGCGGCTTCGGCAACCAGCCCCGACACGTCGCCCGCGGCGATCGTACCGGCGAGGGCGAGGGTCGGATCCGCTGGGTCGCCGAGTTCGCCAGCTGCCTCGAAGGCGGTCACGCTGGACGGCTCGGGGCCCGTGACGGAGACGTCGGCCGTCGCGTCGTCGTGACCGACGGCGACGGTCAGGTCTGCGTCGGTCGCGCGAGTCGCGTCGCTGAACGGGCGCACCACGGTCGCCTGGAACGGCGTCCCGCGAGCGTCGAGCGCCCGGGCGAGCACACCCGTCGCGGCCAGCGAATCGCCGTCGGCGCGGGCGACGAGGCGGACGAATCCGGCCTCGCGGAGCGCGGCGGCGAGGTCGCTGGCGGCGGGGGCGGACGACTGGTCGCGACCGGTCGTGGACATCTAGTCGAGGAGTTCGACGGCGGTGTCGTAGCTGTAGGTGAAGTCCTGGTCGATCTCGTCGCCGCGGTAGTAGTCGACCATGCGACGGATCTTGGACTGCGTGTTCTGCAGCGCGCGCTTGTTCTGGTGGTCGCCGGGGTTCTCGTCCATGTGCTCACGGAGTCGAACGGCCCGCTCCATCAGGTTGCGCAGGTCCTCGGGGAACTCCGGCTCGGCGTCGTTCTCCTCGAGGATCTCGGTGACTTTCTTGCCCGTCGCGAGTTTGACGTCCGGCACTGGCGTGCCCTGGACGCCCTCGTCGCGCAGTTTCTGGCCGATGACGCTCGACGAGTGGCCGTCCTCGGCCAGCTCGACGACGCGCTCTTCGATGGCGTCTTCGTCTACGTCGCTCCACTCCGGCGGTTCGTCTGCCGCGGGCCTGTCCGAACCGGACGAGCCTCGGCGGCGTGTGTGCATTCGTGCCATTGTTCGTATTGGAACGGCACAGACCGCTATGACGCTCCTGCAGAGCAGCGTCTGGCGTGATGTTGCGTGGTCCGAGCGAAGTGAGGACCACGTCGAACGCGAACGGCGTGAGCCGTGAGCGCTGGTGGTTCACTCGCTCCGTCCGGACGCACGGAACACGGCCGCAATCTCGAAGCCGCCCAAACGGGCGACGAGTCAGATTTGCGGTCGTGCTGTTCCCGTCTCTACAACGACGAGCGCCCGACTAAACGGTTTCCATCTGTCCGTCCGAAACCGGTCCTTCGCGCGCGAACTGTACCGAATCGCCGCCGGGAAAATTTCGACGTGGCCTTCTCAGAACGCGAAACCGGTCGCACGGATATAAGACGCCGGGGAACAGGGAATACACAGAGATGTGGAGGATTACGGACAGGGTGGGAGTATCGACTGGGGGAAGGGGGGATTCTCGCGCCCAGACTGCGCCGCTCGCAGTCATTCTGGTCCTGGCGATGGTCATCGCGGGATCGACGCTCGTCATCGCCGTCGGCGGGCAGGCTATTTCTGAGACGCAGACCCGACTCGACGGGGAACGGGCAGAGAACACGATGACGCAATTCGACTCCCAGGCCGCGATGGTCGCGATCGGCAGTGCCAGCGTTCAGCAGGTGAGTCTGGAGTCGAGCGGGGCATCGAAGTACACGGTTCGGAACGAATCGGGCTGGATGAACGTCTCCTACACGGACGGTACCAGTGGCGACGTCACCACGGTGTACAACTCCTCGATGGGAGCGGTCACCCGCACGTCGGGAGACAGCACGCTGGCGTATCAGGGCGGTGGCGTCTGGCGGTCTGACGGCGAGGGGAGCGTGATGATCTCCCCGCCGGAGTTCCACTACCGCGACGCGACGCTCACGCTCCCGATGGTCCAGGTCAGGGGCGACTCGTCCCTGAACCGGCGGGCCACTGTCACGCACAACAGCACGACCCAGCACTACCCCGACCGGGACAACAGCGACTTCAGAAACCCGCTCGACGACGGACGGGTCGAAGTCACGGTCCAGAGCGAGTACTACGAGGCGTGGGGGAAGTACTTCGAGACGAGAACCGACGGTGACGTCGAGTACGACCACTCGAACGGTCGCGTGACGCTGGAGCTGGTGACCCCGCCCGAGAGCACGACCGTCACGTCGGCACTCGCAGCAGGCGCCGGTGGAAATCTCAACGTCCAGGGAACCGGTGGTGGCCCAGGTTCGTGTGCGGACTGGAACTACCTCGACAGCTACAACTCCTCGAACACGCTCGACGACTACTGCAGCCAGACCCACGGTACTAACGGGAACGTCACCTACGCAGGCGATATCACGATGTCCGGGAGTGCGAACTTCGAAGGGAGTATCCGAGGAGGAGGATACGTCCACCTCACGGGGAGTTCCTACGTCACGGAAGACGTTTACTACGCCTCGGGATCCGAACCGAGCAACTCCCGCGTCGGTGGGTCGGTCGAACAGATAGACGGCGTCGAGTCGGCGAGTCCGATCAACACGCACGTTGCAGGACGTGTGAACGACATCGAGAGCGACAACGACAACGGCGACGCCGGCGTTCCGATAGACGGGAGCGACCGACTGACCGGGAGTGATCCGACGCTCGAAAGCGGTACGTACTACCTCGAACGCATCGACATGGGTAGCAGTTCGGTCGACTCACTCGAGATCGATACGACAGGCGGCGACGTCACCATCGCAGTGAACGATTACATCCACGTCAGCGACGGCGGATACGATATCACTGTTACCGGTGGCAACGACGTGCGGGTCTACGTCAACACCTCCGAGAAGAAGGGCGGAAGCACCGGCCTCCACGTCGGAAAGAAGTCTTCGATTGCCACTCCGCACAACAACGCGACGCAGCTCTACGTCTACGGGAAAGACGATTTCAACGCGACGATTCAGGGGGCAGGCGGCTCTAGCAGAGCCCGATTCTCCGGCGTCATCTACGCACCGTCGGGCAGTGACGGCCCAGGCACAGTCACTGTCGGGCACGGCGACGTCTACGGCGGTATCGTCACCGGCACGGCGAACATCAACACGCAAGCGGGACTCCACTACGACGAGGCGCTCGCCGCGGAACAGGCGCTCGCGCCCGACGCAGACGTCGTCCGGGTCACCTACCTCCACATCTCCGTCAATAGCGTCAACGTGACGAGTGGCTGATTCGCCCTTCGCCGCTCCCTACGCTGCCCACTTCACTACTCCCTGAAGCTGTACCTGAAAAGACAGGTGGCCACAAGCGCTAATGAGTGTCCCCCAAGGGCAGCTAGCATGCTATCCGAACAGGGGTCACCTCACGCTGCGGTGAACTGGTCTCTCACCGCGGGAATCGAAGCCGAGCTACAGCACGATTATACGGAGCGATAACCTGACGTGCTAGTTTATGGCCACTGGTACACAACACGGAGAGAAGAATGAGTGAGCCGGAACTCCGTTCTACGCCCCGGAAAAAGGGGATCGGGGGATCGCGAGGGCAGACGGGACCGCTCGCTGTCATACTCGTGTTCGCGCTCGTGATAACCGGGAGCACGCTGGTCGTCGTCACCGGCGGCCAGGCCATCACCGATACCCAGAACAGGCTCGACGTCGAGCGAGCCTCGAACACGATGACCCAGCTCGACTCGCAGGCGGCGATGGTCGCCATCGGCGACTCGAAGACCCAGCAGATCCCACTGGACTCGGAGTCGGTCGAGGGATTTAGCGTCGAGAACGAGTCGGGCTGGATGAACGTCTCCTACCAGAACACGGCCACGCGCGCCGTGACGACCATCTACAACGAGTCGATGGGAGCCATCGTCTACCGGAGCGGGACCGAGACCATCGCCTACCAGGGTGGCGGCGTCTGGCGGGCCGACGGGGACCGGAGCGTGATGGTCTCCCCGCCGGAGTTCCACTACCGTGACGCGACGCTCACGCTCCCGATGGTCCAGGTCAAGGGTGACCGTTCGCTCACGCGCCGTGCGACCATCACCCGCAACTCGACGACGCGGTACTACCCGAACGAGAGCATCAACTCGAATTTCGTGAACCCGCTCGTGAGCGGGAAGGTCAACGTCACGGTCGGTGGGCCGTACTACCGCGCCTGGGGGTCGTACTTCGAACAGCGAACTGACGGCGAGGTTACCTACCAGCACGGCAAGAACAGGGTCACGGCGTCGCTCACGGTCCCAGTCGGTGACCGACGAGTGAAGCAAGCAGTTCACGCCTCGTCGACGTCGGGGACGATTACGTTCAAGGGATCGACCGACCCCAGCATCGACGCGTACACGTCGGCGGACGGCGACGGATACGCCGGCGAAGGAAAGGACAACGGCTGGAACAACGCGACGCTCACGACGGCCGGCGACGTCGACGTTCAGGACAACGGCGTCCAGATCTACGGGAACATCTCGGCCGGTGGCGCGGTCGACATGAAGGACTGGTCCAACAACTTCCACGGCCAGCGCGTCGAGTACGGGACGAGCATCAACCCCTCGCCGCCGGCCGGGGTCGAGACCGAGCAAATCTCCGAGACCGCCGACACTTCGAAGATAGACGGACCGATCAACGAGCGCGTCGACCACATCAGGAAGAACCGGGACGGTGACAGCGACTTCTCGGGCGACACGATCACGAGCAGCGCGACCATCGGCGAGGAGTCGCCCGGCGGAACGATGTTCTACGTCGACCACATCGACCTCGGGTCGACCGAGACTCTGACCGTCGACGCGACTGACGGCAACGTCTCCATCGCCGTGCGCGACTACGTCCGACTGAACCAGGGAACTATCGAAGTGGTCGGCGACCACCCAGTGCGCTTCTACATCAAGGGCGAGAACTCGCTCTCGTCGTTCTCCCCGTCTGCGACCAGCAACTCGGTCGAGCCGAACTTGCTCGTCGAGGGCGGTACGGTCCACACCGGCGGTGACGAGAACGCCACGCAGGTGTGGTTCTACGGGAAGAGCGACTTCGAGGCCGCTTCAGTGCAGAACGGCGGAGACTCGAAGATCGTCGGCGTGATATACGCACCGGGGAGCGACAGCGAGATGATACTGCGGAAGAGCGAGGTGTACGGCGGTATCGTCACGAACGAGATCGAAATCCTGGACGACGGCGTCATCCACTACGACAAAGCGCTGGAGAACACGCGCGCCGTCCCGGAGGCAGCCCGGACGACCAAAGTCACCTACCTCCACATCTCCGTCAACCGCGTCAACGTCACGAGCTGAGACTCACCCGGAACCCGCGCCGCCGGCGGTGTCTATCACCGGTCGATGGTGACGCCGACGTCGTTGACGACGACGTGGACGACGCGTGGGTTCGAGTGCTCGCACTCCAGGTACTCCTCGCCGTTGATCGTTTCTATCGGCGTCGCGCCACAGTCGAAGTCGGGGTCGTCGACGAAGTAGTCGCGCCACAGTTCGTTGCGAGGCGAAGAGACATTGAAGTACAGCGAGTCGACGGAGCCGCGAGAGTCCGACACGGCGACGTCGGTCCCACGGCTGTTGGCACGCAACAGGACAGTCGACCCGCCAGTGCTCTCCACGCTCGAAGACTGAGTCGCGACGACCGGGAGCAGCACGCGGTCGTTCTCGACGACGAACGGCGGTTCCTGCAACACCAGGGCCCCATCACGCTCGACGCGGAACACGGCGCCGGCCTCGTAGACGAGTTCGCGTTCCCGGTCCCCGTCGTAGACGATCGGACGAATGTCGCGTGTCACCGTCGTCGGGTTCCCAGCGCTGTCTTTCACGGTGACGTTTATCGAGACGTTCTCGTCGGTGTACAGCTGTGACTCACCGAGGCTGACCTCCGTCGCGCGGCTCGGCGCCCCGCGTTCGTAGATGTCGGCCATGTTGTCGCCGAGGACGTCGAAGGCCCGCTCGGCGTTGTTCATCTGCTCGGCGTCGCGCGCCGACTCGAGCGATCCCAGGCCGCTGACGCTGACGATAGCCACGGAGGCGACGACGAGACCGAACACGAGGGCGAAGCTCAGCACCTCGCTGGCGGCCCGGTCAGTCATTCGTCACCTCCAGTTCGTTCGCCGAGGTGTGCGTGACGACGACGGTCCCGCCGCCAGCGTTGGACGCCGCCACGTGCGTGGTCGTCTGGATGCGCACCGAGACGGTTATCTCCGGATCCGTCGAGGTCAGGACGAGTTCCGTCTCGGGAGTGGTCTCTAACGACAGCCGATACCCCGTTCCGCTGATCCGCTCGGGAAGCGACTGAGAGAGGGTCACCTCCTGGTTGCCGTCACCGGCCGTCACGAGCCGGTCGGCGCGCTGGACGTCCGAGGCGACCTGTTGGCCGATGACCTCGAGTTCGGACCGGATGACCTCCTCCTGGCGGTCCTCGACGAAGCCGCCGCCCGCCGACAGGAGCCCGGTGACGAGTACCGCCATGATGCCGAGACTGAGCACGTAGTTCAGCGTCGAAGAGACGGCACGGTCGGTCATCGTGACTCACCCGGGGCGACCCGGACGTCCGTCTCGTACTCGAGTTTCGGTGAGTTGTAGACGTACCGGACGGTCACGTCGTAGATGGCGTCGTCCCAGTACGGTGAGTCCGAACCGACGCTGGCGTTGAGGGTGTTCGAACTCGCCATCGACTGGTTTCGCGTGACCAGCGAGTAGTTGCCGTGGGCCTCGTCGCCGTGCTCGAAAGTGACGTTGTACCGGTCGCCCACGCCGCTCGCGAAGCGATAGTTCCCGAAGTCGCCGTTCGTATTGGGACCCTGCCGGAGCGCCCCACAGGGTTCGCCGGCGAGTCGACCCTCCGTGACGTCGACGTGGACGAACGCCCCGTCCACCTCCTGCATACATCGTGCCTCGGGCTCGCTGTCGACCTCGACTTCGACGTGGACGTCGTCCGACGGTCCGTCGCGCCACAGCGTCATCGTCCAGGTCGCGGAACCCTTCCACTCCTCGACGACGATCCGGAAGGCGCCGCTCTCATCGGGTTCGAGAGACGACTTCGTGACGTTCAGTTCGAACGCCCGCGTCGCGTTCCCCTCGCTCCCGGATCGGTCGACGTCGTCGACCACGTGCCAGTCGGAGTTCCCGTTTCTGTCCTGGAACGCCCGGCCACCGCTGGTGTTCTGTGCGATCCGAGAGCCGTACTCGATAGATCCGGATTTCCGCGAGACGTTGACGATGGCCGTGTCGGCCGCGCTCTGTTTCGAATAGGCCGTGTTCACGTTGCCGATTCCCCTGTCGACGCCCTGTTCGAGTGTGCTCTGGTCTGTCGTGTTGTAGACGTTCGCCGACGCGATACTCTGGCCGACGCCGCGTTCGACGTCGTGTCTGAGCGTCAGGGCGTCGCCGCTCCCGCCCGTCTCACCGCGACTCGCCAGGTTCTCCGTGAAGATGGCGGAGTTGACCACGAGCGCGAGCGCGACGAACGTCACGGCGAGGGCGAAGGCGGCGACGAGGATGAGCTGCCCGCGGCTCCGTGACCCTAGATCCGCCACGCGACCACCTCCACGCGGACGACGTTGTACACGCCCGTCCCCACGTCCTGGGCGTAGAACGACGACGACTCGTTGAGCGTCACGTTGGTCCGCCGCAGGTCGTGATCGTACAGTCGGTCGTCGTCGGCCAGCGTCACCGTGCGCGACGCACTCACCGCGTTGTCGCTCGGGACGCCCCGATACACGACGCGGTTCTGGATGGTTTTCCCCGAGGGTGACTGGAAACTGACGTACAGGTTGTACGAGATTCCCCCCTGGTCGAACGACCGAGACAGCATACTCCCGAGCGTCGTGTTCGGCGGGTCCGACGTGTAGTAGCCGATGGAGCTCGTGTTGTGGAAGTCGCCGTCGCTCTCGTTCCAGTAGAGCACCGTTTCTTCGAGTCCATCCCGCTCGGCGGCGGCCGAGAGGACGCCGGACGCGACCGACCGCTGCTGGTTCTCGATGTGCTGGCTCGACGTACTCGCCGATAGCGGCGTCACCGCCGTCATCTGCAGTGCGAAGATGACGCTCGCGAGCAACAGCAGTGCGGCGACGACCCCCTCCAGCGTGTGTGCTTGGCCTCTGTCCATCTTACCACATCTCCACGACGACCGTCACGTCCTCGCCCGCGAGGGACGCGACGCGCGTCGCCGTCACCGCATCCGCGTTGGTCGTCGGTGGCGTCTCCCCGGCAGCCAGCCTGACGTCACACGTCCCGTCGTCCGCTTCGACCAGCGCGTCGCTCGAGCCGTCCCAGCAGAGCTGTTCGGACCCGACGTCCGCGGCGGACGTGTTACCCTGGACTGTGACGTTCACGTTCTGTCTGTCCTTGATCCCGACGAAATCGGCCAGGTCGTCCTTCGACGGGCCACACGCGGTGATGTCGGTCCCGTCCTCGGCGTGCTCGAAGAAGTCGACCGTACACGCCGTATCGAGGACACCGGGCCGCTGGGACGACCCGAGCTGGTTCTGGGTCAGCCCGTCAGCGACGCGATTGACCGTCACCGTCTCGTCCTGGGCACCGACGGTGAACGGCTCGACGATACCAGGGACGAACAGGAAGATGAACATGACCACCGCGAGGAAGATACTGATCCCGATGGCGAAATCGAGCGTCGTCTGGGCGCGACTCTCTCCGCTGCTTCCCTTCGCATCGTCGTCCCCCCTAAACATTGGTAATCCAATCAACGCCGAACGTCTCTAATCGCTCGACGGACCGTGTCTGCAGACAGGTTAGTCTCGACTCTCTTAGCCATTGTGGCCGATTCTACCCGAGGAATAACGGGAACGTGTGACACGCCGTCCGGCGCTTCGATGCCTTTATGAAAACCGACCGGATACGAATGAGTGCGGGCTCGTAGATCAGTGGTAGATCACTCCCTTGGCATGGGAGAGGCCCCGGGTTCAAATCCCGGCGAGTCCATCCCGTTTTGACTGCTGTGCTCGTCGAACTCGATTCTCGCTCTGGCCGGTACTCAGATGACGCCATCGATCGATCCGACCAACTCGCCCATTGCAATCGTGGACTCGACGAACGATTTCACGTGAGCTATCAGTGACGCGGGCGCGCTACGTGAGATCTCGCGAACGGCGGTCCGGGGTGCGATTTTTTACACGAGTCCCACATAACAACGTCTGCAACTCGACTTCGCTGGTGCCGAAAACTGTCATTGCAGCGACGTAGGGCCATTTTTCCCATTACGAGTCGTGAAACGATCGATAGTTTTTCGTACCTCCATACTCCTTCAATTAACGATAATCATGGGGTGTGGGCCCGAATCCGAACAGCGTGGCATATCTCACCTCGTTGGCGCAGTCCTGCTAATCGGTATCACGATGACGGCAGTCGTGCTGATCATCGTCGCCGGCACAGGGACGATAGGGGACGTCAACGAGGACAACAAGGCAGAGGTCGCTGGGCAGACGTTCGCCCAGACCGACGAAGCGTTCCAGGCGTTCGCGCGTCAGGATCGAAACCGCAGTCGAACGGTCGAACTTCCCGAGTCGATGAACGGGGACGTCGAGGTCCGGGACTCGTCGTGGCGGTTGCGACTCAACGACAATTCGGCCTGTACGTCTGGTAAACGACGTCTAGGCGCGATGCACTACGATGGCGAGGACCAGGCTGTGGGCTACGAGGGCGGTGGCGTCTGGGAGGTTACCGAATCCGGCGCAAGGATGGATTCGCCGCCAAAGATGACGTACAGCGATGGTTCGCTTAGCGTCCGATTCCCCAACATCACGGGGAAGGTGACGACGTCAAACAGGATCTCGCTCTCGTCGAACATCTCGCGGTCTTCGATGCAGGAACGGAACCTCGCCATGGCGCTCTACACCGTCCACGACTACGACTACGAGGGTGACATCGACGACAGCGACATCGAGTGTTCGCCGTCCGAGCTCCACCAGGGGACGCTGTGGATCAACGACAGCGCCTACGCGGGTGCGTGGGCAAACTACTTCGAGAACAACTACGACGAACCGCGAGTCGCCCTGAGGAGTTCGTCGCCCGTCGAATCCGGTGACTCGGTCAAGGTCGAGTTCAAGCTCGGCGACGTCAGTGACCCCGAGTACAAGGTTACCGACGTCGACGTATCCCGGAACGCCGCCGGCGAAGTGGAGGTTGAGGCCGATGTGATGAACGTCGGTGGGCTCGAAGGCGAACAGGACGTCGACGTCGAGTTCAAAGACTCGTCGGGAACCGTCCTCTATTCCGGGGGCGGAAGCGACCAGCGTATCGCCTCCGGGGACACGGCGACCTATGGACTCACGACGAGTTCGTCCCTATCAAGTGATGACTACACCGTCGAAGTGTCTACCGAGGACGACGACGTGGTCAAGCCGATCGAAATCAGGGGCACGGGACCACCGACACCCGCTATCACCGCCGACGCCCCGCAGAACGCGTCAGTGGGTGAAGACGCGACCCTCGACGTCGAAGTCAGTAACGCCGGCGCGGACATGACCGCCGTCCGCACGGTGTCGGTCGAAGTCGACGGCGAAGTCCTCGACACCAGGGACGTCGTGGTCCACCCGGATTCGGCCGAAACATACACTGTCTCCCTCCCGACGGACGTGCCAGGGAGTTACGATGTAATGGTCGAGACGGAGGAAGACAGCAGCGTGGGCGACACCGATACGTACTACGTAGGTAGCCAGCCGTACTACGAGATAAGCAACGTCGATAGCCCCGATTCAGTCTCCGCGACCGACGAGTACGAGATTCGGGCGGACATCACGAACAGAGGACAGCTCCAGGGACAGCGAGACGTGAAGATTACGCTCCAGAACGCGTCGCGAGAGACCAACGTCACGAGCAAGGAGGAGACGCTCACGATCGACGGGCAGGCCTACGCGGGGTCCAGCACCGAGTCGCTCTCCCTCTCCCACACGTTCACCCCTGGCGAGGAGGGGACCTACCGGTACATCATCGAGACCGGCAACGAGACGGCGATGGAACTGTTCACGGTCGGCCCGCCGACGAATCCGAACTACGTGGTAGAGGATATGGAATTCGTCGACGACCCGGCGTGGTACGGCGACGAGGTTTCGTTCGAGGTCACGGTCAAGAACAACGGCGGTTACACCGGCAATCAGGAGATACAGCTCTACTCGGAGCACGGGTCGCGCATCTGGACCGAACAGGTCGTCCTCGCGCCGGGGGAACAGACGACGATTCGGAAGACGCGTCCCATCACGCGAGGGCAGTTCAACGACGGGCTGAACCGGCTGACAGCGACGACGAACAACGCGTCGGACGACGAATCGATCCTGATCGAGAAGAGCAACAGGATCGAGGACGGCGACGGATCCATCGAGATAAACAAGCGCGTCAGAGCGGAGATAACGGTGCTCGGCGCCGAACTCGAGGGCCGGAACACCGAACACAACTACATCAGCCAGACGCCGACGACCATGTGGCTGGACGTCACGAACGGGACGACAGGCCGAGAGCGCGAAATCGACCTGTTTCAGGACCGTTTCGGCGGTGACGTAAATCATCCGCGCGCCGAGCGCGCGATGATCCAAAATGAGGACCCGTACAACCCAGCGTACACTCGTGATAACCCGTACAAACATCGGTTGAACCTCTCGGAAGGGTCCTCGCTGTCGCTGTTCGCGGAGTCGAAAGGGTGCGACGAGTGGCAGTATACGGACGTCACATGGGGTGACATCGAGATATGGCCCGACTATCACACGGACGCGAACACCGTCGCGTGTACGCAACCTGACGGCACGTGGATCCGTGCAAGCGAGAATGTAAACTCCCGGAACGTAGTCATCCTCGGCGACGGCGACGAAGTGCCATCGTTCGGCGCGGCCCACTCCTATCAGCGCGGGCTCAAGGACATGCTGGGTAGTCGGATAACTGAAGACGGCACCCTGTCGCTCGCAGACGGCGAACGCGTGTTCCTCTACGAACTGTCGACGGGTAACGCGGACCCCGACGACGCGGTCGGTTCGGGTGACCCGGACTACAACGACGCCGTCGCGCTGTTCAGGGTGCTCGAAGTGCAGCGCGAGGTCCAGCAGCCCCCCGAAATCGTCATCGAAGACGCCAGTGACGTTCCGGACCAGGTCCCGGAGGGAGAGCGAAAAACGTTCTCCGTCGACGTCAAGAACACCGGCGGCAGCACCGGGAGTACGAACGTCCTCTTCGACCTCGCCGAGGCGACGCCCCAACAGGAGAGCGTCGAGGACATCGAACCCGGCGAGACGCGCCGCGTGACGTTCACTGTCCCCGGTACCCTGGACGGTGGCCAGAAATACGATTTCGAAATCGACGTCGGTAGTAACCCGAAGGAAGAACGACACGGGAAGATCACCATTGGTACGATCGAGGGCCCGCACTTCCAGGTCTCCCAGGTCGACACGTACTCGGTCGTCAATCGGAGCGCCTCACCGACTGTCTGGGTGACCGTGAACAACACCGGGACGGACCCCGACAGGCAGTCCATCGTCTTCGAGGACAACGACGGCACCAAGTCCGTGACCCGGAGTCTCGATCGAGGCGAAGAGACGACGGTCAGCTTCGACCTCGCGACGCCGTCGCCGGACGGCATCTACGAGTACGAAGTCTCGACGGACGACGACCGCTCGATAACGTACAAGTACTTCGTCGGTGAGTCGGACGTGCACATCGAACGGGCGAATTCCACCACGAACTCGTACCGAGAGGGCGAACTGATCCAGCAACGGGCGATGAATTACCTCTCGCTCAAGGTCGTGAATGACGGCTCGGTCGGCACCACCAGTGACGTGCGGCTCGTCATCGATAGAGACGACGGGTCGAACGTCTTCGACGAGACCAAGACGGTCTCGCTCGGCCAGGGTCGAGTCGACTCCTATCCCGCCCATCCCTCGTTCAACGTCTCTTCAGACGTGTCAGAAGGGTACTACGATTACGAGGCCACCGTGTCCGACGGTGCTGGCGGAACGGCCGATTCGTGGTCTGGAAAGATATTCCTCCAGAGCGACGTTGACACCGGCAATTCGACGAACAGCAGCTCGCCGGTCGAGGTGGACTCGAACGAGGTCGTCATCGACGGCTGATCGGTAGTCCCGGTGACGAGCGCCGGTTAGCTTCAGCGACCACACATTGACTCGCTGACTGGACATCCACACTTTTCTGCTCGCTTCGAGGCGTGCTAGAACCCGTCGATCACGCCCCTGAATTCCGCGTGCTTCGACGGAATCGTCTGAGTGCCAGTCGTTGCTTGGATGCCATGCAGGCATCTCGCCAGGTCGTGTACGAAACCGGAAGCAGTCCTCGATGGCGGTTTCGTCTCACTCGTGTCGGGATAGAGAGCGGGGGAACACTCGTCCCTCTTGGCGTCGCTGGCTGCCAGCAATAGTCGGAACCCGGACCGTGCACACCTTATGGCTTCTAGTCGAGTTCGGGCCCCGGTACTTTCTTTCGAAAAGCCGATGGTTCCGGACAGGCGTGCTCAGAATATGGGGCGAAAGGCGTCGCAACAGTCGCGCGCCAGATCAGATTAAACCCGCTATTCGGCCCCCCGGCGAGCAGTGTGAGACTCACAAACGTCAGTGGGCGCACGATACGTCGGATGATGAAATCGGTAGATCTGGCAGCTCCGCTCAGTTCACAGCAGATAGCTCAACCGTGGTGTTGTGCACGTAGACGCGGTCGAGGCCGCCACAGGTGTAGGTTCCGGCGCCCCCAGTCCACTCGTCCATCTCGCGGTCGAAGAGTTGCTGCCAGGCGTCAGGGTTGTGCGTCCGGCTAACGTCGATCGTAACGTCCGACGCGGACCCGTTCTCACCGTCAGTCAGCTTGGGATACGCCGACATAGACCCGTTCTCGCGAGCCCGCAACGCCAGCGAGTCGCTGGAGACGTTCACGTCGCCGCGCACCGACACCAGACCGATGTTGGCAGTATCCGCCCCGCAACGGAACGGCGGTTTACTGACGACTGTCTGCCCGCGGTCTTGGCTCCGGTAGACGGCGCCGCTTTCGTAGGCAATCTCCGTATCACGGCCGGTCTGGCGGACGAACGCACCGACGTCGACGGTAATCGATAGCGGTGGCGGTCCCCGCGGCGTCCCGGAGATAGTGATCTCGATAACGGAACTGTGGCGTTCGAGCTGGTCACCGTTCAACTGGAGCTGGTGGGAGCGCTGTGGGACGCCGTCGACTTTGATGTCCTCCATCGACGAGTCGAAGCCGGTCATCGCCACCTCGGCGGATTCGGCGCGCGCGCCGTCGCGGTAGTCCTCCAGTGACCCGAGTCCACCGATAGAGACGACGCCGACGGCGGTGATGATGATCGAGAACGTCAGGACGAACGCGACGAGGTCAGAGACACCGCGTGAATCGCTGCTGGCCCAGTCAGGGAGAGGTATCCTTCGCATGGTCAGTTCTCCCTCAGGACGATGCAGTCTCTGTCCGTGTCGTAGGCGACTTCGACCTTGCCACCGTCGACAGTGCTCTCACAGACGTCACTCTCGGCTGTGAATCGGACCGGAACCGAGTCGTGCCTGACCGAAGCACTGCTATTGACGAAGACGATGGTCTCACTCGGTTCCGGATGGACGTCGATACTGTAGTGGCTGCCACCGATCCGTTCAGGATGCTCGGCGGTGAACGACACCGGCGCGTTCGTCGTGTTAAACTGATCGATCCGCATCAGATCGCTGACGACGGCGCTACTGACGTCTTCGAGCCCGCGCTCGACGACGTACTGGCGCTGGTCGTCGACCATCTGGCTGGCACCGATCATCAGCCCGGTAAGCATGATGGACGTGATGCCGATGGTAATGGCGTGGGAGACGGCCGTCGAGACGGCCCGGTCGTCGATCATCGTGGTGCCTCCGGATCTTCGACCAAGATCGTTCGGTTGTACGAGAGTTCGGCGCTCCGGTATCGAACCGTTACACCGGGGCGGACGGGGTAGTCATCGGCGGCTACACGCGGGTTACCTTCGACCAGGGCTCGATAGGTTCCCTCAACGTCGTCGTCCCCTTCAAACCGGAACGAGGAGGGCGTGCCGATGTCCTCACGGACGCCGGGGAACGAACACTCACCGCTCTCGTTCGTCCCCTGAACGAGGTCCAGCTCTGGGGCCGCATCGGTATCACAGTGGGTCACGGACCCGTCGGCCGTCGTCACGGTTACCCGTGCCGCCGGCGTCGGCGGATACTCGTACGCTTCGAGCTTCCAGGTTTCGCCGGTCGTGGCGTTCCTGGCGACGACGTCGAACGAGTTCGTACGCCCCGGTGCAGAGAACGAGTCGATCCGAAGGACGAAGCTCCGAACGTATTCGACGTCGTCGACGACGAGGTGGGGCGTTCCCGGCGCGAACGGCTGACTCGTCGTCTGCTGGATTCGGTAACCCTGGTGTCCACGAGTGACCGAGTCGTTGTACGTGACGTTGACGGTCCCACTGGAACCGTCAAGCGTCATGTTCCGCGTGTAGTTGTGGTACGTGGTCACATTGCTTTCGACGTACGTGAACGCGTTTCCGGGATCCGGATTTTTCGCCAGAATCTGATTCGTCAGCCGACCGACGTCGCGCTCGACCATCTCCTCAGTCCGCTCAGCGTCGTCGAGTACCCGGTACTCGGTCTGCGTGCCCGTGGCGTCGGCGTACTGCATACCGTTGAGCATGACGACGGTTCCGAGGATGGTGAGGCCGATCAGAACGGCACCGATGAGTAACAGTTGGCCGCGGTCCGTTCTCACCATACGATAAGTCGCACCTCCACGACGTTGTACAGCTGCGAGTCCTCGTTGACGTCCGGGACGTAGAAGTCGTCGAGGTCGGATATCCGCGGCCCTTCGTCCGAACAGTCGTCGCCATACCGGGCCCGGTCGTCGTCGTAGAGGGCCAGCTGGTACGTCGCCGAACCGGCGTTTTGCTGCGGGATGGCGAGCGAATCGTCGTCGGTACTCGTGAGTACTGCACGCTCTCGTCCATCGGAACCAGTCCAGTAGCTGACGTAGAGGTTGTAGTTCACCCCCTGTCTATCGAACGTATGGTTCAACTGTCGCTCGAACGGAGCCGGATCCCCGGCGGGCGAATCCCCGTCGATGACCGGTTTGCTCGAGCTGTAACACCTGACCGCCTCACCGAGCGACCCGTTGGCGGCGGTTACGCTCAGGAAGTCGGCGGCCTGGGTACCGAGCTGGTCCGGTTCCCGGTCCGAATCGCCCGACCACGGCCCCGTGTCGACGGCCTGGAGGCCATAGAACACCGCCAGGACGACGACGATGGCGGCAATGGTACCCTCCAGCGTGTACGCCTGGGCTCGGTCCATCTTACCACGCCCTCACTGTCAGCCAGCACACTGTCTTGCACTTGTGCCCGGGGTCGGAGAGGCGAACGATCCGGGTCGTACTCGCCGCGCCGTCCTGTCCCCTGTATTCGGGCCCCCAGGCCAGGTGGTCCGAGTCCACACCGCGTTCGGCGGGGGCGCGTGTCCCGTCCTCTATCGCCGAACTGTTGACGATGGTGACGTTGACCTTCGGCGTTCGCCGTCGGTCGGTCCCGACGTCGATGCCACTGGCGGCTTTCAAATTACGCAGATCGGTGTCGGCCTCGAGTTCCTCGTAGATGCCGTCGGACTCGTTGTACCGGAGAACGTTTCGCTCGGCGTCGACGCTATAGTGTTCCACGAGGTACGTCGCCACCTGTCCGGACGCGGTTTCGAGGTCACCGTCGATCGGATCCTCGTAGGCCTGGTAGACGCTGCCCTGGACGAACGTGAACGTCGCGATGATCGTCACGAGCAGGATGCTCGCGCCGACGACGAAGTCCTGCGGCGTCTGGCCCCTGTTATTCATCGGATCCCACACCCCTGGTCGCTGCTGCGAATTTGCTGTCGTACATTGGTTCCCACACCCGTGTTCCGCCCGCTAGCCCACTGCCATCCACACCACCAGCGCGATGGTCGGGAGTATCACCGCGAATTTCACTCCCGAAATCAGGTCGACGTCCCTGATATAGCCGGCGATGAACGACGACAGCAGCGCCTGCATCGTCACCGCGTGGAAGAACAGCATCGAGAGCTGTTGGGTGTCCACGCTGCCGCCGAAGCCGGCCCCGGAGCCACCGCCCGATCCGCCGAGCCCGGACATCACGTCGAGGAACTGCGTCTTGAGCAGCGCCATCACGCCCAGCAGCGTCAGGTAGGTCATCAGGATGATGACGACCTGCATCCGCGTCCGGGCGATGCGCTCGCGGTCGATGTCGTCCTGGTTCTCGGAGGCCTGCGCGGCCGTCGAGAGCACGTCCTGGATCTGGCTGGAGGCCTCCTGGGCCTCGCTGATCAGCTTGACCGTCCGGGCCAGCCGCGGGACGTGGTAGTTGTTGTTGAACTCCCGGAGCGCGTCCTTGAGGCTGGTCCCGTAGTTGACCTTCGCGTGCATCACCTCGAACTCGTCGGAGAGTTTGCCGGCGGAGGTGTCTGCGACGACGCGGATGGACTCGAGCAGCGTCATCCCGGTGTCGTTGGCGCTGGCGAGTTTCCGCAGGTTCTCCGAGAGGTTGCCGACGATGGCCTTGCGTGCGCGCTGGTTCCACTCGTAGAAGATCGCCAGCGGCAAGAGGTTCAGATAGAGCGGGACGTACACCCAGAAGAACGTCCCGCGGACGGGGTTCGCTATCATTCCGTCGAGCGACATCGGCGCCCAGTTGAAGACGACGGTGAAGATGAGCGCGACGATAGTCAGCGGCGTCGACACGGCCAGGACCATCAGTGGGTGGTCGCGGAAGAAGATGTGGGGCGCCGTGATGATCTGCATCAGCTCGTAGGTCCCCTCCCGGTTCCGTATCCGGTCGAAGAGGCTGTAGTCGCCGGTGTAGTTCTCGATGAGACCGAGATCCAGGATGCCCATCCCCTCGTCGACGACGAACTCGTCGTCACCGTCGCTCGGGCGGAGGTAACCGTCACCGATGGTGTCCTGGGTCACCGTCGAGACGAGGACGAGGAAGCCGACCCCCACGAGGGGGATGAGCCCGTAGACGGTACCGTACAGCAGCGTCTCCTGGGACTCGCCCATCATCGACATGATGACGAGGATGATGATGAGGAGGAGCGGGAACAGCGAGAGCGTCATGTACATCTCGCCGAAGAGCTCGAGGGTGTCGAGTTGCTTTTGCTGTTCCTGCTTGGCGGTCCGCATGTGCTTCTCTTTCTGGTCCTGGAGGAAGCTCGTCATGTCACCACCGGAGTTGATGATCGAGAGCATGTCCGTCAGGAACTGGCTCAACTCCCCGGAGGGAGTCTCCAGGGCCTGGTTTCGGATAGCCGTCCGGTAGTCCGTATCGAAGTACTCGGTCTCGAGGACGATGGACTGGAACTCCTTGGCGCACTCGCCGTAGGTGTCGTCGGCCTTCGCCATCGCCTGGAGGATTTCGAGCTGGTTTAGCCCGCCCACGGAGAGGGCGTACATGAACGAGATAGCGTCGGAGAGGAGGACGTTGACTTCGCGCTTGCGGGCGGACGCGCGGAAGTACGGAATCGAGACGAGCGAGCCGAAACCGATGCCGAAGCCGATGGCGCCGAAGACGACGCCCGTGACCACGATGAGGAACGGGATCTTGACGGCGTTGAGCACCGCCACGACCCCCTCCGGGAGGCCGGTCAGGCCGAGGAACGTCGGCGCGTCGCCGGCGCCGGCGAACAGCATCGTAACGACGAGATAGCCCACGAGCGTGCCGACGAGCCACAGCGCGACGCCCGAGAGCGTGCCGACGGCCATGGCTCGCGCGAGGAACATCTCGACGTTGTCGGCCATCCGGGCCTGGGCGAGTTTCTTCTCGACGCTCGCGACGAACTCGCCCTCCTCGTCGAAGGCCCACTGGTAGGCCGGGTAGAACGTGTCGCCGAGCGCACCGCCACTCCCGAGTGTCTGCTGGTCCCGGGTGTCGACGCTCATTCGCTATCTGCCTCCTTCCCCGCCTTGGGGACGAACTGGCCGAAGTCGATGCCGTCCTCGGCCTCCCCCGCTTCGCCGCTACCGTTCTCGGAGTTGACGCTCGTGAGCGCGGAGATGATGTCAGGCGTCTCCATCTCCTGGTATCGGTCGAACAGGGGCTGTGCGTTCTCGAGGACGTCCCCCGTCTCCTCCAGCATCTCGCCGCTGGCGTCCGGCCGGGGAACCATCTCCTCTTTGGCCTCGTCGATGTCGATCTCGACCGACTCCATCTCACGGAGGTCCTCGAGCGAGTGTTCCAGCTGGTCGTTCGCGATGAGGGTCAGGATGGTGTCGGGATCGTTGACGAACGCCTGGATCGTCGCCGCGACCTGCGCGTACGTGTTGAGCCCGTTCTCCATGAGGTAGGCGAGGACGACTTTTCGCTTGAACAGCTCCTCGTCGAGTTTCTCCTGGGTCCAGCCGCGGTCGAACTTGATCTCTTCGAGGGTGTTCGAGTTGCCCATCTGGATGTACTCGTCCGTCTCGGCGCGCCACTCGTAGACGTCCCGGACGTTGATCTCGTCGTTCTCCGCGGAGTACTCGTTGATCTCCGTGAGCGACTTGTTCCGGCGGACCTTCTTGCCGTCGACCCGGGTCTGGGTCTGGATAGAGACGAGATCCAGCGCCGTGAACAGCGTCTTGGAGACGTTGATCGGGTCGGTGGTGAACCGCTTGATGACTTCGCCGACCGAGTCGGCGTGGAACGTAGTGTAGGTGGTGTGACCCGTCGACATGACCTGGAAGAGGACACGACCTTCCTCACCACGGATCTCACCCATGACGATGTAGTCGGGGCGTTGCCGCAGTGCGGCCTCCAGCAGGTCGAACTCGTCGACGTCACCCTTGTCGTCCTCGCCGAACGAGGGGCGCGTGACGGAGGCGACCCAGTTGCGCTGGGGCAGTTCGACCTCGCGCGTGTCCTCGATAGAGACGATCTTCGAGTTCGACGGGATGAACAGCGAGACGGCGTTCAGGCTCGTCGTCTTCCCGGACGCGGTACCGCCGGCGAAGATGAGCGACTTGTTGTTCTCGATACAGAGCCAGAGGAACGCCATCTCGTCGAGCGAGAAGGTGTTCCAGTTGATGAGGTCGATCGGTGTGAACGGGACGTCCTTGAACTGACGGATGGTGTAGTTGGTCCCGTGGTCGGACACCTCGCGCCCGAGCGTTAGCTGGGCACGCGAGCCGTCCGGCAGCGTCGCGTCGACCTGGGGCTGGCGCTTGGAGATGCCTTTGCCGGAGCGCTGGGCGAGTTTGACGACGAAGTCGTCGAGGCTCTCCCGGCCGTGCTGGACGTTGGAGATGATCTGCTCGTAGTCGGTGTGGTAGACGAACACGCGCGAGTCGTAGCCGTCACACGAGATGTCCTCGACGTTGATGTCGTGTTTGACCGGGTCGATCTTCGCGTAGCCGATGAAGTCCCGCTTGAGCATGTACAGGAGCTTCTCGACCTGGTACTCGTTGAGGTCGTCTGGGTCGTCGGCGACGATGGCCGGTTCGGGCCGGGCCTCGATGCCCTCGAGTTCACCGGCCCGTTCCTCGACCTCGCCGCCCTCGACGCCGAACAGCTCGCCGATCTGGTCGAGGAACCCGCCACCGCCGCCGCCCTGGCTCGCCTCGACGCTCCCGTCGTAGAGGTCGTAGCGACCCAGCAGCCGTTCGGCCTCGCGCTGGATGACGTCGGCCCGGTCCGCGTCAGACCCCTGGACGATGACGTCGTCTTCCGAGTACTTGATCGCGGTCTTGAGCTTCCGCGAGAGAAAGCCCTTGAGTTCGTCCTCGATCTCGTTGAGGTGGGGCTGAATCACGTAGTACTTCTTCTCGTTCTCCTTCTTCGAGTGGAAGATGACGACGCAGGCGTAGGGCTTGTTCACCCAGTAGCGTTCGATCTCCTGGAAGTGGCTCTTCTTCTTCAGGGGAACGGACTTCTCCAGGTCGTAGCGGTTGACGACCGTCGTGTGACCCTCCTGGGTCGAGAAGAACTCGTCCTCGTCGAGTTCGGGGTTGACGTTGACCGTGTGCTCCTCGATCAGGTTGGACATCAGGTCCCCGACGTCGCCCGCGTGGGCGAGTCTATTCTCGGTCTCTTCGGGTTCGAAGCCGAGGTACTCCTCGGGTTCGAAGGGGACCTTTTCGCCGCCGCGAGTCCGCGGGACGGAGCCGTCGTCCTCGTAGTAGTACTCCCGCTTGAAGTGCTCCCAGGTGTAGACGTCCTTGGCGACCGGCGTCGCCTCCGGGTCGAGGAACTCCTCGAAGACTTCGTTCAGTCCCTTCGCCTTGCCGGCCGCGGTTTCGATGCGGTCTCGGATGCGCTGCGGTTCGAAACCGAGGTACTCGCTCCGGTCGAATCGTCCCCCCGTGTGGTGGTCGCGCCGCAGGTCGTCCCACGTGTAGTCCCCGACGGAAACGTCCTCACGGTCGGTCTGCGAACCTCCCCCGCGGTTCGCGCCGTCGGACGCCTGTCCACCCGTATCATCAATAGCCATTATCATTCATCTACCCGTATGGGTGAAAAAGCTTTACGCCGTTATACCGGTCGAAAACCGGATAGTTATCAACTGATGAACGTTTCGATGCGGGCCATCGCTTCTTTGAGTTCCCCGAGTCCCGTCGCGTAGGAGACGCGGAGGTGGCCCGCGCCGCCTTCGCCGAAGGCCGTCCCGGGGACGACGGCGACTTGCTGCTCCTCCAGGAGCGCCTCGGCGAACTCGTCGGCGTCCTCGCCCGGACACTCCGGGAACGCGTAGAACGCGCCCGCGGCCGGGAAACACGAGAGCCCCATCTCCTCGAACCGCGAGAGGACGAAGTTCCGACGGCGGTCGTACTGGGCGCACATCTCCTCGACCTCGTCGCCGCAGGTCTCCAGGGCCTCGATGGCGGCGTACTGGGCCGTCGTCGGCGCCGACAGCATCGAGTACTGGTGGACGCGGTTCATCGCCGCGATGGCCTCGGGTGGCGCGAGCGCGTAGCCCAGGCGCAGCCCGGTCATCGCGTAGGCCTTCGAGAAGCCGTTGAACACGACGGTCCGCTCGCGCATCCCCGGCAGACTGGCGATGGAGGTGTGCTCGTGCTCGTAGCTCAGCTCGGAGTAGATCTCGTCGGCGAAGACGAGCAGGTCGTGCTCGCGCGCGAACGCGGCGACCGGCTCCAGTTCAGACTCGGTCATCGTCGCCCCCGTCGGGTTGTTGGGGTAGCAGTAGACGAGCGCGTCGGCGTCGGCGGCGCCCGACTCCCGGAGCACCTCTGCGGTGAGTTTGAACTCGTCTTCCGCACGCGTGGTGACGTCCACGACGTCACAGCCGGCGAAGATGGCGCCCGGGACGTAGGAGACGTACGCCGGCTGGACGACGGCGACGGTGTCGCCGGGGTTGAGCAGCGCCCGGAACGCCAGGTCCAGGGCCTCGCTCGCGCCCGCGGTGACGAGTATCTCCTCGTCGGCGTCGTAGTCGAGGTCGTAGCGGTCGTCGACGTCCTCGGCGATCAGTTCGCGGAGTTCGCGCTTGCCGCGGTTGGCCGTGTATGAGGTCTTCCCCTGCTCCAGCGAGGCGATGGCCGCCTCGCGGGCGGCCCACGGCGCGGAGAAGTCCGGCTCCCCGACGCCCAGCGAGATGATGTCGTCCATCTCCTCGGCCAGTTCGAAGAAGCGCCGGATCCCCGACGGTGGCACCTGGTCGACGCGGTCGGCCGGCTCGATGGTCATGGGGAGATCGATAGCCGGTCGTCGTCGTGGCCGTCGCCGAACTCGATGCCCTGCTCCTTGTAGGACTCCATCACGTAGTGGGTGACCGTCTGGGTGACCTCCGGAATGGGCGCGACCTTGTCGCTGATGAAGTGCGAGACTTCGCTCATCGAGTCACCCTCGACGACCATGTCGAAGTCGTAGTCGCCGCTGATCAGGCGCAGGGAGCGGACCTGTGGGAACTTCGCGATGCGGTCGGCGATGTCGGCGTAGCTGGTCTCCCGGTCCAGCGTGACGTTGAGTTCGACCGACGCGCGGACCGGCTGGTCGTCCTCGTCGACGGCGCCCCAGTCGAGCACCGCCTGGTACCCGCGGACGATGCCCGCGGACTCCAGATCCGCGATGGCCGCCTCGACGTCGTCCTCGCTGGTATCGCTGAGCCGGGCGATGTCCTCGACACTGTACCGGGCGTTTTCACGGAGTAACTCCAGAATCTCGCCGCGACTATCCATACCTACACCCTCGGGGGCGCGGACTAAAGGATTTCTACATGTGTGTGGCGGTGTGTCACTCTGACTATCGGCCCACGAGGGGACAGGTGGGTTTATCCCGGTCCGGTCGGTTTCCCACCGCATGGACGGGTCGGACCCCCTCGATTCGACGGGCACCGTGGGTGGGATGGACGGGCAGGACGACGACGCGACAGGCTGGGACCTCGTGGCCGACTACGACGGTGCCGCGGCGCTCATCGCCGGGCTCCTCGAACTCGACGCCGATTCGGAGTACACCAAGACCGAACTGAGCGACGCCTCGGGCGTCGCCTACAAGACGCTCTATCTCGACGGCACCGTCGAGGCGCTCGTCGACGCCGGATTCCTGGAGTGTGAACAGCGCGACGGGGAGGAGACGACGTTCCGCATCGACCCGGAGTCACCGGTGTTCGAGGCGGCGGCGGCGTTCGAAATCGCGGCGGCGGACGGCTAATCAGTCGACTGCGTCACCGTCGCTCGTACCCCTTCGAGGGGAAGTTTCATCTGTGAGAATAGCCGACTACCCCCAATGCGTGTCGTTGCCAACCGGAGCGCTGGCACGATAATCGCCGGCGCCGGTCTGCTGCTGACCGGCTTTCACCTGTCCAGCGCCACCGGGTTCGAAACGAGCGCACTGGCGGTGCTCGTCACGTTGCTTCCGGTCGTGTTCTCGCTCGTCATGACGGCCGTCGGCGTCCAGGTCGCCCGGGGCCGTCTCGTTCCGGACCGGTTCGCGGGTCGGATGCTGGCCTGGACCGGTGTCGGCGTCACGGTCCTGTTTGCGTTCGGCCTCTGGATGTTCGCCGTCACCCTCGTGCTGGAGGTCACGCAGTCGAGCTCCATCGTCCCCATGGTCAACGTCGCGACGTTCGGCGCGCTCGTCGGGCTCCTCGTCGGACTCTACGACGTCCGTCGCCTGGAGCAACGGCAGTCCGTCGAGCAGCTGAACCGGATCAACGACACGCTCCGCGTCGCCACCGAAGAACTGGTCAACCAGACGGACCGGAAGTCGCTCGAACAGGCCGTCTGCGACCGATTGAGTGAGTCAGCGGCCTACGAGTCCGTCTGGGTCGGCCGGTACGACGATGCCGAGGGCGTCGTCCGTCCGGCGGCGTGGTCCGGGCTCGACGACGACTACTACGAATCGATCGACGTCACCGTCGACGACAGTCCCACCGGCGGTGGTCCCGGAGGGCGCGCGATCAGAGAGCGCGAAATCCAGTGCGTGCCGAACGTCTTCGCGGACCCGTCCATGGAGCCGTGGTGGGACATCCTGGAGAGCCGTGGCGTCCAGTCGATGGCCGTCGTTCCGATCGGACACGAGGGGACTGTCTACGGCTTCATCAGCATCTACGCCGACCGACCCAACGTGTTCGAGGAACGCGAACAGGCGGTGCTCACCGACCTGGGCGAGACCATCGGTCACGCCATCGCCTCCATCCAGGCGAACGAACGCCTCGCCGAGCGCGAGCGCGAACTGGCCCGACAGAACCAGCGCCTGGAGGAGTTCGCCGGCATCGTCAGCCACGACCTCCGGAACCCGCTGACCGTGGCGGTCGGCAACCTCCAGCTCGCCCGCGAGACCGGGGACGAGGAGTGCTTCTCGAAGGCGGCGGACGCGCTCGAACGGATGGACGAACTCATCGCAGACCTGCTGACGCTGGCCCGGCAGGGTGAGGCCATCGACGAGTTCGAACCGGTTCCGCTTCGAGAAGTCGTCGAGGAGGCGTGGGCGACGACCGGATCCGACTCGTCCACGCTCGTCTGTGAGGACGACCTCGGGACGCTGTCTGCCGACCGGAGCCGATTACGTCAGTTGCTGGAGAACGTCTTCCGCAACGCCGTGGAGCATGGCTCCACGAGCCCTCCTTCGCACGCTCAGGAGGACGGCATCGAACACGGTGGCCCCGACGTGACCGTCACCGTCCGCCGGACCGACGGCGGGTTCGCCGTCGAGGACGACGGTCCCGGGATTCCGGCCGACCGGCGCGAAGCGATATTCGACGTGGGCTACTCGACGAACGAGGACGGGACCGGCTTCGGCCTCGACATCGTCCGGAGCATCGTCGACGCCCACGGCTGGGACGTCGCCGTCGGCGAGAGTCCCTCCGGCGGCGCCCGCTTCGACTTCTCGGACGTCGAGCGGGTCGAACCGGAGACCGAACCCGCGTGAGGGCCCGCCGGACGTCGCGCCAGGCCCTGCACTACTTAGTTTCCAGCGCGATAAGCCCCGCACATGGTCGAACTCGAATCCGAAGCGGACGTACTCCAGCGCGGCGACGAGGCACCGGAGTTCGAACTCCGGGGGACCGACGGCGAGACGCACTCGCTGGCCGACTTCGCCGACAGACCGGCGGTCCTGCTCGTGTTCACGTGCAACCACTGCCCGTACGCGAAGGCGAAGTTCGACGAACTGAACGCCCTCGCCGACGAGTACGACGACCTGGCCGTCGTCGGCGTGAACTCGAACGACCCGGACGAGTACCCCGACGACTCCTTCGAACGCATGCAGGAACTCGTCGAGGACGGGACCATCGACTACGACGCCTACCTCTTCGACGCGACCCAGGCCGTCGCGGCGGGCTACGGCGCTCGCTGTACGCCCGATCCGTTCCTGCTCGCTAACGACGGGAGCGGAACGTTCACCGTGGCGTACCACGGCCGCCTCGACGACGCCACCAACCCCGACGACGAACCCACCGAGCGGGAGATGAAAGCGCACGTCGAGACGGTGTTGGCCGGCGAGGAAGTCACCGCCGAGCAGCGGCCCTCCCGCGGCTGTTCGATCAAGTGGCGCGACGGCAACGAACCCGATTACTGGAACACCTGATTCCGAGACGTCGGCTGCGACGGGACCGGCCGGCGTTCGACGAAGTCCCCGGGCGCGTCGGACTCCCGGTCATCCGGAACCGGGGTTCCGGGCGGCGTCGTTCGGTCCCACGCTCTCACAGCGCGTCGCGAACGAATTCGGTGACGATAGCGTCCTCGGCTTCGCGCAGGCGGTACTGGGCGGTCGAACGGGCGACGTCGAGTTCGCTGGCCAGTTCCTGGACTGTCGTCTCCCGCGGGCGCTCGTAGTAGCCCGCGGCCACCGCCGCTTCGAGTATCTCGTGCTGTTCCGGCGAGAGCTGGTGGGTCGTCCGCGTCTCGGCGCTCCAGTTGCCCGACTGCGTGAGGTGGGCCAGTTCGAGCGACAGCCCGTCGCGTAACTCGGCCTCGATGGCGTCGAACAGTTCGCCGACGGGTTGCTCGTCCGGGAAGAGGGCCTTCCAGCGGTACTCGTTGCCCGTCCTGTGTGACTGGAGCACGGCGCCGTCGCCGACGTGGTCGACGACGAAGTGCGGGACGGAGTGACACCTGTGGACCTCCTCGCGGAAGGTGTAGACGGTCCGCCCGCGGGGTTGCCGGTCGAGGACGTGGTACTCTCGCGTCGTGTTGCAGTCCGGCGCGTTCAGGCACTCGTTGCAGCGCGTGTCGTCGAGAAACGTCTCGTCGAAGCGCGCCATCGCCTCGCGGGACCCACTGGCGTGGTCCATCCGCCACATCGACGAGTCGTCGGTGTAACACGCCGACGACCGGACCGACAGCGACGGGTGCTCGCGGAAGACGTCCATCAGCCTGTCGGCGCCCGCCTCGTAGGCGACGACGAACTCGAACTCCTGCATAGCCGTGTGTACGCCCTGCGAGGCTTGAAGGTTAGCATGTGCCAACACGAGAGTGGCGAAGCGGTCCGGACGTCTCCGAACATCCCAGTTCGGCGACGGGCTGTTCCGCGTCCCTTCGGTGGGCCACCCTCGCCCGCCGTAAGCCAGCCTTACTGCGGTTTTGGCGCTAAATACTAATGACCGGTAGTCGGTATCGGTGTTGCCATGCGCTACGAAGGGATACGGACGAGGGGCGTGGCACTCGTACTGGTCGTGATCACCGTCGTCGCCGTCGGAGCGGGGGGTGGGCTGGCTGTCGCGGACCTCGGAGGACCGTCCGTGGACGCCGGAGCACACGGCTTCCAGAGTGAGAACGTCACCGAGGGGACGGCCGGCGACGAATCGGGCGACGGCGCCGGCGGCGATTCTGAAACGGCGACCGAGACGGAGCCCGCAGAGTCGCCCGCGACCGAATCGAGCGACGCGGGCGCGTCCGCCGACGGTGGCGACGGTTCCACAGCAGACCGTGACGGTTCCACCGCCGACGAACCGGCGGACGAGACGACGGCGACGGAGTCGGCGACTGTGAGCGAAACGGAGTCGACCGAGTCGACGGAAGCGCCATCCGACGGGGACACGTCGACGCCCGACGACGCGGCGACTGACGAGGCGGCGACTAACGACGCGGCGACTGACGAGGCGAACACCACCACGGTGGAGAACGACGCTGGACAGGTCAGCGCGAGCGGAGGCGCGAACGACACGCAGACGCCAAACGGGAGTGCGGCGGATGGATCGGTGGCCTCGTGTGCCGTCATCGACGAGCCAGGCCAGTACGAACTGACCGGTGACGTCTCGGGCGAGTCTGAAACCTGTCTCGTCGTGGCGGCGAGCGGCGTCGTCCTCGACGGGAACGGACACACCGTCGCCGGGTCGGGGAGCGGCACTGGCATCCGGGTCGCCGGCGGCGTCTCCGACGTGACCGTGCGCGACGTCGACGTCAGCGGCTGGGGCGTGGCCGTCGCGCTCGGCGGCAGCGGCGCGAGCGGGCCGACGGCGAACCTGGTCGAGGTCCGGGCGACGGACAGCGACACCGGCGTCCGCCTGACGGCGGCCGACGGCTCGGCGATGCAGGCCGTGACCGCGCGTGACAACGGTGACGGGGTCGTGCTCGTCGACACCGCCGACGTGCAGGCGAGCGACGTCACCGTCGACGACAACGACGGCACGGGTCTCTGGTTGGCCCGCGGCGTCGCCGACAGTTCCTTCAGCGTCGTCCAGGCCACCGACAACGGCGACCGGGGCATCCACGTCTCGACGGGCGCCGTCGACAACTTCGTCGGCGACGCGACGGTGACCGACAACGGCGGTCCCGGCGTCGAGTTCGCGGACAGTTCGAACAACGTGCTCGCCGACAGCCGAATCGAGCGCAACGACGGGCCGGGCGTGCTGAGCTACCCCGCCGGCGGCGACAGGCTCGAGAACGTCCAGATCGCCGACAACGGCGACGGCGCCTACCGCGATCAGGCCGAGCGAGCGGGGGCAGTCGCCGATACCGTCAGCCTCGGCGGCGGGACCTCGGTCCAGTTCGACCAGGGCGTGACCCACCTCGCGTCGGTGGGGACTCCCGGTTCGCTGCCCGACGGGACCGAAGCAGTCGGACCCGCCGTCGAAGTAATGGTCCGGGACGGCGACAGCGCGGCGGCGACGGTGACGGTGCCCGTCGACGTCGACGGCGACGTCACGGCCTACCAGCGCGTCGACGGGACCTGGCAGGAAGTCGACGGCGTCACGGTGGCAGTCGGCGAAGCGGAGATCCCCGTCTCCCAGAGCGGCACCGTCGTCCCGGTCTTCGAGAGTGCCGGCAGTGGGACCACCGGAGCGACGCCCGACGGCGGCACGGAGACTGCCCCCGGCGGCGGCGAGGCGACCGAGAACGAACCGGGCGACGACACCGTCCGCGCCGACGCAGCGTCGAACGAGGAACTCGCCGCGAGCGACGGGGCGTCAGTAGGGGACGAGGCGACAGCGGGGGCGAACACAGGGACCGAGAGCGGCGACCCCTTGCCCGCGAGACGGTACGCGTTCGACGACGACCGGTTCGCCGACGTCGGCGCGCCCGCCGCGGCGCAGTACGAGAATCGGACCCAGACGCTCGTCATCGGTCCAGCGGCGGTCGACGACGCCATCGAGTACACGTTCGCGGTCGACGGGAACGTCTCGAAGGTCACGACGGGCGGCGTCACCGCCGACGAGACCGACGCGATATCGCGGACCGACGGGACGGTCACGGTGACCGGAACGACGTCCGCGGGCGACGCCTACCTCGTCGACGGTGACCTCAGGTCGATTCGCCAGACGGACGGTGCAACCGGATTCTTCGTCCGCTACGACGGTCCCGTCGACGCTAACGGAACCCGACCCTGACGGGAGGCCGGTTGTTCCGCCGGCCCCTGTCGTTTTGTGACCGCGCGCTGTAGTGGGCGCCATGAGTGACCCGCTGCCCGACGTGACGGAGGAGTTCGCCCGGACGCTGGCGCCGACTTCCGACGAGGTCATCGAGGAGATGGACGCCCGCGCCGACCGAGAGGGGTTCCCGACGGTGGGCCCGGCGGTCGGCGGGTGGCTCCGTCTGCTCGCCCGCTCCGTCGACGCGGAGCGAGTCTTCGAGTTCGGCTCGGGCTACGGCTACTCGGCGTACTGGATGGCGCCGGCGCTCCCCGAGGACGGCGAGATCGTCCTGACTGAGATCGACGCGGACGAACTCGACGACGCCCGCGAGAACCTGGAACGCGGCGGGTTCGCCGACCGCGCCCGCTTCGAACACGGCGACGCCATCGAGACCGTCGAGCGCTACGACGGTCCCTTCGACGTGGTCCTGATCGACAACGAGAAGCACCGCTACGCAGAGGCGTTCGAGGCCGTCCGCGACAAGGTTCCCGTCGGTGGAGTCGTCGCGGCGGACAACGCCATCGAAGCGGGCCCGCTCGACTTCGACGACGTGCGCGCGCTGCTTGCCGGCGAGGACGTCGACGCCAACGAGATGAGCCGCGGCATCGCCGACTACCTCCGGACCGTCGGCGAGGACCCCGCGTTCGAGACGGGTCTGTTGCCCCTGGGAGAGGGGGTCGCCGTCTCGATCCGGATCTGACCGGTCTCGCCCCGTCGTCGCTCCAATTCTCGCCTGCGAAAATCGGGGTGGATCGCTTATGTGGGTGGCCGGGAAACGACCCGCAACGTTCGTGTTACGCCCATGAGTCTGAAGATAGATATACGCAAACTGGGGTTGTTCAACCAGATGGCCAAGGAGGGCGGGAACACCGTCGCGGACCACCTGAGCCAGATGACGGGGATGGAGACGGAGATGGAGATCACCAAGATCAACTTCATCGACGTCGCCGACATCAAGACCCACGTCGGCGACCAGAAACAGATCGGCATCAGCATCAGGCTGCTCGAACCGCCCCACGGCCACATCCTCTTTCTGTTCAACGGCTCGAGCGCCAAGGAACTCGCCCAGGGAATGGTCGGGGACATGGGCGAGACGGACCCGAACGGCAGCGGGTTCACCGACATGGAGCGCTCCGCCATCCAGGAGATCGGCAACATCATGACCTCGGCGTTCATCGACGGCTGGGCGAACGTCCTCCAGACGACCATCGACATCGGGCCGCCGAAGTTCACCTTCGGCCCGGGCAGCGGGATGGTCGACGGACTCGTCGGGGGCCGCGAGACGGACATGTCGCTGATGTTCGACTCGCGCGTCCACGCGCTGAACTCCGACATCGACGTCACGGTGTACACCTTCCCCGAACTCGAAGAACTCGTGTCACTGATGCAACAGATAGACGTCTGACCGGGACAATTTCTACGATCTACGCTCGCGGCCGCCGAGTAAACTCGTTTTAGATTTGTAGTTGTTTCAATGTGTATTTGGCGCGGGGTATCGTCTATCGTGTATGGAACTGTTCGACGACGACATCGTCCCCGAAGCGGCACGCGAGGTCAAGCAGGACGCGCGGGCCTTCGCCGAGGAACACATCGCGCCGAACGCGGCGGAGTACTACGCCTCCGGGGAGTACCCCCACGAAATACTCGAAGCGGGGATGGACGCGGACCTCGTCGCCCAGGACATCGGCGAAGAGTGGGGCGGTCGGGGCCTGTCCCTGCACCAGGTGCTGGCCATCGCCGAGGAGTTCTACCGCGCCGACGCTGGCATCGCGCTGACGCTCCAGCTGGCGAGCTTCGGGGCCGAAATCGTCGAGGAACACGGCGACGACTGGCAGAAAGAGGAGTTCCTGCGGCCCGTCGCGGAGAACGACCAGATCACCGGTCTGGCGGTGTCTGAGCCGGAGACCGGGAGCGACCTGGCGGGGATGGCCACGACCGCCGAGAAGGAGGGAGACGAGTGGGTCATCGACGGCGAGAAGTACTGGATCGGCAACGGCGTCGAGGCCGACTGGGTGACCCTGTACGCGAAGACCGGCGACGACGAGGACAACCGGTACGGCAACTACTCGCTGTTCATCGTCCCCACGGACGCCGAGGGATACGAGGCCGAACACATCCCGGAGAAGATGGCCATGCGGGCGTCGAAGCAGGCCCACATCACCCTCGACGGCTGTCGCATCCCCGAGGACCACCTTATCGGCGTGGAGGGTGCGGGCTTCTACATGCTCGCAGACTTTTTCAACCACGGCCGCGTCATCGTCGGGGGACAGGGCGTCGGCCTCGCCGCGGCGGCTATCGAAGAGGCATCGGAGTTCGTCCACGACCGCGAGGCGTTCGGTCGCACCGTCGACGAGTTCCAGGCCGTCCAGCACCACCTCGCCGACATGCGCCTGGAGTTCGAGTCCGCGCGCACGCTCGTCTGGCGCGCTGCCGACAAGGTCGCCGACAGCGACGACGCCGGCTACTGGGCGGCGCTGGCCAAGACCAAGGCGACCGAAACCGCGACGGAGTGCGCCGAGACGGGCATGCAACTCCACGGCGGCCGCTCTGTCCTCACCGACCGACGCATCTCCCGGGTCTTCCGTGACTCCCGTATCCCGGTCATCTACGAGGGCGCCAACGACGTCCAGCGGAACCTCATCTACCGACAGGCGCCGAGGTAAGGACGCAAGCGAGGCGCTTTCGCGCGCGACAGGTCGCTACCCACGAAGGAACCCACACGATTGATCACCAGGATCCTGACACGTATTCCGAGCGGGTCGACGGTTTTGACAGAATGTGGAGAGATCGGTTCGAGAGACCGGAGCCGTGCGGCTGGGTATCACCCGAGTGAGCGGGTGGCGCGTTCGACGTGCTAGCTGACCACTCGCGGAGTCAAAATCGTTCAGTTGAACCCCATCTTGCTATCGATAACGATTAATGAACTGCGTTATAGTGGAAAATCTTTAGTCACGGCCCTCCTAAGCCCGATACACGGCACCCGATCTGGGGCCGATGATTTACCATGACAGGCCAGGAACTAATCTGGCGAATCGCGGGCGGTTCCGGTGACGGGATCGACTCGACGAGTCAGAACTTTGCAAAGGCCCTGATGCGCTCGGGACTGCACGTTTTCACCCATCGACACTATCCCTCGCGCATCCGGGGCGGCCACACCTACGTAGAGGTACGCGCGAGCCAGGAAGACGTCCGGTCTCGCGGCGACGGCTACAATTTCCTTCTTGCCCTCGGAGACTCCTTCGCACGGAATCCACAGGAAGAAGCGTACTACGGGAACGAAGAGCTCAAACCCCTCTCGGAGAACCTGGACGACCTCCGCGAGGGCGGCGTGATCGTCTACGACGAGGGGCTCCTCGACGAGGACGACGTCGCGGTGACGGAGCTGAAGGCGCGTGCCGAGGAGAACAACTGGCACGTGTATCCGCTCGATCTGCGCTCTATCGCTCGGGAACACGGCCGCGAGGTCATGCGCAACACCGCCGGCGTCGCGGCGACCGCCGCGCTGCTGGACATGGATCTCTCCTACTTCGAGGAGCTGATCCAGCAGAACATGTCCGGCGACATCATGGAGGCGAACCTCGACGTGCTCGACCAGGCCTACGAGCAGGTCCAGGAGATGGAGCACGAACACGAGCTCCGAATCCCCGAGTCCGAGCCCCACGACGAGGACCAGGTGCTCCTCTCGGGGTCGAACGCCATCACCTACGGCGCGCTGGACGAGGGCTGCCGGTTCATCGCCGGCTACCCCATGACGCCGTGGACCGACGTGTTCACGCTCATGTCCCAGCACCTGCCCAAGTTCGGCGGTATCTCCGAACAGGTGGAAGACGAGATCGCCGCGGCGGCGCTCGCGCTGGGCGCGTCTCACACCGGCGTCAAGGCGATGTCCGGCTCCTCCGGCGGCGGCTTCGCGCTGATGTCGGAACCCCTCGGCCTCGCCGAGATGACGGAGACGCCGATCGTGCTCGTCGAAGCGATGCGCGCCGGCCCCTCGACGGGGATGCCGACGAAGCCCGAACAGGCCGACCTCGAGCACGTCCTCTACACGAGCCAGGGCGACTCGGCCCGCGTCGTCTTCGCGCCCGGGAACATCCGGGAGTGTTACGACCAGACGCGCCAGGCGTTCCGCATCGCCTACGAGTACCAGATCCCGAGCATCGTCGTCTACGACCAGAAGCTCCAGGGCGAACTCCGCAACGTCGACGAGAGCTTCTTCGACCGCCAGCCCAACTCGGACCCGGGCTCGGTGCTCACCGAGGAGGAGATCGCGGAGGCGGCCCACCACTCCTCTGGCAAGTTCCAGCGCTTCCTCCACGAACCGGAGGACGGCTCGAACGTCAGTCCGCGGTCGGTTCCCGGCCAGGAAGGCGGGCGCTACCTCGCGACCGGCAACGAGCACAACCCGTCGGGCCACATCAGCGAGGACCCCGACAACCGCATTGCGCAGATGAACCGTCGGCTCGACAAGCTCGACGACATCCGCGCCGACCTGGACGAGAACAGCTCACACCAGACCTACTACGGACCCGAGGACGCCGACCACGGTATCCTCATCTGGGGGAGCCACCAGGACACGGCCTTCGAGGCGGTCGACCGGCTCAACGACGCCGGCCACTCGGTCAAGGCCCTCGGCGTCTCCGATATGATGCCGTATCCGATCGAAGAGGTCAGCGAGTGGCTCGAATCAGTCGACGAGGCGCTCGTCGTCGAGATGAACGCCTCCGGTCAGTTCCGCGGGCTGACCCAGAAAGAGATCGGCCGATTCGGGCCGAAGCTCTCCAGCCTGCTGAAGTACAACGGCAACCCGTTCGAACCGGCAGAGATAGTCGAGGGCTTCGAGACCAGCATCGACGGCGAGGAACTGGCCGCGACGAACATGAAGTACGTCCCCGCGGCAGGTGACTAACAATGAGTGCATTCTCAGCAATCGGCAACGAACGAGAGACCGAACGAGACGAGTTCACGCCCGGCATCGAACCGCAGGCGACGTGGTGTCCAGGGTGTGGCGACTTCGGCGTCCTGAAGGCGCTGAAACAGGCCATGCCCGAGGTCGGGAAGAACCCCGACGAGGTGGCGCTGTTCACCGGCATCGGCTGCTCGGGGAAGCTCAACAGCTACTTCAACAGCTACGGCTTCCACACCATCCACGGCCGTGAGCTCCCGGTCGCACGCGCAGCGAAGCTGGCCAACCCCGAGTTGACCGTCATCGCGGCAGGCGGCGACGGTGACAACTACGGCATCGGCGGCAACCACTTCATGCACACGGCCCGGGAGAACCACGACATGGTCTCCATCGTCTTCAACAACGAGATCTTCGGGCTGACGAAGGGCCAGACGTCCCCGACGTCGCCGAAGGGCCACAAGTCCAAGACCCAGCCCTCGGGCAGCGCCAAGTCGCCGATCCGGCCGCTGTCGCTGTCCCTGACCTCCGGCGCGACGTACGTCGCCCGGACGGCCGCGGTCAACCCGAACCAGGCCAAGGAGATCATCGCCGAGGCCATCGAGCACGACGGCTTCGCGCACATCGACTTCCTGACCCAGTGTCCGACCTGGAACAAGGACGCGAAGCAGTACGTCCCCTACACCGACGTCCAGCAGTCCGACGACTACGACTTCGACGTCTCGAACCGCGAGGAAGCGGCGGAGATGATGTTCGAGACCGAGTCCAAGCTCTACGAGGGCGAGGTGCTGACCGGACGTTACTACGTCGAGGACGAGCGGCCGTCCTACGGCGAGGAGAAGCAGGCCCTCGGCGAGGCGCCGCAAGAGCCGCTGGCCGAACGCTACTTCGACGAGGATTACCAGTGGGAACGCGCGGCCGACGAGCTGCTCGAACACCACAAATAACCGTCGTTTGCGAATCCGGAACATATTTTCATACGCGGGAAAAAGAACTGGCTATGAGCGCGGAGTCTACGGAGCGTCGCATTCTGTCTGTTCTCGAGGAGGACGCGCAGGCCTCGTACGCGGAGATAGCGAACCGGGCCGACGTCTCGAAACCCACGGTTCGAAAGTACATCCAGAAACTCGAAGAGGAGGGGGTCATCGTCGGCTACTCCGCCGACGTCGACCCGAAGAAGCTCGCGAGCCAGACGATCGCGCTCGTCGGCATCGACGTCGCGAGCGACTGTTACGTAGAGTCCACCCGCGAACTCGCCGACCTCGAGGAGGTGGAGTCGCTGTACACCTCCAGCGGCGACCACATGCTGATGGCAGAGGTCCGCGCGGCCGACGGCGGCGCCGTCGGTGACGTTATCGAGGAGTCCATCCTCGGCGTCGAAGGAGTCACGGCGGCCCATCCCTCCTTCCTCCAGGAACGACTGAAGTGATCACCGAGTCCGTCTCGCCCGACGTCCACCGTACGTCGATGCGTGCCTTTTAGACGCTCGAAGGCCGAACACTCTCCATGACTTCTCGCCTGGTGCTGGGGACCGGTCCCCTCGGCAGGAGGCTGCTCTCCGCGCTCGAAGACCAGCGCGGGGACCTGCTCGTCGTGACGGACGACGAGCACCGGGTGGACACGCTCCGGTCGGACGGGATTCGAGTCGTTCCGGGCGACCCGAGCGACCAGGCGACGCTGCGCGACCTCGGCGCCGACCCCGACTCGGTGCTGATTACCGCCGAGGACGGCGAGACCAACCTGCAGGCCGCCAGGGCGGTCGCCACGGTGTTCCCGGAGTCGATGGTCCTGGCGTACGCCGGACGGAACCCGACGCCGGAGACCAGTGGGGCGCTCGCGACCGTCGCGGACCAGGTCGTCGATCCCGGCAACGTCGTCGCCGAGGAGCTGTGCCACTCCATCGGTGACGGCGGGCTGCAGGTGCGCCAGCTCCAGCGGGTGTTGCGCGACGTCGACGGCCGGCTGGCGGTCGTGACCCACGACAACCCGGACCCCGACGCCATCGCCAGCGCCATCACGCTCGCACGCATCGCCGAGGCGGTGGGCTGTGAGACCGACGTCTGCTACTACGGCGAGATATCCCACCAGGAGAACCGGGCGTTCGTGAACCTGCTGGAGTTCGACCTCCACAATCTCGACGACGAATCGGACCTCTCGGAGTACGACGGCTTCGCCCTGGTCGACCACTCCCGTCCTGGCGTCAACGACCAGCTCCCCCACGAGACGGAGATCGACGTCGTCATCGACCACCACCCGCCCCGGGCGCCCATCGAGGCGCGGTTCGTCGACCTGCGGAGCGACGTCGGCGCGACGAGCACGTTGCTGGTCGACTACGTCCGCCGCCTCGGCGGTGACGTCGACCAGACCGTGGCGACCGGGCTCCTGTTCGGCATCCGCGTCGACACGAAGGAGTTTCGCCGGGAGGTCTCGCCGGACGACTTCGAGGCCGCCGCGTTTCTCCTCCCACACGCCGACATGGAGGCGCTCCAGCGCATCGAACAACCCAGCATCACCGCCGAGACGCTCCAGACCGTCGGCCGCGCGATACAGAACCGCCGGGAGGAAGGCTCGGTCCTGCTGAGTTGCGTCGGCGAACTCTCTGACCGGGACGCGCTCGCCCAGGCCGCCGACAGGCTCCTCACGCTGGAAGACGTCAACGCGACGCTCGTCTACGGCGTCCAGGACGGCACCATCTACGTCTCTGCACGCGCCCGCGGGACGGACATCGATCTGGGCGAGACGCTCCGGGACGCATTCGGCCAGATCGGGAGCGCCGGCGGCCACGCCGACATGGCCGGCGCGCAGATCACGCTGGGCGTCCTCGACACCATCGAGGACCGCGACGAGTCGCTCCACGAGGTCGTCCGTGCCGTCGTCGACGACCGCTTCCTGGAGACGCTCCAGGGCAACTCCGACCGCCTGCTGACGTCCGTGTACGGCCCCGAGACGTTCGAGAGCGACCGGGAGTTCCTCGAAGAGGTCACCGAGGAGTGAGCGCCGGGGAACCGCCCCGCCGCCGAACGGGGTCTTTTTCCTCCACCGGCGTCTGATCCCACCAATGGCCGAGGAGGGCAAGCCCCGCGTCCGGGAGTACATGACCAGCGAGGTGTCGACAGTGTCGCTCGACGACACGGTCGCCGACGTCGCCCGTCGCATCGACGAGAGCGACGACCACAGCGGGTTTCCCGTCACCGACGGCCGCCGAGTCGAGGGATTCGTCAGCTCCAGGGACCTGTTGCTCGCCGACGACCACGAGCCGATGTTCCGGGTGATGAGCGACGACATCCTGGTCGCCCACCCGGAGATGGCCGTCCAGGACGCCGCACGCGTCATCCTCCGTTCAGGCATCCAGAAGCTGCCCGTCGTCGACGACGCCGGCCACCTCGTCGGCATCATCTCCAACGCCGACGTCATCCGCTCGCAGATCGAACGCGCCACCCCGAGCAAGGTGGACAAGCTCACCCGGACGCTGGAGAGCATCCACGACGTCACCGCTCGCGAGGAGCGCCGCCAGGTCGACCTCGCGGCGCTGACACCGACCCAGGACACCGTCTACGCGGACGAACTGGAGGGGCGGATCTACGAACTCCGGCGCGGCCTGGCCGAACCGCTCGTCGTCATCGACAACGGCGGCGGTCGCTCGCCATCCCAGTCCACCGTGGAGGACTTCGGAGGGAGCGCCGGTGACGAGCAACAGCCGACGCTCCTCCTGGCCGACGGCCACCACCGGGTGAAAGCCGCCGAACGGATCGGCGTCGACACGATGGACGCCTACGTCATCGTCCTCGACCAGCCTGTCGACCTGGGAATGGCCCGCACCGCCGAGAAGTCCGACCTTTCCTCCATCGAGGACATCGAGGTGGTCGACTACGGAGCACACCCGCTCGTCGAGACGACCAAGCGACTGCAAGAAGACCCGGAGTAAGGAGACGTCGGTCCCCGGGACCCTTATTGTCGTTAGCTACCAACTAGCAGGGTATGTTCGACGAGGAGGACCTCGCTGCTATCAGGGAGGCCCACGAGGACTGGACGGACGACACCCTCGGGCCGGTCCTGGAGAACTACGGCGAGCGGCGGGAGCGGTTCGCCACGGTGTCGAACCTGGCGGTCGACCGCCTGTACACGCCGCTGGACGTCGCCGACCTCGACTACGGCGAGGATTTGGGGTTCCCCGGCGAGGAACCCTACACCCGGGGCGTCTATCCGACGATGTACCGCGGGCGGCCGTGGACGATGCGCCAGTTCGCGGGCTTCGGCACGGCCACGGAGACCAACGAGCGCTTCCACTACCTCGTCGAGGAGGGGCAGACCGGCCTCTCGACGGCGTTCGACATGCCGACGCTGATGGGTATCGACTCCGACGACCCGATGGCCGAGGGCGAGGTCGGTCGCGAGGGCGTCGCCGTCGACACACTCCGCGATATGGAAGTTCTCTTCGACGGCATCGACCTGGCCGACGTCTCGACGAGTTTCACCATCAACCCGAGCGCGCCCGTGGTCTACGCGATGTACGTCGCGCTGGCGGACGAGCGAGGCGTCCCGCGCGAGGAGTTGCGGGGCACCCTCCAGAACGACATGTTCAAGGAGTTCATCGCGCAGAAGGAGTGGGTCGTCCCTCCAGAGCCCTCGCTGAAACTCGTCACCGACGTCGTCGAGTTCGCCAGCGAAGAGACGCCCAGATTCAAGCCCGTCTCGGTCTCGGGCTACCACATCCGCGAGGCCGGGTCGACGGCGGTCCAGGAACTGGCGTTCACGCTCGCCGACGGGTTCGCCTACGTCGAGGACTGCCTCCATCGCGGCCTGGACGTCGACGACTTCGCCCCCCAGCTATCCTTCTTCTTCAACGCCCACAACTCCATCTTCGAGGAAGTGGCGAAATTTCGCGCGGCCCGTCGCATCTACGCTCGCGCGATGGACGAGTGGTACGGCGCCGCCCACCCCGACAGCAAGAAGCTCAAGTTCCACACGCAGACCGCCGGCCAGTCACTCACTGCCCAGCAGCCCCTCAACAACGTCGTCAGGGTGACCATCCAGGCGCTGGCCGGCGTCATGGGCGGCACGCAGAGCCTTCACACCAACAGCTTCGACGAGGCCCTCGCGCTACCCAGCGAGGAGTCGGTCCGCGTCGCGCTCCGGACCCAGCAGATCATCGCCGAGGAGTCCGGCGCCGCCGACATCGTCGACCCGCTCGGCGGCTCCTACGCCGTCGAGGCACTCACCGACGAGATAGAAGAGAAAGCCATGGCGTACATCGACCACGTGAAAGACGATCTCGGCGATGGAGCGATGCGCGACGGCGTCCTCGCCGGCATCGAGCAGGGCTACTTCCAGCGCGAGATCCAGGACGCCGCCTACGACTACCAGGAGCGCGTCGAGGACGGCGACGAGACCGTCGTCGGCGTCAACGCCTACACCGTCGAGGAAGAGACGGAGCCGGAGATCCTCGAGGTCGACGAGACGGTCCAGGAACGCCAGCGCGAGCGCCTCGCCGACGTGAAGGCCTCGCGGGACGACGACGCCGTCGACGCGGCGCTGTCCGAGGTCCGTCGAGCGACCGAGAACGACGAGAACGTCGTCCCGGCCATCATCGAGGCGGTGAAGGTCGGGACGACGATGGGCGAGGTGATGGCCGTCTTCGAGGACCACTACGGCACGTACCGGGAAACCGCCGGCGTCTCGTAGTCTCCCTTCATTTCGAGTTCGTCTCAATAACCTTATCACCTGTGGGCAAGGTTGCCACCCTATGGGTGTGATTGGTTCCCTCTCGACCGGTATCGGCACGCTCAAACGAAACCCCGTCATCTGGGCCTTCGTCCTGGCGTACTCGCTCGCGGGCGCGGGGCTGGCCGCGCTCCAGTTGATCGATCCGCTGCTGGTCTTCGCCAGCTACGCCGTGCTCCTGTTCGTCGTCCCGTTCTACATCGGCGGCATCGTCGGAACCATCGAGGAGGGCCTCCACGGCAGCGCTACCGTCGGCCAATTCTTCTCCGCCGGGACGTCGAACTACCTGTCCATCTTCGGCGGGAGTCTCGTCCTCGGCGTCGTCTCGTTCGTCCTCTACTTCGTCGTCGGGTTCCTCGGTTTCATCCTCTCGATTTTCGTCCTCGGCTTCGGGAGCATGGCCGACGTGACATCGGCCGCCGTCGCCGTCCTCGTCGTCGGCGTATTGCTCTCGATACTGGTCGTCCTCCTGCCGTGGTTCTTCCTCCAGTTCTTCCCCGCCGCCGTCGTCGTCGACGACCTGGGGCTGGTCGACTCGTTCAAGCGAAGCGGCAGCATCGTCAAAGGGAACTTCCTCTCCGTCGTCGGCTTCGACCTGCTGGCGTTCCTGATCAGTCTCGTCGCCCAGATCCCGACCGTGTACATGTTCGCCCTCTCGGCGGACGATCCCACGAGTCTGGAAACCGCTGGCCAGACGGCGCTCCACGCGCTTTCGACCACCGAACTGGGGATCTATCTGGCGATGACAGTCGTTCTCGGAACGATAGTGTCCGCCGTCTCGCACGCGTTCTACGTCGCCTACTACGACCAGCTTCCGCAGTAACGGTCGACGGCGACCACCTTTTCCAGCCAGGCAGGGTCCAGCGCCGGAGCCCTCTTCCGGACGCACCGCTGCTCGCGGCGTCAGCGACGGAGAACCTGGTAGCGAACCGCGTTACGCGTCCGCGTACCGGTCGGAGACGTAGACGACGAGCGCCAGGAGGATTCCGAGGCCGACGCCGACGGTCACGATACCGTACAGCGCGACGCCCAGCGGCGTGGGTGGCAGCGCGACGACGCCGAACAGTTCGGGCTCCAGGTCCGCCGGGCTGATCGTCCCGAGCACGAACCCCATCACGCCAGCGATGGCGACGATGATCACGTACAGCTGTCCGACGACGCGGTCCCCGGGCCGCGTTCGGTTCGAGTTACTCACGAACCGAGCTTCGACCGCGAGACGATTAGCCTTTTTCACTCGACGTCGAAGGGCGAGCCATGACAGAGAAGGACCTGCTGTTTCTCGTGCTGGCCGGCATCGCCGCGATGATGTTCATCACCGGTATCGTGCTCATCGCCGGCGGTCTGTAGCCGCCGCTCGAGGAGCCGTTCTCGTCGGCCCGCTGGACTGTCGTCGACGAACCCGACTGAACAGCAGGCGACGTCCTCGTCGGGGTTCTCGGGCCAGTCCCCGGATTCGGTGACTGAAGGCTTCGCAGAAAACGTGACTCCGGTAGACCTTGCGGTCTATCGAGGCTCGGAATCGTCTTCCGGCGACTCTCCTCTTCGAAAATCACTCCGTGATTTTCGACCTACGGTAGAGCTTCGCTCTACCGAGGCTCGGAATCGTCTTCCGACGATTCCTCGCCCCCGTCCGTGATCGCTCGCTCCCGCTTCAGCTTGCGTTCGAACCAGGCGAAGTCCCGGCCCTTCATGTTGTCTTCCTCGAGGTTCCACGGGTCGCCGGTCTCGACGACCGGGCCTTCGAGCCACGACTGGACGAGGTTCCAGACGAGGATGACGCTCCCGGCGAGCAGGAGCAAGGCGCCGAGCGAGGCGATCTGGTGCCAGGTGGTCACCTGGGCGAGCGGCGCGATGGCGCCGTCGAACTCGTAGCTCGCGTAGCGCCGGGGCATGCCAAGGTACCCCAGCACCAGCATCGCGAAGAAGGTCAGGTTGGTCCCGACCATCGAGAGCCAGAAGTGCCACTTCGCGAGCGTGCGCTGGTACATCCGCCCGGTGAAGATGGGGAACCAGTAGTAGAGGCCGGCGAACGCGGCGAAGCCGATGGCACCCATCACGATGTAGTGGAAGTGGCCGACGACGTAGTAGGTGTCGTGGAGCACCAGGTCGATCGGAATCGACGCGAGGAAGACGCCGGTGACGCCACCGATGATGAAGTTCGAGATGAACCCGATGCAGAACAGCATCGGCGCGGTCATGCGGAGCCGGCCGTTCCACATCGTCGTGATCCAGTTGAACGTCTTGACGGCGCTCGGTATCGCGATAGCCAGGGAGACTGCCATGAACGACGCGCGGAGGCGCGGGTCGATGCCAGTCGTGAACATGTGGTGGGCCCAGACGCCGAAGCTCAGGACGCCGATGGCCAGCGTCGAGTAGACGACGAACTTGAACCCGAACAGCTTGCGCGCCGAGAACTTCGGCAGCACGTAGCTGATGATCCCCATCGGCGGGAGCACCAGGATGTACACCTCGGGGTGGCCGAAGAACCAGAACAGGTGTTGCCAGAGGACCGGGCCGCCGCCGCCGACGGTGAAGAACGTCGTGCCGAGGTTCCGGTCGAGCAGCAACATGATGAGTGCGCTCCCGAGCAGCGGGAACGCGAAGAGGATGAGGCCGGACTGCGTGAGCATGGTCCAGCTGAAGATGTCCAGCGTCGCCCAGTTGACGTCCTCACCGCGCTCGGTGAAGATGGTCGCGATGAAGTTGATCGCACCCATGGTCGCCGAGACGCCCGAGAGGTGGAGCCCGAGCAACATCAGGTCGATGCCGAACATCGACTGTTCGATAGAGAGCGGCGTGTACATCGTCCAGGCCGTCTGGGCCGGGTCGATCGTCGGGACGAAGAAGCCCGCCCAGATGAGCAACGCCGCCGGGGGCAACAGCCAGAACGCGATGGCGTTGATCCGCGGGAACGCCATGTCGTCCGCCCCGATGAGCAGCGGGATGAAGTAGTTCGCGAACGCCGCGATGATGGGCGTCCCGAAGAGGAACAGCATCGTGATCCCGTGGCTCGTCATGATGGAGTTGTAGAACGCGTTCTCCACGATCGCCCCGGAGGGAACCACGAGCTGGACCCGGATGAGGAAGGCCATGATCCCGCCGACCGCGAACGAGATGATAGCGAAAGTCCCGTACAGGATCCCGATGTCCTTGTGGTCGACCGTCGTGAGCCAGCGGACCAGTCCGCCTGGCTTCTCCTCGTGCCCGTGCGTGGCCTCGTCGCCGTAGCCTACGCCGCCCCCGCCCGCCAGGGGAGTGTAGGACCGCCAGTCCTCCAGACGAGTGAGAACGGCGACGATGGCGACGAGGAGCACTGCCATGAAAACCGTCAGCGCCAGCTGCTCTCCTGCCATGGCTCAAACTGAGGTTTGATGCATTATGAAAGGGTCGATCCGCGGCCGGTCGTTCCCGCGCGTGTCTGTCGATTTCGGCGGATACGCGGGGCTCCTCCTCTCGAAAGGGCGGTGTGAAAAACGGGAGTGTACCGACGGGTCGGCGATCTACTCCGACGCGGCGTCGGCCGCTTCCTGGTGGTTTCCTTCGTCGCGCTCGACCACTTTGCCCGCGTAGTACGTCAGCACCGCGAGGGCCGCGAGCGGCACCAGGAGCAGCGAGTACTGCACCGTCGTCAGCACCGGATCGACGCCGAACGCGGGGACGACGCCGAAACCGACGATGAAGAAGACGATGATCGCCATCGGAATCACGTTGACCGTCAGGTCGAGCAGCGTCTCCCGTTCGAATCCCAGTAGTGACATGGACAGTAGTTCATCGACCCGGACTAATAGAGTATTGATTTCCGTCGACGACGGGAGGTGGCAACTCGCCAGGCACGCACGCGTGTGACCGTCAGTGCTTCGTCTGCTCGACCGCGGCGGCCACGGCGCCGGCGACGGCCATCGTCAGGCCCGCCGCGACGAGGGAGAGGCTCCGGGAGAGGATCCCGTTCCGACCGAAGTTCTCGAGCGTTAGCTGGTCGACCGGCACCTGCCAGCCGATCAGGACGACGCCTGCCACGGCGAGGATGGCGCCCAGCGCGACCAGCGCCGACCACGGTCGCTCCGTGTATCCCGACTCCGTCAGGATGCCGGCGACGCTCCCCCCGAACAGCAACAGGCCGAAGACGGCGACGGGAAACACGCCCACGAACACCCCGATCTCGGAGAGTGCAAGCCCGAGCGCGACGAACAGCGGCCACGGACTCGCCCGCTTGTACTGATCGCTCAACCCCGATTGCTCGTTCATGGATGCGCTTGCGCGCCGGAACCAAAAGGTGCATCGAAGCAGGTCCGTCGACGGACACCGGTCGTATCGAGCACCGTCGACACACAATTACACCAGTGAGCTGCCAGTTCGATGCCAGTCGTTCCGGGTTCAGGCGTCCTGGCCCGTCGAGTTGTTCCGCGAACGACATTACACGTCCCGAGAACGGGACGTATTGGCGTGACAACCCACGGAGACGGCGCAAACTATTTGTCCCGGTTGGGGCTTTGCATTGATCATGAGTCCGCGCACGGTCGAACGGGTCGACGACTGGGAGACTGTTCCGTTCGGTGGTGGATACAGTGGCCTGCGCGACCTCGCTTCAGCGGAGTTCTCCGGCGTCGTGACGGCCGGACACACGCGACTGTTCATGATCAGGGGGACAGTCGTCGGCATCCTCGAGGGGTCGATCGACGATTTCGAGGAGGCGAGTGGGAACGCCCGCGAGGCGCCCCACCCCGCGTTGCCACTGCTCGCCGTGATGCAGGAGCGCTCCGACGAGGTCCGCGCCAAGTACTACACCGAAGACACGCCGATCGCCGACGTCGACCGGACCCTGTCGGACGGTTCCTTCACCGGGTTCGTCGAGCTGTCGGAGAACGTCCTCTCGGGCGACTACTACCAGGTGTACCACCAGGGACGCTCGATGAGCGTCGCCTACGTGGGCGCCAGCGAACGTCTGATCACAGACGACGAGGCGTTCGACCAGGCCGACGACGAGGTTGGCATCTACGAGGTCCGACCGGTAGACATCGAGCCCATCGACGTTCCGGAGCCCGCGACCGACGCGGACGACTCGGCATCGGTCGACCCGGATCCCGGCGCTGACGCGTCTACCGACGCGGGCATCGACGAGTCCGCACAGGATCCGACCGGCGACGACCCAGCAGAGCTCGATCCGGACCCCGCGGCGGTTCCCTCGACGGACGAGGAAGATGCCTCCGTGGCCACAGGCACCGAGACGGATACCGCGTCCCGGGACGTCGACGGTACCAGCGACACCACCGCCGTCGATGACGAGCCAGTGGACCGCGGGACGTCCCCCGCTGAATCGACGGAGCCGATCGCCGAGGCCGAACCGGACGAACCGGAAGACGCCACGGCGACCGGTTCCACAGACGAGCCCGCGTCCGTCGACGACGAGGTCCCGGCCCGGTCGGCGAAACCGGACGAGACCGGCCGGGACGCGGGAACGAACGAGTCGACAGCCGAGACGCGCGACCCGACGGCGGAGTCGGACGACTCGACGGCAGAGACGGACGGCCCGACGCCCGAGCGAAACGACACCGCTGCCCGAAGCGAACCCGGTACGACCGACGAGCCCCATCCAGGCGCCACGTCCGCGTCGTCGACGGGCCAGTCGTCGGGCCAGCAGTCCCCCGGGCCCGGCAGCGACTCGGGACAGACCGATCCGGCGCCAGGTGGACGGTCACAGACGACCGACCCGGCTCCAGGGACGCCGAACGACGGACAGCGACTCGGCGGCTCACCCGCGGGCGGGTCGGCGAGCGACCTGGAGGTCCGGTCGATACCGTCACTCGACCCATCCCTGACCAGCGCGGCGAGTAGATCCACGCCGTCGGACCCGTCCGTGGGCCGAAACGGTGGCAGTGCGCAGTCTGCCCAGACGCAGCGGCCCCAGGGCGGACAGCGACCCCACCAGCGCGAGGAGCCCTCGTCGCGAACCGCCGACCAGTCGGTGAACGGGTCGGCGAACAGAGCAGAACCGAACGCTCGACGTGAACCGAACGAGGCGGCGGCCACACCGGAGAACGGTCAGCAGGGCTCTGCGCCTGCGGAGTCCCGTTCCACCGGCCCAGACAAGGACCAGTCCGGCCACCCCGCAGCGGACGGTGACGACGCGGGTGAACTCGCGAGCGAACTCGAGGCGCGCGAACAGGAGGTAGACGACCTCCGGACGGACCTCGAGCGCGTCGAGGCCGAGCGGGACGAACTCGAGACGAAATTCGCCGATCTGGAGACCGAACGCGACCGCCTCCAGTCCGAACTCGAGGAGGCGCGCGCCGAGATAGAGCGCCTCACCGAGCGTCTGGAGGACTTCGCCGAGGACGGCGCCGCTGGGGCCGGAACCCAGGTCAGTGCGAGCGAGGCCATCGACAACACCAACCTGTTCGTCCGGTACAACTCCAAGGGCGACGCGACCCTGGAGACCGCTCACTCGGGCAACGCCGACCGGTCGGCCGTCGCGGAGAACATGCGTCTGGAGTACCACACGCAGTTCGACGCCGACGACGCCGCGGTCGGCAACGAGCCCTTCGACGACTTCCTGACCGGGACGATCCAGTACCGGTTCGTCGACTGGATCATCGGGAGCCTGCTGTACGAGGTGCGCGACACCGGCCACGCCGACGGGATGGCCGACCTCTACAACGCGCTCCCGAAGATCGACCGCGCGGAGCTCAACGGCCAGGTGAGCGTCAACTACACCGAGGACGGCGAGGAACACCGCTCACAGGAACGCTTCGACATCGTCGTGCGCGACCGCATGGGCAACCCGCTCCTCCTCGCGAACATCAACAACTCCCGGGACCCCGCGACCGACGCGATGATGACGGACCTGGTCAAGCGCGCCTCGCGGGTCGGTGAGTCGAGCGACTCGCTCGCTGGCGCGTTCCTCGTCACGGAGAGTTTCTTCGAACCCGCAGCCCTCGAAACCGCCGAGGAGGCCACCTCGAGCGGCCTGTTCAGCCGTGACAAACGCAAGAGCTTCGTCAACCTCTCGCGCAAGGGCGGCTACCACCTCTGCCTGGTGGAGGCGCGAAACCAGGAGTTCCACCTCGCTGTCCCCGAACTGTAACGACGCAAACGAAAAGCTGCGTTACCCTTCGATCTCCGCGGCGTCTTCGATCTTCATGCCTTCGAGCTTGTCGATGATCTCGTCGACCTTGTCGTCCAGGTCCTCGACGAACTCGGAGGTCTGTTCGGTCGTGATGGCGCCCTGGCTGGATGGCTCGATGAGGTTCTCCTCTTCGAGCACGCGCAGCGAGTAGCGAACCTTGTGGTGTGGGTAGCCCGTCTCGTTGGACATTTTGACGATCCCGATCGGTTCGTTCTCGATGACCATCCGCAGAACCTGCAGATGTCGCTCCAGCATGTCTACTTCCTTCTCAAGCCTGTCTATCATGGCAATTGTTAACTTGTGTTTGCAGGATTTAAAAGTTGCTGTCCGACCGGGTCCTTCGCTGGGCTAATTTTCGAGTAAGGTGTGTATAAAGCTATCGTGGTCCGGAGGCGGGCGACCGCGACGGGGCGTTTCGGACCGTAATCTGTTTACCACGGCCCCCGAAAGTCCCGACTGATGACCGTAACCATCGTCGGCTCGCAGCTCGGCGACGAGGGGAAGGGCGGCATCGTCGACCTGTACGGCGACGACGCGGACGTCGTCGCTCGCTACCAGGGCGGCGACAACGCCGGCCACACCGTCGTCGACGACGGCGAGGAGTACAAACTCTCGCTCGTTCCGAGCGGAGCCGTACGCGGCAAGGTCGGCGTACTCGGCAACGGCTGCGTCGTCAACCCGCGAACGCTGTTCGACGAGATAGACGCCCTCCGCGAGCGCGGACTCGAACCCGACGTGCGGGTCGCCGAGCGCGCACACACGATCCTCCCGTTCCACCGCGTCCTCGACGGCATCGAGGAGGACGTCAAGAGCGAGACGGACCAGGAAGTCGGCACCACCGGCCGCGGCATCGGGCCGACCTACGAAGACAAGGCGGGACGGCGCGGCGTCCGCATCGGCGACCTGACTGACCCCGACGTCCTCCGGGACCGCCTGGAGTACGTCGTCCCGCAGAAGCGGGCGCTGGCAGAGGAAGTGTACGGCGTCGACGTCGGCGAGGAGTTCGACGTCGACGCGCTGTTCGAGGAGTTCAGCGAGTTCGGCGAGCGTCTCCAGCGGGAGGGGATGCTCGTCGACGCCGGCGACTTCCTCGCCCGACAGATCGACGACGGCCGGAACGTCATGTTCGAGGGCGCCCAGGGCACCATCATCGACATCGACCACGGGAACTACCCGTACGTCACCTCGTCCAATCCGACGGCCGGCGGCGCCTGCACCGGCACCGGCCTCGGTCCGACCGTCGTCGGCGACGGCGACGTCATCGGCATCGTGAAGGCCTACCTCACCCGCGTCGGGAGCGGCCCGCTCCCTACCGAACTCGGCGGCGTCGTCGGCGACACGCCCGGCTACGACGAGTCCACGGAGGGCCGCAACGAGGAACTGGCCGAGCACATCCGCGAAGAGGGCGACGAGTACGGTACCGTCACCGGCCGCCCGCGGCGGGTCGGCTGGCTGGACATGCCGATGCTCCGCCACGCCGCCCGCGTCAGCGGGTTCACCGGCCTCGCCGTGAACCACGTCGACACCCTCGCCGGCCTCGACGAACTGAAGGTCGGCCACACGTACACCCTCGACGGCGAAAAGCGAGAGACGATGCCCGCGACGACAGAACAGTGGGCCGCCTGCGAACCGAACTTCCGGTCGTTCGACGGCTGGGCAGCGGCCGACTGGGCCGCCGTCGCCGAGGAGGGCTACGAGGCGCTCCCAGAGAACGCGCGGACCTACCTCGAATACATCGAGGACGAGGTCGGCGCACCGATATACGCGATCGGTCTGGGCCCGGGCCGGTCCGAGACGATCGTTCGCGAACGGCCGTTCTGAGGTTCGTGGGCGGGTCACCGCCCCGTCGGGTTTCCGGATTCTCGCCGCCACCGACCGCTGTCAGTCGTCACTTCGACTCGACGAAGGGGGACGCCCGTCCGGTTACCGCCGGTCGACACCGGCGAACTCGAATCTGGCGCCGTGGTCTGCGGACTCGGTCAGTTCGACCGTCCAGCCGTGGCCTCGTGCTATATCGCGGACGATGTTCAATCCCAGGCCGGTTCCGTCCGACGTCGACGTCGTTCCGGGTTCGAAGACGTCGTCGCGCTCGTCCTCGGGAATCCCCGGCCCGTCGTCGGCGACGAAAAAGCCGTTCGCGTCGTCGAGTTCGCCCACCGTGACTGTGACGTCGTCGCCCGCGTGCTCGCGGGCGTTCCGGAAGAGGTTCTCGAACAACTGCATGAGTCGGTCTTCGTCCGCGAGCACGGTGGCGTCGAGGTCCAGAACCAGATCCATCTGTCCCGTATCGACGGTTTCCCAGCAGGCATGGACGACTTCACGGAGGTCCAGCGGGCCGGGGTCGTCGATGGTGCGGCCCTCCCGGGCGAGGTCGAGCAGGTCGTTGACGAGGTCGTCGATTCGGTCGAGCGCGTTGGCGACTTTCTGGAGTCGCTCCTCCTCGTCGGGTGCGTCCACGAGTTCGAGGTGCCCGGCCGCGACGTTCAGTGGGTTGCGCAGGTCGTGACTCACGACGCTCGCGAACCGTTCGAGTCTGTCGTTCTTGTTCGAAAGCTCTGCGACGGTCCGCTGGAGTTCCTGTTCCAGCTCTTTGAGTTCGGTACCGTCGGTGAGCATGACGTGCGCGCGCTGCTCGACGTTCCCGTAGCTGTAGGGAGAGAGGCGAAGTCGGTAGTATCGCCGCCCGTCGGCAGTCGACAGGGAGAAATTGACCACGACGGTACGCCCGTTTTCCACGGCTGAGATCAGGTCGACGTCGTCGGTATCGACGGCCACGACCGACCTGAACTCCAGTCTCTCGTCGTCTTCGACGACGGGAAACCAGTCCCGGAAGGCGTCGTTGGCGGCGACGATGACGAGCGTGCCATTCTCGACGGTGAGGTCGGCGATCGCCGCCGGGACGTTCCTGAAGAGCGAGCGCCAGCGGTCCCGCTCGCGCTCACTGGTGGCCCGAGCGGCTTCCCCCTGCGCGATACGCACGCCCGCGAGCGCTCCACCGACCGTGCCCCAGAGCGCGAGCTGGAAGACCCCGACAGCGAGTTCGAGGCGGTCGGTTACCGGCTGAAACCCGAGCACCAGGGCCCCGACCACGACTGCTCCCAGGAACCCACCGACCGTCCACTTCGCCAGGATGGGATACTGCTGGCGACCGACGTCGTCGAGGCTCCGGGTCGTGGCGTACAGAAGCACACCGACGGTTGCGAGAGAGAGGACGGTAGCTGCCAGTGCAGCCGAGTTCCCCCCTCCCACGACCGACGTCGCTTCGTGTACATTCTGCAACGGTAAACCTCGTCTCACAGCCGGTGTTTCCGCGAGTGCCGCTGAGAACGAATCCCTGGCCAGTTCCACACCGGTACTAACTGGGGTGGAATTGTAAGGATACCGCCTCCAATATCACGCGTGAGAGTACAGGACGCTTGCGCGGTATCAGTTGCCGAGCCGAGAAGACGACGCTCTCGACACCCGGCATTCTTTTTACGGGTCAGTCCGGATACCGTGGTATGAAAGAGGACCTGATGGACATCATCTGCTGTCCCCTCGACAAGCAGGAACTCGAACTGACCGTCGACGAGCGTGACGGCGACGACGTCATCGACGGCACGCTCACCTGCACCGAGTGCGGCGAGAGCTATCCGATCGAGGAGGGCATCCCGAACCTCCTGCCACCGGATATGCGCGACGACATCCCCGCCTGATACTGTCGGTCGTAACTTCTTTCCTGCGGTAGACGGCACCGGTCGCGTCGAACGTCGGTACGGGGTAGGACCGACACTATGACAACGCCGGACGGAGCGCTACTGGTTCGTCACCCGCTGATGGTATCGTTCGCCGGTTCTCGGGCAGTATCAACCTTTTTCTACCGTCCCGCCGGAGGTACGGTATCGTGCCAGACACGCTGCCCGTCCACCTCAACCGCGAGTCCCTCCACTCGCTGGACGTGCCGACCGGAATCGAGACCGACGGGTCCTTCGACGTCCTGCTGGTCAACCACGGCGAAGCGGTCCACGTCCACCTCCACCTCGACGACCCGCTCTCACGCCTGGCGACCCTCGACGCGAACAACCACTACGTCCAGGCCGAGTCGGAACGCCCCGTCCGAGTCACCGTCGACCGCGGCGCGACGGGCCACGGCAAGCTCAAGGTCGTCACGAGCTACGGCGCCGAGACGCGCTACGTCGACGTCGACCTCGTGGAGCCTGCTGAATCCGAACAGCCGGTCCAGGTCGACGAATCCCTCTCGAAGCCGCAGCCGAAGGAACCCGAGTCGAGCAGCGGTCCCTCGCTGGCCGACCGTATCGGGTCACCGGTGTTCCTGCTGGCCGGCGTCGCGCTGTTACTCGCCGCCGCGGTAGTGGTCGTCGTCCAGTCACCGATCGTCCAGTTCGGCTCGGCCGTCGTCTTCTTCGCGGTACTCGTCGGTCTCTTCCTGGCGTTCTCGGAGTGACTACTCGCCCGTCTCCACGCCGCTCAGGTTGCCGTCCTCGTCGAACAGCTTCGCGCGGAGGAACCGGGCCCGGTAGCGGTTGGCGCCGTCGTACACGTCCGCGTCCCTGATCTCGTCGGCCGTGCCGTCGGCGACGGCGTCGATGATAGCCTCGATCTGTTCCTTCTCGCTGGGCGTCAGATCGAACTCGTAGGTCCGTGACTCCTCGGATTCGAGTTTCGTCCACTTGCGCGCGGCGGCGACGACGAGCGAGCAGGGTTCACGGCACGGGAACTCTCCCTCGCCGCCGGGCGCGTCGAGTTCGGTCCCCTCGTCGTATTGCCACTCACGGCGTTTCAGGCACTGGGAGTCGTCACAGCAGGCCTCCGCGACCCACTCGACGTGTTCGTGGCCCTCACCGCGGTCCCAGGTCTCGATGAGCCCGTAGATGCCGGTCTGGCGGGCCATCGTCTCGCGCCAGTGGGAGACGTCGAGTTCGCCCTCCTGGCTCGCGTGTCGCTCCGCTCCCGCTCGCCCGGCCGGGGCGTCACTCCGTTTCGTCCCTCGCTCCCGATGCCAGTTGGTGACCGTCGCCGGGTAGAAGAAGTCGACCGCAGTCACGAGGTCGGCGCCGGAAAGATCCGTGAACTGCCAGCCGGTCTGGAGCGTCGGCGCGGTCTTGAGCGGCCTGAACTGGCCGTCGTCGTCGTACTTGGTCAGCGTCCGCGCGTCGAGCGGGTCGTCGTGGGAATCGAGGGCCGTCTCTGGCTCGTCGGCGTCGGCCTCGTGGCGGAGGCCGTACCGTCGCTCGCCGTCCGCGCCGATGGTGACAGTTATCCTCAGCTGTCCCCAGGTCCGGGCGAACTTGCCGTCGCCCATCGCGGCGTAGCGCCGCTCGACGTCGAGGTCCCCGGCGTGCTCGACCCACCGGAGGAACGCCCAGCGGTCAGCTTTCTGCGGGGCGACGGCGTGCCAGTAGTACCAGTTCGTGACGTAGTCGGCGTGGGCCGACAGCGCCGCCCCGAGTTCGTCGTTCGCGACCGAGCGGGGCTCACCGTCACCGATCAGGAGGTGGTACTCCGCGCCGGCCGGCGAGAGCCGGAGTCCGTCGAAGTCGATGCCGTCGATGGCCGCTTCCTCGGCGGCCGCGACCTGGTCGTCCCGCATCGTCAGTCCCCCGAGGCCGGCGAGCCGCCGGTCGTCGACCGCACTTCGTCTATCGCGGCGTCGACGTCGGCGCCGGCGTCGGCGGCCCGCTCCAGCACCACGTCGGCCATCAGCGGTTCCGTGCCGACGGCCCCGGAGTACCAGATGTGGTGGCCGTCGACCTCGGCCGGCGTGTCCCAGCCGGTCCGGTAGTCGTCGGTCAGCCCCATGTCCTCCGGGATGTCCTCCTGCGTGTGGAAGCCGTCGGCGACGAACAGCGGGACGACGACGATATCGTCGCTCTCGAAGAAGTCGGTGACGTCGTCGACCTCCGGGTCCTCGTCCATGAACAGCGCCTGGACCTCGTCGAAGCGCCCCGACTCGCGAATGCGGTCGGCGTGGTACTCGATGGCCTTCGCGCTGTTCTCGTTGCGTTCGGTGCCGTGGCCGACGACGGCCAGCCCGAACCCGTCGCCCACGTCGGTGTCGCCGGTCACCGACTCCGCCCGCTGGACGATGACGTCGCTCATGGAGTCGTGCGTCCCGACCGGGCCACAGTAGTGGACGGTCTGACCCGTGTCGCTGGCGGTCAGCGTGGTGTGGGTCGCGCTCGTCCCGTCGGAGTCCCAGTCCTCGGGGTCCCAGCCGTCGAGGCGGAGCTCCCGCGGGATGACCTGTTCGGTGAAGTACCCCTCCGAGATGAACAGCGGGACGACGTACACCTCGTCGGCGTCGACGGTCCTGAGCACCTCCCGGAAGGAGGGCTCCTCCTTCCAGAAGGACTCGCGAACCTCGTCGAACGCGCCCACCGCCCGGATGGTGTCCGCGTGGTCGAACGTCGGCTGCGAGGACCCGGCGTTGAGGTGCGACCCGTGGGCCGCGATGACCAGCGCTTGCATGCTAGGCATATCTTTCGTGAGACGGGACTTAGGGGCTTCGCTGGACTGGTTGGGTACGAGAAGCTGTGTTCGTGTGAAACAAGAACCGCACGAGCAACCAGAAAGCCCCGACCTGTTCGGCTGTCTCGTCAGGAGAAATGGGTGGGAATGAAAGGGGCGGCCCGCTCCGGGAACCCCGACGATGTTAGCACCGAAGGAACGAGCGTAGCGAGTGACGAGGCGCGCAACGAGACGCGGGACCGGAGCGGGCCGGGGCTTTCTGGTTGTTACCGGCCTCATCTCCTGCTGTTTCGATACGCAAGGCAACCACCCACTCTCCAAACCCGCGCCACTTTTGGGGATACACCACTCGATGAGGGACATGCGATCGAAATCACTCGCCCAGCGGACCCGAGACGCGGTCCGCGACGAGCCGTTCCTCTACGACGCGCTTCGCGCGGGCGTCCTCAACTACAGCGCGGCGGCCCGGTACCTCCCGGTAGAGGGGGAACGCGACGCCATCGCGACCGCGCTGCGTCGCTTCGGCGACGAACTCGACGAGTTCGAACCGGCCGGCGGGGACGTCCGGGTGTCGATGCAGAGCGGAATTGGCCCCGCTGCCGGTGCCGAGCCGTTGCTCGCCGTCGGGGACGTCGACTTCGCGGCAGAGGGCGGCGGGTCGACGGCCATCGTCGGCTCGGGATCGGTCGACGCGGGCGTCCTGCGGCGCGTGCTCGGGCGGCTCGAAACCGCCGGCATCGAGGTGGAGGCGGCAGGCGTCACCGAGGACGCGCTGGTGGTCGTCGTCGAACGACGGGTGGGCGCCGACGCGATCAGGGCGGTCGAGGCAGCCGTCGACGCCTGACCGCAGCGCCGAACGATATCCGACTGCGAGGGCGACCGACACACTCGTTCGCCGCCATTCGACGGTTTGAAGCGCCCCGACCGACTTTTCGTCCACAATGACGCTGCGCGTGACGAACACGCTGACGGGTGAGAAGGAGGAGTTCGAACCACGGGATCCCGATTCGGTGCTGTTCTACTACTGCGGTCTGACGACCTCCGACCCTTCGCACCTGGGCCACGCGCGCGGCTGGGTCCACGTCGACGTGATGTGCCGGTGGCTCCGCTGGCTGGGCTACGACGTCCGCCACGTCGAGAACTTCACCGACGTCAACGAGAAGATCGTCGCCCGCGTCGGTGAAGTGGGCGACAGCGAGGCCGACGTGGCCCGCCACTACGTCCAGTCCGTCATCGACGACATGCGGGCGCTGAACCTCGACCGCGCCGAGGTGTACCCGCGAGTCTCCGAGCACGTCCCACAGATCGTCGACCTCGTCGAGACGCTCGTCGAGAAGGGGTACGCCTACGAATCGAACGGCTCGGTGTACTTCGACGTCACCAGCTTCGAGGACTACGGCAAGCTCTCGAACCAGCAGGTCGACGAGATAGAGGCCCAGGGCGAGCCCGACGAGCAATCGGAGAAGCGCAACCCTGCGGACTTCGCGCTCTGGAAGGCCGACGGCGTCGACCCCGCCGCCATCGCAGACCACCGCCACGAGGGCGCCGCGCCGGCCGAGGAGGCCTGCGAGACGGCCCAGACCTGGGACTCGCCCTGGGGCGAGGGGCGACCGGGCTGGCACATCGAGTGCTCGGCGATGAGCATGACGCACCTCGACGAGTCTATCGATATCCACGCCGGCGGGCAGGACCTGGTCTTCCCCCACCACGAGAACGAGATCGCCCAGAGCGAGGCCGCCTCCGGCGAGCAGTTCGCGAACTACTGGCTCCACGTCCGCCTGCTGGAGACGAAAGGCGAGAAGATGTCCTCCTCGCTGGGGAACTTCTTCACCACCGAGGCCGCCGTCGAGGAGTACGGCGCCGACGTGGTGCGGACGTTCCTGCTCTCGACGGCCTACCACAACCGCGCCGTCTACAGCGAGGAGACCATCGCCGAGGCCACCGAGCGCTGGGAGACGCTGGAACGGGGGTACGAGCGGGCCGTCGGCGCGTGCGACGACGTGGACGCCTACGCGACCACGCGTGACGAGTCGCTGCGCGCGGCGGTCGCCACGGCGCGCGGCGAGTTCGAGCGGGCGATGAACGACGACTTCAACACCCGGAAAGCGCTCAGCGCGCTGACCGAACTCGTCGGCGCGGTCAACGTCCACGTCGACGGGGCGGACACCTTCGACTACCAGGGGCTCCGGGAGACCATCGAGACTCTCGAGGAGTTCGGCGGCGACGTGCTGGGCCTCTCCTTCGGCGACGGGTCGGCTGGCGGCGACGTCTCCGTCGCCGAGGACCTGGTCGAACTCGTGCTCGACCTCCGGGAACGCGAGCGGGAGGCCGGGAACTACGAACGGGCGGACGAACTCCGCGACGAAGTCGAGGCCCTCGGCGTGGAAGTGCAGGACACCGACGACGGCCCGACGTACCGGATCGAGTGAGGCCACTCCAGGGCCTTCGCAGGTCGTTCGTTTCGGGCGACACGTCGCCGCTCCGTCAGGATCTGTCCCCAGTGACGACCTTTATCGGTGAGTAACGCCTAGCAACTGGGTATGAACCGCCGAAAGACGCTGGGAATCGCGCTGCTGGCACTGCTCGTCGCGACGGCCGGCTGCGTCGACCTGGTACTGGGCAACACGCCGACGTTCGAATCCTCAGAGGCGAACGTCTCCGAGACGGCCCTCGACGGGTCGGGCTACGAGCTGTCGAGCTCGGACACGCAGGTCATCTCCAGAAACGTCTCCGTCGCCGGGCAGGAACGGACCGTCCGCGTTATCAACCACGTCACGCAGTACAACCGGACGCTCTCGCTGGGTCCGTTCGGCGACCGGGAACTCGGCCGCGTCATCGTGTTCACGACGCCGCAAATCGAGATGGCCGGTCAGGCGCTGAATCCGGCCACGGACTGGTCTGAACGCCGCGTCGTGACCGAAGTCGCCCAGCGGTACGCCGGGATAGACGACGTCTCGCGGGACAGCAATCGGACGGTCCCCATCCTCGGGGCCGAGCGAGAGGTCGTGAAGTTCTCGGGAACCACGACCGTCGGCGGGGACGACGTCGGCGTCTACGTCCACGTGACCAAGTTCACCCACGAGGGCGACGTCGTCGTCGGAATCGCCGTCCACCCCCAGCAACTGCCCGACGAGGAAGACAGACAGGACGTCCTGCTCAGCGGCATCCAGCACTGAGCGGGACCGGCCGGTGCCGGGTGAGGATCGGATCCCCGACGCGCCAACGCTTTTTGGCGACCGGAGACATTGGAGAGCTATGTCTATCGCACGCGCTAGCGTGAGAGCGACGAGAACCACCGGTTCCCCATGATCACCGCTATCGTCTACGGCGACGGCGAGACGACCGAGTACGACGACCTCGCCGCGGCCAGGAGCGCCACCGGTACGACCTGGGTCCACGCGACGGCGGTCACCGACGCGGAACTCGAAGCAATCGCTGACGAGTTCGATATCCACGGCCTGGCTATCGAGGACCTCGGGAACGACGTCCGGGCGAAGACCGAGGAATTCCCCGACCACACGTTCGTCCTGTTCAAGACCGCGACGCTGGCCCGCGGGGAGACCACGTTCCGGGAAGAGGTCGCCACCTCGCCAGTCGGCCTCTTCCTCGGCGACGACTGGATCGTCTCCGTCACCCCGGACGACGCGCCGGTCGTCGAACGCGTCAGATCGGCCGTCGCCGCCGGCGACGAGCGCCTGCTCCACCGCGGCGCCGACTTCACCGCCTACCGGATCCTCGACGTCGTCGTCGACGACTACTTCGACCTGCTCGACCGCATCGAGGACGAGATCGAAGCCATCGAGGAGGACGTCCTGGAGACGCCCGACAGGGCGACGCTCGAACGCATCAACAGCGTCCGCCGCGAACTGCTCTCCTTCCGCAAGCAGGTGTGGCCCGCCCGCGAGGCCGTCGGCGTCCTCGCCCGCGGCGACCCCGCCCAGGTCGACCCGGAGACAGAGAAGTACTTCCGCGACGTCTACGACCACCTCGTCCAGCTCGCCGACCTCACCGAGACCTACCGCGACCTGGTCAGCGGCGCCCGCGACATCTATCTCAACGCCCTCTCCCAGTCCACCAACGAGGTGATGAAGACCCTGACCGTCGTCGCGACCATCTTCATCCCCCTGACCTTCGTCGCCGGCGTCTACGGGATGAACTTCGACCCGGCCGCGAGCCCGTACAACATGCCCGAACTCGGCTGGGCGTACGGGTATCCGGCCGTCCTCGTCGTGATGGCCCTGATCGCCGTGGCGATGGCCGCCCACTTCCGACGGCGTGGCTACATCTGAGAGAATAATTCGGTCGAGTGGTGCAACTACTGTGTCTATCATTCGCATACAGCTGAGCAGATGGTGTGGCTACCAACAGAGGAAAGCCCCGGTGTGCTCCGGTCCCGCGACTCGTTGCGCGCGCTCACTCCGTTCGCGTGCTTACGTCGCCGGGGTTCCCGGAGCACGCCGCCCCTTTCATTCCCACCATTTCTCCTGGCGAACCAGCCGACCCGGGTGGGAATGAAAGGGGCCGAGCGCTCGGGGAAGGCGGCCCCGATAAGCACCGCAGGCGAAGCCGAGGAGCGCAGTCGCGGGGCCCCGACCCGAGCGGGAGGGGGCTTTCCTCTATTGGTGGTCGCTGTGTCTGTTGAGGTTCTCGTTGATCAACACAGTAGTTCAACTCCTCATGAAAGCGCGAGCGGGCCGAGCAGGACGCCCATGCAGTTGGCTCGCTTGGCACCGAAATGTGCAGGAATCGACCCGACGAGCGTCGCCACGCCGAACGCCGCGACGCCGACGAAGCCGGCGAAGAGGAAGGAGAGTGCCACCAGCAGTGAGAGAATCCCGACAGCGAGACGGTTCTGGTTCGCCCGTCGGGCCCATTCGAGGTACCGATCACCCAGCACGGGAACGAGAACTGCCGCGACAACCGCGGCGAGGCCGACGCTCGCGAGCAGGACCGGCAGGTTGAGCGGGACGCCGGCGCTCTCGACTGCGACCAGCACGCCAGTTCGGGGGCTCCCGAGTGCGACCAGGGAGAAGAGGGCGAAGACGGCCGTCGCCGTGTTGACGCCGCTGGTCGTGACGACGAACGCTCGCGGTCCGGACCCGGAGAGGACGCCGAGCGCCGCCGCGGAGGCAATGGCCGCCGAGACGCCGGGGATGTACCCCACGATAGCGCCGGCGCCGGTCCCGAGGAGCGCGAGGGCGCCGACGTCCCGGCGGGAGAACGCCAGCGTCGCCTCGTCCTGCGGCGGAACGCCGCCGCCACCGAGACTCTCGATCAGGACCGGGGCGCCGAACAAGCCGGCGAACAGCGGTGCGAGCATCCCGCCGACCGGGAGCGGCGCCTGGGGCGTGAGGTCCAGCGTGACGAAACCGAGCGTTGCACTGGCGAGGAGCGTCATCGTCGCACCGACCTTGCCGCCCGGCGTGCGTTCGGTGACGACCAGCAACACAGCGACGAGTACGAGCAGGAGAGACAGGTGCTGGCGAATGAGCGGGTAGGCCCGCCGCATCGCGAGCGTCACCGGAACCGCGAGCGGGACGGCGAAGACGACGGCGAGACCGCTCCCGAGCGCTGAGAGCCGAATCGCCTCACGTCCGCGGCCGGCGATAACCAGTCGGTGGCCCGGCAGCGCGCTGGCAGCCATCGCCGGGTCGGGCACGCCCAGCGCAAGCGCGGGGACCACGTCGAGGAACGTGTGCGTGGTGCCCGCGGCGAGCATCGTCGCCCCGACGAGCGTCGGCGGGCCCGGAACCGACGACGCGACGGCCGCGAGGCCGAGCGCGAACGTGTTGGCGTGGAGTCCCGGCGTCAGACCACTCACCGTTCCGAGGGCGACCCCGGCCAGGATGGCGGCGAGCACTGCAGCGGATCCCTCGGGCGTGACGGTGAACCGGACCGGGAGGAGCATCTGGGTCCTCTGGTCCCGCCTTCAGTGATAAACCTGCGTCTCCGGGATGGTCAGGCAGTCGGACGGAGTATCGCCGGTCGCAGACTGCCCTCGACGGCCGATGGTAGCGCTGCCGCTCCCGAACTCGCGTCGCGCAAAAGAAACGGCTCGTCGAACCGCTCTAACCGAAGAGTTCGCCGAGACCTTCGCCGCCTTCGCCGTCGTCCTCGTCGTCGTCCTCTTCCTCGGCTGCCTCTTCCTCTTCGGCCGCTTCCTCCTCGTCCGCACCGCCGTCGTCGGAACCGCCCTCGGCGGGCGCTGCGGCGCCACCGGCCGCGACGGGTGCGGCGGCGGCCTCCTCGACGGCCTCGGAGATGTCGACGTCCTCGAGCGCGGCGACGAGGGCCTTGACGCGGGACTCCTCGACGTCGACGCCCGCTGCGTCCAGCACGTCGGTGAGGTTCGCTTCGTTGATCTCTTCGCCCGATTCGTTCAGGATGAGTGCTGCGTAAACGTATTCCATTGTTGTGTAGTGGGTGTGTTAGAACATCGCTCCGAGCGCGTCGCCAGCGTCCTCGTCGTCGTCATCGTCGTCCTCGGCCGCCTCGGCCTCGTCGGATTCTGAGTCGGAGTCGTCGGCGTCGCTCTCGTCGGATGCGTCTGCTTCGTCGCTCGATTCGTCCTGCGCGGTCGCGGCCGGCGCCTCGACGCCGCGGAGTTCCTCCGGCAGGGCCTCCTCGTCGTCGATTTGCGAGGCGATGGCGCGAACCTGCGCGTCGGCCTTGGTGACCAGATCCGGCATGACGTCCGGGTCCTCGACGGCGGCGTTGATGGCGAGTGCCTTCGCGTCGCCGCTGGCCTGCTGCAGGAGCACGCTGGCGTTCTGCGCGGTGGGGTACTCGGCGTTGACCGAGAGGTTCCACGCGGCAGACGCCGCGGCCCTGACGTCGGCCTCGTACTCCTCGACGTCGAGTTCGAGCTCCTCGGGTTCGAACAGCACGCCGTCGGCGAAGACGGCGCGCAGGTCCAGCCCGACTTCCTTGGGCTCGATTCCGAGTTCGCTGAGGACGTTCGCGAGGTCGGCCGAGACCTCCTCGCCGGTCTCGAGGACCGTCGAGTCCTCCATGACCTTGATCGAACCCTCGTCGATGCGCGCGTTGGCACCGACGCTCTGGAGTTCGCCGACGAACGGCCCGGGGTCGACGCCGGTGTCACCCTCGGGGATGACGATGTCGTTCGGCGTGACCTCGCCCGCGTTGATCGGCGCGGGCGTCTTCGAGGCTTCGAGTTCTTTGAACAGGCCGAAGGGGTTGTCGTCGGTGCCGATGAGACCGACCTGGCCGGAGACGTACTCGGCCAGCTGGCTCAGGTCCGCGTCGGCCTCGTCGAGCGCGCGCTTCAGGAGCGTGTTTCGCGAGACACGAAGCTCTGCGGAGCCGTGAATCTCGCGGCGCATGTCCTGGAGCTGGCGGCTCGGGATGCCGGCGATGTTGACGACGCCGACGCTCTCGTAGGAGTTCAGGATGTCGACGATGGCGTCGACCTCCTCCTGTTTCCACTCCGGAATCGTCTCAGTCTTGCGTTCTGCCTCGGCGCTCATATCAGGCCACCTCCACGGACGGACCCATCGTGGTCTTGATGTACACCGAGTCGATGTTCATCGGGCCCTTCTCGAGGTCGGCGTGAAGGCGCCGGATGATCACGTCGATGTTGTCGGCGATCTCCTCGGCCGACATGTCCTCGGCACCGACGCGGGTGTGGAACGTGCGGCGTTCCCCGCTCCGCATCTGGACGGTGTTTTTCATCCGCTCGACCATCTCGACGACGTCGTCGTCCGGACCGATGGGGTCCGGCATCTTCCCGCGCGGTCCGAGGACCGTCCCGAGATACCGACCGATGTTCTGCATCATGTTCTCTTCCGCGAGGAAGAAGTCGGTGTCGTCGGCCAGGTCCTTGGCCGCGTCGTCGTCGTCGCCGAGTTCGGCGAGTTCGTCGCCGGAGAGCACCTGGTCAGCGACGTCCTCTGCGCGCAGGGCGGTCTCGCCCTCCGCGAAGACGACGATGCTGGTCTCCTGCCCAGTGCCGGCAGGCAACACGACGCTCTCGTCGACGCGATTCGACGGTTCGTTGAGGTCTAGGTCGCGCAGGTTGATGGCGAGGTCCACTGTCTCGGTAAAGTTCCGAGGCGGGGCCTCCTCTAGTGCGCGAGAAACTGCGTTCTCTATGTTCTCGTCTGCCATTGTTCACCTCCGTAGTACGCCCGAAGGCTGCTACGGGTCAGTGAAACAGGGGTACTGTCGTCGGACGGAGTCGCCCGAAGCGACGGTACGGCCGCTGTCTCGTGCGGAACGAAGCCGATGCGACACTTAAAACCGTCGAACCGGAGGCGAGAGCCGTCGCTCGAACCAGTCGAGTCGACGGTCGAAAGAGAAGTTCGACCGAGCAGTTACGCAGCCGCTTCGTCCGCCAAGACACCGAGGGACTCGCGATGCTCGTCCCTCAAGCCCTCGTCTCGCTGCCTCGCTACGCTGGCGCTTCGCTCGCGAGGACACCGAAAACTCGCTGCGCTCGTTTTCGAGCCCTGTCCTCGTCGTCTTCGCTACGCTTCGACTTCCTCGGCCAGGACGTCGTCGTACTCGCCGGCGTCGACCTTCTCCTTGAACTCGCGGGCGTTCTCGCCCTCGATGGTGACGCCGAGGGTGACGCAGGTGCCGACGACTTCCTTCGCCGCGTTCTTGGTGTCGTAGGCGAGGAGGTCGGGCTTCTTCTGTTCGGCGATTTGTTTGACCTGTTCGACGGAGAGGTCGGCGACGAAGTCCTCCTGGGGCTCGCCGGAGCCGGTGTCGAAGCCGGCCTCGTCCTTGATCAGCTCCGCCGTCGGCGGGACGCCGACTTCGATGCTGAAGGAGCCGTCGTCGTCGTAGTCGACGGTGACGGGCACTTCGGTGCCGTCGAACGCTTCGGTCTGGTCGTTGATATCCTGGACGACCGCCTGAACGTCGACGGGCGTCGGTCCGAGCTCGGGGCCGAGCGGCGGGCCAGGGTTGGCCTCTCCGCCCGGGACGAGCACTTCGATAGTTCCAGCCATGTCTCACAGAACCGGCGCGCCGGTTTTAAGGATTGCTTTTCCCGGACGGCGCGTGCGAGCGGTAGACATACCACCGTCTCCCGACCGTCACCGGCGTGTTCTTCCAGTGACCTTTTCCCGACTGCGACCGACTGTCCTGCATGCGCGTCGCCGTCCTCGGCGCCGGCTACGCCGGCCTGACCCTCGCCCGGAAGCTCCAGACCGCTCTGCCCGACGACGCGACGCTGGTCGTCGTCGACGAGTCCGACTCCCACCTCGTCCAGCACGAACTCCACCGGGTCGTCCGCCGGCCCGCCCTGGCCGAGGAGATCACGATACCGCTTGAAGACGTACTCGATTGTGAGATTCGACAGGCCAGGGTGATCGACGTAGAACCGGAGGAGGGGACGGTGACTCTCGACGGCGACGACGCCGCAGACAGCAAAGACGGCGAGCGGCTGGACTACGACGTCGGTGCCGTCTGTCTCGGCGCCGAGACCAACGACCACAGTCTGCCAGGGGTCGCCGACTACGGGACTCCGCTCAAGCGCCTCGCGCACGCACGAGAGATCCGGAAAGCGTACCTGGACGTACTGGACGCCGACGGCCGAGCCATCGTCGGCGGTGCCGGCCTGTCGGGCGTCCAGCTCGCGGGAGAACTCGCGGCGATGGCCGACGAAGCGGACGCCGACCCCGAAGTCGTCCTCCTGGAGCGACTCGACGACGTGGCCCCGTCGTTTCCCGAGAACTTCCAGCGGGCGATTCACGACCAGCTCGAAGCGGTCGGCGTCGGCGTCCGGACGGGCGCGGCCGTCGAATCGGCCGACGCCGACGCAATCACGCTCGCGAGGGGCGAGGAACTCGCCTACGACCAGTTCGTCTGGACCGGCGGCATCCGCGGCCCCGACGCGATGGACGCCGAACGCCCGGTAGTCCGCAGCGACCTGCGACTCGCCGGCGACACGTTCGTGGTCGGTGATGCCGGCCGCGTCGTCGACGTCGACGGGGAGGCAGTCCCGGCCAGCGCACAGACTGCCGTCCGCCAGGCCCGCGTCGCGGCCCGGAATATCACCGCGCTCGTCGACCACCGGATCGGTGACGGCGGCGGGTTCGAGCCCGAACTCGACCGCTACGCGTTCGACTCCCCCGGCTGGCTCGTCAGCGTCGGCGACGGCGCCGTCGCACAGGTCGGCTCGCGCGTGCTGACCGGTCGGGCCGCGCTGGCGCTCAAGACGTCGGTCGGTGCGGGCTACCTCGGTAGTGTCGGCGCCGTGGAGAACGCCGTCGACCTGGTCCGCGAGGAGTTGAACCTCGCGGTGGAGGCGGACGAGTCCCACGGCGAGTCGATAGAAGAGACCCAGGACGAGGAATCCCGAGATCCGGATGGGGAGTCTTGAGACCCGAACGGAGAGTCCTGAAACTCAGTCGTCGCTCTGTTCGCCCGTCGCGAGTTCGATTGCCACTCCGGGGTCAGTCCAGATGACAAACTCTTCCTCGTCGTCGCGGTCGATGACGCCCTCGATGTAGTCGGCGTCGACCGGTGCGGCGCTGACCTCCGATTTCACGATGGGCGCGACCTGGCGCACCTCGTCGACGACCCAGCCGATGGCCCCCTGGTCCTCGAACTCGTCGGGCGCGAAGACGACCAGCAGCGACTCCGAGCCCTCCTGGTCGATGTCGAGCAGTAGCTTCGGGTCGAGGATGGTCGTGATCTGGCCGCGGAGGTCCACGACGCCCTCGACGTAGTCGGGGGTGTTGGGCACGCGCGTGATCGTCTCGCGCTTGACGATCTCCTCGACGTGGGCGATGTCCAGGCAGTAGTGTTCGTCGCCCAGCGTGAACTCCAGCACGCGGACGCTGTCCTCGGCCGTCGCCGCGTTCGCAGCGTCGACGCCGCGCCTGGTCGCCGGCGTGGCGGGACCATCGGCCTCGGATTCCAGCACCTCGTCGGCGATGGCGGACTGGATCGAGGCCTCGTCTGGCAGTTCGACGCCGGTCGGGCCCTGCTGGGTCTGGGCGGCCGCCGCTCCGTCAGCGGCGTCCGGTTCGACCGCCGACTCCTGGGCGGCCGCGCCACCTCCGGCAACCGCCGCGTCGACAGGCCCACTACCGGTGATCTGTGCGGCGGCCTGCGCTGCGCGCTGGGCGGCCGCGGCGGCGGCGCCCTCGTCGGCGCTCCCGCTCCCGCCCGGGTCGTCGTCGCTGTCCGGAGCGTCGGCGGGAGTGTCGGCGTCGGCGGGAGTGTCGGCAGGTGCGTCGGCGTCGGCGGGAGTGTCAGCAGGTGCGTCAGCGTCGGCGGGTGCGTCGGCGTTACCGGCGCTACTTCCGGTGTCGTTGGTGGCGACGCGCTGTTCGACGGACGCGTCCGCTTCGTCGGGGGTACCACCCTGGTCGTCGGAGGGATTCGCATCGTCGGCGCCGTCGCCGTCGGCGTCCGTCGCGTCGTCTTCGCGATTCGCCCGCTGGCCTTCGCGCATCTGGCGGATGCGGGAGGCCCGGTCCATCCGTTCGTCCGTCTCGTCGGTCATTGTATCACTGTCATGCTGGAACTTTCTCGTAGCCGAATCGGTCGTCGAGCGACGCCGCGATCTCCAGGAAGACGTCCGCCATGTCGACGGACGCGTCGTAGGCGAAGATGGACTGGCCGGCCGAGAACGCTCGCTGGAGCGCGACCCGTTTGCGGACCTGCCACACCGGGAAGTCCGTGAACACCTCCTCGAGCCACTCGATCATCGTCAGGTCCTCGTTGGTCTTCTCGACCCGGTTGGCGACGACGCCGAGGGTGTCGACCGTGATGTCGGCCTGCCCTTCGAGGGCGGCCATCTGGTCGATGAGTAACTCGATGGCCCGCTCGGAGGTGGCCTCGGTCAGCGCCGGCACGACGATGTGCTGGGTGGCGAAGATGCCCGCGTCCGTCAGTTTGCCGTAGAACGGCGGCGAGTCGACGACGACGTAGTCGTAGTCGTCCTCGACGTGGGCGAGCGTCTTCGCGAACAGGTCCAGCGCGTGAGGACCGTCGACAGCCTCCGGGGTGACGTTGACAGCCAGCGAGGCCAGAGCGTCGGGGTCGAGCCCCGTCTGTCCGGCTTTCGCTCGCGCGATGAGGTCGGCGATAGTCAGTTCGTGTTCGGCCTGGAGCATGTCGATGTTGCTCGGCAGGACGTCCATCTCGGGGTGCTCGACGATCAGGTCCGACACCACCGACCGGCGGTCGGCCCGGGTCAGCGCGTCGAAGAGGGTCGGCGGCGCCGCGTCGTACGCCTCGGTCAATCCAAGCCCCTCCGTCGCGTTGCCCTGCGGGTCGAGGTCGACGAAGAGGACGTCGCGACCGCGCTCGTTGAGCGCCCCGGCGACGTTGATAGCCACCGTCGTCTTGCCGGTCCCACCCTTGGCGTTTGTCACGCACAGGCGCGCAGGTCCGGCCGCAGTTTGACTACTCATCGTCGAATTACAAGTCCCTGGTCCGTGTCGGATTATAAAGATACGCCCCCGATTATCAGCGACGTAACTCACAGCCCAGTTCAGTCGACTATCGGCAACGGCCAAATTCCCGGTCAGCCGGCCGTCAGACGGTGTGCAAGATTTAACACGGAGTAGTGACACACGTACAGTATCATGACGATCAACCCGCGGGACTACGACCTCGACGAGCTGCGGAAGATGGCCAGACAGCAGCGTCCGAACGGCCTCGGCGAGGGCGAGGAACCCGACCCGGCGGATTTGGACGTCGCCTTCGAGGGCGAAGAGGACGTCGCGGCGGGGAGTTCCTTCCGCGCCGGTCTGTACCGCGAACTCCTCCCGTTCCTCGACGACGACGCCGAGAAACCGTACCTCCGGAGCCTGCCCCAGAAGTACGCCGCCGAGTTCGTCGTCTTCGAGTGGCTGGAGTTCCTCCTGATGCACTCGGGCTACCAGGGCGCCAACGACGCGCTGGACTACTACGAGTCGACCGACTGGATCACCGAGGAGGTCCAGTCCGACCTGGCCGAGTACCTGCGCGGCATCGACGAGGCCGGCTCCAACGACGGCAACGACCTGGGCGTCGACGACCACATGCTCAGCCTGGTGTACATCGCCAAGCTGAGCGCCATGGTGTAGTCTCTCGGAATTTCGCTGATTCTCCCGATAGTTTCTCTCTGCTCTCTCGTCGCTTCGGCTTTCGATCGTTCGACGACGCCTCGCTGCTCACGGCTTCGCCGTTCGCTCGGTCGGCGGTGCTCACTGCGTTCGCACCGCCCCGTCGGCGTCGTCCGTCTCACGGCTCGTTTCACTCGCCGTTCGAACATTCGACGGCCTCTCACTGCGTTCGAGCCCGTCCGTCTCTCAGTTCTGATAGCTGCCGAGTAATGTATACAAACCCCCTCTCGAAATACGTCTTCGTATGAGCGAGGACGCCGACGAAGGCGCAGACGTCGACGGTGTGGACACGGACGGTGGCACGGTGACCGCCGCCGGCGGCACCCAGAGTACCGAACCCCAGTCAGCCGTGCCGGTTGGCGTGAAACTCGGGAGCACGCGCACGGTTATCTCCCGGCCCGACCGTGAGGCCGGCGAGGACCTCATCCGGACGCTGACCTGTCTCGCGACGTACGAGGACGCGCTCACTGGCGAGGAGAAGGTCCTCTACGGCGAGGAGGCCGCGACGGAGTACCCTGACCGCGTGCAGTTCATGCTCCGGTCGGGCCTGCCGGAGGACGCAGACCGGGCGGACCTCACGCAGACGTTCTTCGAGGCGCTCATCGCCGAGAACGAACTGCCCCAGAATAGCGCCGTCGTGTACGCCATCCCGACCATCGACAACCCGCGCGGGCTGGACAACCTCCGCTACGTCATCGAGGACAGCTCCATCGGCAACGGCCTCGTCGAGAGCTACCCCGAGTCGCTGTGTGGCGCCATCCCCGCCTTCGGCGACGACCTGGAGGCCATCGACGAGATATTCGTCGCCATCAACCTCGGGTCGACGAACCTGGAGGCGTCGGCCTACCGCCGCGGCGAACAGCTCTCACCCTTCACGACCGGCGCCGTCACCGGCAACGAGGTCGACCGCGTCATCGCGAACTACGTCGAGGAGGAGACTCAGGGCCGCGTCAACATCGACACCCAGACCGCCCGCGAGTACAAGGAGACCCACGCCGACTTCGTCGACTTCGAGCCGTTCACGGACGTCATCCAGCAGCCCGGCGGCGGCTCCCACGAGTTCACCATCGAGCGCTCTGTGATGGACGCGGTCGACGAGTACCTCGACGACGTCGTCGAGGAGGTGGCCAACACCTTCCTCCCCGAACTGGCCAACGACTACATGAAGGTCTACCAGCTCGCCCTCGACCGACCCATCGTCCTCACGGGCGGGATGGCCTGTATCCCGGGCATCCTCGAGGAGTTCGAGCGTCGGCTCAGCGAGGAACTCCAGCGCGACGTCGAGGCCATCGCCGCCGACGAACCCGACATGGCCGCCACCGTCGGCGCCCAGCGCATCGCGACGCGACTCGTCGAGAACAGCTAGCGGTCGACGCCCGCCCAGGTGCCGAGCCACCGGACGATCCGAGGCCGATTTTCCGACGCCGCGTCACCGGTGAGCGAGAGCGCCGCGAACGTCTCGTCGTCGATTCGGATAGTGGGTGAGCCGCCGTCCCGTCTCGGCTGCACGTCCGCGTGACAGTCCGTCGTCGCTCGTGCCATGAGTGTCAACATTGACTGCAGCCCGTCCCGTAAAGGCCAGTCAGACGACCGTCTGCCAGACGTCCGCGCGTCCGCCCTGACAGGTGGGATCCCGCCGCCTCGCCGGAGATTCGTTCTCCCCGACCGTCGTTAATTTTGCACGAGTTATCAGATCCTGAGACGAGGGAATGATAGTAACCCGGATACAACACCGCTATAATGGGTCAAGTTATCGAAGTAGATAATCAAAGAGGGGAGACACACCCCCTCCTCACGGAGACAGGAACAGGGGGGCTGTTCTCCGCGGGATATCTCCGCGACCGCCCGGCGGGGTCGTACCTGGAAGACGACGAGACTCCCGTCTTCCTGCTCACAAACGGGAAGCGAGGCGTCGAGATCGACCGCGAAGACGGAACCGAACAGCTCACCGCCGGCTCGGGGTACCGAACGATCGCCGTCCTCACCGACCGTCGAATGGTGATCCTGGTCGGCGACAGCGACGCCGCGTCGGTGGACGGCGACCAGTGCCTCACCGTGCGACTCGTCGACGTCGACGGCGTCGCCGCCGAAACCGGTCGCCGCGAGGGCCGACTCTCCATTACCCGGACCAGCGGCGGCTCGCTCACGCTCCACGCCGGCGCCGACGGGCTGGATGCAGCAGCGGCGTACCTCACGGCGGCCTCCCAGGCCTGGATACACGTCGAAAACACGCTCGACGACGTCCAGCGGTCACTCGTCGCGGCGACCGGCCACTGCGACGCCGGCGAGTACGACGCGGCGCTCGAGGCCGCACAGGAGGCCTACCACGGGCTGAACGAACCGCGCCGCGCGGCGAACCGGTTCGACGGCGAGTGGACGGCGAGCGCGATGGTCGCCCGCGTCGACCAGGTCCAGCGTCGGTGCGCGAGCATGCTGGCCGAAGCGCGACTGGGCCGCGCCCGCCGGTTCAGCGACGACGCCGAGTCCCACTGGCGCGACGACGAGTTCGAGGCGGCCCACGACGCGTTCGACGACGCGCGCGAGGAACTCGAGACCGTGCTCACCTACGACTCCGCGGCCGTCTCGGACAGGGACGCGGTTCACGAGGAACGCGACCGGGTCGAGCGCGTCGCGGCGGAACTGGCGGCGGCCCCGCTCCGACGCGCCGTCGAGGCGGACCGGGACGCCACCGACGCCGACGACCCGGCCGACGCCGCCGACCACTGGGACGACGCGCTCGAAGCTTACTGCACCGTCCTGGAACTCGACTGGGGCGCCGACGAACGGCGCTTCGAGGGCGAGCCCGACCAGCTTCGAGAGCGGCTCGGCGAAGTCGTCAAGCGCCTCGTCTCCGCCCGACGGACTGCCGCGTCGAAGGCGAAGCGGGCCGGCGACTGGTACGTCGGGGCCGAACAGTACGAGGTGGCCATCGAGGAGTTCGAGGCGGCCCGCGACCAGTACGACCTGGCACTCGCCGTCGCGCGGGAACGGTACGCCGGCGCGACGGACCACCTGACGGTGGAACGCGAGGCCATCGAGTCCCGGCTGGAGCGAGCCACTGCACTGCGCGACGGGGAGGAGGTCGGCCCCGTCACGACGCCGGACGAGGACGCCGACACCGAGGGCGTGTTCGACGTCGAGGCCACCATCGGCGATGGCGAAGCCGATACGACTGTTTCGGTGGACGGTGAAGACGCGCCAGACAATGAAGGGCACACGGACGAGACGGGCGAGGTGGCACCGATCGATTCGTCACGGAACGGCAGCGTCGAACGACCTGACCGCTGAGGGGCCGGACGAACGGTTACTCTTCGTCGGTCTCGACGCCCTCGGGAGCCCTGATATTCAGAGGCCGAATATACGCGTACCAGATGAACAGCGCCCCCGACCCGTAGCCGACCGCCCAGACGACGCTCCCGAGCGTGCCGTAGCCAATCTGGGAGAGGACGGCGTTGGCAACCCCCGGGATCACGATAATCGCGACCAGCGTGAGACCGAACGCGATCTTGTCGCGACGCCCCATCAGGCGATCACCCGGCGCTGGCGGACGGCGAGCGACCGGCCGCGCGAGGGATTCGGCTGTGAGTGACCGGGCAGGCGGACGCTGTCGCACGCTGCGTTCATAGTCGCTGATCGGCCGCGAGCGCCTAAAGAAATGACGAACCCGCCGTCGGGCCGAAGTCGTCGCGGACAGATCTTCGAGCGGTGCGACGGTCATCCGCCCCACTCCGCGGTTTCGGCCACCATCGGTCCCCCGTTCAGGGCGCGCGTTTACCGACGACTTCGTGGGGAACACGAGAACGGGAACCCGCAACGACCCCGCCAGTTTTCCGCCCGGATACGCTGGTCGACCGATCCGCTAACGATCGGCTTTCAGTAGCGGTGCGACGGCGAGACACACGCGAATCGCTCGGCCTGGTAGCCAACAGACCGTTTTCAGGGAGAAGTTCGCAACGGCGTGTGAGTACGTGATGATCGCTTTCCGTCGTCCCGGTCACACGTTGTCTCAGGTGAACGGGGGAGCGCGTGCCGTCGAACACATACGATTTGGTAGATGATACTGCATAATCCACCGACTGCAGTGCAATTCAAACGGATCGTATACTGACTATATCCGCCGATAAGTCAGATAATCGGTCCCGGTCGCGCGTTAATCGGTCCCCGTGTGACCGCTACGGCGAGTATAACTAATCACCAGACACGAGTGCGATCCTCCATGGGTTCGACAGACAGCAGACGAGGTAGCGACCACGAACGACGAACGAAGACAGTTCTCGGCCAGGTGGCGACGATCGCAGTAGTCGTCGTCACGATAGTCGGGATGACGGCCGGCGTCGCCGCGGCCGACGTCCAGCAACAGGAGACGAACGACACGTACGCGGTCGTGCAGGGCGAGGACTGCACGGAGCTATCGCCGCTCTACGGCAACGAGTCGGTGAAGTCGTTCTACGACTACCGGTCGCCGATCCCGGAGAACCCCTCCACGAACCAGACCGGGCGTTCCTACAGCTCCAAGGGGACGATCGCGCTCCAGCAACCCGACACGAGTAGCTTCTTCCTGTACGAGGATAGCGACGGTAACCTGAGCCTCGTCTTCCTCCACGGGTCGACCGGCAACGCCTCCGACGGCGGCGCCGCGACCTTCACCATCGCCGGCCTGCCGGACGACGGCAACTGGACCGTGAAAGACGACTCCTACGAGGGCAAACACAACTACGACTCGTGGCGCGAGGCCGACGGCGTCCACCGCGTCAACTGGACCTGGGGCGAGGGCAAGACCGACGGCGGCGCGTACACCGGCCTCGGCGAGGACTTCACCGTCACCATCGACCCGGCGTTCAACACCGACGCCGAACTGCACAGTCACCACTACAACGGAACCATCAGGTACTGGACGGCCATCTCGAACGGACAGGCCACCTACGACCACACGTCCCTGACCGCAGAACAGGTCACCATCACGAGCGAGGGCTGTTGAGTACCGAACAGCGCGTTTCGACGAAGCACTGACCCGACCGAACGAACAGGTTCGACGCCGTAGCCCCCAGAAGCGTTCTGGTACGTACGTCGCATTTACGTTTTTCAATGATGAGGAAGAAGCCATCAGTAGATGAGAACGCCCGACACTGGTCCCGTATCGCACTCGCGTCGCGCCCTCCTCGGCGGCGTCGCGGGACTCGCCGTGAACCAGACCCTCCCCAGCACCGCCCTCGCCGCGCCGTCGTCGGCGCCCCTGTCGGTACTGACGCGAAACCTCTATCTGGGCGTCGACCTCTCGAAACTCTTCGACGCGACCTCGATGAACGACGTCCGCCACATTGCTGGTGAGATGCTCGACGAGATTCGAGCACATCCCTACGAGGCCCGCGTCGACGCCATCGCCGCGGAGATAGAGACCAGCCAGCCCGACGTCGTCGGCGTCCAGGAGGCCGCCCACCTGCGGGTCCAGACCGAGAGCGACTTCTCCGAAAGTCCGATTCCCAACGCCTCGACCACCGTCGTCGACCTGCTCGACCTGCTCGCGTCCGCCCTCGACGACCGCGGCCTGTCCTACGACGTGGCCGCCGAGACGGTCACGACCGACATCGAAGTCCCCGCCGACGACGACGGCGGAACGACCGACGTCCGCCTCACCGACCGAACCGCCCTGCTCGTCCGGAGCGACCTCGAGACGACCGGTAGCCGCTCGGAAACCTTCGACAACGCGCTCCGGTATCGAGTCCAGGGCGCCACCGTCCCCATCCAGCGCGGCTTCTGCCAGGTCGACCTCTCCCTGGACGGCGCCGACGTCGCCGTCGCAAGCGCCCACCTCGAATCCGCGGACGACGACACCCGCCTGGACCAGGCCGAGGAACTCCGCGACGAACTGCCGACGGACCGGCCGGTCGTACTCGCCGGGGACCTCAACAGCGGCCCCGGCGGCCCGACCGCCGCCTACGACCTGCTGACCGAGTCCTTCGTGGACCCCGCCTCCGACAGCGAGTCCGACGCCGCCGACCCGACCTGCTGTCAGGCCAGCGACCTGCGCAACGAGACGTCGGACCTCTCCCGCCGCGTCGACCACGTCCTCTCCCGCGGCGACGTCGACCCCACCGGCGTCCAGCGAGTCGGCGCGGATCCGGACTCCCGCGTCACCACGGCCGTCGACGGCGAGTCGGTCGAACTCTGGCCCGCCGACCACGCCGGCGTCGTGGCGTCGTTCGCCGTCCCGACTCCAACGCCTACGCCCACCGCCACGCCGACGCGGACGCAGACGGCGACGGAGACCGAGCGGCAGGAACCAGAGGATTCGGCGAACCTCCCGCTCTACGGAACCGTAGCTGGAATCGGGAGTGCTGCCCTCGCTGCGCTCGTCTGGTACCGGAAGCGAAGGTAAGCGTCGCTGGGCGAGTCGAAACTGCCTGCTTCAGACTCGTTTGGGCCTGCTCCACCCGATCTGTAGGTGCGCGTACTGAGCGGGTGGTTCTGTGATTTTTAGCTGGAAGAAACGAGACCGCCAACAGCCAGAAAGCCCTCGGCGCGCTCGTGACTCCGCGGCTCGCTGCGCTCCTGGCTCCGCTCCGGTGCTTACTTCGCCGGGGAGCCAACGAGCACACCTCGCCCTTTCAGTCCACCAGGAAACCGCACCGCGGCCCTGCCCTTCCCCTGGTCGCGCGATGAAACGCGCTCTCGGCCGACCACCGCGCGGTTGCGTTGAGCCGAGCACGGCGAGGCGATGCTCGTCAGAACTTCGTTCTGACGGCGGAGCGGTCAGGACGCGTGATTCGCGGCGGACGCCGCGAATCCGGGGAGGTTTGGCGGATTCAATCGCGCGCGCCCCTGTGGCGCAAGCAATGCGGTACCTGGAGGACTGAAAGGGCGAGGTGCGGTCGGCGAAGTCCGAACCCGCAAGCACGCGAGGAACGAGCGCGCGCAGTGGGTTCGCACGAGTCGAGCGTGCCGAGGGCTTTCGAGTTCTTTGACGTCGTGGTCACAGCGGCTCCGCCAAATCACTCAGTCCTTGATCTGTATTGATCACTCGTCAGTGACCATTCGACTCTCTACCGACGAATTCCATTCCATGTTCGTCTGAACGACGCACTCCCTTCGTCCTTCCCTCGAAGAATGGGTTGGGGCGGATTTGAACCGCGACGAGACGTGCTCGCTCCGCTGCGCGCGACTCGTCTGCTTCAAATCCCCATGGACCATTTGCTGCTCACGAATTGTTCGCAGCAAAATGGGTTGGGGCGGATTTGAACCGCGAGGACTTCGCTTCGCTCGTCCTCTGGGCTCAAACCGCCACACCCAGTTGTCACTCACGGATTGTTCGTGACAACATGGGTTGGGGCGGATTTGAACCGAAGCCAGACGTGCTCGCTACGCTGCGCGCGACTGGCAGGGTTCGAATCCGCTTGCACCATTCGCTCCTCACGTCCGTTCGTCGCAGAATGGGTTGGGGCGGATTTGAACCGCCGACTTCCTCCGTGTGAAGGAGGTATCATAACCGGACTAGATCACCAACCCGGACGTTTTCCAGTATCCGAGGCCCGGACTTAAGAATTGTCTTCCGACGGACGACTGAGAACCCCTCCCGGGGTGGGTGGTCCACTCGACACGGGGACTGTGCCTGACAACCTGTCCAGCCGAAATCCTCCGTCGTCGCGTCAGGCAGACTGCTTGCCGCGGTACTCGTCGAGTTTCTCGCGAGCGTCGCCGATGGCCTCGCGGGCCTCACCTTCGGCTTTGGTCTGAACCTCCCGGCGGTCCGCCTTGATCTCCTCGAGCCGGCTCGGGTCCGGTTCTTCCTCGCGGCCGGTGAGTTCGTCGAACCGCTCGCGGACCGCTTCGAGTTCGGTCTTGACGCCCTTCGTGGCTGTCTCGCCCGCGCGCTTCAGGTAGTACCGTGCATCTTCGAAGTGTCGATTCATATCTGTCCTTTGCCTTCCGACGGATATAACCTTTGTGCCCAGATGGAACGTTTTCGAGGTAATCGATGAACGAACGGGACGTGAAAGTGGTTCGAACCCCTGCAACACAGACATCTCCGAGGAGTTGGAGCTCGTGGTCCTGCAGTCGAGTGGCCGACCTGAGCCGCGACCACCGTACGTCTCACCCGGTCCGAACGCCCCGAACCACCTCCATCGTTTACACAGGGGACGAACCGTTAACCCACTCCCCTCACAAGCACGGCCATGTTCAGTCGACTCTCGATTCCCACGCCGTTCCAGGTCGGACCGGTGAACGCCTACCTCGCCGGACGGACGCTCGTCGACCCCGGACCGGACAGTGAGGAGGCGTGGGCGAAACTACTGGCGGCGCTCGAAGAACGGGATCTCTCGCCCGACGACGTCGAACAGGTCCTGATCACGCACCCCCATCCGGACCACTTCGGCGTCGCACACCGGCTCCGTGAACGAGGCGCCCGCGTGCTCGCCAGTCCCGAGGCGAGGTCCATCGTCGAGGACTTTCCCGCACGCCTCGAGCACGAACAGGCCTACTTCGTCGACTTCTTCGAACAGTGCGGTATGGCACGCGAGACGGCCGAGACCGTGACGAACCTCCCCGAGGCGTTCCTGGCCTACGCCACGAGCGTCGACGTCGACCGGGAACTCGAGGCGGGCGACGACGTCACCGTCGACGACGTCCACCTCACGGCCGACGCGGTCACCGGCCACGCTCCGGGCGAGCTCCTCTTCGCCTTCGAGGAGGGCGACGAGCGCGTAGCGCTGGTCGGAGACAACGTGCTCGCCGACATCACGCCGAACCCGTTTCTCCAGCCGCCGCCCGAATCCGGCGGCCCGCGGCCCCGGGTCCTCCCCGGGTACAACGAGTCACTCCGGACACTACGCGCCGACTCGTTCGACCGATTTCTCCCGGGCCACCGCGAGCCCATCGACGCACCCGCCGCCCGCATCGACGCCATTCTGACCGAACACGACGAGCGAACGGACGAAGTCTCGGCCATCGTCGACGGCCCGACGGCGCCCGTCGAGGTGATGGGCGAACTGTTCGGTGATCTCCCGGCGACCGAGCAGTTCTCCGGCATGAGCGAGGCGGTCGGGCACCTGGACGTGCTCGAAGACCGCGAAATCGTTACGAAACGAGAACAGGGCGGACTGGTCGTCTACGAACGAGTCTAGACCAGCGACGCCGCGCTCTCGGCGAAGCCGATGACGACGTCGAATCCGGGGAGCAGCAGGAACGTGACGACGCCCGCCGCGACGACGGCCGTGTACAGTCCCACCGGGTAGTCGTCGAGTTCGAGCCCGTCGGCCGGGTCCTCGATCCACATCGCCTTGACGACCCGGGTGTAGTAGAACAGGCTGAGCGCGCTGTTGATGATGAGCGCGGCGCCCAGCAGCCACGTCCCGGAGTTGACCGTCGCCATCAGCAGGGTGAACTTCGAGAAGAAGCCGCCGCCGATTGGCAGGCCGGCCAGGCTGAACAGGAAGACGGTCATGGCTGCACAGGCGAGCGGCGCCTGCGTCGCGAGGCCGTTGTAGTCCTCGAACGTCCGACCGACGCCCCAGTACTCCGCCAGCGCGACGAACAGGAACGCGCCCGTGTTCATGAAGCCGTAGACGAGCAGGTGGGCCATCCCGGCGCCCAGGACCTGACTCTGGTCGACGCCGCCGGTCAGCGCCGCGAGACCGATGAGGACGTATCCCGCGTGGCCGATCGAGGAGTAGGCCAGCATCCGCTTGACCTTCTCCTGGGTGGCCGCCGCGAAGTTCCCGACGAACATCGTGACGATGGCCAGCACCTGGAAGACCAGCACCCAGTCGATGGCCGCGCCGGCGACGTCGACGGGGAAGGCAGTGAGGAACACGCGGAACGCCAGCACGAAGCCGGCCGCCTTCGAGGCCGAGGAGAGGAACGCCGAGATGGGCGCGGGCGCGCCCTCGTAGGCCTCCGGCGCCCAGAAGTGGAACGGCGAACTCGCCGTCTTGTACGCGACGCCGCCGACGATCATCAGGATGCCGATGCCGAGAACGCCCGTCTGGACGCCCTCGCCGATGGCCGTCGCGACGGCGTCGAACTGGAGCGCGCCGGTCGCGGCGTACACCAGCGAGATGCCGTATGCGAACACCGCCGAGGAGAGCGCGCCGATGAGGAAGTACTTCAGCCCCGCCTCGACGCTCCCCTTGTTCGACTTGAGGAAGGCGACGAGAGCGAACGACGGCAGCGATGCCAGTTCCAGACTGATGAAGGCGATGGCCAGGCTGTTCGCGCTCGCGAGGAGGCTCATCCCGGTCGACGCCAGCAGGACGAGCGTGTAGTACTCGGCCTTGTAGCGGTGGTCCCGGAGGTAGTCGCTGCTGGCGACGACGACCAGCGTCACCACGCTGGCGACGATGAACGTGAAGAACAGCGACATCTGGTCGACGACGAGCTGGTCGCCGAACAGCGAGACGATTCCCTGACCGCCCTGCTCCGTGGGCAGTCCCCGGCCGCCGAACAGGAACACCATCGTCGTGACGGCCGCTGCGAGCGACCCGAGGCCGGCGACGCCGGCGAGCAGGGTGCTGTCACTCTCCTCGGGGCTGATGCTGTCGACGAGCAGGAGGGCGAGCGCGGAGAGGCCGAGCAACAAGGTCGGCGCGAGCGCCGTCCACGACGACTGCGTCATCTGGAGTGCGAGTTGTGTCATTAGATACCACCTCCGACATCGAGGATCGGATTAACCGCGTGCTGGATCATCCGGTAGGACAGATCCGGCGCGACGCCGAGCGCGATGACCAGCAACAGGAGGACCACCAGGGGCGCGACGTCGTGGAACGGTGCCCCGGCGACCTCGTAGTCGGTTTCGAGCCGGTACGGACCGAACACCGAGCGCTGCATCGCCCACAGCAGGTAGCCCGCCACGACGACGATGCCGAACATCGCCACCCCGGTGAACAGCGGTGCGTACGGAAGCACGGTCGACTGGAAGGAGCCGAGGAAGACGAGCACTTCGGCCGCGAACCCGGACATGAGCGGCAGGCCCATGTAACCGAACGCGGCGCTGACGAAGATGCCAACCGTCCAGGGCATCCGGTCGGCGAGGCCGGACATGTCGCCGACCATGCGCGTGTGCGTCTCGTTGTAGATGACGCCGACGGCCATGAACATCAGCCCGGAGATGAGGCCGTGGGAGATCATCTGGAACGTCGCGCCGCCGACGCCGTGTTCCTGAAACGAGATTAGCCCCAGGATGACGTAACCCATCGACGAGATGGACGAGTAGGCGACGATGCGTTTCAGGTCACGCTGTGCGAGCGCGAGCATCGCACCGTAGATGACCGACAGGACACCGATGGCTGCGATGGGGACGGCGAGGGTCTGTGCGACGTCCCCCAGCATCGTGAAGTTGAACCGGAGCAGTGCGTAGGTCCCCATCTTCAGGAGGACGCCGGCCAGCATCACCGACACCGGCGTCGGCGCTTCGACGTGAGCGTCCGGCAGCCACGTGTGGACGGGGAAGACGGGCACCTTCACCGCGAAGCCGAAGAACATCAACACGAAGGCGACCGTCGCCAGCGGGAAGCCGAAGAGGCTCCCGAGTTCTGCGCCGCCGCGCAGCGCCTGTGCGATGGCCGGGAGGCCGAGCGTCGAGATCTCGTCGCCCAGCCCGAAGACGAGGCTGAAGAAGCCCACGAACATGACCAGCGAGGCCACGTTCGTGTAGACGAAGAACTTGATCGCGGCGTACTTCCGGCGCGGGCCGCCCCACACGCCGATGAGGAAGTACATCGGGATGAGGACGCCCTCCCAGAAGACGAACCAGAGGAAGAAGTCCAGCGCCGCGAAGACGCCGATGAGGCTCGCCTCCATCAGGAGCATCAGCCCGTAGAACTGGTTCTGCCGTTCCGAGATGGGCGTCCAGCTACTGACGAGCGCGAGCGTCGTCAGCACCGTCGTGAGCGTCAGCAGCGGCATGCTCACGCCGTCGAGGCCGACGTAGTACTGGAGCTCGAACCCGGCGAGCTCGATCCAGGGAATTTGCTGGACGAAGGCGGCCTCACCCGGCGTCAGCAAGGCGTTGCCCGCCTCCTGGAAGTTCTGGTAGTACTGCCAGTACATCCAGACGCTCAGCAGTGCCGGGATGGAACTGATGGCCGTCGCGAGACGAGCGGCGTAGCGGTCGTCGGCGAAGAACGTGACGACCGCGCCCAGCAGCGTGATACCGAGGAGTGCGGCGATCATCACCATCTAGAACCACCCCCCGATGAGTCCGAAGGCGACGAGCAACACGACCAGCGCGGTCGTGATGAGGGTCGCGTAGTTGCTGACGACGCCGGACTGCAGGCGACGCATCCGCCCGCCGCCGAACAAGCTGACGCTACTGACGCCGTTGACGACGCCGTCGACGACGCCCTGGTCGAACTTGTCGGCCGCGCGAGCCAGCGGATAGGTGACGCCGGTCGCCAGCCACACCTGGTACTCGTCCTGGTAGTAGTTGTGCATGAGAACGGTCTTGAGAGAGCCGAGTTTGTCGGTGTGTTCGGTCGGTTCGTCCACGTTGTACAGCGACCACGCGGTCCCGACGCCCGCGAGCGCCAGGCCGAGCGAGACGGCCGCCGAGGCGAGCGTCGTGCCGAGTTCACCGAGCGGGTAGTGCGCCGTGACGCCGGCCACGTCGTGGAGCAGCGTCCCGTACGTCTCGCTGGTGGTCATCTCGATGCCGCCGTGTGCGAGCCAGTCGTGGAGGAAGGAGAGGTGAATCCCGGTCAGCTTCTCGAGGGGGACCATGTTGAGGAAACCGATGGTCGCGGCGAGGACGCCCAGAACCGCCAGCGGGAACTTCACGTTCCAGCCGACGCCGTGGGGCTTGCGGGCCGTCTCGGTCCGTGGCTTCCCGTGGAACGTGAGGAACACCATCCGGAAGGTGTAGAAGCCGGTGAAGAACACCGACAGGAGGCCCATCGCGTACGCGGCCAGCAGCACCGTGCCGAGGCCGCCGTCGGAGCCCAGTCCGTGGATGAGCGCCTCGAACAGCACCTCGTCCTTGGACCAGAAGCCGGCGAACGGAACGATCCCCGCGAGCGCGAGCGAGCCAGAGAGGAACGTCCAGTAGGTCACGGGCATCCGGTCTTTCAGACCGCCCATGTCCCACATGTTCTCGTTATGGTGCATCGCGATGATGACCGAGCCGGCGCCCAGGAACAGGAGCGCCTTGAACATCGCGTGCGTGGTCAGGTGGAAGACGGCGGCGACGTAGCCACCCGCACCCAGCGCGAGCATCATATACCCGTACTGGGAGATGGTGGAGTACGCCAGCACCTGTTTGAGTTCCTGCTTGACGACGCCCATCGTCGCCGCGAACAGCGCCGTGAAGCCGCCGACCAGCGCGATGATGGCCAGCGCCGTCGGTGAGAGGGCGTAGAACCCGTACATGCGCGCGACGAGGTAGACGCCGGCCGCGACCATCGTCGCCGCGTGGATGAGCGCCGAGACGGGCGTCGGGCCCTCCATCGCGTCGGGGAGCCACGTGTGCAGCGGGAACTGCGCCGACTTGCCCATGACGCCACCGAGGACGAGGAGTCCCAGCACCGTGAACCAGGTCTGCGGGTCCATGCCGAAGAACGTCGTCACCTCGGCCTCGCCGTTGAGCGCTTGCTCGGCGATGGCCGGGAACGACTCCGCGCCCGCGAACGCGCCCGTGCCGAACGTGGCGAAGATGCCGACGACGCCGACGAGGAAGAAGTAGTCACCGAAACGGGTGACGAGGAACGCCTTCTTCGCCGCGCTCGGCGGGGCCGCCTCGCGGAACCAGAAGCCGATGAGGAGGAACGAGCACAGCCCCACCAGTTCGAAGAACATGAAGGCCATGAGGATGTTGCTCGCGTAGACGAACGAGAGCATCGAGAACGTGAACAGGCCCAGCCCGGCGTAGTACCGGGGCAGGCCCGTCTCGCCCTCGTCGTTCATGTAGCCCAGCGAGAACACGTGAACGAGGAAGGCGATCAGCGAGACGATGAGCAACATCAGGGCCGTCAGCGGGTCGATGAGGATCCCGAGCGTGAGCTCGAAGGTGTCGATCCCCTCGACGAAGGTGTACAGCGTCTGGTTGTACGTCGCCCCGCCAGCGACGGTCAGCGCGACCCACGCCGACAGTAGTAGCGACCCGGCGGTGGCCGCGATGCCCGCGAGCGCGCCGCCCTTGGGCATCCGGTCGCCGAGGAACAGTGCAACGAGGAACGATACGAACGGGAGCGCCGCGATCGCGGGCGCGTATGTGAATGCTCCTGCCATCTTACCACCTCATCGTCGTCGCGTCGGTGACGTTCACGTCGGAGAAGTTGCGGTACAGGACCAGGATGATGCCGATGCCGATGGCCACCTCGGCGGCCGCCAGCCCCATCGTGAACAGGCTGAACACCTGCCCGGTCAGGTTGCCGTACTGGGCCGAGAACGCGACCAGGTTGATGTTCGCCGCGTTGAGCATCAACTCGACGGACATCAGGAAGATGAGCGCGTTCTCACGAGTCAGGATGCCGAACAGGCCGATACAGAAGACGGCCGCGGAGAGGACGAGATAGTACTCGGCCGGCATCATCGGTCCTCACCCCCGGAGACGCCGCCGTCGGTCGCGGTCGCGGGCGACTCTTCGCCACCGACCACGTCCGTTCCGACGGTGACGTTCTCGCCGGCCTCCTCACGTCGTGCCAGCATGAGTGAGCCGTCGAGCGCCGCGTCGAGTGCGACGGCGATGACGATGAACGAGACGAGGAATCCTTCGCTGGGGACGGCCGCTCCCTCCCCGACGATGGCGCTCGCCTCGACGCCGATGAGTGCGGCACCCAGGCTCTTCATGATGGCCGCGTCCGCGCCGAAGCCGGCCGCTTCGGGAAACGACGCCGTGAGGAAGACGGCGGCGAACACGACGAACAGCGCCACCGCGGCCAGTCCCGGCACGAGGTGTCGTCCCGTCCGCAGGCGCGGGCGGGTCATGGCGTCACCTCGACGGCGCCCTGGTCCGGGCGCGTGAGCATGACGGCGAAGCTGATGAGGATCAGGACCCCGCCGACGTACACCAGGATCTGCATCGCCGCGACGAACGGCGCATTTACCATCACGAAGTGGACTGCGACGCTCAGCAGCGCCATGCCCAGCAAGAGCGCCGAGTGCCAGACGTCCCTGACGAGCACGACGCCTAAGCTGCTCGCGATGGTGACTGCCGCGAACAGCACGAACGCCATTGTCTCCAGCAGTGGTGCCATTGTTGTTTGTGTCTCCTTTCGGCGCGCTTTTGAAGATTCCTCTTTCGTCTCGGCAGAGCACCGCCTCGGACCACCATACTAACAATTAACGGGAGAATATCACAACCACCTTTTTCGTCGTCGGGTTTCCTCGCTCGCAACGCTCAGTGCGGGTACCGGTTGGCGGCGAAGCCGCCAACTCATGCGGTCGCGGGCCGGCGGCCCGCGACCCGCTCCTCGAAAAACGTGGTCCACGCGAGCGAAGCGAGCGTGGGCTCGGGAGAGCTTGCTCTCCCGGTGGCGAAAAACACCGCGGGAGGAAAGCTCCCGCGAGCCCACACTCACTTGGCTCGCGTGGATGCCGACCGCTCACTTCGTTCGCGGTCGGTACCGGGCCTTACTGGTAGTCGACTTCGCCCTCACCCTCGCCGATCCAGACGCCTCGATCGGGCTCACGCGACGCGAGCGGGTCGATATCCTTGTACCAGGGGACGTTCTTCAGCTGTTCCTTGTTGTACGCGAAGTCGTCCTTCGTGTCCGCGGTGAACTCGAAGTTCTGCGTCAGGATGATGGCGTCGACGGGACAGACCTCCTCGCACAGTCGGCAGTAGATGCACTGGCCGACGTGGAGGTTGTACTGCTCGCCGTTGCGCTGGTCGTCCGTCACGATCTGGATCGTGTTGTTCGGACAGACGTTCTCGCACTGGCGACACCAGATACACCGCTCCTGGCTGAACTTGTGGACCCCGCGGAAGCGCGGGCTCACTTCGGGCGCGACGTCCGGGTACTCGACCGTGAACGTCTCCCCGTCCAGTGCGTGCTTCATCGTCGTGGCCATCGATTTGAGGACGCCGATCATTGTAGGTCACCTCTCGTGTCGGGGACAGTCACCCGAGGACCAGCTCGAGTCATGCGATCACCCCGACGATGATCGCCGTGAGGACGAGATTGGCGAAGGAGAGCACGAGCATCCCCTTCCAGCCGATCTCGATGAGCTGGTCGATGCGCACCCGGGGGACCGCCGAGCGGGCCCACTGGGTGAACAGGTACACCGCCACGATCTTGATCAGGAACCAGACGATACCCGGGAGCACCGGGCCCGCCGGGCCACCGAGGAAGATGGTGGCGATGATGGCCCCGCCGAGGAAGATGTGGATGAACTCGGAGAGGTACGCCAGCACGAAGTACACCGACGAGTACTCGGTCTGCCAGCCGGCGACAATCTCGGTCGGCGCCTCGGGGATGTCGAACGGATTCCGGCCGACCTCTGCGAGGTTCGCGACCATGAACAGCACGAACGCGAACGGGTTGACGAACGCGTACCACTGCGGGATCGCGACCGGACCGAGCGCGATCAGCGTGTCGGCCTGTTCGGCGACGATCGTGCTCATCCGGAGCGAGCCGGCGAAGATGACGACCGACATCCCGGTCAGGATCAGCGGAATCTCGTAGGCGAGGTTCTGCGCGACCGCGCGCAGGCCGCCGAGGAACGAGTACTTGTTGTTCGACGAGTAGCCGGCCATCACGAGACCGAGCGAGGCGACGGAGGCCATCGCGAACACGTACGCGAGGCCGACCTCGGGGTCGGCGATCTGGATGCCGTTGCCCATCGGGATGACGGCGAACCCGGCGAGCGCCGAGAACACCATGATGAGCGGCCCCAGGTCCCACGCCGGCCGGTCGACGCCCTCGGGGATGATGAGCTCCTTCGAGAGGAGCCGGAGCGCGTCGGCCGGGATGATGAGCAGCCCCATCGGGCCGTGCCGGTTGACGGCGATGCGGTCCGTGAACGCCGCCGTGATCTTTCGCTTGCCCCAGATGCCGGAGACGGCGACCAGGGTGAGCAGTCCCGACGCGACCACGAGCGACGCGACGAACGCCATCACGAAGATGACGAGCGGGTTCGACGGGTCGAGCCCGAGCAGGTCGGCCATCGCCGACGGCAACGGCGTCTCGGACTGCATTACCGGTCCACCTCCCCGAGGACGATGTCGAGGCTACCCAGCGAGGCGATCATGTCCGGGATGTACTCGCCCTCGGACATCTCCGCCAGCGACTGGAGGTTGCTGAAACACGGACTCCGGATCTTGAACCGCGCCGGCTTGTCGGTGCCGTCCGAGCGGATGTAGATACCGAGTTCGCCCTTCGCGCCCTCGACCGCGCGGTAGATTTCGCGGTCCGGGTCGGGCTTGAGCGTCCGCGGGACGTTGGCCTGGATGGTGCGGTCGTCTTCGGGCCACTCTTCGAGCAAGTCGACGCACTGTTCGATGATGCGAGCCGACTCCTCGAGTTCGCGAAGGCGCACGAGCACCCGCGAGAAGTTGTCGCAGCCGTCCTCCGTGACGACGTCCCAGTCGAGTTCGTCGTAGTAGCCGTAGGGGTCGTCGCGGCGGAGGTCGTAGTCGACGCCGGACCCACGAGCGACCGGTCCGGTCGCGCCGTAGTCCTTGACCTTCTCGGGCGTGAGGATCCCCGTGTCGACACAGCGCATCTGGAATATCTCGTTGCCCGTCACGAGGTCGTGGTACTCCGCGAGTTTCTCCGGGAGGTCGTCGAGGAAGTCCCGGATCTTCTCGAAGTACTCCTCGCGGGGTTCGGGCAGGTCCCAGGCGACTCCGCCCAGTCGAAGGTAGTTGAACATCAGGCGCTGACCGGTCAGATCTTCCAGGAGGTCCTGAGCGATTTCGCGGTCGCGGATGCCGTACTGGAAGACGGCGGTGAAGTCGCCGAAGACGTCCAGTGCGAACGTCGCCAGCGCGAGGGAGTGACTCGCGATGCGACACATCTCGGCGGACATCGTCCGGATGACCTGCGCGTACTCCGGCACCTCGATGTCGGCCAGGTCCTCGGCCGCGCGCGCGTAGGCCCACTCGTTGAGGATGCCGGCCGAGATGTAGTCCCAGCGGTCGGGATACGGCATGATCTGGTGCCGGTACGTCCCCTGCTGGCACATCTGCTCCTCGCAGCGGTGGAGGTAGCCGATGTCGGGGTCGATGTCGACGATCTGCTCCCCGTCGAGCACCGTCTTGACGTGCAGGACACCGTGTGTCGCCGGGTGGTGGGGCCCGATGTTGATGAACATCGTGTCCGGGTCGTCCGGGCTCTGTTTGTCGTCCTGCAGCGGGTTCGCGTGCTCGCGCAGCGAGACGACCTGCGGCTGGTCCTGGTTGAAGTCCTGGGAGAGCGGGTGGCCCTGCCAGGTCTCGGGGAGGAGGATACGTCGCTGGTCGGGGTGGTCGTCGTACTCGATGCCGACCAGGTCGTAGGCCTCGCGCTCGTGCCAGTTCGCCGTCTCGTAGACGTCGGAACCGGTCTGGTGGCGCGGGTCGTCCTTCGGCGTCGGGACGACGACGGAGACTTCCTGCGTCGGGTCACGGTACTTCTTCAGGTGGTAGATGGACTCGTACCGGTCGTCGTAGTCCTGTGCGGTGACGCAGGAACAGTGATCGAAACCGGCCTCGTCCTTCAGCGTCCGGAGGACCGACTGGACGTCGTCGGGTCGAATGACGAACCCTTCGGCGTTGACGTGGTGTTCACGGTCGATAATCGAATCCCCGAGCAGGTCGGCGAGCGCGTCGTAGTCGACCCCGTCCTCGGTGACGCCGACGTCGTCGACGACCGGCGTCCTTTTTTCGAGACTCACGCGAGACACCTCCGGTGTCGAGTGTGAGGTCGATAGTCGCAGCCCGCACAGTGAACGGACGTGAGCGAGCAGGAACGTCTATCGGAACTCACGGCGAGTCCCCCCAGTTGTAACGCATGACCAGATCCTCCTCGTCGATCTGGTCGGCGAGCTTCTGGACGAGTTCGTCCTGCTCGAGGTCGCCGAACTGCTCCAGTTCGTAGGGCTTGACGGTGACGGGCGAGGACTCGCCCTCGGCGATGCGCTCCTGAAGCTTGGCGACGCCGTAGATGAGCGCCTCGGGACGGGGCGGGCAGCCGGGGACGTGGATGTCACACGGGATGACCTCCTCGGCGCCCTTGACGACGTTGTACCCCTCCTGGAACGGACCGCCAGAGACGGTACACGAGCCCATCGAGACGACGAACTTGGGCTCGGGCATCTGGTCGTAGACGCGCTTCATCCGCGGGGCGAACTTCGAGACGATGGTCCCCGGCACGATGATCACGTCCGCCTGGCGGGGCGAGGCGCGCGGGACGCCGGCGCCGAAGCGGTCGAGGTCGTGCTTGATGGCGTACGTGTGGATCATCTCGATGCTGCAGCAGGCGATCCCGAACTGCAGCATGAACATCGAGGAGCCCCGCACCCAGTTCATGAACTTGTCGAACTTGGTGAGGATAAACGGCGTCGAGCCGAACGCTTCCCGCAGCTTCGAGTTGAAGCGGTCGTCGGCGCCCGAACCCATTCGGGCCTCCTGCGTAGACTGTGCGTCCGCCAGCTTCGTTTGGTCACTACTCATGGTTTGTGGTCGAGTTGCCGACTGGCACGCGGGCTCCGCACCCACTTCACTGCACCATTGCGCCACGCCCACGCGAGACCGACGACGAGTATCCCGACGAAGACGAGCATGGGATACAGAGCCTCGGCGAGTCCCACGTTCGCGACGACGTCGCGGTAGACGACCGTCCACGGGAAGATCAGGACGGTCTCGATGTCGAAGACGACGAACAGCAGTGCGACCATGTAGTACTGAATGTTGAACTGGATCTGCTGACTGCTGCCTGTCGGGACCTCACCGCTCTCGTAGGTGGCGCTCTTTCCTTGTTCCGGGACGCTCGGCCGCAGGAGGTACGAAGCGGCCATCATCCCCACTGGGATGAGAACCCCTACGAGCGCGAGCGCGCCGATCGCGATCCATGGATTACTCATTCCGAAATCTCCTAACGTTCTGGGGTTGGGAACACTCGCATATAAGGGTTGATTGTTGCGCTCGCCGACCGTCACGCCGGTTTTTCAGGATTTTCGATCTGTCTGAACGGCGGTCGCGTCGAACTGGTCGAGGTCCGGCCGATCCGGCGCGGGTGCCACGATGTCGCGCTCCTGGTCGTACCGGACGAAGCCAGCGTTCTCGAGACTGGGAACGTGGCTGTGATACAGCGTAACGTAGACGTGCTTGACTACCTCCGCGGAGATGTCGGTGATGGGCGCTCCGCGTTCGGCGACCGCGACTTCGTCGGCCAGGTCGGCGAGCGCCATCGGTTCGTCGTGCGCCGCCAGGCAACGAAGGGCCTCCCGCCGACGGCGGTTCGATAGGACGTCGAACGTCGCGTCGAGCGGCGTCGCATGCGAGCGTTCGAACGAGTCGGACGAAGCCGGTCCGGTCGCGTCGGCCGAGTGCTCAGACATCGTGCGATCGGCTAATGAAACGGACGTGAGACAGATAAGCCCATCCCAACGCGGATAGGCCCCGTCAGGAGGACAGAGCGCGCTTCACTCGCGCGATCCGGGGTTCCAGACGGGGGCCGCAGCGTCACTCCCAGTACTCGTCCTCGAATCCCGGCGTCCCCATCTCGTGGAGGTCTCGCGAGACGTCGCCGACTGCCTCCTGCAGGCCGTCGTGGTACGCCTGCAATCGCTCGCGCAGTTCGGGGTACTGACGTGCGAGAATCTGTGCCGCCGTCAGCGCCGCGTTGAACGACTTGCCCGCGTCGACGGCCGTGATCGGTGCGCCCTGGGGCATGCCGATGACGCTGTCGACGGACTTCTCCTGGACCGGGACGCCGATGACCGGCAGCGGGTAGGCGATGCTCGCGGTCATGTTCGGCAGGTCCGCGCTCTTGCCGCCAGCGCCCGCGATGACGACGTCGATGCCGCGGTCCTCCGCCGTCTCCGCGTACGCGTACATCAGCTCCGGCGTCCGGTGGGCCGAGACGACGAACGTCTCGAAGGTGAACCGGGACTCGGGAGCGCTCTCGTAGTCGGTCTGTTCCGCGAAACCGAGTTCCTCCGTAAGCGCGGCGTACGCGCCTGGACGCTTCCCCTTCCCTCCGGCCATCGTCGGGAGGTCCGAGTCCGACCCCATCACGATGCCCACGTCGGGCGTCTCCTCGCTGGACAGGTCCATCTCGGCCTCCGCGTGGAGCTGGTCGATCAGCGACTGCACCGAGTCGGCGTTGGTCATGTCTGGCCCTCTGCGTGGCGCCGACGTAAGTGTGGGCGATCGATCGTCGCGAGAATCGAGTTCGGGTCCGGGGCGGCCAGAAAACGGCCTGGGGTGAACGCTACTGCTGGAACGTTAACTCGTCCCGAAGCGCTCGAACCTCCCCGAGCAGGTCGTCCGTGTCTGACTCCTCGTCTCCGTCGTCCCCGCCCACCAGCGTCACGTGACCCATCTTCCGGAGCTCGTAGACGTCGTGTTTCCCGTACCAGTGGAGGTGGGCCCGCGGCGTCGCGAGCACAGATTCCTCCCCGGAGAGCGTAGCTGGCCGTCGTTCCTCGACGTCGCCCAGGACGTTGGCCGACACCGTCGGCGCCCGCCGTTCTGTCGTCCCCAGCGCCATTCCCATCACGGCGCGGACGTGCTGTTCGAACTGCGAGGTGTGACAGCCCTCGATGGTCCAGTGGCCCGAGTTGTGCGGACGCGGGGCGATTTCGTTGAGGAGGATCTCCCCGTCGGGCGTCTCGAACAGTTCGACGCCGAACACGCCGCGGCCGTCCATCGCGTCGAGGACGTCCAGAACGACCGCACGCGCGCGGTTCAGAACGGCGTCGTCGTCGGTCCGCGGCGGTGAGACCGACTCCCGCAGGATCTCTTCTTCGTGAATCGTCTCGGTGACGGGGAAGGTGTCGCGCTCGCCGTCGGCGCCGCGACAGCCCATCACCGCGAGTTCGCGCTCGAAGTCCACCATCTCCTCGACCATCGCCGGACCGTCGATGGCGGCGAAGGCCCCTTCGACGTCTTCGGGCGACTCGACGGGGACGTTACCGCGACCGTCGTAGCCGCCCTCCCGAGCCTTGAGCATCGCCGGGTAGCCCAGTTCCTCGCAGGCCTCGCGGAGGTCGTCCGCAGAATCGACCTGCCGGAACTCGGGGACGGGCACGCCGGCCTCTGAGAGGCGCCGTTTCTGGACGAGTTTGTCCTGGATCGTTCGTAGCGTCTCCGGGTCCGGGTGGACCGGCGTCCCGGTCTCTTCGGCGACGCGTTCGAGGACGTCCGGGTCGGCCAGCTCTATTTCGTAGGTCAGCACGTCCGCGCGCTCTGCCAGTTCGCGGAACGTCGCTTCGTCGTCGAACTCGCCCACGAGCGCGTCGCGGACAACCGGCGCCGCGGGCGGGTCAGGCGTCGGGTCGGTGACGACCAGTTCGACGCCCAGCGGCGCCGCGGCCTCGCCGAGCATCCGACCGAGCTGTCCGCCGCCGACGACGCCCAGCGTCGGGCCCGGTGTGGAGAGTGTCATGTGCGACGGATTCCGACCTGCGCGCTTAAACGTTGCTTCACGTGACGGCGAAACGTTGCAGGGGTATCGTACGTCGCGCTCGAAAACGGTCCCGCAAACACGTCGAAAGCCCTCGGCCATTTCCGGTCCCGGGACCCCCCTGCGCTCCTCGGCCTTCGGCCTCCGGTGCTTACGGGGTCCGGGTTCCCGGAAATGGCCTCGCCCTTTCAGTCCACCAGGATGCCGGATTGCCGGTTCAGCGTGAAAAGCGGTTGGTCAGGTCGGTGAAAGTCCCTACTCGCCCTCGGTCTGGACGTCCTCGCGGATCCAGAACGTGGTGTCCTTGTCCCAGGCGCGCATCTCGTAGGTGGTGCCCGTGTACGACGACTCGAGCGCGCCCGTCGGCACGGTCGAGTCCGCGTCCTGCGTGATGATCACCGGCGGCGGGTTCGACTGGATTCTGGACTCCAGTTGCGCGCGCTCGCGCGAACAGTTCACCTGGACGTCGTCCTTGGCGAAGTACCACGGGAACGGCAGCGAGTTGTACCACCGCGCACACAGCGGCCTGGTGTCGAGCGACGAGGAGTCCCACTCGTTCGGGTCGTCCTTGACGAAGGCGAGGTTGTCGTCGTACGCGTCGCCCTGTTCGCCGTAGTAGAGGAGGATGTCGGTGCCGTTGCCTTCGCGGTCTGCGACGGCGCCGAAGGTCTGGAGTTCGGCGCGCGGGTCGCCGCCCGGCTGGGCGTACTGGACGAGGTTGTTGTCGTCGGACTGGGGGTTGCCGTACACCGACGGAACGGCGACGGCGGCGACCTGGGCTCCGACGAGCAACAGGAGAACGGCGGCGATGGCGACGCCGACCGAGTCGTCGAGGACGAACGCCTCGTACCCCCAGTCGAAGATGCGCGCGAGGCCGACCGCGGCCGGGATAGAGAGGGGCACCAGCGCGTGGACGACGAGCCAGGCGCCGAAGATGTCCGTTCCCAGCGGGTAGCCGAGCACGGAGACGAAGCCGCAGTAGGCGGCGAACATCACGAGGTTTCGCGAGCGCTCGGCACCGTAGCGCTCGATGACGAACCCGAAGATGGCGAAGGCCGTCAGCGGCGCCGCCTTGTTTATCATCACCTGGACGAACTGGTCGAAGAAGTCCACGTACACCGCTGCGAGGCCCTCGTCCCCGGCCTCGGTCGACCGCTCGAACCACGTACCGAACTCCTCGGCGGAGTGGTTCCACGTCGCCTGGACCATGTCGACGAAGTTCGAGGGACTGGCGAAGCCCTGCCAGAAGCCGACGGTCCCCTCCGCGGCGGTCGCGGGTGGGTACGTCACGCCCTCCATCCCCGCGCCCCGCGGTGCGTAGAAGAACAGCAGGAGGCCGAAGAGGAGGATCAGGGCCCAGGCGGCGTCGCTGGCGTAGTGGAGGACGAACGAGAGAATCTCGTCCCGCGAGGAGTCGAAGCGGTCGCGGACGCCCCTCGCTTTGGAACGCAGGAGGTCGTACCCGCTGGCGTGGTTCTGGGGCCGGTAGAGGGCCTGGTCGGCCAGGAGGCCGGCGGCGCCGAGCCACGTCAGGACGTACACCGCGGCGTTCTCCTTCGAGGCGAAGCCGAAGGCGACGAACGCGGCCGCGGCGTAGAGGTAGCGCGTCCGGCGCGTATCGTAGAAGCGGACGAACATGCCGAAGGCGACGAACATGAACGCCGCGACGAGCACGTCGCTGCGCATGAACCGGGAGTAGTACAGCAGGACGGGGTTGAACGAGAGGAACAGCGCCATCGCGACCACTTCGACGCGCCGGAGATGTTCGCGGAAGAGGAGCGCCGAGAGGGGCAACAGGCCGCCGACGACGGCGACGGGGACGCGCATGGTGAAGTCGTTGGCGCCCCAGATGGGGAACAGCCAGCGGTTGACGTGCTGGATGAAGGGGCCGTGGATGATGCGCCGGTAGGCGAACGACCCCGTCTCCTGGTAGTGGACGATCCAGTAGGCGACCCGCCCCTCGTCCCAGTGGGCGATGCGGTCGCCCAGCAGGATCAGCCGGGCCAGGAGGGCGAGGAGGGTGATACCGGCGACCAGGAGCACGACGTCGTCACTGTCGGGCGCCCAGTCGGGGAGGGACCGCTCGCCCGACGAAGTCGACGATTCAGGGCTGTCGGACGCTGCCATACCCGCCACTGACCAGTGGTGGCTTTAGAATGCTTCTGGTTTGTCACGCTGGATTTGTAGTTATCTAACAGCTAACTCGCCACTCTCGTACCGGCGACCCGTCGGCTGACCGTCGGCGACCCGTCGACGGACTGGACGGACGTATGCCAGCCGTTGCACAACGGTACTTCTTTTAGTTCCGCACACGCCCGGTCGCATATGGTCCAGCTCGGGCTGGTAATTGCCCAGTACGACAAACACGGCGACGTGATCGACGCGATGGCGCAGTCGGCGAGAGACGCCGCCGAGGAGCGCGACGCCGACATCGTCGCGACCCTCGACGTGCCCGGTTCCTACGACACGCCGCTCGCGGCCGACAGGCTCGCCCGTCGCGACGACGTCGACGCCGTGGCAGTGCTGGGCGCTATCATCAGCGGCGACACCGACCACGACCAGGTAATCGGCGCCGCGGCCGCCCAGGGACTGACCGACGTGAGCCTCGACCGCGACACGCCGGTCACGATGGGCATCATCGGTCCGGGCATGAGCCAGGACGAAGCCGAGGCGCGGACGGACAAGGGCGGCGAGGCCGTCCGCAGCGCCGTCGCCCTCGCGGAGGAACTCAAACTATGACTCTCGAATTCGCAGACCGCGTCGGACGCGTAGAGCCGAGCGCCACGCTCGCGATCAGCAACAAGTCCGCCGAACTGGCGGCCGACGGCGTCGACGTCGTCGACCTCTCGGTCGGGGAGCCGGACTTCGACACGCCGGAGAACGTCAAGCAGGCGGCCAAGGACGCGCTGGACGCCGGCCACACGGGGTACACCTCGACGCCCGGCATCCCGGCGCTCCGGGAGGCGCTGGCCGAGAAGCTCCACGCCGACGGGCTCACCCAGTACGAGGCCGAGAACGTCGTCGTCACACCCGGGGGCAAGCAGGCCCTCTACGAGATCTTCCAGACGCTCATCGACGACGGTGACGAGGTCGCCCTGCTCGACCCCGCGTGGGTCTCCTACGAGGCGATGGTGAAACTCGCCGGCGGCTCGCTCGCCCGCGTCGACACCGCCGCCCACGACTTCCAGCTTTCGGGCGCCCTCGACGACCTGGCCGAGACGGTCTCGGACGACACCGAACTGCTGGTCGTCAACTCGCCCGGCAACCCCCACGGTGCCGTCTACTCCGACGACGCCCTCGCGGCCGTCCGCGACCTAGCCGTCGACCACGACATCACGGTCATCTCCGACGAGATCTACAAGGAGATCACCTACGACGGCGTCGAAGCGACGTCGCTGGGCACTCTCGACGGGATGGAAGACCGCACCATCACCGTCAACGGCTTCTCGAAGGCCTACTCGATGACCGGGTGGCGCCTGGGCTACTTCGCCGGCCCGGAAGACCTGGTCACCCAGTCCGGCAAGGTCCACGGTCACTCCGTCTCCTGTGCCGTCAACTTCGTCCAGCACGCGGGCGTAGAGGCCCTGCAGAACACCGACGAGGCCGTCGAAGAGATGGTCTCGGCATTCAGCGAGCGCCGCGACTTCCTGCTCGACCTGCTCCGGGACCACGATGTCGACGTCGCCACGCCCCAGGGCGCGTTCTACATGATGCCCCAGGTCGACGAGGACGACACCGCCTGGTGCGAGGAGGCCATCGACGAGGCCCACGTCGCGGCCGTCCCCGGGAGCGCCTTCGGCACGCCGGGCTACGCCCGCTTCTCCTACGCGAACAGCAAGGAACGACTCGAAGAAGCCATCGACCGTCTCGCCGACGCCGACCTGATTTAGCTGGTCGGCACCGTCGCTCCTCGTTCGAAGAATCGCTTTCGGGTTCAGTTTTCGACGAGAATTCGCTACGTTCGCACTCCCTGGGAGCGCTCTGTAGCGGAGTGGAACGCTTACGGTTCGACGACGGTAATCGTGTTCGACGCGCTCACGGTGACGACCAGCCCCTCGTAGTCGAACCGGATCGTCGGCTGCGCACCGAGGTCTTCGTTCGTACACAGCGAGTCGAGCGCGTCCGGGTCGACGGTCCGGTACAGCGGGTCGAGGTCGGCGGGCTCGACGTCGCGAATCGCCGAGACGACGTCGACGACGGCCTCGCTGGGGTCTCGGTCTCCGACTTCGGTCTCGTACATCTCTCCACCACAGACCGACCCCTCGGGTTGCCTGTCGTCTGTCGGCTGACTCATTGCTGCCACCATCCTCGACTGCCACCTTCCATACACACTCGACCGGAACGACAGGTGAAAAGCATTTTGTGATTGTCTGAATAAATTTCTGGACTGCTTACGGGATCATCTGGCAGACGGAAGCCGGGTGCGGTCACTCGGCGTCCGCCAGCCAGGTGTCGACGACCTGCTGGAGGAGCGCCACGACGTCCGAACCGGTGCCCTCGCTGAACAGTCCCACCTCCGTCGTCCCGTCGACCCAGGTTCCGAGCAGCGCGACGGTGTCGTCGGCGACGAGGAAGCGACTGCGGTCGTGCGGTGGCGTCGCCGTGTCGCGGACCGACAGGACCGTCGCGTCCGGGACGGCGGTATCGACGTCCACCGGTCCGGCGTCCCCGACGACGACGATTCGCACCGCGACGCCCCGGTCGTTGGCTGCGTCGATGGCGTCGAGGACGCCCGCGGACGGCGCGTCGCCGACCGAGACGTACGTGAGGCGGTCGTCCGCCCCGGCTATCGACGAACGGAAGCGCCGGGCCACCACCTCGGTCCCGGTTGCGACGACCAGGCCGTGATCGCTGGAGTCCGCGCTCGGGGTGCCGATGGCCCGCAGACCGAGTTCCGCGACGACCTGCCTGTAGACGTACTCGCGGTAGAACGCGCGGCGGATCCGCCTGGGAGAGACCGGCGTGAACTCCTTGGGATGGGTCTCGCGCACCCTGACGAAGCCCCGGTCGGCGAGTTCCTCGACTGCGTCGTAGACGCGCGTCCGTGGAACCGACGACGAGTCGCTCACCTCACGGGCGGACCCGCCGTCGATTCGCACGAGCGCCACGAGCGTCCTCGCGGCGTACTCACTCAACCCGAGCGCGTGCAGATTCCGAACCGCAGTCGATTGCAGTTTCCTGCCTTCACGTGTCATAGCGCTCCGTGACCGTCCCTGTGCCGCATCGCAGTCACCCTTCGACCGTCCACACCCGCAGTGAACTGGGTATGTATTCGAGAGTGACCTCCTTTACGTTTGTGTGATTCCCCGAGTGACGACGTCCTGACACAGTCCTCGCCGAGCCGATCGTGTTCGCGAGAACGACGGTCGTTGTTACGCGTATCGGTAATTGCCTGGCACGCCGGAACCTATTCGAACGCGTGAATGTCAAAATGTCCGTGGAAGCGATCTTTGGAGTTCGTTCCGGCGCCGCTCCACACCACTGACGGATCGGCTCGCCGCTAGTCGGAGCCCCGTTCCTGGAGAATCCGGTCGATGATTCGTCCCGTCGAGAGCAGATAGTCGTCGTCCGTCTCGCGGCCCGACGCCCGGCGTACTTCGGCGTCGATACCCCGGTCGGCGAGGGCGGCCGCGATCGCCTCGTCGTCGTGGTGCTGGTCGTATCCAAGCGCGACGACGTCGGGTTCTATCTCCTCGATCGGGACGAAGATGTCGTCCGGGTGGCCCAGGCGAGCGTGGTCGACCGGGTCCAGCGCGGCGACCATCTCCCGGCGCTGCTCGTCGGGGACGATGGGCGGCGCCTTGTGGGTGACGTTGGTCGACCGGGCGATGATGACGTGGAGTTCCTCACCCATCGCCGCGGCGTCTTCCAGGTAGTGCAGGTGGCCCGGATGGAGGATGTCGAACGTCCCCTGGGCGACGACGCGGGAAGTCACCACTCGTCCTCCCGCAGCTCGGCGTCGATGTCCGCCTGGTCGAAGTCGAAGAAGGCCTCCTCCGGCGGGTCGACGTCGAGGACCCGCAGGTCGACCGGTTCGCCGTCGCGGTCGAAGGCCTGCCAGTCGTCCCAGCCGTAGGGCGCCCCGATGATGATGTGGACCTTCCCCTTGCCGAACGTCGCCAGGTCGGCGTCGCTGGGCCTGAGGACGCCGTTGGGATGGGAGTGGACCGACCCCGCGGCGCGCAGGTCGTTGGGAACCATGTTCGTCTTGACCGTCGCGCTGACGGGATTCGATTCGGTCCCGGGGATGACGAGGACGTCGGTCAGGACGGTGCCGTTCTCGTCCAGCCCGAGTTTGCTCGCGTCCTCCCCGCGAAGCATCCCCATGTACTCGTTGGGGTGACTCTCCTCCGAGGCTGCCAGCGCGAACTCGAGGGCCGACTCGGCGATGCCGAGGATTCCACCCGAGCGAAACAGCGGCATAGCATGCTTTTCGTGCCGGCCGCTTTCTAAGCGTTCCGACTAGGCGACCGCTAAAAGGACGGTGGGTATGGCGGGTCTGTACTCGTACGCGACCCAGCAACTGACGACGATGAAATGACCGCCAACAACTCGAAAGCCCCCGGGCGCTTTCATTCCCACCCGGCCTGGATTACCGAACCGGGCCGGACTGAAAGGGGCGACCGTCTCGACGAACCCCGACGAAGCAAGGACCGCAACCGAACGCAGTGAGGTGAGGACCACAGCGAGTCGCGGGAGTCGAGACGGTCGGGGCTTTCGAGTTGTTGGTGTTGCCAGCGTCCGTCACTGCGAACTGCTTTACTCAGAACTCGCAGGACCAGACCGAAGCATAAAAAGCCGGTAACGCCGAAGAACGGTCAAATGTCTCCGCCTACAGGCACCGAAGACGGTGCCCAGGCTCCCGAGGCGGGAGCCGTCGTCTACGAACTCGCCGACAGCTGTACGCTCGACGACGTCGAAGAGGGGGAACTGTATCTCGGAACCGTCAACGGCGTCATGGAGTACGGCGTCTTCGTCGACCTCTCTGGCCCGGTCTCCGGGCTCGTCCACGCGTCGAACCTCCGCTCTGACCCCGAGGTGGGCGACCAGCTCGTCGTCGAACTCGGCGAAGTCCGCGAGGACGGCGACGTCAGCTTCGACGAAGTCGAACTCGCCGAGTACGAGACCCAGTACCGCGCCCACGGTGACGAGGCCGACGTCGCCGATCTCGAGGGAATGACCGGCGAGACAGTGGTCGTCACCGGCGAAGTGCTCCAGATCAATCAGACCGGCGGGCCGACCATCTTCCAGGTCCGCGACGGCTCCGGCATCGTGCCCTGTGCCGCCTTCGAGGAGGCCGGCGTCCGCGCCTACCCCGACGTCGAACTCGGCGACATCGTCCGACTCGCCGGCCACGTCGAGGAGCGTAACGGCGGTATCCAGCTGGAGGCCAACGAGATAACCGTCGTCGACGAGGAGACCGCGGACGAGGTTCGTGAAGAACTCGACACCGCCCTCGACGAGGCCGCCGAACCCGAAGCGATCGACCCGCTCGTCGAGTGGGAGGCCTTCGACAAGCTCTGGGACGACCTCCGGGACGTCGCCCGGCGACTCCGCCGCACAGTGCTGGAAGGACGGCCCATCCGCCTGCGCCACCACGCCGACGGCGACGGCCTCTGTGCCAGCGTCCCGCTCCAGCTCGCCCTCGAACGGTTCATCGCCGAGCACTACCAGGACGACGAGGCGCCCCGCCACATGCTCAAGCGCCTGCCGAGCAAGGCGCCGTTCTACGAACTCGAGGACGTCACGCGCGACCTCAACTTCGCGCTCGAGAACCGGGAGCGCCACGGCCAGAAGCTCCCGATGCTGTGCATGCTCGACAACGGGTCCACGGAGGAGGACACGCCCGCCTACCGGAACCTCCGCCACTACGACATTCCCATCCTCGTGGTCGACCACCACCACCCCGACCCCGAGGCCGTCGAGCCGCTCATCGACGAGCACGTCAATCCGTACCTCCACGACGAGGACTACCGCATCACGACGGGGATGATGTGCGTCGAACTCGCCCGGATGATCGACCCGTCGCTGACCGACGACCTCCGGCACGTCCCCGCCGTCGCCGGCGTCTCCGACCGCTCCGAGGGCGAGGCGATGCCCGACTACGTCGACCTCGCGAAGGAGGAAGGTTACGACGAACAGGACCTGCGCGACGTCGGCGAGGCGCTGGACTACGCCACCCACTGGCTGCGCTACAGCGACGGCCGCGAACTCATCAACGACGTGCTCAACGTCGACTGCGACGACCGCGACCGCCACGAGGAGATTGTCGAGTTCCTGGCGACCCGCGCCGAGCGCGACGTCGAGGAGCAACTCGACGCCGCCATGAGCCACGTCGAACACGAGACCCTCGACAGCGGGGCCCACCTCTACCGCCTCGACGTCGAGAACCACGCCTACCGCTTCACGTACCCCGCGCCCGGGAAGACCACGGGCAAGATCCACGACGAGAAGGTCGAGGAGACCGGCGACCCCGTCATCACCATCGGCTACGGCCCCGACTTCGCCGTCCTCCGCTCCGACGGCGTCCGCCTCGACATCCCAGAGTACGTCACCGAACTCACCGACGAGATCCAGGGCGGCGGCGTCTCCGGCGGCGGCCACCTCGTCGTCGGCTCCATCAAGTTCGTCGAGGGCATGCGCGAGGAGGTCATCGACGCACTCGTCGAGAAGATGGCCGACGCCGAAATCGACGAGGATCTCCAGCACTCCGGCGCGCTCTCCGACGACTAGCTGTTTCGGCTAGTTTTTCCGGATCTGTGGTTTCGGTCCCGTTCTGTCGAGTCTACGCGTGAAGTGAACGGGTGATTCTTCTGGGTTTCAGTTGGAACAAATAGAGACAGCAACAACTCGAAAGCCCTCGCGGCGCTCGACCACTCCGGGGCTCGCTGCGCTCCAGCAGGTGCTTGCGTCGCCCGGGAGGGTTCGACCGCCGCTCGCCCTTTCAGTCCTCCAGGCACAGCTCCGCAGCCCTGCCCTCCCCCTGGTCACGAGAGCCTCGCTTTCGCTCGGCTACTCGCTCCCGGCCGGGCGGTTGCGGAGCCAGGAAGCGTGTCGCGCCGCCAGGCGCGACCGGGGAGGTTTGGTGGTATCAATCGCGAGCGCGTTTTATCGCGCGAGCGATGTTGTCCCTGGAGGACTGAAAGGGCGAGGTGCGGTCGGCGAAGCACGGCGACGCAAGCACCGCAGCCGAAGGCGAGGAGCGCAGCGAGACGCGCGAGACGAGCGTGCCGAGGGCTTTCGAAATGTTGCCGTTTCCTATTCCGTCTCTCTCTCGAACACACCAGATCGCTCACTACATACACTGTACTGACCAGTACGTCATCCTTCGAACTCCAGACGCCGCGCGACCAGTCCAGCCACGATCAAACATCCAACGACAGCGCCGATCAATCCGACCGGTAGTTCCGGCTTCCCGTCACCCCAGTCCGCGTCGAACACCTCGCCGTAGTAGTCGGCCACCTCGTCACCGTAGAGCAGGAGGACCACTTCGCGATTCCTCGTCGCCGCCTGCTCGTTCCAGTTCAGGCTCCCCAGAACGACTCGGTCGTCGTCGACGACGGCGCCCTTCGCGTGGATTTTCTCGTATCGATCCCTTGGCTCGGCGAGCTTTACGGAGAACGAGACGTCCCGGTCGCTCGCCCACTCCTCGAAGCGGTCGGCCAGTTTCCGGTTGTCCTCCCGGTTGTACCAGGCGTTGCCGAGCAGCAGCCGGATGTCGACGCCGCGGCGGGCCGCTCGGCGGAGGGCCGTGACGAGCGGCGAGTCCCAGTCGCCGAGAGTAACCTGGACGACGTCGACGGAGTCGTCGGCCGAATCGATGGTGCGGACGAGTCGCTGCTGGGCGTTGTCGGGCGCGACCAGCAGGTCGGTCCGGTCGACGCCGACCCTGGTGGCCTCGACGCGCGTCGGATAGTCGCCGACGGACCGCTCGCCGCGCTCGAACTGGCGACCTCGTCGGAAGTCGCCCCAGGACTTCGCGTCGCGCCAGCCCGCGTCGGCACGGAACGTCGCCGCCAGCCCGTCGACGACGCGGGGCTGGCCAGTCACGACGCCCCAGCCGCGGCTGCTGTTCCCGCCCGTTCCCGCGGGTTTCCAGTTCTCCGTGAGGACGACCGCGCGGTCGTCGACGACGGCATACTTGGCGTGGTGATAGTCGTAACGGGCGTGCTCGCCGCCGAGAAGCCGCACCTCGACGCCGGCCGCGACGAGACGGTCGAGCAGTTCTGCCTCACGCTGGGTTCGGCCACCGACCGGCTCGCCTTCCAGTAGCACTCGAACCGTAACCTGGCGGTCGTGGGCGCGAACGAGCGCGTCCACCACTCGCTGGGAGGTGAGAGTGTAGCCAGCGAGGAGAATACGCCGGTCGGCCCCACGGAGCGTCTCGGCCGGGACGGCGGGCGAATCGGGAAGGACGAAGGCCCGGACTCGTCCGGCGTCACCGCGGACGACGGGTCTGTCGGTTGCGCCGACCTGCTGCCAGCGGATGCGGGACTCGTTCCAGGTTGCGATCTCGCCCTCCGGCGCGTCGCGGTAGCGGCGTTCGTGAACGACGGTGGCGTTTCCTCCGTCGACCGTTTCGTTGCGCTGGCCGGTAGTCTCGATTCGCTCGATCCGGACGGCTTCGCCGCCGTTAGCCAGCGAGAGCGACGATTCGACGAGAACCGGGTGGTCGGTCAGATTGGCTGCTCGCGGGTCGTTCGCGACGGCGACGCGACCGCTGGCCGACGCGTTGGCCAGCGAGACGGTCGCCTCACCGTCGGTGAAGACGTAGTTGGCGGGATCGACGCCGGACGGGAGCGAGACGACGGCGTACTCGCCAGCGTCCTCGTCGGCGATGGGGTTCGGGTACAGTTCGACGATGACGGGCTCAGACCCTGCAGGCGTCGCTTCGGGAGCAGACGTTGCAGTGGATGCGGCCGTTCCCATCCCCGTTACCGTCACCGGGAGACTGCAGACGAGGACGAGGGCGACCAGCAGTCTTCGCATCGCGACGGTCTGGTCCCCTCATCGGGGATAAAGGCTCGGAGAAAACGACGTGGAAGCGGGAACTGTAGCAGCGGTGCGAAGCGAGTCGTTCGCAGTTCAGACGCCGGCGGCCTTCTCGGCCTCGGCCTGGACGAGGTACGCGCGGTCGTCGGTGTACTCGCTGGCGACCTCGAGGGCGCGTTCGGTGCCGATCTGGCGGAGCGCCCACGCCGCGGAGGCGCGGACGGCGTCCTCGTCGTCGTCCGCGAGGACGTCCGAGAGGGGCTGGATGGCGCGCGTGTCGCCGAGCAACCCCAGCGCGCGGGCGGCCATCGACCGGATCTCCGGGTCGTCGGCGTCGAGTCGGTTGGCGACCGGCTGGGTCGACTCCTCGCTGCCCATCTCACCGAGCGCGCGCAGGACTATCTTCTGGAGCGACGCGTCGCCGTCCCCGTCGATGAAGTCGTGGAGCGTCTCGGCGGCCGCCGGATCCCCGATCTTGCCGAGGATCTCGATGGGCGCCTTGTTGCGCTTCTGGGCCCGCTGGTGGAGTTCGTCGAACGCCGGCGCGGCGTCTTTGCCCATGTGGAGCAGCTGGTCGAAGACGTACTCCTCGAAGAAGTCGGAGTCGCCGAGCTTGTCCAGCGCCAGCAGGATGGGCTCGACTTCGCCGTCGTTGGCGTAGAGCTTGATGGCGTTCCACTCCGGCGGGAAGTCCTTGCGGTTCTCGTTGGTCAGGACGTCGTAGAACCCCTGGGCGGCGAGTTGCTCCTGGACGGTGAGGTCCTGCCAGGTCTCGGCGGCCTCCAGGTCGTCCTCCAGCGTCTCGGCGGCCTCCAGCAGGCTCGCGATTTCCTCGCTGTCGTCGTCCGGGTCGAGGCCCGAATCGGCGATGGTCCCGGCGACGGCGTCGAGCGCGGTCGCCGCGTCATCGGTGGTGTTGCCCGCCGAGACGGTGACGGAAACGTACTCGTCGGCGGTTTCGAGGAAGTCTTCGACGGCGGCGATGGCCTCGTCTTCGCCGTCGGCTGTCCACTCGCTATCGGCGACGGTGGCCTCGGCGTCCTCGACGACGGCCGCGACGTCCTCGACGTAGGGCCCTCGCTGGGCCTCGAGGTCGTCGCGGAGGTCCGAGAGCCGGGACTCCAGGTCCTCCCGGGGGTCTTCGGCGTCCTCCTCGTCCTCGTCCGGTTCGGGCAGGTCGGCGGCTTCGAGGTCGGACTCGATGCCGTCGAGTTCCGCCTCGACGTCGTCCAGGTCCGCCTCGGTCTCCGCCGCCTCCAGGTCCGCCGCCGCGTCGTCGAGCCGCTGCTCGAACGTCACGACGGGCCCTTCTGCGGCGGCCGACTCGTCGCCGTCGGCGTCTTCGGCGTCGTCCCCGTTGCTCATGCTTTGCGATGTGTCTGTCCGGGCCAAAGGCGTTTCTATCCAGTGCGAGGGGTCGCAGTTCCTGCGAGCGGTCGTAACTGGTCGCCGAGAACTCAGTACTCGGGACTCTCTTCGGGGACGTCGTCGCGCTGGTTGACGAGGCGGGCGAGCGTGAACAGCGCGTCAGAGAGGCGGTTCAGGTAGGCGACGGCAGTCTCGTTGATGGACTCCTCGGCGGCCAGCGAGACGGCGCGTCGTTCGGCACGGCGACAGACCGCGCGCGCGTGGTGGAGCTTCGCACCCGAGTCGGATCCGCCGGGCAGGATGAAAGACGTGAGGGGTTCGAGTTCGTCGTCCGCCGAATCGATGTACGTTTCCAGTTCGTCGACGTGGTCCTCCGCGACCTGCGGGTGGTCCTCGTCCGGATCGGGGTTGGCGAAATCCGCCTGGACGACGTGGAGGTGGTTCTGGATATCGCGCAACTGCTCGTCGATGTCGTCGTACCCCGTGGGCCTGACCGACCCGACCAGCGCGTTGACCTCGTCGACGGTGCCGTACGCCTCGATGCGACGGCTGTCCTTGGACACCCGGTCCATCGTCCGCAGGTCGGTCTGGCCCTCGTCGCCGCGACCGGTGTAGATAGGCATAGGCTATCGTCGCACGGTACACACTTAGAAGTGCACGCCCAGGGCTTTCGTCCGGTGATTGACGCGGCGCCACGTCACTATCGGCAGGTTTCTTACGCCCGATTAATCATAATACGTATGAAAGTTTTAACCGTTAATTAAAAGCGTTATTAGCTCTTACGGTGAAATCGAGGAATGAGTAGAGCTGGACTACCGGCACTGACTGGCAGAGGGATGGTGGGGGACGACCGAACGTCACCGGGGACGCACTAAACGGATGGTGGGACTCTGTGGGGTACTCGGGACGGATAGTGAACTCCCCGGCGAAATGACCGAGTGGGTGACCTGGCGCGACGACGAGCGAACGGATTCGTACGCCGACGAGGACGTCGAACTGGTGGTGTCCTGTCACCCGCGGCTCGCGGGCGACCAGCCCGTCTTCGCGACGGGAGAGGACACGCTCGTGTGGGTCTGGGGGGACGTCTACGGCCACGGGAGCGGTGAGGACTACACCCCGCGACCACACGATGCGGGCACGAGTGCGAGCTTCTGTGCCCATCTGTACGGGGAACACGGCATCGAGATGGTCGAAGCGCTCAACGGCGACTTCGCGCTCGTCGTCTACGACCGGACCGCCGACGTCGTCTCCTTCGTCACCGACCGGGTGGGGACGCGACCGATATACTACGCGCGCCCGGACGAGGAGACGTTCGTCTTCGCCTCAAACCTGCAGGCGCTGCCGTATCACCCAGACGTCGACGTGGCGTTTCAGGAACCGTACTTGCAGGAGTACCTGGCGCTCCGGCGCGTGTTCGGCGTGGAGACGCCGCTGTCCGGCGTTCGAGAGCTCCAGCCGGCGTCGGTCACGTCGATCGACCTCGACGACCTGACGATGAACGAGGCATCCTACTGGCGGCCCCACTACGAGCCGGTGAACAGGTCCGCCTCGTGGTTCGTCGACCGCTTCACCGAGACGCTCCGGACCATCTTCGAGGAGTGGACGCGCGACGACCTCGACTACGGCCTGCTGTTGAGCGGCGGCAGCGACTCCCGCCTCGTCGAGGCCTGCATCGACCAGCCCGTCACCGCGTTCCACGTCACCGACTGGAACAACCGGGAGACCAGGGTCGCGAGACACGTCGCCGAGACGGCGGGCGACGACTTCCACCCGCTCTACCGGGACGACGTTCACGAAGCCAGGTCCCTCGGAACCACGCCACCGCTCTCGAACTTCAGCGGCTGGTTCGACCAGGCCTACTGTGCGGAGTTCGAGGAAGAGATCCGCGAGGAGGTCGACGTCCTCGTCTCGGGGCTGTTCGCAGACATGCTGTTCGGTGGCGGCCCCATCCAGACCAGGAGTTACTCGCTCGGGCCCGTCGGCAAACTCTCGGTCCCGATCGGTCGACGAGTCGACGACGTCGAGGACTACGTCGCGGCCAAGACCGGCGACCGCGGTGAGATACCCTACTTCACGCCGGACCTGTCGCTTTCCGACGTCGTCGCCGACGGTATCCGACGGACGGCCGACGGCGGCGTCGTCAGCCACGGCGTTCGCTACGAGTCACTGCGCGACCTGGTGATGTACGGCGACTACTACCCGCTGAGCGCCGACACAGAGGCCATCTTCTCGCGGAGCCTCACGCAGATCCGTCCGTACCGGACGCCGTTCCTGGACAACCGACTGCTCGACCTCCAGCAACAGGTCCCGGTGAAGTACATGTTGCGACGCGACCTGGTCGGCGCGGGACTCCGGACGGTCGACCCGGCCCTCGCCGACACCCCCCACGCGGGGACCGGCGTCCCGCCGTCGACGTCGTTCCCGGTCGCGTACGTCCGGAAGAACCTGATCGGGCTCTACCGCAAACACGTCTGCGACGAACCCGTCCCGGCCCCCTATCTCGACCACAGGCCGTGGCCGGACCGCCGCGAGTTGCTCCGGGCGTTTCCCTTCGCCATCGACGCCATCCGCGAGAACGAGGACCTCATTCGCGCCCTTCCCTTCCTCGATTACGACGGCGTCCGGGAGACGTTCCAGTCTCACCAGGTGAACGAAGACAACCACACGACCCTGTACTCACTGCTGACGCTTCTGGAGATGCCCCTCACCGACCACCTCGCGCCGTCCGCTGGCGACGAAGACGGGGACGCCGTTCCGGAGACGGCAACCGCCGAACCGACGGGCGACGAGGTCGGCACGCACCCGCTCTGAACCCGTTCTGAACCCGCTGGCGTTCTCCGCCGCTTGCCGGCCGGGCCTGAACGAATCGGGCCGAACGGGCCTAACCGAAGGAATCGACTTCATCAAGGCTGGGCGAGACGTCGACGAGACGATTGCCGATCAGTCGATTCGCCTGTCGACAGCGCCGGAACTCGCAGTGAGCGCCTGCCTGACGACCGGCAACGGGTCGTCGAGGTGGAGGTAGTCGAACCCCGTCGTCTCGAACCAGGAGCGAGCGATGTCGAGCGCGGTCGAGGACAGCGGCGGCCGGTCGACGAGCGAGGAGCGCTTGCGTGCCACGCTGACGAGGTGTTCGAGCTCACCGAAGAGGTAGTGCGTCCCGACGCCGACCTCGTACTCCGGGTAGATCCGTTCCGGCCGGCCGGTCGCCTGCAGCCAGTACCAGTACGGGAAGTCCGCGCCGGCCCGGATCGCGCAGGCGAGCGACTGCCACGTCCGCGGGTTGATTTCGACGAGCGAGAACTCGCCGGTCTCCGCGTCCTCGATGTACTCGATGCAGGCGAGCCCGTGCCACTCGAGTTCGTCGAGGATTGCGCGCCCTGTTTCCGCCAGTTCCGGGACGTCTACCGTCTCGCGGTAGACGCCGCCACCGCCGGTGTAGGAGTCCTCGCGGAGCTGCCGGTGCTGGAACGTCGCCAGCGGGTCGCCGTGGTCGTACAGCGCCCCGAAGACGTACTCGTCGGTGCCGTCGACGTACTCCTGGACGATCGGTTCGTGTTGCATCTCCGCGCGAATTCCGTCCGTATCGAGGACCTCAGAGGCGCGGAAGTGGTACGTCGGTTTGGCGATGTGGGACTCCCCCGGCCCGAAGGAGTCCACGTACTCGTCGACGAGCAGGTTGTACCGGGACTTGACGATCCGATCGGCGTCCCAGTCGACCGCGTCCTCGAGGAGTCGAGTCTCGGGGACGGCGACGCCGGCGTCCGCTGCGATTTCCGCGAGGCGCTTGCGGTCGTGGACGGCTTTCAACGTGTCGAGCGGCGGGACGACCAGATCGACGTGGCGGTCGAACGCGTCGTAGAACTTCGAGAGGACGTAGGGGCCCTGGGGTCGGTGCGGGATTATCGTTCGCACCTCCGGCCGGGCGGCGATGCCCAGCAGCGCGTCCCTGTAGGCCAGGACGTCGTGCGACGGCGGCACCCGAACCACTTCGTCGCAGTATCGCGACGCGGTGACCGGGAGGTTGTCGTCCGAGACGGCGACGATGGTGTGGACGTCGGTGCGACCGAACGACCGGACCGACGCGTAGCCGTGCGGATACCGCGAGGCCGGAACGACCACGGCGTCCCGATTCTCACCCGGCACGGTGCACCCCCGCTCCGTCTTCAGCCCACGCCTGCAGTCTCGATCCGACCCCCGATTCCACCCGTTCACCGCCACAGACGGTGAATTCGATACGTAACCCCCCTGATCGTACCATCGATCACCCCTCTATTTTCAGAGACCTTATCAGTTGTGTTCAACCGTAATTTTGAGAATCGAACGTGCAATGTGGCTAATAAACCGTTTACGGCTCGCTGCCAGCCCGACGATAGCTGGCGAGAGACGGGAAACCGCAAGCTACGCCAGATCGATTTGATATAGCGAAATAGAATTCATTGCCTCTAAACCGGGAGTTTGAACTGCGACGGCGAAAAACGTCCGCTATGGCCCTCGAAATGCAGCATTACTGCCCGGACTGCGGCGGCGAACAGACGTTCTGGCGGGTCGCGAGCACCGAGATGCACCTCGGGAGGAAGGTGAAGTGGAACTGTGGTGAATGCGACTACGGCTTCGTCAGGATCGACGAAACCGTCGACACCAGCGTCTCGGCCTGAACGCCCCGGGAGTTCGGTACCGGACGGAGCGTTCTCCACAACTCGATAGCCCTCCGAGCTGCGCATTTGTCCGTGGAGTCGAATGGCCACCACGTGGATCCCGACTGGGCCGACGCTTCCGACGGCGATCGGGAGCCAACGGTCAGAACGATACCGCTCCGGATTGCCATCGGCGAACACGCACACCAGTCCGGCCCCTGTCCCGTCTCCCAGGGCAACGAGACATCGGTCCCGCTGACGCGGACATAGTCGAATGTTGATACGTCGATCGTGGAATCTCTGGCGGCGAGACGGTGATCAGCAGGTTTTAACGGGAAAAGTCTCCAAGAAGTAACCAATGGCAATCGAAGTACTCGTCGTCGACGAGGAGGCGGACGTCCTCGACATCACCGAGACTTTTCTCGACCGACAGGACGGGCTGTCCGTGGCTTCGGAGATGGACCCCGAGCGAGCGGCCGAGCGCATCATCGACGGCGAGTGTGACGCCGTCGTCAGCGACCTGACCATGCCGGACCTCAACGGGCTGGAACTGTGCCAGCGCGTGCGCGAGGCCGGTCGTGAGGTCCCCTTCTTCCTGTTTACCGGTCGTGACGAGACCGAAATCGACGACTCACCGGGCAAGGAGTGCGTGACCGGCTTCGTCCGGAAGGGGACGGGCACCGAACAGTACGAGACGCTCGCCGAGAACATCCGGAACGCAGTCGCCTGACCGCGACCGGGCGGTACCCGGCTGGCGTTCGCTCGCTACAACTGCAGGCTTCTCTCGCGGCATCACCATCCGCCCACAGCCCTCCCGGTACTTCGACGGCAAGACCGTTGAAGCGACGGGAGGTGAAGCGCCCCGCCGGCGGTGTCCTCACTCGGACAGTTCGCGCCAGGAGAGTCGCGGCTCTCGAGCGGCCGAGACCTGGTCGATGCGCCCGGCGGCCGTCCGCGTCGGCGCGGACGCGAGCGCGTCGTCGTCCTCGGCCGCGACCGCGTCGAAGGCGGCTGCGAGCTGGTCGAGCGTGTGCTTGCTCTCGATTTCGGTCGGTTCGGTCATCAGCGCCTCCGGGACGATCTCGGGCCACTTCGTCGTCGGCGGGTGGACGCCGTAGTCGAGCATCCGCTTGGCGACGTCGGCGGCGTCCTGGTCGCCGGCCGAGGCGACGAACTCGTGGTGGAACGGGCCGAACGGGACGTCGTAGGAGAGTCGCGAGGCGAGGTAGTTCGCGTTGAGCACGGCCTTCGCGCTGGCGTCCGCGAGGCCCTCGTCACCGAGGCGCGCGATGTAGGCGTAGGCCTTCAGCAACACGGGCCAGTTGCCCTGGAAGCCGTGGACCTTGCCGATCGAGTGTTCGGGGTCGAACAGTTCGAACGTTCCGCCCCGTTCCTTGACGCGGGGCGCAGGCAGGTACGGTTCGAGGCGTTCGGCCACGCCGATAGGGCCAGCGCCGGGGCCGCCACCGCCGTGGGGCGTCGCGAACGTCTTGTGGACGTTGTAGTGCATCACGTCGAAGCCCATGTCGCCAGGGCGAGCGCGACCGAGCAGGGCGTTGAGGTTGGCGCCGTCGTAGTAGAGCAGCCCGCCGGCGTCGTGGACCAGGTCGGCGATGGCCTCGATGTCGCGCTCGAACAGCCCCAGCGTGTTGGGGTTGGTCAGCATCAGTGCGGCGGTGTCGTCGCCGACAGCGGCCTCGAGCGCGTCGACGTCGACACGGCCGTCGTCGTCGGAGGGGAGTTCGACGACGTCGTAGCCGGCCATCGCTGCGCTGGCGAAGTTGGTCCCGTGGGCCGAGTCCGGGATCACCACTTCGGAGCGGTCGTTCCCGTTTGCCTCGTGGTAGGCCTTCGCGACGAGGATGCCGGCGAACTCGCCGGCGGCGCCCGCCGGCGGCTGGAGCGAGACGGCGTCCATCCCGCCGATGCGCCCGAGATAGTCCTGGAGGCCGTGCATGATCTCCAGAGTCCCCTGGACGTACCGCTCCGGTCGGTCGGGATGGACGGCGGCCGTCGGCAGGGCGGCCAGATCCTCCGTCACCGGTGGGTTGTACTTCATCGTGCACGAGCCGAGCGGGAACGGGCCCGAGGTGACGCCGTAGTTCATCTGGGAGAGCCGGGTGTAGTGGCGCGCGATCTCCGGCTCTGAGACGGCTGGCAGTTCGAGCGAGTCCCGGGTGAGGTCGTCGGGGAGGACCCCCTCGTCGCCGGCGTCGCCGTCGTCACCGTCACCGTCCGTCTGGCCGTCGCCACCGCCACCGCCACCGCCACTGATCTCGACCGTCTTCGTCGACTTTTCGGAGAGCAGGGGTTCGTACGCCTCGCCGTCATCGTCGTCGATCCAGCGTGCCTGGTCGTATCTCGTCATGGCGCCACCTCCTCGAACGTCTCGACGAAGTCGTCCGTCGAGTGCTCCGTCGTCTCGGTGGCGCAGACCTGGATCAGGTGTTCACCCACGGCGTGGACGGCGTATCCCTCCTTCACGAGGTCCGCGCGCACCGCCGCCGCGGGCTGGTCGGTCCGGGCGACGAACTCCCGGAAGTGGTGGCGGTCGTGAACCGGAGCTTTGACGCCCTCGATTTCGTCGAGTCGCGCTGCGAGATCGCGCGCTCGCGTGACGCACGACTCGGCCAGGTCGACCAGCCCGTCGGGTCCGAGCCAGGCCGCGTGGATGGCCGTCCGCAGGGCGACCCACGCCTGGTTCGTACAGATGTTCGAAGTGGCGCGCTCGCGGCGGATGTGCTGTTCGCGCGTCTGGAGCGTGAGGGTGTACGCCCGCCGACCCGAGTCATCGTCGCTCGCACCGACGAGTCGCCCGGGCACCTGTCGGAGATAGTCCTCGTGGGTGACGAACAGCCCGAGGCCCATCCCGTAGGCCGTGCCCGTCCCCAGGGTGCTCGCGTCGCCGACCACCACGTCGGCGCCGACGGCAGCGGGTTCTTCGAGCAGTGCGAGCGCGACCGGGTCGGAACCCAGGCAGAACAGCGCGCCGTGGTCGTCGGCGAGTTCGCCGATTGCCGAGAGGTTCTCCTCGATAGTCCCTCGGACCGTCGGGTTCTCGGCGTACACCATCGCCACGTCGTCGTCGAGCGCGTCCGCGAGGCCGTCGACGTCGACGTTCCCGTCGTCCATCGGGTAGCTGTCGACCGCGATATCCGACCCGGCCGCGTAGTTCTCCAGTACCTCCCGCTTGCCCTCCCGGAGGAGGTCCGGCACCAGAACGCGGTCGCCCGAGACGCTCCGGACGCGCCGGGAGAGCGTCGCCGCCTCACCCAGCGCCGTCGCGGCGTCGTACGTCGAGCAGTTCGCGACGTCGAGACCCGTCAGTTTGACGAGCATCGACTGGAACTCGAACAGCGCCTGCAGGAACCCCTGTGCGACTTCGGGCTGGTACTGCGTGTAGGAGGTGAGAAACTCCGAGCGGCCGGCCAGGTCGTCGACCACCGAGGGGACGTAGTGGTCGTAGTGGCCCCGCCCGAGGAACTCGGTCACGTCGTCGTTCCGCTCCAGGATGCGCTCGACGTGCCGGTGCGTCTCGCGCTCCGAGCGGGCCTCGATGCCGAACTCGTCGTCGAACCGGACCGACGCGGGGATGTCGAACAAGTCCGCCTCGGTCTCGACGCCGACCGTTTCCAGCATCTCTGCGGTCGTCTCCGGCGTATGCGGTGCGTACGGACTCCCCTCAGACATCAGAATAGCCTCCCGTGACGCGCGTCATTGGCCCGAGTTAGCGGCCGGCGCTATTTCACTGTGGCCTTTCGCGGTGTCTGAGTGAGAGAGTTCTCTGTTCGATGGCTAGCAGTGGGCTGCGATACCGCAAACACGTCGAAAGCCCTCGGCCCGTTCCGGTCCCGCGACTCGCTGCGGCCTCGCCCTTTCAGTTCGCCAGGTAGAACCGTAGGCAGCACTGCCCTTCCCCGGGTCGCGCGAATCCTCGCGTCGGCTCGGTTCGCGCTCCCGGCCTGTGGCTCACTGTTGCCTGAAAAAATCCAGCATAAGATACCCCACCAGAACAATCAGGAATAGTATCACGAAGAGTTGAAGCGCGCCGATGATGCCCATGGAGGAGCTTACTGAACGCCCCCGCTTTGTTCTCTTCGATACGCTGTCAAGTCAAGAGTAAACTACCAAGCCCCGCCCATCATCAGAGACGGAGCCAAAAGACGAACGTGGTCTGACCGAGACCCACGGGCTCATTCAATCTGATCGCGGTACTCGTCGGGGGAGAGCAGGTCCTCCAGTTGGCTCTCGTCGGAGAGTTCCACCTCGATCAGCCAGCCGTCGCCGTAGGAGTCCTCGTTGACCAGTTCCGGCTGGTCGACCAGGTCGTCGTTGACGGCGGCGACTGTTCCGGAGACGGGGGCGTAGACGTCCGAGACGGCCTTGATCGACTCGACGACGCCGAAGTCGTCGCCCGCGGCCAGGTCCTCGCCCTCGCCCGGCAACTCGACGAAGACAACGTCGCCGAGTTCGTCCTGGGCGAACGCGGAGACGCCGATTCGGGCGGTCCCGTCCGTCTCGCGGACCCACTCGTGTGATTCGAGGAACAGACAGTCGTCTGGGACGTCGAAGCTCATCTGTCGAGGAATGGGGTGGCCCTGATACGTGCCTTCTTCGGTTCGCCGCGGACGACGACGCGGACGATCTTCCCCGACTCGATGGCCTCGGTCGGGAGGTACGCCAGCGCGATGGGGTCTCCAAGCGTCGGGCTCATCGTCCCACTCGTCACGTGTCCGAGGTGCTCACCGTCGGCGGTCGTCACCTCGTAGCCCTGTCGGGGGACGCCGCGGTCGATGAGCGCGAGGCCGACCTGTTTCTCCTCGGGCCCCTCGGCGTCGACCCCTTCCAGCGCGTCGCGGCCCACGAACTCCGTGTCGAGTTTGACGACGAAGCCGATGCCCGCCTCGTAGGGGTTCCGGGGCTCGTCCTCGGGGTGGAAGTCCTGCCCGGAGAGGAGAAAGCCCATCTCCAGGCGGAGGGTGTCGCGTGCGCCGAGGCCGCAGGGCTGGCACTCGAGCGCGTCCCAGACCGTCTCGGCTTCGTCCCAGGGGCAGACCAGCTCGAAGCCGTCCTCACCGGTGTAACCCGTGCGCGCGACGAGCGTCTCGACGCCGGCCACTGCCCCCTGGGCCAGGTCGAACCGCGAGAGGTCGTCCAGGTCGAGGTCGGTCTCCTCGTCGAGCAGTTCCGCCGCCTCGGGGCCCTGGAGGGCGATCATCGCGTACTGTGTCGTGCGATTGTCGACGTCGGCGTCCAGGCCCCAGTCGTCCCGATGGTCGCGCCAGCGGGCGGCCATCTCGTCGTCGTGGCCCGCGTTCGGGACGAACAGGTAGTCACCGTCGACCGATTCGGGCAGGCGGTAGACCACCGTGTCGTCGATCATCACCCCGTCGTCGCGCGTAATGGCCGCGTAGTGGGCCTCGCCAGGGTCGAGTTCCGTCACGTCGTTGGTGGTGAGCAACTGAGTGAGGCGAGCGGCGTCGGGGCCCGAGACGACGATCTCCCCCATGTGCGAGACGTCGAACTTCCCCGCAGACTCCCGGACGGCAGCGTGTTCGGTCCGGATGGAGTCGAACTCGACGGGCATCTCCCAGCCGCCGAAGTCGGTGAAGCTCGCGTCCGCCCGCTCGTGGGTCGAACGTAGCGGCGGTGACCGGAGGGTCATGGTCGGTAAATCGGTCGGAACCGCCTTACATATTCCCCAAGCCGCCTGGAATCGCTGTTTCACGCGGTTCTTATAAACTATATACCGCGATAGCAAATGTCCGAGAATTTCGACCCCCGGGCCTTTCTGAAGCCGGTTCGGGAAGGCCGCCGCGTCGCCGGCGAAAAGCCGATCCGCTTCAACGAACAATCGGGCGGAAGATGGATTTAGAGAGTTCGAGAAGGCGTTTTCGACCGAATGGGGGAGAGAGGTACTGGACCGAGAAACTGGGCTCGCTAGCGGGTCACCAACCCGGGGCCACATGTCACGGGAGCCAGCACATCTGGTCAGCCATGGAGTTCATTGGTCTCTGGCCCGAATGCCGGGTATGGCAAGTCTTCGCGTCGGTTCGCTGTTCGGCATCCCGATCAAGCTCGGCGCCTCCTTTCTGCTCGTCCTCCCGCTGCTGGCGTATCTCATCGGGACGCAGGTGACGCCGACCGTCGACCTGCTGAACCAGGTCTTCGGTACGGCCATCGCTCCCGGCGAACTCACGGACGGCCAGCTCCCCTGGCTCCTCGGCGTGAGTGCGGCCCTCGGGCTGTTCGTGAGCGTCCTCCTGCACGAGCTGGGCCACTCGCTCGTGGCGCGCCGGTACGGACTGGAGATCGAATCGATCACGCTGTGGTTCCTCGGCGGCCTCGCCCAGTTCGCCGAGTTCCCCGAGGACTGGCGCCAGGAACTCACCATCGCGGTCGCCGGACCGGCCGTCAGCGTGATTCTCGGCGTCGCCTGTTACGGGCTCTTCACCGCGCTCCCGGCCGAGCTACCCGCCGCGCTGTTCGTCGTCGGCTACCTCGCCGTCCTCAACGTCGTCCTCGCGGCGTTCAACATGTTACCGGGGTTCCCGATGGACGGCGGACGGGTGCTACGGGCGTTGCTCTCCCGGAATCGGTCACGTCTCCGGGCCACCCGCATCGCCGCGGCGGTCGGCAAGGGGTTCGCCTTCCTCCTCGGTATCGCCGGCATCCTCACGCTCAACCTCTTCTGGATCGTGATCGCCTTCTTCATCTTCGTCGCCGCGACCAGCGAGACCCAGCAGGTCGTCATGGAGGCCGCCTTCGAGGGGCTGACCGTCGGCGAAATCATGACGCCCGAAGCCGAACTCGATACGGTCACGGCCGAGGCCTCCATCGAGGACCTGCTCGACCGGATGGTGCGCGAGCGCCACACCGGCTATCCAGTCCTCGACGGCGGCGCGCTAGTGGGCATCGTCACGCTCGAAGACGTTCAGGTGAAAGCACCGAGCGAACGTGACCTGGTAACTGTCGGTGACGTCATGTCCACAGATCTCGTGACGGTCACGCCAACCTCCGAAGCCGCAAAGGCGCTGAACACCCTCCAGCGCGAAGGGATCGGGCGGATCCTCGTCACCGACGGCGACGGAACCCTGGTCGGGCTCGTCTCCCGGACCGACCTGATGACCGTCTTCGAGATAACACAGACGAGCCAGGCGCGGTCGGTCACACCGCGGTCTGCCGACGACTGAGTACGGTAGCGACGATAGCGCTAAACTTCGCCGACGTCACTCGGCCGTTCTCACTCGGATTCCTCGCGTTCGGCCCGCGATAGCGGGACGGTCAGCACGGGAACGTCGACGCTCCTGATCACCTTCTCCGTCGTGCTGCTGACGAGGTAGCGGTCGAGCCCGCTCCGACCGTGGGTCCCCATGACGACGACGTCGCCCGGCTCCGTCGTCTCGACGATAGTCGTCGCGGGCGTCCCCTCCGCGATGTCGCTCGTCACGTCCAGGCCCGCCCGGCGAGCGCGCCCGGTGACCGAGTCGACGTGCTCCCGCCCGATAGTCTCGAGTTCCTCGACGACCTGGCCGGCGTACGCGTCGGTCGCGCGGCCGACCGTCACGTCGACGACGTAGAGGACGTGGAGCGGGGCGTCGTACCGCTCGGCCAGTTCCATGGCGTCGGCCGCGGCGACGTCGGCCGCGTCGCTGCCGTCGGTGGGGTGGAGTACGCGCTCGTACATGGACAGCAGTTCACGGCGGAACGGGATAGAACTGTTCGTCGTTCGAGGGGTCGTCGTCGGAGAGACGGACCTGACGTGACGGCCGTCACTTACGCTTCCGGGCCGGGAACGAGGTCCGCCTCCTCGCCGGTGGTGTCGCCGTGAGACCCCAGTTCCATCCGGATGGTGTCCGCGAACTCGTCGGACTCGTAGATCCCACCGATCGAGACGGCCAGGCCCCCGCCGGAGCCGGACCTGACGACGACGTACCCGATGCCGAGCATGGACCCCCAGAAGGTCCGGCGCTCCTCGACGCCGCGGACCTTGTCGTGGGGCACCTCGTTGCGGACCAGCGAGATGAAGCGGTACTCCACGAGGACGCGCTGGTTCGTCACGTAGTACTTCGTCAGCGTGTTCTGCCAGTACGTGTACGAGCCCGTCGAGAAGAGGTAGAATCCAGCGGCCAGCGCGACGATCGGGTAGACGTACTGGAGTTCCGTGAAGTACAGCAGATAGATACCCACGCCGAGGACGGGGAACGACGCGAACGCTTTGCTCAGAGCGTTCCGCAGTGCCGGGACGCGTTCGTCGACGACGCGTTCCCCCCGGCGGAGCGTCGGCGCCGAGGGCGCGGTGACGTACTGGACGTAGACGCCGAGGCCCAGGACGAAGAGCCCGAAGACTGCCAGGACGACGCCAGCCGCGGGCGGTGCCGTGGCCTGTCCGTCGGCGATCGGATACTGCGCCTGGAAGGCCGCGACGTACGTCCCGGTCGCGACGAACGGGAGTGCGAGCAGGCCGCTCCATACCGCTGGAAGTCCACGTGCCATGGTCACCCGTTAGTCATCTCGTAGAGGATCCCGATCACCGACGTGGCGATGCCGATCAGCGTCAGTGTCGTCTCGTCGAGCCCGGTCCCCCCACAGGGCGTGAGGATGCCGCGCTGGCAGGACTCGGTATCGGTCTGACCGGTCGATGACCCATCACTGTCCCCGCGAGCGCCGTTCGATCGACTGTCGCTGTCGGTGAACGTCGCCGCGGCCGTCGCCGTCTCGGTCTCGAACGGTCCGTGGACGGTGAGCGGGCGCGACTGCAGGGCGGTTTCACCCACCCAGACGCCGTGGTCCGTCTCGCCCGGCGTTGCCAGGACGTCCCGGCGGTCGAGCGCGTCGTGGGGCACGGTGAAGGTGATTGTCCGGCGCTCGTCGACGGGGACCCGAACCCAGGCGGTGTCGACGGCGGAACCGTTGACCCGGTAGGCGATCTGGCCCTCGAAGGCAGCGTCGGCGACGTTCAGTACCGAGACGTTGACGGTCATCGTCTCGCCGGGACGGAGGTCGTCGCTGGCCCGGAACTGCTGGACGGCGAGCGCCGACGGGTCGGCGCCCGCGCCGCGTCGGACGAGCACCTCCCCGCCGTCGCGGGAGCCGCCGTCGGCGACGACGGCGTGGGTGTGGGTCGAGCCGTTGGCGATAGCCCCGGCGGCACGCTCGAGCCTGTCCGGTCGGATCTCGAAGGCGACACGCTCGCTCTCGCCACCGGCGACGGTCACCCGCTTCGTCGCGATAGCGACGCCGTCGAAGGCGTAGCTCACGTTCCGCGTGATCGCCGACTCCGCGGGGTTGTCGACCGTCCCGAGGACGACGTACGGGTCGCCGCGTGAAATCTCGGTCGGGGCCGCCATCTTCTGAACCGTGAGGTCGACGTCCGGGGTGACGCGGAGCCGCTGGGCGACGCCCGCGCCCGTGGCGTTCCGGACGCCGTGGACGTACGTTCCGGGGCCGAGTTCGGCGGTACCCCCCGTGAACGTGACTCGCGTCGACTCGCCGGCGTCGAGGGAGAGGCGCTCCGAGGTGGCGGTACGGCCAGCGAGCGAGTAGTTGACCCGCGCTGTCGCGTCGGCCGTCCCGGCGTTCGTGACGGTCGCCGTCACGGTGACCTCGTCGCCGGCGCGGACGGCTGCTGGCGCGCTGACGTCGGAGACCACGAAGGCCGATTCGGGAGTCGACGACGACGTTCCCACTGTCCCGGCCGTGGCCGTCGACGACGTCGTGGTCGCCGTTGCCGTCGGTGAGTCGGTCGCAGTCGGCGATTCGGTCGACGTCGCGGTCGGTTCGCTGGTTTCGGTGTCCGACGGGGATTCCGCCGACGCTGGGGCCGACGTCTCGGTCGTCGTTGTCGCCGTCGCCGCGGTCGTCGTGGTCGCTGACGCGGTGTCGGTCGCAGTGCCTGATTCGTTCTGTGAGGAGCCGCTCTGGGCGAACACCGGCCCACTCGTTGCGAGCGGCGAGTTCGGTTCGTCGGAGCCGATCGCGCCTGGAACGGCACGGTCAGCGGCGGTCAGGGCGCCGGCGGCAGGCGTCGAGCACACCAGTACCACTGCGGCGATCAGGAGGAACCGGCCACTGACGTGGATTCGGCGACGGGACGGACCGTCCGCGTCACCGCGCTGGTCCGGGGGAGGGTCCAGTTCGAATCGGAGGGCAGACATTTCGGTTCGGTTCGCAACCCCGCGCAGTAGCCGAATAAACGTACTGGTATTCGACCGTTGTCAGGTTTGAACCGGACAGCTTACCACCTGCCTAGTTAACTCCGGGCCGCCATTCAGACGAGGGGAGTCTCAGCCGTCGCCCCGAGGCCGTCGCCGACCGGGTCGTCCCGGACCGAAAGTGGCTAAGCCGCCGCGGTTAGCAGACAGGTATGGGCCTACTGGGCCGGTTGCTCGGCGGCGACGGCGGACAGCCGCGCGTCGGGCTGTACGTCGACGGACCGAACGTCCTCCGCTCGGAGTTCGACGTCGACTTCGACGACCTGCGGGCGGCCGCCGCCGAGTACGGTCGCGTCACCGTCGCGCGCCTCTACCTCGACGAGCACGCGACGCCGAACCTGATCAAGGCCGCCGAGGCCAACGGGTTCGAGGTGGTCGTCACCAGCGGCGACGTCGACGTGAAACTCGCCGTCGACGCCACCGCGGCCGCCACCCGGGACCGCATCGACACCCTGGCCGTCGCCTCGCGCGACACGGACTTCAAGCCCGCACTGGAGACCGCCGCGAACCGTGGAATCAGGACGGTCGCCATCGCGCCCGGCGAGTACGGCCGGTCGGACGCGCTCCAGAAGACCGCCCACGAGGCCGTGACGCTGGACGAGTAACGGAGCCCAGGAGAGAGCGACGAACTGGCGCGTGTCACCGGCCGCCGACGAACCGCTTTTCCCGTCGGCTGTCCCACTCACGGGCTTGGACGAACTCGACACGCCGGTGCTTGACAACCACATGCACCTCGACCCGGTGAACGGCCGGGGCGTCGAGGCCGCCGAGGAGTTCGCCAGGTTCGGCGGGACGCACCTGCTCGTGCTCAACAAGCCCTCCTGGAACCTCGTCGAGACGGCCACCGACGCCGAGACGTTCCGCGAGGGATTCGACCTGACCGTCGAGGTGACAGCGGCGGCCAGCGAGGTGCTGGACGGGAACGCCTGGCCGGTTCTGGGAGTGCATCCCGCGCTGATCTCACAGCTGGTCGACGACGGCTACTCGCCCGAGGAGGCCCGCGACATCATGCAGGCGGGGCTGGACGTCGCCGCGGAGTTCGTCGCGGACGGCCCGGCGCTGGCCATCAAATCGGGCCGGCCCCACTACGATGTCGACGACGCGGTGTGGGACGCCTCCAACGAGGTGATGCGCCACGCCTTCGAACTCGCCGGCGAGGTCGGCTGTGCCGTCCAGTTGCACACCGAGGGCGGCGAGGACTTCACCGAAGTGGCCGACTGGGCCGAGGACGAAGGGCTCCCGCGCGAACGCGTGGTCAAGCACTACTCAGGCGGGCGTCTCAGTGGACCGGTCAAGAGCGTCATCTCGAACCGAGAGGACCTCGAAGTGGCAGTCGAGGAGGGCGGCCCGTTCCTCATGGAGACGGACTACATCGACGACCCCGACCGACCCGGAGCGGTGCTCGGGCCGAAGACGGTCCCCCGACGGGTGCGCTGGATGCTCGAGGAGGGGTGGGACGACGCCGTCGCGACTGCGCACGTCCAGACGCCGGCGCGAGTGTACGGCATCGACACCGAAGCGACGCTCGCGGACTGAGCCGTTCGGTAACGGTGTGGGCCGGGGAACAGTTGGGGCCTACGCGGAGCGAACTCCTCGTACGACCAGTATCGACCTGGCACGTCGCCTTATGCGGATTAGACGCGTACTGTGTACGCACCCACAGGATGAGTGACGACGACCAGAACATCGCCGAAGAGGGGGCCGAAGCCGTCAGGGACTACACGGAGGACCTCGAGTCCGCGCTGAGCCGGCCCGGCGAGAACCGGGTCAAACGATGGGTCCTGATCGAGGGACGACGGATCGTCGTCACGCTGGCGCTGCTCTGCGCCGTCTTCCTGTTGCTCCTCGGCGGGTCGCTCATCAGACCGGTCCAGCTTCGCGACCTGCTGACGGAGACGGACACGGTGAAGACGCTGTTCAACACGCTTCTCAGCGGCGTAATACTGCTCGTCTCCGTCGTCGTCTCGATCAACTCTATCGTCCTCTCTCAGGAGATCGGTGACATCGAAGCCCAGGAAGAGCGGACCTCGGCCTCCCTGGAGTTCCGCCGCCGGATCGAGGAGTCCATCGAGTCGGACGTGACGCCGGCCCGGCCCGGAGAGTTCGTCCGCGTCGTCCTCTACACGATCCTCCACAAGACCAACGAACTGCAGGGGGTCGCGGCAGACACCGCCAACGACGAGTTCCAGCAACAGGTCGAGGACCTGGGCGAGAAGATTTCGAACGACGTCGAGCGGGCGCGAAACATCCTCGGCGAGGCCAAGTACGGGACGTTCCGGGTGCTGCTGGCGGGGTTGAACTACGACTACGCGGGCCAGCTCCACGCGGTCCGGTACCTGAAGCGGTCCCACGGTGCGGACCTCACTGACGAAGAGGTGGACGCGCTCGACGACCTCGTCGATTCGCTGGTCTTCTTCACGACCGGACGGGAGTACTTCAAATCGCTGTACTACAAGCGCGAGCTCGCCCAGCTGTCGAGTCGGTTGCTGTACGTATCCCTGCCAGTGATCGTGTTCATCTCCTACGTCCTGCTCGCGGTCGACGCGAAACGGTTCCCGGACACCTGGGTACTGGGGCTACCGCCGCTGTTCCTCTTCATCAGTCTCGCGTACTCTATCGCGCTCGCGCCCTACGTCGTCCTCACGTCCTACGTCCTCCGGGCGTCGACCGTCTCGCTCCGGACGCTGGCCGCCGGCCCGTTCATCCTCCGGCAGGGCGACGACGTCGACGCCGTCGACCTCGAGGACTACGACGAAGAGATCGAGTGGGAGTCGGAGATGGCCTCGGACGGGTGACGTCCGAATCCGTCACCGACGCCAGAAGCCGCCCGTAAACAGGGCGAGGACGGGAATTATCTCCAGACGACCGACCAGCATCAGGAACACCATGAACAGCTTGGAGGTCGCTGGGAAGCTGACGTAGCTGCCGAACGGTCCGAGGAAGCCGAATCCCGGGCCGATGTTCCCGAGGGTCGCCAGGCTGGCGCTGGTGGCTTCGAGGGGGGTGATAGCGAGCCCGACCCGACTGGCGTCGAGCGCGAGGAACACGGTGCCGACGACGTACAGCACGAGGTACAGCAGGGTGAACCCGAGAACGCCGCGGACGGCGTCCTCGTCGATGACGTGCCGTCCGAGGCGGATGGGCTTGACCGCTTCCGGGTGGGCCGCGGTGAACAGTTCGCGGCGGAGGACCTTCATCACGACCAGCCAGCGGACGACTTTGACGCCGCCGCCGGTCGATCCGGCCGAGCCGCCGATGAACATCGCGAACAGGAGGACGACCTGCGCGTCCGTGTCCCACTGGGCGAAGTCGCTGGTCGCGTACCCGGTCGAGTTCAGCAGCGAACCCACCTGGAAGGCGGCCTGCCTGAGTGCGTTCTCCACCTGGCCGGCGGTCGTCCCGCCGATCTCCAGCGTCGGGGCCGAACCGAGGAAGAGGAGAACGAATACCACGAGCGTGACCACGACGTTCGCGCCGACGTACGCGCGGAACTCGGGGTCGCCGAGGAACAGGTCGACGTCCCGGTTGAGCAGGTGCCAGAACAGCGCGAAGTTCACGCCCGCGACGAGCATAAAGGGAATCACGAGCCACTGGACCACCGGCGAGAAGTAGGCGATGCTCTCGGCCTGCGGCGAGAAACCGCCGGTCGGGAGCGTCGTGAACGCGTGGGCGACGGCGTTGTACACGTTCATCTCCGGCGCTACCCCCGAGTAGTGGAGCAGGAGCAACAGGAGCACGTAGAGGACGGTGAACCCGAGGTACACCAGCCAGAGGACTCGGGCCGTCGCCGCGATGCGTGGGGTCAGCTTCTGGAGTCGCGGGCCCGGCGCCTCGGAGTCCATCAGTTGCGCGCCGTTGACCGCAGCCTCCGGGAGGATGGCGATCATCAGCACGATGATCCCCATGCCACCGAGCCACTGGGTCAGCTGTCGCCAGATCAACAGCGCGTGGGAGTGACGGTCGAAGGATATCTCCTCGGTGACCGTCGCTCCGGTCGTGGTGAATCCCGAGGTCGCCTCGAACAGCGCGTTGACGGGGTGAGCCAGCGCCGACTCGGTCCCCCAGCCCGCCACGACGTACGGAACGGCACCGACGACGGAGACGGCGAACCAGGCGAGTGCGACGAACAGTAACGCCTCGCGGGTGCCCAGGTCGTCGCTGTCGTCGACCTGTTCGAGTCCCCAGCCGAGCGCGACCGCGATCGCCATCGAGGCGACGAAGACCAGGGAGTCCTCGCCGTACACGAGACTCGTGAGTAACGGGACGACCATGGCGACCGCGAGCCACTTCACGACGGTCCCGGTGAGTGAGACGCTCTGGCGCCATTCGACGTAGATTGCCATCAGGAATCACCGTGGGCCGAGGGCGACTGCCGGCATAACACAGACACAACGTGTAGGGATCGGGTGATGAATCTGTCGACAGCGGGAAGGTGACTGGATGCGAGGACTCGTGGAGACGGGCGGACGACCACTGTCGACAGTGAGCCGATCACAGCAATCTGGTCGCCTCGTCGATGACGGACGCGTCGAGAAAGCAGACGACGTGGTCGTCCTCGCGGACGACCGTGTCACCGCGCGGGATGATGAACCGTCCGTCGCGCGTTATCGCGCCGATGACCACGCCGGGCGGGAGGTCCTGGACGGACTCGCTGATGGGGCGGTCGACCAGGACGCTGTCGGCGTTGACCTCTATCTCCAGCACTTCGGCCTTGTCGTGCTCTATGAGGGCGACGTTCTCCGCACGCCGCGCGCGGGTGAACCGGGTTATCTCTTCGGCGGTCGCCTCGCGGGGGTTCACCGCGACGTCGATGCCGACGGCCTCGAACAGCGGGACGTATTCGCCGTCCTCGACGATGGCGACGGCCCGGTCGACCCCGAGCCGTTTGGCCAGGAGTCCCGCCAGCAGGTTCTTCTCGTCGTTGTCCAGCGCTGCGACGATGGTCTCGACGTCGTCGATATTCTCGCGTTCGAGAAACTCACGGTCCGTCGCGTCGCTCTCCAGCACGGTGGTCTCCGGAAGGTCTTCGGCTATCTCGCGGGCCCGGTCGGGGTCACGTTCGATGAGACGGGGCTTGAGGCCGCGTTCGCCGAGGAGTCGCGCCGTGTGGTAGCCGATATCGCTCCCGCCGACGACGAGGACGTTCCGGGCGCCCTCGACGTCCGGCGCCACCGCCGTCGCGAACTGCTGGACGCTCTCGCGAGACCCGATGACGACGACGTCGTCGTCGACGCGGATCCGCGTGCTCCCGGTGGGGATCTCCACGTCGCCATTCCGGATGATGGCGGCGAACGTGAGCGACTCGAAGCGGTCCGCCTCCTGGACGGTCTGGTCGGCGACGGGACTCTCCTCGCTGATCTCGAGTTCGGCCATGTGGACCTGGCCGTCGGCGAACGTCTCGACGTCCCTGGCCGCCGGGAGTCCGATGACGCGCGCGATGGTCTCGGCGGCCAGCAGGTTCGTCCCGACCATGAAGTTCACGCCGAAGGCGTCCGGCGACCCGCGCCAGGTGTCGAGGAACTTCGTGTCGCGGACCCGCGCGATGGTGAAACAGTCGTCGTTGATCGTGTTCGCCGTCCCGCAGGTGACGATGTTCGTCTCGTCGTCGTCCGTACTGGCGATGAGGAGGTCGGCCTCGTGAACGTCGGCTTCGAAGAGCGTCTCCAGCGACGCGCCGTCGCCCTGGACGGCGAGCACGTCGACGTTGTACTGGAGCGACTCGACGCGGTCACCGTCGAGGTCGACGACGACGACCTGGTGAGAATCGGCCAGGCTCTCGGCGATACTGGACCCGACCTGGCCCGCACCGACGATCACGATGCGCACGGTCGATCCCCCCGATTTGACATGAAACCACGTATCCGGTCCCGCCGTGTAAATCTCCCGTTATCCGATCGCGACGCCGAGGGGCAGTACGCGCCCGGTTCTGGTTACTGCGTCGCGGTCACGAGCGATCGACTTCCCGCTCGAAGTCCTGGATCGTCTCGTCGCTGCCGGCGACGAACACCTCGTCACCGGTCTCGATCGTTGTGCGCTCGTCCGTGTAGACGGTCCCGTCTCGCGTGAGGCCGACCACCGTCCAGCCCCGGTCAGGTCGGCCGCGGGCGTCTGCAAGCGACTCGCCGGTAAAGGCCGTCGCGTCTGCCCGGACGAGACGGATCTGGCTGACCGGATCCATCACTCGCTCGCCGTGGACTTCGGCCGCAGCCAGACGGGCGCAGACCCGCTGGACGGAGAGGACGTAGTCCGCGCCGGCCCGGAACGCCGGGGAGGCCTTCTCGGCGTCGGTGACGCGAGCCAGTATCTCCACGTCGTCCGACAGCGAGCGGGCCATCGCGACGGTCAACAGGGCGGTCGCGTCGTCGTCGACGGTGACGACCAGCGCCGTGGCCTCGTCGATGCCGGCGGCCCGGAGCGTCTCGGGTTCGGTGACGTCCCCGACGACGTCCGGCTTCGCTCCCTCCGAGTCGTCGATAGTCGTCACGTCGACGTCGTCCGGAAACGCGTCGACGGCCGCCGTCCCGCCCTCGCCGGCTCCGGCGACGAGGATGCGGGAGTGAGCCGTGGCCTTGCGCGCGCGGACGCCCGACACTTCCCCCGTCAGTTCGTCGATTTCGTTACTTGGCCCGGCCACGACCAGGACGGTGTTGGGCGTCAGTCGGTCCGATGGAGACGGGGGCATCCGTAACTCTCCGTCGAACCAGCCGGCGACGAGCGTGAGGTCCGGGTGCGCCGCGAGGGGAGAGTCCCGGACTTCGACGCCGTGGAGCGGACTGTCCCGGCGAACGAGAATCTCACGGATGGCGACGGGGCTCTCGCCGGCCCGGGGCTCGACCGTGACGGGCGTCGTCGCTTTCTCCGCCAGTCGCCGGCCAATGAGCGCGTGGGGTGCAACACTCCGATCCACGCCGATTTCCGCGAGGGCTGCCTTCCGGCGCGTCGACGCCGTGAAACTGAGCACGCGCAGGTCCTCGTTCGCTTCCAGGGCGGTCAGCACGACGCTCGCGGTGCTCTCGCCGGCGTCGGTAATGAGGAGTGACGCCCGCTCGATAGTGGCGCGGTCGAGGTCTTCCCGGTCCTCGGGGTCGCCGTTGATCGCCTGGTAGCCGTCGTCCGAGAGTCGCATGGCTTCCGTCTCGTCGGACTCGACGAGGACGTAGTCGACGTCGAGCGCTTCGAGCTCGTCCAGCAAGACCTCGGTGTCGCGCTGGTACTCCGCGACGACGACGTGGTCGTTCTTGATCGTGAGTCTGTCGTCGAGATTGAGCGGGGTGCGTTCGAACAGCGGGATGACCAGCACGCGGAGGGTGATGAACCCGATGACGACGCCGGATACCTGCATGGTCGCCACCAGCACGTTCATCACCGGGGTGGCCCACGGCGAGTCCGCGCCGTAGCCCGTCGTCGTCATCGTCTCGATGACCACGTTGAACGCCTGGAATATGTTCCTGTCTCGACCTTCGAGCGTTGTCACACCGTAATGGTACACGAACGTGAAAGCCAGAACGACTGAGACGAGACCGACGGCGTAGACGACCAGCAGTCGCTGCCGGCCCGTGAGGTCCCGTGGACTGCGTACGTCCAGGTCGCGAAGTTCGCGCATTCGATAAATCTCCGGTTGGTCATCAGTAACACCGGTAGCCCCTAAACCCTTGTTCGCGAGCGAGCGGCCGCGAGGACGTCTCGCCCGGTGTCGCTCCCCGGCTGGCAGTGACGACGTCTAGTCCGAACGACCTTCTGACGTGCGAGGCGGAACAGTTACGTTCGGCGGAGACAAGCGAACGCACATGTTAGCGCCCGCCGGCGACGCCAGCACAGTGGTATCGCATCGCCGACAGGCAGTCCCCCGCTCCGAGGAGGCCGATGACTGAGCTCCTCAACCGGGTCCTCCTACCGGTGGCACAGGAAGAAGACGCCGCCACCACGGCCGCGGCCGTCGAACCGTACCTCGACGGCGAGATAATCGCCGTCAACGTCGTCGAGAAGGCCGGCGGCGCACCGGACAAGGCCTCCGTCGAACAGCGCGAACTCGAGGCGGAAGCCGCGTTCGACGCCCTCCGGGACCGTCTCGGCGATATCGAGACCGAGATACGCTACGGGACGGACGTCGCCGACACCATCTTCGCCGCCGCCGCCGACCACGACGTGTCGAGCATCGTCATCACGCCGCGGGGCGGGAACCGGCTGGTCCAGCTCCTGACGGGCGACGTCGCCCTGACGCTCGTGACCGAATCCGACCGGCCGGTCGTCGTCCTGCCTGACGACGAGGACGGAAGCGAGAACGAAGAGAAGAGCGGGGGTGGGGCCGCGTGACGGACGAGGAACTCGCGAAGGACCTGGGTCTGTTCTCCGCGTTGAGCATCGGTATCGGGACGATGATCGGTGCCGGTATCTTCGTGCTGCCGGGCGTCGCGGCCCAGGAGGCGGGCCCCATCGTCGTCCTCTCGTTCGTCGCCGGCGGCGTCATCGCGATGGTGAACGCCCTGTCGGTCTCCGAGCTCGGAACGGCGATGCCGAAGGCGGGCGGCGGCTACTACTACATCAACAAGGCGCTGGGGCCGATGTTCGGCTCCATCGCCGGCATGGGGGACTGGATGGGGCTGGCGTTCGCCTCGGCCTTCTACTGCATCGGCTTCGGCCAGTACCTCAACGTCTTCCTGCCGTTGCCGGAGGTTCCCTTCCTCAACTCCTTCCAGGTGGGCGCGCTGCTGGCCGGGGCCGCGTTCGTCGGCGTCAACTACATCGGTGCCAAGGAAACCGGCGGCATCCAGACGGTCATCGTCTTCGTCCTGCTCGCGATCCTCACCGCGTTCGGTATCGCCGGCCTCACGACGTTCGACTACGCGACCCTGGTCAGCGAGGGCGGCCTGGCGCCGTTCGGTACCGGAGCCATCCTCCCCGGCACCGCGCTGGTGTTCGTCTCCTTCCTCGGGTACGCCAAGATCGCGACGGTGGCCGAGGAACTGAAGAATCCCGGCCGGAACCTGCCGCTGGCCCTCATCGGGAGCGTCGCCCTCGTCACGGTTTTCTACGCCGTCCTCGTGTCGGTCATGCTCGGTGTCATCCCGTGGCCCGAACTCAGTGAGGAGGCCCCGGTCGCCCAGGCAGCCGAGGTGGCCTTCCCCGCCGGATTTGCTGGCGCCGCGGCCATCGTGATGACGGTCGGAGCCCTGCTGGCGACGGCCTCCTCGGCTAACGCGTCCATCCTCGCCTCGGCGCGGATCAACTTCGCGATGGGCCGGGACAAGATCGTCACCAACTGGCTCAACGAGATCCACCCGCGCTTCGCCACGCCGTATCGGTCCATCCTCGTCACCGGAATCCTCATCATCGTGTTCATCGGTGGGCTGGGACAGGACATCGAGATCCTGGCGAAGGCGGCCAGCGTGCTCCACCTCATCGTCTACGCCCTGATGAACGTCGCGCTCATCGTCTTCCGTGAGGCGGACGTCCCAGAGTACGACCCGGACTTCACCGTCCCGCTCTACCCGCTGACGCCGATCGCGGGCGCGTTGCTGTCGCTCGGGCTGGTCGCGTTCATGGACAGCATCGAGATCGCCCTGTCGGGCGCGTTCGTCCTCGCAGCGGTCGTCTGGTACTTCGTCTACGCCCGCACCGAGACGCCCAAGCGGGGCGTGCTCTCGGACTACATTCTCAGCCGGGCCGACGAGATGCCGGACCCTGCGGTCAGCGCCGCTGCGACCGTCCAGCCCGACGGCGGCACCTACCGCGTGATGGTTCCGCTCGCCAACCCCGAACACGAGAAGGAACTCATCGAATTGGGCAGCGCCATCGCCAAACAGCGCGGCGGCACCGTCGTCGCAACCCACGTCGTCACCGTCCCCGACCAGACCGCCCTCGCGAGCGCGGCCGACCACGTCGAGGACCTGGACGCCGACTCCGAACGTCTATTGCAAAGCGCCCGCGAGGACGCCGAGACGTTCGGCGTCCCCGTCGAGACCCACACCATCGTCTCCCACCAGTCCTTCGACGCCATCTTCGACGCCGCCCGCACCCACGCCGCGGACCTCGTCGTCATGGGCTGGGGCGAGGACTCCCACGGCTCGCCCGGCCGGGTCGAGTCGGCCTTCGACGACATCACCGAGACCATCCCCTGTGACTTCCTCGTGATGCGGGACCGCGGCCTCGACCCTTCGCGCGTCCTCGTCCCGACCGCGGGCGGCCCGGACTCCGAACTGTCCGCCGCCATCGCTCGCATCCTCCAGCGCGAGTACGGCTCCGAGGTCACGCTCCTGAACGTCAACGACGACGAGGACGCCGGCGAGGCGTTCCTCGCCGACTGGGCCGCCGAGCAGGACCTCGAGGACGCCACCCTGCGCGTCGAACGGGGCGACGTCGAGCGAGCTATCGAGCGAGCGAGCGACGACGCGACGCTGCTCGTCATCGGCGCGACGGAAGAGGGACTGCTCAGGCGCCTCGTCTCTCGGTCGATGGTCCTCGACGTCGTCGACGACGTGGACTGCTCGGTCATCATGGCCGAGAAACACCGCTCGCGCGGCCTGCTCGAACGACTCTTCGGCGGGCAACGGTAGCCCCGACAGTCCCACGGGCTTCGCGGTCGTTGCGCATCGGCGTTCGACCCTCGGTACGCCCGCGCCCCGTCGTACCCGGCCATGAGAAGGGGCGGATTGCGGACGTGGAACCGAAATCGAGGGGAGACGCATCGGTCAGTCGTCGGTCCGCTCCCCGGCGGTGCCCGACTCCGACTCCTCACGCGGCCTGAGCATCGCCGACGGAATGCCCCGGAGCACGCCGCTCGGCGATCGGACCGGGGACGACTCGCCCGGCCGCGCGGGCCCCGACTCCCGCTCCGGGTGAGCCAGCCAGGGGACGACGATGCGAGCGAACTCGAAGACGACCACGAGCACGAGCGGCCCCAGGAAGAGACCGTACCAGCCGAACAGGAGCGGCCCGACGATGTAGGCGAGCATGATGGCGCCGACGTGGAGCGAGCGCCCCGAGACGTAGGGCCGGAGCAACTGGTCGGGGATGTAGTCGATGACGACGATGGACACTCCGGCGAACAGCACCGGGAACCACGCCGTCGCGGGGTCGGTCACCAGCGAGTCGACGAGCAAGATGACGGCGATGGGGATCCAGACCAGCTTCATCCCGATGACCGGTATCAGGCTCGCCACCCCGGTGAGCAGTCCCAGTAAGACCGGCTCCGGAATCGAAACCACGTCCGGTGCGACGAGATTGAGTGAGAGGTAGACGACGGCGCCGAGCACGCCCGTCACCATCGCGTTGAGGATGTTGCCGAAGTAGACGTTCTTCAGGTCCCGGTCGACCGCCACGAGATAGCGCTCGACGACGCTGCCCCGCGGCGCGAACGCGTCCCTGGCCCACGACGCCGCCCTGTGGTCGTCCCGGAGCAGGTAGAAGGCGATGACGAGAACGATGAACAGCTGGAGAAGGACGTTGAACAGCAATACGAAGGTCCCCAGCAGCGTCGCGAAGACCTCTCCGACGCCGTTGCCCCCAATGGCCGTGACCTGTTGGGGGTCGGCAGCGATCTGTTCGGCGGCGACGATCAGGTCCGCCTGGAGCGTCGAGAGGTCGACGTAGGGTTCGACCATCTCGGCGAGTTCCTCGAACCCGGTCGAACTCAGCAGGTCCAGGAGCCCCTGGATGGCGATGGCCGCCGTCCACCCGGTGAGGAGCAACACCGGCAGCGCGACCGCGAACAGCGAGACCACCACCGCCAGCATGCGGTTGCCGACCCGTCCGTATATCCTGTCGAATACCGGCCGGGTGACGTAGTAGGCGAACAGCCCGAGCATCACCGCGCCGACGTACTGCCACGCCACCCACAGGAAGGTCACCAGCAGCAGGAGCGCCACGACCCAGAGGACGAGCCTGTCCCGGCGAAATTCGGTGTCGAGCGAGACGCTCACCCTGACCACCCGTGGGAGCCAGCGCTGTTCGCCCGGTGAGACCGGAGCCAGTCGGTGCGCATTCGTAGAACACCTGTCAGGACGGTCGTCTGATATCTAAGCGTTGACCCCAGCTCCGTACGCAATCACGCCGCATACGTACCACTGGTGGCCCAGTTCCCGACCCGGTCGGCGACGCGCGAGGACAGCACGCCGTGGCGGCGTCCGCGGGCCCCAGACTACCATCGCGCCGTGCGAGCAGATCCCAGCAGGCAGGAGCGCGCGCTCGTCGGGAACGGCAGTCCCGGTGAGACGGCGAACTGGCGCCGTCGACCATCGGTAGGACGACCCAACAGCCCCGGTACGCGATAGTTTCCGGCCGGGCCGCTGTGACTGGGCCGTTCCCGAATTAGCGCAACCCGAGAAACGACGGGTCTTCCCAGCCGTGTTCGATCGGGCAGGGAGTGGTACGAACTCCGCAAGCGCACGCCACCAATCGACGACCGACTGATTACAACCGCGACCGGAGACCGGGCAACGAATCCGGAGACGGCGACCAGACAGGCCTCCCGGCCGCGAAAACGGCCATACCGGGGTAAGCATTCGTTTCCTCGCGTACCGGAACCAGGATTCGGCATCTCGATCGCAGCGTCGCTTCGCGGCGTACGGTCTACTCCGGTGACTGGCACGACGACGGACCGCCAGTCGCGGATCGAAAATCCGGCAGTCACCGGTCCGTCAATGCGAGTGGTAACGCAGGTCAAATACCGCGACCCCGAGCGCGTAACGGTCGTTACGACGAGTATCGGCCGCGTATAACAAATCCGCTCCCAGTATTCCGAACTTTCCAGAGCATGGACTCCGGAGGCCCCACAGACGACGACAGGTATCGATGGTTTTCTCCCGCGGTGCGCGCGCAAACGATCGCTTTCCTGCTGGCGGTCGTGGTCGTGTTCGGCACCGCTGGGACCGCCGCCGCGGTCGGCGGAAGTTACGGGGCGGTGCCTGGTGAAACCTCGGGACCGGCCGGGCCCGCGCACCAGCCAGCCGCCAGCGACGACGTGGGCGCGGCGACGGCGGAGATGGACGCCAGCGGTGGTGGTCCGCCGACCGGACTCGTCGATCTCGGCGAGAACCAGACCCGGTTCGACGACGAGGCGGGCGACGCGGAGTTCGGTCGATCGGTCGCGAGCGGTGACGTGAACGGCGACGGCGCGAGCGACGTCGTGATCGGTGCGCCGGGCGCCGACGGGACGGGAGCGGCGTACGTGTTCTACGGGCCGGTCGACCCGTCGACCGTCTCCGCCGCCGATGCGGACATCGTCCTTCACGGCGAGGAGGCGGGCGACCGGGCGGGTGCGGCCGTGGCGAGTGGTGACGTCGACGGCGACGGCGTCGCCGACCTCGTAATCGGCGCGCCCGGCGCAGACGGGGACGGAGCGAACGCCGGCGCGGTCTACGTGGTCCGTGGCGGCGAGTCCCTGACCGGTGAGCGGGCCCTCTCGACGGCCGACGCGACCGTCGTCGGCGACGGGGCGGGCGACCGACTCGGCCACGCACTGGCCGCGCGAAACGGGTCCGACGACCGGGCCAGCGTTCTGGTCGGTGCCCCGGGAACGGACGACGAACGTGGGACCGCCTACGCGTTCTCGGCGTCGATGCTCCACGATTCGGACGGTGGCACCGCCGCGGAGGTGGCGGACGCGTCGTTCGTCGGTGAGGCCGACGGCGACAGGGCCGGCTGGGCCGTCGACTGGGGCGGCGACGTCACCGGCGACGGGACGACGAACGCGCTGATCGGTGCTGTCGATCACGACGCGGACGCGGGCGCACGAGCGGGCGCGACGTACGTCGTCGAGATCCCCGCCGAAGGCTCGATGGCACTCGACTCGGCCACCGGGAAGATCGTCGGTGCCGCGGCGGACGACGGCGCCGGGTTCTCGGTGGCCGGGACCGGCGACGTCGACGGCGACGGCGTCGGCGACGTCGCGGTCGGGGCGCCGTTCAACGACAGCGCCGGTGACGACGCCGGGGCCGCCTACGTCGTCGCCGGGGGCGAGGACCTTCGGGGGACGGTGACGGTCGAACGAGCCGCGATATCGGTGTACGGCGAAGCGGCCGGCGACCACACCGGCTGGTCGGTCGCCGGTGCCGGCGACCTCGACTGTGACGAACGGTCCGACGTCGTCGTCGGAGCACCGTACCACGACGCCGACGGTGCGACTACCGGCGCGGCCTACCTCCTCTACGGCGGGTCCGACAGCGACGAGTTCCAGGCAGCGAAACTCGTCGGGGATTCCCCGAGTGGAGAGGCCGGGTACGACGTCTCGACCGCCGGTACCGCCGACGGAACCGACGCCGACGGCGTCCTGGTCGGCGCGCCGGCCGCGGGGAACGACTCCCAGGGCGGTTCGGCGTATCTGGTCTCGGGCGCCTGCGAGGCCGACCAGTCGACCAGGGACGACGACAGTCACGCCGAAGCGGAGTCGTCCGAGCAGCCCAACGCCGTAGACACCGAGACGGAGCGTGTCGACGGGGACGAGGCCGGCGAGGACGGGGCCAGGGACGATACTGGCGGTGACGACCGGGACGACGCCGACGGTGACGGTGACGACAGCGCGGACACCCCAACTGGAACCGAAGACGGCGGTAGCAACGACGGTAGTGACGAAAGGACAGACGAGGAGAGCGACGAAGCCACCGACGTCGACGACGACGGTACCGACCGGAACGTCGACGAGGATGACGCTACCCCCCGCGATGCCAGCACCGAGGAGGGTGACGACGACGGTAGTGGGGACGAACAACGCGATGGCGACGACGAGACCGAATCCGGAGACGAAGACCCGGGCGACGACGAGGGTCCGGCGGAGTCGACCGAGGACGACGAGGATTCGACTGAATCGGCCGGGAGCGGGACCGACGACGAGAGTGAGTCGACGCCCGACGGCGGGGATCAGTCGAGTCAGTCCCAGCGACAGGGAATCCACGTAACCCAGAGCCAGTGCCAGACCCAGACCGGCGACGGCCAGCAGGACCAGCACCAGGAACAGGGCGTCACCGTCGACCAGCACCAGGACGGCGACGGCGCCGAGTGGTACCAGTCACAGGACATCTACGTCGACCAGAGCCAGTGTCAGTACCAGGGTACGGGGTCGGGCAACGACCAGTATCAGCGCCAGTCTCTCGTTATCCGCTTCGCCAGCCAGCGCCAGGGCGAGAGCGGAGACTGGATCCAGACCCAGCGCTCGTCTGGCCGGGCGAACCAGTCCCAGTCCCAGAACCAGGACCAGGAGGGCGATGGCCAGTCCCAGCGACAGATCCAGCAGTTCACCGTCACGTTCCTCAGCCAGGACCAGGAGGCGCCTGCCGGTGCGGACGACGCGAGCCAGTCCCAGGAACAGACCGTCCACGTCGACCAGGACCAGGACCAGGACCAGGGGCAGGAAGCGGGCGTCGACCAGCGCCAGACGCAGGTCCAGCACGTCTCGGTGGTCTACGCGGGCCAGGAACAGGTCCGCAGCCACCAGCAGGGACAGTCACAGCGGCAGTCGGTGAACAGCACTCAGCGACAGGCCCAGGTCCAGACCGCCAACGCGACGAACCAGTCGCAGGACGGGAGCGTCGAGGTAGCCCAGGGCCAGCGACAGAGTCAGAACGGCACCGACGGAGCGCAGGCGCAGAACCAGACGGTAGCGGTCGACCAGGATCAGAACCAGTCACAGAACAGTTCCCTGGTCACCCAGACCCAGCGCCAGAACCAGTCGGTCGTCGCCGCCCAGTCGGGGAACCAGTCCGGCGGGGGGAATCAGACACAGAACCAGACGGAGAACCAGACGCAAAGCCAGAACCAGTCGGTCGAATCGGGAATCCAGCAGTCCCAGAACTACACGGACGGGAGCGGTGAGGAGACGCAGAACGCGACCTTCGACGGCGCCCAGAATCAGACCCAGAACCAGTCGGGGATGGGGACCCAGCGTCAGGAACAGTCGATCTCCGCGGACCGGAACCAGAGCCAGAACCAGACCGCGAGCGACCTCGCGGACGGCCCGGAGGCGAACGCGACGAACGGATCGCCGAACGCGTCGATGAATAACGCGACGAACGCGTCGATGGACAATTCGACGAACGCGTCGATGAATAACGCGACGAACGCGTCGATGAATAACTCGACGAACGCGTCGATGAATAACTCGACGAACGCGTCGATGGGCAATTCGACGGTCGAGTCGACGGACGAAGCGACCGATGGAACGTCGAACACCCCGGCTACCGCATCGCCGGACAGCGAACCGGGTCCACGGTCGAACAACTCGACCGAGTCCGTCACCGCGACTAGCACGGAGACGGTGACGAACGGGTCGGATGCCGAGGCGACGGCGCCCCCGCCAGCGACAGATTCGGCCGCCGAGGCGACCGAAACGACGGCGCCGTCGGGCTCGACTCCCGCGTCGGCACCGACACCGTCGGACGAACGCACGACTGAGACACCTGCCGCGACAGATGGAGACGCTTCGGCGACGGAACCGGGCACGACTCCCGAGCAGACGCCAGCCGCGACCAGCGAGCAGACGTCGTCAGAGCGCGATACGTCGACGGAGACGCCGCTACCGACCGACACGCCGACGGCGGCAGAGACGTCGACGATGACGCAGACACCGTTACCGTCTCCCCCAGAGACACCGACGGCGGTCGTGACTCCCACGGAGACGCTTACCCCGTGGAACACGTCGACACCTGCGGGAACGGTCTCGGCTACAGACACGCCGTCCGTGACAGTCACACCGCCGGCCACGCCCGTCGACTCGGCGCTCTCGACGCCCTCGCTCACGCGGACCGACGCGCCAGACGGAACTGCATATCCGGTGACGACGCCGCCGACGTCCGTCAGAACGGCCGGGACGTCGACGGCTGCATCGACCGCACCGGGTGCGAAGACGACTGCGAACGGTGGGACGGCCTGAACACGGAACTGCGGTGTGCCTCTGAATCGGTTCGTCCGCGGACGTTAGCCGAGGAATATTCAGACGAAGCGCGCCGGAAATGATTGGTAAGGTTTCATATATGCCCGTAACGGCCGTTACCGCCGGCGGTAACGGTCGTTACAGGTCGAATTCCCGATTATAACAAAACAGGTGTCGGAGCAAGCACACTCCCGGTAGGGTTTCCTACTGGAAACACGATGACATCGAGAACCACAAACGCCAGGCGCCTCCTCACAGCAGCCCTCGTCCTCGTTCTGGGCTTCGGGATGCTGTTATCAGGCGTCGGCACCGTGTACGCGCAAAGTGGATCGTGCCAGGAACAGATAAACGTCGTCTCGGGGAGCCAGGACTCCGTCCAGAACGCCTCGGGAGACACGAACGACCAGCAGGGGACGGCGACGGTAGACGGGGACCTGCTACAAAACCAGGAGTCTGACGGCGATGGAAGCTGTCAGGCGCAGGCCCAGACGCTCTACTACCAGCAGAACCAGGAGCAGTGGGTCATCGCCGGTGAGGACAACGACCAGGCCTCAGGACAGGGTATCGTCGTCTTCTACACCCAGAACCAGACGACGACTGGTGACGACAACGACCAGAACAGTTCCCAGAGCGGCGGCGTCGGACAGGAGGAGATTCAGTACGTCATCCTCGGAGACGATAACGAGCAGGTGAACGCACAGGCCGCCGCCCAGCTGCTCGAACAGTCCCAGTCCATCGGCTCCGGAACCGGGAGCGATAACGTCCAGAACGCCGAACAGGACGATAACAACATCAGTCAGTTCCAGGTCCAGCTGTCTATCGCCGGTGACGACAACGAGCAATCGGGTGGCCAGGGCGCGGTGCAGGTGTTCACCCAGGAGCAAGACGTCGACGACGGCGACGAAAACGATCAGAACGCCGAGCAGAACGACAACGACATCGGCCAGCAGCAGGTCCAGCTGACGATTCTGGGCGACGACAACGAACAGGTCGCTGACCAGGACGCCGAACAGGACTTCGACCAGGAGCAGTCCGTCGACGACGGCGACGACAACGAACAGAACGCCGAACAGAACGACAACGACATCGGCCAGCAGCAGGTCCAGCTCGTCCTCTTCGGCGACGACAACGAGCAACTCGCCGAGCAAGACGCCGAGCAGGACTTCGACCAGGAGCAGTCCGTCGACGACGGTGACGGCAACGAGCAGAACGCCGAACAGAACGACAACGACGTCGATCAGCAGCAGGTCCAGTTGATCATCGGCGGTGACGACGTCGATCAGACGTCCGACACAGACGCCGAGCAGTCCTCCGACCAGGACCTCGAAATCGACGACGGTGACGACAACGACCAGGACGCCGAGAGCGAAGAGGACGCCGAACAGGACACGAACCAGCAGGCCGACGGCGACTTCAGCGAACAGGACGCTGACCTGGAGAGCGACCAGGAGAGCGACCAGGAAGCGTCGGTCGACGACGGTGACGACAACGAACAGGAATCCGACAGCGACCAGGACGGCGAACAGGACGCGAGCCAGGACACGGACGGCATCGCGAACGACCAGGACGCCGACCAGGAGAACGAACAGGAGAACGAACAGGAGCAGGAAGTCGACGACGGTGACGACAACGAACAGGACGCCGACAGCGACCAGGACGGTGAACAGGACGCCGACCAGGAGAGCGACGGTGCCCTGAACGACCAGGACGGTGACCAGGAGAACGAACAGGAGAACGAGCAGGAACAGGAAGTCGACGACGGTGACGACAACGAACAGGACGCAGAGAACGACCAAGGTGCCGACCAGGAATCAGATCAAGAGTCTGATGGCGTCGCGAACGATCAGGATGCCGACCAGGACGCTGAGCAAGAGAACGAACAGGAACAGGAAGTCGACGACGGTGACGACAACGAACAGGACGCCGAGAACGAACAGGGCGCAGCCCAGGAGAACGAGCAAGACTCCGACGGTGTCCTGAACGACCAGGATTCTGATCAGGACGCTGAACAGGAGAACGAGCAGGAGCAGGAAGTCGACGACGGTGACGACAACGAACAGGACGCCGAAAACGAACAGGGTGCAGCCCAGGAGTCGGACCAGGACGCTGACGGCGCCCTGAACGACCAGGACGCCGAACAAGACGCTGAACAGGAGAACGAGCAAGAGCAGGAGGTCGACGACGGTGACGACAACGAGCAGGACGCCGAGAACGAACAGGGCGCAGCCCAGGAATCGGACCAGGACACTGACGGTCTTGCCAACGATCAGGACGCCGAACAAGACGCCGAACAGGAGAACGAACAGGAGCAGGAGGTCGACGACGGTGACGACAACGAACAGGACGCCGAGAACGAACAGGGCGCAGCCCAGGAGAACGAACAAGACTCCGACGGTGTCCTGAACGACCAGGATTCTGACCAGGATGCCGAACAGGAGAACGAACAGGAGCAGGAAGTCGACGACGGTGACGACAACGAGCAAGACGCCGAAAACGAACAGGGGGGAGAACAGGAGAACGAACAGGAATCAGACGGCCTCCTCAACGGTCAGGAGTCCGATCAAGACGGTGAGCAAGAGAACGAACAGGAGCAGGAAGTCGACGACGGTGACGACAACGAGCAAGACGCCGAAAACGAACAAGAGAACGAGCAGGAGAACGAGCAGGAGAGCGACGGTTTCGTCAACGACCAAGAGAACGAACAGGATAGCGAACAGGATAGCGAACAGGAGCAGGAAGTCGACGACGGTGACGACAACGAGCAGGAAGCCGAGAACGAGCAAGAGAACGAGCAAGAGAACGAACAGGATACTGACGGTCTCCTGAACGAACAGGAGAACGAACAGGACGCTGAGCAAGAGAACGAGCAAGAACAGGAAGTCGACGACGGTGACGACAACGAGCAGGAAGCCGAGAACGAGCAAGAGAACGAACAGGAGAACGAGCAAGAATCCGACGGTCTCCTGAACGAACAGGAGAACGAACAGGACGCTGAGCAAGAGAACGAACAGGAACAGGAAGTCGGCGACGGTGACGACAACGAACAGGACGCAGAGAACGAGCAAGATGCCGAGCAAGAGTCGGACCAGGACGCTGACGGCGCCCTGAACGAGCAGGACAGTGAACAGGACGTCGAACAGGATAGCGAGCAGGAGCAAGAGGTCGAGGGAGACGGTGAGGACAACGACCAGGACGCCGAACAGAGCAGCGACGTCGAGCAGAGCAGCGACCAGGACGCCGACGGCGTCGACAACGAGCAGGAGTCCGACCAGGACGCGGAGACGAATCAGGAACAGAGCCAGGAGACCGACGGTGACGACAACGAACAGGACAGCGAACAGAGCATCAGCATCGATCAGGAGTTCGAACAGGACGCCGACGGCGACGAAGAACAGTCTCTGTCTTCGGACGTGTCGGTAGACCAGTCCCAGGATCAGGAGACGAGCGGCGACGACAACGACCAGGACCAGAGTCAGTCGACGACGCTTACGACGAGCCAGACGCAGGACTGAGCGAGAGCGGTCGCCGGGCCAGTCCCGGCCATCACTCCGCGGTCCGTTTTCTTTTGCTGGCGTACGAACCGGACGTCCCCAGCGTAGTGTTCTCGACGAGTCGTCGGACAGGATCTCGCAGCCAGCGACCCCGGCGACGTTCGAAGCCGGTCGCGAGACGTCGTCGTCCCGGAGATACCCACGCAATGATCGGCTTAACTCCGTCCGTCGAGGGATCGGCGTGTCAGTTCCCGACGCCGAAAGTACCGACGACAGCCTGTTAGCGGCCGTAAGAGCCCCCATACACTACTGCACGGACGTTTGATGGATGCTTCCGCCCGAGTAAGTGTCAATTCGTTATCTTTTGAGCCACCGGCGTTCGGACCGACCCAGTGAGAGTATGATGCGGTTCACGTCGTGCAGTTTCCGGATCGAAGAAACCCCGTCGCCCGAAGTAGCACGCCCTTTGCAGGATTACGTATCAGACTATATATGATATTAAGTTGAATTGTCAGCAACCTATATACACCACGCGCGATGTGAGAGAAAGCATGGGAGTGTCACGTGTCAGTACCCAGATAGTGGAGAGTGGAGTGACGAACCATGGCGTCGAATGATCCGCCCGAACAGTGTCGTTCGAACGACGACCTGTACGCCGTACTGAGCAACATCCGGCGGCGGTACGTCCTGTACTACGCAAAACGGGTGGACGTACCGATTCTACTCGACGAGCTGGTCGAACAGATAGCGACGTGGGAGAGCCCGCGGGGCGCCGACAACGTCACGCAGAGCCACCGGAAGTCCGTCCACAACGCCTTGCGACAGACACACCTCCCGAAACTCCAGGCCGCCGGGCTGATCGATCACGACACCGAGGCGAACCTCGTCACTCCGACCGATGAAGCGGACCGAATCAGGCTCTATCCGTCCGCCGAAACGTCCGTCTGGGGCCACGGTTACAGCCTGCTGAGCGTCGCCATCGTCGTCTTCGTCGGTCTCGACCAGCTCGGAACGGTTCTCCTCACACCGCCAACGGGGACCCCGTGGGTCGAGGGGCTGTTGCTCGCGTGCGTCCTCCTGACTGTCGGCTACAACTACGACCGGTTCCGACGGTGCCGCCGGTGCCAGCGCTGCGGACCCGACGTCATCGTCGAAGAGGAGCGGCGCGGTGACTGACGGCGACGACCGCGAAACGCCTTCGCAGCGAGCATCCCGATGGAAGGTCAGTACCGAGCCGCGTTCACACGGTCAGTGACCCGACCGATAGCTGGCATCGGAACCGAGCCGGACCGCTCACCGTCGCGCGTCGCCCGAAAAATGAGTCGTTACCGGAACGGCAGTCGAAGGGGGGGCGTTACCCGAACATCCGGCGCATCGCCGGGTGCATCTCCATGAGCTGCTCCTCGGCGATCTCCTCGTACAGCTTGTACGTGATGGAGACCGTCAGCAGCAGGCCCGTGCCGGAGACGCCGCCGATGGTGCCGAGCATGTTCGCCATGACGGCGAGCAGGCCGACGAGCGCACCGCCGATGACCGTCACCTGCGGGATGTAGCGTTCGAGCACTTTCTCGATGACGCCGACGTTCTGGCGGAAGCCGGGGATCTGCATCCCGGAGTTGTGGATCTGCTGGGCCGTCGCCTCCGGGCCCATGTCGGTCGTCTCGACCCAGAAGACGGCGAAGACGGCACCGCCGATCACCATGAAGGTGAGGTCGATGCCGATGCGGATGAGGATCTGCCAGATCTCCTGGCTCGCACCGGCCCACCACATCCACTGTTCGGGCGACTGTATCGGCGCCATGTAGTAGAACAGCCCGCCCGTCGGCTGGGTCGGGTTGCCGGCCCGCGTCGCGTACGTCCCCAGCCACGGCGGGAGTCCGCCCAGCTGAGAGTACAGGATCCGACCCAGGAACTGGATGTTGGCCTGAAGCGCCCGGACGAGGATCATCGGCAGGACGCTCGCGTAGATGAGCTTCACGGGGAAGCGACCACGCGCTCCCTTGACCCGCGCGTTCGACAGCGGGATCTCGACGCGGACGGACTCCGCGTAGACGACCACGACGAAGATGAGCACCGTCGTGATCAGCGGGAGGATCATCCCGCCCTCGTTGCTGAAGACGAACTGGAGCCCGTCAGCGGCCAGGATCGGCCCGGTGGGGATATCGCCGAGGATTATCCCGATCCAGGTGGCGAAGAATCCCCGCTGCTGACCGCCGATAGCCGGGAAGGTAAAGAGCCCGCCGATCAGTCGCTGGCTCACGCCGGCGATGATGAACAGGCCGATACCGCTGCCGACACCCCACTTGGAGATGACCTCGTCCATGAACAGGATGAGGACGCCGCCGACGAAGATCTGGGCGAAGATGAGCCACTGGACGACGCCGACGCCGAGCTGTGCGCCGAACAGATTGACGCTCTGTGCCGGCAGGAAGTTCCCCGCGAACACCATCGGCAACCCGGTCAGGCAGATCATCACGAGCACCAGCAGCTTCTGGAGCCCCTGGTAGAGGATCTGGTCGCGTGGGTTGTTCTGCGTGTCCAGTCCGAGCAGGTCGGCACCGCCGAGCAGTTGCAGGACGATGCTCGCCGTGACGATGGGACCGATCCCGAGTTGCATGATCGACCCCTGGTTCGCGCCGAGGATCGAACTGAACTGACCGTAGATCGACCCCTGGTTGGGGTCGAAGTTCAGCCCGAACAGCAGGATGTTCGAGAGGTAAAAGTACAGTACCAGCACTCCGCCCGTCCACATGAGCTTCCGCTTGAAGGGAACGTGTCCCTCCGGTCGGCGGACTGCCGGCATGCGGACGAGGACCGGTTCGGCGGTGTCCTTCCAGCTCATTTTATGCTTCGTCTTCGTCCGAATCGTTTGCGTCTTCCGGTTCGGCCTGGCGCTCCTCGCCGAACTCGGTTAGTTCGGCGGCACCGCCGGCTTCTTCGACCTTCTCGCGAGCGGCCTCGGAGAAGTCGTCGGCGGTCAGGACCAGTTCGTTGCGGACCTGGCCGCCGCCGAGCACCTTCACGACGTCGGCCGTGTCGGCGTCGTCGACGACGTCGCGGGCGTCGATGTGGAACGCGCCGCCCTCGACCTCTGCGAGCCCGTCTGCCGCCAGCAGCGTGGCGTCCTCGTCCAGTTCACGGACGTCGATTTCGACGACCTCTTCCTGGACCTTCTGGGGTCGCTTGAAGCCGCTCTTCCCGAGTGGCTCGTGGTTGTGGAACTCGTGCTTGTCGCGCCCGGCGTTTCCGCGACCACCGCGGTGGCCGGCGCCACGTCGGTTCTTGTGCGTGCCACCGCTGTGGGTTCGCGAGCCGCGCTGTCGTCGTTTCTTGCTCGTCATTATCGCATCGCCTCCAGGAGTGCGTCGATCTGCTCGGTGTCGTGCTTGCCGAGCTGGCCACCTTCCTTGGTGGGGTGCTTGACGCCGTCGTGGCCGCCACGGGGCGGGTGCAGACGGAGCGTCGGCGAGAGACCCTGCTCGCGGAGCGTGGTCTCCTCGTCGACGAGCGCCTCGGCGAGCGCTTCGATATCCGAGTAGTCGGTGTTCTCGTCGATCCAGGCGTCGTCGACGTCGGCGTCACCCTCGAGGGGCTCGCCGCGCTTGGCGATCAGTTGCGCGACCGTCTCGACGCTCGGTTCGCCGAACGCGACGTAGTCGTTGACCTTCGTGACCATGCCGCGGTAGGTGTCCTCCTCGGGCACGAACGTGCAGTGGTTCACGTTGTGGATGTTGAGCATCCCCAGCGTGTCGTGGACGTCGCCGTCCATGTTCACGTCACCGCGGAGCTGAACGAGCGCTTGCATCACTCGATCACCTCGCGCTTCTCGAAGGTTCGCTCCGGCACGCGCGCCTCGGCCGTGTTGCGCAGGGCGTTGAACGTCGCCTTCGCGAAGTTCACCGTCGTGCGCGTGTTGCCGCTGGAGCGCGTCCAGATGTCCTCGATGCCGGCGAGTTCGAGCACGTGGCGGACGGTCTCCCCGCCGGCCAGGCCCAGTCCGCGCGGTGCGGGCTGGAGCTCGACCTCGACGCTGCCGGCCTTGCCGGTGGTGCGCAGCGCGACCGTGTGCGGTCGGCCGCAGCCACACTCCCAGGACCCGCAGCCCCGGGAGACGTCGATGAGATTGAGCTTGCCGATCTCGATGGCTTTCTGGATCGCACCGCCGACCTGGTCGTCCCGCCCCTCGGCGTAGCCGACGAGGCCGTCGCGGTTACCGACCGCGACGACGCAGCGGAACTTGACCCGGCGACCCGAGTCCGTCATGCGCTGGACCATGTTGATGTCCAGCACTTCGTCCTCGAGGTCGGGGACGAGTTGGTCGACGATCTCCGGTTCCTTGAGCGGGAGGCCCGAGTTGAGGGCCTCCTGCATCGTCTCTATCTCCCCGTCGACGACCTTCTTGCCCAGTCGCGTGCGGGGTTCCCATCCGTTACTCATAGTTCATCTGCCTCCAGTAGTGTCTCCCGGGTCTCCGTGAAGTGGTCCGGGAGGTCCGTGGCGTCGAAGTCCCCGCTGTACAGCGGTTCGTCGAGGGATTCGGCGTACTCGGCGATGTGGTCGCCGCGCGTCCGTTCCCACTCGGCGAGCACGTCGTCGTTGTGGGGAATCTCGACGCCTGCGTCGATTGCACCTTCCTGTACCGCGAACACCTTGCTGCCCGGCGTCGGGCTGTTGAGACCGATGTCGAGGACCGCCTCCTCGACGCCGTTCTCGACGGCCCGGAGGCCGGCGAGCAGACCGGTGAGGTAGGCCGCCGGCAGATTGCCGGTCGGGGCCTCCCAGCCGTACTCTCGCAGGTCGTTCGACGCTGCTGCCGCGTGTGTTCGGTCACCGTCGGGCCCGGTGGTCACCAGCTGCGCCCTGACCTGGTTGTTGCTCTTGCGAGCAACGAGTCGTGGCTTGCCTGATTTCAACAGGCGCAACCGCTGATGGTAGTCCGTTCGGGCCTCGCGGCGACGCCGCATCGGCACCTTGTATCGTGGTCCTGTCGCCATTATTGTTCACCGTAGTTGTTGTCGATGTACCGCTGGAGGTCGGCGACCGAGTCGAACTCGCCGCCGCCCGCCTTGTCGTACAGCTCGCGGTACTGGGAACTCGACAGGTCGCCCTCGTCGCGGAGTTCGCGCAGCGTCTCGCGCTGTGCGCGGATGCGGGAACTCCAGTCCTCTTTGGGGTCCTGTCGCGCGCCGGCCTTGCCCTTCCGGGACCCAGCGCCCTGCTGGTGACCGTACGCCTGCTTCGCCTTGCGTTCTCGCGCGCGACCGCGCGAGTTACCCTGTGCGTCCTTCGCCTGGATGGCGCCCTCGTCGATCATCTCGCGAACGTCCTCGCGAGTGATGGCGTCGGCCAGGTCCTCCTGGCGGTCGGGGTCGAACCAGACGCGGTTCTTCCCGACGTCGAGCACTTCCGACGCGAGTCGCTTCTGTGCGGAGAGATCCGTCATCACTCACTCACCTCCACTTCGACGTAGGTGGGATTGAGCACGCGGATGCCCTCGTCTTCCGCGACCTCCTCGATGCGCTCGCGCTTGCGAGCGCCGACCTTGGAGGCGATGCGGACGGCGTGGGTGTCCCCGTCGACACCGTCGAGGTCGTCCACGTTGTGGACGTGGACTTCCTCGAAGCCGGAGGGGTGCTTGCCGCGGACGGCCGTCGGCGTGCGGTAGCCCGCCTCGACTTTGTCGCCCTTGCCCTTGACGCCGCGGCGCTGCTTCGAAAGCTGGCCGCGCGGTCGTCGCCAGGCAGTGGGGACGCGCTTTTTCTTGTGGTAGTCCTGCTGGTTGAACTGCGGCTTGCCGACGCGTCGGCGCTGGGTCAGCAGTTCGGACTCCTTCTCGGAGAGGTCGGGCGTCTTGTCGACGAGTCCGCGAGGCTGGAGTTCCGTCTCCACGTCCTCCTCGGCCTCCTCGACATCCTCGGCGCCTTCCTCTTCGACTTCGGCCTCGGTCTCCGTGTCCACTTCGAGGCCACCGACGTCGGCCTTGATACGGGCGGCGAGCGCGTTGCCCACGCCCTCGGCTTCGGCCAGTTCGGACTGGTCGGCCGCGCGAACGTCTTCGACCGTCTCGAAGCCGGCGTCGCGCAGCGCGTCCGCCTTGGACCCGCCGACGCCGCTGATGTCGGTGAGTTCCTGCGGTTCGTCGGAGTCGTTCTGGACTTCCTCTTCGACGTCGTTGTTTGCTTCCTCGTCTTCTGCCATCAGGCGTCACCTCTACTCGGTTTCGTCGTGATGTAGACGCCGTCCTGGAACACACGGACGTCCTTGTCGTTGACGCGCGTGAGCTGTTCGATGTCGGCGGCGGTCTGGCCCACGGCCTCGATGTCCGGGCCGGAGAGGGTCAGTTCCTCGCCGTCGACGGAGACGTCGGTGTCGCCGTGGATGGGGGCGCGCCGCGGCGCCCGCTCGCCGAGGAAGTTCTCGATGACGACCTCGCCGCCTTCCACGTCGACCTGCATCGGGAAGTGAGAGTAGAAGAGCTCCATCTCGTACTCCCAGCCCTCGGTGACGCCGTGGTACATGTTCTCGACGTGACTCTCGAACGTGCCGAGCGTCGACATCGTCTTCGCGTCGTCCTCGTCGGACTCGATGACCACGGCCCCGTCGTCGACGGAGACCGTGATGTCGGGGTACCAGAGGCGCCGCGTTACGCTACCGTTCGGACCGGAGACCGTCAGCTCGAGGTGGTCGACCTCGGCGTCGACGTCCTCCGGGGTTTCGAGTTCTATTCGTGGCATTGTCAGTATACGTAGGCGATGACCTGGCCACCGATGCCCTCCTCGCGGGCGTCGTAGTGGCTCATGATGCCGTGGCTGGTCGTGACGACGAGCGTCCCGTAGTCACGGGCGGGGAGGAATCGCTTCTCCCACTTCTCGTAGCCGTCCGCGCCCACGCTGTAGCGGGGCTTGACCGAGCCGCATTCGTTGATGGCACCTTTCAGTTCGACCTCGAACTTGCCGGCTTTGCCGTCGTCGACGAACTGGAAGCCGTCGATGTACCCGCGGTCGTAGAAGACCTCGAGTACGCTGCCGATCGTGTTCGAAGCGGGCTGTAGCGTCTGGTCCAGGTGGCCGACGCTCTCGGCGTTGTCGACGGCCGAAAGCGCGCTGGCGAGTGGATCGTTTCCTGTCATGGTTAGCTGTACTTCTTGAAGCCCATACCCCGGGAGATCTCCCGGAAGCACTGGCGACATAGCCAGATGTTGTACTTGCCGACGAGCCCCTGCTCGCGGCCACAGCGCTGGCACTCCTCGAGCTGTCCCGTGGGGACGGACTCCTCGGTGGCCTCGTCGTCGGCCGCCTGGTCTTGTTCTGTTTCGCTCTCGCTCATTCGCTCACCTCCACGTCGTAGGTCGACTCGACGAACGCCACTGCGTCCTCGGCGTCGAGTCGGTGGTTCGACGGGATCGAACGCGACGCCTTGTCCCGCTTGGCGACGCGGTAGCCGGGGCGGACGAGGTTGACCGTCACGTCCATCCCGTAGATCCCGATGCTCGGGTCGTACTCCTGGCTCGGGAAGTCGGTGTGCTCCTCGACGCCGAAGCTGAAGTTGCCGGTGTCGTCGAACTGCGTGGCCGACAGGCTCACGTTCTCGAGCGCCTTGTCCAGGAACTCGTGTGCGTCGTCGGCTCGCAGCGTGACCTTCGTCCCGATCGGGTCACCCTCGCGGATGTTGAACTCCGCGACGGTCCCGCGGGCGACAGTCCGAACCGGCTCCTGCCCGGCGACTTCCGCCAGGATCTCCTCGGCGTTCGCGAGCTCGCGACCGCCCTGGCCGACGCCCATGTGGACGACGACCTTCTCGACACTGGGTTCCCGCATCTCGTGGAACTCACCGCCGGTCTCGCTCTCGGAGCTCATTCGTCGTCACCTCCGGTGAAGTTCTCGTCGATGACGACGACGTACTCTTCGACCGTCTCGAAGCCGTCTCCGTTCTCTTGCTCGACGATCACGTTGTTCGAGGAGCTACCAGGGGTGACCTGGATCTCGTCGACGGTGCCGATCTCGCCGGCGTGTGCGCCGTCGACGGCGGTGACGAGCGCGCCCTCCTCGTAGGTGAAGTGGGCGACGACCTCGCCGTCCTCGTTGCCGACGACCAGCGAGTCGTTCGGGGTGTACTCGTCGTCGTCTTCGATCAGCAGCGTCTCGCCGTCGTGGAGCGTCAACTGGACGTCCCCGCCGGAGACGTACTGCTTGCCGACGATCTTGCCGAGCTTCGAGTCCGCGGCGTCGGGGTCGATGGCCGTCAGGGCCAGGCGACCGCCCTCGCCGGGGAAGACGCGGTAGTACTCGTCGCGTTCCGTGAACGCGAGGATGTCGAACATCCCGACGGGGCGTTCCTCGTCGGAGACGGCCTTCCCGTTGATCTCGACGCTGTCCTCGTTGAGCGCGTAGCGCGCTTCCTTGCGGCTGTCGGCGTAGCCGAGCACGTCCCGCAGGACGATGAGCAGGGGAACCCCTGCCTCGCCGTGGGGGCCGGCGTCGGCCTTGACGGTGAACGTCTCCGTCTTTCGCTCGACTGGCCAGCTCTTGGGTACCGAGAGTCGTTTCTGGTGTTTCGTCATGCGCTATCCTCCTCCGATTCGAGGCGCGCCTCGCGACGGTCGTCGTCGAGGTCGAGGCTGGTGACGCGGAGGTTGCTCGCGTCGACCGGACGCGGCACTTCCTCGCCGTCCGCGGCCTCGACCGTGACGCCCTCCACGTGGATGGTGGCGTCGTCCAGGTTCACGGCCGCGACTTCGCCGTCTTCGCCGGCGTAGTCGCCGCGCATGACCTCGACGGTGTCGCCCGCGTTGACGCGGACGTTGCGCTGTCCGTACTCCTCGCGGAGGTCGTCGGACAGCGTCGCCCGCACCTGCTTTTGCTTCTCGTGCAGCGGGGCGCGCCGTTGGTTCGTTCGCTGTTTGCTCGGTTGTCGAGTCATACTATCATCGTCGCGGTGGACGCGACGCTACCGAACCGCTCGGCGACCTCGCGGGCGATCGGGCCCTTGATCTCGGTCCCCTGCGGTTCCTCGTTTTCGTTGATGATGACGGCGGCGTTGTCCTCGAACTTCACGCGGGTCCCGTCCGGTCGGCGGATGGGCTTTCGCTGTCGGACGATGACTGCCTCGAGGACCTGCCGGCGCATTTCCGGCGTCCCCTTCGTCACCGAGACCGTGATCTTGTCGCCAAGGCCCGCCTTCGGGTGGCGGTTCTTCGTCCCGGAGTAGCCCGAGACGCTGATGACCTTGAGCTCTCGCGCGCCCGTGTTGTCGGCGCACGTGATCAGCGAGCCCTTCTCCAGGCCCTGCGTGACGTCGGCTTTCAGCGCCTCCATCACTCTTCACCTCCCGAGTCGGCAGAAGCCACGCTGACTACCACGTGGCTCTTCGTCTTCGAGAGTGGTCGACACTCTGCAATCGTGACCGCGTCGCCGACCGCGAGGTCGAGACAGTCGGGTGCGTGTGCCGGGATGCGGCTCCGCCGCTTCATCTGGCGGTCGTATTTCGGCACCTTGACGTCGTACTCGCGCTCGACGACGACGGTCTTCTCCATATCTGTGGACGCGACGTCCGCCTCGATGGTCTGTCCTCGCACGGAGAGGTCTCCGTGGAAGGCACAGTCTGCATCGGAGCAGGTCTCGTCCGGTTCTGCTACGTTCAGTCCTATCGCCATTGTGAATCACCTGTCGTTTCCGTGCGTCGAGCGGGTCGGGCGACGAGCTTCGACCCCTCCACCCGGGTGCGGTCACCCGACGGGAGGTCGAAGGTAAACGTCGCGCCGTCCTTCGGCACGTGCCACACCCGGTCTGCTCCCTCGATGCCGAGAGTCCGCGTCGTCTCGGTGACGACCCGGCCCTCGATGCCGATTGCGTCCGGGTTGGACGCGGCGACGACCTCGACGTCGAGGCCGACGAGTTCGTGACGCGGGAGCGTCTCGGGCGTGAGGGGCATCAGGCTGCCTCCTCAGCGGCTTCGTCTTCGAAGTCGCCTTCCTCGTTCTGGATCGTCTTGATCCGCGCGATCGCTTTCTTCAGCTCCTTGATGCGGCCGGGGTTCTCCGGCGCACCGCCCGCCGCCTTCACGGCGCGGGTGTTGAGCAGTTCCGTCTCGAGGTCGTCGAGCTCCGCCTCTCGTTCGGCGGGCGTCATGTCGCGGACCTCCTCGACGTGGATGACCGTCATTCGTCGTCACCCTCGTCGTCGGCGTCCGCGTCGTCCTCGGCTTCCATCTCTTCCATGAGCTCGGCCGCCTCTTCGGCGGTCTCCTCGTCGAGGTCGTCTTCGACGGCGTCCTCGGCGTCGGCGGGTTCGACCTCGGTGGTCTCCTCCTCGGCTTCGGACTCGTCGGCGACTTCCTCGACCTCCTCGAACTCCTCGTCCGGTTCGGACTCGTCGGCGTCGGCCTCGTCGGCCTCGGCTTCGTCTTCGTCCTCCTCGGGCTCGCCCTCGAGGAGCTCCTCGACGGACTCGCCGTCCGTGTCGGCGACGTAGTCCTCGACCTCGGCGTCCTCGTAGACCTCGAAGTCGTCGGGCAGTTCGGCGTTCGGCGGGATGATCTTCACCTGGACACCGATGGTGCCCAGCTTCATCACCGCGGTGCCGACGGCGGCGTCGACGATGGTCTCGGCGGGTTCACCGTTGTGCTTGATGTAGCCACGGTTGAACTTCTCCACGCGTGAGCGTGCGCCCGTGACCTTCCCGGAGAGGACGATCTCGGCGCCGAGTGCGCCGGACTCCATGATCCGGTCGATCGTCGTGTGACCGGCCTTGCGGAAGTACCAGCCGCGCTCTAACGCGTTGGCCAGGCGGTCCGCGACGATGGCAGCGTTGAGGTCCGGCTCGTCGACCTCCTGAACGTCGATCTGCGGGTCGTCCAGGTTGAATCGCTCTTCGAGCGTGGTCGTGATCTTCCGGATGTTCTTCCCGCCCTTGCCGATGACCATCCCTGGCTTCTCGGCCTTGAGCACGATCTGAGTACCCATCGGCGTCTTGGCGACGTCCATGCCGCCGTAGCCGGCGCGACCCAGTTCGTCCTGGAAGAACTCGTCGATCTGCGTCCGCTGGAGTCCGTCCTCGATGAACTGCTGTTCGTCCGCCATTATTCCTCACCCTCCGGTTCTTCCAGGATGAGTTCGACGTCGACCTGCATCGTGTTCCAGGCCGAGGCTCGTCCCATCGCACGGGGCTTGCGGCCCGGGGACTCGCCGACCTTGTGGGCGGCGACGTGCATGATCTCCATCGTGGAGCCGTCGAGACCCTGGTGGTCGGCGTTGCCGATGGCGTTCTCGAGGAGGTCCTGGAAGGCCTTGCTGGCCTTCTCGGGGAAGCGACCGGCGTCCCAGCCCTCGATATCCTTCCGGTGGCCGACGCCCGAGTTGTGGGACTTGAAGGGGACGGACCGCTCGCCCTCGATGACCGCGTCGAGGTACGAGACGGCGTCCTCGGCCTTCATGCCCTTGATCTCGCGGGCGATGGCCTTGCTGTGCTTGTGGCTCATCTGACGCTCCCGGAGCATCGCTTTCGCCGTCGTGTCCGGGTCCGCGTCGACTGAGTAGCTGATTCCCATGATTTACTTGAGCGGTACGAACTTCGAGGACCGTGTCGCCCCGATACCGGCCTGTCCGTGTTCGACGGACGTGCGGGTGAGCTGGAACTCACCGAGGTAGTGGCCGATCATCTCCGGTTCGACGCTGACGCGCTCGAAGCTCTGCCCGTTGTGGACGGCGAACGTGAGGTCCACGAACTCCGGGACCACCGGCATGTCGCGCAGGTGGGTCCGGATCGGGTTGTTCGCCGTCTCTTCGGACTCTGCGTCGCGGGCCTTCTCGAGGAGCTTGTGTTTCTCCTCGCTCAGGCCGCGTTCGATACTTCGCCGCTGTCGTGCGGGGAGCAGTTCCGCGACCTCGTCCAGCGACAGGTCCTGCAACTCCTCGAGCGTGTGACCACGGTAGGAGAACTCCCCCTCGTGGCCGATTTGATACTCTGAACTCATTCGTCACCACCTCGTCCGGTCCGCTTCGAGGAGATGTCCCCGACCTTGCGGCCCGGCGGTGCGTTTCGCGAGATGGACTTGGGCTTGCCCGGGTGCTGGCGGCCGCCGCCACCGAAGGGGTGGTCGACGGCGTTCATCGCGACACCGCGGACGTTGGGCCACTTCGTCCCTCGCGCCTTCATCTTGTGGTGCTTGTTGCCGGCCTTGACGAACGGCTTCTCCGTCCGTCCACCGCCGGCGACGACACCGATAGTGGCTCGACACTGCGGGTCGAGCCGCTTGACCTCCCCGGAGGGGAGCTTGACGACCGCGACGTTGCGGTCGTGGGTCATCAGCTGCGCGCTGACGCCGGAGGCCCGGGCGAATCGACCGCCGTCGCCCTGGTTGGCCTCGACGTTGCACACCGGGACCCCTTCCGGGATCTCGGCGAGTGGCAGCGTGTTACCCGGTTCGATCTCGGCGGAGACGCCAACCTGAAGGTTGTCGCCCACGCCCACGCCCTCGGGTGCGAGGACGAGGCGCTGGTCGCCGTCCTCGAACTCGACGGCCGCGAGCGGCGCCGAGCGTGCCGGGTCGTGTTCGATGTCGACGACCGTCCCGTTGACGACGTCGCCGTCTTCGACGTTCCGGTGCGACAGGTCCGCCTTGTAGCGGTGCGAGGGGGCCCGGAACGTGGGCGTCCCGCGACCGCGGCGTTGTCCCTGAATGCGTCGTCCCATGGTTAGAACACCCCGATCCTGGAGGCGACTTCCTGGGCGTCGTCGTCGTCGGAGAGTCGGACGACCGCCTTCTTCTCGCCGTCCATCGTGTTCTGCGTGGTGATTCCCTCGACCGAGACGTCGTACTGGTCCTCGATGGCCTCGGAGATCTCGGGCTTGGCCGCGCCCGAGTCGACGATGAACTGGAGCTTGTTCTGGAAGTCCATGTCGTTCATCGCCTTCTCCGTGACGTGGGGGTGCTTGAGGATATCCCACGTCATCGGTCGGACACCTCCGAGAGCGCGCTCTGGGTCCAGACGGTGAGTCGGCCCGGGAGTGCGCCCGGTGCGAGGTCTTCCGCGTTGACCTCGCGGGCGGTCGTCACGTCCGCACCGGCGAGGTTGCGCGCCGCCTTCGACGGCTCCTCGCTGGTGACGAACAGGATGGAGCTGGGTCGGCGGTACTTGCGTCCGCGCGACTTGCCCTGTCCGGCCTTGATCTTCGTCTCGTCCGCGCGCTCGATGTCGGAATCGACGCCGAGCGCTTCGAGAACGTCGACGACCTCCTGGGTCTTCTCGAGGTCCTCGAAGTCGTCGGAGACGACGAGCGGCAGGTCGAGACCGTCGTCGAACTGGTGACCGCGGTCGGCCACGAGTTCGGCGTCGGCCGTCGCGGCGATGGCCGAGCGGGTCGCGAGCTGGCGCTCCTTCGTGTTGAGGTCGAGCGACTGGTCCTTCTCCGCTTTCGGCGGGTGTGCGCGGCGGCCCGACACTGCCTGCGGGACGCGTCGCGCCTGCCCGTTCTCGCGAGGGACGTGGGCCATGCCACGGCCGCTGCCGTGGGACTCGGCCGGGGTCCGGAGACCCGCGTACTCGTCGCTCCCGTAGTCCTGTTTCCGGTTTGCCTGGGCTGCGCGAACGGCGCGGCCGATGAGGTCGGGTCGGACCGTGGTCTCGAAGACCTCGGGGACCTCCACATCGTCCACGTCGTCGCCGTCCAGGTCGTAGATAGTTGCCTGCATAGATTAGCCCTGGTTCGATGCGGTGGAGACGAAGCGCACCTCGGGGTCGAGGCGCGGCTGGTCGTTCGGACGCACCGCCGGTCGGAAGCGCACGACGCGCTGGTCCGGCCCGGGCACCGAGCCCTTGACGAGCGTGTACGGCCCGTCGACCTCGCCGTAGTTGACGAAGCCGCCGTCGACGGAGGCGTCGTCGCCCTCGCCGATGTCGATGATGCGCTTGTTGAGTTCGGTGCGCTGGTGGTAGCCGGTCTGGCCCTGCTGGGGGACCGTCGAGCGGACCCGCGAGGGGTTCCACGGGCCGAGGTTGCCGATACGTCGGCGCCAGCCCTGGCGGGCGTGCTTGCCCTTCCGCTTCTGGACGCCCCATCGCTTGACGGGGCCCTGGGTCCCTTTGCCCTTGGTGACGGCCGCGATGTCGGTGTACTCACCGGCGCGGAAGACGTCGTTCATCGAGTGGTCGCCGCCGTCGGCGAGCAGGTCGAGGGCGTGGTCGAGGCGGTCCTCGACCGATCCACCGCCGACGCGAGTCTCCATCACGTCGGGCTTCTTCTTGGGCACGTTGACCAGTTCGTCGGGGACAGTGTGCGTGATGACGCGCACGTCTCCGAGGTTACCGGCTTCCAGTGCGTCTCTGATCTGTTCCTCTGCGGCGTCAGCGTCGTTGTTCTCGGGAACGTCCAGAGCGCGATCGAGCTCCGAGTGGAACTCGTCGGCCCAGACTTCCGTGAGCGGACGCTGGCCGTACGGCGTGTCTTCGTAGGCTCGGACTGCGACTGCACGCACAGGCGGCGTCTCGACGACCGTCACCGGGACGGTCTCCTCCATCCCTTCGCGGGCGGAGTTGGGTTCGTCGTTGACGAGCGTGACGTGTGTCATGCCCGCCTTGTAACCGGCGAACCCCTGGACGCCTGGCTGGCCGTCGTCGTCGGGCCAGCTGTTGAAGCGCGGCGTTTCGCTTTCCGCGCGCTTGCGTGGGCCGAAGCCCAGCGAGCCTTTTCGTGGTCTGCTTGGTTGTGGCATCGGATTCTCACTCCGTGAGGGTCAGCGGGGCGAGGGAGGCGAACATCGCTTCTTCGGTTCGCACGACCTCGCTCCCCTGGTTTGGAACCGTATTCAGCCAGAGGTCGAACCCTGTGTCGTCGTCCGCGTGGTCTCCGCAGACGTCGTCCGGGTCCAATCCGAGTATGGGGGGCAACCCGCGTTCGGGTGCCCCGAAGGCGACTGTCATGCCGCCGTCGGCTTCACGCTGCTCGACCAGATCGCCGAGCCGTGTGACGGTCAGGCGCTCACCGTACCGCGAAGCGGCGATAGTGAGCCCTGCGTCGTCACGCGCGAGCGCCGTAGAGAGGTCCGAAGCGTCGACGACGTACCCCGGTGGGGCTACGTCGACGAGTTTCGCCCGGACTGGCCGTCGCGAAGAGACCCTGACGGTGACGCGCTCCCCCTCGCCCACGTCCATACCGTCTGGAACGGGGAGGGAGGCTGGGTGTTGCAGTCCGCAATTGACCCGAACGCGCCCATCAGCTCCGACCTCGGTCACGATTCCCTGTCTTAACGACCCCGAACCCTCAGATCCGGAGCCGGTCTGTGAACGGACGCGGAGCGGCGGCAGGACGCCCACGTACTCCAGTTCGTCCCGCTTGCCCCAGGCCTCCTTTCGGAGGTAGGGGGGCGTCGCGGCGTACCGCAGGACGGTACGAACGAACCCGTCTTCCCACTTCCCGGCCCCGTCAGGGTCCGGGAAGACCGTTAGCCGATCGACGTCGAATATCGTGGCCGCGCGGGCCACGTATCCGATTTTGCGAGTCGCCTCGCGTCTGTCCTCGGCTTCCCGTACGAGGGAAGACGGCACGAGTACGCTGGTCGTCATGCCGTGACGCTTCCACGTCACGCCACTAGACTGTAGCGATAACACATCTTGCCTACCTTAAAAAGAGCCCGCTTCGCGCACGCGTTGAGAACCGTTCACACGGCTCTAGATGGCCAGTATTCGGGAAATTCTCCGTTCGGTTCGCGTCCAGAACGGGACAGTCTGGACAAGAAGCTGTCGGCGATGGAGAACCTGTGAGCCAGTGTCCCGGGGAGCCTTGCCACGGTTTAGGCCTCAATTCGCAACCCTTTTATCCCTCTCCCCCGCCACAATTGAATGCAGACAGGGCGACGGTAGTGTAGTGGTATCACGTGACCTTGCCATGGTCACAACAGGGGTTCAAATCCCCTCCGTCGCACTTCTCTCACGAACAAACTCGCCGAGCACCGCGTAGCGTGTGCTCGGCTTCCGTGAGCGGGTGTGTGCAGAAGAGGGATTTGAACCCTGCAAGTCGCAGCCCGCGCAGCCGAACGGAGTGAGGCGAGCAGGACCGTCTTGCTCCGGTTCAAATTCCGATAGACTCGCTGCGCGAGCCTATCGACCCTCGCGAAACCTGCGGTTTCGCTCAGTCCCCTCCGTCGCATTCTTACCGAGCACAAATTCGTGAGCGACCAGCTTGCTGTGTCGCTCACTTCGTGCGAGGTGAATCGACTGGGGATTTGAAGTAGACCAGACGCGCGCAGCGTAGCGAGCACGTCTGGGCGTGGTTCAAATTCCGAAAGACGCCGCAGGCGTCTTTCGACCCACGCGAAACCTGCGGTTTCGCTCAGTCCCCTCCGTCGCATTCTTACCGAGCACAAATTCGTGAGCGACCAGCTTGCTGTGTCGCTCACTCCGCGTGTACACGAAGCTGCGAGGTACGTCCCAGAAAGAGATGACTGATTTGCGTGGACGGCTTACGGACGGGTGAGAGAATGGAATCCCCGCCAGGACGTCGGGTGACCCGGCGGCGATTCGTCGAGACAGCGGGCCTGGGAGCGACGGCTGTGCTCGCTGGATGCGTCGACGAGGTGAACGAACTGGTCGCCGGCTCGACCCGGCCGCTCGAAGTGCTCCACGGGTGGGCCGAAGGCGACGGTGCGGTCGCAGTCCGCGCACTCGTCGACGCCTTCGAGGAGACGGCCCCGAACGTCGAGACGGAGTTCACGGCCATCGAAGGAGGCGGGAACGAGAACCTCAACACCGTCGTCGACTACCGCCTCTACGACGACGATCCCCCGAGCGCGTTCGCGAACTGGCCCGGGAAGAACCTCCAGCGGTACGAGGGAGCGCTGGGGTCGATCGACGACGTCTGGGCCGAGAACGACTTCGCGTCCGTCCACGTCGAGGAGGCCGTCGACCTGCACCGCCAGGACGGGTCGTTCCGCGCGGTGCCGGTGGGCTCGCACCGGCTCAACAACCTGTTCTACAACGTCGAGGTCCTGGAGGAAGCCGGGGTAGAACCCGAAGGGATCGCCAGTCTGGACGCGCTCTTCGACGCGATGGACGCCGTCGCCGTCGAAACCGACGCGACGCCGATGACCCACGCGATGTCGGCCCCGTGGCCGACGACGCAGCTCTGGGTCGCCGTCTTCCTCGGACAGGAGGGCTACGAGCCCTACGTGGACTTCGTCGAGGGAAGACGGCCCGAGGCGGCGGTCCGAGCGAGCTTCGAGACGACCGCCGGGATTCTGGAAGCGTACGTCACGTACGACGCGGAGTCGCTGGACCTGCCCGCCTCGAACCAGAACGTCGTCGACGGCGACGCCGCGTTCATCCACCAGGGGAACTGGACCGCCGGCGCCTTCGCCAACGCCACTGACTTCGAGTACGGGGACGACTGGGGTGCCAACGCCTTCCCGGGGACGGAGAACATGTACACGCTCCACTTCGACTCGTTCCTCTATCCGGGAACCAACCCGACGCCGGAGCGTGCGAAACGCTGGCTGGCGTTCGTCGGCAGCGAGACCGCACAGGTGGCGTTCAACCGGCACAAGGGCTCGATTCCGACCCGGACCGACGTCGACGTGAGCGAGTTCGACCCGTATCTCCAGGCGGTCGCCGAGGACTTCGAGAACGCCGAGTATCGGCCGCCGACGCTGCAACACGGCCTCGCGCTGGCCCCTGAGAAGGTGACGGCGCTCAACCGCATCGTCGCCAACACGTTCATGGGACCCTACGACGTCGAGGCGGCGACGGCCGGTTTTCTGAACGTCGTCTGAACAGCGGGCTGAAGAAAGCACAGTCCCCCGACGATTATGGTCTCGGGCCCGTAGCGTCAGCTATGACCTGTATCGGATTCCTCTCCGTCGCACCGGTCGTCGAAGGGAGCATGGCCGAGTACGTCGCCGACGCCGTCGACGCCCTGGAAGACTTCGACGTCTCCTACGAGACGACGCCGATGGGCACCGTCGTCGAGGCCGAAGACAGCCGGGAGCTGTTCGACGCGGCTCACGCCGCCCACGAGGCGGTCGACGCCGACCGAGTCGAGACGTTCCTGAAAATCGACGACAAGCGGACGGTCGACCAGTCGGCCGCGGAGAAGGTCGACGCCGTAGAGGACGTTCTCGGACGCGCGGCGCGGTCCGGGCGGGCGGGCGGGTCCGGGTGAGTAACTGGAAACGAGGCGGCCTACGACCCGATCCGGCCCGACCGAAAGTGACGTATTGCAGGGTCGACGAACGGTCGTCATGCCAACTACGGTCGAACTCGTCGCCGGAATCCTCGGCATCGTCGTGGGCGTGGCGTGGGCCATCTGGCCGACGCGGATGCGGGATCTGCAGGCGAAGTACCTCTACTTTGGGATGGCCGAGACGAACGACGAGCAATCGACGACCGAGGTCCTGATCGGTCGGATAACCGGCGCGGTGCTGGCGGCGCTCGGGGTCGTCCTGGTTCTCGGCCTCGTTCCCTGACGGCGAGTCCCTGACGCCTCGGTCCCTGAGATCCCGACGCAGCGACGGGCGCCGACCACAACAATCAGCCTAAAAGGGAGGCCGGCCGAATCACCGGTATGGAGAGTCTCAACCGGATGGCGACCGAGCTCGTCGACGAGGCGATCGACTTCGCCGACGAACTCACGATCGGCGTCCACCAGCAGGAGGGGGACGCCGCCGTCCTCGACTTCGGCGTCGAGGTCCCCGGCGCGGTCGAGGCCGGGCTACTGCTCGCCGAGATCCAGACCAGCGGCCTCGCGACCGTCCAGACGGCGATGGACGAGGTCGCCGGCGCGCCGCTGACCCACGTCGAACTGTCGACTGACCACCCCGCCCTGGGGCTGCTGTGCTCGCAGAAGGGGGGCTGGGAGCTCAGCGTCGACGACTTCGAGGGGCTCGGGAGCGGTCCCGCCCGCGCGCTCGTCGCCGAGGAAGAGGAGTTCAACCGCGTCGGCTACCACGACGCCTCGGACTTCGCCGTCCTCGTCGTCGAGAGCGAGGAACTTCCCGACGAGGACGTCGCCGCCCACGTCGCCGAACGAACCGGCGTGCCCGAATCGGCGGTCTTCCTCCCGACCTTCTCGACCGCCAGCGTCACCGGCAGCGTCGTCGCCGCCGCCCGCGCCGCCGAACTGGCCACCTTCCGCCTCTCTGAACTGGGCTACGACCCCATCGAAATCCTCTCGGTGACGGGCAAGGCACCGGTCGCCCCCGTCGCGGGCGACGAGGAGGCCGCCATCGCCCGAACGACCGACGCGCTGTCCTACGGCGCCCAGGTCCACATCACCGTCGAGGAGGAGTTCGACCGCTTCGAGGAGGTCGTCTCCACCGCGGCCGAGGAGTACGGCACGCCGCTCGGCGAGACGTTCGACGACGCCGACTGGGACTTCTCGGAGGTCCCCGTCGACGTGTTCGCGCCCGCCCAGGTCACCGTCGACGTCGTCGGCGGCGACACCTACGTCTTCGGCGACACGCACGAGGACGTCCTGGCCGAGAGCTTCGAACTCTGAAGCGGAGGTCGGAGGATCACCGCCATGCGTTACAAGATCGTTCCCGAACCCAGATCCGTCGAGTTTCTGCGAGACGTGCAGGCCGCGCTCCCGCTCGTCCCCGGCACCGTCGAGGACTGCTGTAGCCGTATTCGGGACCGAACCGGCCTTCCGTCGCGCGACGTCGCCCGCGAGTACCTGACCTTCGCCCAGGCGCTCGGATTCGCCGCGGAGGGTGACCGCGGATTTCACCGGACGCGGGAGGACCCCTCTGAGGACGAATTGGCCCAGCGGTTTCTGGAGCACGTCTTCGGCGCTCGGGAGGTGGTCGAGTCTGTGGACGAGGGCCCCAAATCCACCGAAGAAGCCTTCGACGAGATTCGAGACCTGGTTCCCCGGTGGGAACGCGACCGGCACACGAACTGGGAGGCCGAGTGGCTCGACCGCACCGAACGCCTCCTGGAGTGGGCCGTCGAATTTGGGCTGGTGGAGCGTTCCGAGGAGGGGTATCGGCAGTCAACCACGGCGCTCTGACGGAAACCAACGACAGCAAGAAAGCCCCCGGGCGGTCACGGCGCGGAGCGCCGTTTCCTCGGGAGAGCAAAGCTCTCCCGGCGCTCGTGGGCTGCGACCGCACCTGCGCGCGCCTTCGGCGTGCTTGGTGGGTCTCGCTCCACGAGCGACCGGCCCCTTTCAGTCCCGCCCGGTGATAGTTCAGGCGGGGCTTTCTTGCTGTTCCCGGAACCAGTCTTTGCGGTTCTCACGCAACTCGAAACTCCTCCAGATCATTGAAGCTCAATCAGACAACACTCTCACACATGAGCGAACCAGTCGAGGCGCTCATCTTCGACCTCGACGGCACGATTTGCGAGTACTGCCGGCCGGGGTCGGAGGTACTCACGCTCGCGTTCGAGGACGTCGGCGTCGACCCCGTCTTCACGGCGGAGGACTACTACGCCGTCTTCGACGATTACGTCGAGGACAGCGAGGACGTCGTCGAGAACCGGGAGCGCTGTTTCGCCGCCCTGGCAGAGGAGGCGGGGTACGACCCCGAGATGGGTCGGGCCGTGGCCGAGGCCTACGCAGCGGAACGCGACCAGACGAACGTTCGGTTCCTCCCCGGTGCGCGCGAGGCGCTCGAAACGCTCCGGGTGCGATACACCGTCGCGGCGGTGACCAACGGCGGGCCGGAGATGCAACGAGCGAAGATGGAGGGGCTGGGCATCCACGACCACTTCGAGACCGCCGTATACGCCGGGTACGGTGTGGCCGCGAAGCCCCATCCGGAGCCGTTCGAGGTCGCACTCGACGCCGTCGGGGTCGGCCCCGAGCGAGCGATCAAGATCGGGAACTCGCTGAAAAACGACGTCAGAGGTGCCCACAACGCCGGCCTGCGGTCGGTCTGGATCGACCGGGAGGGAGTAACGAATCCGGACCCCGAACCCCACTACCGCATCGAGGGGATGGACGAGTTGCTGGAGGAGCCCTGGGCGTGACGTGCCAGTGCGAGCGCGACGAACGCGCCGATACCGTCCGCCAGCGCGACCCAGGCAGCCGTCCACCGGAACGGGGTACGCCACCAGCCGGCCGGAATCGCGCCGACGTGGTCGGGGGTCGACAGCACGTAGTGGAACGCGACGCCGAAGACGAACGACGCGAGCAGGACCGCAGTGAGAGCGAGGCCGCCAGCGACGGGTCGGGCCCGCCAGAACAGCGCCGCGGCAGCGACCGGACCGACGGTGACGACGAGAACGACGAACGCCGTTTGACCGGGCGTCAGCGGGACGGGGACGCCGCCGTGGGCAACACCGTGAGCGAAGTTCGCGACGTAGTGGAGTGTGAGTACGCCGGCCAAGATACCCCTCAACCGGTCCATTCGACACCCCCGTCCCTCTCGCGAACGACACCGTCCGCTCGCCACCGGTCGACCACCCGTGCGAGCCCGGACTCGTACGTGGAGTGCGCGGGCTCCCAGTCGAACGCCGCCCGGAACCGGTCGTTGGTCGTCGGCATCGAGTTCGTCACCAGCTCCACTGTGTCCGGACCGGCGAGGTAGCGTGCCAGCCAGCCAGGGATCCGTCTCGGCGCCGGCGCCTCCAGGTATCTGGCGAAGGTCCGGAGGAACTGCGCGAAGGTCACGGGTTCGTCGTCGACGACGTGGTACAGGCCAGTCGCTTCGCCCTCGACGGCGGCCGCGAACGCTCGCGCGGCGTCGGCGACGTGGACCGTGGAGAGCACCGCGTCCCGGCGACCCAGGAGACCGCCGCCCGGTATCGGCATGCGACGGGCGATCAGCGCCTCGCCCATCTGTCTGGTGTGTGCAGCGTCTGGACCGTAGAACCAGCCGCCACGGAGCGTGAGGACGTCGAAGCCGTGTTCGTCGGCGGCGTCGCCAGCGATCTCCTCACCGTCGAGTGCGGCAGCAGTCGTCCGCACCGGGTGGGGCGTCGAGGCCTCGTCGAACTGCGACCCCTCGGGTTGCCGAGCGACCCAGACGACGCTCTGCTGGACGTACCGGTCGACATCCGCCCGCGCCGCGGCGGCGGTGAGGTGCTCGGTCCCTTCGCGACGGAGACGGTCCGTCGCCTCCCAGTCAGCGGTATCAGGCTTGCGCTTCGTCGGGATGGCTGTCGCCGCGTGGACGACGCCATCCACCGAGTCGGGCATCGCCTCGCTGACTGACGTCGCGTCGAGGAGGTCGCCACGGACCGGTGTTCCGCCGTTCTCCCGAACCGTCACGTCGCCGGCCTCGTCGCGCGTGAGGCCGACGACGTCGTGTCCGCGGTCGGTCAGTCGCGCGACCAGTCGGTGGCCGAGGACGCCAGTCGCGCCAGCGACGAAGACTCGCATCGTGTGTCTATCGAAGCGTCCACCCCGGGAATGCGTATCGCCGAGCCTGCTCGGTGGGTTTATGAGCGCCCTGGTCGAGCCTACGCGCGTGCGTCACCTCCGCCTGCACCTCGACGTGGCCGGCGTCGACGTTCACCCGCTCGTCTCCCTGTGGACCGGCGGCGACGCCGTCGAGCGAGCCCTGGGCCTGCACTGGAACCTGACGAACGACGCGGTGACCGTGATGGGACTCGTCGAGGGGGACCGCGAGCGCGTCGTGGCCGTCGCCGAGTCGACGCCCGTCGTCGCCGACTACGACGTGGTCCCCGTCGACGACGACCGGTTCTACGTCTACTTCGTCGACGAGGGAACCCCGGTCGCCTGGCAGTTGTTCGAGGCGTTCACCGTCGAAGGCCTGATCGTCATCCCGCCCATCCGCTACGACGAGCGTGGAATCACCCTGGAAGTCGTCGGTGCCGACGCGGACCTCCAGGCGGCGCTCGAGGAGGTCCCCCACGGTATCGGAACCACCGTGGAACGCGTCGGCGGATACGACGGAACGGCACCGGACGACGAAGTGACCGACCGCCAGCGCGCGGCGGTCGAAGCGGCCATCGAGGTCGGCTATTACGACGTCCCGCGAACCGGGAGTCAGGACGACGTGGCCGAGCGACTGGACTGTGCTCCCTCGACGGCGGCCGAACACCTGCAAAAGGCCGAGTCGAAGGTGCTGCGGTCGCTGTTCGGCTGACTCTCGGATCGCGGATAGGCAGCAATTTGGTAATCGGTATCTGGGCGGTTGTCGCCCACACACCATCGAAAGAGAGAACCAATTCGAAGCAGTCACCGACGCCTATGGGGGTACTGGTAACTCTTCACGACGACCGGGAGGACAGGTATCCCGGTTATCTCTCTTCGCGGGCCGCTCTCCGTTCGGACATCGAATTCCCGGATTCGATCGAGCGGTACGAGTTGGGACGCCTTCCGGATGACGGCGACCGAATCGAAAGAGCCGGATTCGACCCGCTTCGGTACTACCGGCTGCTCGGCTACGACATCGACGAACGGCCTGCGGATGAGACTACCCTCAGAGAATCGTTCGTCCTGACCGATGACAGCTGTCGAGAGTGGACGACCGAAGAGACTGGATGGATGTCTGAGGCCTGCCACGAAGCGGGAATAGACGGCCTCGCGAAACTCTGTTACGCCGCCATCGTCCTCGGCTACACGTGTCGAGCAACCCGGTCCTGAAAGGGCGAATGTCGTTCTGATAAAGAGGTCTCCCTCGTCGAAGACTCCTTTCATTTGCCAGCAAGAACCTCTTTTGGATATCCGCCGAAGTCTCGAACATGCCCCAGATATCCGCACAGGGCGTCGAAGCGGGCGACGAGTACTACCACGTCACGTACCGCGACCCCGACGACTTCGACGAGATACGGACGCCCGACTGGGCGGCGAACGTCGCCGGATCGGTCGTGGAGGGCGGCGAGGTCCGTACCGGCGACGAGCACGGTAACGAGGACTGGACCGCTCAGAGCGTGCTGATCCCGATAGACGGCGTCGCCGACGAAGACGAGGCCAGGGACAAAGCCGACCAGATCATCGAGAAGATGGAGTCCTGAATCGGCCGATCACTGAACGCCGGTCACGTCAGTCACCGTCCCGACGCCTTTCGACCGCCCTTCCCGGAAGACGAACCGCTGGCCCTCCTCGACGAGGTAGGGTCGGAACTTGAACCGGACGCGGGTGTAGCCCGAGTCGCCGGGGAGGAGCTGACCGCCGTCGGGATAGAACTGGGCGGCCTCGCTGACAGTCTCGAGGTGAACCACGGGCTCGTACCCGTCGCCGATGCGGGTCGGGTGGTTGAGGACCATCACCTCCGCCTCGAACTCCCGGACGGGGTCGGGGTCGGCGTCTCTCGGCAGGAGCACCATTCCCCGTTCGACGTCGGCCTCCTGGACGCCCTTCAGCGCGATGCCGACGATGCGACCCGAGCGGGCCTCGTCGACGCGGTGGTAGTGCATCTCGATGGATCTGACGGTCACCTCGCGGAAGGCGCCGTCCTGCATCGGGCCCAGCAGGAGTTCGTCGCCGGCCTCGACGGTGCCGGACTTGATGGTGCCGGAGGCGACGGCGCCGACGCCCTGGACGTTGTAGCTCCGGTCGACGTACATCCTGAACTCGCCGTCCTCGCCGGCGACCTTGGGGAGGCGCTCGAACAGCTCGTCGAGCTGGTCCATCCCGTCCATCGTGACGGCGCTGGTGGTGACGACTGGCACCACCGTCTCGGATATCTCCTCGACGGCGACGTCGACGCCGTGACGGTCGACCCGCAGGGGCGTCTTTTCGGCCTCCCGGAGCGCCGCCTCGACCTCGCGTTCGACCTCGGCGACCCGCTGGTCGCTCACCAGGTCGGTCTTAGTGATGGCGACGATGGTCGGGAGGTCGGTGGCGAGCAGGATGCCGAGGTGCTCGCGCGTGGTCTGGGTCGGCCCGTCGTCGGCCGCGACGGTGAGCAGGCCGTAGTCGAGCTTCTGGCCGACGAGGCCCCGGATTGTGGTCCGGAGCCAGGGCTCGTGGCCCACGGTGTCGACGAAGCTCACGAGGCGGTCGGCCTCCTCGACGACCGCCGCGCGGTCGGTCTTCCGATCGGGGTTGTCCATCCTGACGGGGCCGTCCTCGTCGAAGCCGTAGACGCCGTAGGACAGGTCCGCCGAGAGACCGCGTTCGACCTCGTGGGGCTGGACGTCGAGGAAGGAGCGGGTGCCGCCCTCGCCGTCGTCGGCGGTGCCGGTGACGAGCGTGCCGACGAGCGTGCTCTTCCCGTGGTCGACGTGGCCGGCGGTGCCGACGACGATGTGGTCGTCGTCCTCGAGGACGGCGCCCTCCCTGATCGTGGCGACGCCGACGATGCCGCGGTCGGCGTCCGCCGTCGAGTCGTCGGCCACGGGGTGGTCGGCGTCGCGCACGTCGTTGATGCCCCAGGTCTGGACCTCCTCGATGTGCGCACCGGCCTCGTCGGCGATCAGCGAGAGGACGTCCATCGACTCCGAGAATTCCTCGGGTGGGATGCCCGCGAGGCCGCCGGCGTCGGTGACGCCGACGACGTAGGTCGCCTCGCCCTCGCCGGAGAGGACCCGGTGGCGAAGCTGTGCAGCGAGGCTCTCCAGGCGACCGTCTGCGAGGTGGAGGTCTTCGGTGAGCCGCTCCTTGAACTCGACGCTCCCGCCCTCCTGCTCGCCGCGCTCCAGGGCGCGGTCGAGGACGGCCCGGTCAGGGCTCATGGGGGTGGGTACCGTGGCGCGCAATAAAAACCTTCCCCGGTCGTGTGACGGAATCGCAGGATAGCGGTTCGTACCCGCCGCGAGTGCACCTGATAGAGAAGGGTGGAACTGTATGTTCGGGTTCGATAAATATAAGGATTAGACGAGTCTAATTCCGAGTATGGATGACACCGAACCCCACGAGAACGAACCGGCCCCCGGTCGGATGACCCGCGTCCCGCCGGGCAGGAGGCATCGACGATGGGATCGATAGATTACGGCGCCGCGCGAGACGTGACCGAAACGCTCGAATCGCGGCTTGTCGACGGGTTAGCAGGCGATGGAGGGGCGAGCCGACGGTCCGTGCTCGGTGGCCTCGCTGGCGTGGGTGCGCTCGGTATCGCTGGCAGCCGGTCTGTCGGGGCCAGCGACGACCACGACGAGGAAGGCGGCCACGGCAACTTCGGGGCGCGAGGGGAGTTCGCTGACTCGGCGTTCGATCCCCACGAGTTCCTCACGACCTACAACACCGGATTCGACGGCCAGGACGACCTCCAGCAACGGGTGTTCGAACGCGACGGCCGCCGCGTCCGCGAGTTCGAGATAACGGCGGTCGACACGACCATCGAAATCGCACCCGGCGTCGAGTTCGAGGCCTGGGCGTTCCAGGGGCAGGTTCCCGGCCCGACCCTGCGCGTGACGGAGGGCGATATCGTCCGTGTCACGTTCACGAACGCCGGCCGACACGGCCACACCATCCACCCGCACGTCAAGAACGTCGCCCCGGAGATGGACGGTATCCCGCAGAACGGGCCGGGCGTCCTGGAACAGGGCGAATCCTACACCTACGAATGGGAGGCCCAGCCTGCGGGCGTCCACCTCTACCACTGCCACTCGCTACCGCTCAAGGCGCACATCCACCGGGGGCTCTACGGGGCGATGATCGTCGACCCCGACCCCGAACGCGTGCGGGAACGACCAGCGGAGTACGCGCCGGACCACCCGAGCCAGATCACCGACGAGATGGTCGAGGACCTGGTCGAGACGGCGAAGACGCGCAACCACGAGTACCCGGAGAACGACGAGGTCCAGGAACTCGTGATGGTGATGAACGGCTTCGACACCAACTTCGACGGCGAGAACGAGGTGTACGCGGCCAACACCCGGGCGTTCGCTTACGGGGTCGGCCAGACGAACGGGAGAGGAGAGTGGAAGGCCGGCGAGACCAAGCGACCGATCCAGGTCGACAAGAACCGGCCGGTGCGGGTGTACCTCGTCAACACCATCGAGTTCGACCCCATCAACTCCTTCCATACCCACTCACAGTTCTTCGACTACTACGACCACGGGACGACGCTGCGGCCGACGCACCAGACCGTCGACACGGTCATGCAGTGCCAGGCCCAGCGCGGCATCATCGAGCTCGACTACTCGGACCACGACCCGGGGCTGTACATGTTCCACGCCCACCAGTCGGAGTTCGCCGAACTCGGCTGGATGAGCTTCTTCGAGGTGGTCTGAATGGCGAGTGAATCACCCACCGTCGACGAGAGCACCGGTTCGTTACCGCTCGGTCTTCCGGCGTGGCTCGGTGCAGCAATCCCGATAGTCCTGCTCGTCGTCCTCGTCGGCGGCGTGGTCCTCGTCCAGCCCTTCGCTGGCGTGGAGACCGGCGAGCCGTTACCCGACGTCACCGTCACGCACGCGACGCTCCCGAACGACGGGACGATCGCACTCCACGTCGTCAACAACGGACCGAAGTCGGTGACGATCCAGCAGGTCCTCGTCGACGACGCCTACTGGCAGTATCAGGTCGACGACGGGTCCCCATCGGCCCGGACGCTCGGCGCGATGGAGTCCGCGACGATCCGGATCCCGTACCACTGGAACCCGGGCTGGGACGTCGACACCGCGCTCGTTCTGAGCGACGGGGCCACCGTCCACCACACGATCGTCGCGCCGAGCCAGTCGCCGGGGATCACCGTTTCCCTCCTGGGGACGCTCGCGCTCGTCGGCCTGTTCGTCGGCGTGATACCGGTCGCGCTGGGGATGCTCTGGTACCCCTTCATGCGCGAACTCGACGACCGGTGGCTCCACGCGGTGCTCGCGCTGGCCGGTGGCGTGCTCGCCTTCCTCGCCTTCGACGCGGGCTTCGAGGCGCTGGAAGTCGCCCGGGAGGTCCCCACTGCCTTCGAAGGGGAGCTGGTGGTGGTCCTCGGCGTTCTGGGGACGCTCCTGCTGGTTCAGACCGTCTCGGAGCACTACAGCGGCGGTGACCACCTCAGCCCCCTCGGGCTCGGCTACCTCGTCGCCCTCTCCATCGGCCTCCACAACCTCGCCGAGGGACTGGCCATCGGGAGCGCCGTCGCCCTCGGCCGCGTCTCTCTCGGTGCGTTTCTGGTGATCGGGTTCATGGTCCACAACGTCACCGAGGGACCGGCGGTCGTCGCGCCGATGGCTCGCGAGAAACGGCCCCGACTCCGGCACTTCGCCGCAATGGGGCTACTGGCCGGGGCTCCGGTCATCCTGGGGGGATGGATCGGGAGCTTCGCCTTCACCCCGACGCTCGGCGCCCTGTTCCTCGCCGTCGGCGTGGGTGCGATCCTCCAGGTAGAGTGGGAGATGGCGTCGATGATCCGCCGCCAGGGTCGGCTCGCGACGGCGACCAACCTCGCGGGCTTCCTCGTCGGCCTCGTCGTCATGTACGTCACCGACCTGCTCGTCAGTCTGTGAGGGATCCGTTTCGTCGCCCGTAGCTCGGCGGCGAACGCTCACTCGTCGAAGTACACCCGGATAGCTTCCAGAAAGCCGTCGGCGTAGGCGGCGTCGGTCTGCCAGTCTGCGGCGGCTTTCGCGGTGTCGTCGGCGTTCGCCACCGCGACTGCCTCCCCGGCGAGTTCGAACGTCGGCGCGTCGTTCTCCGAGTCGCCGACGGCGAGGAACGCCTCGGGCGACAGGTCGAGTTCGTCGGCGACGATTTCGAGGCCGGTTCCCTTGTCGACGTCGGGCGCCTTCACGTGGTAGGCGAAACCGGTGTCGACGACGACCAGCCCGTATTCCGTCGCGAGTTCCTGCAGGGGTTCCAGCGGCTGGTCGCGGCTGACCGCGAGTTCCGTCTCGCGCCAGCGATTGGCGAAGTCGAGCGGGCCCCAGCCCAGGTCGTGGCCCCGTTCGCGGTACGCGTCGGCGACAGCCGCCGCTGCCTCTGGCTCCCCTGCCATGGTCAGCGCGTCAGTCTGGCCGACGAACACGACACCGCCGTTCTCGGCGATAACGCACAGTTCGATGCCGAGGAAATCACAGAGGGCGATTGGGAACGGGAACGCCTTGCCCGTCGCGACGACGACCGGTGCTGTCCACTCGCGCAACACTGGGAACACACGCGGGTCGACGGCGCGGTCCGGGCCGGTGAGCGTCCCGTCGACGTCGACGACCAGCGGCGGTACGTCGTTCATGGACTCGCTCGCGCGCGTGTCACTATCGGCGTTGCGGTCGCCGGCTCTGGTCATTGCGTCGCCCCGCGCAGGAGAATCAGTCTGTCAACCGCTCGTAGGCCGCGGTGACCTCCTTGAACGCCTCCTCGTCGCCGCCGTCGGCGTCCGGGTGGACCTGTTTGACCTTCTCGCGGTAGGCCCGCTTGACCGAGGACTCGTCGGCACCGGGGTCCAGCCCGAGCGTCTGGTAGGCCTCCGCCGCGGTCGGGCCGCTGTTCGCGTTCGGCACCCGTTGGCGCTGTCGGCTTCCACGTCGCTGCTGGCGCTGACGCTGGCCGCGCGGGCCCGCCTGCCGCTGGCCAGACCGGCCCGAGTGCGTGGCGCGTTGCCGGCGCGTGTTTCCAGCGGCCGCCGCTTCCCGGGCCGTGGCGCCGTCTCTGGGCGGCGTCCACTCCTCGCGCGGACCGGCGCCGGCGTCGCCCTGGCCCCGGCGGTCGGTCCGCCGGCGCCGACGGCCACCGCGCTCGGCGTTCACGGCGGCCTGCCGCTCGACGGTCCGGTAGACCCGCGCCGCCAGCCGGCCGCTCGAGTGGAAGTAGACGAGGTACGTCGCGGCGCCGAAGGTGAGCGCGACGAACAGGATGGGGGGCTCGAAGAGGAGCCCCAGCACCGTCATCACGACGGTGATACCACCCAGCACCCCCGCGAGCCCCGTAACGAGACGGTCGTACTGCACAGGGGCGCTTCGCACGGGAGGACTGTAAGCCTCTCGCAAGACACCGCGCGGGTGAAGCGACGGGGACGACAGCAGGTTCAAACCGCTTGACGTGCTACGTAGTGACATGAGTGTCTCGGGCCTGTGTGAGATCTGTGAGCAACGGGACGTCGCCCACACCTGCGACCGCTGTGGCAAACTCGTCTGCGAGCGCCACTGGGACGAGAGCCACGGCGTCTGCGTCGAGTGTGCCGTCCAGATGGGCGAGCGCGACCCCGACACGCTAGACCCCGACGACCTGCCGGACGGCGTCGACACCTACGAGTTCTAGCGGCGGACGGACCGGGCCGGCGAACGCGTTCGACTACCGGAACTCGTTGAGCCGCCGCTTGAGTCGCTTCGCCGCGCGACCCGCAGCACCGAAGTACTCCTCCTCCGGCGGCTCGCCACCGCGAGCGCCGTTCTCACCGGCGAAGATGATCCCACGAGAGGAGTTGACCAGGCCGACGCCGTCGGCGAGGCCGAACTCGACGGCGGCCTCCGCGTCGCCGCCCTGGGCACCGACGCCGGGGACGAGGAACGGGATCTCCGGCACGATTTCCCGGATCTCTTCGAGTTCGTCGGGGTTCGTCGCGCCGACGACGAGGCCGACGTTACCGTACTCGTTCCAGCCGGCGGCCAGCCCCGCGACGCGCTCGTACAGCGTCCCGCCGTCGTCGAGTTCGAGGTCCTGCAGGTCCGCACCGCCAGGGTTCGAGGTGCGACAGAGCACGAACACGCCCTTGCCCGTGCGCTGGAGGAAAGGCGCGAGCGAGTCCTGGCCCATGTAGGGATTCGCGGTGATGGCGTCGGCCATATCGAGAATCTCCGCGTACTGGCGGGCGGTGTTGCCGATGTCGCCGCGCTTGGCGTCGAGCAGCACGGGGACGTCCTTCCCGTGGGCGTACGCGATGGTCTCCTCCAGGGCTCGCCAGCCGTCCGCGTCCTCGTAGAACGCCGCGTTGGGTTTGTAACAGGCCGCGTGCTCGTGCGTCGCGTCGATGATACGGCGGTTGAACGACCAGCGCGGGAGGTCCGCGTCGGCGACGCTCGGCGGGAGTCGGTCCGGATCGGGGTCGAGGCCGACCGAGACGACGCTGTCGACCGCCTCGATCCGTTCGTCCAGTCGCTCGAAGAAGTGCATAGCGTTGGTCGGGTCGCCGACCGACACAAGCCTTTCTCATCGACGCGGCCGAGGCGACACAGGTCCGTCCTGACCGGCTCACTTGAGAATCAATCCTGATATGGATACTGCGCCCAATCACCGGAACGGCACCAGTTCTTCGAGAGTCGTTCCGCCTCCCCCGAGATCGAACGATAATAACTGGCCCGGAGAGTATATGTTTCTGGGTATCAACGGCGATAGTATGGCCCGTTCGCTCGACGTCGGACACGTCGCGGAGACGCTGCCCGACCTGAACACCTTCCTCGCCGACCCGCGGCTCCGACCCATCGGACTGGTCGGCGGGTCCTCGCTCGTCGTCGTCGGCGCACTGCTACAGATCTCCCCGTGGAACACTTTCTGGTCGTCCGTCGTCGCCGGCGTCCTCGTCTTCGTCGGGGTCCCGCTGTTCTGCGTCGGCCTGGCAGCGCCGGAACCGGAGAAACCCGACGGTCTGTTTACCCTCGGTATCGAGCTCACGCCGGACCAGCGACGCGCCGTCGCCACTGGGTCGCTGCTCGTCCTCGTCTCACCCATCACCGTGGCGACGCTCGGTCCGCTGTTCGACTTCGCGGCCGGCGTCTGGCTCACGGCGGCGCTCCTGGCACTGACCGGTTCGGTGCTCATCCTCACGGGGTTCCTCGCGTGGACGTCCCGCCGGCTCGGGGAATCGGCACCGTCGCGGTAGCATCGGGATCCGGTCGAGGTTTTATCCGGACTGCTCGTCCAGCACGTCGACCAGCAGGTCGACGGCCCGTTTGACGGCCGCCCCGTACTCGACGTGAATGCGGAGGTGGTCCTCGCTGTTCGTCGAAAGGGAGAGTCCGTCGGTGGTCGTCCCCCCGAGTTCGGATTCATCTGCCGCCCCATCGCCGACCGAGAGGTCCACGCGTGCGGTCTCCTCGTGGACGAACACCGACCCGACGCGCTGGCCGTCCAGAACGATATCGTAGGCGAAGCTCCCCTCGGAGGACGGTTCGGCGTCCGGGTCTGCGTCGTCGACGCCGAGGCGCGCGACGGGGCCCGTCGAGAGCCCGGTCAGTTCGGACGCGAGCAACTGGGCGATCCGTTTGCCGTCGGTGATCCGGTCCTCGACCATCAGAGGTCACCTCGCGCGCGCTCGGCGAACTCCGCCACGTCGACGCCGCGTCGCCGGGCGTAGACGACCGCCGCGGCCTCCAGCGTCACGCCGAGCGTACTCTGGAGGCGGTTGATCTCCGCCACCGCCTCCTGTTTCTCGATTCCCGTCTCGACGACGGCGTCGAGCACGCGCTCGAACGTCGAGCGCTCCCGCAGAACGTCCTCCTTGGGGACGAAGCCCTCCGGAATCTGCACCTCGTCGGCCGCGAACTCGACCACGAGTTCGTCGTCGTCGCGTTCCAGCAGCCCCTCGCTCGCCGCGACGTCGACGAGGCGCTTGGCCTGGTCGGGCGAGAACCAGTCCCGGTCCAGCGACAGCGCCACCACGAACTCGCTTTCCCCCATGCGGTCGCTGCCCCGCGTCCGGAACGGCGCGGCGACAGCGGTGCGCAAACTCATCGACTGTGGGTGGTTCCGGGCCCGGCATGAGGATTTCGACTAGGATACGTTCGTGTCTCTACAGTGTGAATTCGGTGGGTCGTGAATGACTTCGGAGTTCCGACCGCAATCGATGATGCATCTACTACCGCAAACACCCAGAAAGCCCCGACCGTCTGCGCTCCCGCGGCTCGTTGTCGTCCGAAAATCGAAGATTTTCGTGATGACGAGAGAGCTCCGCTCTCTCGAACCACGCGCGCTCACTCCGTTCGCGTGCTTACTTCGCCGGGGTTCGCGCAGACGGCCGCCCCTTTCAGTCCCGCCCGCTCGGATGATCAACCGGGCGGGACTGAAAGGGGCCGGGCGCTCGTGGAGCGAGACCCACCAAGCACGCCGAAGGCGCGCGCAGGTGCGGTCGCAGCCCACGAGCGACCGGGGGCTTTCTGTCTGTTTGCGGTATCGTGAGCATCGTTCTCGATTACCGTACAGATTCCACGTGATCGAACTCGCATCGAACGGTTCAAGTATCGCCTGGCCAATTCACACGCATATGAAAGACCACGGACGCTCGACGCGGAAGCGAACAGGTGGGCGACTGCGACCGTTCCGAAAGAAGAAGAAGTACGAACTCGGCAACGAGTCCACCGAGACCCAGGTCGGCGAACAGAAGCTGAAGGTCGTCGACACGCAGGGGAACACGACCAAGTTCCGCGCCGTCACAACCGACGTCGCGAGCGTCGCCGACGGCGGCGAGGTCGTCGAGGCCACCATCGACAACGTCGCGGAGAACCCCTCGAACCCCAACTACGCGCGACGAAACATCATCACCAAGGGCGCAGTGCTGGAGACGAGCGAAGGTCGCGCCCGCGTGACCTCGCGACCGGGCCAGGACGGGCAGGTCAACGCCGTCGCGGTCGAATAGAGCGAGACGCTTTCTCTGCGGTTTTCGAGATTGGCGAGCGATAGCGCCGGCGCGGTCGAGATTCGGTCCGGCGTTCCGTTCGACCGATCGACAGTTCCACAACCACTTTGGCCCACGGACTGGCAGTTCCGGGCTCTCATGACCGAATCGCTTGGTCCCCTGGCCCGGACGCTCTCGCTACCGTACTACGAAGACGCCCTCCCTGCACACGACCGGTTCCACGCGAAGCGAGTGCGTGACCTGGCGTTGCGCCTGGCCGAGGAGTACGAACAGACCGTGGAAACGGACGTGCTCTCGGCGGCGGCCTGGCTCCACGATATCGGTCGGCCGCGCGAGCGAACCGACGAGGTCGACGACCACGGCGAGTGGGCTGCCGTCGAAGCGGCGGACCTGCTCGAAACCGAGGGAGTGGCGACCGACCAGATCGAGGCGGTCCAGCACTGCCTCCGCTCGCACAGCATCCGCGCCAGTTCGCCGGAGCCGACGACGCCAGAGGCCGAATTGCTGTTCGACGCGGACAAGCTGGACGCCAGCGGGGCGACTGGTATCGTTCGCCTTGCCTGTATCGTCGGCGAGCGGTCGGGCAGAGCGGGAGAGGCGTACGCCGCGATCGACGACGCGTCGGTTCACGGCGTGGAGACGACGGACCGGCCGGACGTCTCGATCCTCCGCGAGTGGACCACCGAACGGCTGGAAGCGCTGTACACGGAACCGGGACGACGGCTCGGGAAGGACCGACGCCAGTTTATGGACGACTTCTTCGCCCGGTTCGAGCGCGAAATCGGCGCGGGTGCGGAACGGTAACGGTCCGTCGCGTGGACGATCCGGTGGCCGCTCAGGGACTGGGCGCGGCCTGCTGGAGGGCGCTCTCGGCGATGTTGCCGCCGTAGTCGGCGGTCCGGGAGAGCGAGTCGACGACGAGGCCGAGCACCTGCGCGCTCTGGGGGTCCGACTCGCGGACCTCCTTGTCCACCTCTCGGGCGGTGTCGTCGAGGTCGCGGATGCTCCGTCGGGCCTCGTTGGCGAGTTCGACGGCCTCGTCGGAGTCCTCGGCCAGGAGCGCGTCCATCGCGGTCTCGGGGACGTACACCGCCTCCTCGCGGAGTTCCCGGAGGAGGCTGGCCGTCTCGCCGGTGATCTCGTCGAGTTCGAGGGCGAGGTTCGCTATCTTCGTCGCGTGGTCGGCAATGCGTTCGAGCTGGCGCGCGCTGGACTGGTAGTCGAAGACGGTCTCTCTGGGGAACCCGATCTCGTTGGCCGCGGTGGGGTTCCGGAGGACCGTCCGGAACACGCGCGAGACCATGTACCAGAGGCGGTCGACGTCGTCGTCGCGCTGGATGACGTCGTTGGCGAGTTCGTCGTCGTCCTCGATGAGCGCCTCGACGGCGTCGTCGAGCATCGTGAGCGCGACCAGGCGCATGCGCGTGATGGCGTTGTGGACCGACAGCTCCGAGGAGTCGAGCAGGTCCTGGAGGACGACGTGGTCGGCGGTCTCCTCGATGACCTCCAGGCCGACGAGTCCCTGGGTCGCGTCCCTGATAACGCGGCGTTGCGTCGGCGTGATTCGGGTCGTTTCGAGCCTGATGACGTCGAAACCGCTGACGTACATCGTCATCACGGCGCGGGTCAGTTCGTGTTCCTCCTCCAGGCCCGCGATGTCGAGGGTCCCCTCGACGTGGTCGTCGTCGCTCCGGGGCGAGAGCAACAGCAGGTCCGCCTCGTCGTGGAACTCCACGATGCTCCCGGCGCTGACGTCGTTCTCCGTCGCCCACTCCTTCGGCAGGGAGACGGTGTACGTCGAACCACCCGTCACCTGGACCTTGCGGGTCTCCATGTCGAAGTGTGACGCTCAAAACACCATAAATCATTCTAAATCTATATACATTACTTCACTCTCGGTATCGACCGTGTAGCCGGCCACGCATAGACGAGAACCGGTACGGAAATTGGGCACAGCCGGTCTTCCCTGTGGAAAAAGTGATCCGTACGCTCAAGGTGTGCACAGACCTCGCATCTACTCGTTCCAGTGGCAGCAGCCAGTACGGACGGAGCAATACCGGAGGGTGCTCATCTGTCACAAACGTTTGTCTATATAGACTTTGTATCTATCCATAGAATTCATAGTAGAGTATTTACTTACCCGAAAGTACCGATCGGACGATGACACAGGACGAGACCGACGCGCTGTCGCGCCGTTCGTTTATCGCCGGTGCCGGGGCCGCTGGCGCCGTGGCAATCGCCGGGTGTACGGAGCAGGCCGACTCCGGCGGAGAGAACGCCAACGGTGACGGTAACGGCGGCTCGACGGGCGGCGGGTCGGGGAACGGACAGCTCTCCGGGAATATCTCCATCTCGGGATCCAGTACCGTCTATCCGCTGGCGGAAGCGGTGGCGGAGGACTTCATGGAGCAACACGGCGACGTCCAGATCAGCGTCCAGTCCACGGGTTCGGGTGGCGGGTTCAGCAACTTCTTCTGTACCGGCGACACCCAGTTCAACAACGCATCGCGGCCGATCAAGGAGTCCGAAGAGGGACTCTGTGAGGAAAACGGCGTCGAGTGGCACGAAGTGAAAGTCGCCACGGACGCACTCACCGTCATCGTCAACAACGAGAACGACTGGATCGATTGCGCGACGCCGGAACAGCTCGAACAGATCTGGGGCCCGGACGCCGCGACGAAGTGGAGCGACGTCAACTCCGACTGGCCGGACGAGAACATCGAGCGCTACGGTCCCGCCGACACCTCCGGTACCTTCGACTACTTCAGCGAGGAGATTATGGGGGAAGCCGGCGCTCACACGAGCGACTACCAGCCGACGGAGAAGGACAACATCATCGTCCAGGGCGTCACCGGAAGCAAGTACGCCATCGGCTACTTCGGCTTCTCGTTCTACTACAACAACCCCGATCAGGTCACGGCCCTGGCCATCGACAACGGCGACGGCTGCGTCGAACCGTCGCTGGAGACGGCGAAGAGCGGGGAGTACGCGCCGCTATCGCGGCCGCTGTTCACCTATCCCGCGAAGTCGGCCCTCCAGGAGGAACACGTCGCGGAGTTCGCCCGGTACTTCGTCGAACGGAGCGCCGACGAGAAACTCGTCGCCGAAACTGTCGGGTACGTCCCGAACAGCCAGGAGGAGATGCAGACGCAACTCGACCAGCTCAACGAGTTCATCGGTTCGAGCGAATAGCCCGACGCCGCGCGGTTCAGCTCACACTATGTACCCGCTACGTAACGAACCCGAGCCATTTTTCAAACAGTGCGTGAAAGACCCATCAAGATGAGTGACGAGGCGCAAACGCCGGACCTGTCGGGCGGCCGGGGATTCCAGACCGTCCGCGAACGCCTCTATCACGCGCTCTTTTTCGTCTGCGCGCTCCTCTCCGTCCTGACCACGCTCGCGATCGTCATCGCACTCCTGACCGAAGCACTGGGCTTCTTCGCCGAGGTGCCGGTTCTCGACTTCCTCACGGGAACGCGCTGGAGTCCGACCATCCGACCGGTCGAGTACGGCGTGCTCCCGCTCGTGTTCGGGACGGTGATGGTCACGCTCGGGGCCGCGGCGCTCGCGCTCCCGGTCGGCCTCCTGACGGCCATCTACCTCTCCGAGTACGCCAGCCCGCGCGTGCGGTCGATACTCAAACCCGCGCTCGAAGTGCTGGCCGGCATCCCCACCGTCGTCTACGGTTTTCTCGGTCTCGTCTATCTGACCCCCGCCCTCTCCGTTATCTTCCCCTCCATCTCGACGTTCAACATTCTCTCCGGGTCGATCATCGTCGGCATCATGATCATCCCCATGGTCTCCTCCATCAGCGAGGACGCGATGAGTTCCGTGCCCGACTCGCTTCGCAACGCGAGTTACGGGCTCGGGGCCACGAAGTTCGAGGTCTCCACGACCGTCGTGGTTCCCTCCGCCGTCTCGGGCATCGTCTCCTCGTTCATCCTCGCCATCTCGCGGGCTATCGGCGAGACGATGGCCGTCGTCATCATCGTCGGGGCAAAGGCGAACCTGCCGGAGACCAGTTCAATCGGCGGGCTTCCATACGTCTCACCGACGTCCCTGTTCGACCAGTTCCTCGAACCGGGGATGACGATGACCGTCGCCATCGTCAACCTCGCGGTGGGCGACATCGCGACCCAGTCGCTGGCCTACCAGAGCCTCTTCGCCATCGGACTGACGCTGTTCGCCATCACCCTGATCATGAACCTCATCAGCGACCTCGTCGCACAGCGCTACAGGGAGGAGTACTGAGATGGCTACCGACACCACGACGGACGACGGGTTCGGACAGGTCAGCCGGGTCAAGGGCGTCGTCTTCGAGTACCTCACGCTGGCCGCGTCGCTGCTCGGCATCGTCTCGCTGGCGATCCTGCTCTCCTACGTCAGCTACGACGCCTTCGGCCTCGACGCGGCCGCCCCCGCGTGGTACGTCGTCTTCCTGCTCACGATGGTCGCCCCCTCGGCCGGATTCCTCTGGTACGTCCGCGACCGGTCGACGGTGCGTTCGTCGATCAGCGGTGTCCTGTCGGTGATACTCGGTGGGACGCTCGTCGCGCTGGGGCTGGTCGTCGTCCTCTCGATCATCGTCGGCCCGGACGTGTGGTTCGCCCACTCGCTGTTCATTCTCGGCCCGACGCTCGCGCTACTGGGCTACGCCCGATACGTCGACGACTCCGCGGTCTGGGCCGGGACGGCCGCCGGCGTGTGGCTGTTCGTCGGTGCCGTCCTGACGGCGATCGACGACCTGCTGCTCGTGTTCGGCCAACAACTGGCGAGTCCGTTCGACCTCGTCACGATGCCCGAAGAACTCCTCCTCCAGGCCGCGATCCTGCTGGGGACGCCGGGCGTCTACTTCCTCACGGTCCTCGTCCCCGCCGTCGTCCTCGCGGACAGGTACGTCGCGTCGCGGTCGAACGACCGCCGGGGCCACTCGCTCGCCGTCGCCCTCGTCCTGGGCACGTTCGCCGCGGTCCCCCTCGTCGATACCATTCCGGCCGTCTCGCGAGGGTCCTGGCTCCTGGTCGTCGTCGGATTTCTCACCCCCCTCGGCGTCTACGTCGCCCTCAACGCTGCCGACTCGGACAGCCGACTCGGACTCGCATTCCCGCTCGTCGTCCTCGCCGGCCTGTTCGCCGGCAGGTTCGTCGTCGACGTCCTCGGGGTAGCCCGGCCCGAGCCCTGGTTCGACTGGCAGCTCCTGACGAGTTCTGCCTCGGCGACGCCGGCCGACGCGGGCCTCTACCCCGCCATAATCGGGTCGGTGTTCATCATCGTGCTCGTGGCCGTGTTCACCGTGGTCTTCGGGGTCGGCGCCGCGGTCTTCCTCGAGGAGTACGCCTCTTCGAGCGGACCGGTCGGCAAGGTGACTCGCTTCATACAGGTGAACATCTCGAACCTCGCCGGCGTCCCGTCGGTCGTCTACGGACTGCTCGGCCTCGCCCTGTTCCTGCGGCTGCTGGGGATGGGGGCCGGGACGGTCATCGTCGCCGCGCTGACGCTATCGCTGCTCATCCTCCCAATCGTCATCATCTCTGCCCAGGAGGCGATCCGGTCGGTACCGGACGACATGCGCCAGGCGGGCTACGGCATGGGGGCGACGCGGTGGCAGGTCATCAAGACGGTCGTCCTGCCGGAGGCCCTGCCGGGCATCCTGACGGGGACGATACTTGCGCTCGGCCGGGCTATCGGCGAGACCGCGCCGCTGATCCTGATCGGCATCGCGAGTTTCGTCACCTGGGCGCCCGACGGCGTCTTCAGCCGGGTGACGGCGATGCCCATGCAGATCTACGGCTGGGCGTTCTACCCGGACCCCGGCTTCCGGCACGGCGTCGTCCCGGCCGGCGTCATCACGCTGCTGGCGGTGTTGCTCGCCATGAACTCGGTCGCGATTTTCGTGCGCAACCGCTACGAACGGAGTACATAAACCCATGTCCAAGGACGTGACCCAAGACCCCGAGACGGACAGCGAGAAACTGATTTCGACCGACGTGTCCACCGACGACGCCGATGGCGACGTCCCGGACGAGAGCCAGGTCCGCACCGTCATCGAATCGCAGGATCTGGACGTCTTCTACGGCGACACGCAGGCCCTCCAGTCGATCGACCTCGAAATTCCGGCCCGGCAGGTCACCGCGATGATCGGTCCCTCCGGCTGTGGCAAGTCGACGTTCCTGCGCTGTATCAACCGCATGAACGACCTCATCGACATCGCCCGCGTCGAGGGGGAGTTGCTGTTCGAGGGGAAGAACGTCTACGACGACGACGTCGACCCGGTCGCGCTCCGCCGGCGCATCGGCATGGTGTTCCAGCACCCCAACCCCTTCCCCAAGTCCATCTACGACAACGTCGCCTACGGGCTGAAGATCCAGGACAAGACCGAGAACCTCGACCAGAAGGTCGAACAGGCACTCAAGCGGGCAGCGCTGTGGGACGAGGTGAAAGACCGGCTCGACGAGTCCGCCCTCGACCTCTCCGGCGGGCAACAGCAGCGACTCTGCATCGCCCGCGCCATCGCCGTCGACCCGGAGGTCATCCTGATGGACGAACCCGCGTCCGCGCTCGACCCCATCGCCACCTCACAGATCGAGGACCTCATCGAGGAGCTCGCCGAGGAGTTCACCGTCGTCATCGTCACCCACAACATGCAGCAGGCCGCCCGCATCTCGGACAAGACGGCGGTGTTCCTCACCGGTGGCGAACTCGTCGAGTTCGGCGATACGAACGAGATCTTCGAGAACCCCGAGAGCGAGCGCGTCGAGGACTACATCACCGGCAAGTTCGGCTAGCGACGCCCGGCGACGGGACAGGTTTCTGCGACGGCTGACCCGTGTTTCCGATAGCTCAGTTTTTGTGACCAGTCGACCACAGATCAGATCGTTGCCGCGAATCGGCACGTTCGTCACGAATAATACGACGATCGTCGTATCGAATTTGATAAATGGCCCGGAACGCATAATGGAACGGTGTAGAGATAGCCAGACGTATGCCAACCGAAACAGTCGAGCAAACGCACGAGTACACGGCAGAAATTGACGGCAAGCACGGGATTCCCCTCTTCACGTACAACAAGTACGTGTCGGGAGAGGACCTTCGAGCGGTCGCCCGAAGATGGGCCGAAATCATCGAGGAAGAGAACGCCGAACGGTATCTCGTCAACACCGAAGAGATCGCCGCACACAACGACGATGACAAGCAGTGGCTCGGAAAGACGTGGGTTCCGAACCTGATCGACCAGGGAGTCCGGGCGGGAGCCGGCGTCTACGCGGATTCGGTCATCTCCAAGGGCGATATGGAACGGATCGAAGAGAAGCTGAACTCGATCGATCCGGCCTACGAGTACCGCACGTTCGGCTCGCAATCGAAGGCAGTCGAGTGGCTGGCCGAGCAGTAGCCGTCCCTGCGGTATCGGCCCGAACGACACGGACGCGGTTGCAGTACCGTTTTCGAAGCGGTTTCACGACGGGGGAGGAACCAGTTCGTAACTCCGGAGAAGGTATGACCGTCGAGAACGATCGGTTCGACGGTAACGGGAGTCACGTTCGAGGCGAAGTTCATGATTTCGACTGACTACGACGCAATCGTCTTCGACAACGACGGGGTACTGATCGAGCCGACCGACCGCGAGCGGCTGTACGAGGCCGTCCACCGGAGCTTCGAGCACTTCGACGTCGTCGCCGAGGAGGCACTCGTCCGGCGGGCCGTGGAGGAGGACGACCTGCCCTTCGACGACGTGCGGGAGACGCACGGGCTTGATCCGGACAAGTGGTGGCGTCGGCGCGAGGCGGCCGCCGTCGCGATCCAGCGCGAGGAGATCCGGGCGGGGTCGAAGGCCCTCTACGACGACGTCGCGGCACTCGGCGAACTGGACCACACGCTGGCCATCGTCAGCAACAACCAGCACGAGACGATCGAGTTCATCGTCGACCACCACGAACTCGACGCACAGTTCGAGACGTACTACGGACGAGACCCGACGGTCGAGGGCGCGAAACGAAAGAAGCCGGACCCGCACTACATCGACCGAGCGCTGGCGGAACTGGAAACGACCGACGCGCTGTACGTCGGCGACAGCGAAAAGGACCTCGTCGCCGCCGAACGGGCGGGTATCGACTCGGCGTTCCTCCGGCGCGAGCACCGCCGCGACCTGACCCTCTCCGTCGAACCGACGCACGAGTTCGCCGACCTCCGGGGGCTCGTCGACGCGGTGGCGAGCGCCCGCGCGGCCGGGGAGTAATAGAGGGGAAACTTGGGGCCAGGGAAAGGCTGATACGCCCGTCAGCCGCACTTCAGGTATGCCACGCGAATCGTACCAGGACAAGCTAGACGACCTCAGAGAGGACGTCCTCTACATGTCCGAAGTCGTCCTCGAACGGCTCCGCCTGGGGCTGGACGCCCTCGAACAGAAAGACGAGGCCCTCGCCCAGGAAGTCATCGAGGGCGACCACGAGGTCAACCAGATGTACCTCGAACTCGAACAGGACTGCATCGACCTGCTGGCCCTCCAGCAACCCGTCGCGAGCGACCTGCGCTTCATCGCGGCGTCGTTCAAGATCATCACCGACCTCGAACGCATCGCCGACCTGGCGACCAACCTCGGCGACTACTCGCTGGAGGCCGAGGAGGACGTCTTCCCGGAGGTCGACATCCAGACCGTCGCCGACGTCACCATCGAGATGGTCGAGGCCGCGATGGACGGGTACGCGAACCAGGACGCCGAAACCTGTTACCAGATCTCCGAGACCGACGACGAGGTCGACGCGCTCTGCGAGAGGGCCTCCGAGGCCGTCGTCCGGGACCTCATCGAGCGGGAGGTCACCGACGAGGCCACCGAGGAGGAGGTCGAGCGACTGATGGGTGACGTCTCCAGATTGCTCCTGACGATCCGCGACCTCGAACGGGTCGGCGACCACGCCGTCAACATCGCCGCCCGGACCCTCTACATGGTCGAGAACGACGCGGACCTCATCTACTGACCGGCGCCGACTCGGCTACCGCCGCGCTCGACGGCCACCGTTTCTGCCAAACACCTCGCCGACGTGCCGCCCCGCTCCAGGTCACGCGCGCGTCCGGGGCCCATTTTATTAGGGCGCGGCGCGAGTACGTGGTAATAGATGGACGACGACCCGGTCGTGGAGACGGGATTCACCAGCCGGACGCCGGTGGAACCGCCACAGTCATTCGTCGAGCAGGCCAACGTGGACGAGTCGGACGTCGCCGCGTTCGACGCTTCCTGGCCCGAGTGCTGGCGACGCGCCGCGGACCTGCTCGACTGGGAGACGCCCGCCGAAGCGGTCCTCGACCGGACGGGAGAGCGCGTCAGCTGGTTCCCCGACGGACGGATCAACGCCGCGTACAACTGCGTCGACCGGCACCTCGCGGAGCGCAAGAACCAGGCAGCGATCAAGTGGGTCGGCAAGCGCGGCGAGACGCGGACGTACACCTACCTCGACCTCTACCACGAGGTCAACGAGTTCGCCGCGGCGCTCCGGTCGCTCGGCATCGAGGAGGACGACGTCGTCACGCTGTACATGCCCGCCATCCCGGAGCTTCCGGTCGCGATGCTGGCCTGTGCGCGCATCGGTGCGCCGCACAACGTCGTGTTCGCGGGCTTCTCCGCCCAGGCGCTGGCCGAGCGGATGGACCGGGCCGGCTCCGAACTGCTGGTCACCTGCGACGGCTACTATCGGCGGGGGAACGCCGTCCACCAGAAGAACAAGGCCGACAACGCCCGCATCATGGCGTCCCAGGAGGTGAGCGACATCGTCGTCGTCGACCGCCTCGGCGACGAGGAGGTCCACCTCGGCGACGGCTACCACGACTACGACGAACTCGTCGCCGATCACCACGGCGCGGAGGTCGAGCCCGTCACGCGCGAGGCAGACGACGAACTGTTCGTCATCTACACCTCCGGGACGACGGGCCAGCCAGCTGGGATCAGACACACCACTGGCGGCTACCTGGCACACGCGGCCTGGACCAGTCACGCCGTCCTCGACCTGAAGCCCGACGACACCTACTGGTGTTCGGCCGACATCGGCTGGATCACGGGCCACACCTACCTCGTCTACGGGCCGCTCGCGCTCGGGACGACGACGATGCTGTACGAGGGCGTCCCGGACCACCCGGAGAAGGACCGCGTCTGGGAACTGATCGAGCGCAACGCCGTCGACGTCTTCTACACCGCGCCGACGGCCATCCGGGCGTTCATCAAGTGGGGCGCCGACCATCCGGACTCCCACGACCTGTCCTCGCTGCGCCTGCTCGGGACCGTCGGCGAACCGATCAACGCCGACGCCTGGTGGTGGTACTACGAGCACGTCGGGAACGGCGAGTGTCCCATCGTCGACACCTGGTGGCAGACCGAGACGGGGTCGATCCTCGTCTCGACGGTGCCCGGCGTCGACGAGATGAAACCCGGCAGTGCCGGTCCACCGCTGCCGGGCATCGACGCCACGGTCGTCGACGAGACCGGAGAGTCCGTCGCGCCGGAGACCGGCGGCTACCTGACGGTCACGAAACCCTGGCCCGGGATGCCGCTGGACCTCGCCGCCGACGGGGCGCCGGACGACGAGGACTGGCGGTACGTCACCGAGGACGCGGCGCGCATCGACGACGACGGCTACGTGACCGTGCTGGGCCGCATCGACGACACGGTCACCGTCCAGGGCCACCGCCTCGGGACGATGGAACTCGAGAGCGCCATCGCCGACGTCGAGGGGGTTGCCGAGGCTGCCATCGTCGACGTCCAGACCCCGGGAGGAGGGAGCACCGTCCACGCCTTCGTCAGCACCGACGAGGGTCACCAGGGCGTCGAGGGGCTGCGAGAACGGATCGCCGCGAACGTCGAGCGGACTATCGGCTCCTTCGCCACGCCGGGCGTCGTCGTGTTCACGCCCGAACTCCCGAAGACCCGCTCGGGGAAACTCCTCCGGCGACTCCTGAAGGACATCGCCAGCGGCCAGGAACTCGGGGACACGAGCGCCCTGCGGAACCCGGAGATCGTCGGCGAGATCGAATCTGCCCTCGACGGCGAGTGACAACCGACCGGCGTCGACCGCGCGCTGCCCCCCGCGTCGGCGGCGGCAATGGGCGACCGAACTCATTTCGCCGAGTTGTATTCTGGCGAAACTGATGTCCCGCCCCAGCGTCACACAGCGTCCGTACCCCACTCATATTTGCCCTCTACAGACACACTGCGCCGAATGACTTATTTCGCAGTACCGTGTTTGTGCGAAACAGACTCATGGGGACGGCCAGAACTGACGTCGCCGGCGGGGACGGCGTCACGGTGGGCGAGGAGGACTACCGCGCTATCCGGCGGTGTGCGGAGACGTATCGCGAGTCCCTGTTCGTCCGCCTCTGCGGGGAGGTCGGACTTCGCCCGGCCGAAATCTGTCGCGTCACGCCGGCGTCGTTCTCACGGCGGTCGACACGGAACGCGCGCCACCACCTCCTCGCGCTGTCGGACGAGGAGGGCGACGAGCGGACCGCGTACGTGCCAGCTGACGTCCGCTCGGCGGTGGAGCGGTACGTCAACGAACACGGCATTGGCGAGGACGAGCCCGTCTTCGACCTGACGGCGCGGCGCGTCCAGATGATCGTCTCCGAGGTGTCCGACCGGGCCGCCGAAGCCGCTGACGACCCCCGATTGGGAGCGGTCTCTTCGCGCGAGCTCCGGCGGTACTACGGCCGCCGCCTCCTCCACGGAGAGGGCGTCGACCCGTGCGTAGTCATGGCGGTCGGCGGCTGGGACCACCTGGACGGCCTCCTGCAGGACACCGGCTCCGTCGACGCGAGCGACGTCCTCGGCGCGCTGGAGGGGACCGACCTCGCGAACGGCGCCGGCGGCTGGGCGGGATGCGACGTCGAACGCGCCGTCGACCAGGCCGGGTTCGGTGTACTGGTCACGGACCCCGACGGCAGGATACAGTACGTCAACGACGGCTTCGCGGCGCTCACCGGACGCACGCTCGACGACCTTGTCGGGCGGGACGCGGCCGTCGCGTACGCCTCCGAGGACGAAGCGCGGACGCACGCGCACGTGAGCGACGACGATTCCTGGGTCAGCCTCGGCCGCGCCGACGGCGGGGAGGTTCGCGCCTTCCGGTCCTCGGCCGCGGTCGTGGACGACCGCGGCGCGCCGGTCGGCACGGTCACCGTGTTCGTCCGTCCCGATGGAAGCGCCGCTGGCGCCGTCGAAGCGTCCACCGAGCGGACGAACGGCCGACTGGCGGACGCCATCGCCAGCCTCCGGTCGGTCAACGAGGTGCTCCCCTCGGCCGCGGACAGGGGCGAGGCCGAACGCCGCGTCTGCGAGCGCCTGGCCGCCAACGACGCCTACCGCTTCGCGCTCGTCACCGGCGCGAGCGGGGACCGCCACGTCGAGCCGCGCACCTGGGCCGGCGTGGACGACGACGCGGCGAGGGCGCTCGTCTCCGCGACCGCGCGCCTCGACGACCCGCCGGGACAGACCGCCATCGCCACGGACGAAGTCGTGGTGCGCACCGACGTGCCCGATGACGGGAACGGCCGGCTCGACGGGCTCAGAGACACAGTCGCCAGCGTCGCGTTCGTCCCGCTCACGTACGGCGAGACGACTCACGGTCTGCTGGTGCTCGGTAGCGAGGCGTCCGACGCCTTCGGGAGCGACGAGCGAGAGGTGCTGGCCGGCCTCGGCTGGCAGGTCGGGCAGGCGGTGACTGACATCGAGCGCAAGAAGCTCCTGCTGGCCGACAGCGTGCTCGAACTGGAGTTCCGGGTCCGCGACGAGGACGCCGTCCTTATCGACGCCTCCCGGCGGTTCGACGCCACCTTCGAACTCGAGGGGCTCGTCCCGGGCGAGGGCCAGTCGCTGCTGTACTTCGTGACGATGACGGGCGCCTCGCCCGACGAGGCGCTCACTTACGCCGCCGACGTCGCGGACGTCGAGAACGCCCGCCTGATCCGCGACTACGGAGAGGGGTACCTCCTGGAGTTCAGTATCGGCGGCGAGGAGCCGGCGACGACGCTCATCGAACTGGGCGGCCACGTCAACGAGTTCGTCATCGAAGACGGCGTCCAGCGCATCGAGGCGGAGTTCACGGCCAAGACCGACGTCAGGGCCGTCCTCAGCGGACTGGAATCGTCCTACCGCACGGCCGAGTTGCTGTCGAAACAGGAGGTCGAACGCTCCGTCCAGACGGCCGACGGGTTCCGTCGCTCGCTGGAGGACGACCTGACGGACAAACAGCAGTCGGTGCTCACCGCGGCCTACCACGCCGCCTACTTCGAGTGGCCCCGGGGGAGTACGGCCGAGGAACTGGCCGACTCCATCGGCGTCTCCTCGCCGACGCTCCACAACCACCTCCGGAAGGCCCAGCAGAAGCTACTGACGGCGTTCTTCGACGAGGCCGAGCGGTGATCCCGGCGCCCCCGGACCGCTACTGTAACGATCTTTTTGCTATTTAGACGATCATCTTAAGAGCGTCCTTCGACATGTTCCGCACGTTCTATGCCAACAGGTTACGCGACACGGGCCGCAGCAGACGTGGAGGGTGATCATCGGGCGACCGACCGGGTGGCCGTATCCGACGCGGGGACGGAGGCGGTCCGCCATGAGTGACGACGCGGACGTCGAGGCCGAGGCCGAACTGGAGGCCCGGCTGACCGAGCAGGAGTACTTCCGGCCGCCGACGCAGTTCGTCGGGCAGGCCAACGTCACCGACCCTTCCATCCACGAACGCTTCGAGGAGAACTATCCGGAGTGTTTCGAGGAGTACGCCGAGCTCCTGGAGTGGGACGAGCACTGGGACGAGGTGCTCGACGACTCGAACCCGCCGTTCTACGAGTGGTTCACGGGCGGGAAGCTGAACGCCTCCTACAACTGCATCGACCGGCACCTCGACGAGCGCAAGAACCAGGCCGCCTTCATCTGGGAGGGGGCCGACGCCGAGGAGCGCGAGCACATCACGTACCAGGACCTGTACAACCGGGTCAACGAGATGGCCGCGGTGCTGAAAGAGGTGGGCGTCGAGGAGGACGACGTCGTCACCTGTCACCTCCCGATGTTGCCGTCGCTGCCGGTGACGATGCTCTCGTGTGCGCGCATCGGCGCGCCCCACTCCGAGGTGTTCGCCGGCTTCTCCGCGCAGGCGCTCGCGGACCGCATCGACAGCGCCGGGTCAGACGTCGTCGTCACCGTCGACGGCTACTACCGCCGCGGAGAGTTCCTGAACCACAAGGAGAAGTGCGACGAGGCCCTCGAACTGGCCGACTCGGACCCCGACACCGTGCTACTGTGGACGCGCCACGACGAACCGGCAGACGACGTCGAGATCGACAGTGACGACCCGTACGTGCTGGTCGACGAACTGCTCGAGAACAACGAGCGACGACGCGTCGAACCCGTCTCCCGCGACGCCGAGGACCCGCTGTTCCTCATGTACACGTCCGGGACGACTGGCCAGCCCAAGGGGTGCCAGCACCGCACGGGCGGGTACATGTCCTACGTCACCGCGACGTCGAAGAACGTCCTCGACATCAAGCCCGAGGACACCTACTGGTGTGCGGCCGACATCGGCTGGATCACGGGCCACAGCTACATCGTCTACGGGCCCCTGTCGCTGGGGACCACGAGCGTGATGTACGAGGACACCCCGGACCACCCGCACAAGGGCCGTATCTGGGAGATCGCCGAGCGCTACGACGTGGACATCTTCCACACGTCACCGACGGCGGTTCGGATGTTCATGAAGTGGGGCGAGCAACACGTCCAGGACTACGACTTCGACTTCCGGCACATGACGACCGTCGGGGAACCGATCCAGCCCGAAGCGTGGCTCTGGTACTACAAGTACATCGGCGACGAGGACGCCGTCATCGTCGACACCTGGTGGCAGACCGAGACGGGCGGGCACCTCATCACGAACCTGCCGGCCCTCGACGACATGAAGCCCGGCAGCGCCGGCAAGGCCCAGCCCGGCATCAGTCCGGCAATCTACGACGACGACGGCGAACCGATCGAACCGGCGTCCGGCCAGGCCGGCAACCTCGTCATCGAGGACCCCTGGCCCGGCATGCTCCAGACGGTGTACGGGAACGACGAGCGGTTCATCGAGGAGTACTGGCAGGACTTCTCCGACACCGACTCCGACGACCCCGAGGACTGGGTGTACAAGGCCGGCGACGGGGCCGTCCACGGCCAGGACGACTACTTCCGCGTGCTCGGACGGCTCGACGACGTGATGAACGTCGCGGGCCACCGCCTGGGAACGATGGAACTCGAGTCCGCCGTCGCCGAGGTCGAGGACGTCGCCGAAGCCGCCGTCGCCGCGCGCGAGGACGCCGAGAAGGGCGAAGTACCCGACGTCTACGTCGTCTTGCGTGACGGCGTCGAGGAGAGCGACGCGGTCCGCGGCCGCATCGTCGAGGCCGTCGAGGACGAGATCGGGAAGTTCGCCCGGCCGTCGAACGTCATCTTCTGTGACGACCTGCCCAAGACGCGCTCGGGCAAGATCATGCGCCGGCTGCTGGAGAACATCTCCAACGACGAGGAACTCGGAAACACCACGACGCTCCGGGATCCGAGCGTCCCCGAGGAGATTCGCGACCGGATGCGCGGGGACTGAGCCGCCTCCGTCGAGACCTTTATTCCGGTATATCGGCCACCGTACGCCGTATTTTCGCGACCCGTTCGTGTACGTTTGGAATAATTATACCCAACTATTATGAGGGTACTCGACAGGTGGTACTGTGTATGTCAAGCGATGACAAGAGCGTCTCACGACGCTCTGTGCTGAAACAGGCCGGCGCGACTGGTGCACTCGGACTGGCTGGGCTAGCTGGTTGTTCCGGCGATGGTGGTGGCAACGGTGATGACGAATACCCCGCGCTCGGGAACTACCCGATCGAGGGCGACACGGCGACGTTCGGCTTCAACGTCCCGCTATCGGGGCCGTACTCCTCTGAGGGTGAGGACGAGCTCCGAGCGTACGAACTGGCCGTCAAGCACCTCAACAACGGCGGCGGCTGGGTCGACAACTGGGACGACCTCTCGGGCGACGGCGTCCTCGACTACGAGATCGACTACGTGGAGGGTGACACCGCCACGGACGCCTCGACCGCGGACGAGTCCGCCTCGCGAATGATCCAGCGCGACGACGTGATCATGTTCGCCGGCGGTTCCTCGAGCGCGGTCGCCATCGCCCAGCAGGGCGTGGCCCAGCGCGAGAACGTGATGTTCACGTGCTGTCTCACGCACTCGAACGACACGACCGGACAGGACTGCGTCCGTTACAGTTTCCGGGAGATGTTCAACGCGTACATGACTGGGCAGGCGCTGACGCCCGTCGTCACCGAGGAGTACGGTGACGACCTGTCGTTCTACCAGCTGTACGCGGACTACTCCTGGGGGAAGACGGTCGAGGAGTCCATCCGGAAGTTCTTCGGCGAGGCGGGCTGGGAAGAAGTCAACAGCGTCGCGACGCCGCTGGACACGAGCGACTTCTCCTCGTACCTCTCGGAGGCCCAGAGTTCGGGCGCGGACGTCCTGTTCCTGAATCACTACGGGCTGGACGGGGCGAACTCGCTGAACCAGGCCATCGACGCCGGTATCGACGAGGACATGGAGATCGTCATGCCGCTGTACAACCGGCCGATGGCGGAGGCCGCGAGTTCCGCAATCAACGGAATCTACGGCACGATCGCCTGGGACTCCCAGATCGACAACGAGCCCTCGAACTCCTTTACCGAATTCTTCGGCGAGGAGTACGACGGCCGCGTCCCGTCCGGGCCGGCCCAGCTCGCGTACTCGGGCACGCTCCAGTACGCCGCCGCGGTCGAACGCGCCGGAACGTTCTACCCGCCAGAGGTCATCCGGCAGCTCGAAGGATTCGAGTACGACAACATCGGGATGGGTGAGGAGACGATGCGTGCCTGCGACCACCAGGCCCAGCGCGCGATCCCGGTCGTCCGCGGACTCCCCGAGTCCGAGCAGGGCGACGGGCAGTTCTTCGAGATCGTCGACATCACCTCGCGCGACGACGTCGGCTACGGCTGTGACGAAGGACCCGCGTCGCAGTGCGAACTCGGAGAGTACGGAGACGAGTGAACTGTCGGCGGTCTGCTGAACTACCTACATTGACATACCTCATCGACGGAGGCTCACATTACCATGCCTGTTACTGACAATCGAATTCGACGGAGACGGTGCGGCTGTCTCGCTCCCTCCGAGGTGATCGACTCGTGAACATCCTCGGGGATATCATCGTATTGCTGGTCAACGGACTCCAGCAGGGTGCTATCTACGTCCTGCTGGCCATCGGCCTGTCGATCATTCTCGGGACGTTGCGGTTCGTCAACTTCGCCCACGGTGCGCTGTACGTCATCGGGGCGTACGCCGGGCTGTTGATCGCCCAGGAGATCTCGGTCTCGAACGGGAAACTGGCCGACTGGGGATACCAGACCATCGGCCTCGACCTGGGATTCCTGCCCGCCCTGGTGTTCGTCCCCGTCTTCGTCTTCGTCGTCGGGCTCGCCATGGAGCGGTACGTCGCGCGCCCGTTCTACGACCGGCCCGACACGGACCAGATCCTGGTGACGTTCGGGCTCGCCATCGTCGTCCAGGAGGCGCTCCACGCCCTCGTGGGCGGTCGCAGTTACAAACTGGTGATCCCCCCGGAGGCCCTGGGTGTGATCCCGCTCTCGGGACCCACCGACATCCCGTTCACCGCCGTGAGCCTCGGTCTCTGGCGACTCTGGGTCATCGTGATCACGGCCATCCTCGTCCTGGCGGTGTACGCCATCGTCGAGTACACCGACTTCGGACTGGTCGTCAAAGCCGGCACGCGCGACCCGGAGATGGTGCGCCTGCTGGGCATCAAGATCACCCGGCCCTACATCGTCATGTTCGGCATCGGTGCCGCGCTCGCCGGAGTCGCCGGCGTCGTCGGCGCGCCGCTCTCGAACATCAACCCCGAGATCGGGATGTCGATCCTCGTGCCGGCGTTCCTGACCGTCGTCATCGGCGGCGTCGGATCGATTCGAGGCGCCGTCCTCGGCGGGACGCTCATCGGGATGGTTCAGGTGGCGCTCATCTCGCTTGGCAGCGTCTCGCTGCTCGGTATCACCGTCAACTGGACGCCGTGGGCACAGGTCGGCATCTACGTGCTCGCGGTCGTCGTGTTGCTCACCAGGCCACAGGGCCTCCTCGGTGAGGAGGAGGTGGCCGCATGAGCGACGAGGTTCAGACACAGACCGAACCGGAGAGCGCCGAGCGCGGCGAACAGTCGCCGTCGCTGTACGAGCGCTGGACAGCGATCCGCGAACAGGAGTCCACCGTCGCCGTGTTGACGATCCTCGGCGTCCTCCTGGCACCGTTCGTCCTGGTGACGGTCCCGGACGCGATCGGTCTCCCGAGCGACCTGACGTGGTACAACAGCCTCATCACGCTCACGCTGATCTGGGCCATCTTCGCCATCGGCTACGACCTGCTACTCGGGTACACCGGGCTGCTCTCGTTCGGCCACGCGATGTTCTGGGGCACTGCGGCGTACGCCTCCGGCATCTTCAGCGCCGAAGTGTTCGGGAGCCCCATCGCGATGATCATCGCCGGGACCACCGTCGCGGTGGTGCTCGCCTGGGTCATCGGGTGGATCTCGCTGCGCCGCGGCGGCATCTACTTCGCCATCCTCACGCTGGCGTTCGGACAGATGATCTACTACATCTTCCTCTCGCCGCTGTCCACCGTCACCGGCGGCGAGAACGGGTTCACCGGCGTCGAGGTCGGGAACCTGCTCGGCGTCATCGACCTGGGCAGTCAGGTGCCGTTCGTCCCGACGGCGTTCGTCAGCAACTGGATGTACGTCTTCGCCGGCACCGCGCTCGTCCTCGCGGTCGTCGTCGGCTACCGCATCCTCAACTCGCCGTACGGCGTCGTGCTCCGGGCGATCCGGGAGAACGAACAGCGCGCGGAGTTCGTCGGTCTCAACGTCTGGCGATACAAGCTCATGTCCTTTATCATCTCGGGGGCCTTCGCCGGCGTGGCGGGGAGCCTCTACACGATCCAGCGCTCGTACGTGCCGATCGAGAACACGCTGCAGTGGACGGTCAGCGGTGACATCGTCGTCATCACCGTCCTCGGCGGCGCCGGCTCCCTGTTCGGTGCGATATTCGGCGCCGGGCTGTACATGTACGTCGCGAACATCGTCAGCGGCATGGCCGGTATCGGCGACTTCTGGCACCTCATCCTCGGCGTCGTCTTCATCGTCGTCGTCGTCACGATGCCCGACGGCATCTGGGGTGGAATCTCGTGGCTACGCGAGAAGGTGGCAGACGAACTCGGAGGTGACGACGAATGAGCACCATCCTCGAGACGCGCGACCTGGTCAAGGAGTTCGGCGGCCTGACGGCCACAGACGACGTGAACCTCCAGATACAGGAGGGCGAGTTGCTGTCGCTGATCGGCCCCAACGGCGCGGGCAAGTCGACGCTGATCAACCTCATCACGCGGATGCTCGAAGAGACCAGCGGCGACATCCTGTTCGAGGGCGAGTCGATAACGGACCTCGAACCCCACGAGGTCGTCCAGCGCGGCGTCGGCAAGTCGTTCCAGACGGCCTCTATCTTCCCGGAACTCACCGTGGAGGAGAACGCCAACATCGCGTCGCTTGGCGCCGAGCACGGCGCCTTCCGGTTCAACTTCCTCCGGCACCGGGACAGCTACCCGGAGGTCGCCGAGCGGACCCGCGACGTCCTCGACGCGGTGGAGTTGCTCCCGCAGAAGGACGTCACCGCGACCGACCTCCCCTACGGTGACAAGCGTCGCCTGGAGATCGGTATCGCCCTCGCGAGCGAACCGTCGCTCCTCCTGATGGACGAACCGACCGCCGGCATGTCGCCGGAGGAGACCCAGGAGACGGTCGAACTGATCGAACGAGTCCAGGAGGAGATGGGGCTGACCATCCTGCTGGTCGAACACGACATGGAGATCGTCTTCAGCATCTCCGACCGCATCGCCGTGTTACACCAGGGTGACATCATCGCCAGAGGGACGCCAGAGGAGGTCCAGGGCGACCCCGACGTCCAGGAGGCGTACCTCGGAGGTGTCGAACTGTGAGCCTGCTCGAACTCGACGCCGTCGACAGCTACTACGGCGAGAGTCACATCCTCCGCGACGTGTCGATGCACGTCGAGGAGGGCGAGATATGCGCGTTGCTGGGTCGTAACGGCGCGGGCAAGACGACGACGCTCAGGAGCATCGCGGGCGCCCGCCCGCCGACGGTCCGCGACGGTACGGTCACCTACAAGGGCCGGGACATCACCGACCTGCCGACCGAGGACATCTCGGCGCTGGGCATCTCGCACGTCCCCGAGGAGCGGCGCGTGTTCGCCAACCTCACCGTCGAGGAGAACCTCCACCTCGCCGAGGTCGTCTCGAACCCCTCGAACACCTGGGGGCGGGACCTCGACTTCGAACACACCGGCATGACGACCGAGGAGGTGTACGATGACTTCCCGCGACTCGGCGAGCGCGCCAGTCAGCAGGCCGGCACGCTCTCGGGCGGCGAACAGCAGATGCTCGCCATCGCCCGGGCGCTCAAGCAGAGCACCGACCTGCTGATGCTGGACGAACCCTACGAGGGGCTCGCGCCGCAGATCATCCAGACCGTCGAGGACGCCATCGAACGCATCCGCGACGACGGGACGACGGTGTTGCTCGTCGAACAGAACGCCGCGGCGGCGATGCAAATCGCCGACCGGTGTTACGTCGTCGACCAGGGTGCGGTCGTGTTCAGCGGCTCCGCCGAGGAGCTACGAAACGACGACGAGACGCGCCAGCGGTACCTGGGGGTCTAACACAGTGAACGAAGCCCAGGTAGACAGCTACGTCGACGTGCTCGTCACGAAAGGCGTCCTCGTCGAGGACGAAGCGACGGGGGAGCTGGCGACCACGGACGACTTCGAGCAGGACCGCCACGTCTACTACGACACCTACCTCGACGTCACCGAGGCGGAGTTCCACCAGGCGGTCGCGGACACGTTCGGCTTCGACTCGGCCGAGGCCGCCGCCGAACACGTCGAACGACACGAGGTCACGCGCGAGGAGTACGCGACGTACCTCACGCTCTACGCGACGCTCGAGGACTGCTCGGTCGCGGAACTCGCCGAGATGGCGAGCATCGTCACCGAGGTCGGTCCCCAGTCGCCGGTGCCCGAGGCCCTCGTCGAACTCGACGACGAGTATTACGGCGACTTCCTCACCACGCACAACCGGGCCGTCGTGACGGTGTGGAAGCGGGGCTGTGCCCCCTGCGACGCGATGAAGGAGGAACTCGACGACGTCCTGGCCGCGTTCCCCGGCGACGCCCGGGTGGCCGGGCTCGACGGCGAACAGTGCCCGGGGTTCTGCAAGGATTACGAGGTCAACGCAGCCCCCGCGGTCGTGCTGTTCGAGGACTGTGAGATGCTCGACGTGCGGACCGGGCGGACGGAGCCCGAGACGCTCGCGGAGTGGGCCGCGGACGTCTACGACATCGAGTGAGCCGGTACTGGGTTCGTCTCCCGACCGACCGGCCACGCGGTTCTATTTCTGGACAGACGGCGAGTCACCGCAGCTGAGAATTGTCTGTGTGTGAGTGAGTACGTACGCGAAGCGCGACGCGAGAGCGCCTACCGAGTCGAGGAAGAAGAGAAGGACGGAAGAACGGAAGGACGGAGACTCAGTCGTCGGTGGACAGTTCCTCGACGCTGTCGACGAGTTCCCTGACGGACTGGGACTGCGAGCCAGTCGCGTCGACGATCTGGGCGGCGGCGGCCTCCGCGTCCTCGGCGTGGCTCCGGGCCTCCTCGATCGTGGTCGTGATACCCTCCACGGCGCTGGCCTGGCTATCGTTCGCGTCGGCGACCTCGTTGATGCCGGAGGCGGCCTCCTCGACCGCCGCGGAGATGTCGTCCAGGGCGTCCAGCGCGTCGGTTATCTTCGTCTCGGCGCGGAGGATCTGCTCGTTGGACTCCTCGACCGTGTCGACGGTGTCGGTCGCCTGCTGCTGGATCGCTTCGATGTTCCCGGAGATCTCCTCGGTGTACTCGCTGGTCTCGTTGGCGAGCGTCTTGACCTCCTCGGCGACGACGGCGAAGCCGCTGCCGCTCTCGCCGGCGCGGGCGGCCTCGATGTTGGCGTTGAGCGCGAGCATGTTGGTCTGCTCGGCGACGTCCGCGATGATGTCGATGATCTCGTTGACCTGGTCCATCCGGTCGGCCAGTTCGCCGACGCTGTCGACCAGGTCGTCGCTCGTCGCAGTCAGCTCGTCGGTCACCGCCTGGGCTTCCTCGCTCGCGGTGGCGCCGTCGTCGACCGCGTCCAGCGCCCGGGTCGCCGCAGAGGCGACCTCGCTCGACGTCGCCGCGATCTCCTCCATGCTCGCGCTGACGTCCTGGACGTCGTTTGCGGCCTCCGAGAGGATCTCGTTCTGGGCGGTGACGTACGCCTCGACGTCGTGGGCGGCGTCGGCCGACTGGTCGGTCGCCGAGGCCAGCGAGTTCGCGCTCCGGTCGACGCCCTCGATGAGACCTTCGAGCGCACTCGCCATCTCGTTGAGTTCGGTGACGACGGCGAGCAGCGACTCGTCGACGTGGCCGCCTTCGTTGTCGAAGGAGGCCCGCGCCGACAGGTCCCCGTTCTGGATGTCGTGCATCGTCTCCTCGAGTTCGGTGACGAGGGCGGCGGTCTGCTCGTGGCGGAGCGCGTCGTCGGTCCGGTCCTGGACCATCTCCACGACGCCGAGCAACGCGCCGTCGTCGTCGTAGATGGGCGCCGCCGAGAAGGAGATGTGGACCTCCTCGCCGTCGGGGTCGACCATGACGCTCGTGTCCCGGTACAGCGTGAAGTCGGCGTCCTCGACTCTCGGGACGTCGTACTCGGTGTCGGTCGCCTCGGGCGCGTCGAGCACCTTGTCCGCGAGCGTCTGTCCGCGCCGCCCGTCGGGATAGAAGGCCATGCTCGCCATCTCCATGGACTGGGCCGCTGCCTCGGAGACACCGGTGAGGTCTTCCAGCTGCGAGTTCCAGTTCAGAATCTCGCCGTCCGGGTCGAGGACGAACAGCGGCGTCCCGACGTGGTGGAGGACCCGGTGGTAATCGAGTCCGTCGCCGTCTGACGAGTCACCGACCGTCGCCGCGTCCTCGTCACCACCGCCGCCCGCCACGTCGTAGGCCCCGACGCCGGCCGCGAACACGTCCGTCGACGCGCCGAGGCCGTCGACCAGCGTCGCCTCGCTCTCGTCGAGCGCCGCCCGCGCTTCGGGGTCGAGTTGCTCCCGTAGCTCGTCGAAGACGGCGCCGACGATAGCCTCGTTGGCGACGCGCTGTGAGGCGACGAACGACGACGCGTCGATGCCGGCCTCCCGGTAGTCGTCGACGAGCGCGGCGACGTCGGCATCCTCCAGTTCGAAGAGATCGGTCAGGTGGGCATCGCCGACGGCCGCCCCGTCGGCCGACCCGTAGAGCGCCGCGAGTGCGTCGAGCGACGGGTCGTAGCCCCTCGCTATCGTATCGAGGTGGGCTGCGGTGGGAGCGTCGACCACGGCACCGCCGTCCGGTGCGAGTGATCGGGCCTCCCCGGTCCCCCATCGTCGCGCCAGCCACCTGCGTACGCGTGTGAAGCGTGGGTCTGCCATCAGTAGTGACACCTATTGGCACATCGATCATGATACTCCGGGATAAACCTACCTCGGCCATTATCGATGGGGATAATCCGAGCCCGCGAAACCCTCGCGAGGAGACGGGAACGGCCCGGTCAGCGGCGGCGGTCGGTCACTGGCGAGGACCGTCCTCGACGCCCTCGAGCCCCGCGTCGGTGACGCGGAAGCGGGCACTCTCGCCGGCCGGCTGTGCACGGTGTTTCTCCAGCGTCGCCCGGCGGTTCCCGCCGCGGAACCGTTCGAGCCGGACGATCGCACCCGACCAGTGATTCAGCGTGTGGCCACCGAGGGCCCGGCTCCGGTCGCCGTCGGGGTCAGAGAACACCTGGTTCGTGAAACAGACCGCCAGGTCGTGTTTGCGGGCCAGTGAGAGCAGGTGGGTGATCTGGCGGGCCACGTCGCGCAGCGCCTCGCCCTCCTCCTGGGCGGTGCGTTCCAGCCGGTAGAACCCCGTCGCGCTGTCGAGGACGATCAGGTCCAGTTCGGCGGCCAGGTCTGCGGCGTCCTGGACGGCCTGTTCCTGCTGTTCGTAGTCCAGCGCGTCGGAGATGATGATGCGACCGGCCAGGTCCTCGATGCTGTCGTCGGTCCGCTCGGCGCGGGCGCCGGCGACCTGCTGCATCCGGTCGGCGGAGAGCCCCTCGGTGTCGATGTACAGCGACGACCGGCCGCTCGCGGCCACCTCGATGGCGGCGCTCAGCGCGAGGTTGGTCTTCCCCGAGGCGGGCGGCCCGTATATCTGGGTCACCGCACCCCGTTCGAAGCCACCGCCGAACAGCTCGTCGATGGCCTCACAGCCGGTCGGGACGTGTGTACTCACGGGAGTTGGTAAGGGAACGGGTGATTAAACGCTGGCGAAGCTCAGGCCCGTGATGGGAGGTGACGAGCGAGCGCGTCCGCGACGGCGTCGGGGTCCGCCAGGTCGTCGGTCGCCAGCCGAACGTCCACCCGCCAGGGACGACGGACTTCGATGGCGTCGTCGGTCCGGTCCCAGCCCTCGAACGCAGACCACGGAACCAGTCGCGTCCGGAGCGGCTCGTCGACGGCCAGCCCGGCGGACGTCACGCGGTAGGTGCGTGAGCGGCCGAGGACCGACGTGACGAGCCCGAGGGAGAACCCCATCTGCCCGAGGGTCGCCAGCCAGTCGGGGCCCGCAACGACGCCGGCGATCCACCCGATGGCCGAGAGGCCGGCCAGGACGCCGGCCACGGCGTACAGCCGGTTTCGAGCGGGCGTCGGCCAGCCCGCTTCGACGGTGGTCTCCTCGGCGACGTCCTCCAGGACGGCGGTCGCGTACCGCGAACGGGCGAGCCCACCGAGCGCGAGTCCACCGAGCGCCGCGAACAGCCCGAGGAAGGCGCCGATGACCGAGAGACCGCCGCCGAGTAGATGGGCGTTGAAGGCGGCCAACGAGCCGACGGCGACGACCACCCCCAGGACGGCGGGAAGCCAGGCCACTCGCGAGGACCCGAGCCTCGGCGCGAACCCGGGCCAGCGGCTGAAAACCACGCCGGCCAGTGCGAGCGCGCCGACGCCCGTCGCGAGGAACGTACCGTACAGCAGCGCCGGGTCGCTCCAGCCGGCGACCGACACCACGAGTAGGACGGCTGGCGAGAGTAGCAGGGCGAGGTAGAGGCCCGCGGCGATGCCGAACACGGGGTCCGATCGCCTGGCCGGTGTCGGGTCCGCGACCTGGAGGGCGAGACGGGACATGTGAGACGCTTGGTCCGGGGGTGAGAAAACAGTTGTTCTCGTGACGAGACGAGGTCACAGCCGTCGCTCTCACTCCGCCGTGGTGGACTGAAACTCCAGAACGGCGACGGTCCCCCGAGGGTCGTTGTCCTCGAACCAGACGGTACCGCCGTAGAGGTTCATCACGACGGAGACGAAGTAGAGCCCGAAGCCACTCGCCGTCTGGTTCGTCGCGAGGGCCCGCTCGAAGACCGACTCCTTCATCTCGTCGGACATCCCCGGCCCGTTGTCGGCGACGCGGACCTGGACCCGGTCGGCTGCCAGCTGCGTCGAAATCTCTACGCGCGGTTCGGCCGCGTCGTTGTGGTCGATGGCGTTGCGGATCACAGTGTCCAGGACCCGGCCGGCGAGTTCGTTGGCCCGCACCTCCAGGTCGTCGCCGACGTCGCGTGTGACGTCCACGGACTCGAACTCCAGTGCGACCCGCTCGGCCCGCGACCGCAGCAGCGCCGTCAGGTCGACCGCCTCGAAGCGCTCGCTCTCCGTCGCGGTGACGGTGTCGTTGAGCGCTTTGATCTCGTCGCTGAGCGTCGACAGGTCCTCACACCAGTGCTCGATGACGTCGAGGTGGGACTCCTCCGAGGCGTCGACGTGGTCGCGCAGGTGGTCGGCCCGGCCCTGGATCACGAGCAGGGCGTTCCGCATGGTGTGGCGGAGGACGCCGTTGAAGAACTCTATCTGCTCGCTCCGGCGCTCGACGGAGGCCCTGCTCTGTCTGAGCGCCCCCTCGCGCTCGACCTGCGAGAGCGCCACCTGGGTCGTCCGCGCGAGGATGGCGGCGAACTGTTCGTCGTCGCTGGCGAAGCCGGACTCCTCGCGCGACGCGATGGCCACGACGCCGTGGTCACCGAGCGGGAAGAAGGTGAAGACGGTGAAGGGCGAGTCGTCGTCGGCGACGATGGCCCGCTGCTCCCCCGTCTCGTAGGCCTCGAAAGGGACGCTCTCGGGGCCGAGTGTCAGGTCCTCGTCGTCGTAGTAGCCGGCAGTCGTATCAGTGAGCGCGGCCGGTCGGAGCGTCGAGTCCGCGTCGTCGACGAGGAAGACCCCGGCGCCGTGGTGGTCGAGGGCCTGTTCGAGGAAGTCGACGGCCAGCGACGCGATTTCTTCGTCGGTGGACGCGGCGATGAACCGCTGGGTCGCCGCCTGGAGGGCCTCGAGGCGGTCCTGCCGACGCTGCTGGCCGGTCACGTCCCGGAGGACGACGAGCCGGCCTCGCTCGGTGTCGTGCTGGTCGTCGATGGTCTCGACCTGGGGGTCGTAGAACCGTGTGAGGCCCCCGTCGGTCGCGTGCTCGGTCGGGACCGAGTAGATGCCCTCCTCGGAGAGCGAGCGGATCAGTCCGGGAGCGACGTCGGAGACGTACTCGCCCTCGACGTCGTCACCGACGAGTGCCGCGGCCGCCGCGGGATTGCTGTCGACGACCCGGTCGTCCCTGTCGAGGACGAGAACCGGGTCGGGCAGCCCGGCGATCAGCACGTCGCTGGCGAGCGGCGTCACGGACAGGAAGTTGTGCCTGAACAGCCCCCAGCCGATGATACCGCCGCTGAGAACGAACGTCATCGGCGTGGGATCGAGTCCCGGATGAGACAGGAAGCCGGTGTAGAACGCGACGTTCGCGAAGAACGGGGCGACCGAGCCGACGACGACGGCCGCTGCCTGGCCCCGGTGGGACGTCCGCGTCCGGTGGAGGAGTCGAAAGAGGACGACGTACACCAGCACCATGACGACGTAGGCGAACGCGAGGTGGACGGCCTTGGCGGGACCCACCGGCACGACGGGCGCCGTCACGCCGGCGACCGTCTGGAACGTCACGGCGGCCGGACCGGTCGCGAGCCCGTGGAATGGGGCGGTCACCGAGAGGAGAGTGTAGATCACAGGGTACGCCCAGAGGAGCGCGAGCCACTTCGGCGTGAGCCACTCGTCGAGGCCTCCGTAGGCCAGGACGAACGTGAGCGCGAGCGGGGGGACGTGCGTCGACGAGACCCGGACGAGCCGGTCGAACAGGTACGCCACCGCCGTCGTCGGGGCGACCATCTGGGCGGCGGCGAAGACGCACCAGCTGGCCACGGCAACCATGAGCAGGGCGAACTGCGTCGCTGCGGGGCGCTCGCGGTTGTTCCAGGCGATCGCGGCCACCACCAGGCCGACGAACGCGCCTGCGAGGCTCCCGGCGGCGACGAGTGTCAGCGTGTGGGCACCCATAGCAGTCGGTATACCACCTGATTGCCAGACGCTGGCTTAGTGCTTCCGGGCGAATTTTCACGTGTGAGACTGGCGAGGATACCACTGGTGGCGAACGGGCCAGCCTGTCGTCGCGACGGTCCGAGCCGTCGGCGGACCACCACGGTCCGCTACCTTTTTGCCGGCACTGGGAAAACTGCGAGGTATGCTGACCGTCCGGGCGCCGGCGACGAGTGCCAATCTCGGGAGCGGCTTCGACGTGTTCGGCGTCGCCCTCGAGCGCCCGGCAGACGTCGTTCGCGTGGAGAAGGCCGACCGGACCACCATCGACGTCACGGGTGCGGGGAGCCAGTTCATCCCGGAGGACCCCGAGAAGAACACCGTCGGCGCCGTCGCCGAGGCCCTGGACGCCCCCGCGCACATCCAGATAGACAAGGGTATCCGGCCGGCGTCGGGCCTGGGCTCCTCGGCCGCCAGCGCGGCCGCGGCCGCCGTCGCGCTGAACCAGCTGTACGACCGGGGCCACTCACGGGAGGAACTGGTCCCCATCGCCGCCAAGGGGGAGGCCGTCGTCTCCGGTGACGCCCACGACGACAACGTCGCCCCCTCCATCATGGGCGGGTTCACCATCGCCACGCCCGACGGCGTCACGAAGGTGTCCGCGGACATCCCGCTGGTGGCCTGTCTCCCCGACATCGTCGTCTCGACGCGGGACGCCCGAGAAGTCGTCCCCGACGGCGCCCGCGTCTCCCAGCTGGTCGAGAACGTCGGCAACGCCGCGACGCTGACCACCGGGATGCACCGCGACGACCCCGAACTCGTGGGCCGGGGGATGGAGGACAGCGTCGTCACGCCCGCCCGCGCGAAACTCATCGACGGCTACGAATCCGTCCGCGAGGCCGCTTTCGACGCCGGCGCGACGGGCGTGACCATCAGCGGTGCCGGCCCCGCGGTCATCGCCGCCTGTTACGAGCGCGACCAGCGCGCCATCGGCACGGCGATGCTCGACGCCTTCGACGACACCGGCGCCGACGCGACGGTGTACCAGACGCGCATCGGCAACGGCGCGTCCATCTACGACGAGGCGTAGGCCCACTGCGCCCGGAGGATCGATTCTCCAGGTCTGGACCACTCTTCGCTCACACTCGGCGGAAAGCACTCTCCGTCGCTTCGCACTCCACTTCCCCCACCACATCGTCTCCGTGAGTGACACTTATCACCGGCGGCGTGTTACGTGATGTCATGCCACGGATCCGGCCGGAGTTCGACGCGGGGGCTCGGGGGCGGCCGACGAGCCTCGCGACAGCCGGTCGGTTCCTGACGCGGGCGGGCACAGTCGTCGCCCTGACGGCGGCGCCGCTCGCACTCGTCACGTTTCTTCTCGTTATCGATGACGCGCCGACGATGAACGCCGGACTCGATTCCGCCGTCGCGGCGACCACCGGCCCCCTCGCAATGGGTGGCGGCCTCGGCTGGCTCCTCCACGTCGCGGTGCTCGGAGTGCTCGCCGGGGCGTGGCTAGTCGGCGCCGGACTGGTCGTCTCCGGCCTGGCGGACTAGTCGTCGGGTTCCCTGACGGGGTGGTCGTCGACGGTCCCGACGCTGGCGTCGATACCGTCGCCGTCGACCTCGCCGTCCGCGAGCGATCCGTTCGCGTCCTCGGCGGCGGCCGTCGCGTCCCGACCCGAGACGGTCCGCTGGGGGTACGGAATCGTGATCCCCTCTTCGTCGAAGGCTGCCTTCACAGCGGTGACGACGGCCGAGACGGCGCGCCACTTCCGGGGCGGCGAGGGGTGGTCGATCCAGTAGCGGAGTTCGAGGAGGATGGCCGAATCACCGAACGCCTTCGGGACGACCTGGGGCTGGGGCGAGGTCACGACGGCGTCCACGTCCTCCATCGCGTCGAGGGCGACCGCTCTGGCCGTCTCGACGTCCGCCTCGTAGTCGACGCCCACGTCGGTACGGAGTCGGAGCAGTCCCTTCCGGCTCCGGTTCGTGATGGAGCGGTCGCTCACCTGGTCGTTGGGGATGACAACGAACTCACCGTCGAAGTTCTCGAGGCGCGTGTTGAAGATGGTGATGTCGGTGACGACGCCCTGGTTGTCGCCGATCTCGACCCAGTCGCCGATGGTGAACGGCCGGGAGAACATCAGGACGAAACCGGCGATGAGGGAGCCGAGCGTCTGGCGCGCGGCGAAACCGACGACGATGCCGAGGAACCCCGCCCCGACCAGTAGACCGCCGACGTTGACCTCCCACACAGCGAGGATGGTGGCCCCCAGCGTGACGAAAATCGTCACCTGGCCGACGCGGAGGAGTATCTCCTCCTGGTGCTCGGTCATCCCGTCGACCTGCCGTGCGACCTCCGCGATCAACCGCTGCAACTGGTCAGAGGCGACGAAGGCGACGGCGACGATCAGGACCGTCTTCACGGCGTCGTACAGGTTGGGTCCGACAGCAGTCCGCAGGTCGTCGGCCGTCGTCGAGAGGTCGACCAGCCCCCAGACGACGAGAAACGCCGTGACGACGGCGACCAGCACCGTCAGCTGGGCGGTCCGGAGGAGCAATTCGGCGAAACTGGTTGGGACGTACCGACTGGCTCGTTCGACCCCGCGTACGGCCCGGTCGGTCTGGCCCGTCTCGGCGAGCAGCGAGCGAACGCGACCCGCGACGGCGGGGAGAACGAAGATGCCGACGACGAGCGCGCCCGCGAGCACGAGGCTGGCGACGAAGCGGCCCTCGGACGCGACGAGCCCCTCCAGGAACCGCTGGAATCCCGTGGCGACCTCGACGAGCCCGTCCCCCGCCGTGGACTCACCGGACGTCAGGCTCGGCGTCTCCGTCGCGGATCCACCGGACGTCTCGTTCGACGTCGCCGTCGCTTGCATGCCCCTCACTCTCGCCTCGGAGAACTTGGGCGTTACCTTCGTTTGCGAGGATACGCCGTCCGGCGGTTCTCAACCGTCGTGGCGCCGAGACAACACGTTAAGCGCACGGCGCCCCAACGGACGGCCATGACCACCGACGCCGCGTGGCAGTCGATCCGGGAGCGGTGTGAATCGCTCGGCCCCGACGAGGTGCTCGTCACGCCCGGCGACGAGCGCGTGTTCGTCGTCGAACGCATCGAGGACGACCGGGTGACCGTCGAGTTCCTCGACGGCGGGAGCCGGGACCTCCGGCGCGACCAGTTCGACGTCCTCGCCGAATCGGTGGACGACGAGGGGCTCGACCTCGATTCGCTCCCGCCCGGCGTGGGGCCGTACGTCACCGTTCTGAGCCTCGCGCCCCAGTACGCCGTCGACGGGACGGGCGCGGGAACGCTGCGACGGGTGGAGTCGGACGACGTCCCCGCGGAGAGCCCGTTCGTCCGGTCCCGCTGGGACGTCCGCCGACCGCCGGAGGAGGTCCACGACGACGCCTTGCTCGTGGCCGACTTCCTCGAACGCCACGACGTCGCCGCGCTGGAGGAGTTACCGCCCGAGGAACTGGTCGACCTCTACGTCCTCCTCTCGGACGTCCAGTGGGGCGCCGACGGCCTGCGGCGCCACGTCGGTGGCGACCTGCTCGACCACGTCGGCCCCGACGGCCGGTTGCACGGGCAGTACGGGACTGTCTCGCGGACGCGCCGGGAGCGCCGAACGCTGAAGGACGAGGACGCCGTGCTGGACGCGCTGGACGACGCGGGCGTTCCACGGGAGTGGGTCCTCGGCGTCGACGAGGACAAACTCGACGTGGTACTGGCCACGACCGAAGTCGAGGAGGCAGAGGTGTACGACGTCCACGAACAGTACTACGTCCAGAAGACCGGCGTCGAGAGCGACGCCAAGCGGTCGCGACTGCAGGGATTGAAAGACAGGCTGGCGGCACTGGAAGACGAGGAGGCCACGGAGCTACACGAGGAGATCGACGCGCTGGAGGACCGGATCGACGACGTGCTGGCTGCGGGATGACCGGAGAGATTCGGCTGAAAAGCGTTCCTTCTAAACTCCCCGCCCCTGCATCTTCTCTTCTTCCGACAGGTCGACGTTGGCGTCGCCCTTCATCCCCTTGCCGATGTTCGAACTGATTTCGGCGAGCGTCTCGGGGTCGTCCCAGTTGTTGACGGCCTCGACGATTGCGGTTCCCATCGCCTCGGGGTCCTCCGCGCCGAAGATACCCGACCCGACGAAGATGCCGTCGCAGCCGTGGTGCATCATCAACGCCGCGTCGGCGGGCGTCGCGATGCCGCCGGCGGCGAAGTTGACGACCGGCAAGCGGCCCATCTCCGCCGTCTCGTGGACGAGTTCCGCGGGTGCCTCGTTCTCGCGGGCCCAGCGCTCGCGCTCCTCGAAGGTCTTGCCCTGAAGTTCGCGGATGGCGCCTTTGATGGTGCGCTGGTGGTGGACGGCCTGGTTGACGTCGCCAGTGCCGGCCTCGCCCTTGGTCCGGATCATCGCCGCGCCCTCGTCGATGCGGCGCAGGGCCTCGCCGAGGTCCCGGGCGCCGCAGACGAACGGCGACGTGAAGTCGCGCTTGTCGATGTGGTACTTGTCGTCCGCGGGCGTGAGTACCTCGGACTCGTCGACCATGTCGACGCCGACCGCTTCGAGGATCTGGGCCTCCTTGGTGTGGCCGATACGGGACTTGCCCATCACCGGGATGGACACCTCGTCGATGATCTCCTCGACGTCGGCCGGGTCGGCCATCCGCGCGACGCCGCCGCGCTTGCGGATGTCGGCCGGGACCGCCTCCAGGGACATGACCGCGACCGCGCCAGTGTCCTCGGCGATCCGGGCCTGCTCCCGGTTCACGACGTCCATGATGACGCCGCCTTTCTGCATCTTCGCGAAGCCGCGCTTGACCAGTTCGGTCCCGCGCTTTAGGTCTTCGAGATCGGTTTCCGTCATTGGCGAATATTGGATGCGGGGTCACTTAACGCGTGTCCTTCTCGCGACGGCGGTTTGTGTGGTCGGCGAGGGGTGTTCGGGGGCGACGAAGGACTGTGGAACGACTTCGGATTGCTCGGGAGCAGTGAACGAGACTACCGAAAACACCTCGAAAGCCCTCGGCGCGCTCTCAATAGACGGAATCGAGACCGCCAACAATCAGAAAGCCCTCGGCGCGCTCCGGTCCCGGGGCTTGCTGCGCTCCTCGCTCCGCTCCGGTGCTTACTGCGCCCGGGTTCCCGGACCACGCCTCGCCCTTTCAGTCCACCGTCAGAGCAAGCTCTGACGAGCCCTGCCTCGCTACGCTCGGCAGGACCCCAGGCCAGCACCGCAGCCCTGCCCTTCCCCTTCCACGCGAGCGAAGCGAGTGTGGGCTCGAAAGACGAGGTGTGCCGAGTCTTTCGGTGGGTCGCGAGGGCGCGACGTCGTCGCGCCACTCGCTCCCGGCCATGCTGGGCGGTTAGGAAGCGTGATTCGCGCCGGACGGCGCGAATTCGGGGAGGAGTGGGGATCCAATCGCGAGCGCGTTTCATCGCGCGAGCGATGCGGGACCTGGTGGACTGAAAGGGCGAGGGCCGGTCGCGCCGAAGGGCAGTCGCTCAGCGGGCCCTACCCGAACGGATGTGAGGGTATCCCGCTGAGCGAGCGCGAGCGCGCCGAGGGCTTTCGAGTTGTTTGCAGTCGAGGTAGAACTGCTATCGAGCAGCCCTCGAGAGTCCACTCCCGAGAGACCCCGCCAAACATCTCCATCCCGAAACACCGCTATCGTTTTCCTGCCGCGAGCCAAGCACCGTCACATGGCAGCCATCGACGACGCGGGTCGCCGACTCGAAGCACTCGTCGCCCGCTACTTCGACGCGCCTCTCCCACCGAGAGAGGACCTCCCGCGCTACGTCGCGCCCCTCCCCGGGTGGCTGGAGGATCTGGGTCTCCGACTCGCGTACCCCATCGCTATCGTCAACCTGCTGGGGACGCTGTTCGGGTTCTGGTACTACGGCTTCCACCCCCTGCCGCTGTCGGACCCGCTCTTCGTCAGCCAGTTCGCGCGGACGCCCACCGTGATGTGGCCCTTCGTCCCGGACAGCCCGGTGGCGACGCTGTTCATCGCCCTCTCGCTCATCGCCTGGAAGCGCGGGTGGAACGCCGAGTGGCTCCACGCGCTGGCCTTCTTCGGCTGTATCAAGCTCGGCCTGTGGACGCCGTGGGTCCAGCTGGTGATCAACGGCCTCGGCGACACCCCGCTGTGGATGTACCACTTCCTCGTCTGGAGCCACTTCGCCATGGCAGTCGAGGCGTTCCTCATCCACCGCTACAGCGACTTCCCGGTGGGCGCGGTGGCGCTTGCCGTCGGGTGGTACCTCTGGAACGACATCGTCGATTACTTCCTCCCGCTCGTCGGCGACCCACACCACACCACCATCGGCGCGGAGTGGACCGGAACGGCGTTCGACCACGCGTCGCAGGCCCACGACCTGGCTGCGGCGGCCGCCGTCTTCCTGACCGTGCTGGCCACCTTCCTGGCGCTGACGACGCGGGTCGAGAAGCTCGAACTGGACCGCTGACGCGGAACACGGGCACTGACGGTTCCACGGGCTTTATTACGGCACTCGCCGGCCATCCGGGCATGTCCCTGGACGTCAGTCGGCGGTTCCTCGAGGACGGCACGTGCCTCGTGACGATACTCGGATTCTGGGCCGCCGTCGGCTTCCTCTTCCCGCCAGTGGGCCAGTCGTTCGCCACGAACGCGGGCACGGTGATGGCGCTGCTCTACGCCGCGATTCGGGGCGTCACGATCGCCGAGCACGCCGCTCCCGTCTACAGCGACCCGACACCGAAGGGCGTCCTCCGCGACAACGCAACGGCGCTGTTTGCGGCCGGTCCGTGGCTACTGGTCGCCTGGCTCGTCGTCACCCTGCCGTGGGTACACGGCGAGTACGTCGGCCAGTTCCTCAGGCTCGTCGCCTTCGCGTTCGGCTGGACCGGCGTCGCCATCGTCGTGATGGACGCGGTCAGCACCGGAATCGCCGCGCTCCGGGACGCGGGCGCCATCGAGTAACGACGCTCGCCACGCCCTGCCTCCATTCAGCCGCGGCGACGGAACGGAATCCATAGAACCCCGAATCGAGTACTCACTCGCGATGAACGAACGGCTCCTGACCCGCGATGCCGACCAGATCGTTGGCGAGTTCGTCGAGCGGGACAACCGCTTCGTGGTCCGCGTCGACTTCGGCGACGAGGTCGGGCGGGCGTTTCTCGGCGACCCCGGCGCGCTCCGGGACGTTCTGGTACCAGGTTACGAGGTCCTCTGTGAACCCGTCGACGACCCGGAGCGGGCCACCGACTACGACGCTATCGCGATTCGCGTTCCCGAGGCAACCACTGCCGACGCCAGCGAGCCGGTCCACGTCAGTCTCCGTACGGCGCTCGCCAACGATCTGTTCGCTCGCGCGCTCGACGGCGGTCACCTCCCCCAGTTCGACTGGGTCGACGAAATCGTCAGAGAACCCCCGCTCCCGGACCACGGCCGCGCCGACTTCCGGCTGACGACCGCCGACGGGGCGCGCGAGGCGTTTGTCGAGGTCAAGTCGGCGACCCACGTCGAGGACGGGGTCGTCAAGTTCCCCGACCGCCAGACCGAGCGGGGCCGGCGCCACCTCCGGAGTCTGGAGTCACTGATAGACGACGGCACCGAGGCCCACCTCGCGTTCGTCGTCCAGCGACCCGACGTCGAGCGGTTCCGGCCGTTCCGCGAGGTAGACCCCGAGTTCGCCGACCTGCTGACCCGGGTCAGCGCCGCCGGCGTCGAGGTTCACGCACTCGTCACCGCGTTCGACCCGCCCCACTACTATCTGCGCCGGACGGACCTGCCGGTCGAACTCGACGCGTAGGGCCCGTTCGTTCCGGCCACTGCCCCTCACTCTGCGAAGCCGTTCTCGGCGATTTGCTCGCCGATAGCCTCGGGCAGGTACTGCTCGCTATTCGTCGTCGGTTCGAGCCACCCGCCCTCGCAATAGTGAGCGGGGTCGTCCGCACACCGGCCGTCGGCCTCGATACGGCCGACGACGTTGTGGAGGAGTTCGTGGTTCATCGTCTTGCGCTGTTTCAGGTCCGGCCGGTCGCCGTTGACGATGGAGAAGTGGCCGCCGACCCGTCCCATCCCGACGTACCGGCCGGCGTCGAACTCGACGAACATGACGACGCGGTAGGGGCCGTAGGCGTCCCCGGCGCGGGCCTTCCCGTCCTCGACGAGCGCGCGGAACGAACTGCTGGACCCGTCGAAGGTGTGCGACTGTTCGACCGTTCCCCGGTCGTCGACGTGGAGCGTGATCCCCGTCGAACCGTCGGGGTTGGGAACCGGCATCTCGGCCCAGTCATCCTCGATGGCGTCGTAGGAGGAAGGCCCCACCGACGCCGCGTCGGTGTACACCTGGACGTACAGGTCCATCCGCAGCGGGTCGGCGTCGGGCATGGCGACGCCCGCCGCCGTCTCGCCCGTGACTTCCGCGCTGTCGGTGAGGCCGTCGCCGTCCGTGTCCGCCATCGTCGGGTCGGTGCCGATTTCGGCCTCCCGGCCGTCGGAGAGGTCGTCGCCGTCCGTGTCCGGGTCGGTTGGGTCGGTGGGTCCGTCGACCTCTTCGCCATCTCCGAGACCATCGTCGTCCGTGTCGGCCACCGTCGCGTTCACGGCCGTCGATTCGACTTCCCGAGCGTCCGAGAGTCCGTCACCGTCAGTGTCGGCGGCGTTCGGGTCGGTTCCGAGGTCAACTTCGCGTGCGTCGTCGAGGCCATCGTCGTCAGAGTCGACGAGCGTCGGGTCCGATCCCAGTGCCACTTCGCGACCGTCGTCCAGCCCGTCGGCGTCCGTGTCGGTAGCGCTGGGATCGGTCCCGAGCGACCGTTCCCGCCCGTCCGAGAGCCCGTCGTCGTCCGTGTCGGCGACCGTCGGGTCCGTTCCGATGGTGTGTTCCCGGTCGTCGTCGACCCCGTCGCCGTCGGTGTCGGCCGTCAGCGGGTCCGTCCCCTCGAGCAACTCCGTCGCGACGGGACGCGAGTCGCCGTCGACGTCGAGCGCGTTCGTCGTACCGAGGGCACCGGCTGTGCTGGTAAAGAGGAGGGCGGAGATAAGGACCGCGGCCCACTGGGACATCGATTACCTCACAGACACCGATCCCGTTACTTACCACTTTCCCCTCTTGCGGTTTCGGCATCATGTTCGGGTACTCATGATACGTATCTCTGGTGCTCCCGGGTTGCGTGTGAGCGACGGAACTACTGTGTTGACCAGTTCGAGATAGGAGCACTCTCACTGGCATCAACGACAAAGGAAAGCCCCCGACCGCTCGGGTCGGGGGGCTTGCTGCGCTCCTCGGCTTCGCCTGCGGTGCTTACTGCGCCCGCCTTCCCCGAGCGGTCGGCCCCTTTCAGTCCCACCCGAGTCGGCTGATCGGTCAGGAGATACGGGCGGGACTGAAAGGGGCGGCTGACTCCGGGACCCCAGCGCAGGTGAGCCGAACGAAGTGAGGCGAACGTCGGAGGACCACCGAAGCGAGTCTTTCGGTGCCGGAGCCAGCCGGGGCTTTCCTTTCTTGTTGGCTGTTCCAATAGCTGTTCAGACGACCAGTAATCGACACAGTAGTTCAATAACGCAGTCCCGGTCGGAACAGGACCTCAGACCGACAGCTCGTCGTCCTCGTCGCCGGAGTGGGCGCGGACCCAGAGTTCACCGATGCGGGAGAGACGCGTCCGGTAGGACTTGCCGTGTTCCTCCTGTTCGATGTACCCCTTGCCGCCGGGGCCCAGGCGGTCGACGTTGTAGATGACCTTCGAGCGGAAGCTGTCGGTGTACTCCTCGCCGAGTTCGCGGGCGAGCTCGTGGGCCAGTTCGCTGACGCTCTCGAACTCGCCGTGTTCGCCCAGCGTGAAGAGGATGACCTCCTCGAACGGTTTGACGTTGGAAAAGAGCGCGACGGGGAGTTCGACGACGTGGCTGCCGCCGACTTCCTTGGCACCGATGGTCGTCCCGCGCTCGTCGAACTCGTCGAGCAGGTCCTCGGCGGCCCCGTGGCGGTCGTCCACCCGTTTGGCCAGGTCGTCGTCGTCGACGGCCTCGACGACGTCGTCGAGGAGGTCGCGCTGCTTGCGCAGTTCCTCGGCGAGTTCGGTCTCCAGGTACTTCTCGGGGACGGTGTAGTAGGTGTGGACTCGCTGGCGGTCCTCCTCGCGTTCGACCATGATGGAGTGGGCCGCCGTGGCGAACGCGAAGGAGACGGTGCGGGGCATCGCGGAGATGTTGACCCACACCGCCGCGTCGTCGGCCCGGTCGAGTTCGGCGTTGATGAGCGCGAAGGCCTGCTCGAAGGCGGCGTCGTAGTCGTAGACGTCCGCGACGACGACGCGCTCTGTCTCGGCGCCGAGGAGGTTCCGGTAGTCCTTCTCCAGTTTCTCGGCGAGGTTGCGCGAGTACTCGACGTTTGCCTCGCTGCCCACCGCCCCCTCCAGCAGGATGACCCGGTCCACTTCGAGGTGTTCGCGCACGAGCGGCGCGATGAGCCGGTCGTAGTCGAAGCCGACCGGCACGATGTGGGTCTGCATACCTGACATAGCGGGCCTGTGGGTATAAAAAGGACCAGAATCGATCCTACGCCTCCTCGACGGAGCGAGAGTCGGTCAACACCTTGTACAGCGCACCGAGGAGGCCACCGAACAACAGCGTCGCTCCCACGGCGAATATCACCAGCGCGAATAGCTTGACCGGGAGCGGAGCAACGACCAATCCGATTGCACTCAGGTACGAACAGATGCCGCCGACTACGGCCACGGCGTAGAGTTTCAGCAATTCTCCACTGGTCGCATACCGGAACGCGTCGAGCGCGGTGATCTGGCCCATACATTACGGTAAAACCACCGGGGAAAAATGTCTGCGATCGCTCCAACAAACCGCTTCGGCGTCAGGCTCTGTATCGAAGGCCTCTGTGTCCGGATTTCGGCCGGTTGCGAGATCTCGATGGCTTCGAGGCGGCCTCCCAGTCACAATCGAATCCGATCGGCCTCACGACTACTCCGAGACGGGCTCGAACGAGTCGTTCCCGCACTCGCAAACGCCGTCCGTTCCGATGGGGCGTAGCTCCCCCGACGCCGTAGACTGCACTGGATAGATGCTTCCGCACTTGCGACACCGTCCGAGCGTCTGTGGGTCGCCGCCCGACTTCTCACCCTCACCCATGAACGAATCATCGGTGGAACGGACGTAAATGTTGGTTCCATAACGGCGCGAGAGTTCGACCGGGGATCGAACCGGAAGCGACGGTTCGGGATTCGTCTTCGGCGAAAGCGTGTTCCACTCATAGTGGTGGTTGTAACTTTGTACCGGCGTTCGACGGCACCGACCGCGTCGAACGCGGGTACGGGCTTACAACCGCCACTATCAGTCGCTCTCGACGCCGGAGACGACGTAAAGCGACGAGTCCTCGCCCGGCGAGGGAGTCGTCGCGAGCGAGAAGACAACGGTCAACAGCAGGCCGAGGAGCATGCCGACGATAGATGCCGACCAGCCGAGATAGTACTGGGACGGATCGTCGACGAAGAACACGTTCACCATGTAGAACAGCTGTGCCCCGCCGAGACCGACGTACATTCCCCAGCGCGTCGTCCGGGACCAGTAGAGCGCGACCAGCACGGGGAGCGCGAGCTGGGCGAAGCCCCCGAACGCCGTGTCGCCGATCTCCACGAGCGTGCCGGGCGAGTAGAGGCTGGCGACGAAGGAGAGCGTCGCGAAGACGACGACGCCGACCCTTGCGACCAGGGCCTCACGGCCGCCCGCCTCGCCTGTCGCGCTCGCACCCGTCAGCGGCCGGTAGATGTCCCGCGTCAGGTACGACGCACCGGACAGGAGCATCGAGTCGCTGGAGGACATCATCGCCGCCATCGCGGCCGCGACGACGGCCGCCGTGAACCAGCCCGCGGTGTACTCGTTGAGGATAGCTGGGATGACGTTGCCGTTCTCCGGCACCGTGACGCCGAGGCCGGCGGCCCACGCGCCGAGCATGAACGCCGGCACGAAGAGAAGCACGACGAGTATCGGCCACAGCGCGAGCGTGCGCTTGAGTACTTTCTCCGAGCGAGCGACGAAGAATCGCTGGTTGATCTGGGGGAACATCGTCACGCCGAAGGCGATACTCACCGCCGTCGAAATCACGTACTGCGGGGAGTAGAGCCCGCCGCCGAGCGCGAGGAATTCGGGATTGGCCTCGCCCATGCTGGCCGTCGCCGAACTCAGGCCGCCGACCGCGGAGAGGACCCACGCGACGGCGGCCCAGATGAGCCCGAGCATCACCAGACCTTGGAGGGTGTCGGTCCAGGCGACGCCGCGCATCCCCGAGACGGCGACGTAGACGATCATGAACAGGGTGATAGCGCCCGCGCCGACCCAGAACGGCACCGCGCCGTCGGTGAGGCCGACGATGGCCTGGCCCGCCCCCTGCTGCTGGATCATCACGTAGGGGAAGAGCCAGAAGATGCTGACCGCGGCGACGCCGCCCCGCAGCCAGCGCGAGCCGAAGCGGTCGCCGAGCATCTCACCGAGCGTGACGTAGCCGTGTTTCTGGCCGACGAGCCACTGTTTGTACCCCAGAATGTACCAGAGGACGGCGAAGATGATGCCGTCCATCAGTCCCATCACCAGGATCCACTCGGGCCCGGCAGAGAAGGCCAGATTCGGTCCGCCGAAGAAGGTAAACGCCGACAGCAGCGTCGCGAACGTGGTGAACAGCAGGACGACGGTTCCCAGGGTTCGACTGGCGAGGTAGTAGTCCTCGGCGGTGCGGTCGGTCAGCCGGTAGGCGACGACGCCGATGGCCGCCGCCAGGACCATGTATCCCCCGACGATGGCAAGCTGGAGTGCGGTGTCAGCCACGCTGGCTCACCTCCTCGGCGTCGACCGGGTCGTCCGCCTCGGTCGTCTCGCCGTGTCCAGCGTCGGCTCGAACGATACCGATTCCCCACGCGCGCTTCGTGAAGACGTAGAAGACGACCGACGCGAGCGCCATCCAGCCGACGTGCCACCAGACCCACAGCGGCAGGCCGGCGACGACCGTCGCGTCCCGCCAGAGGAACCACGGGACGGCGAGCGCGACGAGCACGAACGCCACGGCAGCCCAGCCCGCCAGCCGGAGTCGGCCCTCTCGTTCTCCACGCGCCGCGTTCGCGCCACTCATGATTGGCGTATCGTTGGGCTGGTCGCACATAGTAATGACGAATCTCTCAGAAGAGAGGTATCGAAGAGAAATTCTGTTCGAATCGTCTGATCGGAGAATAGGACGGCCGTCAGTAGAGCCGGGTCCCGTTGGGCACCTCGCGTTCGGGTTGCAGGTGGACGACGTCGCCGTCCGCGTCGTCGACGCCGGTGACCAGACACTGGCTCTCGAACCCCGCGATGTTCACTGTCCCGAGGTTGACGACGGCGAGCACCTGGCTCCCGAGCAGGTCCTCGTGGTCGTAGTTGTCCGTCAGCCCAGCGGCGGACTGGCGGACCGCTTCGCCGAAGTCCACCTCCAGTTTGTAGACGTCCTTGCGCGCCTCGGGAAAGTCCGCGACGGAGACGACTTCGCCGACGCGCATCTCCACGTCCGCCAGAAACTGTGCCGGGTCGATGTCCTCCTCGTCGATTCCCATACACCTAGTTATCTGATGTGCGGGATTGCAGTTTCGTTTGCTCTCGAACCGCTCGCGAGCGAAGCGCGCGAGCGTTCTTTTTCGCCCACGTTTTTCAAGGAGTGGTTCCCGTAGCGAGCGGAGCGAGCGAGGAAACCCGACGCTGAAAAAGGTGGTCCTCCAGAAACTGTGCCGGGTCGATGTCCTCCTCGTCGATTCCCATACCGGACTCTGAACCGTGGCGACGTAAACTGTTGTGTCGGCCCGGTGACGGTAGCAGGCGCGTCGCCGTAGCTATTTCAGGGCGCGATCCGAAACCAGTGGCATGCAGACCGCTATCCAGCTGTACACAGTGCGCGACGTCGAGAAGCCGCTGCCGGAGATCGTCACCGACGTCGGGGAAGCGGGCTACGACGGCGTGGAGTTCGCCTACAGAGTCGAGGACGCGGACCGCGACGCTGTCCGGACCGCGCTCGACGAGGCCGGCCTCCAGGCCGCCTCGGCCCACGTCGGTATCGACGCCATCGAAGCCGACCTCGACGCGGTCGTCGCGGCCGCCGACGCGCTCGGCTACGACGACGTCGTCGTGCCGTGGCTCGACCCCGAACACTGGGAGACCGTCGAGGCGGTCGAGGCGACCGCCGCCCGACTCGCCGGACTCGCCGAGAAGCTGTCGGAGGCGGGCCTGACGATGCACTACCACAACCACGACCAGGAGTTCGTCGAGACGGAGGCGGGCGTCGCCTTCGAACTCATGGCGGACCAGACCGACTTCATGCTCGAACTCGACGCGGGGTGGGCACTCGCGGGCGGCGCGGACCCCGTCGAACTGCTCCACCGGTACAGCGACCGGGTCTCACACGTCCACCTCAAGGACGTGAACCTCGACAGCGACGAGGTACCGGCGCTCGGCGAGGGCGACCTCGACATCCCCGCCGTCGCCGAGGCGGCCCACGAGATCGGCGCCGAGTGGCTCGTCTACGAGAACGACCAGCCCCGCGACCCGGTCGCGGCGATCCCCCACGGCGCCGACGTGCTGTCGCGGCACGTCTGAGACGGACGGTCGTAACTGTCCTCAGTCGTATCGTCGTTTTCGCCCGGGTCGGCAGCTATTTGAGTCGCGACACCGAATTTAATACCAATCCACGCGGTGGCGCGAGTGTCGACCGCCGCCGCACCCAAAGGACAGTATGCACGATTCAGCCAAATATCTCATCCACGCCGACATCACCGCCAACGGAGTCGTCGAGCGAAACGACGTCGTCGGTGCCATCTTCGGCCAGACCGAGGGGCTCCTCGGAGAGGACCTTGACCTCCGCGAGCTACAGGACCACTCCAAGGTGGGCCGCATCGACGTCGACGTCGACTCGGAAGGCGGCCAGTCCTTCGGCGAAATTACCATCGCCAGCGGGCTCGACCGCGTCGAGACGGCGCTGCTCGCGGCCTCGCTGGAGACCATCGAACGGGTCGGCCCCTGCCGGGCGACTATCGAGGTAAGCGACCTCGAAGACGTCCGGCAGGCGAAACGACGCACCGTCGTCGACCGGGCGACGGACCTGCTCGCAAACCTCGAAGCGGACGCGGTCACCTCCGTCGACATCGTCGACGAGGTTCGCCAGCGCGTCCGGGTCGAGAACGTCACCGAGTACGAGGGGTACCCCGCCGGCCCGCGCGTCGCCGACAGCGACGCCATCGTCGTCGTCGAGGGCCGCGCCGACGTCCTCCAGCTCCTGCAGTACGGCGTCAAGAACGCCATCGCCGTGGAGGGAACCGACGTCCCCGAAGCGGTCGCCGAGCTGACCAAACGGCGGACGGTCACCGCGTTCCTCGACGGCGACCGCGGCGGCGAACTCATCATGAAAGAACTCACACAGGTCGGCTCGGTCGACTACGTCGCGTTCGCCCCGCCGGGCACCGGCGTCGAGGACCTTTCACGCGGCCAGATAACCGCCGCACTCCGTGAGAAGGTGCCCGCCGAATCCGTCGTCGAGGCGACAGAATCCGGCCCGTTCGGCGAGCGAGAACCCGACACGCAGCTATCTGACGACGAGGGTACGGCCGGCGACGGCACGCGCGGCGGTACCCCTGATGCAGTCGGAGACGGGCCCGACGGCGACGGATCCACCACTGACGAGTCCAGCGCGGGCGACTCCGCCGCGGAACAGGCCACTGGCGAAATGGCCGAGGCGGACGGCGGGACCGCGGAGCAGTCTGCGCGCACCGACGCTCCGATATCCACGACACCCGGCGACGGCGCGACGCCGGCCGACACGGCGTCGACGGTGGAAGTGACGGCGGGGGAGACGACCGCCACAGCCGAGTCGTCGTCCGCGACAGCGACGGACACCGCATCGAGCGAGACGACCAACACGGTGGCGGGCCACGTCCAGGCGGTCATCGCCGACGACACCGGCCGAGTTCGGTTGCTCGACGAGACGGCGCGAGTGCTGGAAGAAGGGGCGGTCGAGGACGCCTTCGACCTCGTCGACGAACTGGACGCCGTCCCCGAGACGGTCGTCCTCGACGGGCCCGTCACCCAGCGCCTGCTCGACGTGGCCGCTCAGCGCGGCGTCCGGCACGTCGTCGGCGGAAGCGAGGGCGAGTATGTCAAACAGCCCACCAACGTCCGCGTGCGGACGATAGACGACTTCTAGCGGGGCCGGACCCGGCGATACTAGAGGGACCTGGCCAGCACGACCGCGTCGCCGTCGCCGTCGTAGTGGTCCGCCACCTCGTCGACCACGTCGAAACCGAAGGTTTCGTAGAAAGAACGCACCCGGTCGTCGTCGGCCCGCGCGGTCAGCCGGATAGTTTCGAACCCCGCCGGTCTGAGCCTGTCGAGCAGCGCGGCCAGCAACTCGGAGCCGTACCCTTGCCCCTGTTCGGCTGGTGTGACGGCGAGTTCGGCGACGTACGCGACGTCGTCGCCGCCCACGACGAGCGCGTAGCCGAGCGGCCGGTCCGTCTCGACGACGAGGCATATCGGCGGGCCGTCGACGCCGAGTTCGAGAAGCTCGGGCCAGTACTCGTCGAGTGCAGCCTCCTGAATCGCGCGGAGCGCATGGTAGTCGGCCGGTTCGGCCGGTCTGATCATGCGAGAACGAGGACGGCGAGCGCCACGCCGACGGCGGCCGCCGCGACGGTGGCCAGCAGGTTCACGCCCTGGTTGTCGACGACGCGCCCCTCGATAGTGGCGCCGAGGACGCTGTCGACTGTCATCCCCGCGACGCCGGCGCCGAGGACGACGGCCGCGCCCACCGCGTCGACGGGGTCGAACAGCGCCCCGGCGATGCCCGCGATGATGCCGGCACCGACGAGCCCGGCGACCTCACCCTGCCAGGTGATGGCACCGTCGGTTCCGGGGTCGACGCGCTCGAACGTGGTGATGAGCCGCGGGTCGTCGTAGAGCCCACCGATCTCCGAGGAAAGGGTGTCACTCATCGCCGCGGCCAGTGACCCGGCGAAGGCGAAGAGGAACAGGAGCGAATCGAGGTCGGGGACGTCCTGGCTGGCCGCCCAGCCGATGACGGCGACCAGCGCGACCAGCGAGTTCGCCAGGACGTTGCCGCTGCCCCGGGCGCCCTCGTTCTCCTCGGCGATGCCGCGGCGTTCCTTCTCCTCGTAGCGGAACTTCGAGGCCAGCCCTCCGAGGCCGAAGAAGGTGATGAGCATGGCGAACCAGCGGAAGTCGCCGAGCACCATCGTCAGCAGGCCGAGGAAGACGCCGGTGAGCATCCCCGGCAGCGACGCCGTATCGAGCGCGTACGCGACGTAGCCGAGCGCCACCGTCACGGCGAGCGCGACGGCGATACGGGTGGTCGTCACGTCCTCGAGGGGCAGATCAGAGAGGAGCCACAGCAGGAGTCCTATCGAGACCATCACGAGGGGGTCGTCGCGTTCGAAGAGGACCGACCGGAGGAGCGCCCCCAGGAGCGCCCCGCTGGCGGCGAGGAAGGCGACGACCGCGACGAACTCGCCGGTCAGGTCGATGCCGACGAGCCGTGCGGCGACGGCCTGGCCGACGACGGCCCCGGCGAACCCGCCGACGACGAAGCCGGCGGTCGAGAGGATGCGCTCGCCGGTGAACGCGTCGGTGGCGTTGCCGGCGACGTTGCCGACGCCGAGGACGAAGACGCTCCCGACGAACACCCACGTGGGCAGCCCGAACTGGCCGGCCAGCAGCGCGAGACCGGCGGCCGCGAGCGAGAATCCGGCGAGTCCGTACAGCGTCCCGTCCTGTCGGTCACCGGGACGGGCGAACAGGTCGAACAGGGCGCGGTCGTCGTCGACGGTCAGCGCGACGGCGGCGACGAGCACGAACGGTGCCGCCATCGCCGCCGTCGCGACGAGCGACGGTGCCGCCCCCAGCGGCGCGGCGAGGGCGGCGACCGTGTCGGATCCGGCGCCGACGACGACCGGGGCCAGCAGCGCCAGGCTGCCGACGAGTGCGAAGGCCACGGCCCGCCGGACAGTCGATGTCACGTCCCGCCGTTCCGCGGAGAGGCACTTACCCTTTCCGGACTTCCCCACGTCAGCGCCCGCCAGCGGCTCCGCCTGTCGACGTATCACCACTTTCGTGTTCGGAGCGGTGTGGCCGTCGAGGACCCTGTCGAGTAGTGAGGTTTAGGAGTACCCCCGCCGAAGTGACAGGCGTGCCACTCTACGACCGGTACCTCGCTGCCCGCCTCCAGTCCAGCGACGCCGACCTGCCCGAGACGGTCGCACTGGTCATCACCGAGCGCGACCTGCTGGAACCGGGCGCCTACGACACGCTGGAACAGTTCCTCGACCTCGCGTTCCAGTTCGGTACCGAGCAGGTGGTCGTCTACGTCAGCGTCCTCGACGAGGGCGCCGTCCCGACGCTCCGCCGAGAACTCGAACGCGTCAGGGCGCCCGGCGAGGTCGCCGTCCGCGGCCCCGACGACGACGAGCAGGTCGACGCGCCGGTCCAGATTTCCATCGGCCTCGGCGGGAAACACGAGTTCGCGACGGCGGTCAAGGGCCTCGCCGAGGAGGCCAGGGCCGGCGACCTCGACCCCGCAGACATCGACGAGGACGACGTCGACCGCCGGCTCGTCTTCCCGACGGCGCCGGACCTGGTCATCAAGACCGGCGCCGAGCGGCTCTCCGATTTCATGATCTGGCAATCGGTCTACTCGGAGCTGTACTTCACCGACGTGAACTGGCGGAACTTCCGCGAACGGGACTACCTGCGAGCGTTGCGTGATTATCAGGACAGACAGCGCAGGTTTGGGCGCTAAGCTTCTGCGAAACGATCAATCAGCGGCGGGCTCGACTTCGTCCTCGATGGCCTCCCGCTCGGCGCTGGGGAGCGCGTCCTTGAACCGGCCGAGCACCTGGCGGGCCTTCGGCGCCTCGGCAGACCCGACCGCACGCACGAGCGCGAGGGCGCGGCGGGCGCGGTGTTTCCGCCACGACGCCTCGCGGTTCTCGTAGGTCCGGATCGCTCGCAGGAAGTCGATCCGGCGGAATTCCGGCCAGTAGGGCGCACAGAAGTAGACGGCGGCCTCGTTGCCGTTGGCGTGCCACGGGAGGAAGTTAGAGGTCCGTTCGTCGCCGCCGGTGCGGACGATGAGGTCCACGTCCCGGGTCGGCCCCTCGTAGAGGCGTTCCTCGACGGCGTCGACGTCGACGTCCTCGGGAGCGATGTCACCGTCGGCGACGGCGGTGGCGACGTCCCGGGCGGCGTTCAGGAGCTGACTCCGGCCGCCGTATGCGAGCGCGACGTTGAGGTGGAGGCGGTCGTAGCTCGCAGTGCGTCGCTCGGCGTATTCGATGGCGTCCTGGACGCGCTCGGGGAGCATGTCGATCTCGCCGATAGCGCGGATCCGCACCTCGTTCTCGTGGACGCGCTCGGCGTCGGCGAAGGTGGTGAGCTTCTCCTCGACGAGGTCGAAGATGGCCTCGAGCTGGTCCTCGGGCCGGTTGAAGTTCTCCGTCGAGAAGGTGTACAGCGTCACCTCGTCGATGTCGAGTTCGTCCGACCAGTGGAGCAGCGCCTCCGTTGTCTCGGCACCCTCGACGTGCCCCTCGGTCGTCTCCTTGCCCTCCTTTCGCGCGTACCGGCGGTTGCCGTCCTGGATGACGGCGACGTGTGACGGCGTCGAGGAGAGCTCCCACTCCAGCATGCGCTCGTAGACCCCCTGGGCGAGCGCGCGGACCCGCGTTAGCATTGTGTGAATGATTTCAGGCAGTCGATAAGTAGCTTGTGCTCCGCGTACGCCTCCGCTGTGGGCCCGAAACCGAAGCTGTCTTCCAGGCGCAGGATTTTAATAGTTGAATCGCTTCTAGACGGCTGCAATGGCGACCGGTACGGTTGACTTCTTCAACGACACAGGCGGATACGGTTTCATCGATACCGAAGACTCCGACGAGGACGTCTTCTTCCACATGGAGGACATCGGCGGTCCAGACCTCGAAGAGGGTCAGGAAGTCGAGTTCGACATCGTGCAAGCGGACAAGGGTCCGCGGGCTGAAAACGTGGAGCGACTGTGACCATGGCGACTGGCACAGTCGACTTCTTCAATGATACCGGAGGGTACGGCTTCATAGAGACTGACGATGCCGACGACGACGTCTTCTTCCACATGGAAGACGTCGGCGGCCCCGACCTGGAAGAAGGTCAGGAGGTCGAGTTCGACATCGTGCAGGCGGACAAGGGTCCGCGCGCGGAGAACCTGACGCGACTGTAAGCAGCGGCGCTTCCAGTTGTGCTTTCTTTCGATGCTTCCCGGTGAGTGGCGACGCTGTCTGCAGCGTTGTCTCCTCCGTTTCCTCGGGAGAGTCCCCAGTCCACATCCGACCGCATCCACCATGGCTGCTGACCGGACTCGCTCACTCCGAGATAGATGCGATAAATCACAGCGGAACGAGCCCGAAGCACCAGATACCAGCAACTATCAAATGCAAAAATCCGCCCCCAGACATAAAATTATATTCTCAGAACATCATTCATCGTAACTGGCGAAGAAATTATATGTATTGTGTTGGTGTGAAAGTACATACAGATGATGGGTGCACGGGGAGTGGTTGCGGTGGTAATGGCAATTCTTCTAGTGACCGCGCCGGTCACGGCGCACGTCGACGACGTCTTGTCCGGAACCGACGCGAGCGCAGTAGCGGACCGCTCTGTCGCCGAAGCGAGCCTGGATCGCGACATCGCGCCGACGCAGGGCCCGCAAACTGGGGTCGTCGTCAGGCTGGATACAGCGACTCAGACCGCTGAAAACGTCTCCGTTACGCCGTATCGACCGGGAGAAGCCGGCAACGTATCGAGCGCTGGTCCGGCCGCCTACGTGAGCGCGACGAACGCCAGCGCACTGAGCAATGCGACCGTCTCGGTGCCTATCGCAGATTCGGCCCAGGCCGAACTCGAATCTATCTCAGTCTACTACTGGGATGGGACCGGCGAACGTGGCTGGCAGCGTCGGCCGACGGACGTGGATTCGGCCCAGCGCCGGGCGAACGCAACAATCCCGGGGACTGGCTTCGTGACGGTCCGGAACGAGACGGCCTGGAACACCTCGACTCGCCTGCGACGTCCGGCCACCATCGCGCCCGAGGAAGCGGATGGGGTGTACGTCGCGGCGGCGAACGGTTCCGTTCGGAAGTTGCGGACGGAAAACGGATCGCGAGTGTGGAACCGCGATCTCGCGGGAGCCGGCGAGACGGCTGTCGCACTGGACGACGAGGGGACGGTCTACGGTGCCGTCAACGAAACCGGGGTGATCACCGAAATCGACTGGGTGGACGGCTCCGAAACCGGGCAGATAACGTTCGACAGGGGTGTCTTCGAGCTGTCGAGCGGACGCGACGGTGAAGCTATCGCCGCTGCCAACGTGCCCCGAGGCGGGAATCTGACGAGCTACGACGCCGGAGCGGGCTATCGGCCCTGGACGCTGACGTTCTTCACCGAGAGCAGTCCCGCGTTCCGGATCGACGACATCACGCAGAGCAGTAGCGGGACCGTCTACGCGGGCCTGTACTTCGAGGGACGACAGCGAGGGGCACGTCTCGTTCGACTGAATCCCCAGAATATCACCGGTGGAGACGGGTGGAGCCAGACGGACTGGAAACGCACGCTGGAAGCCGACGGGGTGAACGACGTGACCGAGGGGCCCAACGATAGTCTCTACGTCGCGACGTCTCTCGGCGTCCAGCGAGTCGACACCACAGACGGCAGCCAGATTTGGGCGACCCCCATGACAGGCGGGGGATCGGAACTGGCCGTCGCTTCCGACGGGAGCGTCTACGCCATCGAGCCCGGAGGCGAGAGTGAGACGCCGAGGCTCGTGAAACTGGATCCCGCGACCGGTGACGTCGGCTCCGAAACCGCGCTGCCCGTCGCGACCGAGGCATCCATCGTGGGACTCGATACCGGTGCAGACGGGACGGTCTACGTCGGTTCGAGGTCGGGCCCAGTGTACGATCCACCAGAGGACGACGACGGCACTACCCAGCGGATCGTGTCCGTCTCGGGTCAGGATGCCGCCATCGAGAACGTCGACCCCGTCACTGGTGCCGTGACGGCCGGCGACCACGCTGCTGGCGCGGGCGCACCCGGGAACGTCGCACAGATGGGGCTCGTCGGCGGTGACGCTCCGGACGTGTTGTCGTCCGCCCTTGCGACCGTCCGTTCCTCGTTACTGTCGACCCAGGCGGCCAGCGATGTGTCGATAGCAGCGACCGAGACCTCTCTCACGACAGGAGAGGACCTGACCGTCGAGTTCACCGCCGACGCGCAGACGACCGCGACGGTGCGAGTGAAGTCGGCCGGTGGACAGACGTTGCTACAGCAGCAGGTCACCGCACGTTCACAGCCCACGCGATTCAGCGTCTCGAACCTGCCCGAAGGTGAGTACACCGTCGCCATCGAAACGTCGAACGGGCTCACCGACGCGACCGAGACGGTGTCGGTCAGCAGTCCCGGCACGGAGACCGGACCGACGCATCTCTCGATACAGGCGGTCGAACGGAATCTAACGGTGGGCCAGGATCTGACCGTCGAGTATTCCGCCGACGCACAGACGGAGGCGACACTGGCGGTCGAGTCGGTGTCCGGCGACACGCTCCTCAGCCAGTCGGTCACGGTTCGGAGCCAGCCGAGCCAGTTCTCCGTGTCGAACCTCCCCGAAGGTGAGTACCAGGTCGTCCTCGAATCGACAGCGAACGACCTCCAGAGTTCGACCGACACCGTGACCGTCGGCGCGACCGCGATGGCCACCGAGACCGAGAGTGAAGCCGGAACCGCAACGGAGACAGACGCACCGACCCCGACGGAGACCCTAACACCGACCGAGACTGCGACGGAGACCCTAACACCGACCGAGACTGCGACCGCGACAGTCACTGCGACCCCAACGGCGACCGAGACCAGTGGGGTATCGATCCGCGCGCTGGAGAACACGATCGCGACAGGCGAGGACCTGACCCTCGAATTTTCTGCACCGACCCAACGAAGCGCGACGCTACGGGTCGAAACGACGGGCGGGCAGTCACTCTACAGCAAGTCGGTCACCGCGGGACCGCAGGTGCAGCGGTTCTCCCTCTCCGGGCTCCCCGAGGGTGACTACCGGGCCGTACTCGAACCCAGTGACGGGACGACGGTGGAAACCGACGTCGTTCACGTCGGGCAAGACAGTACCGAAACCGAGACTCCGGCAACGACCACTGAAACGCCCACGGCGACTGAAACCGAGAGACCCAGTGGTCCGACGCTCTCGGCCGCCGCTCCCCCTAACGAGTTCACCACGAGCGAACCCCTCGAGATCGAACTGGGATCGGATACATCGACCGATGCCACGCTTCTGGTCAATACAACGGCGGGAGAGACCGTCTACGAGACGTCAGTCTCGCTCGTCGACGGCACGACGACGTTCAGCCTGTCGGGGATTCCGGCGGGCGAGTACGTGGTCCGCATTCGAGACTCGGATAGCGGAGAGTCTGCGACGACAGACCCGATCGAAGTCAGGTCGATAACCCACGGATTGGACGTCAGCCCGTCGAACCCGTCGCCGGGAGAGTCCGTGGCGCTATCCACCTATCAGAACGAACCGGGACGGAACGGTTCCATCACCGAAACCACGTGGGACTTCGGTGACGGTGCGACCTCCACGGTCTCTGGCTCTCGGACAACCCACGCCTTCGAGGAACCGGGCCGGTACGAGGTCGAGGTTACCCTCGTCGACGAATTCGCCGGAACGTCCAGTCACAACGTGACTCGGACGGTCACCGTCGGCGATCCGGCGGCGTTCCACGAGGTCGGGACGGTGACCGCACTCGACCCGAATGGCTCGGTCAAGTGGCAACGTGAGTCGGACGTCGCGGTCACGGATCTGGCGGCTCACGACGACGTCGATGCAGAGAGGAACTCGGAGGGAGCGACCACACCGATCTGGTCGATTCCGGTGCCCGAAAGCAACGTGACGATGATCCAGGCCGCCGCTCGGCTGAAGGGCTCGAGTAACGAAAGTGGGACGCTGGTCGCACGAGACGGCGACGGAGAGGTCAGTACGATAGCCATCGAGAACAAGAGCTGGACGACAGTCACCCTGCCAGTGACCGCATTCGCCGGAGAGTCGGCCACAGTGACGGCACAAAGTCCCGAGAACGGGACGGTAGAAATCCGGGACCTCCGCGTATTACGGGACGACGACGGCGACGGCCTGCCGAACTACGTCGAATCCCAGTCAATAGTGCTACCGTTCGGTCATGCGCCAACGGTGTCACTGGACCCCCAGTCGGCCGACACCGACGGCGACGGACTTGCTGACGGACGGGAACTCGCCTTCGGGCCTTCTAACGGGTCTGCACTGGATTCGACGGTGACGCCGATTCGTGCACGGGGTGACCCCAGTCGAGCAGACACAGACGGCGACGGGCTGACAGATTCAAGCGAGTCTGACTTCGATGGACTACGCCCGTTCCTCATCGATTCCGACGATGACGGAACGCCTGATGGCGCCGAAGACCCGGACGGCGACGGACTGAACAATACCCAGGAACAGGAACTCGGAACGGCGCTGCTCGACGTAGACACGGACAGCGACGGATTGCCCGACGAGTACGAGCGGAACGTCACCGGCACGGATCCCCTGGTTGTCGACAGCGACTCGTCGAAGACCGCCGCAGACGAGTCGGGTAACAACGTCTCCGACGGCGCGGAGGACTTCGACGGGGACGGCCTCTCGACGGCGGGCGAATGGAAGTACGGCACGGATCCGCTGTCGAACGACACCGACGGCGACGGACTGAACGACAGTGTCGAGCTAACGCTGACACAGACCGACCCGCTTTCGGCCGATTCGGACGGTGACGGCACGCCAGATGCCGACGAGGACGCGGACGACGACGGGCTGTCGAATCTCGCGGAAGTCGAGAACGGGACGCACCCACTCGTCGCGGACATGGACCGCGACGGGCTCCTCGACGGCCAGGAGGTCGCGAACGGGACGAACGTCACGGTCCCCGACACCGACGACGACGGCCTCGACGACGGCGCCGAGATCGAACTCGGAACGGACCCGATCGACCCCGACACCGACGGCGACGGCACCCTCGACGGCAACGAGACCTTCACGATGACGGTCTCGACGGACGAGGCAGCCGTCCAGGTGAGCGGCACCGGCGACGTGAGCGAGCGCGTCTCTGTCCGCTCGGGCACGGGCAACCCCGTTATGACCGACAATCCCGCGATGGCGTCCTCGTACACGACTGTCCACGCCGGCGAGGGCGTCCAGGGCGAGTCAGTGACGCTGTCCTACGGAAACGGTTCGGTGGGTGAGGAGAGCGACCTCGGCGTCTACAGGTATCACCCGGAGACGGGCGTCTACGAAGCCCTCCCCTCCTCGGTCGACCCCGAGAGCAACCGGGTGACCGCCGACGTCGACCACTTCTCGACGTTCGTGGTCCTGAATCGGACGGCCTGGGAGGCCATCGAGAACCGGTCGGTCCCGGACAGAAATTCGGGCAACGAACGTGCAACCGTAGAGATGAAAATCTCTGGGAGCAACGACGCCTACGGTACTGTCACCGTTGAGAACGGCTCTATCGCCGACGTCTGGCACGGAAACAGCGTTGACAGTGACGGCAACGGCGATCCCCCAAGAGGATCGACATCCCAATTACAGTGTACCGACGACGAGCTGTACCGAATCAACGACACGACGATCGACTTCAATCTCGACACGTGTGGCGCGACCGACAGGTTCTTCGTCGACTACCGGCTGGACGGTCCGAATACGACGCTGGAACTGAATCTACGGACGACCGCTAACGGTCTGCAAGTAGGTGCGCACCAGTATTACTCCGACGCCCGGATTCCGATCCACGAAGCCGCTACGAACTACTCCGGAGCGGACTCAGACGGCGATGGCATTCCGGACCACATCGAGGAACAACCGATCCCGCTGGCGACCGGCGGGACCGTGAAAACGGATCCGAACGATGCGGATACGGACGGTGATGGACTGCCGGACGGTGCCGAAGTGAATCTGGCCACGAAGACGGCGGCTGGATATAAACTCGAAAGTGATCCAACGAAGACTGATACTGACGGCGACGGGCTCGGTGACAAACTAGAGTTGCGAGAGACGTGGACTGTTGACGTGGTCAGGACTGTGGACGGTGATCTGTACCGGCATCACAATCAGTCCGCTCACGATGAGCCAACTGAAGGTCGAACCACCGATACTGTCATGTTCAGTTCCTCGCCACTCAAAGCGGACACAGACGGTGATGGACTCTCTGACGCGCTCGAAAAGCGCAAAACCCACACCGATCCCCGATCACAGGATACCTACGCGATCACCGGTGAGCAAGAGGAGTATCTCTCGAAGCTCTACGATTACCAACTCCGGCCACTCGGCGTTCCCGTCTCCAGAGTCCAGACAGAGAGCGGCAACATCGATCTGACCGATGCGACGAGCGACTTCGACTATCAGATCGACCGATCCGAGGGGTTGGACGAGGATTTCGACCGGCGGGGTTCGCAAGACCTGTACCTGCTCGACGACGACCGAATCGGCGGTGCACCGACCGACACGTGGTTTTCGAACCGATACGAGAGTGTGACGAGCGCAGACCCCTGGATCGCAGACGTCGACGGTGACGGGCTGACGGACGGGCAGGAATACCGATACCTCACCGAGAGGGGCTACGGGGTTCTCGAACGCGGCTGGAGCCCGAATACGGCTCTGGATAACCGCGACACGGACCGCGACGGGGTGTTAGACGGCGAGGACCGCTGTCCGCACGAGTACAGTCCAGCGTCCCAGAACGGCTGTCGATTCGGCTTCAGTACGACGGTCCAGGTCCCGAACGACGCCGAACACGCACTCGTTCACATCAGACTCAGGCCGACCAGAGGAGTGGTCAATCCAGGATACGGATACATGTTCATAGCCAGGGATGGCGATGGGAACGTCGAGGGCGTCCACGTTGGCTCGGCCGAACAAGGCTCGCGCGCGAGCGGCGTCGACGACCGTGTTCTCACGCAACGCGTCGACCTCTCCCAATTCAGCGGCGAGTCAGTCTCAGTCGAACTTTACTGGCCGGACGAAGTCCGCTTCCACCACTTCACCATCGGCACGGACGACGACCGCGATGGGCTCGTGGATGAGGCCGAAGACCAATCGTGGCAGTTCTCGGCCGTCAGCAGCGGAAGTTCCGGGTCGAGTACGTTCGAGACGTCGTCGAACGAGGCAGACACGGACGGTGACGGTCTACGAGACGGTGAAGAGGTAACGTTCTACCGCAAGGACGGCGAGTGGGCGGTCTTCACGAAGCAGTCCTACTCGAACCCGACCCTGACCGACACCGACGGAGACGGACTGAGCGACGGAGCGGAGTTCGGGAAGAACTCGTGTACGAGGGCAGACACGGCCGACAGCGACTTCGACGGGGAAATCGACTCTGAAGATCCCAATCCCTGTGACTTCGAGAACCTCGGCCAGATGTACAGCGAGAACGGCCGGGCGATGATCGAGGGGGCAGCCCTCGGTGAGACCGGGATGCCCGAGGGCGTCTTCACGAGCGGCTACAACGGAAACACGGGATATCTCGTCGGCTGGATCGGTGGCTCTGCGGTCCCACTCGTCGAAGTCCCTGCAGACCTTCGTGATGCGGCGCAAAACGTCGCGCAGGGAGACTGGGGCGAAGCGGCTCTCGACGGCATCAGCCTGTTACCATTATTCGCCGATGACATTCCGAAGGCGCTCTCGATCTCCGGTAAGTGGGCCAAACTCAATCCCAGCAAATCCGACGAGGCGTATCTGACAATCAGAAAGTCCGGTCTGACTGACCAGTTCAGGCTTAGCGACCGAGTAAAGCTCGCGAACAATTTCGGGAAGCACGATGCCGCAGTTCGGCGGTTAGGTGAAGGAATGGGTAGGCCAGGTACGGCTGAGACACTCACGACGAACCTCGACGAAGCACCGACGAAGCGACTCACGACATATGATGGACCATATGCGACCGAGTTGAAACGCTCTATTATCGGATTCTACGGTGAGGGGTCAGGGGGTGATCATCTCGTTCGTTACATGACGACAGAGAAGATCAGCCAATTCACTAGCGACCTACACTACCTTGAGCGTGCGAATATCCCCTACAGTGAAACTGCCAAAAGTTTCGCGAGCCCGACAAAGTACAGCTCTAACAATGCCTGGAATCCTGCAAAAGGGGCCTTACTTGAGACCCGTATCGGTGCAAAGCTCTCGAAGCAGGGCGACGACGTGACTGCTATCGGGAAAAAAGTCGAGACGCCAGCCTGGTCCGACTTGAGCAAGTCCCAGAAGGACAACATCATGGACAACATGCCGAAAGGAACCAACAGGGCGGACGTACAAGATACCCTCAACGGTGCGGATACCGACTTAGACCTGATCGTAAATGGACGATACATAGAAGCGAAAAATAAGCCAAGTGGACTCGAAACGCAAAAGCTCATAGACAAATTCATTAGATACCGTGCGTTGCAGGCGCTCGGTCGGGCACCAGAGGGCGATATGGTAATTCGCTTAAGCAAGAAAGCCCATCAAAATGACGCGATCCCTGGTAACCTCAAAAGATATATTAAAAACACTGAGGGTATTCGGATCGGTGAACCAGTTAGCGTAACTGGATAGGAAAGCGCCAATTATTATCAAGTTTCCCTACTCGGATCATCTTAGGAATCAAAAAATGGCGAACGTAGTAATCCTAACAAAAGGAGCCGAGACCGTCGCTTTGTACGACCAGGTTCTCTCCTTTGTCTCTGATGACGGTGACTATACCGTTCGGAACGAGGGCGAGAACATGCTCGGGCAAAAGCGCATCAACGTCTCGCGGGATAGCTTCAAGTTCAAAATACTCGTCTTTAACGGACTCGGGGACGAATTCCCGGAGACCACACTCGTCCAGATCAACGTGCCGTCCGGGACGTTCGGCGAGGAAAGCGTCGTCGATTCGTCGGCGGCTTTCGATTCCGTCGTTGCGACCACGAAAGAAATTTACAACGAAATAGAGGTTTCGGAGAAGGCGACCTACAGCCTCGAAAACCATCAGCCGATGCACGCGCCGCTGTCGGGAGACGACTTGCCACCTACGGACCGGGCGTTCCTCACTTGGCTGGATATCTTCCCGCCCTCGGAGGTTGAGGCCATCGGGCATGATCACCTCCTTGCAGCACCCGCAACGCGGGTCCGAGAGTTTGATGATGGAAGCGTCCTACTCGTTTCCAAACACCCGGAAGATTCGGATCCGGATCCTTTGGACGAAGTCGCGGAACACCTCGGCATCCGGTCATGGGAAGACTACCCCAATGAGCGCGCCTCGCGAAGCGATTTCGACGAATAACGAGCTGATCGATACTCTCTATGCGTCTGATCGCAGTTTACTAACGTTTTATGGAGACCAACCACTGTCCGGTCCTTTCCGAGTAGCGAGGCCTGACACTAAACAAAGCAAAATAGAAAACATCGAAGACATCCCACAGGTCGGAACTAAAATTCGGATACACATGACTGACGCTATCGAAACGCGATACCTACTGCCGCCCGACAGTGAAGACTCGACCTCCGAAGAGGTAATTACGTTCATCGAAGAACATGATGAGTACGAACTGCACGAAGATGGAGAAGACATCATGGGACGTTCTAGACTACATTTTAGCAGAGGAGCTGTTAAGATAAAAGCCGTCTTTGACGACAAATCGGCCAAATATCCGGGCGGTACCCTGGGAAAATTCCGGGTACAGGTACGCCGACTCGATGGAACTGCAGATCTCGACGACGCCCCTGACCTCTGGAGGCTAATCGAATCCTCGACGGACATCTACAGCTTGTTGCCACAGAACGCGGTCGCAGTCTACAGTATCGAACCGGGCCAGGGTCCGTCTGTCCCAGTGGCAGATGGCGATGTTCCTCCATGTGATCGCGAATTCATTTCGTGGTTCGACGTCTATCCGCCGGGGGAAGTCGAGGCCATCGGCCGCGAAACGCTGATATCAGCCCCTGCACCACACGTCGAGGAACTCGACGACGGCAGCGTCCTCGTCGTTTCGAAGCACCCGACATCTGGGACATCGTTAGAAGAGGTCGCTGATCACATCGGAATCCCATCCTGGCGTACCGGTACTGACCTCACGTAGTCGGCCAGAATCGTGAGAGGTATGGGGCTAGCCGGTCGATTTCAGCGCATGACCGCGAGCGAGGACGGGGAGACGGTCGACCGCGACGCCATCGACAACGACCTCTACCAGCGGACGAAGGCGTTGCTCGAACCGGGCGACATCGAGTTGAACGGCGTCATCGTCCACACGACATACGACGGCCAGGAGGATATCGAGATGATGGAGGCTTCGCTGGAAGTGGGCGACGTCATCTCGGAGCACGCGGGCCACGACCCACAGGACGTGTACGTCTACTCGGGCAACGACGACCCGGACTTCTCCTCGAACCAGCACCAGGGCAAGACCATCGACGGCGACGAGTTCGTCTGGGAGTGCCAGCAGCTGCTCCGCGACGGCGCCTTCCGGCTCATCTTCTACTACGAGGCCAGCGCCGACCAGGAGGGCATCGTCGCGGACGTTCAGGATGCGGGCTACGACGTCACCAGCGTCGAGGGCTGAGATTCAGACAGCGACGCGGGCGGTACAGGACCGGCAGAACTCGAAGGCTGGATCGTTTCGCTCGCCGCAGTTCGGACAGATTTCTTCGTCGCAACTGGTTGCGGCCGGCGGTGCTTCGAGCCCACGACCTGCCTCGGGGGCGACGGTCTGGTACTGGTCGACGTAGTTGCCGATGGACAGCCGATCGACGACCCGGTACACCGCGGCGAAGGACAGCGGGACGGCGAGGCCCAGGGCGACGTAGACGAAGAAGTTCGCACCGAGCGTGACGTCGGGGAGCACGCGAAGGTGTTGTCTCGCCAATCATTTTGATTCGTCGAGAGTGAAGGACGAGTGGTACGTGACTGGAGGTAACGGGCAAACACTCCCATCGCGGATCCGTGTGGTCGGAGCATCTCGGCGTCGGCCGTGCGGTCGGTCGACACGGCGACCGCGCCGCCGGGGCCCTTATACCGTCCCGGGACCGACGATTGCCCATGACCGAGGATATCGACCCCGTGGACCGGGGTATTCTCAACGCCTTCCAGGGGGGATTCCCCGTCACAGAGCGGCCGTTCGAACCCGCGGCGGCGGCGCTCCGCGAAGGGGGCATCGACGTCACCGAGTCGGAACTCGTCGACCGCGTCGCCGCGATGGACGAGGCGGGCACCCTCTCCCGCTTCGGCGCACTCATCGACGCCGAGGCCATCGGCGGCACGGCGACGCTGGTGGCGATGCACGCCCCCGCCGAGCGCTTCGACGAGGTCGTCGAGCAGGTGAACGACTACCCAGAGGTGGCCCACAACTACGAGCGCGAGCATCCCCACCTCAACGTCTGGTTCGTCCTGAGCGTCGCCGACGAGGACAGGGTGGAGGAAGTGCTGGGCGACATCGAAGACGAGACCGGTCAGGCGACGTACAACCTCCCGAAACAGCAGGAATTCCGCGTCGAGGCGAAGTTCCCCGTCGAAGGCCCGCTGGAAGACCTGCCGGACGGTCTCGACCTGTCGGACCTGGGGCCGGACGTGACGCCGACGGAGCGGCGGGGGCTCACGCCCGACGAACTCGACCTGGTGCTGGAGATTCAGGGCGGCCTGCCCATCACCGAGACGCCCTACGCCGACGTAGCGTCGGCTATCGGCCAGGATCCGTCGTGGGTCGTCGAGACCATCAAACGGTTCGACCGGGAGGCCAAGGTCCGCCGCGTCGGCGTGGTGCCCAACCACTACGCGCTGGGCTACTCGGAGAACGGCATGACCGTCTGGAACGTCCCCGACGACGTGGTCGACGAGGTGGGGCCCGCCATCGCGTCGTTCGACTTCGTCACCCACTGCTACGAGCGCCCGCGTCACGACGGCGTCTGGCCGTACAACTTCTTCGCGATGACCCACGGCCGGAGCGAGGCAGAGAGTGACCAGCGGATCGAGCAGGTTCGAGAGCGGATGGAAGAGTTCTGGGACGTCGGCGACGACGACTGGGACTCGCTGTTCTCCACCCAGATCCTCAAGAAGACCGGTATCCGGATGGACGAACGCGCCGAAGCGAACGTGATCGATCCGGCAGAGGTCGAATGAGAGAGATGAGTATGAGTCTTGGAGATGGTGAACCGCGACGTGCCGACGGGAATCACCACGGGGAACAGCCTGGAAGCCCCCGCATCCTCGACTCGCGCGGCACACCCTGCGCTCCTCGTCGCTCGCTCCGCTCGCTTCCTGCGGTGCTTGGGGTGCCGGGCTTCGTCGAGGACGCGGCCCCTTCCATTCCCGCCCTCTGCGACCGCAAGAGCCACCCCCTCCCCAGCCGACTCACTCGCTTCGCTCGTTCGTCCACCGAAAGACTCGCTTCGCTCGTCTTTCGAGCCATTCGCTCGCCGATGGCTCGCGAAGACCTCGCACAGTGTTGGCTCGCGCCGAGACGCGAGCCAGCGCGCGCCACGGTGGATTGTTCGCGATTGATTTCGAGGTGGGCAGCGTGATTCCGCTCTTCCACGACTTCACGGACGAGACGGTGCTGGTGTTCGGCGGGGGGCCCGTCGGCGCGCGGAAGGCCCGGCGGTTCGCCGAAGAGGCCGACGTCGTGGTCGTCAGCCCCGAGTTCGCGGACGCCGACTTCGGCGGCGCGGAGAGAGTTCGGGGGGCACCAGACGCCGAAGAGATCGGGAGCTGGATCGACCGGACGGACCCCGCGCTGGTCGTGGCGGCGACGGACGACGGGGCGTTGAACGAGGCCATCGCCGTGGCGGCGAACGAGCGCGGCGTCCTCGTCAACCAGACGGACCAGAGCGGCGAGCGGGACGCGAACAGCGTCGTCGTCCCGGCGACAGTCGAGGACGGCCCGGTGACGATGGCCGTCTCCACGGACGGGACCAGTCCGGCGGTGTCGAAGTACCTCCGGGAGCGGTTCGAGGAGGAATTTGCCGGCGTGGGCGAGATGGCGGAACTCACCGCTGACCTCCGGCAGGATCTCAGAGACGAGGGGATGGGGCCAGCGGAGCGCCGCGCGGCCGTCAGGCGCGTTGTCAAATCTGACCGTGTTTGGAAGGCTTTAGATAGTGGCAGATCTAATCCAAGCCAAGTAGTTTCGGCCGTGATCTCGAACAACACCGGTGATTCGTCGTGAAGCGTGGGATTGGCGTCATTTCGGGCGTGAGCATCTCCCACGAACGCTCGAGCATGGACGACCTCGAAGCGGCGTCCACGGACAGCCAGCGCGGCGCCGTCAAGGCGCTGCTGGCGGATTCGCGGGTCGAGGAGGCGTTCGTCCTCCAGACCTGCAACCGGATCGAGGCCTACGTCGTCGGCGACGACGAGACAGCCGGCGAGGCCCTCTCGCTGTTCACCGACCGCGTCCCGGGGGACGTCACGGTGTCGATGGGTCACGAGGAGAGCCTGCGCCACCTGCTGCGGGTCGCCGCAGGCCTGGAATCCGTTGTCCTCGGCGAGGACCAGATCCTCGGCCAGGTCCGGGACGCCTACGAGGACGCCCGGGCCGTCGACGGCGTCGGGCCCATCCTCGAGGACGGCATCACCAAGGCGCTCCACGTCGGCGAGCGCGCCCGTTCGGAGACGGCCATCAACGAGGGGACGCTGTCGCTGGCCTCCGCGGCGGTCCGGCTCGCAGCCAGGGAAGTCGCCCTCGACGGCACGACCGGCGTCGTCGTCGGCGCCGGCGAGATGGGACGGCTTGCCGCCGAGGCCCTCGCCGAGGAGGTCGACCGCCTCATCGTCGCCAACCGAACGGTTCCCAACGCAGAGTACGTCGCCGACACCGTCGACGTCGAGGCCAGCGCGGTCGCCCTCGACGCACTGACCGCGGCCGCCGAAGAGGCCCGCGTCGTCGTCACGGCGACGAACAGCCCCGACCACGTCGTCGACGCCGACGCGTTCACGGACGCCGGGGAGACCATCGTCGTCGACGTCGCCCAGCCACGGGACGCCCACCCCGAGGTCGACGACCTCCCCGAGGTCACCGTGCTCGACCTGGACGCGCTGGAGACCGTCACCGAGGAGACCCGCGAGGAGCGCCGAGAGGCCGCCGTCGCCGTCGAGTCGATGATCGACGCCGAGTTCGACAACCTGCTGACCCAGTACAAGCGAAAGCGCGCCGACCGCGTCATCTCCGCGATGTACGAGAGCGCCGAGCGCGTGAAAGCCCAGGAGCTCGAGACCGCCCTGGGGAAACTCGACCTCGACGACGACCAGCAGCAGGTCGTCGAGTCGATGGCCGACGCCATCGTCTCCCAGCTGCTCTCTGCGCCGACCCGGAGCCTCCGGGACGCCGCGGAGGAGGACGACTGGTCGACTATCCACACCGCGCTCCAGCTGTTCGACCCGAACTTCGGACCCGACGGTGACGGCCAGGCCCCGCCGTCGTTCGCCGAGGGCGTGGCCGTCGAGGACATCCCGGAAGGGATGCGCGAGGAGATGCCCGCCGGCGTTCTCGAGGAACTGAGCGACGACTGAGCGGGCGTCGAGCAAGCGAACCGGCTGACGAATCGGCAGTTCGCCGCTCACTCACCGTCGGCCGCTATCGCCCTTCGTACGTTCTTCTCGGCCGTTTCGAGCGCCTCGATCACCCGGTCTTCTGGCAGTTCGTACTCGATGACGAGCGGCGCGTCGACGTCCGCGTGCTCGTCGAGCAGCGCCAGGAGGTAGGGCAGGTCCAGTTGCCCGGCCCCGGGAAGGTCCTCCACTTCGGCCGCGGAGGTGTCCTTCAGGTGGACGGCGTTGATCCGGTCGCCGAGATTCCTGATGACGTCGTCGGGTGCGACGTCCTCGACGAGAAAGTGGCCGGTGTCCACACAGACGCCCAGGCGCGGGTGGTCGTACCGGTCGAGCACCCCGCGGACGTCCGCGATGGAGGAGAACACCTGCGAGAGGTCGTCGTGGTGGACCGAGGAGTAGTTGTGGATGCCGACGTCGACGCCGAACTCCTCGGCAAGGTCGATCAGCTCCTCGGTGACGTCGTCCCGGTCCGGCGGGTAGTTGACGGTGACGTAGTCGGCCCCCAGGCGGTCGGCAAAGGCGACGTGGGGACGCGCCTGGCCGACGTCGGCCAGGTCGACGACGCCGTAGCCGCAGACGTCGATCCCCGCGTCCTCGATAGCGGCCGTGGCGTCGGTGATGGTCTTCTCGTCGTCGTCGGCCGAGAGGTGGTGGTCCCAGAGTTCGAGGTGTCGGATGCCGGTTTCGCCGAGTGCCTCCAGCAGACCGGCGAGCGAGTAGTCCTGGAAGACGACGCTCTGGACGCCGACGGCGTAGTCGCGGTCCATGTCGGAACGTCGCCGGGTCGGCGCAAAAGTATGTCGCGGATCGGCCGGTCGTCCAAAAACCGCTCACTGCAGTGACATAGACCCTTTACCCCGCCCGCACCCAGCGAGTGTATGGACGTCCTCATTATCGGCGGCACGGGCCTCATCAGCACTGGAATCACGCGACAGCTCGCCGACTCCGAACACGAGGTGACCTGTTTCACGCGGGGCGAGAGCGATGCCAGGGTGCCCGACTCCGTGGCGTTCGTCCACGGCGACCGCAACGAGCGAGCGGACCTGGCCGACGCGCGCGACGAGGTCGCCCCCGACTGCGTCGTCGACATGGTGTGTTTCTCGCCGGACCAGGCCGAAGCAGCCGTCGACGTCTTCGCGGACGACGTCGAGCAGTTCGTCTTCTGCTCGACGGTGGACGTCTACCACCGGCCGCTCGACACGAACCCCGTGCAGGAAGATGCCCCGCGAGAGCCCCCGGTCAGCGACTACGGCGCCGACAAGGCCGAGTGCGAGGACATCTTCATGGCCGCCCACGAACGGGGCGACTTCGAAACCACGATCGTCCGCCCGTGGAGCACCTACGGCGAGGGCGGTACCCTCTTCCACACACTGGGGCAAGGGAGCTACTTCCTCGATCGCATCCGAGAGGGCAAGCCGGTCGTCGTTCACGGCGACGGCCAGACGCTGTGGGGGTCGTGTCACCGAGACGACATCGCCCGCGCGTTCGTCAACGCCGTCGGCAACGAGACGGCCTACGGCGAGGCCTACCACGTCACCAGCGAGGAGAACATCACCTGGGGGCAGTTATACCGGACCGTCGCGGACGTGATGGACGCACCGGACCCCGAACTCGTCCACATCCCGACGGAGATTCTCGCCGAGGCCGTCCCGAACCGGACCGACATGCTGCTCGCCCACTTCCAGTTCTCGACCGTGTTCGACAACAGCAAGGCCCGCCGCGACCTGGGCTTCGAGTACACGATTCCCTTCGAGGACGGGATCCGCCGCACGATCGAGTGGCTGGAGGACGAGGGCGAAATCGACGACTGGGACAGCGAGAACGACGATCAGATCATCGCCGCCTGGCGCGACGCGACGGGGGAGTTCCTCGATGCGGTCGAGACTGCGGAGTAGCAACTGATTTACACGAGCCGTCGGCAGAGGGCGCCATGTCCGTTCACGAGACCGCGATGGTGGAGAACTCGACCATCGGCGACGCCGAGGTGCGGGAGTACGCGACGATACACGACTCGGAGATAGGCGACGACTGTCGGATCTACGAACGGACCTCCATCAAGAAGTCTCGCCTGGCGGGCCCGGTCGACGTCAACGCGAACGTCTACGTCGAGAACGCCACCGTCGGCGAGCGGGTCCAGATCGGTCCGAACGCGACCGTCGCCGGCGTAACGCACGACCTCTCGGAAAATGGGATGGAGTTTCAGAACGATACCTTCGAAGAAGTTGTGATCGAAGACGGTGCCTTTGTGGGTGCCGGAGCGGTCGTCCTGCCCGGCGTCCGAATCGGCGAGAACGCGGTCATCGGCGCGAACGCGACGGTGACCGAGGATGTGCCAGCGGGGACGGTCATCCATGGTTCCCCGGCCCAGTCGCGACGCTCGCTCGACGACTGAGAACGTCCGTCAGCTGTGACCGTCACGAGCCGTCGGCTCACGCCAGAACCGAATCCAGCCAGGACCGGATGGGAACGAACGATAGTCGGGAACGGAGGACGTACCACGGACTGACGAGCACCGCGCCGAGGGCGTTGGCGTAGGCGTCGCCGATCGACATGTACCGGCCCGGGACGAACGACTGCCAGATTTCGATGCCCACGCTGTAGAGGACCGTGAGACCGAGGACGAAGATCACCTGCCGTCGCGTCGACCAGCCCCAGTCCGTCGTCGCGTAGGCGAGACTCCCGCCGAAGGCGGCGTAGGCGAGGAAGTGGCGCCACTTGTCCAGCGGGATCAGTTCCGGCGGTTCGACGATGGGGTTCGCGGGGGGTGCAGCGATGACTGAGAGATAGAAGATCACCCCAGCGACAGTGGCCACCCCTAACCAGCGAATCCAGGCCGGCAACAGCGGCAGGCGAACCTCGCGCATGGCTCAACGGCGCGAGTGTCGGACAATAAGTGGTTCGCAACGGCGTGACAGGGACGCCAGAAACGGGAACGTGCGGCGCCGGTCAGTAGACGGCGTCTTCGATGTCGTCGGCCAGGTCCTCGAACTTCGAGAGGTGGACGCGCCGTTCGTTCCGGAGGCGCTCGACGTGGTCCTCGTGGTCGTCGAGGGCGTCGGCGACGGCGAAGCGCTCGACGTCCATCCCCGGGACCGACTCGGGAACGTCGAGGCCGGTGGCGTCGTCTGTACCCCAGGTCACGGTGCCGCGAGAAACCTCGCGGAGGAGTGTGACCGTGTCGTCGACGCCGACGTCGCGGTCGCCCACGCTGCCGGTGTTGAGGACGAAACACTCCACGCCGAGGTCGGCGATGAGGTCGCGGAAGCGGTTGCCCTCCTCGCCCTTCGAGCCGACGATGAAGGGGTTGGTGCCGACCACGCGGATGGACTCGCCGGCCTTCGAGGGGTCGCCGGCGCTGGTCTGGACGGACTCGCCGAGCATGAACGCGGCGGCGGCCTCCTCGGGCGTGAGCTTCGCGATTGGCGGCATCGCGGGGTTCCGGGTGATGAAGAACACCTGGTCGATCTCGGGCAGGTCGATCTCGTCGTCGGCCGAGGAGAGGTGCTCGCGCTGGATGATCGCGCGCGTATTGGTGGTGTACTCGTCACCGTCGAAGTCGACGGTGCCGTCCTCGGCGACGTCGACGTTCTCCAGGACGGCCGACTCGTGGGTGGCCGCGTCGTAGAGGGCGGGCTGTTCGTCGGCGTTCAGGCCGATGGTCTTGATGAACAGGCCCTGGCCCTCGCTGCCGGCGACGGAGCCGTCGGGGAGGAGCGCGCAAACGTCGTCCTGTAGCATCGTCGCCTCCTCGGGTTCCTCGAGACCGAGGCCGTGGGCCGTCAGCGTCGACTTCCCGGTGCCGGAGAGACCGAGGAACACCTGGCCGACGGTCTCCATGCCGTCGTCGGTCTGGAGGTCCACGCGCTTGGTGCCGGCGTGGAGGCCGAGGCCGCCCTGTTCCTTCGCGTAGAACATGAACAGGCGGAGGAAGGACTTCTTGGCCTCGCCGGTGTAGTCGCTGCCGAGGACCGCAGTCATCCCCTCGTCGGGGACGACGCGGATAGCGACCTCGTCGTGGTCGGGAAGCTGGACGGTGTAGAAGTCCGGCTCGCTCGCCTCGTCGGCGACCGGTTCGAAGAGCTTCGCCCAGGCGAGTGCGATCCGTCCGTACTCCTTCGGGACGAACAGGCGGCAGACGTAGCTGTTCTCGGGATGGCGACCGAGCTGTCGGTCGAGACAGACCATCTCCTCCCCGTGGACCGCGTCGTAGGCCGTCTCGACGTGGCGGTAGTCCTCGGCGCCGAACTCGTCGTCGACGGCGTTCTTCGTCCTGTCGGCGTTGCGCGACCGGTGTTCGCTCACGTACGACGGGGAGCCGAACTCCGTGGTCGTTTCGAGCTCGCGCGAGAACTCGCGGAGCTGGTCGAACGACGGGTTGTAGATGACGTTGTCCGCCTCGGCGGGGTTGGGCAGCGTTTCGGCCGGTGGCTGCACCGTCATCCCGAGATCTGACATCGTGTCAGCTACTGCGGGGGCCTACCGTATATATTTTGCATATTTTCCGGAATGTGGGACATTACCAGACATACTTTAAATTATTCTCCCGCGAGTAAACGATTGTGTGGGCAAATGCTGCCAGAACGAAGGTGGCTCCTGACGGTGCCCATCGTCGGCTGTAGACGCCGGCTACTGAAGCGGCCGGCCGGGAATCGGCGACGAGTATCTCACGTACTGCTCTGGTACAGCGCGCCCGAGTCGTCGTAGCGCGCGTCTTCGATCCGTGCGAACTGGTCGTCGCTCAGTTCGACGTCGATAGCGCCGACGTTCTCGTCGAGCTGGTCGACCGTTCGCGCACCGACGATGGGGACGCAGTCGAAGTCGGGCTGGTCCATCAGCCACCGCAGTGCGACCTGGGCCGGCGTCGCGTCCACCTCGTCGGCGATGGCCCGCACCTCGTCGAGGACGTGCCAGCCCCGTTCCGAGACGTAGAAGTCCAGGAACCGGTCGTCGAGGGCGGCCCGGGTGTCCTCGGGCGCGTCGAGTTCGTACGTCCCGTCGCCCGCGCGTTCGTACTTACCCGTCAGGAAGCCGCCGGCCAGCGGCGAGTAGGGACACACCGCCAGATTCTGGTCGGCGCAGACGTCCAGGTACTCGGCGACGTCCTCGTAGTAGGCGGCGTGGAACAGGGGCTGGGTGACGGTGAACGCCTCGTAGTTGTTCACGTCGGCTTGCCAGAGCCCCTTCGTGAGCTTCCACGCGTCGGCCGTCGAGAGGCCAACGTGGTGGACCTTCCCTTCGCTGACCAGGTCGTCGACGGTGCGGAGCGTGCGCTCGATGGGCGTCTCGTCGTCGAAGCGATGCAGGTAGAGAATGTCGAGATAGTCAGTATCGAGCTTGTCGAGCGAGCCTTCGACCTCGGCGCGGACGTTCTTCCGGGAGAGGTTCTCCTGGAAGCGCGAGACGTCCGACCAGTAGCACTTCGACGCGATAACGAAGTCCTCGCGGTCGCGGTCGGCGAGCCACTCGCCGATCCACTGCTCGCTGCGACCCTGGCCGTAGCCGTTGGCCGTGTCGATGAAGTTCCCGCCGCGGTCGGCGAAGGCGTCCAGCAGTTCGTGGGCCGACTCGCGGTCGGTCTCCATCACGCCGCTGTCTTCGTGTTCCTTGCCGAAGCGCCAGGTGCCCAGGCAAAGCTGTGAGACTTCCAGTCCCGTCTTACCGAGTCGGGTGTACTCCATGATCGAACGGAGGGCTGGCGTCCGTAAAGTCGTTTTTCAGGACGAGCGTCACGCCTGCGCAGTCGCCGGGCCATCACTCGCGGGCGTCCGCGAGTTCCGCGCGCAGTATCGTCCGGTGACAGCGCTTCTGGTCGGTGTTCTCGTAACAGACCAGGACGACGTCGGTACCGTCGGCGAGGGTCTCGCGGAGATCAGCCACGGCCGATCGGGCCTCCTCGGTTTCCAGGTACTCGCGGTAGCGATCCTCGAAGTCGATTTCCTCCCACGCGGCGTTGTGCGCGCCCTCGTCGCACATCCCGTCCAGTTTGAACTCCTCCTCGCGCGCCTGGAACGCCGCCAGCAGGTCCTCCGGCGGGCCCAGCACCGGCCGATTCTCGTCGACGGCCCCGTGGAACCAGGGCGTGGGCTTCCGGACGACGCCAACGCGGCGCGCGCCCTCGGGCAGGTCCGCAAGGTCGTGCTGGATGGCAGCGACGTACGTGTCGGTGAGTTCGCCCGTCACGTCTAGAACTTCGGCTGCGCAGGCAAAGTGCTGCCGGACGGTAACGTTGGCCGAGATGGTCGTCTCGGAGCCGTCATTCCTCCGCGTCCGTTGTCGGCTCGCTCGTCTCGGTCGCCGCTTCCTCATTCTCCTCGGTCGTCTCCTCGTCACTGCTGTCTTCCGCCACAGTTTCTGTCTCCATGGCGTTCTCCTCGTCAGTTCCGTCCGCTTCCGTGCTCCCGTCGGCCTCGTCGGTCGCTTCTGTGTCGTCCTCTTCGGTCGTCTCTTCCCCCTCGCTGTCGTCTTGGGTCGCGCCGCTCGACTCATCAGTGAGCTCCTCGGTAGGCTCAGGTGTCGGTGAGTCAGTGGGCACCTCCGTCGGTGTGGGCTGCTCGTTTGGAGTCGACGTCTCGGTCGCGGTGTCAGTGGAAGTAAGGGAGACAGTCGGCGTTGGTGACTCCGTCTCCGTCGGCGAGTTCGTCTCGGTCGCCGTTTCGTTCGTCACTGCACTCACCTGGGCCTGCGTGATGGTAACGTCGTACGCCGACGCGGGACCGGTCGACACCTCGACGGTGTCGCCGAGGCCGGTCCATCGCGTACTGTCGAGCACCCAGGTTAAGCGTTCGTCTTCGCTCTCCGGCGTCCACTGGACAGTAAACGAGTTGCGACCCGGCGCGAGCTCGTCAGGGAGTTCGTCCTCCGCACCGGGAGCGGCGTTGCCGCGGAGCGACTGCCCGTTGAACGGCAGCCGGGACTCGTGGTCGTTCACGTACTCGAAGGTGACCTTCAGAGTTCCGTCCCCGGCGGGCGACACGTCCGCGACACCAAGTTCGAATCGGGGCTTGACGGACTCGACGCAGCCTTCCGGGACAGGGGCCGAAGTCACCTCATCGCCGTCCTCGTCGACGAGGCGCGCACTATTGACGACCGAGCCGTTGATGCTCCCCCAGTCGCCATCGGCGTCGTACACGCCGGTCCCGTCGGTCATGTTCAGGAAGAATGCCCTGGAGGTCTCGACCGACCCCGTGTCCACGCCGTCGTTTGCATTCAGGATGATGCTGAGGCGAACCTCGGCGTAGTCGCCGCTGGCTCGCACCGCAGAGCAGTTGAGGTACTCGATGGACGGGTCGCCCGGCAGTTCGTTGCCGGCGTCGGCGAGGAACCAGTCCGTCACGTCCTCGCCGTCCAGGAAAAGCCGAACCCCCGCCTGTCCGCTGACGCGCTCGAAGCTGGTTATCTCGCCACGGATCCGGTAAGCGTCTCCAGCGCCGTCACCAGTCGATCCGTCGACGGTGACGGTGCCACCGTCTGTTTCAGAAATCACGTCGCTCGCATCGGCGGCGATGCCGTCGTCCCCGAGCTGCGCCTTCTCTGCGCTCCCGTCTACTTCGAACCGGTATGCGATAGACCCCTCGGCGTCCGTGGTCCGTATCTCGAACGTGCGAGCCGGCGACTGGGTCTCGCCGTCCAGGAACCGGTCCGTAACATCCGCACCGTCGAAGAACAGTTCGACGTCCCGGGGACCGGTGGTCACCTCGAAGGACACGACCTCGCCCCGAACTCGATAGGCGTCACCCGCACCGTCGCCAGTCGAGCCGTCGACGACGACGTTCCCGTTCTGGCGGCTGATGACGTCGCTGACGTCTGCAGCGATGCCGCCGTCGCCGAGTTGCGTCTTCTCGACGCTCCCGTCGACGACGATGCGGTACGAGAACTCGGTGTTCTCGTTCGTCGACCGAACCTCGAAGGTGCGCCCCGGGTCAGCCGGTCGTTCACCTGAGCCTGGCGGCCGTTCGCCAGTGACGTCGTCGCCGTCAAGGAACAGCCGGTAGTCAGCGGGCGGACTGACGATTTCGAAGTCCGTGATCTCGCCCCATACGAGATAGGCGTCACCGCGGGCCTCACCGGTCGACCCGTCGACTGTGACGGTGCCGTCCTCGCGCACGACCACGTCGCTCACGTCTGCAGCGATCTGACCGGGCCCGAGTTTCGTCTTCTCGACGGTGCCGTCCACTTCGAACCGGTAAGCGAATTCACTGTCCTCGTCGGTCGATCGGATCTCGAACAGCGAGGCGCTCGGTCCGGAATCAGTCCCACCACCGTCGCTCACGGACGCGAGCGGGACGTAGATTCCGTTCCGGGCCGCTGTGGTCGTCGCCCGGTTCCGTTCCAGGTCAACGGTGACACCCCCCAACTCGTTCCAGCCTTCACCACCTTCTGCGTGGTACCAGACACCGACGTCGTTTTCTGATTCGACGTTCCCGAACCGTCCATACTCCATCGAGAGTTGGACCGAGCCGTCACCCTCGAGTCCCTCGATCAAGATCGGATGGCCGGCAAGTTCCACCCCATCAGGACGACTCGGGAAGTTCGTTGGCCAGCGAACGCCGATACGTTGCGTTTCGAACGAAATGTCGTGACCACGGTAGTGTAACCCGTCGACGAGGACAGGGCTTTCGCCTCGCTTTTGCGTCGCATTGTAGGCGAACAGGTAGTTACCGTGGGTCGTCACGTTCGAGAAGGTCCCGCTCCCGCCCAGGACGCGGATGCCGTCGTTCTCGTTGTTCGCGACGACGGCGTTTCGGACGGTGGCGTTCGAGACGTCGCTCCGGAGGAGGATGCCCGACCCATTGTTGTCACTGACGGTTACGTTACGGACGGGGAGGTCAGTCGCCGGGCCGTCGAAGACGATGCCGTTGCCGGCGTTGTCGCTGACGAGTGCATCGGTCAGCGACGACCCGGTCGATCCCTGCCCGAAGAACACGCCGTAGCCGTCGTTGTCGGTCACGACGACCGACTGCATCGTCACCGTCGACTCACCGACGTATATCCCGTCGCCGCTCGCAGCTACCCGGACCTCGTCGAGTATAGAGCCGTCTGCCTCCCCCAGACGGATTCCAGCGGTGCTGTCGCGAACGTGAACGTTCTGGAGCGTGACCGCCGGCCCATCCATCATCGTCACGCCGGCCTGGACGCCCGTTCCCCAGTCAGTCAGGCGCAGGTCACGGACAGTGACGTTCTCTAGAGTCTCGGCCGTCTCCTGTGTACCTGCGACGCTCACACCAGCGGATTCGTCGCGACCGACGCCGTCCACGACGTATCCGTTCCCGTCGATGACGACGTCACTGGTTCGAACGTCCAGACAGGAGTCGGCGCCGCTTTCACGAATGTCTGCCGTGAGTGCGTACCGTCCGGGTTCGTCGATAACGGTACACGACGTTATTCCGGCTATCTGTGCGCTCGGTCCCTGTGCGTCCATCGCTGGGTTTGCTTCCCCGGGATCAACGCCCGCCGCGGTGAACCCCGCGGTGACGACGCTCGCGATGACCACGACGACCAGTACCACCGCCCGAACCGGTCGTTCACGCCACAGCGCCGTCACCCGACGTCCGGGGGGTCGCTGGCGTCCGTCCATAACTCGACGCCCGGCGCCCGATTACTTTGTTATGTGTTACCGCACGCCACATAACCCGCCCTTTGCCAACGAACCCGCTGGCGATGGCCGTCACTATCGGCGCACGTGCCGAGTCCTCCGAGGCCCTCTCGACCGAAGACCCCGGAAATCGATCGTTTCCGGTCCGATAATTCTCACCGCTCCCACTCGTAGAACCACCACGCGGCGCCGAGTAGCATCAGTCCGACGCCGAGAGTCGACGTCGCCGGTTCGGGGATGACGAACAGGACGAAGCCGACGACGATCAGCAGCGTCGGCTCGAGTTCGTTCCAGAAGCCGCCGAGTGACGTGGACATATCTGTTGATTCGGGCGCGTCACTCAAATGCGTTCGTGAGACCCTGTGGGTGAGCGCACCGACCGCACCGCCTAGAGGTGACTGCGGAACGTTCAGTTATATGTATCAGCACGAGACACTCGGGCCATGGGTGTTCGTGACAGCTGGAACGAACTCGGAACGGGTGGAAAGATACTGGTCGGGCTGGTCGTCGGTGGGGTGGTCGTCGTGGTGGGGCTGATCCTGCTCATCATCCTCGCCGCGGTTCTCGGGTCGTTCGTCCTCGGGATGGGGGAGTCGTCCGCGGCGGCGACGCCCCAGGCCTCGTTCACCGTCGACTACGACGCAGCGGGCGAGACGGCGGAGATAACTCACGACGGCGGTGACGCCATCCCGGCCGACGAACTCAGCGTCGAGACCGGTGACCGAACAGTTGCGTGGGACGACGGAGACGGCGAGGTGACGGCGGGCGATTCGACGGCGGTAGACGCGGCGCCGGGGACGACCGTTAGCGTCGTCTGGAGCGCTCACGGCGAGTCGGCGGTCCTGATGCGGGCCACCGTCGAGTAACTCTCCGCACTCCCTCACATCTGTTTTTGCAGATTACCCGCTGCAGTCGGTGCGTAACCGACGCGCAGTTCCGTAGATCACCTCAGACGTCGCCGTCGGTACCGACGTTGTCGAGGAACTCCTCGAAGATCGTCGCGCAGCCGTCACAGAGCGAGAAGTTTTCGCGGGGACCGTCGCCGGTGCCGTAGGCCGCCTCGCGGTCGAAGTACTCGACGCCGAGCACGTCGTCCCCGTCGAGTGCCCGGTCACAGAAGCTACAGTCCTCGGCGACGCGGCGGTAGCCGGCGCCGATGGACCACTCGTCGGCGACCGGCGGGGCGTCGTGGCCGGCCCAGGCGTCGACGAGTTCGTCCACCTCGACGACGCAGTCCCCACAGACGGCGAGTAACCCGTCGTCGGCCGCCGGTGACGGAGCGGGGCGGTCGCTCGCCGGATAGAAACCGACGAAGCGTCCGTCCGCACCGAGTCGATGTCCACACAGCGAACAGGCGACGCCCCCCGACGGGTGGTCGCCCCCGCTCGACGGTGAATCCACGCTCATGTCCCCGCCATGAACCCCCCGGGTTAAACCTCTTGCACCGACGTCGTACGTGCGTCTGACGATTGTCGGCGGAGAGCCACCGGACCGATTCGCGACGTCACTCGGCGTCGCCGTCGCGGAAGAACTCGGGCTGTTCGAACGACTCCGCCTCACCCTCGACGTCGAGGACGTCCAGCGCTGTCACGACGGCGTCGACGCCGAGTTCGCCGGAGAGGCTCGGTTCGGTCCGGCCCTCGTCGCTGGAGACGAGTTCCTTGACGTAGAGGCCGCCAGCGCCGTGTATCTCCAGGTCCGCGTGTCGCTCGTCGACCAGTTCGCCGTCCGTCGCGTACACCTCCCGCGTCCGCACGAGCGACGCGCGGCGGTGGTCGACCCGCTGGGGCGTCTCCTGTTCGATGGTCGCACCTTCGAGCGCGTCCAGGGCAGCCTGTAGCTGGTCCTCGTCGACGGGCTCGTCGAACTCCACGTCCATCCGGTAGGTCTTGGAGGCCTCGTGCCCCTTGACGCGCTCGACCATGTCGTAGGTCGCCCGGCGGAGGCCCTCGACCTCGGCCTTGCCGTCGGCGAACTCGTTGACGTCTGCCTCCAGCTGTTCGACGTCGACGTCGCGCTTGCGGGGCTGTTTGACCTCGACGACGAACGGGCGGCCGCCGCCGAGCATCAGCGCGTCCACGTCCTCGCGGCCGGCGCCGTGGAACACCGCCTCCTCGCCGTCCATCGCCTCCAGCACGACTGGCGCGGTCAGCTCCTCGACGCTCTCGTCGTAGCGATACCCCGTGCCGTCACAGCCCGGACACTCCTCGCCGCGCTTGATCCCCGTCTCGTGACACTCGTTACAGGGCCACTCCGTCTGGGGGATGTCGCGCACCAGCTTGCGGTAGCGGCCGTAGACGAACGCCGAGTTGACGTTCACCTCTATCTCGTCGGTTGCCAGGTCGAGCAGGAGCTGGATGTCCGGGCGCTCGAAGTCCACCTCGGCCCCGGTCAACTCGCCGACGCGCTTGCCCACCTCGCGGTTGAACTCCGTCTTCAGCGCCTCGCCCTCGTCGTCCTCCAGCCCGATTTCCTCCCAGAGCAGGTGGTCGTTCTCCTCCAGCAGCGGCGGGACGCGCGTCCCGAGCTGGTAGGTCTCGAACTCGTAGCCCTGAATGGCCGCGGCGGCGCGCTCGGCCAGCCGGTCGTACTCGGCAGTCTCCATCTCGCACACCCAGCAGTCCTCGCTCGCCTCGTACGGCTCGTCGTCGTCGAGCGCCAGCGTCGTCCGGAGCGCACGCCCGCGCTCGGCGTTCGTGAGGCCGAAACTGCGGTCGGCGAACGGCCGGCCCAGACAGGGATCGCAGAGGGGGCCGGTGTCGAGCGCCGCGCGCGCGTCCTCGAGTATCGTCATTGGACAACGAAACGGGCGCGGCCGGTAATTCAGTTTCGAAGGCTAGCTGTGGAGGTAATAACCGGCTACGCATCAATCACGACTTCGACGACATCGAAAGCCCTCGTACGGTTGCGGTCCCGGGGCTCGCTGTGCTCCTCACTTCGTTCAGTGCTTGCGTCGCCCGGGTTCCCGCAACCGCACTCGCCCTTTCAGTCCACCAAGGACAGCATTTGGACAGGGTACGTCCTGGTGGACTGAAAGGGCGAGCGGGGCTCGATCCCTCCCGGCCGAAGCAAGCACCTACTGGAGCGCAGCGAGGCCCGGAGCGGTCGAGCCCCGCGAGGGCTTTCGGTGTCTCGGTTGTTGATCCGTTCCCGAATCTAATGTGTTCCCACGGTCGAGACGCAAGGGCTTATTGGACCACCAGCCGACGGTTCGGGCATGTCAGACGCAGACCGAAACGAACTGATCGACGCGTACTTCGACGCGATGGACGCCGAGGACCTTGAACTCGTCCGACCGGCCCTCGCCGACGACGTCGTGTTCGAGTCGCTCTCGGGCCCACTGGAGGGGTTCTCCGGCTTCGAGACGTACATGAACGAACTCCGCGGGCTCTCGGACACCGAACACGAGCTAACGAACCGGGTCCACGGCGATGACGCCACGGCCGTCGAGGGCACCGTCACCGGCGAGAGCGACGACGGCCCGGTCGAGGCCGACTTCTGCGACGTGTTCGACTTCGACGCCGACGACGAGGAGATCACGAGAATCGCCGTCTACCTCAACGACTCCTGACGGTTCCGCGCTTCCCTCTCGGTCCCGCTACTCCGACCGCTCAGTCGTCGACCCGTGGATCCTCCGGGACTTCGGTATCGGCCTGGATTCCGTTAGTCGAGGCGGGCGATGCCGCCCCGTTCTCGCCACTGGCGACGGTCGACGACATCCGGACCTCACGTTGCGGGAACGGAATCTCGACGTTCGCTTCCTGGAATCGCTGGTAGATCCCCCTGTTGAGGTGGTGCGTGACGCGCGCCCGTAGCGCCGGGTTCGGGACCCAGCACAGCAGTTCGTGTTCCAGCGCGGAGTCGCCGAACTCCCGGAAGCGGACCCGCGGGCTGGGGCGGTCGAGGACGCTCTCCGTCGAGGCTGCGACGTCGAGCAAGATCTCTTCGACCTCGTCGAGGTCGCTTCCGTAGGCGACGCCGACGGGGACGCGGATGCGGCGCTTCCGGCGTGGCGTCGACTCGTTGACGATGGCCGCGTTGTTCAGCGTGGCGTTGGGGACGGTGATGAGGATGTCGTCACGGGTCCGGATCACCGTCGAGCGCACGGAGATGTCCTCGACGCGGCCGCGTTCGCCGGAGTCGAGCACGACGTAGTCGCCCACCTTGTACGTGCCGTCGACGTACAGCGCCAGCGACCCGAAGAAGTTCGCGATGGTGTCTCGGGCGGCCAGACCGACGACGATACCGGCCACGCCGGCCGAGGCCAGTAGCGGCGTGACGTTGATACCCCAGTAGGTGAGCAGGAGGAACCCCGCGACGCCGACGACGACGGCGCTCCAGACGTTCTGGAAGATGGGGACCACCTGCCGGTCGATGTAGCGGTTGTCGGTGACGGCGTTCGACACATTCCGGCCGACGCGGACCAGCGTCACCAGCCAGATGACCGTGACGAGGGAGAGGACCGCGGCCTCGAGCGTCGCGGCGTCGGTCTCGGCCAGGTCGAACAGGTCGACGCCGACGAACACGCCCCCGATGGCGACCGTCAGGTAGAGCGCGGGGTGGACGCCCCTGAGCACCACGTCGTCGACTTCGCCCGGGATGCGTGCCGTGACCCGCTTGAGGTACCGGTCGCCCGCGATTTGCAGCAACGCGGCGGTCAGGACCGCTCCGCCGGCGACCACGAGAAACCCCTGCCAGTCAGGCAACGCCTCTATCCCCTCCCTGACCGTCCCAAGCGTCCCGTTCCATTGCATCTTGCTCTCACGAAGGCCCCAGGAGTATATAGCTACGCCGTCAGATGTGTCCGGCCGCTGCACCGCCATCGCCGTTATCACACGACGGGTCCCGGACCGAATGACCTTTACCCGGCCACACCACGCCTCTGTCCATGAACGAGACGCTGATCGCCGTCCTCCTCGGGGTCGTCCAGGGCGTTCTGGAGTGGCTCCCGGTCTCCAGCGAGGGCGGCGTCGCCATCGTCGTGACTGGCGTCACCGGCGCGTCGCCCGTCGTCGCGACTCGATTCGCGCTCTTTCTCCACGCCGGCACCGCGCTCTCGGCGCTGGCGTACTACCGCGAGGAAGTGAGAGCAGTCCTCCGGGAAGTCCCGGAGTGGCGCCCACGGACCGCGTTCGATCGCGACCGCGCCGACCTGTCCTTTCTCGTCCTCGCGACGCTGGCGACGGGCGTGACCGGCCTGCCGGCGTACGTCCTGCTCGACGCGCTCGTGAACGACCTCACCGGCGGCGCCTTCGTCGCGCTCGTCGGCGGCCTGCTCGTGTTGACCGGGCTCCTCCAGCGCTTCGCCGAGTCAGTCACGCTGGACCCGCGTGCCACGCCGGACTGGCTCGACGCCGTCCTGGTCGGTGCGCTCCAGGGACTCGCTATCCTCCCCGGCGTCTCGCGCTCGGGAACCACCGTCAGCGCGCTGTTGCTCCGGGGCCACGAGGGCGAGTCCTCGCTGCGGCTCTCCTTCCTGCTGTCGATTCCTGCGGCCCTGGCGGCGAACGTCCTCGTCCTGGTCGACGACGGCGTGCCGGCCATCTCGCCGACTGCGGCCCTCCTCGCGCTCGCGGTCAGCGCCGTCGTCGGCTACCTCACCGTCGGCGCGCTCGTCGCGCTCGTCCGCCGGGTCCCGTTCTGGGCGGTCTGCGTCGGCTTCGGTTCGCTCGGCGTGCTCGGCGGGGCGTTGCTGGTCGTCTGAGCGGGGCTCGCACGTCGCGGTGGCGAACATATATAGCGCCGAACGACAATCCACAGTGTGAACGGCGGGCCATGAGCGAGGACGAACAGAAACTGGTCGACACGGCGGGGGATTACTGCTACGCCGTCAAGAACGGCGAACCAGTCACCGACCCGCAGTGGAACTCCTGTCGCCTCGTCATGACCAGCAAGCGACTCGTCCTCGCCAACAACAGCGGCAAGCAGACGCTGCCCCACTCGAACATCGAAATCGTCGACGACGACGTCGTCCCCGAGACCATCGACGCGGCGGGCGCGACGCCGCTCCGCATCGGCGACAACGTCGTGCTCTTCGACGCCACCGGCGTCTCGGACTTCGAACGCGAGTACTGCCGGGCGACGCTCCACGGCGAAATTATCCTGGCGAACCACCCCGCAGTCGTCGGCGGCGTCGTCCAGGACGACAGTGAGTGGCGCAAGACCCGCTTCCGCCTGGACGACGAGACGATAACGCTGGGGTTCCCCGGCGGCGGGTCGACCAGTTTCGCCGTCGACGACGTCGGGACCATCGAGACGGCGACGCGGCAGGTCATGGGCGATGAACGCACCGTCCTCGAAGTCGAGCACACCGACGAGGAGGGCCGGAGCGTCGAGACCCACTTCTCTGGAATGGACCACCACACCACCGCGCTCCAGTCGCTGTTCGAGCGCGTCATCGAGGACCGCGAGGGTGACTACGAACTCTCCGAGACGGAGAACCAGGTCCTGATGGCACTGTACTCCGGCGTCTCCCCCTTCGAGATGGCTGACTTCGTCGGCCTGCCCGTGGACGAGGTCGAGGAGATATACCAGAAACTGCTCGACGTCGGCGCCGTCGACGAGGTTCGAACACGGACGGAAGTCGCCTTGAACGCCCAGGGGCGGAATATGGCGAGTGAGGCGATGAGCGAAAATTAGACTGCGTCGCACGAAAAGCCGAACAGCGGCCCCATTCTCTCTCACAAAAATGGGGGCGGAAGTTATATTCCCCCGACTGGGCTACCTCCGCAGAGACGAACGGCGCGCGTATCATGAGTGACACGGAGAAGAAGATCACGGACACACAGGGGCAGTACCTGCAGGCGGTCCAGAAGGGCCAGCGGCTCACCGACGCGAGCTGGCAGACCTGCCGTATAGTCCTGACCACGGAGCGCCTGGTGCTCATCGCCGACGAGAAGCGCCAGTTCCCCCTGTCCGCGATCGACCGCATCGCCGACCGGTTCGACGTCAACCAGCAGAGCGCCAGCGTGTCGAACTACGTCGTGCTCCACCTCGGCGACAACGTGTTGCTCGTCACCGCAAAGGAGCACGAGACCTTCGAGACGGACCTCTACCGGGCGGCGCTCGACGGCGAGATCATCCTCGTCCAGCACCCCGCCGTCGAGGGTGGCGTCGTCCAGAACGCGGGCTGGACCAAAGGCCGGATGAAGGTGACCGACGAGGCGCTGCAGCTGGCGCTCGCCGACGGCCAGGCGGTCCCCATCGAACGCGCCGACATCGGCGACCTGTCCTTCGACGACAAGACCGTCTCCGGCGAGGAGCGAACCGTCATCGAGGTCGAACACACCCAGGACGACATCAGCGTCGAGACCCACCTCGCCGGCGACGACTTCCACGCCACCGTGTTGCAGGTGATGCTCGAGGAGAGCGCCGAGCGGAACAGGGCCGACCTGGACCTGTCGAGCACGGAGCGGCGCGTGATCATGGCGCTGTACTCCGGTATCTCTCCGTTCGACGTGCCGAGCTTCGTCGGCATCTCGGTCGACCGGACCGAGGAGATATTCGACCGCCTCATCGAACTGGAGGCGATCAGTCTCCGTCGCGAGCGGACGGAAGTCGCGTTGACGACGAAGGGCCGTCGTGTGGCTGGCGAGAAGATGGGAGAGCAATAGGCTGGTCTGAGCGTAGCGAGGAGCATCTACAAAGCGAGCGGGGAGCAACGCGACCCGTGAGCAGTAGGACGGCGCCGACCGACAGGAGGCCCGAACCGTGTGGGGGACACCGGATGTCCGAACTCGAATCTGTCGATTCGTAATCCAGAGTGGCTTCAGTGTGGGGGCAAACGGTTTACTGTTGTAGGTGAAACTGGGGACAACGCGAAGTGAACGACGTGGCAAGCCAATATCATTCCCAGCCCGTTCTGACGAATCCGTATCTGTGGGCGCTCGTGCTCGTGTCGACGGGGGCAGGCGTTATCGTTCTCGACCTGACTTCGGGTGTCGGAATCTTCCTGGGTGGGATCATCGGCATCATCGCCCTGGCGGTCGGAGCACGCTTTCTCGACGAGATCCGACAGCCGGGATACGACAACAAGATCGACCCCTGGAGCGACTAGGGCCGTTCGGCGGTCTGCATCGACGCGGCGTTGGTGGCCGACCCCGCGTGACCGTCGTGGTCCACGACGACGAGGCCGGCGCGTTCGCCAGTCGCGTCCGCGAACGCCTCGATGACCTCTTCTGCGGCCTGGTGAGAACTCCTGCGTTCGAGTTCGTCGACGGCGCGGCGAGCGAGACCGAACCGCGCGATGGCTTCGCCCGCACCGGTCGCGCTCGCCCCGCCGCGGTCGTCGGCGTAGAAGCCGGCGCCGACCTGCGGGACGTCGCCGACGCGGCCGGCGAGGGCGAACCACCGGGCACCGGTCGACGTCGCGGCGACGAGTGACTCGCCGTCCGTCGCGACCGCACCGACGGTGTCGCTGCCGCGGCCGAACTGCTCGCGGACCCACGGAAGCGTCTCGTCCAGGCCTCCCGAGGGCGGGTCGGCGGCGTCCCAGCGCTCCCGCGTGCGGTCAGTCCAGAGGTCCACGTCGGTCTCGACGTCGAACGCGGCCGCCAGATCGACCGCTGGCTCGCCGGCCACCATGACGTGGGGAGTCTCGGTGGCGACGACGCGAGCGACGTCCACTGCGTTGGCCACGCCGGGCATTCCGCACGCCGCACCCACTGTCCCGCCCCCCGTCGTCCCGTCGTCGACCATCAGCCCGGCGTCCGTCCGAATCGTCCCGTCGCTCTGGGCGACGCTGCCGATCCCGGCGTTGAACCGCTGGTCGTCCTCCAGCGCCCGGACCGCTGCACAGGCCGCTTCGAGTGGGTCGTCGGACCGGGTCGCCTCCTCGACCGCCGTCGCCAGGGTTCGCTGTCGCTTCGCGGGCTCGTCCGGGACGCTCCCGGCGCCACCGTGGGCGATGACGTGCATGGGTCCGATTTCGGAACCCACAACCGTAAACGTCGCCTGTCGGCGACTCCCGCGAGTTTCGGACTTGCCTCTCAGGTGAACAATGTCATGAAATACCATGACGGAAACGAAACAGCAGCCCTTTAGGCACGTTTCACCGTAGCATGGGTTATGGGATATCAGTACGACAAGGTCGAAGTGCCGGAAGACGGAGAGACGATTCAGGTTATCGACGAGGACAACGACGAGCTGGAGATTCCCGAGAACCCGATCATCCCGATCATCCACGGTGACGGGATCGGCAAGGACGTCGGCCCCGCGGCACAGAAAGTGCTGGAGGCCGCCGCCAACGCCACCGGTCGCGACATCGCGTGGATGCGCGTCTACGCCGGCGAGTCCGGCCGGGAGAAGTACGACGAGAACCTCCCCGACGACACCGTCAACGCCATCGACGAACACCGCGTCGCCATCAAGGGCCCGCTGACGACGCCCGTCGGCGCCGGCTTTCGCTCGCTCAACGTCGCGTTGCGCCAGACGCTCGACTTCTACTCGAACGTCCGACCGACGTACTACCTCGACGGCGTCCCCTCGCCCATGAAGGCGCCCGAGGAGATGGACATGGTCACCTTCCGGGAGAACACCGAGGACGTCTACGCCGGCATCGAGTGGGAGGCCGGCACCGACGAGGTCGAGCAGGTCCGCGAGTTCGTCGAGGACGAGATGGGCTTCGACGACGTGATGCACGACGGCCCCATCGGCATCGGCATCAAGCCGATCACCGAGTTCGGCTCCAAGCGCCTCGTCCGGAAGGCCATCGACTACGCCGTCGAGCACGACCGCGACAAGGTCACCCTCGTCGGCAAGGGGAACATCATGAAGTTCACCGAGGGGCAGTTCACCGAGTGGGGTATGGAGGTCGCCGAGGAGGAGTACCCCGACGAGGAGGTCTTCGCCGCGCCCGACTCCCTGTGGGAGACCCAGGACGAGATCGACATCCCGGAGGACGCCGTCATGGTCGAGTCCCGCCTCGCCGACGCGATGCTCCAGTGGATGCAGCTGCGGACCGACGAGTTCAGCGTCCTCGCGATGCCGAACCTGAACGGCGACTACCTCTCGGACGCAGCCGGCGCACAGATCGGCGGTCTCGGAATCGCGCCGGGCGCCAACTTCGGTGACGCCCGCGTCCTCGCCGAACCAGTCCACGGCAGCGCGCCCAAGCGCGCCGGCCAGGACATGGCCAACCCGACCGCGCTCATCCTCTCCGGTCGCCTGATGTTCGACTACATGGGCTGGAAGGACACCGCCGACCTCGTCCGCGACGCCGTTGAGGAGACCATCTCCTCGGGCAAGGTCACCTACGACCTCGAACGCCAGATCGAGGGCGGCGAGAAGCTCGGGACGACCGAGTACGCCGAAACCATCGTCGACAACATCGAGAAACTGTCGTGAAGAGAGCGTCTCGTCCTCTGGCGGCGTAACCGCCAGAACATCGAGCGACTCGCGTACCGAGTCGAGCCGGGAACGGAGCCCCCCAGGGACCGTCCCACCGCACCGTCGCGCCACTTTTCGCTCGTTCGCCCCCTTCGCCGTCACGTGCCGAGCGGTTGCCCCACGACCGGCGTCGACGTTCCCGACTGGCCGCTGACGTTCTCGACCCAGGCAGGTTCCGTGACGCGCGTCGATCCGACGTCGGTGAACGCGATCGTTATCTGGGCCTGGACGGGTCGGTCCCGGACGATCGCGTCGAACCCGATAGCGATGCGACCCACGTAGCCGTCGGGGGTGATATGGGCGGCCATCGTGACGTTGCGCTCGTCGCGGAACTGCGAGAGACCCTGGAGTCCGTAGACCCCCGAAACGGGGCCGGTGACGACGGTGCTGCCGAAGGCCGTCTGTCGGACGTCTACCGGTCGCAGGCGGGTGAAGAGGCCCCTTATCAGGCTCGCTCCCGGGTACTGGATGGCGACCTCGGTCTCTAACTGTCGGAACACCGGACCGTCGTCCTGTGATTCCACGCGGTAAAACGAACGCTCCCCGTCGTACCACAGTTCGTGACCGGTCCGGTTGATCGCTCCGCGCGGGCGAGCGTAGACGGCGACGACGTGGAACCGCTCGCGGTCGGGTCTGACCCGGTGGACCGTCGTGTCGTCGTACACTGAGCCGTTGCGATACCGCCATCGAACGCTGGTCCGGGCAGTGTGCGACCTGCCGTCGAGAGCGCGCCAGTGGTCGGCGGCGATCCTATCTGCGTCGATCACACCGTCCGAGGCGCTCTCTGGAGATTCGGTCGGGACGGTCGGGACCGGCGCCGGCGTGACGGTGTCCCGGACCTCGGTGCCGGGTTGGCCGCCGAACCCGCCACAGCCCGCCAACACGCACAGGCCAGCGACCAGAATCGCCGGCGTGGGTCGATTCATCAGTCCCGCCAGTCCGGGTTCGCCCGCGGCGGACTGAAGACGTCGATGCCGCTGGCGGGTTCCTCGCCTTCGTTGCGCGCCGCGTGCGGTTCGTCGCCCGGGATACTGTAGGAGTCGCCGGAGCCGACGACGTACGCCTCGCCCTCGACGGTGAAGGTGAGCGCCCCGCTCGCGACGAAGCCGACCTGCTCGTGAGGGTGGCTATGCTCGGGCACGGCGGCGCCAGGCTCGAAGTGGAAGTGCTGGACGCTCATCCGCTCGCCGACGGCGAGCTGGGTCAGGTGGACCCCCTCGACAGCCTCGACGGTCTCCCGCGACGCGTGTGGGACCTCCTCCATACCCGCTCGTTGGGCGCGCGACACCTAAGACCTGACTCCGGGGCCGCCCACAGACTGGCCGCGTCTGGGGCCGAGTCCGAACGTTGAAATCCGAACGCGACCCAGGTCAGTCCATGTACGCCGTCGTGGGTTGCAGCGACTGCCAGGCCCTCTGGATCGTCGAGGGACGGCCCGAGACGACCCAGTGTCCGCGGTGCGGGGCGAGCCGGCAACACGCCAAGCGCCGGAAGTTCGTCGAGACGGACGACGAGGACCACGCCCGCGAAGTGCGCGCGTCGATGCTGGCCAACCGCCAGGGTCACGGCGAGGAGTTCGCCGAACTCGAGTCGTTCACCGAGATGGAGGAGCGTCTCGACGACGCCGGCGTCAGCGACGAGGAGTTCCTGACTGCGTCCGGGCTCGATGTAGACGAAGTCGCCGCGGCGGGCGAACGCGTCGAGAGCGGGTCGAACGGGAGTCAGAGCCGGAAGGAGACGGTACTGTCGGCGCTGCGGACGCTCGAGGAACCGACCGCCGAGGACGTCGAGGCCTACGCCACCGAACGGGGCGTCCCCGCCGACTACGTTCACGACGCGCTGGCGAAACTCGTCCGCCGCGGCGAGGTCTCCGAGAACCGCGGCACGTACCGTTTGCTCTGAGCCGCCGAGACGGCCGCGCTGGCTGGACCGTCAGCCGAACAGTCCCCAGAAGAGGAGCGTGTAGACCGGCGTCGAGACCAGGTAGACCAGTGCCAGCGCGAGGAGCCGTCCCGAGGGACCGGCGTCGTCGACTGTCGGCTGTGCGAGCATCTCCGCCGTGAACTCCTCGTGGTACCGGTCGTGGATCTGGTCGCCGAACTGCCGTCGCTCACCCGCGGGCCACCAGGAGGGACGGCGCAGCGACCCGGTCCGGACGCCGTACGAGTAGAACCCGACGGCGGCCGAAACGGGGCTGAACAGCAGCAAAAAGAGCGGCACGATCCAGTGGAGACCGTACGTCACCGTCGCGATGAGCACGGCGGCGACGGTCGCCACGGGCAGGACGGTGCCGGCCGCCGCGAGCGAGGCGAACTCTCGGGGTTCCATGCCCGGGCGCTCGCAGCGCGGGCCCAAAACAGTTAGCAGCGCTCCGGCGCGGTGGCCGTCGTCGCGTCAGACCAGGCCGAACGCCTTCGCGGCGGCGCCCAGCGCAGCGAGCGTCGTGGCGGCGAGCTTCGCGAGGGTCAGCAACCGGTGGGCGAGCGATACCGCGTCGTCGTCGGTTTCGTGGCTGTGCATGCTATCACCTGGAGACGTCCGCAGGTGCTGACCGGCGGACGCCATCACGAACTACCGGTGGCATCGGAATAAACCACAGCCAGCACCGGAGTGAAAGTAAAAGTTGTCGACGTGGCTGACTGTCTCGCTATCGGCCGAGCTCCTCGTGGGCGCTGGAGAGGTGCCGGGAGGCGAGCGCGGCGAGCAGGGAGAGTTCGCCGGCGAGGACGCCGGCGGTGATGACTTCGGCGAGCGCGTCGGCGTTGGAGCCCGGCGGATCGCCACTTCCGCCGTAGCCGAGCACGTCGAGGCCCGCGGCCTGCGTCGGGAGCGAGGTGCCGCCACCGACGGTGCCGACTTCCAGGGAGGCGATGGTGACCGAGGCGTAGAGGCCCTCCTCGCGGGCGTCGACGGTGGTGATGGCGTTCGAGCCCTCGACGACCTGGGCGGCGTCCTGGCCCGTCGCGAGGAACGCGGCGGCGACGACGTTGGCGGCGTGGGCGTTGAACCCCAGCGCGCCGGCCTTGGCCGACCCGACGAGGTTCTTCCGGGTGTTGGCCTCGGCGATGGCGGCTGTGGTCGTCCCGAACCGCTCCTTGACGTCGTCGTGCGGAATGAGGACGTCCGCGGCGACGGTGCGGCCCCGGCCCTCGACAGCGTTTATCGCGGCGGGCTTCTTGTCCGAACAGAGATTACCCGAGAGGGCGACGAGGTCCGCCGGCGTCTCGCTCTCGACGACATCGCAGGCGGCCTCCGTGGCGATGGTGGCCATGTTCATCCCCATGGCGTCCTTGGTGTCGTAGGAGAAGCGCAGGAAGACGCTGTCCCCGACGACGTAGGGCGTGACGTCCTGCAACTCGCCGTGGCTGGTGGTGGCCTCGGCGGCTTCGGCCAGCGCATCGACGTTCTCCCGGACCCAGGCCGACACCTCGCCAGCCTCGGCGACGTCGTCGACTTTGAACACCGGGGCCCGGGTCATCCCGGACTTCAGGACCCGCGCCGTCGCGCCGCCCGCGTTCCTGATGGCGCTCACGCCCCGGTTGACCGAAGCGACGAGTGCCCCCTCCGTCGTGGCGAGCGGGAGGTAGTGCTCGCCCTCGGCCGCGCCGCCGTCGACGGGGAGCGGGCCGACGACGCCCATCGGCACCTGCGCTGCACCGATCATGTTCTCGATGGCAGAGTCGGCGTCGCTCGCTTCGAAGGTGTAGTCGCCGACGGGGTAGAGGTCGGCCTCGGTCTCGGCTTCGAGGAGCGTCCGGCGGGCCTTCGCCGCCGTCTCGGCGTCGGCGTGGTCTTCGAGTTCGTAGAGGCGCAACTCGCCCTCGCGCACGCGCTCGGCGAGAGACTCGTGGTCGGTCATGCAGGATGGGTCGGTGCGCTGGTTCCTAACAGTTGCCTTCCCATCGAGAACGTCTCCGGACGGGCGAATCGTTCACGCCTCCCGATAACACCGGCGATGACGATTCGATTCCGAGCTCTGGCCGAGAATACCCACCGGTCCGAACTATTGAAGGCAAAATCTTTTCAATAGTGCGCTTCGTTAGCTTCGAGTACCAACAGGTGTCTCATCGTGCCCGAAATGGAAACAGCGGAGTTCGAGACTGACCTCAGTCTCTTCAAGTACGACAACCTCGAACAGCTCCCGGCGCCGTTCCGGGACCTCGGGGAGGACGAACGGACCGAGCGCATCGAGACCGCGCTCGACGAACTCGGCGACGACGTCGTCATCCTCGGTCACAACTACCAGCGACGCGAGATCGTCGAGCACGCCGACTTCATCGGCGACTCCTACCAGCTGAGCAAGGAGGCGGCCGACTCCGACGCGGACTACGTGATCTTCGGCGGCGTGACGTTCATGGCCGAGTCCGCGGACATCATCACCGACGACGACCAATCGGTGATCCTCCCGAGCATGGAGGCTTCCTGTCCGATGGCGGGCATGGCCGAAGCCCTCCAGGTCGACGCCGCGTGGGCGGAGATCACCGCCGAGACCGACGAACGCATCATCCCCATCACCTACATGAACAGCTACGCCGACCTCAAGGCGTTCTGCGCCGAACAGGGCGGGCTGGTCTGTACCTCCTCGAACGCCCACAGAGCCTTCGAGTACGCCTTCGAGAAGGGAGACAAGGTCCTCTTCCTCCCCGACAAGCACCTCGGGGAGAACACGGCCCACCGGCTCGGTATCGAGGACGAGATCGTCGAGTGGGACCCCTGGGACCCCGAATCCAAGGACGCGAGCAAGGCCGTCGAGAACGACGTCATCCTCTGGGACGGCTACTGCCAGGTCCACGAGCGATTCAGAGTCGAACACATCGAACAGATCCGGGCGGACCAGGAGGACGCGAAGGTCATCGTCCACCCCGAGTGTCGCCGCGAGGTCGTGGAGGCCGCCGACAAGGCCGGCTCGACGGCCACCATCTGCGAGACCGTGGAGAACGCCGACCCCGGCGACACGTGGGCCATCGGGACCGAGATCCACCTCACCCACCACCTCCAGCGCTGGCACCCCGAGGTGAACGTGCTGCCGCTCTGCGGCGAGGCGTGCATGGACTGCAACGCGATGCGCCAGATCGACCCGAACTACCTCACCTGGGTGCTGGAGGAACTGGTCGAGGGCCGCGAACGCAACGTCATCGAGGTCGCACCGGAGGAGAAGGAACTCGCGCAGGTCGCTCTCGACCGGATGCTGGAGATCTGAGCCATGACCGACCAGAACTCCGCCGAAACGACGGACGTCCTCGTCGTCGGCTCCGGCATCGCCGGCCTCGCGAGCGCACTCGCTGCGGCCCGCGACGGCAGCGACGTCGTCGTCGCGACGAAGGCCAAGCGCCCGGAGGGCGCCTCCTCCTGGTGGGCCCAGGGCGGCATCGCCGTCACGCGCGACGACCCCGAGGGGTTCAAGCGGGACATCCTCGACGCCTCCGACGGCACCGCCGACCCCGACGCCGTGGACGTGCTCGTCGAGAACGCCAACGACGCGGTCCGTGACGTGCTCGTGGAGACGCTCGACGTCGATTTTGACGGAGCGGACAAGCGAAGCGAGTCCGCGAGCCGCGCGAGCGGTGAAACCGCGAGCGACGCGGCGGACTTCGATTTCGCCCGCGAGGCCGCCCACAGCGACGACCGGATCCTCCACGTCGACGCCTCGACTGGCAAGCACATCCACGTCCCGTTCCTGAACCACCTCGACGCGCACGAGAGCGTCGAGATCCGTGACGACACCGCCGCGCTGGAACTGATCCGCCACGAGGGCCGGGTCCACGGCGCGATGCTGGAAAACCAGGGGGAAGTTGAGGCAGTTTACGCCGGGTCGACCGTCCTCGCGACGGGCGGCATCGGCGACCTGTTCCCGCGCTCGACCAACCCCGCGAACTCCACCGGTGACGGCGTCGGGATGGCCGCGCTCGCGGGCGCGGACGTCGAAGACATGGAGTACGTGCAGTTCCACCCGACGGTCTATCCCGGTGAGGACGGGAATCCCGAGGACGGTCCCTTCCTCGTCAGCGAGGCGGTCCGCGGCGAAGGGGCGCTCCTTCGGAATGGCGACGGCGAGCGCTTCATGCCGGAGTATCACGACGACGCGGAACTCGCGCCCCGCGACGTCGTGGCGCGGGCAGTCGCGGCCGAACGCGACGCGACCGGCGAGGTCACCCTCGACGTGTCGCCGCTGGAGTTCGCCGACGAATTCCCGGACCTCGCCGCGAAGTGCGAGGAGAGAGGCGTCGACTGGGAAGACGGCATCCCAGTCGGCCCGGCGGAGCACTTCCTCTGTGGCGGCGTCGCGGTCGACGACCGCGGCCGCACCTCGCTCGACCGCCTCTACGCCGTCGGCGAGTGCGCCCGCACGGGCGTCCACGGCGCGAACAGATTGGCGTCGACGAGCCTGCTGGAAGGGCTCGTCTGGGGACTGCGCGCCGGGGAGGACGCCGCCGGGGAAGACCCGTCGGTCATCGAAGCGCCTGAGTTGCTCGAACGCGATCCCGAGCTTCCAGACGACTTCGCGCGCCAGAAATTCCACCGCCTCCGCCGCGTGATGGACGAGTACGTCGGCCTGGAACGCGATCCCGAGGACCTCCAGCGCGCGCTGGCCGTTCTCCGCCGCCTCAAGGGAGAAGTCGACGCGTACGTCCGGACGCGCACCTCGCGCTCGCTGTACGAACTCCGTCACGCCAGCGTCGTCGCGCTGCTCGTCACCCGCCACGCGCTGGAGAACGACGAGAGCCTGGGCACCCATCACCTCGTAGACGACGCGGCGGAGATAGCGACGGAGAACGAACACACCGGGCCGACCGCCGACGACTGATGATACCCAATTCCAAGATAGAGGGGTGGTTGCGGGAAGATCTCGGCCACCACGACGTAACGAACCAGGTGCCCGGCGAGACGACCGGCCGGCTCGTCGCCAGGGAAGACGGCGTCGTCGCCGGACTCGACGCCGCCGTCGCAGTGTTCGATTACCTGGACGTCGACGCCGAGACGCCCGTCGACGACGGCGACCGTATCGAGGCCGGCGACGCCGTCCTGCGCGTCGAAGGGGCTGCACGGGACGTCCTCCGCGGGGAGCGCGTCGCGGTGAACGTCGCGGGACACGCCTCCGGTATCGCGACGAAGACGCGGGAGGCCGTCGACGCCGCCAGGTCAGTCAGCGATCACGTTCGAATAGCGTGTACACGCAAGACGACGCCCGGACTGCGGGGAATCGAGAAGCGCGCCGTCGTCGCGGGCGGCGGCGACACCCACCGACTGGACCTCTCGCACATGGTGATGGTCAAGGACAACCACGTCGCCGAGATGGGGCTGGAAGCGGCCGTCGCCCACTTCCGCGAGCGCGTCTCCTTCGCGACGAAGATAGAGGTCGAAGTGGAGGACCCGGCGGATGCGCCGAGAGCTGCCGAGGCAGGGGCTGATATCATCCTGCTCGACAACATGAGTCCCGGTGAAACCGAGCGAGCGGTCGACCTGCTCCGTGAGAAGGTCGACGACCGCGCGCGCGACGTGCTCGCCGAAGCCAGCGGCGGGATTACCGTCGCGGACGTGCCAGACTACGCCGCGACGGGTGTGGACGTCATCTCGATGGGGAGTCTGACCCATTCTGCCGACACGCTTGACTACTCGTTTCGGACGGGTTAGTCAAGCGTATCCCACCTAAGGATTCCTGACCAGAGTAATTTGATTCCTCCGTAAATAGCTCCAATGGTGACGATTCCGGCGAACAGCGGATCGTCCAGTATCGGATCGTGCGTCCGGTGGTGCTCGTAGATCAGGACGTACCCGTCGCTCGTCTCGACTATCTGTCCGTCCTCTGCTATCGGCACCGTGGTGGTCAGGGACCCTCGCCAGAGCGCGAGGCGGCCGAGGGGTGAGACACGGTCTGCCGACACGGCCACGTCGTCTAGTACCGTCGTCGGCGAAACCGGCTCTAGCCCCACGCGGTCCCCGTCAGTTGTCCGTCGGTACAGGCGGCCGTCGTGTCTCGTGTATGGGTCTGCCGTCGTTTCGAGCGCGGCCCGTTCGACCGTGACCGACTCTCCAATCAGGCGATGTTCGAGTGCGCAAAGTCGCCCTGTCTCAACAGTCGTGGCACAATCGATCCCTTCAATCCTCGCCCAGGAGGTGCCATCGCCCTCGAACTGCAGGTCACCGTCGGTCGCGGTGACCGTCGCCGTCTCGTAGTGGTATCCCGCCTGGCCGATGCCCAGAAGGCCGAGGTAGGCGGGAGAGAGAAGCAGTAGTGCGCCGAAGACGACCGAGCCGACGGCACGACTTCGAGGACTTGGTGACCACCCGTGGCCCAGAATACTACCCATGTCTCTCTCTTGGCTGACAGTCCGAACGGCCTTCCCTCAACGTTTCGTTTCGGGAGAACGACGTGTCGATGATGACTGACTCCGTCTCTTGCTGCGACGACCACGGTTACCACGAAGGGTCGACGTGCCCGTTCTGCGAGCGGTCCGGCGAACTCGTTCTCTCGGTCGACCGCCGCCGTCGACTCTCCAAGTTCGTCTCGGGCGCGCTGAGACACTTCCCCGACGACGCCGGTCTCGAACTGGACGACGCGGGCTGGACCACCCGCGAAGAACTGGTCGCCACCGTGGAGTCGAAGTACGACTGGGCGACCGCCGAGCATCTCGACGCCGTGGTCGCCACCGATCCGAAGGGGCGCTTCGAGCGCGACGAGCGAGACGGCAGATCGCTGGTTCGCGCGGCGTACGGCCACTCCGTCGACGTCGACCTGGAGGCGGCGGACGGTTCCGTCCCGGACACACTCTACCACGGGACGGCGCCCCGCAACCTCGACGCCATTCTGTCGGAGGGGCTCAGGCCGATGGGACGCCAGCAGGTCCACCTCTCCGGGAGTGTCGACGAGGCGCGCGAGGTGGGCGCGCGCCACGACGACGACCCCGTCGTCCTCGAAGTCGACGCAGCCGGCATGCGAAGTGACAGCCTCGACGTCGTCGCGCGCGGGCAGTCGACGTACACCACCGAACACGTCCCGCCCTCGTACCTCCGGCGGATCGATCGGTAGCTCCAGTCTCTCGGAATCGGCCGTCGACCCTGTCGATCTTTTAGTCAGAATTCCGAGAAGTACCGGCAGGACCTGACCCGGACCGGTAGTTTTATTCTCGACATGACGGTGGGTGCGAGTGAGTATTCGTCCGGCCGCGATACCCACCAGTGTGACATGCCGACGGCAGATTCCGACCCAGAAATCGCGGGCAGCGACCCCCTCACCGAGCACCCGGTGCGCGAGTACCTCGGCGAAGACGAGCGCGTCCGCGCGACGCTGACGAACACCCGGGTCGGTGTCGAGCGCGTCGACGACGACGGAACCGAGCGGATCGAACCCGACGCCGACTACGGGGCAGTCTCGGTCCTGACCGACCGGCGAGCGGCGTTCGTCGTGGGCCAGTCCGGTGGCGACGAGGTGACGTCGATTCCGTACGTCGAGTTCGCGGACGTCGACACCCGAACCGAGATGCTGACGCGCACGCTCGTCGTGGAGACGGAGGCCGGCGCGACCTGGGAGTTCACCGTCCGGGAGTCCGACGCACTCGACGACGCCGTCGAGCACCTGCGAGCGGCCATCCCCGAGCAACTCCTCGCCCGGGCGAGGGAGCACCGCGACGCGGCCGAAGCGGCCGTCGAGGACGGCGACTGCCAGGCCCGCATCGACGCGCTGGAGGCGACGGTCGAGGCGTTCCGCCGCGCGACCACGGTCGTCGACGACTCCGACATCGCCACCGTGGCGACCCGGGACGAGGCCGAGTCCGCCATCGCTGATCTCGTCGAGGCCCACCTCGGACGCGCCCGGGACTGCCGGTCGGTGGGCAACTGGTCCGCGGAGGCCGGCGACGCGGCGGACGCCCTCGACCACTTCGAGGACGCCTGCGACTGCTTCGAGCGCGCCCTCGAACTCGCCGAACGATACCCACCGGGCGACGCCGACGCCATCGCCACCGAACACGAGCACCTTCTTGAGAAGTGCGACTCGGTTAAGGTCTCGGCGAGCGTGTCGAGCGCACTGGATTGAGTCGACATCACTTGCGTCGATTGCTCGAACCTCGACTATCTGTTTCAGAGGACGCGAGTGTAACGATCAGATGGATCTGTGAGAACGGGTGCTGGGGAGACCAGAGAGGGAAACACCTCGAAAGCCCTCGGCGCGCTGGAGTCGCGCGGACCACACTGCGCGCGCTCGTTCCTCGCGTGCTTGCGGGTCCGTGCTTCCTCCACCCCGCCTCGCCCTTTCAGTCCTCCAGGGGCCTCACAGCACCGCAGCCCTGCCCTCCCCCTTCCACGCGAGCGAAGCGAGTGTGGGCTCGAAAGACGAGGTGTGCCGAGTCTTTCGGTGGGTCGGCCGACGAGACGGCCTCCCGGCCAAGCGGTTGCGGGGCGGTCAGGACGCGTGTCGCTCGCCGGACGGCGAGCGACCGGGGAGGGGTGGCGGACTCAATCGTGAGTGCGTTTCATCGCACGAGCGAGGCTGTCCCTGGAGGAATGAAAGGGCGAGGTGGGCTCCGGGAACCCCGGACTGATAAGCACCGCAGCGCAGCGAGGAGCGCAGTCGGTCCGCGGGACCGGAGCACGCCGAGGGCTTTCTTCGTGTTCGTGTCGGTACTGTGTCAGTGCTCTCCGAGTCACCAGATCGTTACAGACACTCCCTGTACTGAACGGTCCCGGGATATAGCGAGACCGCCGATCCCACGCGTTCGCCAGTCACTCCAGCAGCGACGAACCGGTCATCGCGTCGGGCTGCTCGAGCTCCATCAGCTCCAGAATCGTCGGCGCAAGGTCAGCGAGGGCGCCGCCGTCGCGCGCGGTCCGCCCACCACTCGTCCCGTCGGGCGCAAGGTAGATCAACGGGACTGGGTTGAGCGTGTGGGCGGTGTAGGGGTCGTCGACGGTGCCCATGTCGTCGGCGTTGCCGTGGTCGGCGGTGATCAGGACGTGCCCACCGGCGGCCTGGATGGCGTCGACGAGGCGGCCGAGTTGCTCGTCCACTGCCTCCACGGCCTCGACGGCGGCGTCGAACTCGCCGGTGTGGCCCACCATGTCGGGGTTGGCGTAGTTGAGGACCAGGACGTCAGGGTCGTCCGATTCGATGACGTCGATGGCGGTGTCGGTCACGACTGGCGCGCTCATCTCGGGCCGGAGATCGTAGGTCGGCACGTCCGGGCTCTCGACGATTTCGCGGCGCTCGCCGTCGAACTCGACCTCGCGGCCGCCGTTGAGGAAGTAGGTGACGTGGGCGTACTTCTCCGTCTCCGCCAGTCGGAGCTGGGTGTGGCCGGTGTCGGCGAGCACCTCGCCGAGGGTGTCTTCGGGCTGGTTCGGCGGGTAGGCGACGGGCAGGTCGAAGGTGGCGTCGTACTGGGTCATCGTGACGAGCCGGACGTCCGGCGGCGTCGTCGGGACGTCCCAGGCCTCGGATTCGATGTCCGCGAGCATCCGGGTGAGCTGTCGGGCCCGGTCCGAGCGGAAGTTGAAGAAGACCGCGGCGTCGCCGTCCTGCATCCCCGGTTGGCCCTCGATAACCGTGGGTTCGACGAACTCGTCGGTGTCCCCGCGGGCGTACGAGTCGGTGACGGCCTCGACACCCGAAGACGCCTCGTAGTCGGCCTGGTGGTCGACGATGGCGCCGTAGGCCCGCATCGTCCGGTCCCAGTTCTGGTCGCGGTCCATCGCGTAGTAGCGCCCGGAGACGCTGGCGACGTGGCCGGTGCCGTGCTCGTCGACGTGGTCCTGGAGGGCCGTGAGGTACCCCTCGCCGCCCTTCGGCGAGGTGTCGCGGCCGTCGGTGAAGGCGTGGGTGAGGGCCTCCGTCCCGCGCCGGGCGGCGAGTTCGATCAGCGCGTGGAGGTGTTTCTGGTAGGAGTGGACGCCGCCGTCGGAGACGAGGCCCATGAAGTGGACGCGGCCGTCGTTCTCCTCCGCGTACTCGAAGGCAGAGAGTAGTCGGTCGTTCTCGAAGAAGGCGCCACTTTCGATGTCGTCCGTAACCCTGGTGGAGTCCTGCTTGACGACGCGGCCGGCGCCGATGTTGAGGTGGCCGACCTCGGAGTTGCCCATCTGGCCGTCGGGGAGACCAACCGCCCGGCCGTGCGTCGTGAGCGTTCCGTGGGCGCCGGCGTCCCAGTAGCGGTCGAAGTTCGGCGTCTCGGCGGCGGCGACAGCGTCCCGGACGGTCGAGTCGGGATTGAGCCCCCAGCCGTCCAGGATGACGAGTCCGACGTGCATGGTCGAGAGGTCGCGTGCCCGCCGTAATATCCCTTCGATGACGCGAACGGAACCGTCGGACAGGCGGCGGAACGTCGGGTCCCAGCCCCACGATCCGCGCCGTGAGCGCCGCAGTTATAGGCCCGGCCGACGAACTACAGCGACATGAGCGACGGGACCGAACTGGACGATGACGACGAAACGGGCGGGAGCATCATCCGGCAGGAACTGGCCGACGAGATCGTCTCGTCCTCGCGCGCCGCGACGAGCGACACGCTCCGGTCGGTGACGTACTTCACCCGCGCGAACTACCAGCAGCTGTACCTCCGCGAGGACCTGGAACGCGACGCCGACCTCGACGAGTTCGTCGGCCACGAGTGGCGCGACTTCAAGGAGACCCAGAACGCCTACCAGACGACCGAACTCGGCCCCTATCACTTCACCGTCCGCGTCTTCGAGAACGGCTATCTCCTCCGGATCACCACCGAACGCCAGGGCGTCATCATCACGACCGACGGGCTGACGATGCGCGAGTACGAAGAAGTCGCGGAAGTGCTCGAACGACTGCTGCAGGAAGAGTCCGGCTAAGCGTAGACGGCCGAGAAAACACTTAACCCGAACCCGAAGAAGGGTTCGAGCAATGACCCTGGATCCGGTCCACGTCGACGGCATCGCGCGACTCGCGGGCCGCATCACGCAGGGGGTCGACTCGACCGACCACCGGGACTTCGCCGGCACCGTGTGGAACGACCTGCTCGACCCGCTTCTTTCTGATGGAAAGCCCGTCCTCGAACCGGTGGAGGAGCGGGCCCGGAAGCTGGTCGACGTTCAGGACGCCGCACTCCAGGAACCGCCGTTCCCGACCCAGCACGGACTGGACTCGGGGACCATCAACCCGACGACGTTCAAGAACGGCATCGTCCTCGACGTGGCCCAGGCGGCGATGGCGTCGGTGCCCTCCGACCTGGACCTCCACCGCGGCCGGACCATCGTCATGACCGCCCATTCGAACGACGTCTCGGTGGCGCTGGGCGAGGAGTGGACGATGCAGGACGAGGGGTACGCCCGCGAGCGCATCCTCCAGGTCCCCCGCGTCGACCGGTACGAACAGGACGTCGTCCACGCGCTGGCGCTCTACCTCGCCGAGAGCGAGCACGCGCTGAAAGAGGCCGACCTGGTCGAGGACCTCCTCGTTCTCGACGGCCCCGTCTACCCCACCGGACTCCTTCAGTGGGCCGACCACGACCCGGAACTGGCCGAATTGCTCGTCAAGGACGACGTGCTCGACGTGGTGGCAAACTACGTCGCCCTCGTCGAGGAGTTCGTCGAGCGCGACGCCGCCCTGGCCGGGTTCGTCAAGTCGACGACGTCGAAGGCCATCACCCGCATCGTCCGGAAAGAGCAGGGCAACGCGCCGTGGGCCAACGACGCCGCGTTCTTCCGGCAGGTGCTCGAACGCCACGACGACGAGGGCGAGCGCATCACGGACGCGCTGACGTTCACCAACTGGTTCCGCTCGCGCGTCGGGACGGACGAGGTGCTCTCGACCAGCGGCGACGCCCTCGGTATCGAACGCGAACTCGAACCAGCGGCCTACGAGGTCACCTTCTTCGTCGTCTACGACCCGCGCGAGGACCTGCTGTACAGAGTGGAATCGCCCTACGGCATCACCCGCGACGAGGAGACGCGGGACGCCATCACCCGCCAGGTGCTCGCCGACGTCGCGGCCGAGCGCGGCCCGCCGCTGGCGGTACGCAAGGCCGACGAACTAGCCCGCATCGGGGGCGACGAGAAGGAAGCGCTCCGCGAGGAGATCGAACGACAGTTCGACAGCGAGCAACAGCGGGAATACAACGACAAGCGGTGGGGGGTGGCGTTCGAGGAGTAGGATGGTTCCGACCGCAGGGAGGAACCATCTCAATTGCGAACGGGGAGCGAAGCGACCCGTGAGTAGGGAGGCGCCGAGCGAAGCGAGGGGGCTCGGCAACGACGAGCGGGAGCGACTGAAAGGAGCGACACGCGAGGAGTAGGATGGTTCCGAACGGAGTGAGGAACCATCTTCATAGCGAGCGGTGACCGCAGGAAACCGCGAGTAGGATGGTTCCGACCGCAGGGAGGAACCATCTCAATTGCGAACGGGGAGCGAAGCGACCCGTGAGCAGGGAGGCGCCGAGCGAAGCGAGGGGGCTCGGCAACGACGAGCGGGAGCGACTGAAAGGAGCGACACGCGAGGAGTAGGATGGTTCCGAACGGAGTGAGGAACCATCTTCATAGCGAACGGGGAGCGAAGCGACCCGTGAGCAGTCGCTGGACAAACGGCCTCCCTGTGAAAAACGGCTAATATTAAGTATTATAGGAGTAATATTTTTACCCCTTCACATTCACATGTCGGATGGACATGAGTTCAGACGAACCAGTCCACTTCGTCGAAGACCTGGAAGAGCGGACGAACGCGTCCATCGCGACGCCGACCACACTCGCCGTGGGCGAGGAGGGCGGTGGCGGTCCGATCACGATGGCGTGTTTCGAGACGGGTTGTTGAGGTATCGATCCCCGAACCGTCGCGACTCCCACCGGTCGCTCACACGAGGCCGGCGAGGGTCGCGGCGACGTATCCCATCATCACGAGGCCGAACAGCGTGACGGCCGTCGAGAGCGTCGCGTATAGCGCACCGACGCTCGGTTCGAGGTTCTTCAGGTCGCGGACGCCTCGGGTGTGGAGGTTCGTCGCGCCGAACCAGTCGACCAGCATCCAGTAGCCGTCGCCGCGGACGAAAGGGTTCAGCGAAAAGAGGAGCCGGACGTACTCGAAAATGGGGAGGACGGCGAGCAGGTACGACGCGGGGAAGACGAACAGCGAGAGCGCCGCGAGGACGAGACACTGCAGACAGTCCAGGAACGGCCCGGCGAGGTTGATCCAGACGCGGACGCTTCGCGGGCAGCGCCAGGCGTCGTTCGTTCGCGTCACGAACGCCGGGAAGACGCCGTTGAGGAGCGTCAGGTCCAGCGACGGGCGGAAGTACGGGCGGGCGGCGAAGTAGTGGCCCGCCTCGTGAACGAGCGCGAGTGCGACGAACACCGGGACGGCGAGGAGCAGGTCAGCGACGACGCCGCCGCCGAGGCTCGGTACCGTCCCGGTGCCGACAGGCATGCCGGTGATCAGGATCCGGTAGCCGACGTAGGCGGTGAGCAGGGCGAACGCGACGCCGAAAGCCAGGAGCCGCGGCCAGAGCGTGACACCGGGCGGTGTCTCGTGGCGGGTGACGGAGCCACCGGAGTGGAGAAAGTCGGCCTCGCGGAGGTGGTCGACGGCCGCGCGCTTCTTCTCGGAGAGGTCCGCGACCCGGCGCTCGCCCGCCGCGACGGCCCTGAGGTCGGCAAGCAACTCGCGGTCGACGCGCTTGTAGTTGCCGTCGTCGTCGCGCAACCACACCAGCCCCTCCGTCTCGCCCCACGTGAACCCGAACGTCCCCTCCGCGTCGTCGCTCATCGGTCGAGGAAGGCGGCGAGGTGGCCGGCGACGTCGGTGCCCGCCCGTTCGTCGAAGGCGGCGAACATCGGCGAGGGGTTCGCTTCGAGGACGGCGAACTCGCCGTCCCGTTCGATGACGTCGACGCCCGCGAAGCGCAGGTCGAGGACGTCGGCGGCGCGGACCGCGGCACGTTCGACGGCCGCCGGGACCGACGCCGAGTCCACCTCGTGCTCGCCGAGGCGGTAGTCGAGTTCCTCGCTCCGGATGTGGCCCGTCGCGACGACGTCGCCGCCGACGACGAACAGGCGGTAGTTCTCGCCCGCGACGCGTTCCTGGAACTGTACGGGGGCGTTGGCGAGGCGGTCGAGACGGTCCGAATCGAGGTCAGCCGGCGTTATCGACCGGGCGTGCCCGCCGCCGCCGACGGGTTTGTAGACGGCGTCGTCGACCCGCTCGACGAACGCCCTCGCGGCGTCGGGGTCGTTCGTCGCCAGCGTGTCGGGCACGGGGATCCCGGCGTCCTCGAACGCGGCGAGCTGGTACGGTTTGAGTCCGTGCACCGACTGGGCCGCGACCGGGTTGACGACCGGGACGCCGCGCGATTCGAGGTGCCTGAGGACCGACGTGACCAGGCCCCGGTACTCCCGGACCTGGTTGACCAGCGAGTACGGGCGGTCGGCCAGGTCGTCCTCGAACTCGGGACCGCGGGGGTCGAGGCCGATGCGTCGGAGGTACACCGACGTGATCCGTTCCGGATTAACTGGCTCACCGACGACGGTCCGGGTCCCCGATGGAGCGGTCTCGGAATCGAAGTTAGAATGGGAATCTGTCTCGGAGGGACCAGTTCCGGAACCGACCGACAGGGAAACCGGCTCCGCTCCGGGCCAGTCTCCCGAGTTCCACAGTTCCCACTCGGCGTCCCGGTCGTCGAGGGCCGCTCCGACCGAACGGACCTGCGGATCGTCCCGCGTTCCTAGAAGCGCGACCACCATGTATCGATCCGAACTGTCGGCCGTAAAATAAAAAGAGCTTTCGCTGGTTCTATCCCGCGCCTCACGCCGTGCCGCCGGCCGCTTCGAACCGTTCGACGGTAACGTCGACGTCCGCCGCTGGTACGCCGACCCGGGCGAACTGCGTCCGGACGTGTTCTTTCGCGGCGGCGACGGCCTGCTCGCGGTCCTCGAACCCCCGGGGCATCGGCGATTCGAAGGCGACGCGGACGTCTTCGTCGCCGAAGCGCTGGACGGCCCCCCCGGAGGCGACCGCGTAGAACTCGTCGCAGACCCAGACGAACGCGGCGTTCTCTTCCGGTGCACCCCGGAACGAGGGCGCGCGCTCGCCGTCCTCGTAGAGCGTCCCCGTCAGCGTCGTTCCACCGGCACTCCCACTGATCTGTAGCATCGTTTGTGCTATGGTACCAGGCGTAACAAGCGTTGCCCCGGTAGCTTTTTGCCAGACGCGTCGACCGACACCCGGCCGGACGGGTCAGCGACGAACGACGTCGGCCACCACGGGCAAGTGGTCCGACGGATAGCGGGTGTCGTCGCGGTCCGTGAGCGCGGCGTACCCGGTGACCGAGCAGTCAGACGGGACGAAGACGTGGTCCATCTTGCGTCCGGGGTCGAGTTCGTGGAAGTCGGTTCGCGTGGTTTCGGGCCCGTGACGGAACGTCGCGGTCTCGGCGGCGGGTTCCAGCTGGCGGCCGTCGCCCAGGTCCAGTCCGTCGAGTCGTGCGTGTGCGGGTTCGCCGGCGAGACAGTTCAGGTCGCCCGTCACCACCGGCGTCGTTCCGTCGGCGAGTTCCCGCACGCGTTCCGCGACGAGCGCCGCGCCCTCGCGTCTCGCCACCTCGCCCCTGTTGTCGAGGTGCGTGTTCACGTGGACGAGCGGACGCTCCGCCGTCGCGTCGTCGAGTCGCGTCCAGGTCGCGACGCGCGGATGGTTGCCGTCCCAGCCGCGGCTCCCCGGTTCGTCGGGTGTCTCCGAGAGCCAGAACGTCTCCGAATCTACGAGGGAGAACCGGTCGGTCCGAACGCCGATGGGCGCGTGTTCGCCCTCGCCGTCGGTCGCCAGCCGCGATTCGCCGACCCACTCGTAGCCGGGTAGCGCCTCCTCCAGATAGTCGAGCTGGTGGGCGAAGGGCTCCTGGAGGCCGATCACGTCGGGCGCGTGGTACCGGATCGTGTCGGCGACCAGATCGCGCCGGTTCGGCCAGGCGTCGTCCCCGTCGTCCGCCGTGTCGAGACGGACGTTGAACGTCATCACGCGCAGGGGATCCATACTCGTGGAATACGGTGCCACGAGGGTAAGCGTGTCGTCGGGGGAAACCGGTTTGTCCGGGGAGCGTGTGCACAGTCCTATGTCCGATCTCGGGGATTTCACGGAATTTGAGGGCGACGACGGCCGCGAGGGCGAACGGAGTGAGCCCTCGGAAGGGGCGAGCGGGGACGAAGGACCCGCGAGCCAGCGGACTGCGGCCGAGGACGCGCCGGGCGGACGAGAATCGGCTGACGACACCGCCACGGACGACTTCGAGGAGTTCGCCGTCGAAGCGACGGGGCAGGACCACGGCCTGGGCGTCCTCTCGGCCTCGGAGGGGCTGACCATCAGCGAGGACGAGATGGAGACCTGCCTGCGGGCCTACGTCACCGTCGGCAACCGCTCGGACGTCCGCATCGGCAAGTACCTGCTGGCGCCCTATCCGGACGGCGAACGGCTGTTCTGCCGGATCACCGGCCTGGAGTACGCCCAGGAGTTCCGCGCCGACGACGCTACCGAGATCCACGCCCGCCGGGCGATGCGTTCCGGCGGTATCGACGAACAGGACTTCAAGTTCATGGCCGAACTCGAACCCGTCGCCGTCCTCTACCAGGACGAGGACGGGCTCAAGCGCCGAATGACCGACCGCGTGCCGAAGCCCGAGACCGTGGTTCGGCAGGCCACCGACAAGAACGAGATCAAGACCGGGCTGAAGATTCCCGAGGACGGCGTGTTCCTGGGCCACCTCTCAGTCGGCGGCGAGAAGGTCCGGACCGCCGCCGAACCGCCGACCATCGACTACCGGCTGAAGGACGACTACTCGGAGGGCGACCCGCTCGTCTTCCGGCACACGCTCGTCGCGGGCGGCACGGGGTCGGGGAAGACCCACGCCTCGAAGAACGTCCTCCGGCAGTACCTCGCCGACGAGCGGACCTACCCCGTCGAGGGCGAGAACCGCGAGGCCGCCCCCTGCGTCGTCATGTTCGACCCGCAGGACGAGTACTCCCAGATGCACGACGACGGCGACCTGTCTCAGGAGTTCGCGCGTCGCTGCGAGCGCGAGGGCATCGCCTACGGCGGCCACGAGCAGACCACCGCGTTCGTCCCGAAGGTCGAGGGCGCGGACTACGCCGCGAGCCACCACCGCGCCGAGCAGGTCGAGTTCACCATCCCCTTCACGATGGTGTACGACAACCCCTGGCTCATCGCCGGCAGCCAGCTCAACGACAACCAGTACAACGCCCTCCAGTTCCTGCTCGACCGCTTCCGCCGCGAGTACGGCCCCGGCGGGACCTACGACCAGTTCCGCACGTTCCTCGACGACCCCGTCCTCAAGGAGGAACTCGACGAACAGGGACGGGTCCACGAGGCCACCTTCGACGCCATCAAGCGGCGCGCCTATGGCTTCGACGGCATCTTCGACCAGGACGCCCGGCCCATCACCGATCTGGTCGACCAGTTCGTCCGCCCCGGCCAGTTGAGTTGCGTCCCGACGTACCACGTCAACAACTCCCGGTCGAAGACCACCGTGGTCCTCGCGCTCGCCGCGATGCTCGTCGACGAGAAGCTCTCGAACAACCCGAACTTCCAGCGCATCAAGGACACGCCCCTGGTCGTCGGGATGGACGAGGCCCACAACTTCCTCACCGGCGCGGACAACGTCCAGGCCCGCCAGGTCATCGGGAAGTTCACCGAGGCCGCGAAACAGGGCCGGAAAGAACGGCTGGGGCTGTTCCTCATCACCCAGGACCCCCAGGACATCGCCGACCCGGTTTTCAAACAGATCAACTCGACGGTCGTCCTCAACCTCGGCGACGAGGACGCAATCTCGGCGGTGAACATCCCGACGAACCTCGAATCGAAGGTCCCCTACATGGAGAAGGGCCAGATGGTCGTCTACTCGCCCGACAACTCCGAACCCGTGGAGATTCAGGGGCTGCCGTACTGCCTGACCCGACACGGACGGGACTAGGGATCAGTAGTTGTGTGTATTGAACGGTTGGTTCTCAGTTGAGCCAGTGAAACGAATATTGACAGCAACACCCAGAAAGCCCTCGGCGCGCTCCGGTCCCGGGGCTTGCTGCGCTCCTCGCTCCGCTGCGGTGCTTGCGTCGCCCGGGTTCCCGGAACACGCCTCGCCCTTTCAGTCCGCCAGGCCCACACCGCAGCCCTGCCCTTCCCCTGATCGCGCGATGAAACGCGCTCCCGGCCGACCGCCGCGCGGTT